>Ga0209676_1000024_pt1 | contig 578839 bp, 511 predicted proteins | sample AraplaCvi_mLB_r2_FD_184282 | JGI IMG/M metagenome (GOLD analysis project Ga0209676, IMG submission 184282) | Arabidopsis root microbial communities from North Carolina, USA - plate scrape MF_Cvi_mLB_r2 (SPAdes) (version 2) | ecosystem: Host-associated > Plants > Roots > Endosphere | place... | reverse complement strand
CGCCGTTCGCACGTGGGGATCGGCTCGGTTCTGGTCGGCCGGATGACGGTGGCGGGCGAGTAAGGGCGGTACGGCGGGCGATCGCTGCGGGCGGGCGGGAATGACCGTAACCGTCCCCGATTGCCGTTATCCTTGCCGAGGGGCGCCTGCGACGCGGTCGTGGGGCCCGGCCACCATATCCATTCCGGGGAAACTTGCATGAGCGAATTCGAGAACGTCACCGCACCACCGCCGCCGCCGTCTGGCACCGCGCCGCAGGAAGACCGCACCATCGCGCTGCTGACGCACCTGTCCGGCATCCTCTTCGGCTTCATCGTGCCGCTGGTCATCTGGCTGGTGAACAAGGACAGGTCCGACAAGGGCTGGTTGAACGACCAGGCCATCGAGGCGCTGAACTTCCAGATCACGCTCTTCATCGCCGTGGTGGTCTCGTGGGTCCTGATGTTCGTGCTGATCGGTTTCCTGTTGTTGCCGCTGCTGGTGATCGCGAACCTGGTGTTCTGCATCATCGCGGGCATGAAGGCGAACAGTGGCGAGGCCTATCGCTATCCGTTCGCGCTGCGCCTGATCAAGTAAGCGCCACGCGTGTCGCCCATGAAAAAGCCCGGCATCGCCGGGCTTTTTCTTTGGGTGCGGGCGACAGGGCGTCAGTGCGAACGGTGCACGGTCAGCTCAGCCAGTGCACGCAATGCATCGGCGCGTTCGTCGTACGGCGCCAGTGCGGCCTGCATCGTGGCCGCAAGCTCATCGAGCTTCGCCTTCGCCCCATCCATGCCCAGCAGCGCAGGGTAGGTGGACTTGGCCTGCGCCAGGTCCTTGCCGGCGGTCTTGCCGAGTTGTTCGGAACTGGCCTCGATGTCGAGGATGTCGTCGCGCACCTGGAACGCCAGGCCCAGCGCCGTGGCGAACGCGTCCAGGCGTGCCAGCGTTGCCGCGTCCGCGTGGCCGGCCAGCGCGCCCATCCGCACGGACGCACGGATCAATGCACCGGTCTTCAGCGCGTGCATGCGTTCGAGCGCCTCCAGTGTCTGCAGCGTCCCGGTGGCGTCGATATCGAGTGCCTGCCCGCCACACATGCCGGCGGCACCGGACGCCTGCGCGAGCGTGGCCAGCCAGTCGACGCGGAGCGCGGCAGATGCGGAGGCCGATGCCAGATGTTCGAACGCCCGCGTCTGCAGCGCGTCGCCCGCCAGGATCGCGGTGGCCTCATCGAAGGCGATGTGGACGGTGGGCTTGCCGCGGCGCAGGTCGTCGTCGTCCATCGCGGGCAGGTCATCGTGGACCAGCGAGTAGGCGTGGATCAGTTCCACCGCCACGGCGGGCGCATGCAGCGTGGCTTCGTCGGCACCCGCCAGCGTGCCGCTGGCATAGACCAGCAGCGCCCGCATGCGCTTCCCGCCGCCGAGCACGGCATGACGCATCGCCGCGTGCAGGCGGATCGGTTCCACGTCCGCTGGCGGCAATGCGTGGTCCAGATGCGCTTCCAGGCCCGCCGCCCAGGCGGCGAAGCGGGCCTTAGCGGCCATCGGGTGCCGGCGCGAAGGGTTCGCCGCGCTCGGGCTGTTCCGGATCGCTGAGCAGCCTGACCCGCAGTTCGGCCTGCTCCAACGCCGTCTGGCACTGCCGGTAGAGGCCCACGCCGCGTTCGTAGGCGGCGAGCGATTCTTCCAGGCTCATGTCGCCGTGTTCCATCTTGTCGACCAGCTTCTCCAGCTCGTCCAGCGATTGCTCGAAGTGGGCGACGGGGGAGGCGTCCGGGGTGTTCTTCTTGGCCATGCCGCAAGTGTGGGGATCGCCCCCCGCCAGGTCAACGCGCGGCGTCAGCCACGCTGCCAGGCGAGCCGGGCGCCCCGCGCGCGCAGCCACGCATCGCCTTCCGCGGAGAGCACCAGGTCGCCGGCGGCCCAGAGATCGTCCTGGCGCCACAGCAGCGGCAGCTGGCGGCGTTCCCAGGGCGGTACGCCGAGCGACTGCAGTACATCCTTCAAGGCATGCGCATGCGTCCGCCCCGGCAGCGTGATGCGTTCGCCACCCTGACGCGCGGTGAGCGTCAGCGGGATGTCGAAACCCGTGCCGTCGCCTTCCAGCGCCAGCCGGCCGCCATCGGGCAAGGCACAGGGTGCGCTGCCATCCCAGGTGGCCCGCCAGTCGTCCGGCAGCGCGGGCCTCACGCGTTCGGCATGCAGCACGTTGCGCCAGCGCCTGACGGCCGCACCCTGCCAGGCGAACGTGGCCTGCGCATCCGCGCGTGCGTCGAGCAGGTGGGCTTCGATCTGCGCGATACCTTCGGCGGGCAACGGCGGCAGCGACAACGTGTCGATCCAGCGGCGCAGGATGCGCGCGCGCTGCGTCGCACCCGATGAACGCAGGGGATCGATGCGCAGCGCAGCGGGATCCGCCGTGGCCGCATTCGCCAGCAGCCGGGCGTCGTGGTGCGCCAGCAGGTCGGCGGTATCCGCGCTCAGCGCCGCGCTGCGTGCGAAGGCCGCGGCGGCATGCGGCCAGCGTCGCGCCAGCAGCGGCACCACGTCATGGCGGAGGAAATTGCGGTCGAGATCGGTCTGCGCATTGCTGGGGTCTTCGATCCACGCCAGCCCATGCGCACGTGCGTACGCCTGCAGATCGCCGCGCGGCGTCGCCAACAGCGGCCGCCACAGCCAGCCCGGGCCGAAGACGCGCCACGGCCGCATCGCCGCCAGGCCATCCGGGCCCGAGGCGCGCAGGGCGCGGAGGAGGAACGTTTCGGCCTGGTCGTCGAGGTGGTGCGCGGTGGCGAGGATGTCGCCGACCGCCATGGTCTCCGCGAAGGCCGTGTGGCGCGCCAGGCGAGCCGCCGCCTCGGGACCTTCGCCCTGCCGGTCCACCCGGACGCGCGCAATGCGCAGCGGCACATCGAGCGCGCGGCAGACCTGCGCGCAGTGTTCGGACCAGGCGTCGGCCTCCTCCATCAGGCCATGATGGACATGCAGCGCGGACACGCCTCCCTCCCGGATTGCCGCATCACCGGCGAGCCGATGTAGCAGCACCGTGGAATCCAGTCCGCCGCTGAAAGCCACCCACACGTGCCCTGCCGCAGGTGCGGGCAGGAGAGTCAGCGGCGTGGTCGTGGCATCCATGCGCGCATGCTAGCGGCGATGCGCGCCGCGGGGGAAACTCTGTGATGGACGTTGGAGTTTTCGCGCGTGTTGACGGAATCTGAACCGGTTCGCCGCGACCATGGCGCTGACCGTCCCACAGGAGCCTCCGTGAATCCGACCGCCAACAGCGAACGCGCCCGCCAGCACACGCTGGACCGTTACCACGCCCTCGATACGCTGCCTAGCACGGTGTACGACGATCTGGTCGCCCTGGCCGCGGCCGTATGCGGCACGCCCATTGCCGTCGTGTCGCTGATCGACCGCGAACGCCAGTGGTTCAAGGCGCGCATCGGCCTGGACGGCCACGAGACCACGCGCGACACCGCCGTCTGCGACCACGCGATCCGCCAGCCCGACGAGCTGCTGGAAATCCAGGATCTCAGCGAGGACGAGCGCTTCAATGGCTTCCCGATCGTCACCGGCGACGTCAAGGCGCGCTTCTATGCCGGCATGCCGCTGGTGACAGGACAGGGTGAAGCGCTCGGCACGGTCTGCGTCGTGGACACGCAGCCGCGCCGCCTCAGTGGGCAACAGAAGGCGTCGCTGCGGGCGCTGGCGCGGGTGACGATGGCGCTGCTGGATGCGCATCGCACGCAGCACGAAGCTCAGGCCCTGGCTGCGCTGAAGCCCGGTGCCGCCGTGGCCGCTGGCGTGGCCGATACCGTCGCGGCGGCGACCGGCCCGGTCTACGCCGTTGCGATCATCGAACTGCAGGGGATGGCCGAGGCTGCGCGCCGGCTGGGCGACCGCACGCTGGAGCGGCAACTGCAGGGACTCGCGCCGGACTTCGATGCCTGCGTGGCGTCCGGGCAGGGCGACCACGTCAGTCGCGTTACCGACAGCGCCGAATACGTCGCGCTGCTGCATGGCGACGATCTGGAGGCACGCATCCAGGCCTTGCGCGCGGCCGCGCTGAAGGCCGGTCAGCGCGAAGGGTTGTCGCTGCTGGTGGGGGCGGCCACTGCCGCGCCGGGCGAGGCCATGCACCTGGTGTACCTGCGCGCAGAGGAAAGTCTCAGCCGACAGAAGGACGCTGCGGCCAGCGAGCGCGCCGCTGCCTGACGTGTCGGAATCCCGGCGCCACGACATGGCGTCGATGGCGATCAACGACGGCGGACAGTAGGCAGGCATGCGCAACGCGTCGAACTGCGGCATGCTCGCCATCGGTCCGGTCCGTCATGGGAGCAGCATGTCTCGCCTGCGTCGTTGCGTCGTGCGTGTGTTGGTGGTGTTGCTGGTGCTCATCCCCGCGGTTTCGCTGGCGATGTACGCGTTCAATCCGTTCGGCGCCCGCTCGCTGGATCCCCGGCAGCGCATCCTCGGGCACGGCCTGTACCGCGTGCCCTCGTCGAGCATGTTGCCGGGCATCGTGCCGGAGCAGGTCTTGCTGACCCGTGCGGGCTATTACACGAAGCATGCGCCGCTGCGCGGCGACGTGGTCACGCTGCTCGTGCCCGAGCACGAAGGCCAAGTGTGGTTGCAGCGTATCGTCGGCCTGCCGGGCGAAACGATGAGCATCGTCGATGGCAGGGTGCATATCGACGGCGTCGCGCTGGAAGAACCTTACGTCGCCGCCGGGAACGTCAACATGGATCATTCGCTGACCTTCCCGCCGACCCGGGTGCCGGCAGGACACTACTTCATGATGGGCGACAACCGCGACAACAGCATGGACAGCCGGTTCCAGCCGATGACGAAGCGCGAGGACATCACCGGCAAGGTCGTCGGCCGGCTGTTCTGACCCGGCCTAGGCCTGCGGCAACGCCGCCAGTTCCCGCTTAGCCACCTCGATCCAGTCGCGTTGCTCGCGCCGGTAGTAGCGCGGCGCGGCGTCCGAGCGGTCGAGGATTTCCTGGAACACGGCGCGCGCGCGGCTGTCTTCGCCGGCACGCCTGAGCAGCAGGCCGAAGCGCGCACGCGCCTCCTCGCCGGGATACCCCTGTACGACCGCTTCGTACTCGTGGATGGCGGCCGTGGCATCGCCCGTGTCTTCCACCGTGCGCGCGTACAACAGATGCCCGTCGGCGGAACGGAAGGAGGGGTTCGCGGCGATCAGCGCATCCAGCGTGGTCCGCGCCTGCTGCGAATCGCCCAAGCCGAACTGTGCCTTCGCCAACCCGAGCATCAGGTCCGGATCGGTGGCGTAGAGGCCCTTCAACGCCTGCCCGTACAGCTCGGCGGCATGGGCATAGTCGCCGCTGCGCAGGCTCTCTTCGGCCAACCGTCGCCGGTTCTCCGGCGTGTCCGCCGCTTTCAGCAGCTTCGCCGCATCGCGCCGGTCGCGATCAGGATCGATCCGGTTGCGCACATTGCGGACGGTGCGGCGTGCCGACGGGTGGTGGCGCAGGTCCGGCAGGATCTCGGCGATGAAGTAGACGATCACCGCGATGAAGGAGAACACCAGCAGGATGAACACCCAGTAGAGCGGTCGCCCGGTGCGGACCACGTGCACGCAACAGGCGATCTGCAGGGCGAGGGACAGCAGGATGAGTGGGCTCATGCGGGCAGGTGGGTGCCGGAGCGGAGGGGCGCCCAGCATCGGATATCCGCATCGCTTGCGCCAGCGCGCGGCGCGCGGACTCGGCAGGCGGGCGCCGTAAGGCCGCAGGTTGTGCGGCGAGAGTCACAGTGGCGAGCGACGCACTCTGCGACGATGCCGCGTCCTGCCTCGGATGGCGGGGCCGCGGCGCCTCGGGGAGTGAGGCCGCGGCACCGTCGACGTTCCCCACGCGTCCCCACCAAGGAGCCGGTTCTCGATGCAAGCCTCCCGCCTTGTCCGCGCGTGGCGTCGCCGTGCGCCCGCCGTGTTCACCATGATCGCGGCGGCTGTGCTGACCGCGTGTTCCGTGCAGACGGAGGACGCCGGCGAAGAAACGCCGTTCTGGAGCCGCGCCCGGTCGATGCTGGCGTCCACGCAGGCCATCACGCCCGTCGCCGCGGGCAACGCGCCGATCGCAGCGGCGGCACCGCAGAACATCGATGTCGACCCGGTGCCGTCCGGCCGCTACCGGATCGCCAGTGCGCTGAGCGGCCTGTGCATCGAAGTGCGCGACGGCAACGTGGCCAACGGCACCCCGCTGGTGCAGTCGGTCTGCGACGCGACGTTGCACCGCCAGTTCTTCGATATCGCCGAAACCACCGCCGGCCAGTACCGCCTGCGCAACTTGCACACACAGAAGTCCGCCGACATCCCGGCCGCCTCCAGCGCCGACCACGTCATCGTGCAGCAGTGGGAGGACAACGGCAGTGGTGCGCAGCGCTTCCGTCTGCAACGCGTCGACGCCAGCGACCGCTACCGCATCGTCAACGTCAACAGTGGCAAGTGCCTGGGCATCGTCGGCGCATCGGTTTCCGCCGGCGTTTCCGTCGAGCAGGTCGCCTGCGCCGTCGTGCCCGCCCAGCAGTTCCGCCTCGGTGCCGGGGAGCCGCAGACGGTGCGGCAGAACGGATCGCACCCGTTGCTCCCGCCGCCACCGCCGGTGCCGCCCTCGGCCAGCTATCAGCCGTTGCTGTGGCCGGACGACGCCGCCCCCGTCCAGTACACCCAGGACGACGGCACCCTGGTCACCCACGTGGGCGGGCGCGTGCGGGACCGCCATGCGCGCGAGCCGATCGTCGACGACAGTTATCAGGTGTTCCCGCCGCATTACTTCGAACGGCGCACCCACGAGATCATCATCCACGACGATGCGGTGCCCGGTACCTCGGGCGAACAACGCATCCTGACCATCGTCGTGAAGCCGCAGCACTACTGGTACGGCACCAACTTCCGCCATGGCTACATCGGGCGGCGCAGCGAGGATCCGTTGGAGCCGACCTCGGTGGCGCTGTATGCCGACAACGGCGGCATGAAGCTGCTGCCAGGCGGCGTGGCGACGCAGACGCCGATCGCCAACTACGCACAGCTGGGGCAGGACCCGAACGGCAACTACACGCCGCCCGCCGGCACGCCGGGCAACGCCTTCGTGCTGGTGAAGGAGATCCGCACCGCCGCCAATGATGCGCATCGCGTACTGCGCAAGGGCGACCTGGTGGAGTTCGAACTGGGCATCTTCCTCGCGGGCAATCCCGACATCATCGGCCGCTTCAACTACTACGCCGAGGCGCTGGTGTACCGCGCGGGTTCGCATGGCATCGTGTCGTGGTTCCGCGGGCCGGGCTACGGCGTGCAGCGGCCGCTGGATTCGCTGGCCATGCCGGCCGAAGCGCTCAGCGCGGGCCCGTGGATGACGCTGCACGAGGACACCTCCAGCGAGCCCTACCGCATGCTGCAGCAGGCGTCGCACAACATCGCCGGCTACAACATGCAGCCGTGGGCGGAAGGTCGAAGACTGATCCATACCTCGTTCGCCAGCGGCCGGCATTCCGAGGAGAGCAACACCGTCTTCACCGCGCACGCCGGCAAGACGGCGCCCCATTTTTCGCAGACCCGATGCGTCGACTGCCACACGGGCAATGGCCGCAGCTCGCCGATGGTGGGCATGCCGTTGAGCCGGCTCGGCGTGTTCGTGGGCGTGGCCGGTACGGGCACGCAGGCGGCGGATCCGCGTTTCGGCCTGCGCCTGCAACAGGGCACGTATCGCGAGGCCGGCGCCAACCTCGATGGCCGCGAGGCCGAACTGCTGCTCACCGGTTACACCGAACTGCCTGGCCGCTACGGCGATGGCAGCGGCTACGTGCTGCGCCGGCCGAACTACACCCTGCGCGACCGGGCCGGACAGCCGCTGGCATTGCCGACGGCGTTGTCCGTGCGCGTTGCCCCTTCGCTGATCGGCCTCGGTCTGCTCGAGGCCGTCCCCGAGCAGCAACTCGAACGCCTTGCGCTGTCGCAGCAGGGAGATCCGGATGGGGTCGGGGGCCGCTTGCAGATCGTCGCCGACGCGCGCGATGGTGGTGTCAGCCGGGTGGGCCGTTTCGGATGGAAGGGCGCCGCCGCCACGCTGGAGCAACAGACGTCGTTGGCCTTCAATACCGACATGGGCGTGGGTTCGCCGCTGATGCCATCGCTGGAGTGCGCGCGCGGCAGCGATGGCGCTGCCTGCGCACAAGCCAATGCCGGCGGCGCGAAGCTGACCGCCAGCGACATCCACCAGACCACGCTCTATCTCAGCCTGCTGGGCGTGCCGCCGAAGCGCGATTTCGACAATCCGCTGGAACAGGACGCGCAGGCGCGCGCGCGCCAGCTGCGGGTCAAGCGCGGCGCGCAGATGTTCGACGCCGCACGCTGCGGCACCTGCCATGCACCGGAGTTACGCACCGGCCACCACCGCTTCGTCGAACTGCGTTATCAGACCATACGGCCGTACACGGACCTGCTGCTGCACGACATGGGGCCGGACCTCGCGGACACCTACATCGAGGGCCGCGCTACCGGTCGCGAATGGCGCACGGCACCGCTCTGGGGCCTTGGACTGGCCGCGTCGATCGATCCGAATGTGCGCTACCTGCATGACGGGCGCGCGGCGACGCTGGAGGAGGCCGTGCTGTGGCATGGCGGCCAGGGTGCCGCGGCGAAGCAGCGGTTCGAGGCGATGAGCGCCGAGGACCGTCGCGCGCTGGTGGATTTCCTGAAGTCGCTCTAGTCCGCGCGACAACAAAAAAGCGCCGGGATCGCCGGCGCTTCGAAGAGGTGCGGATGCAGGCCTGGCGGCTCAGGCGGCTTCGTACGCCCCGTAGCCGCGGAGGCGCGCGTAACGCTTGGCCAGCAGCTCCTCGATGGGCAGCTGCTCCAGCGCATCGAGTTCGTTGAGCAGCACGGCCTTCAGGCGCACGGCCATCTGGCGCGGGTTGCGGTGCGCACCGCCGATGGGTTCGCGCACCACCTTGTCGACCAGACCCAGTGCGCTCAGGCGCTTGGCCGTCAGGCCCAGTTGCTCGGCCGCGTCCTTGGCCTTGGCGGCGTCCTTCCACAGGATCGAGGCGCAACCTTCCGGCGAAATCACCGAGTAGGTGCCGTACTCGAGCATCAGCGTGCGGTCGCCGACGCCGATGGCGAGCGCGCCGCCGCTGCCGCCTTCGCCGATCACCGTGCAGATGATCGGGATCTTCAGCTCGGCCATTTCCATCAGGTTGCGCGCGATCGCTTCCGACTGGCCGCGCTCTTCCGCGCCGACGCCCGGGTACGCGCCCGGCGTATCGATGAAGGTCAGCAGCGGCAGCTTGAAGCGCTCGGCCATCTTCATCAGGCGCAGCGCCTTGCGGTAACCCTCGGGGCGCGGCATGCCGAAATTGCGTGCGATCTTGCTCTTGGTATCGCGGCCCTTCTGGTGGCCGATGATGACCACGCTGCGGCCATCGATGCGGCCCAGGCCGCCGACGATGGCGGCGTCGTCGGAGAACGCGCGGTCGCCGGCCAGTTCTTGGAATTCGTCGCAGAAGACCTTGATGTAGTCCAGCGTGTAGGGGCGGGCCGGGTGGCGCGCCAGCTGCGAGACCTGCCACGGGGACAGGTCGCGGAAGATCTGCGCCGTACGGATGCGCAGTTTGTCCTGCAGCGCATGCACCTCGGCATCGACATTCACCGCCGGGCCGGTGCTGGCGGCGCGCAGATCCTGGATCTTGGCTTCCAGATCGGCGATGGGCTGTTCGAAATCGAGGTAGTTCGGGTTCATCTGCGGGCCATGGGCCGGAAAGGGGGGAAGTGTAGCCGAAGGCGTCCGGCGGTCACGTACGGGGGGGTAGGGCCGTGACGCGGCGCACGTCGGCGCGGTCAGTTCGCCCAGGGGCGGTAGAACGCCGGCTTGGCGGTGCGCACGCCGGGCATGGCGCGCAGGGCGTCCAGCAGTTCGGCATCCACGCGCACGGCCTTCTGGCCGTTGAGGTCGAGCATGCCGGCGATGGTGTTGCCACCGGCGCCCATCAGCAGGTCCAGGCGCAACGGCGTGCCGCCGGGGCGATGGCGCGACAGCAATGCGTCCACGCGCTCCCACAGGCCCGGCACGCGCAGGTCCAGGCGCAACTGCAGGCGCTGCGCGTGCTGCTGGCACAGCGCCGTGTAGTCCCACACCTGGCGGATGCGCAGGCTGTAGCCGCCGCTGAATTCGTCTTCGCGCAGGCCGCCCTTGATCACCAGCACGCGGTCGCGCGTCATCAGCGCGCCGAATTCGTTCAACGCATCGGAGAACGCGCTGCACTCGATGCGGCCACGCCCGTCTTCCAGCTGCACGAACACCTGGCTGTCGCCCTTGCGCCGCACACCGACCACCTGGCCGGCGACGATCGCGTTGACCTCGGGGCGCCAGCCCTTCTTCTCGCCGCTGGCGTTGCTCGTCCAGATGCGGTCGAGCTCGCTCAGGTCGCTGCCCACCAGCGTGCGCAAGTCATCGCGATACGGGTCCATCGGATGGCCGCTGAGATAGTGCCCCAGCGTCTCGCGCTCGCCATGCAACTTCTGCGTGAGCGGCCATTCGTCCGTCACCGAGAGTTCGACGTGGATGTCGTCGCTGCCGGCGCTGGCGCCGAACATGTCGACGATGCCCGCGCTGCGGTTCTTGTTGATCTGGTCGATGGCCTTCAGCACTTCCGGCAGCTGCAGGGCCAGCGATGCCCGGTTGCGGCCGAGGGTATCCAGTGCGCCAGCGTTGATCAGCGCTTCCATCGCCCGCTTGTTGAGCTTGGTCGAATCGACGCGCTTGCAGAAGTCCAGCAGGTCACGGAAGGCTTCGCCGCCGCGCCGCGCCTCGACGATGCTCTCGCACACGCCCTGGCCCACGCCCTTCACCGCGCCCAGGCCGTAGCGCACCGTGTTGGCATCGGTGGCGACGAACATGAAGTCCGAGTGGTTCACGTCCGGCGGCAACACGTTCAGGCCCAGGCCGCGCGCTTCGTCGAGGAAGCCGACCACCTTCTCGGTCTTGTCCATGTCCGACGACAGCGTGGCCGCCATGAACTCGGCGGGGTAGTGCTTCTTCAGCCACGCGGTCTGGTAGGCGACGAGCGAGTACGCGGCGGCGTGCGACTTGTTGAAGCCGTAGCCGGCGAACTTCTCCATCAGGTCGAAGATTTCGTCGGCCTTGCGCTCGTCCACGCCGCCCAGCGCGGCGCCCTCGCGGAAGATCTCGCGCTGCTTGGCCATTTCGGCCGGCACCTTCTTGCCCATCGCGCGGCGAAGCAGGTCGGCGCCGCCCAGCGAGTAGCCGCCGACGATCTGCGCCATCTGCATGACCTGCTCCTGGTAGACCATGATGCCGTAGGTCTCTTCCAGCATGGTCCGGGTGCGCGGATCCGGGTAGTCGAACTCTTCGCGGCCGTGCTTGCGCTCGACGAACGACGGGATCATGTCCATCGGGCCGGGGCGGTACAGCGCGTTCAGCGCGATCAGGTCTTCGAACCGGTCGGGCTTGGCTTCCTTCAGCGCACGCCGCATGCCCGAGGATTCGAACTGGAACACCGAGCCGGTGTTGCCGTTGGCGAACACGTCGCGGTACACGCTGGCGTCGTCGAGCGGGATCGTGGCGATATCGATGGGCGTCACGCCTAGGTGCGTGCGGCGCGCGTTCACGGCCTTCACCGCCCAGTCGATGATCGTCAGCGTGCGCAGGCCGAGGAAGTCGAACTTCACCAGGCCAACCGCCTCGACGTCGTCCTTGTCGAACTGGGTGACGGGGTTGCGGCCGCGGCCGCCTTCGTCGTGTTCGGCGAACAGCGGGCAGAAGTCCGAGAGCGGCGTCGGCGCGATCACCACGCCGCCGGCATGCTTGCCGGCGTTGCGGGTGAGGTCCTCCAGCTGGCGCGCCAGGTCGATCAGGTCGCGGACGTCGTCCTCGTCGCGGTAGCGCTCGATCAGCTCCTGCGAGGCCATCTCGCTGCTGCCTTCGCCCATCGCATCCTTCAGCGTTACGCCGAGGATGTTCGGGATCAGCTTGGCCACGCCGTCGACGAGGCCGTACGGGAAGCCGAGCACGCGGCCTGCGTCGCGCACCACCGCCTTCGCGGCCATCGTGCCGTAGGTGATGATCTGGCTGACCCGGTCGCGGCCGTACTTGCGCGCGACATAGTCGATCACCTCGTCGCGACGGTCCATGCAGAAGTCGATGTCGAAGTCGGGCATCGACACGCGTTCCGGATTGAGGAAGCGTTCGAACAGCAGGCCGTAGGGCAACGGGTCCAGGTCGGTGATCTGCAGCGCCCACGCGACCAGCGAACCGGCACCCGAACCACGGCCCGGCCCGATCGGGATGCCGTGGTTCTTTCCCCACTGGATGAAGTCGGCCACGATCAGGAAGTAGCCGGGGAAGCCCATCTTGCAGATGGTGTCCAGCTCGAAATCCAGCCGCTTCTCGTAATCTTCGCGTGTGTGGCCGGGTGCCAGCGGGTTCTTCTCGAGCCGCGTCTTCAGGCCTTCGTGCGACAGGCTGCGGATCCAGCTGTCCAGCGTCTCGTCGTCGGGTACCGGATACGCGGGCAGGAAGTACGTGCCCAGCCGCATTTCGATGTTGCAGCGCTGGGCCAGTGCGAGGGTGTTGTCGATCGCATCGGGCACATCGGCGAACAGCTCGGCCATCTGCGCGGCCGACTTCATGTACTGCTCGGGGCTGTAGTCGCGCGGCCGTTTCGGGTCGTCGAGCACACGCCCCGAGGCGATGCACACGCGCGCTTCATGCGCATCGAAATCGTCGGGCGACAGGAAGCGCACGTCGTTGCTGGCGATCACCGGGAGGCCGCGGGTGCCTGCGGCATGCAGGGCGAACGCGTTGAACGCCTCTTCGCCGTCGCGCTGGGTGCGCGTCAGCTCAAGATGCAGATCCTCGCCGAAGCTGCGCTGCCAATCGGCCAGATGCTGCTCGGCCAGGTCATGGCGGCCGCCCAGCGCGATCCGGCCGGCCAGGCTCTGCCGTCCCATCAGCGCGAACAGGCCTGCGTGGTCCTGGCGCAGCCAGTCCGGATCGATGGCGACGCCGTCGGTGCGGTGACCTTCCATCCAGGCGCGGGTCAGCAGGCGCGACAGCGACAGATAACCTTCGCGGTCGCGGCACAGCAGCGTGACCGTCCAGGGCGCTTCGTTGCCCTCGGCGACCAGCAGGTCGGCGCCGGCGATGGGTTTCATGCCCACGCCTTCGGCCGCCTTGTAGAACTTCACCAGCGCGAACAGATTGTTGCGATCGGTGACCGCCAGCGCGGGCATGCCCAGCTCCACCGCGCGGCTCAGCAGATTGGGCTGCTTGGCCTTCTTCGGGTCGGCCTGATCCGGCTTCTCGGGCACGCGGATGATCGAATCCGCCAACGAAAATTCGGTGTGCAGGTGGAGGTGGACGAAACGGGAAGACATGCCGGCTCGGGGTACTGTCGGGCCAGCGTAACGGCGGGGGTGGGGTGGGGCAAGGCTTGACTTTCCGTCGGCCCGTACCGGGTCCACGGCGCAAAAAAAGGCCGCCCAGGGGAGCGGCAGGGGGAAGCGGAAAGCCCGCCGTCTACGGCGGCGTGGCGGGGGTCAGTGCAGCAGGCGCTCCAGGCTCTGCTGGCGGCGGAACTCCAGGTAGCGGGCGGTTTCGTCCGCTAGGAGCGCCCAGAGGCCCTCATCGAGGGTCGCGAGGCCCGGCGCACGCAGCGCGGCCGCCACGTGCAGCAGGCGCGCGCGCTGGGTCGCATCTGGCGTCCACGTGCGGTCGGCTAGGAGGCAGCGCAGGAGCGCGAGGCGTCCGTCATCGGGACGCGCGGGACAGGGCGTCGCGGGGGTGGCGGAATGCAGCAGGGTCATGCAGGCCTCGTGGGGGAGGGATCCGCGACCCTGGGGGAGGGGCGGGGATGACCTCCATGCTGCCGTGCGCCGGTGCCCGGCGCGCCTGCAGAAAGCCATCGTGACCATGGGCACGGTGCCGATGGTCACGGGATTCAGCGCGTGAGCAGCGCCTCGCGCACGGGCGCGAAGCTGCGCCGGTGATGGGTGCAGGGCCCGTGCTGGGCGAGCGCCGACAGATGGGCGGGCGTCGGATAGCCCTTGTGCACGTCGAAGCCGTACTGCGGGAAGGTCGCATGCAGCTGCACCATCAGGCGGTCGCGCGACACCTTCGCCAGGATCGACGCCGCCATGATCGCCGGTTCGATGGCATCGCCACCGACCAGTGTCTCCGCCATGCAACTGAGGCCTTTGGGCGCGCGATTGCCATCGATGCGCACCAGGTCCGGGAACGGTTGCAACGCCATGACGGCGCGCCGCATGCCTTCGAGCGTGGCCTGGAGGATGTTGAGGCGGTCGATCTCGTCGGGTTCGACGAATTCCACGCGCCACGCGAGCGCACGCTCCTGGATCAGCGGGAACAGCGCTTCGCGCTTGCGCTCGCTCAGCTGCTTGGAATCGTTGAGTCCCCGGATGCGGCGCCGTGTGTCCAGGATCACCGCGGCGACAGCGACCGGGCCGGCGAGCGGTCCGCGGCCCGCTTCGTCCACGCCCGCGACCAGATGGACAGTCGGCATCGGAAACAGGCCGTCCGCGTTCACGTGTGCGCCGCCCTGCCGAGCACGCCCGCGATCGCATCGGCCGCGCTCGCCGACGCGTCCTGCTTCAGTTGCGTGTGCAGGCGCTGGTAGGTGGACTGCAACGCAGCGACCGCCTCCGGCGAGCGGAACCACTGCAGCACGTCGGCGGCGAGGTGTTCCGGCGTGCAATCGTCCTGCATCCGTTCCGGTGCGATGTCCTCGCCGGCGAGCACGTTGGGCAGCGCGTAGCGTTCCACCTTCAACAGGCCCAACCCTCTGACGATCCGGTAGGTCAGCGGCGAGATCCGGTAACCCACCACCATGGGCCGCTTGCACAGCATCGCTTCCAGGGTGGCGGTGCCGGAGGCCAGCAGCACGACATCGCTGGCGATCATCGCCGTGCGCGCCTGCCCGTCGAGCAGATGCCATGAGGCATCCGCGCCCTGTCCGGCGAGCTGCGCTTCAAGGGCCTGCCGGCAGGCCGTATTCGCAGCGGGTACGACGATCTGCAGGCCGGGGATATCAGCCGAAACACGGCGTGCGGCTTCGAAGAACGCAGGCGCGAGGCGATGGATCTCGCCCAACCGGCTGCCGGGCAGCACGGCGAGCACGGGCGCATCCGCTGGCAAGCCCAGCGCGACGCGCGCAGCAACGCGGTCCGGATGCATCGGGATGTCATCGGCCATCGGGTGTCCGACGAAACGCGCGTCCACGCCGTGTCGCGCATAGATCGGCGGCTCCATCGGGAACAGGCACAGCACCCGGTCCGCGCTGCGGCCGATCTTCTCCGCGCGCTTTTCGCGCCAGGCCCACACGGACGGGCTGACGTAGTGCACGGTGCGTACACCGCGCTGCTTGAGCCAGGCCTCGACGCCGAGATTGAAGTCGGGCGCATCGATGCCGACAAAGACGTCCGGCTTCCACTCGAGCATGCGCTGGCGGAACGCCTTGCGCAGCCGCAGCAGGCGCGGCAGGTGGCGCAAGACTTCGGCCAGCCCCATCACTGCGAGTTCGTTCGCGTCGTACCAGGTGTCGCATCCCGCGGCACGCATGGCGTCGCCGCCGATGCCGGCGAATTCGGCGTCGGGGAACCGGTGCCTCAACGCCGCGATCAGACCCGCACCCAGCCCGTCGCCGGACGCCTCGCCCGCGCACAGCGCGATGCGGAGCGGCCGGGCCGCGGGTGTCGCGTCCATCAGCGCTGCAACGGCCGTTCGCCGCTGTCGATGAAGTGCAGCAGGGCCTTCACGTCATCGCTGGCCTGCGCCTGTTCGGCGAGTTGCTGCTTGGCCTCCGCCAGCGGCAGGCCGGCGACGTACAGCGTGCGGTAGGCGCGCTTGATCGCCGCGATGCGGTCGGCATCGAAGCCGCGGCGCTTCAGGCCTTCGCTGTTGATGCCGCGCGGGCGGCCGGAGGCTTCGCCCGCCACCATGGTGAAGGGCGGCACGTCGCCGCTGAGCAGCACGCCCATGCCGATGAAGGCGTGCGCGCCGATCCGGCAGAACTGGTGCACGCCCGCGAAGCCGCTGAGGATGACCCAGTCTTCCACGGTCACGTGGCCCGCGAGCGTGGCGTTGTTCGAGAACACGCAGTGATCGCCGATGACGCAGTCGTGGGCGACGTGCGTGTAGGCGAGCAGCATGTTGTCGCTGCCGATCCGGGTGATGCCGGTGCCGGTGACGGTGCCGCGGTTGAGCGTCACGAACTCGCGCACCTGGTTGCGGTCGCCGATCACCAGCTCGACGCGCTCGCCCTTGAACTTCTTGTCCTGGGGATCACCCCCGACGGCCGCGTGGCCGACGAAATGGTTGTCGCGGCCGATGCGGGTGGGGCCGGTGACCGTGCAATGCGGACCGATGACGGTGCCGTCGCCGATTTCGACATCGGGGCCGACATAAGCGAACGGCCCGATGCGGACGCCTTCGCCCAGCGAAGCGGCGGGGTCGACGACCGCGCTGGGGTGGATGGCGGTGGGGGCGCTCATCTCAGCGGGTGTCCTCGGCGCACAGCACGTCGGCGCAGGCGACCTGTTCGCCGTTGACCGAGGCCACGCCGGTGTAGAAGGCCATGTTGCGGATCAGGCGCTTCAGGGTGACGTCCAGGTCCAAGCGGTCGCCCGGCACCACCATGCGGGTGAAGCGTGCGTTCTCGACCTTCACCATGTAGAACATGCGGCCCGCCGTATCGCCCTGGTGCGACAGCTGGGTCAACAGGCCGCCGGCCTGCGCCAGCGCCTCGATGATCAGCACGCCCGGCATGATCGGGCGATCGGGGAAATGGCCGGTGAAGAAGGGCTCGTTCTGGGTGATGTTCTTGTAGGCCAGCACGCGCTTGTCCTTCTCGAACTCCACCACGCGGTCCACCAGCAGGAACGGATAGCGGTGCGGCAGCAGCTTGCGGATGGTGGCGGCGTCGATCGGCAATTGTAGGTCTAGGGTCATCAGGTTTCCTTGTCGGCTGCCAGCACCCGTCGTGCGAGGGCGTCCAGTTGCTTGAAGCGGGCGGCGTTCTTGCGCCAGGTACGGTTGTCGGTGAGCGGCGTGCCGCTGGAGTATTCGCCGGGTTCGGTGATCGAGCTGGTCACCAGCGACATGGCGGTGACGACCACGCGATCGCAGATCTCCAGGTGCCCCAACACGCCGGCGGCGCCACCGATCAGACAGTAGCGGCCGATGCGCGCGCTGCCCGCGGCGGCGCTGCAGCCCGCCATGGCGGTGTGCGCGCCGATGCGGACGTTGTGGCCGATCTGGATCTGGTTGTCGAGGCGGACGTCTTCTTCCAGCACGGTGTCATCGAGCGCGCCGCGATCGATGGTGGTGTTGGCGCCGATCTCGCAGTCGTCGCCGACCACGACGCCACCCAGCTGCGGCACCTTGATCCAGTGCCCGCTGTCCATGGCGAGGCCGAAACCATCCGCGCCGATCACGGCGCCCGGATGGATGAGCACGCGCTTGCCGAGGCGGACGCGGGTGACGAGGGTGACGCGCGCGATCAGTTCGCTGCCATCCCCGATGCTGCAGTCGTCGCCGATGATGCAGCCGGGACCGATGACACTGCCCGCGCCGACCGCGCTGTGCGCACCGACGGTGACGAAGGGGCCGACGTGCGCGGAAGGATCGATCCGCGCACTGGGGTCGATGACGGCGCTGGGGTGGATGCCGGGGTGGCGGACAGGCCTGCTGTCGAACAGCGCCGCCATCTTGGCGAACGCGGTATACGGGTCCTTCGCGATCAGCACGGCGCCAGGCGCGGCGTCGGCATCTTCCGCGCGCAGTACGACGAGGCTGGCCTGGCTGTCCGCGAGCTGGCCGCGATAGCGCGTGTTGGCCAGGAAGGCCAGCTGGCCCGGCTCGGCGCGCGCCAGCGTGGCGACGCCCTCGATGGGCGCGTCGGAATCGCCCCGCAACTCAAGGCCGAAGCGGTCGGCCAGTGCGCGGGCGGTGTAGGTGGGCAGCGTCATATGGCGCGTAGTTTAGCGCCAGCTGCCGCCGAACCGCTTTCACGGGGGCGTATGGTGGATAGCAGAAAGGGGGCTTTCGCCCCCTTTCCTGTCGCCCGGATCGCCTGTAGCGGCCGTCAGAACGCGCCGCCGAAGGTGAACTGCAGGCGCTCCAGCTCGTCGCCCTCTTCCTTCTTGATCGGGAACGAGTAGCTGATCGAGATCGGACCGACCGGCGCGCGCCACAGCAGGGCGAGGCCCGTCGACGCCCGCAGTTCGCCGGCATCGAAGTTGTCGATGCCATCGAACACGTTGCCGAAATCGAAGAACGCCGATACGCGCGCCGCGTTGGAATCGAACAGTTTCGGGAAGATCAGCTCGACGGAGCCCGTGGTCTTCAGCGAGCCACCCAATGGCTGACCGCGGTAACCACTGATGACTTCCGAGCGCGGGCCCAGCGTGTTGTCGCGGAAACCGCGCACCGACCGGGTACCACCGGCATAGAAGTTCTCGAAGAACGGCAGGCCGCTGGCGACCAGCGTCGTATCCAGCACGCCGCCATCGGCGCAGGTGCCATTCGCCGAAGGCGTAGGCGTGTTGGGCTGCCCCGGAATCTGCGGATTGGAGCCGTTGGTGCGGCAGAAATAGGCGTAGATGTCCGAGCCGTAGCTGTCGCCGTAACCAAGTTCTGCACGGGTGTTGAGCACGAAGGATGGGCTCAACGACCAGTACTTCGAGAACTCGTAATTGAGTTTGTAGTACTCGACGGTCGAACCCGGCAGCGCAATTTCTGCCGACACGCGCTGGTAGGTGCCGCCCGTGGGCATGAAGTAGTCGTTGCGGGTGTCGCGCGCCCAGCCCACCTCGGTCCGCCACGCGTGGAAGGTGCGCTGGCCCACCGCCTTGATGTAATCGATGATGGCCACCGGGGTGGAACCCGGGAACGTCAGGATTTCGTTGCTGTCCACGCCGAACAGCAGCGAGATGGTGTCGTTCTCGGTGATCGGCAGGCCCAGCACGCCCTGCGCGGCTGCGCTGGTGGTGGAGTACTGCGCGGTGTTGAAGTCCGAGTAGTCGAACTCGCGCCACCAGAGGTTGTACCCCAGCGACATGCCTTCGTCGGTGAAGAACGGATTGGTGTACGAGAACGAGTAGCGCTGCAGGTAGTCGCTCCGTTGCGCCTCGACCGCGACGCGGTTGCCGCCGCCGAGGAAGTTGTTCTGCGAGAGCTGGATCGACGTGGTCAGGCCGGAGAGCTGCGAATAGCCGAGGCCGAACACGAAGCTGCCGGACGTGGTTTCCTTCACCGTGTAGACCACGTCCACCTGGTCCGTGGTGCCCGGCACCGGCGTGGTCTCGACATCGACCGTCTCGAAGTAGCCCAGGCGGCGCAGGCGCACGCGCGAGCGGTCCACCGCGACCTGCGAGAACCAGCTGCCCTCGAACTGGCGCATCTCGCGGCGCATCACTTCGTCGGAGGTGCGCGTATTGCCCTTGAAGACGATCCGGCGCACGTTGACGCGCGGTCCCGGCACCACCTGCAGGTTGATCGCGACCGTGCGGTTCTCGCGGTCGATCGTCGGGATCGGGTTCACCTGCGCGAACGCATGGCCGATGTTGCCCAGCGTGGCGGTGATCGAGTCCGACGTCATTTCCAGCAGGATGCGCGAGAACGTCTGCTCCGGCTTGACGATCACCAGCTTCTCGATCTCCTCCTTGGGCAGCACCGTGTCGCCGGTGACCTTGACGTCGGAAATCTTGTACTGCTCACCTTCGGTAATGCCGGCGGTGATGAACATGTCGCGCTTGTCGGGGCTGATCGATACCTGCGTGGAATCGACGTTGAAGTCCACGTAGCCACGATCGAGGTAGTACGAGTTCAGGCGCTCCATGTCGCCGGACAGCTTTTCTTTCGAGTACTGGTCATCGCGGCGGTACCACGAGAGCCAGCTGGACTCCTTGGATTCCCAGTTCTCGAGCAGGGCCTCGGTCTCGAACTTTTCCGCGCCCACCACGTTGACGTGCTTGATCTTCGCCGCCTTGCCTTCCTTGACCGCGATCGTCACGTCCACGCGGTTGCGGTCCAGCGGGCTGACGGTCGGCGTGATCTCCACGTTGTACTTGCCGCGGTTGTTGTACTGGCGCACCAGTTCCTGGGTCACGCGGTCGAGGCTCAGGCGATCGAAGGTCTCGCCCTCGGCCAGGCCGATGTCCTTCAGGCCCGACATCAGGTCATCGGTCTTGATGTCCTTGTTGCCGGTGAGTGTCAGCTTGTTGATGGCCGGGCGTTCGGTGACCGTGACCACCAGGATGTCGCCTTGGCGATCCAGCCTGACGTCCTCGAAGAAACCCGTCTTGTAGAGCGCGCGGATGGACTCGGACACACCCGACGAGGTAACCGTTTCGCCACGCTCGATCGGCAGGTAGGTCAGGACGGTGCCGGCCGAAATGCGCTGCAGGCCGTCGATGCGGATGTCGGTCGCGGTGAACGAATCGCTGCTGAGCGGTGCGGCCGTCGCGGGTGCGGGCGCAGGTTCCGTCGTCTGGGCCAGTGCCGGCATGGCGATGGCCGAGGCCAGGGCGAGGGCAAGCAGGCGGCGGGAGGGCAGTCGCGTCATCATCACTTCCGATTGGGGTAGATCCTGCGAGGCAGGAGTGGGGCGCAGGGCTGCGTTCCCGGGGCTTGCCGGCTGGGGGCGACCCTTGGAGCGGGCCGGCCCGAGAAAGTTCAGGGGCATCAGGTCACCAGACGCAGGATGTCGTTGTAGAACGCCAATCCCATCAGGCCTGCCAGCGCGGCAAGGCCCACGTATTGTCCGGCCACCATGTGGCGCTCGCTCAAGGGACTGCCCTTGACCAACTCAATAAGGTAATACAGGAGGTGCCCGCCGTCCAAGACGGGGATGGGCAGCAGGTTGATGATGGCCAGGCTGAGGGACATCGCCGCGAGGAACCACAGGAACCAGTCAGGGCCGCGTTTGGCCGACACATTCGCCACCTGGGCGATGGTGATCGGGCCGGACACGTTCTTCAGCGAGGCGTCGCCTGTCAGCATGCGACGGATCATCCCCAGCGAGTCCGAGGTCAGTTTGCCGGTCTCGCGCAGCGCCGCCGGGAGGGCCGCCAGCGGGCCGTGATGCAGGGTCGCGTCGTAGGCGGGCATCTGCACCTTGTCCGGCGGCGACAGGCCCAGGCCCCAGTAGTCCTGACCGTTGTCGGGACGCTTCATCCGGCGCGGCTCGAGTTCGAAGGCCAGCCGCTCGCCGGCGCGATCGACCTCGATCATGGCCGGACCGCCACGCTTGCCGAGGGCGTCGACCTGCGTGGCGATGTCGTTGAAGCCGTGCACCGGCTGGCCGTCGACCGCGGTGACGACATCGCCCGCCTTCAGCACGCCCTCGGCCGGGGCCCCGGAAGCGACCTTGCCGATCGTCGCGGGAATGACCCAGTGGCGCCACGTCAGGCCGGTCAGGCCGATGACGTTCTCCTGGTCGAAATCCACGGGCAGGCGCGACAACGCCAAGGTCCGGGTGGCGGTCGCGCCAGTGGGGGTCTCGACTTCAACCGGCACGTTCTCACCGTCGATGGCGGCCTTGGTCAGGACGATGGAGGCGTCCGTCCACGTGTCGATCGCGCGGTCGCCGATCCGGACGATGCGGTCGCCCTGTTCCAGGCCCGCGTCGGCGGCGATGCCACTCGCGCCGCCGAGCGTGGCGGAATAGTCCTGCTTGCCCAGCACGAACATCGCCCAGAGCAGGGCCACACACAGCACGATGTTGGCTAGAGGCCCGGCGGCGACCACGGCGATGCGTTGCCAGACCGGTTTGCGGTTGAAGGCTTGGTCTAGGTGCGCGGCGGGAACCTCGCCCTCGGCTTCGTCCAGCATCTTGACGTAGCCGCCGAGCGGGATCGCGGCGACCGCGAACTCCGTACCGTGGCGGTCGCGTCGCGACCACAGTGGCTTGCCGAAGCCCACCGAGAAGCGCAGCACCTTCACGCCACAGCGCCGTGCCACCCAGTAATGGCCGAATTCGTGGAACGTCACCAGGATGCCCAGTGCCACGATCATCCACCAGATGGAGCCCAGCAGGTCGCTCATCGGATCTCGGCACTCATGGGAGAGAGGTGGCCTGCGAGGTTGCGTTCGGTCAATCGTCGGGCCTGCGCGTCCGCTTCCAGCAACGCCTCCAGGGAATCCGCCGGCGTCGCGGGCAGCGCGGCGAGAGCATCCTCGACCAGCGCGGGAATGGATAGGAAACCCACGCGGCCCTGAAGAAAGGCTGAAACTGCGACTTCGTTCGCAGCGTTCAGGACCGCGGGCGCGGTCCCGCCGGCCGCCATGGCCTCCCAGGCCAGCCTCAGGCACGGGAAGGCGTCGGTGTCGGGGGCTTCGAAATCCAGCCGCGGGTGCTGCAGCAGGTCGAGCCCCTGCACGCCGGACACGATGCGCTCGGGCCAGCCGAGCCCCACCGCCAGCGACGTCCGCATGTCGGGCAGGCCCAGCTGCGCCAGCGTGGAACCGTCTACGAATTCCACCAGCGAATGCACCAGGCTTTGCGGATGCACCAGTACGTCCAGGCGCGCGCGATCCACTCCGAACAGATGGTGCGCTTCGATCAGCTCCAGGCCCTTGTTCATGAGGGTGGCCGAATCGACCGAGATCTTGGGGCCCATCGACCACTTCGGATGGGCGACCGCCTGTTCACGGGTTACCTGCGCCAGCTCGTCGTGGCGCCGGCCCCGGAACGGGCCTCCCGACGCGGTCAGCACGATGCGCTTGACCTCGGCCTGAGCCTGTCGTGAACGCAGGCATTGGAAGATCGCGTTGTGCTCGCTGTCGATCGGGATGATCTCGGCGCCCGCAGCATCCGCAGCAGCGGTCATCAGCTCGCCCGCGAGCACCAGCGATTCCTTGTTGGCCAGCAACAGCCGCTTGCCTGCGCGGGCCGCCGACAGCGTCGAAGACAGGCCGGCGGCGCCAACGATCGCGGCGACCACCGTATCGCAGGCACTGTCGGCCACGAGCGCATCGAGGGGCGTGTCGCCGGAGTGCGGCTGGGTGGACAGGCCCGCGCCAGCCAGCCCATCGCGCAGGCGCGGATAGAGCACGGGGTCCGCGATCACGGCATGGTCGGGCCGATGCGTCATGCACAGTGCGATCAGCGCATCCACGTTGTTGCCGGCGGCCAGTACGCTGGCGCGATAGCGGTCCGGATGGCGCGCGATGACATCCAGCGCCGAGGCGCCGATGGAGCCCGTTGCGCCCAGGACCGCGACATTGCGAGGTGCGTGCGCGCCCATGTTCAGAACCCGAAGACTTCCTTGCCCAGCACGAAGATGGGCAGCGCGGCCAGCACGCCGTCGATACGGTCCAGCACGCCGCCGTGGCCGGGGATCACATCGCCGGAATCCTTCGCGCCCACATGCCGCTTGAGCAGGCTCTCGAACAGGTCGCCTACGACGGAAAACAGCACGGTGAAGATCGCGACCAGTAGGACGCCCGGCAGCCGGTCCATGCCCGCGCCCGCGATCAGCGCCCCGATGCCGGCGACCAGCAGGCCTGCGGCGAGGCCGCCCAGCAGCCCTTCGAGGGTCTTGTTCGGGCTGATGCGCGGCGCCAGCTTGCGGCCTGCGAACCATCGGCCGCCGAAATGGCGACCCGCGAAATAGGCGCCGCTGTCGGCGGCCCAGACGATCGCCAGCGCCGTGAACAGCCAGATATGGCCATTCGGCTCGGAGGAGTGGATCAGCCCCAGGGCACACCAGGCCGGCACCACGGCAAGCGTGCCGGCGGCCAGCTTGAACACGCGCGCCCACGTCTCGTGATCGGAAGCGAAATGGAAGAAGCGCAGCCAGAGCAGCGCGAACAGCCACCAGACCGCGCCCGCCAGCGCCATCAGCCGCAACGGCACGAGATCGGTGGACCCTCGCGAGGCCCACACTAGCAGGACCATCAGCAGCAGGTTGGCCGTCAGCAGCACCGTGCGCTGGAGGGTGTCGTCGATCTCGGCGAGCTTGAACCACTCCCACAGGCCGACGAGGAACACCAGCGCGGCGAGCATGACCAGCCAGGACGTCGGCAGGAGCAGGATGGCGCCGATGGCGAACGGGGCCATGACCAGTGCTGCAATGACGCGGGTGCGGGTGGCGCTCATGCGGGGGTGTCCTCCGTGGCGCCGTCGGCCACCTGGGCACTGGTCAGGCCGAAACGCCGCTCACGTTGTGCGAAGTCGTCCAGCGCGCGCTGCAGCAGCGCGGCATCCAGGTCCGGCCAGAGCACGTCGGTGAACCAGAGTTCGGTATAGGCCAGCTGCCAAAGCAGGAAATTGCTGACCCTGTGGTCGCCGCCGGTGCGGATGAAGAGGTCGGGCGCCGGCAGGTCGGCGAGCGCCACGAACCGGCCGAGCGCGGCCTCGTCGATGTCTGCCGGCTGCAGGTGGCCTGCGGCGACCTGCTCGGCGAGCGCGCGTGCCGCGTGCGCGATGTCCTGGCGCCCGCCGTAGCTGGCGGCGATCACCAGATGCAGCCGCGTGTTGCCCAGGGTCAGTGCCTCGGCCGCCTCCATCCGCGCACGGATGTCGGCGGAGAAGCGGCCGCGATCGCCGATGAAGCGCACACGCACCTCGCGGCGGTGGAGCTCTTCCACCTCGCGGTCCAGCGCGTTGAGGAACAGCTTCATCAGGGCGCCGACTTCTTCCTCCGGTCGGCCCCAGTTCTCGCTCGAGAACGCGAACAGGGTCAGTGCGCCGATGCCACGCTCGAGACAGAAATCGATGCAGACGTTCACCGCGCGGGCGCCGGCGCGGTGGCCGATCACCCGTGGGCGACGGCGGCGCTCGGCCCAGCGCCCGTTGCCGTCCATGATGACGGCCAAGTGGCGGGGCACGGACGGGGAAACGGCAGGGGACATGGCAGTCCTCAGACCGCCATCAATTCCTGTTCCTTGGCCTTGACCACATCATCGACGTCCTTGATGGACTTGTCGGTCAGCTTCTGGATCTCGTCCTCGGCGCGACGTTCTTCGTCCTCGGTGATCAGCTTGTCCTTCAGGAGGTCCTTGACCTGCTGGTTGGCATCGCGGCGGATGTTGCGGATCGCGACCTTGCTGTCTTCGCCTTCGCCATGCACCACCTTGGAGAGCTCCTTGCGGCGCTCTTCGGTCAGGGCAGGCAGGTTCAGGCGGATGGTGGTGCCGGCGGTGTTCGGGGTCAGGCCCAGGTCGGAGGCCAGGATGGCCTTCTCCACCGCGCCGACCATCTGCTTCTCCCACGGGGTGATCGTCAACGAGCGGGAGTCGGAGATCGTCACCGTGGCGACCTGGCTCAGGGGCATGTCGGAGCCGTAGTAGTTGACTTTCAGGTGCTCGACCAGCGCCGTGGACGCGCGACCGGTGCGGACCTTCACCAGCGTATGGCGGAGCGCTTCGATGCTCTTGGTCATGCGCGCCTGCGCGTCTTTCTTGATGTCGTTGAGCATCGCCCTTTCCATTGCAAAGCCTGTAAACGACCGATTATAGGGCGATTCGCCGCCGTTGCCGACCGCCCGGACCGTTCAGTGGGAATGATGCGGCGCGGCATCGTGCAGGTCGTGGCCGCAGCCGGCGCCCCGCTCGATCTGCAGGGTGGCGTGGTTGATGCCGAAGCGATGGTCCAATGCATGCACCGTGGCGTCGATGAAGGCGTCGTGGTCGTCCTCGCGCCCCCGCACCAGGTGTGCGGTCAGCGCGATCTCGTTGGCGCCCAGCGACCAGATGTGGAGGTGGTGGACCGCCGATACGCCGGGCTGTCCGCGCAGGAACGCGCCGACCTCCTCGGGATCGACGCTGCCGGGCACGGCATCCATGGCGGCGTCGAAGCTGTCGCACAGCAGCCCCCACGAGCCGACGGCGACCACCACGGCAATCAGCAGGGCCGTGGCCGGATCGAGCCAGGCCCAACCCAGCGTCGCCATGCCCACGCCGGCCAGCACGGCCGCCAGCGAGACAGCGGCATCGGCCATCAGGTGCAGGAAGGCGCCACGCTTGTTCAGGTCATGCGAGTGCCCATCGCGGAGCAGCCACGCCGCACCCAGGTTGACCAGGATGCCGAGTGCGGCCACGACGATCACAGGCGTCGCCGGAATCTGCGGCGGCGCGCTGAAACGGCGTACGGCTTCCCAGCCCAGGGCGCCGGAAAACACCACCAGCAGCAGGGCGTTGGCCAGCGGGGACAGCAGGGTGGCGCGCCGCCAGCCGTACGTGTGGCGCCCGCGCGGCGGACGCCGTGCCAGCGCGGCCGCGCTCCAGGCCAGCGCCAGTCCCAGCACGTCGCCCAGGTTGTGGACGGCATCGGACAGCAGCGCCAGCGAGTTGGTGTAGAAGCCGTAACCCGCCTCGAGGGCGGTGTAGGCCAGGTTGATCAGCGTGACCACCGCGAACGCGCGGGTGGCCGAGCCATGCGGATGCGCGTGAGCGCCGTGTCCATGTCCGTGTCCCATGCCGGCTAGGGTGCCGCCGGTCGGCCACGGACACTATTACAGCGGTCCGGCGTCAGTTGCGGCCCTTGACCAGCGTGCCCACGTGCTCGCCGCGCAGGATGCGCATCAGGTTGCCCGGCACCGACAGATCGTAGATGCGCAGCGGCACGTCGCTGTCGCGGCACAGCGCGAAGGCGGCGGTGTCCATCACCTGGAGGTCGCGGATGATGACGTCGTCGTAGGTGAGCTGGTCGAAACGCTTGGCATCCGCGTGCTTGCTGGGATCCTTGTCGTAGACGCCGTCCACCTTGGTGGCCTTCAGCAGCAGGTCCGCACCGATCTCGATCGCACGGAGCGCAGCGCCGGAGTCGGTGGTGAAGAATGGGTTGCCGGTGCCGGCGGCGAAGATCGCGATGCGACCCTTCTCCAGATGACGGATGGCGCGGCGGCGGATGTAGTCCTCGCACACGTCGTTGATCTTGATGGCGCTCATCACCCGGCACTTGGCGCCGAGCTTCTCCAGCGCATCCTGCATCGCGAGTGCGTTGATCACCGTGGCCAGCATGCCCATCTGGTCGCCGGTGACGCGGTCCATGCCGCCTGCGGCCAGGCCAGCGCCGCGGAAGATGTTGCCGCCGCCGATCACCAGCCCGATTTCGGCGCCGGCGTCCCGCGCTTCGATGATCTCGCGGGCGATCCGGGTGATCACCGCAGGATCGATGCCGTAGTCCTCGGCCCCCATCAGCGCTTCGCCGGACAATTTGAGCAGGATGCGGCGATAGGCGAGGGGTGCGGTCATGGGGATTCTCTGCGTAGGGGCAAACGGGCGCAATTCTATCCGAGCCCGCCCATGGCGTCAGTCGCCTGGCTCGTAGATCGCATACAGCTTGCGCGCAGGCGCCAGCACTTCCCAGATCCCGCTGAAGCCCGCCGGCACCACGAAACTCTGCCCGGCCTCCCATATGGACTCTTCGCCGTCGTCGCCGCGCAGCCGGAGCCGGCCCGCGATCACGTGGCAGAACTCGTGCTCGGTATAGCGGACGCGCCAGGCCCCGGCATCGGCCTCCCAGACGCCGCAGTGGAAGCGCGCATCCGGGGAGGAGTAAGCGTTGGCGACCGCCTGAGAGGGCTGGCCGGCCACCAGCCGGTCGGCGGCGATCGGCTCGCGGGGCGCGTCATCGAGCGCATGGACAATGGGCAGGATCTGCGGCATGGCGGGGCCTCCAGGGGTGCGGGCTATGATGGCGCTCCCGTCAGGCGACCATCAAGGTTTCGACATGAGCGTGCGCACGCTGCAGGAATTCATCGCTTCATCCAGGGAGAAGGATGCCAGTGCGGATGCCTTCGAACTGGAGAGTCCTCACCTGCTCGAGGTGCGTCTGGACGGCCTGGTCTGGGCCAAGGCGGGCGCCATGGTGGCACGCAAGGGCGCGGTGAAGTTCACCCGTCAGGGCATGCTGGAACAGGGCCTCGGCAACCTGCTGAAGAAGGCCGTCAGCGGCGAAGGCATGCAGCTGATGAAGATCGAAGGGCAGGGCCGTGTCTATCTGGCCGACGCCGGCAAGAAGATCACCCTGCTGCGCCTCGCAGGCGAATCGATTTTCGTCAATGGCAACGACGTGCTGGCGGTGGAGTCTGGCATCGAGAGCCACATCACCATGATGCGCAAGGTGGCCGGCATGCTGTCCGGCGGCCTGTTCAACGTGCGGCTGAGCGGGCACGGCATCGTCGCCATCACGTCCCATTACGAGCCGCTGACGCTGCCGGTCACGGCGCAGACCGGCCCCGTCTTCACCGATCCGAATGCGACGGTGGCCTGGTCGGGCGGGCTGACGCCGGAGATCATCACCGACATCTCGCTGGGCACGCTGCTGGGCCGGGGATCGGGCGAGAGCATCCAGCTGCGTTTCGCCGGCGAAGGCTGGGTCGTGGTCCAGCCCTACGAGGAAGTCGTGTTGCAGTCGAGGCAGTAAGCCCGGGCGAACCGCATCAGGGGGCGCCCATCGCGCCCACCGACACGCGGTTGCGGCCTTCGCGCTTGGCGCCATAGAGCGCTTCGTCCGCCGCGCGCAGCAGATCGTCGACGTGGCGGAACTGATCCAGCGCACCCTGCGTGGCCAGTCCGGCCGAGAAGGTCACGTGCAGGGGCTGACCGCTCACGTCGGCCATGGCCGCGCCGGCCACTTCCGACAGGATGCGGCGCACGACCTGGGCCGCGGCTTCCTCGCCGATGCCAGGCAGCACCACCAGGAACTCTTCGCCGCCATAGCGCGCCACGATGTCGCTGCTGCGGACGCGCCGCATCAGGGCCTTGGCGAAGTTGCGCAGGACCTCGTCGCCGACCAGATGTCCCCAGCGGTCGTTCACCTGCTTGAAATCATCAAGGTCGATGAAGGCGATCGACAGCGGCCAGCCGTGACGGGTGGCGGCCTCGAACTCCTTCTCCAGCACCTCTTCCAGCTGGCTGCGGTTGTATGCGCCGGTCAGCGGGTCGCGGCGGACTTCTTCGGCGAGGCGGCGGGCGCGATCCTCGTGCTCGTCCGCTTCCTTCCTGGCGCGCGCGGCTTCCTGGATCTCGCGGAGGTTGCGCACCACCAGCAGTTCGCGGGCCTGGTCCAACAGCGCCTGGATGCGCGCCGGCGGCGCGGGCGGCACGTCGAACATCGCGCACACTTCGGGCAGGGCGGCCACCATCTCCTCGGTCAGGGCGAGGAATGCGGCGTAGTCCAGTCCAAGGCGCGTGGCGGCGTGCAGGGCGGCATCGCGGTGCGCAGCATCGGTGCGATCGGCATCGTCGGTCGCCAGCCAGATGTCGGCGACATGGCCGGAAACGGCGACGCAGGCGTTGAAGCCGGTATCCGAGCCGGTCTGTTCGCTCTCGATGATGGCTTCCCGCAGTAGCGCGGGCAGGTTCCACTGCCGCGCCAGCCACCCACCCACCGTGGCGTGGTCGCAGCCCAGCCAGTCGCGCTCGGCGGCGAGCAACGCGGCGTTGTCTTCAGCGTTCTCCACCAGCCTCGCGTAGTCCTCGCCGAGGACTTCGAGCAGCGCGAGCATGCCGATGTCCTGCAGCAGGCCGGCGAGCATCAATTCTTCTGCCTTGCGGATGCCGGCGTGCTGCCCCAGCAGGCGGCATGCCAGCGCCGCGATCACGCTGCGGCGCCAGACGCGGGCCTGCGCCACGGGATGGCTGCCGCTGCCGCAGCGTGCCAGCGAAAAGCCGAGCGCCAGGGTCAGCGTGGCGTTGAGGCCGAGCACCGTCAGCGCCTGCGACAGGTTCTCCACGCGGCGGCGGCTGGCATACAGCGGCGAGTTGGCGATGCGCAGCATGCGCGCGCTCAGGGCGGCGTCCAGGCCGATCGCATCGGCTGCGGTCGCCATCACCACCTCGGGGTCCTGGGCGAGCTCGATGATGCGCAATGCCACGCCCGGGGGGCTCGGCAGGTTGCGGCAATTCAGGAGCTGGGCTTCGAGTTCGGGACGCATCCGGGTGCGCACTGCGTTGAGAAGGGTCGCCGGCAGCATGCCAGCAAAGCGTGACGAAGTGTCACCTTTGTAACCAGTTTCGGCGCAGTAAGGACAAACTTTAGCGAGGCGCGACGAACGGTCGCGACAACCGGAGATCACGCGCTCCGGAAACAAGAAAGCCGCGGTTCCCCGCGGCTTTCTCGCATACGACAGGTGTGGAGATGGCTTACGCCAGGCCGGCCTGCTTCATCACTTCGGCGGCGTAGTCTTCCACCACCTTCTCGATGCCTTCGCCGACCACCAGGCGCTGGAAGCCGATCACGTCGGCGCCGGCGGCCTTCACCACCTGCTCGACCGACTTGTCGCTGTCCAGCACGTACGGCTGGCCGTACAGGGTGACTTCGTTGACGATCTTGTTGATCTTGCCGGAGATGATCTTCTCCAGGATGTCGGCCGGCTTGGCCTTGTCCTTGTCGGACATCTTCGCCAGCTCGATTTCCTTTTCCTTCGCCACGAACTCGGCCGGCACGTCGGAGGCCTTGTTGTGCGGCGGATTCATCGCGGCGATGTGCATCGCCAGGCCGCGGGCCAGTTCGGCGTCGCCGCCCTTGACCTCGACCAGCACGCCGATCTTGCCGCCGTGGACGTAGGCCGCCACGTTGTGGGTGCTGTCGATGGAGACCAGGCGACGGATCTGCATGTTCTCGCCGAGCTTGGCGATCGCGGCGGCACGGGCCTCTTCGACCGTCTCGCCGGAGGCGAGCTTGGCGCTCTTCAGGGCATCGGCATCGGCGGCGCCGGACGTCAGCGCGGCCTGCGCGATCGCGTCGGTGAAGGCGATGAAGTTGCTGTCCTTGGCGACGAAGTCGGTCTCGGAGTTGATCTCGACCAGCACGGCCTTGCCGCCATCCTGGGCCACGGCAACGCGGCCTTCGGCGGTGACGCGGTCAGCCTTCTTGTCGGCCTTGGCCAGGCCCGACTTGCGCAGCCATTCGGCGGCGGCGTCGATGTCGGCCTTGTTCTCGGTGAGTGCCTTCTTGCACTCCATCATGCCGGCGCCGGTGCGCTCGCGCAGTTCCTTGACCAGGGAAGCGGTGATTTCCACGGGATTACCTCGGTTAGCGAATTCGTTGGACGGGAAGGAACCCGTCGCGTCGTATCCCGGCCGGCGCGGTGCGCGCGGCAGGGAGGGAAGCCGCCGCGCAGCATGGCGCGGCGGCATTGCAGCCGGATTACTCGGCAGCGGCTTCGTCGGACTTCTTGCCGGCAGCCTTCTTGGCCGGGGCGCGACGGGCACCCTTGTCGTCGCCGCCCTCGGCGAACTCTTCCTCGCGGACGGTCGCGGCGTTCGGCGAAGCGGCCTTGCCTTCCAGCACGGCGTCGGCGGCGGCACGGGCGTACAGCTGCACGGCGCGGATGGCGTCGTCGTTGCCGGGGATGGCGTAGTCGACCAGGGCCGGGTCGTAGTTCGAGTCGACCACGGCGATCACCGGGATGCCGAGCTTCTTGGCTTCCTTGATGGCGATGTCTTCATGGCCGATGTCGATGACGAACAGGGCGTCGGGCAGGCGGTTCATGTCCTTGATGCCGCCCAGCGAGGCTTCCAGCTTGTCGCGCTCGCGGCGCAGGCCCAGCACTTCGTGCTTGACCAGCTTCTCGAACGTGCCGTCGGTTTCGGCGGATTCCAGTTCCTTCAGGCGGGCGACCGACTTCTTCACGGTGGCGAAGTTGGTCAGCGTGCCGCCTAGCCAGCGCTGGGTCATGTACGGCATGCCGCAACGCACGGCCTCTTCCTTCACGGCTTCGCGCGCGCTGCGCTTGGTGCCGAGGAACAGGACGGTGCCGCGCTTCTGGGCGACGCCCGAGAGGAAGTTCATCGCGTCGTTGAACAGCGGAACGGTCTTCTCGAGGTTGATGATGTGGATCTTGCCGCGGGCACCGAAGATGTACGGCGCCATCTTGGGGTTCCAGTAGCGGGTCTGGTGACCGAAATGGACGCCGGCTTCCAGCATCTGGCGCATGGTGACTTGGGGCATTGCTCTACTCCTGATAAGGAACCCGCCGCCGGCAAAAAGGAAGGCGGTGCCCGCGAGGGCCGGGTTCCGGGGTTGGGCCTCCCTGTCGCTTCCGTGACCGAACCCTCCAAGTGGAAGGCACCCCGGCACGGGTGGTGGCGACAGGTGTGGATTCGTCGGTGACGCCCGACGTGGGCGGTCCGGCCGGGCGTACCCGGGCGCGAAGCCGCGGAATTATAGCCGTCCAGCCCGCCCCGCCGCAAACCAGCGGTTCGACCGTTGCCGGCGCGCGCCTGCCGGACGTTCAGCCGGGGGGCAAATGGGGGATAATCGGCCAATGGCCATCCAGCTGAAAACCCCAGAAGACCTCGCCCAGATGCGCATCGCCGGCCGGCTGGCCGCCGAGGTGCTCCAGGTGGTCGCCCCCCATGTGAAGCCCGGCGTGACCACCGCCGAACTGGACCGCATCTGCCACGATCACATCGTCAACGTGCAGAAAGCGATTCCCGCGAACGTGGGCTACAAGGGCTTCCCGGCGACCGTCTGTACGTCGGTCAACAACGTCATCTGCCACGGCATCCCCAGTGAGGGGAAGGTCCTGAAGGACGGCGACATCCTCAATATCGATGTCACCGTCATCAAGGACGGCTGGCACGGTGACACCAGCCGCATGTACGTCGTCGGCACCCCGTCGGTGATGGCGAAGCGACTGGTGGACGTCACCCGCGAAGCCATGTTCCGCGGCATCCGCGCCGTGAAGCCGGGCGCCACCCTGGGCGATGTGGGCCACGCGATCCAGCAGTACGCCGAGGGCGAGCGCTTCAGCGTGGTGCGCGAATACTGCGGCCACGGCATCGGCAAGGTCTACCACGACGAACCGCAGGTGCTGCATTACGGTCGGTCGGGCGAGGGCGTCGTGCTCAAGCCGGGCATGACCTTCACCATCGAGCCGATGATCAACGAAGGCGCCCGCCACACCCGCGTGCTACCGGACGGCTGGACCGTGGTGACGAAGGACCGCAAGCTGTCGGCACAGTGGGAACACACGGTGGCGGTCACCGAAGACGGCGTCGAGATCCTGACCCGCGTGCCGGGCGACGACAACGACCTGTGAGCGCACCCGCAGCCGCGAACGGACATGCGACGCGGCTTCCGGACATCGGCCCGGACGTCGTCGATGATCCGGCCTGGTCGGCGGCGGCCCGCGCCTCGCTGGCCCATACCGATGCCCGCCTGGACAAGCGTTTCGACCAGGACGACGGCATGGACCGCATCCTGGCCCTGCGCGCGCGCGCTGTAGACCATCTGCTGAAAGACGCGTGGCTGCGCTGCATTCCGGAGCACGCGTCGATGGCGCTGTTCGCCGTGGGTGGTTACGGACGCGGCGAGCTGTTCCCTCAGTCGGACGTCGACGTGCTCGTGCTGGCCGGCAGCGACGTGCAGCAGGCCCACCATGACGCGGTCGCACGGTTCTTCGCCACGCTCTGGGATGCAGGCCTGCCGATCAGCCACAGCGTGCGTTCGGCCGCCGAATGCACTGCGGCGGCCGCTGCTGACCAGACGGTACTGACCGCGCTGATCGAAGAGCGCCTGATCGTTGGCGAACCTGTCGACGAGGGTCTGCTGATCGACGCGATCGGTCCGGCCCGCGTCTGGCCGCCGCGTGACTTCTTCGTCGCCAAGCGCGAAGAACTGCGCATCCGCCACGCGCGCTTCGGCGACACGTCGGACAACCTCGAGCCCAATATCAAGGACGGCCCCGGCGGCCTGCGCGACCTCCACACGCTGGGCTGGATGGCGCTGCGCACGTTCGGCGTTCGCGACCTCGAGCCGTTGGTGGGCATGGGCCACCTGGGCCAGGACGAAGCCGTGGCGCTGGCACGCGAGCGCCGTGCGCTGGGGCGCCTGCGCTACGGCCTGCATCGCGTGGCCGGACGGGCGGAAGAGCGCCTGCGTTTCGACTACCAGAAGACGCTGGCCCAACGGCTGGGCTTCGCCGACGACGCGGAGAACCTCGGCGTCGAGAAGATGATGCAGGGGTTCTACCGCAGCGCCGCCATCGTGCGCCGGATCAGCGACCGCCTGCTGCAGCGTTTCGAGGAACAGTTCGACGGCGAGGCGCTGGCCGAACCGGTAGACGCGGATTTCGTCTTGCGACGCGGCTACCTGGCCGCGCGCGACGCGGCATGGCCTGGCGGTGATGCCACGCAGGTTTTCGCGCTGTTCGCGGCCTGGGCCGCCAATCCGCAGGTCCGCGGGCTGCACTCGCGCACCGCGCGCGCGCTGGCGGAGTCATTGCCGAAACTGTCGTCGTATCCGGAGGCCGGACGCAGCCAGCGCGATGCCTTCATGGCGCTGCTGCGCGGACCGCGTGCCGTGGAAACGCTCACCCGCATGGCGCGGCTGGGTGTACTGGGGCAGTGGATTCCCGCCTTCGCCCGCGTCTCCGGGCGGATGCAGTTCGACCTGTTCCACGTCTACACCGTCGACCAGCACACGCTGATGGTGCTGCGGAACATCGCGGCCTTCGCCGCGGGGCGCGCCGATGAGCGTTTCTCGATCGCGCACGAAGTGTGGCCGCGCCTGCGCAAGCCGGAGCTTCTGCTGCTGGCCGGCCTGTTCCACGACATCGCCAAGGGCCGTGGAGGCGACCATTCCGAACTCGGCGCGGTCGACGCCCGCGAGTTCTGCGCCGCGCACGCGCTGAGCGAGTCCGACACCGAACTGGTGGCCTGGCTGGTGGAGCAACACCTGCGCATGTCGGTGACCGCGCAGAAGCAGGACATCGCCGATCCCGACGTCATCCATGCATTTGCTGCGCTGGTGAAGGACCGGGAGCGCCTCGATTACCTCTACCTGCTGACCTGCGCCGACATCGCGGGCACCAGCCCGAAGCTCTGGAATGCGTGGAAGGACCGGCTGCTCGCCGACCTCTATTTCGCCGCGCGCCGCGTGCTGCGCGAGGGGCTCGAGAACCCGGTGGCCGTGGAGGAGCGCCTCTTGGAGGCGCGCGGCAGCGTACGCGCGTTGCTGGAAGTGCAGGGCATGACGGCGGCGCAGGCCGACGCCCTGTTCGCCACGATGCCGGAAGAGAGTTTCCTGCGATTCCGGCCCGAACAGCTGGCGTGGCAGACCCATGCCATCCGTGGCGCCGCACCGGGCGAGACCCGCGTGCGTGCGCGCCGGATCGCCGACGATGCCGATGCGATGGAAGTATTCGTCCATTCGCCGGACCGCGATGGCCTGTTCGCCGCGATCCTCGCCACGCTGGACCGGATGGGCTTCGCCATCCACCAGGCGCGCGTGCTCGTGGGGCCGCAGGGCGCCATCTTCGATACCTTCGAAGTGCTGCCCGCCGATACCTATGCGCCACGCGACCCGGCCGACATCGAGCAGGGGCTCGGCGCGGCCCTCGCGCGCCCGCTCGATACCGTGCGCACCTCGCGACGCGCGGTGCCGCGCCAGCTGAAGCATTTCCGGTTCGCGCCACGCATCGAGTTCGGCGTCACGCCGGACGGCCGCCGCACGATCCTTGGCCTGGTGGCGCCCGATCGCCCCGGCCTGTTGTCCGACATGGCCCAGGTGCTGCGCCGCCAGCGCCTGCGCGTGCACGACGCGCGCATCGCCACGTTCGGCGAGCGCGCGGAGGACGTGTTCCAGATCACCGACGAGCACGACCAGCCGCTCACCGATACCGCCCAACAGGACGCGTTGCGCGATGCGCTTCGCGCCGGCCTCGATACCCCCACCTGAGCAGAACCCGGCAGAAGATGTGATGACCCGCAAAGCCACCAAGACCGAAGAACTGAAGTCCACCATCGAGAGCGCGTTCGAACGTCGCGCGGAGCTCACGCCCGCCGAGATCGAGGGCTCCACCCGCACCGCCGTCGAGCTGGCCATCGAAGGCCTGGAAGCCGGCAAGCTGCGCGTGGCCGAGCCGGACGGCAAAGGCGCCTGGAAGGTCAACGAGTGGCTGAAGAAGGCGGTGCTGCTGTATTTCCGCGTCAACGAGATGGAACTGGTCGAGGCCTATCCCGCGCCGTTCTGGGACAAGGTCGAGGCGCGTTTCGGCGCGTTCGACGAGAACGATTTCCGCAAGCTCGGCGTGCGCGTGGTGCCGGGCGCCATTGCCCGCCGCGGCACGTACTTCGGCAAGGACGTCGTGCTGATGCCGAGCTTCGTCAACATCGGCGCGCACGTCGGTGAAGGCACGATGGTCGATACCTGGGCGACGGTGGGTTCGTGCGCGCAGATCGGCAAGCACTGCCACCTGTCCGGCGGCGCCGGCATCGGCGGCGTGCTGGAGCCGCTGCAGGCCAGCCCGACGATCATCGAAGACCATTGCTTCATCGGCGCGCGCTCGGAAGTCGTCGAAGGCGTGGTCGTCGGCCATCACAGCGTGATCGGCATGGGCGTGTTCATCGGCCAGTCCACCCGCATCTACAACCGTGCGACGAAGGAAATCACCTACGGCTACGTGCCGCCGGGCAGCGTGGTGGTCTCCGGTTCGCTGCCGGCCGCCGATGGTTCGCATTCGCTGTACTGCGCCGTGATCGTCAAGCAGGTCGACGAGAAAACCCGCAGCAAGACCAGCGTCAACGAACTGCTGCGCGGACTGGCGGACTGATCGATGACGACGACGCTCTATGGCCTGAAGAACTGCGACACCTGCAAGAAGGCCACGAAGTGGCTGGACCGCTTCGGCGTCGCATACACATTCGTCGACTACCGCGACAACCGGCAGGCGCCGGAGACGCTGAAGGAGTGGGCGGAGAAAGCGGGTGGCTGGGACACGCTGATCAACAAGTCGTCGACGACGTGGCGCCAGTTGCCCGAGAACCGCAAATCACCGGGCTCCGATGCGGAATGGAAGCTCTTGTTGAAGGAATACCCGCAACTGATCCGTCGCCCTGTGGTTGTCGGCGACGTGGCGGGCTTTTCACAGGGCTTCAGCGACAATGGCTTCAAGAAACTGTTCGGAGCCGGCTCGTGAGCGATGTCGTCGAACTCTCCAGCGAACTGATCCGCCGCCATTCGGTCACGCCCGACGATGCCGGCTGCCAGCAGGTGCTGGCGACGCGGTTGAACCAGTGGGGTTTCCACTGCGAGCACCTGCGTTTCGGCGACACCGACAACCTGTGGGCCACGCACGGCAGTGGTGAGCCCGTGCTGGTGTTGCTCGGCCACACCGACGTGGTGCCGCCGGGGCCGCTCTCCGCCTGGACCAGCGATCCCTTCGTGCCGACCGTGCGCGATGGCGTGCTGTACGGCCGCGGCACGGCGGACATGAAATGCAGCGTGGCCGCGTGCACGATCGCATTGGAGCGCTTCGTCGATGCGCATCCGGACCATCCGGGCACAGTGGCGCTGCTCGTGACGTCGGATGAGGAAGGCGATGCGCACGATGGCGTGAAGAAGGTCGCGGCGTTGTTCCGCGAACGCGGCCAGCGGATCGACTGGTGCATCACCGGCGAGCCATCCTCCAAGGACGCGCTCGGCGACCTGCTGCGCGTCGGTCGACGCGGCACGCTGACCGGTACGCTCAGCGTGCGTGGTGTGCAGGGCCACGTGGCGTATCCGCACAAGGCGCTCAATCCGATCCACAAGGCGATGCCCGCGCTGGACGAACTTGCGGCGCGGCATTGGGACGAGGGTTACGAGACCTTCCCGCCGACCAGCCTGCAGATCTCCAACATCCACGCGGGTACCGGCGCCAGCAACGTCATCCCCGGCGAATTGCAGGTGGTCTTCAACCTGCGCTTCAACCCGTCGTGGACGGCGGAGAAGCTGGAACAGGAGATCGAGGCGATCTTCCGCAAGCACGGGCTGGACTACGGCATCACGTGGCTGCGCGGCGGCGAACCGTTCTACACGCCGGAAGGCCACCTGCGGGCCACGGCGCGCGCAGTGCTCGGCGAATTCGCGGGCGCGCCACCGGAGGAGAGCACGGCGGGCGGCACCTCGGATGCCCGTTTCATCGCACCGCTGGGCGCGGAGTGCATCGAGGTGGGACCGGTCAACGCGAGCATCCACAAGGTCGACGAGCATGTCCGGGTGGCCGACCTGGAGGCGCTGCCGGGGCTGTACCAGGCGCTGGTGGAGCGGCTGATGCTGACCCGGCCCGCGACCTGACGGCCGAGCGGGACGCCCTTCCCTTACCGATGAAACAGTTGCGCGGCCCCGCCCCGACCGGTTACGGTCGCCCCATGCCTTGCCGCGCCACCATCGCCAATAACCGCAACAACCTGCGCCCGAACAACGGGGCGCGGGCGATGCGGCTCTGCGACTAGGCAAAGAAAGACCTGCCGGATTCCAGAAACCCGCATCGCAAGATGCGGGTTTCTTCGTTTCAGGCCTCCGATTCCGAACCCCACCCAGGAGCTTCCACCCATGTGTTCCATCTTCGGCATCTTCGGGCTGCAGCCCGGTGACGACATCGCGGCGCTGCGGCGGCAGTCCCTCGAGCTTTCCCAGAAGCAGCGCCACCGCGGGCCGGACTGGAGCGGCGTCCATCACGACGACGGTGCGATCCTCGTGCATGAGCGGCTGGCCATCGTCGATCCGGCCGGCGGATCGCAGCCCCTGCGCTCGGCCGACGGCGAGCTGGTGCTGGCCGTCAACGGCGAGATCTACAACCACCGGGAATTGAAGGGCGAACTCACGCAGGACTATGCCTTCCAGACGGGCTCGGACTGCGAGGTCATCAATGCGCTGTATCGCGAGGACGCGCCGGCATCGTTCCTCAACCGCCTCAACGGCATCTTCGCGTTCGCGCTGTGGGATCGCGCGGCGGGACGTGCGCTGATCGCGCGCGATCCGTTGGGCGTCTGCCCGCTGTACTGGGGCCACGACCGCGAAGGCCGCCTGTGCGTGGCCTCGGAGATGAAGGCGTTGGCGCCGATCTGTGCCGACGTGGCGCAGTTCCCGCCGGGCCACTACTACGACAGCGCCACGCGCACACTGGTGAAGTACTACGAGAAGCCCTGGCGCGACCATGCCGCCGTCGAAGGCGTGCAAGTGTCGAGGGATGAACTGCGTGAAGCCTTCGAACGCGCCGTGCACCGGCAGCTGATGACCGATGTGCCGTATGGCGTGCTGCTGTCTGGCGGGCTGGACTCCTCGCTCGTCGCGGCCGTGGCCGCACGCTACGCGCGCCACCGCATCGAGGACAATGACACGACGGAAGCCTGGTGGCCGCGGCTGCACTCGTTCGCCATCGGGCTGGACGGGTCACCCGACCTCGCTGCGGCGGAAATCGCGGCGAAGGCGCTGGGTACGGTGCACCATGGGTTCACCTACACGTTCCAGGAAGGCCTGGATGCGATTCCGGAGGTCATCCGCCACATCGAAACCTACGACGTCACCACCATCCGTGCGTCCACGCCGATGTATCTGCTGGCGCGGCGGATCAAGGCGATGGGCGTGAAGATGGTGCTGTCCGGCGAGGGCAGCGACGAGATCTTCGGCGGCTACCTGTACTTCCACAAGGCGCCGAACGCGCGCGAATTCCACGAAGAGCTGGTGCGCAAACTGGACGCGCTGCACAACTACGACTGCCTGCGCGCCAACAAGTCGATGATGGCGTGGGGCGTGGAGCCGCGCGTGCCGTTCCTCGACGTCGAGTTCCTCGACGTGGCGATGCGGATGGACGCGGCGCACAAGATGATCGACAAGACGGCGCAGGGTGCGCAGCGCATGGAAAAGGGCGTATTGCGCGAGGCCTTCGACGGCTATCTGCCGGAATCGATCCTGTGGCGGCAGAAGGAACAGTTCAGCGATGGCGTCGGCTACGGCTGGATTGACGGTTTGAAGGCGCATGCCGAAGCGCAGGTCAGCGATCGCGAGCTGGCGGCGGCCGACAAGCGCTTCCCGGTGAATCCGCCGCTGACCAAGGAAGCCTACTTCTACCGCACGCTGTTCGAGCAGCACTACCCGGGGCAGGCCTGTGCCGAAACGGTGCCGGGTGGCAAATCGATCGCGTGTTCGTCGCCGGCTGCCATCGCCTGGGACGCCAGCTTCGCGAAGATGGCTGATCCGTCCGGTCGTGCCGTCGCCGGCGTGCATGCGTCCGCGCTGCCGGAGGCATCGGCATGACGCCGTCCGACGTGGTGCGCGAATGGGTCCGCCTTTTCAATACGGCGGACGTCGACGGCCTGGCGGCGCTTTACGCGGAAGACGCCATCAATCACCAGGTGGTGACCGATCCGCTGCATGGGCGTGCGGCGATCGCGGCCCTGTTCCGCACCGAGTTCGCGCGCGCGACGATGGTGTGCGAGGTGGAACAGATCCTCCAGGACGGCGAGTGGGCCGTCATGGAGTGGCGCGACCCGCTCGGCTTGCGCGGTTGCGGCTTCTTCCAGGTGCGCGAAGGCCACATCGTGTTCCAGCGCGGCTACTTCGACCAGCTCAGCTTCTTCCGCCAGCAGGGGCTGGCGGTACCGGATCACTACCTGGGTTGAGCGTTGGCGGGGCGCAGCGTGAGCGTGTGGGTCGCTTCGCCCGGCAGGAAGGGCGTCGGCCTGCCGTGCACCCAATCGTCATGGCCGGCGCCCCAGAACGGCGACATCGGGTGGCCGCTCTGGCCGCCCGGCATGTGGATGATGCCGTCGGCCTCGTGTCCCGGCGACACCACCATGCGCTCGGAGGCGCCGAAGGCCGGCCCTTGCACGCGCGGCATGGCGCCATCGCCTGCGAGTGGTTCGCCGGGCATGCACAGCCACGGCTTCAGGAACGCGGGCAGCGCGTTGGCCAGCGGATGGCAGATCTTCGCGGTGTTGCGCTCGCCCCAGCGACGCTCGGCCAGCGGCCCTTGTCCGGCGAGATCGTCGCGCACTTCCTTCGCCGCATCTTCCAGCAAGGCATCCCAGGTCTCGTAGCGGCGCGAAAGCAGATGAGCCGGGCGCTGTTCGAGCAACGGCCACACCACGCCTTCCAGCTGCGGCAGGTCGGGCATGATGAAGTCGTTGCCGAGCGCCGCCTGCGCGGGCGCGGTGAGACCGTCAGCGACGCGCGCGTGCACGGCCAGGCGCCAGGCGCGGACCAGCCGGTAGCTGACGGAATCGATACTGGCGGTGCCTTCCCAGGTCTTGCCGGCGTCGGCGAGGGCCTTCACGGCGGAATCCGCCGGCAGCGTTTTCGCTTCATCCTGCAACAGCGTCCACCAGCGCTGCAGGAGCAGTGCGCGATCGTCCAGCTGGATCGCCAGCAGGTCTTTCTCGGTGAAGCGGTCCTTCGCCATCAGGCCATCGCGGATCTGCTTGGCGCGCGCGCCCAGCGCATAGCCGCCATCACCGACACGGGCGAGGGCGGCGCCGTCGAGCACGCGGGCGTTGGCGGTCCAGAGGCGATGGCTCTCCGGTGACGTCAGCACCGGCGAGAGCTGGAAGGAGAGATCCCACGGCTTGCAGGGCGGTGCCGTGGCGTCGGCGGCTGTTGTCGCAGCAGTACCGTCGAGCGCATGCGTGCATGCACCCGCGCGCGACGGCAGCGGACCGAGGATGCGCCAGGCGATGCGGCCGTTGCGGTCGGCCACGACCATGTTCTGCGCCGGCGTGGCGGTGCGCTGGGCCACCGCGAGCGCGGCGGACAGGTCGTCTGCGCGCGCCAGGTCCGACAGGCCGAAGTTCAGCGCGCCCGGCTGCTGCGCCACCCAGCGCAGCGCTAGCGCGGGTCGATCACCCTTTGCGGGATGGACGATCGGTCCGTGCCGGGTATCGAGCACGTCGAACGCGACGTCTTCGCCACCGGCGACCTTGATGGTCTCCGCATGGCGCTCCACGGCCTCGCAGCCTTCGGTCGCCTTGCCGTTGCACGGCACCACCGGATACCAGTCGGCCGTGTCCGCATAGCTGTTGGTGAAGCCCCAGGCGACGCGGCCGTTGCTGCCGACGATGATCGCGGGCAGGCCCGGCAGGCTGAAACCCGACACATCGACCTTGCCGCCGGGCGCGTGCGGGTCGGGATAGCGCAGGCGCACGCGGAACCAGATGCCGGGTGCGCGCAGGCCCAAGTGCATGTCGTCGGCGACGATGGCGCGGCCATCGGCCGTCAGCGCGCCTGCGACCGCCCAGTTGTTGCTGCCGGGGGTGCCCTTGTCGGCCAGGCGCTGGTGCGACTCCGTCTTCGGCATCGGCAGCGTGCGCAGATCCACCTGGCTGGCGTCGGGCAGCGTGGCGTTGCCGCGTGGTTCGCCGAACAGGGGCGCATCCCACTCGGTGCCATCGTGCGCGATGAGGTCGTAGAGGCCCTGCGGTACGTGCTGGCGGATCTGCCACAGGCCCAGCTCGCGTACGTTCTGCGCGTCCTGCAGGTCGAAATACATCGCGTAGCCGGTCAGCGCGGAATCCAGCACCTCCCAGCCCCGCGGCTCCTGCCGCAGCAGCAGGTACGGCCAGGGGCGTGCGCGCAGGTTTCCGAGACCGGCATTCACGCCGTCGGCATACGCCTGCAGCTGCGGCATGCGGCTGCCCGCGAATGCATCGAGATGGTCCGCCACGCGCGCGCGGATGCGGTGCACGCGGCGCTCCTTGTCCAGGTCGACCGCGATGGGGCCGAACAGCTCCGCCAGCTCGCCCGCGGAGCTGCGGCGCATCAGGTCCATTTCGAAATAGCGTTCCTGCGCATGCACGTAGCCGAGCGCGCGGACCGCATCGGTCTCGCTGGCCGCGTCGATGGTGACCACGCCGAGCGCGTCGCGTTGCACGCTGGCGGGCGCCGACAGGCCGCCCAGCCCCGACTCGCCGTCCAGTTGCGGCAGGCTCCCCCGCAGCATCCACCAGGCGGCGAGCACGACCAATACGATCAAGGCCAACAGCAGCAGCGCGATGCGCCGGGTCCACTTCAGCATTGCGGGTCCTGCGGTTAGGGGCGGGCGGGCCGATTATTCCACGGAAGCCATGACGGTCCATGCCGCGATGCGACGACGAACGCGACTGATTCCGATTCGGTCGCCGGCCCGCGGGTTCGGGCATCCTGTGCGCCTCGCTACAGGAGACGCCCCCCATGAAAGGCCACCCCGACGTCGTCGACTACCTCAAGTTCCTGCTGCGCGGCGAGCTGGCCGCGCGCGACCAGTACTTCATTCATTCGCGGCGTTACGAGGACCAGGGCCTGAAGGCGCTGTTCCACCGCATCGACCATGAGATGCAGGAAGAGACCCAGCATGCCGACGCGCTGCTGCGCCGCATCCTGTTCCTGGAGGGCGACCCGGACATGCGTCCGGAGGCGTTCACCGCCGGCACGACGGTCGAAGAGATGCTGCAGCGCGACCTCGAGGTGGAGTACGCGGTACGCGCCCACCTGGCCAAGGGCGTGGCGTTGTGCGAACAGCATGGCGACTACGTGACGCGCGAGATCCTGCTGACCCAGCTGCAGGACACCGAGGAAGATCATGCACACTGGCTCGAGCAGCAGCTGGGCCTGATCAAGCGACTGGGCATCCAGCTGTACCTGACCTCCAAGCTGGACGGCGAAGCCGTCGCCGGATAGGCGGCGGCTCAGGCCCGGCGCAGGCGGTAGACCGCCGTTTCCAGCGCGCTCAGGCCTTCTTCGCGGAAGCGCGGCTCCTGGTCCAGGATGTCGCGCCGCTCCAGCAGCGTGTGCCGCCACGGGGCGGCGAACAGCGCTTCGACCTCCGGCTGCTCGACCGAGAACGGCGGTCCGTCTTTTTCAGCCTGCGGGTATTCCAGTGTGATCAGCAGTCCCTGCGATCCGGCGGGGAGCGACGCGTAGACCGTATCGCGATAGCGCAACCGCAGATCAGCGGGCAGCGCGATCAGTGCCGCACGGTCGTAGACCCCGGCCACGTCGGCAAGCAGTGCGGGATCCAGCCCGAACGCGTCACCCAGGATGATTTCCACCGGTCCCGCGCTGAAGTGCTCGCCATAAGGGCTGGTCGTGCGCACCGGGTCGAGTCCGGCTTCCTCGAAGAACTGCGTGACCGCCAGCGGCGACAGCTCCACGCCGAGCACGCGGTGACCCTGCGCTGCCAGCCAGTGCATGTCCAGCGACTTCCCGCACAACGGCACCAGCACGCGGCTGCCCGACGGCAGCTGCAGCGATGGCCAGTGCTTTTCCAGCAGCGGCATCACGTCGTTGCGGTGGAAGCCGATCTGGCCTTCCTGCCAACGCTGCAACCAGAAATCGGCGTCCATCGGTGAATCCTTCAAGTGTCGTGGAAGCGTCGGGGTGCGTTACTGGATATCCAGTCCGTCGACCTTCTGCCATCCCCGCGGCAACAAACCGCCGCGCGTCGCCCGCGCGCCGACATACTCATCGAGATCCTTGAACGACAGGCTCATCGTGCGCTGCCCGCTCTTCACCAGCAGCGTGCTGCCCGGCGTGACGGCGGCGATGGCGACGACGCGCTCGGTGCCGAGCTTGGCCTTCGGGATCTCGATGATCTTGTTGCCTTTGCCCTTGTCCAGTTCCGGCAGTTCGCTGACCGGGAACGCCAGCAGGTGGCCCGCGCTGGTCACGGCGACGATGCGGTCGGTCTCGGTATTGGCCACCTGCGCGGGCTGCAGCACGTTCGCGCCCACGGTCAGGTTGAGCATCGCCTTGCCCGCCTTCTGGCGGCCGGTGAGGTTCTCGAAGCGGGTGACGAAGCCATAGCCATGCGATGACGCCAGCACGAAGCGGCTGTCGTTGTCGCCGCTGGCCAGCGCCTGGAACGACGCGCCCCTGGCCGGCGAGAAGCGGCCGGTCAGTGGTTCGCCGTTGCCGCGCGCCGACGGCAGCGTGTGCACGGCGGTCGAATAGCTGCGGCCTTCCGAATCGAGGAAGGCGACCTGCTGCGTGCTGCGCGAGCGCACCGCCGCCAGCAAGCCGTCGCCATCGCGGTAGGACAGCGTGGCGGCGTCCACGTCGTGGCCCTTGGCTGCGCGGATCCAGCCTTTCTCCGACACCACCACGGTCATCGGTTCGCTGGCGACCAGTTCGGTCTCGTCCAGCGCCTGCGCGGCATCGCGCTGCACCAGCGGCGACATGCGTTCATCGCCGAACTTCTTCGCATCCGCCGTCAGCTCTTCCTTGATCAGCTTCTTCAGCTTGGCCTTGGAGTCGAGGATGCCTGCGATCTTCTCGCGCTCGGCCTGCAGCTCGTCCTGTTCGCCACGGATCTTCATTTCCTCGAGGCGGGCGAGTTGCTTCAGGCGCGTGTCGAGGATGTAGTCCGCCTGTTCCTCGCTCAGCTTGAAGCGGGCGATCAGCGCGGCCTTCGGTTCGTCTTCGGTGCGGATGATGCGGATCACTTCATCCAGGTTGAGGAACGCGACCAGCAGGCCTTCCAACAGGTGCAGGCGACGCTCGACCTTTTCCAGCCGGTGCTTGAGGCGGCGCGTCACGGTGTCGCTGCGGAACGCCAACCATTCGGCCAGCAGCATCTTCAGGTTCTTGACCTGCGGGCGACCGTCCAGCCCGATGATGTTGAGGTTGACCCGGTAGCTCCGCTCCAGGTCGGTGGTGGCGAACAGGTGGCCCATCAGCTGCTCGGCGTCGACGCGGTTGGAGCGCGGGATCAGCACGACGCGCACCGGGTTCGCGTGGTCGGACTCGTCGCGGATGTCTTCGAGCCACGGCAACTTCTTCGCTCGCATCTGGGCGGCGATCTGCTCGATCACCTTGGACGGCGACACCTGGTAGGGCAGGGCATCGATCACGAGGTTGGCGTTGTCCTTGCGCCACACGGCGCGTGCGCGGACGCTGCCGGTGCCGTTCTCGTACATCGCGCGCAGGTCGGACGCCGAGGTGATGATTTCCGCTTTCGTGGGATAGTCGGGGCCGCGCACGTGCTCGCACAGGTCGCCGACCGTCGCGTCCGGGTCGTCGATCAGGCGGATGCACGCGCTGACGATCTCGTTGAGGTTGTGCGGCGGCACGTCGGTGGCCATGCCCACCGCGATGCCGGTGGTCCCGTTGAGCAGCAGGTGCGGCAGGCGCGCGGGCAGCCAGGTGGGTTCTTCCAGCGTGCCGTCGAAGTTCGACGCCCAGTCCACGGTGCCCTGGCCGAGTTCGCCGAGCAGCACTTCAGCGATGGGCGTGAGCTTGGATTCGGTGTAGCGCATGGCCGCGAACGACTTCGGGTCGTCTGGCGAACCGAAGTTGCCCTGGCCTTCGATCAGCGGATACCGGTACGAGAACGGCTGCGCCATCAGCACCAATGCTTCGTAGCACGCGCTGTCGCCGTGCGGGTGATACTTGCCGATCACGTCGCCGACCGTGCGGGCGGACTTCTTCGGTTTGGCGCCGGCATTGAGGCCGAGCTCGCTCATCGAATAGACGATGCGGCGCTGCACCGGCTTCAGGCCGTCGCCGATGAAGGGCAGGGCGCGGTCGAGGACCACGTACATCGAGTAGTCGAGATAGGCGCGCTCGGCGTACTCGCGCAGCGGGATCTGTTCGAAACCGTGGAAGGTGGGGCGGATGGTGTCGCTCATCGGGTGCATTCGTCTGCAGCAGTGTCCTGCGGCAATTCTACCCGTCGCGGTCTCAGCGCTTGAGCGCGCGTTTCAGGAGCCCGGAAACGAAAAACCCCCGCTTGCGCGAGGGTTCCGTTTTTGCGTGGTGCCCAGGAGAGGACTCGAACCTCCACGGTTTTACCCGCTAGTACCTGAAACTAGTGCGTCTACCAATTCCGCCACCTGGGCAGGTAAGCGAGGCGCGCATTTTGAGGACAGGGCAGGGGAATGTCAACGGGTGTCTTCGCGCGGTGTTGTTCAGGCGGGGTGTACGATGCGCCGATGACCAAGAAGACCCCCACTGGCGGCGGCAAGAAGCCCGCCGCGTCCGCCAAGGCCGGCGCAAAACCGGCCTCCCGCAGCACCTTCGGCAAGGCGGCCAAGCCTGCCGGCAAGCCGGGCAAACCGGCCAAGAAGAGCCTGCCACCCTGGATGCCGGACCTGCCCGCGTCGGGTGGCCGTACGAAGCCCGGTGCGTCGGCGCCCCATCGTGCCGGTCCGCCTCCGCGTGCCGCAGGGCGCTTCGTCGATCCGCATGCGCAGCGCGAGGCGCAGCGCTACGACCAGCCCATCGCCAGCCGCGAAGCCATCCTCGGCTTCCTCGAAGCCGCCGAGGGTCCGCAGACCGCCGAGGAGATCGCCGGGCCCTTGGGCCTTGACGCACCCGACCAGTTCGATGCGCTGTCCAAGCGGCTCGGCGCGATGGTCCGCGACGGCCAGTTGGTGCAGAACCGCCGCGGCGGATTCGCGCCGGTGCAGCACACCGACCTGATCGCCGGCACGGTGATCGCCAACCCCGACGGTTTCGGTTTTCTGCGTCCCGACACCGGCGGTGGCGACGATCTGTTCCTGCCGCCCTACGAAATGCGCAAGGTGATGCACGGCGATCGAGCGCTGGCCAACGTCACCGGCATCGACCGCCGCGGCCGCCGTGAAGGCAGCATCGCGCGCGTGCTGGAGCGTGGCGTCACCCGGTTGATCGGCCGCTTCGGTTTCGAAGGCGGCATCGCCTACGTGGCGCCGGACGACAAGCGCATCCAGCGCAACGTGCAGATTCCGCAGGATGCCACCGGTGGCGCGCGCGACGGCCAGCTGGTCGTCGTCGAGCTGACCCAGGCACCGGATGCGCGTCGTCCCCCCATCGGCAAGATCATCGCGGTGCTGGGCGACAGCCTGACGCCGTCGCTCGTCGTCGAGGCCGCCATCCACGGCCACAACCTGCCGCACGAATTCCCGCAGGAGGTGCTGGACGAAGCCACCGCGGTGCCGCTGGTGGTGGAGCCGGCGATGATCGGCGACCGCATCGACCTGCGGTCCACGCCGTTGGTGACGATCGACGGCGAAGACGCGAAGGATTTCGATGATGCCGTCTACTGCGAGTCCACGCGCGATGGCTTCCGCCTGATCGTTGCCATCGCCGACGTGTCGCATTACGTGCGTCCCGGCACGCCGCTGGATGATGAGGCGCAGAAGCGCGCGACCTCGGTGTATTTCCCCGGATTCGTGGTGCCGATGCTGCCGGAGACCCTCTCCAACGGCATCTGCTCGCTCAACCCGAAGGTCGACCGCATGACCTTCGTCTGCGACATGCACATCAACCGCGACGGTGAAGTAACGCAGTCGAAATTCTACGAAGCGGTGATGAACTCGCACGCGCGCCTGACCTACACGCAGGTGTGGAAGGCGGTCGGCGAGAACGATGAAGAAGTGCGGGCACTGATCGCGCCGGTGCTGCCTCACGTGGAGCGGCTGTACCAGCTGTACCACGTGCTGGCCAAGGCGCGCGCGACCCGTGGTGCCATCGAGTTCGAAAGCTCGGAGGTGCGCTTCGTGCTGGACAACCGGGGCGAGGTCACGCAGGCCGGCATGCTGGTGCGCAACGACGCACACAAGCTGATCGAGGAGTGCATGATCGCCGCCAACGTGGAAGCCGCGAAATACCTGCTCGCCGCGCATATCCCGGCGCCGTACCGCATCCACGACAAGCCGCCGGAAACCAAGTATGCGGACCTGCTGGAGTTCCTCAAGGAATTCAAGCTGTCGATGCCGTCGTGGGGCAAGGTGCAGCCGAAGGATTTCACCCAGTTGCTGAAGAAGGTGCGCGAGCGCCCGGACGCCGCCCTGCTGGAATCGGTGCTGCTGCGCAGCCAGAGCCTGGCGGTGTACGCGCCCGACAACGTCGGTCATTTCGGCCTGGCGCTGGCGGCCTACGCGCACTTCACCTCGCCGATCCGCCGTTACCCGGACCTGCTGGTGCATCGCGCCATCAAGCATGGCCTGTCGCGGAAACAGCCCGACGCCTTCCAGTACTCGCCGCGCGACATGGCGGCGCTGGCGCTGCAGTGTTCCGAACGCGAGCGCCGCGCCGACGAAGCGGAGCGCGAAGTCGACGAGCGTTATCGTGCCGCCTGGATGGAGAAGCACGTCGGCGGCCAGTTCGACGGCGTCATCAGTGGCGTCACCAGTTTCGGCCTGTTCGTCGAACTGGATGCCTCCAAGGTCAACGGCCTGGTCCACGTGACCCAGCTGCCGCAGGACTACTACCACTTCGATCCGGTCCGCAAGACGCTGTCGGGCGAGCGCCGGGGCCTGTCGTACCGCCTCGGCGACCGCGTGCGCATCATCGTGCTGAAGGCCAGCCTGGAGGAACGCAAGATCGACTTCCGCCTGGTCGAGGACAAGACCAAGGATGGCGGCCTGCCGCCGCCCCCGCCGCGCGGCCAGCCCGCCAAGCGCACGAAGAAGAAGTACTGAGCCATGGGCGAGGTGGTCCATACCGGTGGCTGCCAGTGCGGCGCGGTCCGCTTCCGCGTCACCGGCGAACTCAAGGACGCGTCCATCTGCCATTGCCGGATGTGCCAGAAGGCGTTCGGGGCCTACTACGCGCCGCTGGTGTCGACGCGCAGGGCGCGGCTCGAATGGACACGCGGAGCGCCGAAGCGCTTCCGCTCGTCGAACGTCGTGCAGCGCGGCTTCTGCGGGGAGTGCGGCACGCCGCTCACTTACGAAGCGCCGGATGGCGTGGCCGTGGCGGCGGGCGCCTTCGACGATCGGACGGGTCTGGCGCCCTGGGTGCAGTACGGCATCGAAGGCAAGCTTCCCTACGTGGATGGCCTGCCGGCGCTGCCGCAGCGGCGCACCGAGGAGGACGAGGCCGCGGCCGCGTTCCTCGCCGACGTGGTGTCCTTCCAGCACCCGGATCACGACACGCCGGCCTGGCCGCCGCGCTGAGCGGCGGGTCGGTGCGATAATGCCGGCCTTTCCAGGGCGGCCGTACAGCGCATGAGCAAGCAGAACCAGTGGATCGTCGGCGTCAACGCGGTGGCTTCGGCCATCGAGAACGATGCCGACAACGTGCGCGAAGTGCTGGTCGAAGGCGCCAGCAAGAACGCGCGCCTGACCGAGATCGAAGAGAACGCGCGCCGCAAGGGCATCGATGTGCGCCGCGTCACCGGACAGGCGCTCGATGGCGTGGCGGGTTCGCTGCGCCACCAGGGCGTGGCCGCGCGCTATGCCGCCGCGAAGACCTGGGACGAAGGCGAGCTGCAGGGCCTGGTCGAGGCTGCCGAAGGCAAGGCGCTGCTGCTGGTGCTGGACGGGGTGCAGGATCCGCACAACCTCGGCGCGTGCCTGCGCAGCGCGGCCGGCGCCGGCGTCACTGCCGTGGTCATCCCGAAGGACAAGTCGGTGGGCGTCAACGCCACCGTGCGAAAGACCTCGGCCGGTGCGGCCGACCGCATTCCGGTCGTGCAGGTCACCAACCTGTCGCGCTGCCTGCGCGACCTGCAGCAACTCGGCGTCTGGATCTACGGCCTGGCGGGTGAAGCCGACGCGTCGTTGTACTCGCTCGACCTGCGCGGAAACGTGGCTCTGGTGCTAGGCGGCGAAGCCGACGGCCTGCGCCGGCTGACGCGCGAGCATTGCGATGGCCTGGTGAAGATTCCCATGCCCGGCGAGATCGAAAGCCTCAACGTGTCGGTCGCCGCCGGCGTCACCCTGTTCGAAGCCGTCCGCCAACGCCAATAAAGGACTCCGCATGCCTGCTGCGCCGCACCGTTCCCCGATCCGGCTGGCGGCGCTGCTGCTGGCCATCGTTTCCTCCAGCGTTTTCGCGCAGGACGCGCCGCGTGCACGCGCACGCGATCTCGGCGTGGCGCCGGGCATCTTCACCCCCGGCACGCACAATGCGATCACCGATGTGGCGGGCGTGCGCGTCGGCCAGGTGACGCTGGTGGAAGGCGACACCGTGCGTACCGGCGTCACCGCGATCCTGCCGCATCCCGGCAATCCCTACCGTTCGCGCGTGCCGGCGGCGGTACATGTCGGCAACGGCTTCGGCAAATTCATCGGCAGCACCCAGGTCAACGAACTCGGCGAACTCGAAACCCCGATCGTGCTGACCTGCACCTTATGCGTGTGGAAGGCCGCCGACGCGATCGCGGCCTGGATGCTGGAACGTCCCGACATGCAGCAGGTGCGATCGCTCAACGTCGTGGTCGGCGAAACCAACGATGGCGGCCTCAACGACATCCGCGCGCGCCCTGTCACCGCCGAGGCCGTGCGCCGCGCATTGGACACCGCCCGCGAAGGCGCCGTGCAGGAGGGCAGCGTGGGTGCGGGCACCGGCACGGTCGCGTTCGGCTGGAAGGGTGGAATCGGCACGTCGTCGCGCACGCTTCCCGCGTCGCTGGGCGGCTGGACGGTGGGTGTGCTGGTGCAGGCCAATTTCGGTGGCGTGCTGCAGGTGTCCGGTGCGCCGGTCGGGCGCGAACTGGACCGCTATGCCTTCCAGAGTGCGGTGGCGGCGAACACGGACGGTGCGCGCGGACGCGCGGACGACCGCGGAGACGGTTCCATCATCATCGTCATCGCCACCGATGCACCGCTGGGGGATCGCAACCTGCGTCGCGTCGCGTCGCGCGCGATGATGGGCCTGGGACGCACCGGCAGTTCGGCGTCGAACGGCAGCGGCGACTACATCCTCGCGTTCTCCACCGCGGAGTCAGTCCGGCGTGCCTTCGACGCACCGCGCGTGGAGACGTCGGAACTGGCGAACGAGCAGATGAGCGCCGTGTTCCAGGCCAGCGTGGAAGCAGTCGAAGAGGCGATCTACAACTCGATCTTCATGGCGACCACCATCAGCGGCAATGGCGAAACCGTCGAGGCCATTCCGCTGGATCGCGTGCGCGATGTCCTGCGCCGGCACGGCATCGCACCGGCGAAGTGATGCGTTCGTGGTTCAGTGCACGACGTTGCGGATGAAGCGCAACGGCGCCTGCCCGTCATTGCGGTAGGCGTACTTGCAGTCGCTGGGGAAGACGAAGAAGTCGCCCGTGTCGATCACCTGCTCGCCGCCGGGGAGTTCCACCGTCAGCTGGCCGGCCATGACGTAGAACATCTCGTGCCAGCCGGCAGGATCGGCGCCCGAGGTGTAGCGATCGCCGGGCATCAGCGTCCACGCCCACAGCTCCACGTCGTGCGCCGCCGGTGCGGTGGCCAGCAGCACCGCTTCGGAGCCGGGCGTGTCGCCGCTCCAGGCCAGGGCCTCGATCCGGCGCAGGTCCCGGGCGGGTGCCTTCACCAGGTCGGCGAAGCTCACCTGCAGCGCTTCGGCGATCCGGTCCAGGGTGTTCAGGCTGACATTGGCGTCGCCGGATTCGATGCCGACCAGCATCCGGCGGCTGACATCCGCCGCTTCGGCCAGGGCCTGTTGGCTGAGGCCGGCGGCCGTCCGCAGGCGGCGGACGTTCTCGGCCACGTGTTCAAGTACGCTCATGGGCAGGGGTTGCGCAGTATATTGCGCATCAGGTAAGCTTCGATTGCGCAATATAGTGCGCAATTCGTCCTTCCTTCAAGCGTGGCGCGTTCGACGCCCGCAGGCCGCCGTCATGTCGTCCTCCCATTCCCACGCGTCCATCCACTGGCAGGCGATCGCGCTGCTGCTCGTCGCCATGCTGTCCATCCAGGCCGGCGCGTCGATGGCCAAGAGCCTGTTTCCGGCGGTGGGCGCCACCGGGGCCACCGCGCTGCGGCTGGCGCTGGCCACGCTGATCCTGGTCATCGTGTTCCGGCCGTGGCGTGCGCGCGTGACCCGCGGGCAGTGGCCGCTGCTGCTGTGCTACGGCGCCGCGCTGGGCCTGATGAACCTGCTCTTCTACAAGTCGCTGGAAACCGTGCCGCTGGGCATCGCGGTCGCGCTCGAATTCACCGGGCCACTGGCCGTGGCGCTGCTGGGCTCGCGCCACCTGCGCGACGTGGTGTGGGTGGCGCTGGCCGTGATCGGCCTGGTGCTGCTGGTGCCGGAGCAGGGCGCTCAGGCGCTGGACCCCGTCGGCGTGGCGTACGCGCTCGGTGCCGGTGCGTGCTGGGCGATGTACATCGTGTTCGGCCAGAAAGCCGGCAACGCGCACGGGCCGCAGACCGTCGCCATCGGCAGTTGCATCGCCGCGGTGGTCGCCGTGCCGTTCGGTGTCGCCCATGCGGGCGCCGCACTGCTGTCGCCCGCACTGTTGCCCGTCGCGCTGGCGGTGGCGTTGCTGTCCACCGCGATTCCCTACAGCCTGGAGATGGTGGCGCTGACGAAGATGCCGACGCGTACCTTCGGCATGCTGATGAGCCTCGAGCCGGCCATCGCCGCGCTGTGCGGGCTGCTGTTCCTGCATGAGCGGCTCGGTGCGCTGCAGTGGCTGGCCATCGCCGCGATCATTGTTGCGTCCGCCGGTGCCGCGATGACGTCGCGTCCACCCGTGGCGTCGGCGGGCTGCGGCGAAGGCTAGGCATTCCTGCCCTCTCCCATACTGCTCCCACTGTCCGTCCAACCTTCGTCGAGAGGGGAGAGGCCGGGAGGGAGATGAAGCTCAGCGCCCGCTCCATGGCGGGTCCCGCTTAGCGGTATTCGCCGATGACCTCGATCGGGCCAACAATGTTGTCGTTCAGCGTTTCCAGATCTTCCGCCGGAACCCACCATTCGGTGTGATGGTCGCCGCCAACTTTCTGGACCGGGTACTTCGACATGAAGCTCTTCCTGACCCGGAAGCGGGTGACATACCCGACACCGCTGTCCTTGATGTTCCACTGCGTCGCGATGTCTATCGCGTACTGCTCGTTGGTCACCGGATAGAAGATCGGTTGCTCCGGCAAACGCGGCGGCCAGCGCCTGAAGTCGCTTTGCGTCAATAGCTGCAGTTCTTCCGGTCCCGTGGGGCGATACAGCGTGACCGTATCGTCGGCGTGCTCCGAAGGCGACGCCGCCGGCCGCGGCCACGCATTGGCGATCGTGCAGAACAGGCGTGCAGTCTGTTCCGCATCGTAGACGGCGGAATGCGCGTCTTCGGCATTCCAGTCGAACCCCGCGGCGGCGACGGCGCGAGCGAGCACGGTCTGGCCGTAGGCGACGCCGGCCAGCGTCACCGTGTCGAACACGCTGAAGGGATGGAACGGATTGCGCTTGTGGCCGACGCGGGCCACCGCGGCATTGAGGAAGTTCAGGTCGAAGTGCGCGTTGTGGCCCACCAGGATCGCGCGCTGGCAGCCGTGCTTCTTCACCGCCGCGCGCACCGGCGCGAACACGTGGTCGAGCGCATCCTTCTCGTGCTTGGCGAAGCGGAAAGGATGGTCGAGGTCGATGCCGGTGACTTCCAGCGACTTGGGATCGATCTCCAGGCCGGGCGCCGGATGCAGGTGCACGCTGGAGGTGGTGTCGGGCACCAGCAGGCCGTTCTCGTCCAGGTCGAGCGGCACGGCGGCCAGTTCGAGCAGGGCGTGCCGGTTCCAGTCGAAGCCGCCGGTTTCCACGTCGACGACCACGGGCAGATAGCCGCGGAAGCGACGGGCCATGGGCGTGGTGCGGGCGGTTTCAGCGGTGTTTTCCATGCGCGGAAGGGTAGCAGGTCCGTGTCGGCGCTCCCCGACTGGAACCGGAACGATGCGCTGCAGATCGAGCGGCCCGGAGGGTGTCCGGCTGCGACTCGCGTCGCTCCTACATGGCTCCCGGCGACGTGCCCAGCAGCGTCCCTTCCTCGCGCATGCGACGCAGCATGGCCGCACCCTGATCGATGAAGGCGGGCACGTCATCGACGCCGGCTTCGGCAGCGAGTTCGCGAAGGACCTGCACGCCGGTGCGCCCGCCTTCGCCGAGTCGTTCGATCAGCCGGTAGACGAGCGGGGAGATCGCGGCGAACCGCACCTGATGATCGTCGCCCCGCCGTACGAGCAGGCAGGTGGGTTCAGCGGGCGGCATGTCCGGCCGGTAGTCCGGGCCGATGCGGTGCACCGGCCACGGGTAGGCCAACGCCCATGCGAACGGCGACACCACGGGCACGCCCGCCAGCAGGTCGCCTTGCGGGTCATGCGGTGGCACGGCGTCGTCGGCGATCTGCAGCGCCAGCTCCACCCACTCGTAGTGCGCGAGCTCGCGCAACCACGGCGGATCGCCGGCGTCCGTGCGGGTGTCGAGGAAGCGGATGAACTCGCGCGCGATCTCCGGAAACAACGGCGTGTGGCTGCGGTGGTCGGCATAGAAGCTGCGCACGAGCCGACGCCAGGCGTCATCGCCCAGTGTCTTGCGGATCACCGGGAAGTTGCCGGCCAGCAAACCTTCGATGTTGTTGAAGAACAGGTCGCGGTAGATCGCCAGGCGCCGCTCTTCGATGCCGGGTGGCGGCGGATGCGACGATGGATCGCGCAGATACCGGGACAGCGCGAACTGCTGGTCGCTCAGGCTGTCAGCCATGGGTGGCACGCGCAGTCGCGCCCGCGTGCACGGACTGCAGGTCGCGGATGCGCTGCAGTTCCGACGCGAGCTCGGCCAGTGGCGGGAAATTGAAATCGCGTTCGAGCAGGGTGGGGCGCACCCCATGCTGTTCGTACGCCAGCGACAGCAACGACCACACGTCGTCCTTCACCGGCGCGCCATGGGTGTCGACCTTGAGGTCGTCGGCTTCGTCGTAGTGGCCGGCGACGTGGTACGAGGCTATCCGCGCCGACGGCATGCGGGCGAGGAACGCGCGCGCATCGTAGCCGTGGTTGATCGCGTTGACGAAGATGTTGTTGACGTCCAGCAACAGGTCGCAATCGGCTTCGTCGAGCACGGCGCCGATGAAGTCGGCTTCCGCCATCGCCTGGTAGGGCGCGGCGTAGTAGGAGACGTTCTCCACGGCGATGCGACGGCCGAGCGTGTCCTGCACCTGGCGGATGCGCGCGGCGACATGGTGCACGGCTTCCTCGGTGAACGGGATCGGCATCAGGTCGTACAGATGGCCGTCGTCGCTGCAGTAGCTCAGGTGTTCGCTGTACAGCGATACAGCATGCTGGTCGAGGAAGCGACGGGTACGCGCGAGGAAGGTGTCGTCCAGCGGTGCCATGCCGCCCAGCGACAGCGACAGACCGTGGCAGGTGATCGGGTGGCGGGAAGACAGGTCACGCAGCGCCTCGCCATAGCGTCCGCCCACGCCGATCCAGTTGTCCGGCGCGCACTCGAGGAAATCGAAACTGCCCGCGGGTGCACCCAACAGGTCGTCGAGCAGGGCGCGGCGAAGGCCGAGACCTGCGGAAGCGGTGGGCAGGGAACTGGTCATGCGGTCAGGCGTCGGGTCCCGGCGGAAGGGCCGGGACCCGGGGCCACGGGCTTACTTGTCGCCGGTCTTCTTGTCGGCGCCGCACTTGCCCTCGCCACACTTGCCTTCACCGCACTTGCCCTCGGCACCCTTGGCGCCTGCATGCGCCTTGTGCTCGGCGGCGTCGATGAAGCCGTCCTTGTTGGTGTCGATGCCGGCGAAGTCGGCGGCCTTGTCGGAATGGGCGGCGGCGAACTCGGCCTGCGAGACCTTGCCGTCCTTGTCGGTGTCGGCCTTGGCCATGCCGCACTTGCCCTCACCGCATTTGCCTTCACCGCACTTGCCTTCGCCGGCCTTGGCCGCTTCGGGCGCGGCCAGCAGGTAGCCCTGCGCCAGCGGTTCCATCGCGAAGCTCGAGCCGGCCAGCAGGATGCCACCGGCGAGCGCGACGGCGACGGCGGCGGGTTTGGTGGTCTTGGACATCGTGTTCTCTCCCAGGGTGTGCGGGGGATCCGCACCAGCGTGGCGGGATTGTAGCCGTGGGACGTTAGCGGTCCGTTTGTGTCCGGCCCTGAACGGACAAGCCCCGCCGGAGCGGGGCCTGTCGCGTGTTGCGGTGCGGCGCGGACGTCAGACGGCGCCGGTGGTGCTGGTGTCGTCGCGCTTGGCCCGCGGCGGCAGCGGTTGTTCGCCATGCACCAGGAACCACACGTTCTCGGCGATGTTGGTGGCGTGGTCACCGATCCGTTCCAGGTTCTTGGCCATGAACAGCAGGTGCGTGCAGGGCGTGATGTTGCGCGGGTCTTCCATCATGTAGGTGAGCAGTTCGCGGAACAGCGCGGTGTAGTGCGCGTCCAGCTCGGCATCGCGCTCGCGCACCTGCACGGCCTGTTCGGCGTCACCGTTCTGGTAGGCGACCAGCACGTCGCGCACCTGGCGGGCCGCCAGCTTGCCGAGCGCGCGCAGACCGGTGATCTGCGGCATCGGCGGCGACACGTTGAGGGCGATGGAACGCTTGGCGACGTTGGCCGCGTAATCGCCGATGCGCTCGATGTCGGCCGGGATGCGCAGACCGGCGAGGATCTCGCGCAGGTCGCGCGCCATCGGGCCACGCAGGGCCAGGTGCATCACGTCGTGGCTGACCTGGTGCTCGATGGCGTCGATGGCTTCGTCGTTGGCGATGATGCGTTGGGCGGCCTTGTCGTCCCGGCGTTCGACCACGTCCAGCGCGGCCTCCAGCTGGGCGACGGCGGTCTCGCCCATGCGGACGATCTCGGCCACCAGGCGGCGCTGTTCTTCGTCGTAGCTCTTCACGATATGGTCGTTGGGTTGTGTGTTCATGGGCGTCCTCAGCCGAAACGTCCGGTGATGTAGTCTTCGGTCTGCTGCTTGCCGGGGTTGGAGAAGATCGTCGACGTGGCGTCGTGTTCGACCAGCTCGCCCAGGTACATGAAGGCCGTGTAGTCGGACACGCGCGCGGCCTGCTGCATGTTGTGCGTCACGATGGCGATGGTGTACTGGTGCTTCAGTTCCTCGATCAGCTGTTCGATCTTGCTGGTCGAAATGGGATCCAGCGCCGAGGTCGGCTCGTCCAGCAGGATCACGTCCGGGCGCAGGGCGACCGCACGCGCGATGCAGAGACGCTGCTGCTGGCCGCCGGAGAGGCCCAGCGCGCTCTGCTTCAGCTTGTCCTTGGCCTCGTCCCACAGCGCGGCCTGGCGCAATGCCTGCTCGACGCGCACGTCCATGTCCGCCTTGTTCAGGCGCTCGTGGTGGCGGATGCCGTAGGCCACGTTCTCGAAGATCGTCATCGGGAACGGCACCGGCTTCTGGAACACCATGCCCACCTTGCTGCGCAGGCGGTTCATCGGGTACTTGGGGTCCAGGATGTTGTCGCCGTCCAGCAGGACGTCGCCCTTGGCGTGCAGCTTCGGGTACAGCGAGTAGATCCGGTTGAAGACGCGCAGCAGGGTGGACTTGCCGCAGCCGGAGGGACCGATCAGCGCGGTGACGCGCTTCTCGGGGATCTCCAGGTTGATGTTCTTCAGCGCGTGGAAATCGCCGTAGTAGAAATCCAGGCCCTTGGCGGCCAGCTTCACGCTGGCCGGTGCGGCGTGTTCGTCGTGGCGTTGCGGCGTCACCACGGCAATGCGGGCGGCGTCATTCATGGGTCACCTTGTTTCGAAGAAGGATGGTTCGCGCAATCAGGCTGAGGATCAGCACCATGCCGGTGACGAGGAAGGCACCGGCCCAGGCCAGCGAATTCCAGGAGTCGTAGGGGCTCATCGCGTACTGGAAGATGACCATCGGCAGGTTGGCCATCGACTGGTTGAGGTCGGTGCTCCAGAACTGGTTGTTGAAGGCGGTGAACAGCAGCGGCGCGGTTTCGCCGCTGATGCGCGCCAGCGCCAGCAGGATGCCGGTGACGATGCCCGGCAAGGCCGAACGCATCAGCACCTGGGTGGTGACCTTCCACTGCGGCACGCCCAGCGACAGCGCCGCCTCGCGCATCTGCTGCGGCACCAGCCGGAGCATTTCGTCGGTGGTGCGCACGATCACCGGCAGCGCGATGAAGGCCAGCGCCACCGCGCCCGCCCACGCCGAGTAGTGGCCCATCTGCGCCACCATCACGGTGTAGATGAAGAGGCCCAGCACGATCGAAGGCGCCGACAGCAGGATGTCGTTGACGAAGCGGACCGTTTCGCCCAGCCAGTGCTTGTTGGCGTACTCGGCGAGGTAGGTGCCGGCGGCGATGCCGATCGGCGTACCCAGCGCGATGGCCAGCAGGCTGATCACTACGCTGCCGAACAACGCGTTGGCCAGGCCGCCGGGTTCGTTCGGCGGCGGCGTCATCTGGGTGAAGAGGTCGAGGTTGAGGCTGCCCATGCCCTTGGTGACCGTGGTCCAGAGGATCCAGACCAGCCACATCAGGCCGAACAGGGCCGCGGCGATGGACAGCGTCAGGGCGACGCCGTTCTTGACCTTGCGCCAGGTGTAGAGCGAAGCGGACATCAGTTGCCCTCCCGCTTGGCGAGCTGGCGCAGCATCAGGCGAGCGATCGCCAGCACGATGAAGGTCAGCACGAACAGGGTGAAGCCGAGCAGCAGCAGCGAGCCCTTGTGCAGCGGGTCGGTGGCTTCGGCGAATTCATTGGCGATGGTCGCCGCGATCGAGGTGCCCGGCTCCAGCAGCGCGAGGCTGATGGCGTAGGCGTTGCCGATCACGAAGGTCACCGCCATCGTCTCGCCGAGCGCGCGGCCCAGGCCGAGGAACACGCCGCCGATCACCGCCGAGCGGGTGTACGGCAGCACGATGTCCCACACCACTTCCCACTTGGTCGAGCCCAGTGCGTAGGCCGATTCCTTCAGACGGCCCGGGACGGTCAGGAAGACTTCGCGCATCACCGACGAGATGAAGGGGATCACCATGATCGCCAGCACCAGGCCGGCGGTCATCATGCCGATGCCGAGCGGCGGGCCGGACAACAGCACGCCGACCAGCGGGATCTGGCCGAGGTTGTCGTTGATCCACGGATAGACGTGTTCGCTCAGCTGCGGCGCCAGCACGAACAGGCCCCACATGCCGTAGATGATCGAGGGGATGCCAGCCAGCAACTCGATGGCCATGCCGACCGGGCCGCGCATCCAGGCCGGCGCGACTTCGGTCAGGAACACCGCGATGCCGAAGCTCACCGGCACGGCGATCAGCATGGCGATGCCGGCGCTGACCAGCGTGCCGAAGATCGGCACCAGCGCGCCGAACTCGCGGGTACCGACGTTCCATTCGGTGCTGGTGAAGAAGCCCAGGCCGAAGGTCTGCAGGGCTTCGCGGCCACCCCACAGCATCGACACGGCGGCGGCGATCAACGAAATCAGGACGAACAGGCCGGCGCCGGTCAGGGTCAGCCGGAACAACGTGTCGGCGCGCGCGTCTTTGGCGGTGCGCACGTCCGTCAGGGAAGCGGGGAGAGCGGTGGCGTTCATGCAACCCGGGGCGTGGGGAAGGGGCGGTTGATGCGTGAAGGACTAGTGCACGGTGGTGCGGTTACCGCGTGATGACAGCGGGCCGCCCAGATCGGCGGCCCCCGGGTGAATCCTGGGTCAGAGCTTGATCTCGGCGCTCCAGTACTGCTCGATCTGGCCGACGAGTTCCGGCGGCAGCGGCACGTAGTCCAGTTCGTTGGCCTGCGCCTGGCCCTGCGCGTACGCCCACTTGAAGAACTCGAGCGTGTGCTTGGCCTTCGCCGCATCCTTGGGCTGCTTGTAGACCAGGATGAAATTGGTCGCGGTGATCGGCCACGCCTGCTCGCCCGGGGCGTTGGTGATGACCAGGTTGAAATCCTTGGCGTTGGCCCAGTCGGCGCTGGCCGCAGCGGCGGCGAAGCTCTCGGCGGTGGGCAGCACGAACTGGCCGGCCGCGTTCTGCAGCGAGGCGTACGACATCTTGTTCTGCTCGGCGTAGGCCAGTTCGACATAGCCGATCGAGCCCTTCAGCTGGCGCACGTAGGCGGCGACGCCTTCGTTGCCCTTGCCGCCGACGCCGCCCGGCCAGTTGACGCTGGTGCCTTCGCCCACCGAGTCCTTCCAGGCCGGGCTGACCTTGGAGAGGTAGTTGACGAAGTTGAAGGTGGTGCCCGAACCGTCGGAGCGGTGCACGGTGTTGATCTTGCCGGCCGGCAACGTGACGCCCGGGTTCAGCGCGACGATGGCCGGGTCGTTCCAGGTGGTGATCTTGTGCAGGAAGATGTCGGCCAGCACGGTGCCGTTGAGCTTCAGCTGGCCCGGCTGCAGGCCTTCCACGTTGATGACCGGGACCACGCCGCCGATCACCGACGGGAACTGGCCCAGGCCCGCCTGCGCGAGTTCTTCCGGCGACAGCGGCTTGTCGGAGGAGCCGAAGTCGACGGTCGCGGCCTTGATCTGCGCGATGCCGCCGCCGGAACCGATCGACTGGTAGTTGATCTTGGCGCCGGTGGCCTTGTTGTAGTCCGTGGACCAGCGGGCCATCAGCGGATAGATGAAAGAGGCGCCAGCGCCGGTGATCTCGGCCGAGATCTTCTGCGCGCCTTCAGCGGAAGCCGCCGTACCTTCGGCACCCGCGGTCGCGGCCGGGGCATCGGTCTTGCCACCGCAGGCGGCGGCGAAGAGGGCGGTGGCCAGGGCCAACGTGGCCAGGCGGGCGTTACGGACGTGCATGGGCGCTCCAGACGGGTCGTTTGTGATCCACGCTATGAAATGATGTTTTTGTTACAGCGTGATGACATCGGGATCTCGCGCCGTCATGCGACGGATGCGTCGCCGGGTGGCGGGCAAAAAGAAAGCGGGCCCGAAGGCCCGCCAGGGGTGGGATCGCGCGGGAGGGAGCGCGATCCCGTGCCGGCGTGGGAGAGACCTTGCCGGCGGTTCCGCGATCAGTACTTCAGGTTGGCCTTCCAGTACGTCTCGATCTGCTGCACCAGCGCCGGCGGCAGCGGCACGTAGTCGAGCGACTTGGCCTGGGCGTCGCCGTTGGCGTAGACCCAGCGGAAGAAGTCGCGGGCGTCCTTGTTGCCCTTCTTCGGCGCCTTGTACATCAGGATGAAGTTGGTGGCGGTGATCGGCCAGGAGTTCGCACCCGGCGCGTTGGTCATGACCAGGTAGAAGTCCTTGGACTTGGCCCACTCGGCGCTGGCGGCCGCCGCGGCGAAGGACTCGTCGCTCGGCTGCACGAAGTTGCCCGAGGCATTCTTCAGGCTGGCATAGGCCATCTTGTTCTGCAGCGCATACGACAGCTCGACGTAGCCGATGCCGCCCTTGATCTGCTTCACGTACGCGGCGACGCCTTCGTTGCCCTTGCCGCCCACGCCGGTCGGCCACTGCACGGTGGTGCCTTCACCCACCTTGCTCTTCCACTCCGGGCTGACCTTGGACAGGTAATTGACGAAGTTGAAGGTGGTGCCCGAGCCATCCGAGCGGCGGACGACGGTGATGCGCTGCGACGGCAGCGTCACGCCCGGGTTCAGGGCGGCGATGGCCGGGTCGTTCCAGGTCTTGATGGTGCCCAGGAAGATGTTGGCCAGGGTCGGACCGTCCAGCTTCAGCTGGCCGGGCTTCAGGCCGGCCACGTTCAGCACCGGCACCACGCCGCCGATCACCGACGGGAACTGGGCCAGGCCGTACTTGGCCAGCTCTTCCGGCTTCAGCGGAGCGTCGGACGAACCGAAGTCCACCGTGCCGGCCTTGATCTGCGCGATACCGCCGCCGGAACCGATCGACTGGTAGTTCACGCGGTTGTTGGTGGTCTTGGCGTAGTCGGCGGACCACTTGGTCATCACCGGATACACGAACGACGCACCGGCGCCGGTCACGTCGGCGGCGAACGCCTGCGCCGAGAAGGCCGAGGCGAGCGCCAGCAGCGCCACGCGGGATTTGATCGAGTTCAACACGGAAGTCTCCTGGGAGAAGGCAGGGTGGAAGGACGGGGCGTGCCCGTTGGGTGGCCATTCCACGACGTTTGTGTGACAGCCCGGTGTCGCGATTAAGACAGTCCCGTGACGGCCCGCGATGCCGTCGCCACGGCCTGCGCATGGCGCGCGCGAACCCGCGGAACCGGCGCGGCGACGCATCGCGCGGATGAAGCGTCGGGCGCACACCTATCTATAGCGTGTGGCCGCGAGCGAGACGGCGGGCGAGGGAGTGCGCCGCGCCGCTGTCATATTCCGGTCACGAAACGCACATGTGACTGCAAGATTTCACTCCCATCCTTTAGCGCATCTTTGACGGGCGCTTAATGATTTCCGAAGGTCATCTCGGAGGTGAAGGCGGCGCCCACGAAGCCAGCGCTCTTACTTCTACTTCCACTCGGAGAGTCACCATGCGTTATTCCCTCCTGGCCGCCGCGCTCGCCGTCGCCATGGGCAGCACCAGCTTCTCGGCGTCCGCCGCCGACTCCCGCGATCAGACGATCGCCGAACTGAAGGCGCAGCTGGAAGCGCTGTCGGCCAAGGTGGCCGAGCTGGAAGAGCGCAGCGACGCGCAGTCGGACGTGAACATCGACACCGCCACGCAGCTGGACAAGATCACCACGGGTTCGCCGAAGGTCGATACCAAGGGCGGCCTCAAGATCACCTCGGCCGATGGCAAGTTCGAAGCGTCCGTCGGTGGCCGCATCCAGTTCGACACGTACGCCTTCGACCGCGACCTGGCCAGCACCACCGGCACCACCGAGTTCCGCCGTGCGCGCCTGACCCTGCAGGGCAAGGCCTACGGTTGGGAATACAAGATGGAGAACGATTTCGGCGCCGGCGGTGGCCTTGATGGCTTCCGCGACGTCTACATCGCCAAGTCGGCGCTGGGCGGCAAGTTCACCATCGGCCACTTCAAGCCGTACCGCGCGATGGAAGAGCTGACCAGCTCCAATGAGCTGCTGACCATGGAGCGTCCCTTCGCGTCCGCGACGGGCCTGTTCAACGGCCGCCAGTTCCAGCAGGGCGTGGGTTACCTGCGTGCTGGCGAGAACTACACCGCCGGCCTGAGCGTGTTCAACCTGCGCGGTGCCGCCGGCACGCGCAACGAAGGCGTCGGCGCTGCCGGCCGCGTGACCTTCGCGCCGATCAACACCGACAACAGCACCCTGCACTTCGGCGCCTGGTACAGCTTCGAAGACCAGAATCTGGGTTCGGCCGACCTGGTCGCCACGTCCAACTACGCCGGCCGCCGCGGTCCGTCGCAGGTCATCGCCACCACCACCGGCGCCAGCCGCAACACCGTCGATGTGATGGCGGTGGAAGCCGCCGGTTCGTTCGGCCCGGCCTTCTTCCAGGCCGAGTACGCCGATGCGACGTTCGGCCAGCCGCTGGGCCGCGACCAGGACGTGACGACGTACTACGTGCAGGGCAGCTTCATGCTCAACGGCGGCCACAAGCCGTACAAGGGCGCCACCGGCGTGTTCGGTTCGCCGAAGGTCGCCGACAAGGGCCTGTGGGAGCTGACCGGTCGCTACGACTACGTCGAGAACGAGACGTTGAACCGCGAGGTCACCAGCTGGATCCTCGGCGTGAACTACTACGTCAACCCGAACCTGCGCTTCATGTTCAACTACACGCAGGGCGACAACGAAGTCAACGGCGACGAGACCGCCCAGTACGCGCTGCGCACGCAGTTCGCCTGGTAATACGCGCGGCGCGCCTGCGCCGTACGTGCTCCACGAAGGCCCGGGATCTCATCCCGGGCCTTCGCGTTTACGGCTGCGGACCATGACCATTGGCAGGGGTCCCGATGATGCCCAGCAGGGACACTGCGGGGCGGTCCCTGGCGCAAGCCAGAGACCCGAGGGATGGGGATCCTTTTCAATCAGGGGGTTGGATGAAGCGGCTGATGGGTGTCGCCTGCGTGGCGATGTGCGTGATGGCGGGCGGCGTGCAGGCCGCCGAACCGGTGGACCTGGACGTGGTCGCGAAGATCCGGCACGAGGCGTTCAACCGCTCGCAGGCCGCGGCCAACTTGAAGGAGCTTACCGAGACCGTCGGGCCGCGCCTCACGGCCTCGCCGAACTACACCCGCGCCAGCGCATGGGCACGCGGCAAGCTGTCCGGGTGGGGCCTGTCCGGCGTCCATGAAGAAGTATTCGATCCCGCCTTCGGCCGTGGCTGGGAGTTCAACGCGGCACGCGTGGAGATGGTGTCGCCGCGGCAGGCGCCCGTGCATGCCCTGCCGAAAGCGTGGACGCGCGGCACCGGTGGTCCCGTCGAGGGCGAGGTGGTGCTGGCGTCGTTCAAGACGCTGGAAGACTTCGATAAACAACGCGGCAAGTTGCGCGGCAAGATCGTGCTGCTGGACGAGGCGCGCGCGTACAAGCCGGCCGAGAAGGCCGACTTCCGTCGCTACAGCGAGGGCGAGCTGGGCGAACTTCAGACCTTCCCCGTCGCTGCGGATGCCGCGCCCGACGCGCAGGAGAAGCGACTGGCGGAGTACCGCAAGCGCCAGGCGCTGACCAAGGCGTTGAATGCCTTCCTCGCCGAAGAAGGCGTGCTGGCGACGTTGTCGCTCAGCTCGTGGGACAACGGCATCATCCGTGCCACCGGCGGTGGCGCGCGCAAGGCGGACGAGCCGGTCGGCGTCACCGAACTGGTGCTGCCCACCGAGCACTACAACCCGCTGGTGCGCGCCGTGCAGGGCAAGCTACCGGTGCGCCTGCGCATCGATGTGGATTCCCGTTTCACCAGCGAGCAGGACCTGCCGGCCACGAATACGTTCGCGGAGATCCCGGGCAGCGGCGGCAAGGCGGGCGAGGTCGTGATGATCGGCGCGCACCTGGATTCGTGGCATACCGGCACAGGCGCCAGCGACAACGGCGCCGGCGTCGTCGTGATGATGGAAGCCATGCGCATCCTGAAGACGATCGGGGTGAAGCCGCGCCGCACCATCCGCCTGGCGTTGTGGGGAGGCGAAGAACAGGGCCTGCATGGCTCGGCGGGCTACGTCGCCAAGTACCTGGCCGATTATCCGGCCCCGACCGATCCCGAGCAGAAGGCACTGCCGCGCGCCTACCAGCGCGGCACCGGGCCGCTGCAACGTGAGCGTGGCTACGGGAAATTCTCGACGTACTTCAACTTCGACAACGGCACCGGCCGCATCCGCGGCATCTACGCGCAGGAGAACCACGCCGCCGTGCCGATCTTCAAGGCGTGGCTGGAGCCGTTCGCCGATATCGGTGCGACCATCGTGACCACCCGCAACACCGGCAGCACTGACCATATCTCGTTCGACCGGGTCGGCCTGCCGGGCTTCCAGTTCGTGCAGGACCCGGCGGACTACTTCACCCACGTCCACCACACGCACCTGGATACCTACGACCACGTGGTGCCGGAGGACCTCAAGCAGGCGGCCGCCATCATCGCTTCGTTCGCCTATCACGCGGCGATGCGCGAAGAGCGGTTGCCGCGCAAGCCGTTCGTCGAGCGCGACGAACAGTAAGCGCACGCGACGGCGGCCGCATCAGGCCGCCGTCTTGTCCTTGAAGCGGCAGATATCGCGGATCACGCACTGCGGGCAGTCCGGCTTGCGCGCCTTGCACACGTAGCGTCCGTGCAGGATCAGCCAGTGATGCGCATCCTGCATGAACTCCGCAGGCACCACCTTCAGCAGCTTGTCCTCCACCGCCCGCACATCCTTGCCCAGAGCGAGCCCGGTGCGGTTGGCGACGCGAAAGATGTGCGTGTCCACTGCAATGGTCGGTTCGCCGAAGGCGGTGTTGAGCACCACGTTCGCCGTCTTGCGGCCCACGCCGGGCAGACTTTCCAGCGCCTCGCGGGAGCGTGGCACTTCGCCGCCATACTGATCCAGCAGGATGCGGCAGGTGGCGATCACGTTCTTCGCCTTGGCGTTGAACAGGCCGATCGTGGCGATGTATTTCTTGAGGCCGTCCTCGCCGAGCGCAAGGATCGCCGCGGGCGTGTTGGCCACGGGGAAGAGGCGTCGCGTCGCCTTGTTTACGCCCACGTCGGTGGCCTGCGCGGACAGCGTCACCGCGACCAGCAGTTCGAATGGCGTGCTGTATTCCAGTTCCGTGGTCGGGCGGGGATTCAGTTCGCGCAATCGCGAGAACAGTTCCACCACCTCCTCGCGCTTGAGGGTCGGGCTTCGGCGCGCTGCCGTCATGGTTTCGAGCGCCCCGCAGCCTTGGCCCGCGCGCGCGCCAGGATGGCCGCGGCCGCGGCCGGTAATGCAGGCTTCACGGGCGTCGCAGGTCCGGCGGGCAGTGCGGAGATGCGACGCGCCTCGCGCTCGGCGGCGCGGCGGTCGAGCCTTGCCGCGCGCTGGCGATAGCGATTGCGTGCCGCCCATGCCGTTCGCAGGCGGACCTGCGCCTGTGCGAGCACTTCCGCCTGCGCAGGATCGGCACAGCGGTCCTGGCACGGCAGCCACGCCATGAGGCCTGCTTCCAGCGCGGCGTCCACCTCATCGATGGCCAGCAGGCTTGCCAGGATGCGCGCCTGTTCGCAGCGGGAACACGGGTGGGACATGCGCCTGACTCAGCGGCCGGTGAACGTGGGCTTGCGGCGCTCGGTGAAGGCACGGGTGCCTTCGCGCATGTCGTCAGTCGAGAACATCAGGCCGAACTGCGCCGTTTCGTACTGCAGGCCTTCCTCGATGCCGCATTCGCCGCCGATGTTGACCACGTCGAGCGTCGCCCGCAGGGCCAGCGGCGCGGATGCCGCCAGTTGCGCGGCCACCTTGCTGGTCTCGTCCTCCAGGTCCGCCGCCGGCACGACCCGGTTGACGATGCCCAACTGGAGCGCGCGTTCGGCCGTTATCGGCGCACCCAGCAGACACAGCTCGAGGGTCGCGGCGCGACCGGCGAGCCGCAGCAGGCGTTGGCTTCCACCGAAACCGGGGATGAGGCCGAGGTTGATTTCCGGCTGTCCGACCTTGGCCGTGTCCGCCGCAATGCGCAGGTGGCAGGCCATGGCCAGCTCCAGACCGCCGCCCAGCGCGAACCCGTTGACCATCGCGATGACAGGCTTGGGCAGGGTCTCGATGGCGCGCATCAGGCGTTGCCCGCGCAGGGAGAAGTCGCGGCCCTCCGTGGCGCGCAAGTCCGCCATCTCGGCGATGTCGGCCCCGGCTACGAAGGCTTTCGGGCCCGCGCCGGTCAGGACGACCACGCGCACGGCCGGGTCTTCCGCTGCCGCCGTGAAGGCGGATTGCAGCGCGTCCAGGGTGGCGGCGTTGAGGGCGTTCAGCTTGTCTGGGCGGTGGACGGTGATGCGGCGGACGCCATCCGCATCGGCGACGAGAACGAGGCTGTCGGACATGGTTTTAGAGGGGTTTTGTAAAATTTCGGTAAAGAGGGAACTCCGTCCCGGGGAGCCGGTCAGAGCGGGCTGTCGTCAGTGGCGGTTAAGCGCCCCGGCGGCTATCCTAGCGCGTCCATTCCGGCGGTATGCCGCCCATCCCGGAGAGTGTGTTGATGAAGTTGCGTTCTTTAGTGGTCGCTGTTGCGGCATTCGCCATGGCCGGCAGCGCCCTGGCCCAGGACGTCTCGTCCGAGAAGGGCAAGTTGAGCTATTACTTCGGCTACGACTATGGCAACAACCTGGCTGAGCTGACCGCCCGCGGCGAGCAGCTGGACATCAATTCCGTGGTCAAGGGCCTGCAGGATGCATTCGCCAAGCAGAAGCCCGCGCTGACCAGCGAGCAGCTGAAGCCCGCACTGGAAGCCTTCCAGAAGCGCGAGCAGGCCCGTGCCCAGCAGGCGAAGGCCGAGTACGACAAGGTCGCGGCTGAGAACAAGACGAAGAGCGACCAGTTCATCGCCACCTTCAAGGGCCAGGCGGGCGTGAAGACCCTGCCGAGCGGCGTGGCCTACAAGGTGCTGGAGAACGGCACGGGCGCCAAGCCCACGCAGGCGAGCACGGTCGAATTGCAGGTGGCCGGCGCATACCCGATGGGCCAGCGTCCGCCTGAAGCGCGTCCGCCGCAGCAGATGAAGGACGTGAAGGTCAGCGCCATCGAGATGCAGGCCATGCGCGAAGTGCTGCTGCAGATGCCGGTCGGTTCGAAGTGGGAAGTCGCGCTGCCGCCGGAGAAGGCCTATGGCGCGGATCCGCGCACGGGCTTCCCGCCGAACGTGGCGGTCGTGTTCGAGATCAAGCTGATCAGCGCCAAGTAATCCCTGCCTGATCGTTCCATCCCTGCGCCGGCCTCGTGCCGGCGCAGTGCTTTTTGCGCGGCGGGAAGCGGTTTCGCGCTACCCTCCGCAGGTGTCCGACGACATGAATACCGCCTTCCGCGCCGTGCTCAGCCCGTGTACCGGCGTCTGCACGCTGGACGACGCCGGCCTTTGCCAGGGGTGCCTGCGCACCACTTCGGAGATCGCACGCTGGTCGCAGATGAACGATGACGAACGCCTGCGCCTGATGGAATCCGTGCTGCCTGCACGCGAGCGCGTGCGGCTGCCCTTCGCCGGACAGCTGCGCGAAGCGACGGCGCTGCGGCGCGCTCTGTATCCGCTGGGCGCCGTGCCCCGCGCACCGGGATGGAACCAGGAAGAGCTCATCGATCTGCTCCCACCGGGTCCGTTGGCCGAGGCCGCCGTACTCGCCGGCCTGGTCCCGCGCGATTCCGGCACCCAGGTGCTGCTGACACGCCGCACCGATGGCCTCCGCCACCATGGCGGCCAGGTCAGCTTCCCCGGGGGACGCATCGAGCCTACCGACGCGGATGTCGTCGCCGCTGCGCTGCGCGAGAGTCGCGAAGAGATCGCGCTGCAGGCGTCGCAGGCGGTACCGTTGGGCTTCCTGGATCCCTTCACCACGATCAGTGGTTTCCGCGTCGTGCCGGTGGTGGCCGTGATCGATCCTGCGTTCGTGCCGGTCCCCGAACCCGGTGAAGTGGCCGACGTGTTCGAGGTACCGCTGGACTACCTGCTCGCGCCCGACAATCTGCGCCGGGTCGAGGTCGACTATCGCGGTCGCCGCCGTGCCGTGCTCGAATACGCGTGGCCCGGGCAGCGCATCTGGGGCGCGACGGCGGCCATCCTGTTCAATCTGAGGCAGCGGCTGGAGCGACTCGCGTGAACTGGACCGTGCTCGTCGATGCAACGTCGTTGTCGGCCGTCATCGGTGCGCCCGATCTGCGGCTGATCGATGCGCGCTTCGTCATGCTCAATGCGGCGCCCGATGCGGGCCGCCAGGCCTACGCCCAGGGACACCTGCCGGGCGCGGTCTATGCCGATCTGAATCTCGATCTGTCGGACCTCTCCAGGGTGGGCGAAGGCAGGCATCCCTTGCCCGACGAAACGGTCTTCGCGCGGAGGCTCGGCGAGTGGGGCATCACGCCGGAACACCAGGTCGTAGTCTACGACGCGGGCGATGGCAGCATGGCGGCCGCACGCGCGTGGTGGCTGCTGAAACTGCTCGGTCATGAGCGTGTGGCCGTCCTCGATGGCGGCCTGGCCGCCTGGCGCGCCGCAGGTGGCGCGGAGACGCAAGAAGCCCCCGACATCGCGCCGGCGCCGCCATACCCCGGTCGTTTCGACATGCGGCAGTGCGCGGATGCGCGCGAGGTCGCGGCGCGCCTGGACGAAGACGCGGGCCGGCTCTTCGATGCGCGCGCTGGCGAGCGCTTCCGTGGCGAGGTCGAGCCCATCGATCCTGTCGCCGGCCACGTGCCCGGCGCGGTCAACCTGCCATTCGCGCACGTACTCCGCGACGGACGCTTCAAGCCCGTCTCCGAGTTGCGTGCCCTGGTGTCGCCATTGCTGGGGGGGCGTCGGGCTTCCGATAGCGTCCTGATGTGCGGCTCCGGGGTGACGGCCTGCCACCTGCTGCTTGCCTTCGAACACGCCGGCCTGCACGGCGCGCGCATCTATCCCGGTTCCTGGAGCGGCTGGATCAGCGATCCCGCGCATCCGGTCGCACGCGGCGACTGATCCACCCCGGGCCGTCATGGCCCTGTCATCGAGGCACGGCACGCTCCCGCGGTTTCTTCAGGGGGATCGTCCATGCTTCATCGTCTGCTCAATGCGACCGCTACGGTCGCGTTGCTGTGCTGTATCAGCGCGCCTGCCTTCGCGCAGGACCAGGAGGCCGAGCGTCTCCGCATCCATGGATCCAATACCGTCGGCGCCGAGGCGATGCCGCGCATCGTCGAAGCGTGGCTGCGCTCCATCGGCTACACCGGCATCGAGCGCCGTTCGCCACGTTTCGATCGCACGGAAATCGCCGCGGTGCGCGACGGTGAGCCGCTGATCGTCGAGATCGACCGACGAGGGTCGGCCAACGGTTTCCAGGCATTGGTGGATGGCAACGCGGAGCTCGCGATGATGGCGCGCGCGCCGACCGCCGCCGAGCGCGATGCGGGCTGGCAGCTCGGCGACCTGGCATCGCCGGAGCAGGAATTCACCGTGGCGTTGGACGGCCTGGCCATCGTCGTCAACGACCGCAACTCGGTGCGTACGATCAGCGTCGCGCAGTTGCGCGACGTCGCGGCCGGACGCATCCGCTCGTGGTCGCAGCTCGGGGGCGAGGATGCGCCGATCCGCATGCACGCCGGGCCTGAAGCCGGTGGCAGCCGCGAGTTCCTCCGGCAGCGCGTGCTGTCGGGTGGCGCATCCAGCGGGATCACGGCGCACGCACGCCTGCGACAGGCGGCGCGTGCGGTGGCCGGGGATCGCCATGCGCTCGCCGTCGTGGAGCTGGCGACACGCATTCCCGCTGGAACCCGCACGCTGGCCGTGTCCGAGGGTGGTGCCGCCGTGCTGCCCACACGGCTCAACGTGGCCAGCGAAGACTATCCGCTGGTGCGCCGCTACCGGTTGTACGGCGCGCCGCTGATGTCGGCGCTCGGGCGCAGCCTCGCGTTGTACGCCGTAGGCCGCGACGGGCAGCGTGCGGTCGAAGCGGCAGGCCTGCATTCGGTGATGCTGCGCACGGCGAAGCAACCCGGACAGCTCCCGCGTACGCAGGCGTACCGCGAGGCCGTGGCGGGCGCCACACGCCTGCCGGTAGGCATGCGTTTCAACATGGGCTCGCTCAGCACGCTCTTCGAAAGCCGCAGCGCACTGGACATGGAGCGTCTGGTGGCCTTCATGCGCCTGCCGGAGAACCGGGGTCGGTCGCTGGTGGTGGTGGCTTTCGCAGACCACGATGCCGGCAACCGGCTGTTGCCCACCATGCTCAGCAACGAGCGCGCGGACATGGTGGCCGGGTATCTGACCCGCAACGGGATTCCCGTGGCCCGTTCCATCGGCCTTGGTGACCTGCGCCCGCTGGCGGGTAGTGGACAGCGCGACCGCAACGAGCGCGTCGAGGTATGGCTGCTCTAGCGGGAGATCACTTCTTCAGCTTGTCGATCAATGCGCGCAGCGCAGCCTGGGTATCCGGCGCATGCCAGGCATCGACAAAACGCTCCAACTGGATCAACGCCGGATCGAGCGCTTCCACCAGGTCGCGGCGGGCGAGGGCGCGGGTCTGCAGCATCGGATGATGCGGCAGGGCCAGCAGCTGCTGCAGCCAGGCGATGGCGCGCGCGGTGACGTTGTCCTGGTCGATCAATTCGTCGACCAGGCCGATCTCCAGCGCGCGTTCGGCCGGCACCATCTCGCCGGCCACCAGCAGGCGCTCGGCGCGATACGGACCCACGACGCGGCGCATCAGGCGCTGGATGCCCTCTGGTACCACCAGGCCGACCTGGGTTTCATTGAGTCCCAGCGCGAACGGGCGTGCCGGGTCCGGGCTGCGCGCCATCACCCGGTAGTCGCAGCACAGCGCTAGCACGCAGCCGCCTGCCGGCGCATGGCCGGTGATCGCGGCGACCACCGGCACGCGCGATTCAGCCAGCGTGCGCGCCGCGCCGAAAAACGCCTGCCAGGCATCGAGCAGGGCCTTGCGGTCGTCGCCGAGCGACATCAGGTAAGGCACGTCCATGCCGGCGGAAAAGATCTTCGGATTGCCGGCCAGCACGATGCCGCGCACGCCGTCGTCCAGTGCGGTGTTGAGCGCATCGATCAGCGCACGGCACAGGTCCGTATTGAGGGCGTTGACGGGGGCGCGTGCCAGCCGGATCTCGCGGATGTCGCCGTGGTCGGCGGTTTCGATGAGGGCGCTCATTCACCATCTCCCTGGAGTCAGGTCGCTATCATAGGCGCATGAACCGACGCTTCGTGATGGGTCCACTGCTGGGACTGCTGTTCGCCGCATCGCTGCCCGCCGTGGCGGCGGAGTGCCTGCCAAAGGTGCAGGGCGCATGGATTCGCATGCCGCCGGTGGCGATGCCGATGATGGCGGGCTTCGCCCGCATCGAGAACCCGTGCCGTACGCCCGTTGCGGTAGTGGGCGCGGAGAGCCTGGCCTTCGCGGACGTTTCGTTGCACGAGACACGCGAAGAGGGCGGCGTCAGCCGCATGCGCGAAGTGGAGCGCCTTCCCGTCGCGCCCGGGAAGCGGGTTGAACTCAAGCCGGGCGGCCTGCACCTGATGCTGCATGGCGCCTATGCGCCGATGATCGCCGGTGAGAAGGTGGTGATCACGCTGAAACTCGCCGACGGGCGCACGTTGCCGGTGCAGTTCGAGGCGCGCAAGCGCGCGCCGTGATCCACTGATTACTCCGACACCGCCCGGATCGCCGCCGGCAGCGGTGCGCTGTGGCCTGTCTGGGTGTCCATCCACACCACCACCACGTTGCCGTCGGAATACAGCACGCTGTCGTCCTTCGCCGACACGATCCGGTGGCCGATGGTGACGCTGCTGGTACCGAGGCGATCGACGTAGAGCTCCACCAGCACATCGTTCGGCCACGTCAGCGGGCGCTTGTAGTTGATGTTGTTGGCGGCCACGACGGGCGCGATGCGGTCGGTCATCGAGACCTCCGGTACCGTCAGCATCCAGCGCACGCGTGCTTCCTCCAGGTACGAGATGTACTTGGCGTTGTTCACATGGCCCATGCTGTCCATGTCCCGCCAGCGCACGCTGATCGGGATCTTCGCCAGCAGCTTGCGGCCGTCATCGTGGGGGTGGCTCATGATGCGGCCTTCTTCTTCGTGGTCTTGGTGGCGGATTTCCGGGGTGGCAGCACGTCCGGCTTCGCCACGGCAGCGGGCTTGGTCGGCTTGGGCGCCTTGGCGGCGGGCAGCAGCTTGGCGAGGAAGCGGCCGGTGTGCGATTCCGGATGCGCGGCAATGTCTTCCGGCGTACCGGTGGCGAGGATGCGGCCGCCGCGGTGACCGCCTTCCGGCCCGAGGTCGACCACCCAGTCCGCGGTCTTGATGACGTCCAGGTTGTGCTCGATCACGACAATGGTGTTGCCATCGTCGCGCAGCTTGTGCAGCACGGCCAGCAGGTGCTCGATGTCGTGGAAGTGCAGGCCGGTGGTCGGCTCATCCAGGATGTACAGCGTGCGCCCGGTATCGCGGCGCGAGAGTTCCTTCGACAGCTTCACGCGCTGCGCTTCGCCGCCTGACAGCGTGGTCGCGCTCTGGCCCAGCTTGATGTAGCTGAGGCCCACGTCCATCAGTGTTTCCAGCTTGCGCGCGATCGACGGCACCGGCTCGAACAGGGTCAACGCATCTTCGACCGTCATCTCCAGCACGTCGTTGATGTTGTAGCCCTTGTACAGGATCTCCAGCGTCTCGCGGTTGTAGCGCTTGCCATGGCAGACGTCACAAGGCACGTACACGTCCGGCAGGAAGTGCATCTCGACCTTGATCAGGCCGTCGCCCTGGCAGGCTTCGCAGCGGCCACCGCGCACGTTGAAGCTGAAGCGGCCCGGCGAGTAGCCGCGCGCGCGCGCTTCCGGCACCTGCGCATACAGTTCGCGCAGCGGCGTGAACAAACCGGTGTAGGTCGCCGGATTGGAGCGCGGGGTGCGGCCGATCGGCGACTGGTCGATGTCCACGACCTTGTCGAACAGGTCCAGGCCCTCGACCTCGCGGTACGGCGCGGGCTTGTGCGACGCGCCGTTGATCTCGTTCGCAGCCAGTGCGTACAGGGTGTCGTTGATCAGCGTCGACTTGCCCGAGCCGGACACGCCGGTGATGCAGGTGAACAGACCCGAGGGCACGTCGAGATCGACATCCTTCAGATTGTTGCCCGTTGCGCCGCGCAGGTGCAGCGTCATCTTCGGGTTCGCCTTGTGGCGCGCCTTCGGCACTTCGATCTGGCGCTTGCCGGAGAGGTACTGGCCGGTCAGCGAGCGCGGTGCCTTCAGCAAGTCGTCGAGCGTACCCTGGCCGACGATCTCGCCGCCGTGCACGCCAGCGCCCGGCCCGATGTCGAGCACGTAGTCGGCCATGCGGATGGCGTCTTCATCGTGTTCGACCACGATCACCGTGTTGCCCAGGTCGCGCAGGCGCGTCAGCGTACCGAGCAGGCGCTCGTTATCGCGCTGGTGCAGGCCGATGCTGGGTTCGTCCAGCACGTACATCACGCCGACCAGGCCGGCGCCGATCTGCGACGCCAGGCGGATACGCTGGGCCTCGCCACCCGACAGCGTGTCGGCCTTGCGCTCGAGGGTCAGGTAATCCAGGCCGACATCGACCAGGAACCCGAGCCGCTCCGCGATTTCCTTGACGATCTTCGCCGCGATCTCGCCACGCCAGCCCGGCAGGTCCAGGCCGCGGAAGAAGGCCAGCGCTTCATCCACCGGCAGCACCACCAGCGACGGCAGCGGACGATCGGCGACGAACACGTTGCGCGCCGACTTGTTCAGTCGCGCGCCCGCGCAGTCGGGGCACGGCCGGTCGCTGATGTACTTCGCGAGTTCCTCGCGCACCGCCGGCGATTCCGTTTCGCGGTAGCGCCGCTCGAGGTTCGGCACGATGCCCTCGAAGCGGTGCTTGCGCTGCGTGCGCCCGCCCGATTCGGTGAGGTAGGTGAAGGTGATGACGTCTTCGCCACTGCCGTACAGCACGGCTTGCTGCACCTTTTCGGGCAGCGACTGCCACGTCGCGTCGGTGTCGAACTGGTAGTGCTTGGCCAGCGACGCGATCAGTTGGAAGTAGTAGGCATTGCGGCGATCCCAGCCACGCACGGCGCCGGCGGCCAGCGACAGCTCCGGGTGGACGACCACGCGCGAGGGATCGAAGAACTGCGCCACACCCAGGCCGTCGCAGGTCGGGCAGGCACCGACCGGCGAATTGAACGAGAACAGGCGCGGCTCCAGCTCCGGCAGCGAGTAGTCGCAGACCGGGCAGGAATACTTCGACGAAAACAGCAGCGGCGCGGCTTCGGGCTGGTCCAGCGACATCACCTGGGCCATGCCATCGCCCAGCTTCAGCGCGGTCTCGAAGCTTTCCGCGAGGCGCTGTTTGAGGTCATCACGCGGACGGAACCGGTCGATCACCGCCTCGATCGTGTGCTTCTGGCGCAGCGCCAGCGCGGGCACCGCATCGATCTCGTAGAGCTCGCCGTCGACCCGCACGCGCACGAAACCCTGCGCGCGCAGTTGGTCGAACACCTGCGCATGCTCGCCCTTGCGCTCGCGGATCACCGGGGCCAGCAGCATGTAGCGCTGCTCGCCATCGAGCGCCAGCACCTGGTCGACCATCTGGCTGACCGTCTGCGCTTCCAGCGGGTAGCCGTGGTCCGGGCAGCGCGGCAGGCCCACGCGGGCATACAGCAGGCGCAGGTAATCGTAGATCTCGGTGATCGTGCCGACGGTCGAGCGCGGGTTGTGGCTGGTCGATTTCTGCTCGATCGAGATCGCCGGCGACAGACCCTCGATGTGGTCCACGTCGGGCTTTTCCATCACCGACAGGAACTGCCGCGCGTACGCGGACAGCGATTCCACGTAGCGGCGCTGGCCCTCGGCGTAGATCGTGTCGAACGCCAGCGACGACTTGCCCGAACCGGACAGGCCGGTGATCACGATCAGCTTGTCGCGCGGGAGGTCGAGGTCGATGTTCTTGAGGTTGTGCGTCCGCGCGCCGCGGATGCGGATGAAGTCCATGGCCATCGGGTGGGGGATCCGGAAAGCGAACAAGGAAGCGTAGCGATCTGGTCAGATGGGGGCAAATCGCCCCATGCACCAGTGCCGGGATACGCGGGAAGGGTCGGTCGGTCAGGTCGGAGTAGGGGCCTGTCCAGCTCCGGACTGGCTGCTGGCCAGGACGCGGACGGGTCCTGAGGCCCGCGAGGACGGATGCGGGCAGGAAGATTTGGGCAAGTGCATGATTCTCAAGGGTCTAGGGAGGGCGCAATGGCGCAAGCCGATCAGTGTAGGGCTGCCTCGAGGGCGGATTCCGTCCGCAATCGGGACGCGAGCGTCTTCGGGAGGGGGCAGTTGACCCTAACCGCATGAATCCACTACAATTCCGCTTCTGTCCGCCCTCGATGGCAGGCAGGCTCCAGAAAATAACTACAGAAACCAAGGAATCCACATGTACGCAGTCGTAGTCACTGGCGGTAAGCAATACCGCGTGATGAAGGGCGAGACGCTCCGCGTCGAGAAGCTCGAGGCCGAAGCCGGCAACGAGATCACCTTCGACAACATCCTGATGCTGGGCGATGGCGAGACCATCAGCCTGGGCGACGCCCTGAAGGGCGCCAGCGTGACCGCCAAGGTCGTCGGCCATGGCCGCGCCGACAAGGTCCGCATCATCAAGTTCCGCCGCCGCAAGCACCACATGAAGCGCCAGGGTCATCGGCAGCACTACACCGAAATCGAAATCACCGGCATCACGAAGTAAGGAGAAGCAGTCATGGCACACAAAAAGGGCGTAGGTTCCTCGCGCAACGGCCGCGACTCCAATCCGAAGATGCTGGGCGTCAAGGTCTTTGGTGGTCAGGCGATCGATGCGGGCAACATCATCATCCGCCAGCGCGGCACCCAGTTCCACCCGGGTCCGGGCGTCGGCCTGGGTCGCGACCACACGCTGTTCGCGCTGGTCGACGGCAAGGTCGAGTTCTCGATCAAGGGCGCCAAGAAGCGCCGTACCGTCAGCGTGGTGGCGGAAGCCTGAGGCTTCGCGCACACGCGTCGCGAAGGGCCCCGCCGCGTGCGGGGCTTTTCGTTTGCGGGGACATCCCTTCCCCGCGTCCCGCAACCCAACGATTGAATCGACCCTTGCCATGAAACTCGTAGACGAAGCTGAAATCCTGGTCACCGCTGGCAATGGCGGCAACGGCTGCGTGGGCTTCCGCCGCGAGAAGTTCATTCCGCTGGGCGGCCCCGACGGCGGTGACGGCGGCGGCGGTGGCAGCGTCTGGCTGCTGGCCGACGAAAACCTCAACACCCTGGTCGACTTCCGCCACCAGACGACGTTCCGCGCCCAACGCGGCGAGAACGGCATGGGTCGGCAGATGTACGGCAAGGCGGGCGACGACCTGACCATCACCGTCCCGGTCGGCACGGTCGTCACCAATGTCAGCACCGACGAAGTGATCGGCGATCTGACCCAGCATGGCGATCGCCTGCTGGTCGCCAAAGGCGGCAAGGGCGGCCTGGGCAACATGCATTTCAAGAGCTCCATCACCCGTGCGCCGCGCAAGGCCACGCCGGGCGAGGAGGGCGAAGAGCGCCTGCTGAAGCTGGAACTCAAGCTGCTGGCCGACGTCGGCCTGCTCGGGTTTCCGAACGCCGGCAAGAGCACCTTCATCCGTGCCGTCTCGGCGGCGACGCCGAAGGTGGCCGACTATCCCTTCACCACGCTCTACCCGAATCTGGGCGTGGTCAGCGTCGAGGCCCACCGCAGCTTCGTCATCGCCGACATCCCGGGCCTGATCGAAGGCGCCGCCGATGGCGCGGGCCTGGGCGCGCAGTTCCTCCGGCACCTGCAGCGCACCCGCATCCTGCTGCACCTGGTGGACATGGCGCCGATGGAAGGCGGCGTGGAAGGCATCGACCCCGTCGAGCAGGTGCGTGCGATCGAGCGCGAACTCGAGAAGCACGACCCCGAGTTGCTGCAGAAACCGCGCTGGCTGGTGCTCAACAAGGCCGACCTGATGTTCGAGGACGAGGCGAAGGAGCGCGCGGAGCAGATCATCGCCAGCCTGGGATGGACCCAGCCGTGGTACCAGGCCTCGGCGATCTCCCGCGAAGGCACGTGGCCGATCATGAAGGACGTGATGGCCTTCTTCGACCGCCAGCGGGCGGACGAGGAAGAGGCCGCGCGCGGCTGAAGAAGAAACCCGCCGAGAGGCGGGTTTCCTGCATTCCTCCGGGTCGGAGCAGGTGGTCCCGCCGGGAGGGGCAAAAAGAAACCCGCCTTTCGGCGGGTTCCGTGTCTTCGCGTCCGTGTACCGCTGAATCAGGCGGCTTGCAGCGCCTTGATGCGGGCGTTCAGGCGGCTCTTGTGGCGAGCAGCCTTGTTGCGGTGGATCAGGCCACGCGAGCTCAGGCGGTCGAGGATCGGCTGGGCCGAAACGAACGCGGCCTGGGCGCCGGCGGCGTCGTTGGCGTCGAGGGCTTTCAGGACTTTCTTGACGGCGGTGCGCAGCATCGAACGCTGACCGGCATTGCGCGCATTGCGCACGACGGTCTGCTTGGCGCGCTTCTTGGCGGACTTGATATTGGCCACAGTGGGATTCCTGGTGAATACCTGAGAGAATTCAGGGGTTGAACGGAAGACGGATAATCGAGCCGGAAATTATGGGGCATTCAATGGGTTGCGTCAAGCTGGCGATTCTGTCGGGGGATCTGCCCCGATGAGCGGGAAGCTCCTGCGTTCCGCCGCCGTCTTCAGCTCCATGACCTTCCTGTCCCGGCTCTCGGGACTGGTCCGGGACCAAGTCTACGCCCATGTCTTCGGCGCCGGCGGGATGATGGACGCCTTCTTCGTGGCGTTCCGCATCCCCAACTTCATGCGCCGGCTCTCGGCCGAGGGCTCGTTCTCGATGGCCTTCGTCCCGGTCCTGGCCGAGTACAAGGCCACCCGGAGCCCGGAAGAGGTCAAGGCCCTGATCGACCGGGTCACCGGCACGCTGGCCGCTGCGCTGCTGGTGCTGACCGGCATCGTCATCCTGCTGGCCCCGCAGATCGCCCGCCTGATCGCGCCGAACTTCGACGCCGAGCAGATGAGGGTGTTGACCGACCTGCTGCGGATCACCTTCCCGTACGCGCTGTTCATCTCGTTGGCTTCGTTGGCCGGCGGCATCCTCAACAGCTACCAGCGATTCGCCATTCCGGCGCTGTCGCCGGTGCTGATGAACCTGTCCATGATCGCCGCCGCGGTCGGCTTCGCGCCGCTGATGGATTACTCGGTGATGGTGCTGGGCTGGGGCGTATTCGCCGCAGGCGTGCTGCAACTGGGGTTCCAGCTGCCCTCGCTGGCCCGCCTGGGCCTGCTGCCGCGGCCGCGGCTGGATTTCGCGCACGCCGGCGTCCGCAGGATCCTTACCCTGATGGTGCCCACGCTGTTCGGCTCCTCGGTGACCCAGTTCAATCTGCTGCTGAACACGTGGGTGGCCGCGGCGCTCATCAGCGGCAGCGTCAGCTGGCTGTACTACAGCGACCGCTTGCTGGAGTTCCCCCTGGGCATGTTCGGCGTCGCCATCGGGACGGTGATCCTGCCACACTTGTCCAGCCGTCATGCCGAGACCGACCCGGAAGGCTATTCGAAGGGCCTGGACTGGGGTTTCCGGCTCTGCCTGCTGATCGGCCTCCCGGCCTGCGCCGGCCTGATCCTGTGCGCCGGGCCCTTGCTGGCCACGCTGTTCCAGTACGGCAAGTTCGACGCCGAGGACGTCCGGATGGCCAGTTGGAGCCTGATGGCCCAGTCCATCGCGGTGCCGGCCTTCCTGCTGGTGAAGGTGCTGGCGCCGGCGTTCTACTCTCGCCAGGACACCCGCACGCCCGTGAAAGCGGCCGTGGTGGCGGTGCTGACCAATGCGCTGTGCATGCTGCTGTTCTTCGCCGCCATGCTCTACGGCACCGAGCCGGGCCGACAGGCGCTGCAGGCCGCCGGTGGCGATCTGAAGCTGGCCCTGGGTCAGGTGCAGGGCGCGCACGCGCTGCTCGCCCTGGCCATCGCCGTCGCCGGTTGGGTCAATGCGCTGCAACTGGCCTGGCTGCTGCGCAGAGCAGGCGTGTACCGGCGCCAGCCGGGCTGGGGTAGGTTCCTCCGCCAGATCGGCGTGGCGACGGTGGCGATGACGCTGGTGGTACTGGCGTTCCGCGTGCTCTGGCCGGACTGGACGCCCTGGGCCTGGTGGGACCGTGGCTGGCGCCTGGCCGTGATGGTGGGCGCGGGCGGTGCGCTGTATGCCGGCCTGCTGTGGGTGCAGGGCATTCGCCCCCGTGACTTGCGTGGCCATTGAGAGCCGGCATGCCCGGCTATACTTCAAGGTTGTTGCATTCCTCCCGGATCGCCCGCACTGGCCGGTCCGCCCTGACAGGATTCCATGAGCAGGCTGTTCCGTGACGTCGATGGCGGGTCTTTGTGCCCGCACGGTAGCGTGGTCTGCATCGGCGCCTTCGATGGCCTGCACTCGGGCCACCGCGCGCTGGTGCGGCATGCCGTGGCGCGCGCCCGTGCATTGGGTGTGGAGTGCGTGGTGGTCACCTTCGAACCACTTCCGCGTGAGTTCTTCTCCAAGGACCACCCGCCGCCGCGCCTGACCCTGGCGCGCGCCAAGGTCGAGGGCCTGCTGGCCCTGGGTGCCGACCGGGTCGGCCTGCTGCGCTTCGATGCGAAGCTTTCGGCGATGTCGGCCGATGACTTCGTCCGCACCCTGCTGGTCGGCCGGCTGGCGGCCCGTGAAGTCTGGATCGGCCCGGAATTCCGCTTCGGCCACCGCCGGGGTGGCGATGTCGCGCTGCTGCAGGCGATGGGACACGCGCTTGGCTTCAGCGCCGACGCGATCGCGCCGGTCGAAGTGCAGGGCGAACGCGTCTCCAGCACCCGCATCCGTGAAGCGCTGAAAGAGGGCGACTTCACCACGACCACCCGCCTGCTGGGCCGCCCCTACGCCATCGGCGGGCGGGTCGTGCGCGGCAAGCAGCTCGGCCGCACGCTCGGCTTCCCCACCGCCAACCTGCGCTTCCGGAAGACGCCCGCCCTGTCCGGCATCTATGCCACCTGGGTGCACGGCGTGGGCGATGCGCCGTGGCCTTCGGTCTCCAGCTTCGGCACCCGGCCCACGGTGGACGGCGTCGAGCCGCTGCTCGAAGCGCATCTGTTCGATTTCGCCGGCGACCTTTACGGGCGCCACATCGAAGTCGAATTCGTCGCCAAGCTGCGCGACGAACTGAAATTCCCCGATCTGCCCAGCCTCACCGAGCAGATGCACCGCGATGCCGAACAGGCGCGCGCACTCCTTTCCGCACACAAAGAACGAGCGACGGCGTGAGCCAGGACTACAAAGCGACCCTCCACCTGCCCGCCACGGATTTCCCGATGCGCGGCGACCTGCCCAAGCGCGAGCCCGACACGCTGGCCCGCTGGGAAAGCCAGGGCCTGCACGCGCAGCTGCGCGAGAACGCCAAAGGCCGTCCGCTGTTCGTGCTGCACGACGGCCCGCCGTACGCCAACGGTGCGATCCACCTGGGCCACGCGGTCAACAAGATCCTGAAGGACATCATCGTCAAGTCGCGCTACCTGGCCGGCTTCGATGCGCCGTACATCCCGGGTTGGGACTGCCACGGCCTGCCGATCGAGATCGCCATCGAGAAGAAGTTCGGCAAGGTCGGCGTAAAGCTGGACGCGGTCGAGTTCCGGCAGAAGTGCCGCGAATACGCCGAGTCGCAGATCGACATCCAGCGCAAGGATTTCAAGCGCCTGGGCGTGATCGGCGACTGGGAGAACCCATACAAGACGCTCGATTTCCGCTTCGAGGCGAACGAGATCCGCGCGCTGGCCAAGATCGTCGCCAACGGCCACCTCACCCGCGGCGTGAAGCCGGTGCATTGGTGCTTCGACTGCGGCTCGGCACTGGCCGAGGCGGAGATTGAATACGCCGACAAGGTCTCGCCGGCCGTCGACGTCGCCTACGCCGCGCGCGATGCGCAGGCGGTGGCGAAGGCATTCGGCGCCACCGTGCCGGCCGATGTCGAGGTCGCGCTGCCGATCTGGACCACCACGCCGTGGACGCTGCCGGCCTCGCTGGCGATCTCCGTCGGCGGCGAGCTGGAATACGCCCTGGTCGAAGGCCCCGCGCACGACGGCACGCGCCGCTGGCTGGTGCTGGCCGACGCGCTCGCCGCGCGCGCGCTGCAACGCTACGGCGTCACCGATGTGGTCGTGCATGCCCGCGTGAAGGGCAGCGAGCTGGAAGGTCTGCTGTTCGCGCATCCGTTCTACGACACGCGCGACATTCCGGTGCTGCTGGGCGAGCACGTCTCGGCTGAGGACGGTACCGGCGCCGTGCACACCGCACCCGGCCACGGCCAGGAAGACTATGTCGTCAGCAAGCAGTACGGCTTGCTGGACAAGTACACCGCCGCGCAGCTCAACCCGGTCGATGGCCGCGGCGTCTACCTGCCGTCCACGCCGGCCGCGCATGGCGTGGAGCTGGCCGGCCTGCACATCTGGAAGGCCAACGACGTCATCATCGACGTGCTGAAGCAGAGCGGCGTGCTGCTCGCTTTCAGCAAGCTGGAACACAGCTACCCGCACTGCTGGCGCCACAAGACGCCCATCGCGTTCCGGGCCACGCCGCAGTGGTTCATTTCGATGGAGCAGGCGAACCTGCGTGCCGACGCGCTGGAAGCGATCAAGCAGGTCGGCTGGTTCCCGCAGTGGGGCGAAGCCCGCATCGCCGGCATGGTCGATGGCCGTCCGGACTGGACGATCTCGCGCCAGCGCACCTGGGGCGTGCCGATCGCGCTGTTCGTGCACAGGGAAACCGGCGAGCCGCATCCGCGCAGCGTCGAGCTGATGCGCGCGGTCGCCGACCGCGTGGAGCAGGGCGGCGTCGATGTCTGGTACACGCTGGACGCGGCCGAACTGCTAGGCGACGAAGCGAAGGACTACGACAAGATCACCGACATCCTCGATGTCTGGTTCGATTCCGGCGTGACCCATGAAGGCGTGCTGCTGGAGCGTGGCCTCGGCAAGCCGGCCGACCTCTACCTGGAAGGCTCTGACCAGCATCGCGGCTGGTTCCAGTCCTCGCTGCTGACCGGCGTGGCGATCGACAAGCAGGCGCCGTACAAGCAGTGCCTCACCCACGGCTTCACCGTGGACGAGCACGGCCGCAAGATGTCGAAGTCGCTGGGTAACGGCATCGAACCGCAGGACATCATGAAGACCCTCGGCGCGGACATCCTGCGCCTGTGGATCGCCAGCGCCGACTACAGCAACGAGATGTCGCTGTCGCAGGAAATCCTGAAGCGCAACGCCGACGCCTACCGCCGCCTGCGCAACACCGCGCGTTTCCTGCTCAGCAACCTCAACGGCTTCGATCCTGCGCGCGACTTGGTGGCGCCGGCCGACATGGTCGCGCTGGATCGCTGGATCGTGCACCGCGCGTTCGAGGTGCAGGAAAAGATCAAGGCCGCCTACGACCGCTACGACTTCGCCGAGATCGTGCAGGCGCTGCTGAACTTCTGCAGCGTCGACCTGGGTTCGCTGTACCTCGACGTCACCAAGGACCGCCTGTACACCATGCGCGAGGATTCGCGTGGGCGCCGCAGCGCGCAGAGCGCGATGTACCGCATCGCCGAGGCCTTCGTGCGCTGGATCGCGCCGGTCCTGAGTTTCACCGCCGACGAGATGTGGACCTACCTGCCCGGCGAGCGCGCCGGCAACGTGCTGTTCGCCACCTGGTACGACGGTCTCGCGCCGCTGCCGGCCGACGCCGCGTTGAACGCCGCCGACTTCGACCAGCTGCTGGCCCTGCGCGAGCAGGTCGCCAAGGTGCTGGAGCCGATGCGCGCCAATGGCCTGATCGGCGCCGCGCTGGAAGCGGAGATCGCGGTGTCGGTGAACGCCGCCACGGCCGCCAAGTGGCAGCCGCTGGCGGAAGAACTGCGGTTCTTCTTCATCAGCGGCGACGTCACCGTCTCCGAAGTCAGCGCCGACGAGGTCTTCGTGCTCGCCACGCCGACCGCCAAGAGCAAGTGCGTACGCTGCTGGCACTACCGCGCCGATGTCGGCGCGCATGCCGAGCATCCGGAGCTGTGCGGCCGTTGCGTCAGCAACATCGACGGCGCCGGCGAAACCCGGGAGTGGTTCTGATGACGGCCGCCCCCAAGCCCAACGCGCTCGTGTGGCTGCTGCTGTCGGCGGTGGTGATCGGCCTGGACCAGTGGTCCAAGGCCTGGGTGCTGGCCTCGTTGCCGGAGTACACCGCCATCCCGGTGATCGACGGCTTCTGGAACTGGTACCGCACCTACAACACCGGCGCGGCATTCAGCTTCCTGGCCGATGCGGGCGGCTGGCAGCGCTGGTTCTTCACCGTGCTGGCCGCGGGCATCAGCGGCCTGCTGGGCTACTGGCTGTCGCGCACGCGCCGCGGCGACTGGCGCCAGGCGCTGCCGTACGCGCTGGTGATCGGCGGTGCGCTGGGCAACGTGATCGACCGCCAGATCCATGGCCACGTGGTGGATTTCATCCAGTGGCATTGGCGAGGCCACTTCTGGCCCGCGTTCAACATCGCCGACTGCGCCGTCGTAGGCGGGGCCATCGGCATCGCGCTGTTCGGCCTGCTCGAAGGCAAGTCGAAGGCGAAAGAGGGATAATCCGGCCCATGGACGTCCTGCTCGCCAATCCCCGTGGTTTCTGCGCCGGTGTCGACCGCGCCATCGAGATCGTCAAGCGCGCGATCGAGACGCTGGGCGCGCCGATCTACGTGCGGCATGAAGTGGTGCACAACCGCTTCGTCGTCGACGACCTGAAGCAGCGCGGCGCGATCTTCGTCGAGGAACTCGACGAGGTGCCGGACGGCGCCACCGTCATCTTCAGCGCGCACGGCGTTTCGCAGGCGGTCCGAGGCGAAGCCACGCGGCGCGGGCTGAAGGTGTTCGACGCCACCTGCCCGCTGGTCACCAAGGTGCACCTGGAAGTGGCGCGCCACTGCCGCGCCGGCCGCGACGTGGTGCTGATCGGCCATGCCGGCCACCCCGAGGTGGAAGGCACGATGGGGCAGTGGAACCGCGAAGGCGGTCAAGGGCAGATCTACCTGGTGGAAGACATCGACCAGGTGGCCACGCTGGAAGTGAACCAGCCCGAGAACCTGTTCTACACCACCCAGACCACGCTGTCGGTGGACGATACGGTGGGCATCATCCAGGCGCTGCAGGCACGGTTCCCGGCGATCCATGGCCCGAAGAACGATGACATCTGCTACGCCACCCAGAACCGCCAGGACGCCGTGCGCGACCTCGCCAAGCAGTGCGACCTGGTGCTGGTGGTCGGGTCGCCGAACAGCTCCAACTCCAACCGCCTGCGCGAGCTGGCCGAGCGCGACGGCGTGGAGTCGTACCTGATCGACGGCGCGCACGAGATCGACCCGCGCTGGATCGATGGCAAGCAGCGCATCGGCGTGACCGCCGGCGCCTCCGCACCGGACGTGCTGATCGAAGGCGTCATCCAGCGCCTGCGCGACCTCGGCGCCGCCGGCGTCGGCGAACTGGACGGTGAACCCGAGAACATGGTGTTCGCCCTGCCCAAGGAACTGCGGCTGCAGCTGGTCAGCTGAGCCTGCGCATCGCCATCGACTAACCGGCGCCCTCGTCATGTCCGAATGCTGCGGATGCGGAAAAGTCGTCGATGTCGCCGCGCTGGAGGCGAAGCAGCGCCGCGTGCTGCGCCTGGTGCTGGCCATCAACCTGGCAACCTTCGCGATGATGATGTTCGCCGCCTGGCGTGCGCAGTCGTCCTCGCTGCTGTCGGGCAGCCTCGATAACCTCGGTGATGCGCTGACTTATGCCATCAGCCTGGCGGTCGTGGGTGCGTCGTTGCGCGCGAAGGCGAAGGTCGCGTTCTTCAAAGGCCTGCTGATCCTCGGTGCCGCGGTCGCGGTGGGCGTGCAGATCGCGTGGCGTCTGGCCAATCCCGCGGTGCCGCTGTTCGAAGGCATGGGCATCGCCGCGGCGTTGAATCTGGTGGCGAACGCAGCCTGCCTGTGGCTGCTCACGCCGTACCGCACCGGCGACGTCAACATGGCCTCGGCGTGGGAATGCTCGCGCAACGACATCGTCGAAGGCGGCGCGGTGCTGCTGGCTGCCGCGCTGGTCTGGGCGTTCGGGGCCGGCTGGCCCGACCTGCTGATCGCCGCCGCATTGCTGGTGATGTTCCTGCGTTCGTCCTCGCGCGTGCTGCGCGCCGCTTGGCGCGAGTTGAAGGCCGCACCGCCAGCCGTCGTGACCGCCGCGCGCTGACCGCGGCGAACCCGCGCTTGTTCGACGATCTGCGCACCCCCTAAGATCGACCTGCATCCAGGGGAGGCGCGTCGTGTCGGGGCGCCGTGGATGTATGCGACAGCCGGCATGCAAGCGGGCTGCCGGAAGCGGGATTTACAAGGGGATCCAATGAAGCGTTCGATGATGGCGGCAGGAGCCGCATTGCTCTGCCTGTGCGGCACCGTGGCGGCACAGACGACCGCATCGCCGGGATCGGCGAAGTTGGTGTCGTACCTGTTCGAGGTGTTTCGTGGGGACGAGGCGATCCTGCAATCGATGCGCGAGCAGATGCCCACTGACCCCAAGGAGAAAGCGATGATGGAAGGCTCGATGGCTGCGTTCGATGCCAACGCACTGGCCGCACGCCTCGACGTGCCGTTGTCCCGTCTGCTGACGCCGCAGGAATCCGAGCACTGCCTGGCGCTGATCGCATCCGACAGCGGGACCGACCTGGCCGAGGCCGGGCGCCGGGTCGCCACGCTCGACGATCTGCTGCCCGAGCTTGAGCGGCTGCCCGCTGCCAGGAAGGACGCGATCGCCGCCATGTTCGAGGCGCCCTGCTTCAAGAAGACCCTCGACTACATCAACTCGGCCGATGCCCAGCAGGTGTCCTCCGACTACGGCAAGAGCCTCGTCTGCGATTACCTGGCGAAGACAGAGCCCGAGACGGCCGCGCTGGCGAAGCAGCATGGATTGTGTTCGTAACGCGTGCATCTCGAGCAACATCACCTTGGCCTGAAAAAGGCACGGTCTGGCGCGTCATTCGAGGGTGCATGACTCATTGCACTCCTCCGGCGAACGTGCCTGGCCGAGGCTTGCCGGCCGGCGCGTGCCCATCGAAGGCATCCATCACCCGCAAGCCGATTCAATAGAAGGGGAATGCATGTTGTCTGCACTGTCGCGTACCGCCGTCCTCGCTGTTCTCCTGTGGACGGGGTTTTCATCCATCGCATGTGCGACGAGTCCTCTCGGGGAGGCCAACGAGAAGACCAGGGCATTCGTTCGGGCCACGATGGAACAGCAGCGCATTCCGGGGCTCCAGGTGGCCGTCGTCCTCAATGGGCGCATCGTGCTGCTGGAGAACTTCGGCTTCGCCAATGTCGAGGACCGAATTCCGGTCACGGGCAAGACGCTCTTCCCCATCAACTCGGCGACCAAGACATTCACGGGCGTGGCCGTCATGCAGCTGGTCCAGGACGGACGCGTCGACCTGGATGCGCCGCTGTCCCGTTATCTCGACGACGTGCCCGACGCGTGGCGCGAAGTGCGTATCCGGCAGCTGCTGGGGCACACGTCGGGTCTTCCCGAGATCGTCGATGCCCAGGGCTCGCTGGGTGGCTTGAAGGAGCGCGAAGCATGGACGGCGGTCGAGGCACGGCAGATTGAGGCCCGCCCCGGGGAACAGTTCGCCTACAACCAGACGAACTACGGCCTGCTCTCGCGGATCATCTCCACCCTGACCGGGCAGCCCTATGAACAGTTCGTCGCGCAGCGGCAATTCGACGTCGTGGGCATGGCGTCCACCACGTTCGGTGACAGCTACGACCTGGTAGCCGGTGCAGCCACGATCTACAGCGTTTCGCCGCGCGGCACGATGGCGCCGAACGACGCGGACCGGCTGTCGCACTGGCTCTACGACATGCCCTACAGCCTCTGGGCGGGTGGTGGCATCCAGACCACGGCGGAGGAGCTGTCGCACTGGATCATCGCGCTGACGGAGAACCGGCTGCTGGACGCGCCGCATGTGCAGCGCATGTGGCGTACCGAGCGGCTGAACAATGGCGCCGAGGGTGAATGGGCCGCAGGTTGGCCCGTGCTGAAGGCCGATGCCCCACGCCAGATCGCCGGGATCGGCGGCGCCCGCGCCGCCTTCGTCATCTATCCCGACGAAGACCTGGCGGTGGTCGTCCTGACCAACCTCGCGGGCTCGAACCCTCAGCGCTTTATTCGGCAGATCGGCGACTTCTACCAATCGCTGTGAGTCGCGTCGTGCACCAGCGAGTTCTCGCTGGTGCAGGTGAGGGGACGCGGCCGCGTCACTCCAACTTAACCGCGGCGGAGGACACTCCGATCCGCAGGGGTTGCGATGACAGAAGTGGCGCCGGGCGCGCGACGCGCGCTTCAGTGCGTGCTTCCGTCGAACCTTGGGAGTAGGTCATGAGCAAGCCGGCGATCGTTTTGGTGCATGGCTTCTGGGGTGGTGCGGCGCATTGGACCCGCGTCATCCTCGAACTGAAAGCGTTGGGCTACACCGACATCCGCGCGGTCGAGAATCCTCTGACATCGCTGGCGGACGATGCGGAACGAACCCGCAAGATGGTGGCGCAGGTCGAAGGCCCGGTCGTGCTGGTGGGGCATTCCTACGGCGGTGCCGTCATCACGCAGGCAGGCAACCTGCCGAACGTTAGAGCACTGGTGTTCATCGCTGCATTCGCCCCGGACACAGGCGAGAGCCCCGGGGGCATCACACAGGAACATCTCCCCGAGGCCGCGCCCAACCTGGCGCCCGACAGCGACGGTTATCTGTGGCTGAAACCCGAAAAGTTCCACGAGAGCTTCTGCCAGGATCTGCCGGCGGACGAGGGCTTTGTCATGGGGGTCACCCAGAAGGCGCCGCTCGCCGGTACATTCGGCGACGCCATCACCGAGCCGGCGTGGAAACACAAGCCGACCTGGTACCAGATATCCAGCCAGGACCGCATGATTGCGCCGGAGAACCAGCAGCGCATGTCGGGCCGTATGAACGCACGCAAGGTGATCACGCTGGATGCAAGCCATGCGTCGCTGGCATCGCGCGGGAAAGAGGTTGCAGCGCTCATCGATGAAGCGGCGAAGGCGATGGCCTGAGTGAGCGTGGCGGCTGCATAGAGCGCATAGGTACATACGCTTACCGGACTTGCCGACTTCCCAAGACGTGCGCACGAGGAGTAGCTTCCACCCCCAAGGGGTGTCCCGCCGGGGTGGCGGACGCATGGACTCTGACCTGCAACGGGTTGGAATGGAGCGAAGGATGCAATTCTTCAGGGCGACGCTTTGTACGGAGCTGGACACATCCAAGGTCAAACACTGGCAATGGACGGCAAGCCTGACCGGTAGGCTATCTATCGCGCTCTTGTGGCTCATATCGCTCCCGGCGCTTGCGATCGAGCCATACCAGAACTACGACAGAAAACTTAAAACGGCGGAACGCGTCGCGCCGTTAGGCGATGGTCTGTTCGGCGACGAGGTGAGTCTCTACAACGGCAGTACCACATTTACTCAAGTGGATATGGCGCTGCCTGGCAACAGTGCTCTGCCGGTCGAACTTCGCCGCACCTTCTCGATCTCGCCACAAGGGCTTCTAGTCGAGACGATAGGAGCTATGGCCAATTGGGATATCGCGGTCCCCCATATCCATGGTGAGTTCGGACCGGCGGGATGGCTGGCTGGCGACGGGACCAACTTACGGTGTAGCAAGGCATCTGCCCCCCCCGGCTCGGGCTACTTCAATACAGATGAGCTGTGGTCCGGCAATCGACTGTCCATCCCCGGTGAGGGAAGCAAGATCATGATGGTCGCCCCCAGTGCGAAACTCCCGGTGCCGACTGCTCCGGGATCTTGGCCATGGATCACACAGGGCAATTATCGCATCGGCTGTTTGACATCGACTGCCAATGGCTATGCAGGTGAGGGTTTCCTCGTGCTCGCTCCCAATGGGCAGCGGTACTTTATGAACTGGATGGTGCAACGCGAGGCCACCAGCATGACCAAGCCGCTGCCGGGGACTGGGCAACAAACAAGTGCAGCAAGAAAGAACTACTACCTTCTCGCAACGAGGGCGGAGGATCGCTTTGGTAATTGGGTTAACTATCAGTACACGGGCGACAAGCTAACTCGCATCGAGTCCAATGATGGGCGCTGGATCAACATTTCCTACAGTGGGGCACTTGTCTCATCAGTCGCATCATCAGCCGGGACCTACGGCTACCAGTATCAGTCTGCGAATTATCGAAATGGAACCACAGGCAGTTCCTACCTGAGCAGCGTTACCCGACCCGACGGTTCAACGTGGACGTTCGCGATTAGCGGCTGGCTTTACCAGAAGCACAATCCGACGTTGTCACCCATTCCAAATCTCAGCGAGCCCGCAGACCAAATGGAGTGTCCCGCACCAGGGGAGCCGAACGGAACGTTCGGCTTGGTGATCAAGCACCCGTCAGGAGCAACAGGGACGTTCTCCTTCGGTTACCAGCGTCACTATCGAACACGGGTGCCCAAGCAATGTTCGGCATGGGCTACGGGGCCCACAACGGGGTACTACCAGCTCAAGATCCCGAACTTCTTCGATATCTACAGCCTCCAATCGAAGCAGATAGCGGGCCCTGGCTTACCCAACATGACGTGGTCTTACAACTATGATCAGGTCTGGACTTTGGGCTTCTGCCGGACCAACGGCTTCTGCATGGATTTCCCGCCGTGTCCAACATGCGCGCCTGCCGGACAGAAGTTCGTCACGGTGACCAATCCGGATGGCAGCTTGAGCCGAAACTCTTTCGGAGTTCAGTACGGCATCAACGAGGGCCGCCTGTTCAAGACGGAGACGCTTTCTGGTGGTGCCGTAATGCGGGCAACGGAGAACGTTTACCACACGCCTGTAGCGGCAGACCTGGTGCCTACTTCAATGGCGTCGCAGCTGAGCTCGGCCAGCTTCGACCCACTGGCTGACAAAGTGATACCTGTGCGGAGTACGGTGATCACGCAAGATGGCACCACGTTCTCACGCAATGTCGTTGCCGGTTGCCAGGGGGCCGGCACCTATTGTTTCGACGCGCTCGCGCGCCCAACGGCTACTACGAAGTTCAGTTCGTTGGGCTACACGCGCACCGAGACGAGTGAGTACCATGACAACACCTACCATTGGGTGCTCGGGCAAGCGGCGCGCATTAGATGTACCGCGCCGACCTCTGCATTGCCGAGTGGCTGTGGCGCTACGGGTACCACGGTTTCAGAGACTACTTACGACGCGCTTGCACGGCCGACGGGTCAGTATGCGTTCGGGAAGCTAAAGCAGACGCTGAGCTACAACACTGATGGGACCGTTGCAACCGTCAAAGACGGCAATAACAACGTCATCACGTTGTCGAGCTGGTACCGTGGCGTACCACGGACCATTTCTTATCCTGACAGCACCGCGCAATCCGCTACGGTCAGTGATGATGGCTCGATCACGTCGGTAACGGACCAGAATGGCTACGTCACCGGCTATGGATACGATGCCATGGGTCGTCTGGCGAGTGTGGTGTACCCAACGGGTGACGCCACCGCCTGGAACACCACTACCCAAGTCTTCGAGCAAGTTGCCGGAACGGAGTACGGCATCCCAACAGGGCATTGGCGTCAGACGATCAGTACCGGCAATGCCCGCAAGATCACCTATTACGACGGGCTATGGCGCCCATTAGTCACGCGTGAATACGACGCAGCCAACGAAACGGCGACCAAACGCTTCCAGCGGTTCACTTACGACCATGGGGGACGGACCACATTTGCTTCTTATCCAGGCGCGACGGATGCGTTGACGACAGGCAGCTGGACCGCGTACGACGCACTGGGGCGCCCGACTTCAATCGGCCAAGACAGTGAATTGTCACCCAGTTTATTGACGACCACGATCCAGTATCTGACTGGGTTCCAACAGCAGGTGACGAATCCGCGTGGTTTTTCGACAGTCACGCAGTATCAGGCCTTCGATGTACCTTCAACTGACAGCCCCAGCGGCATCACGCAATCGGCTGGCTCCGATACATCCGCCACCGAGATCCATCGGGATATCTTTGGCAAGCCGCAACGCATCCGTAAGCGAAATGCCAGCGGCAGCCTTTTTGTCGATCGACATTACGTCTATGCCTGGGATCAGAGTCTGTGCAAGTCGATTGAGCCGGAAACGGGTGCAACGGTGTACTACAACGATGCAGCGGACAACCTATGGTGGTCAGCCGCGGGCCTGAATCTGCCATCCACGAGCGACTGCAACTTTGCGGAAGCGCAAGCGAGCGGGCGCGTGGTCACGCGTAGCTACAACAATATGAACCGGCTCACTTCATTGGCTTTTCCCGATGGTCGGGGCAATCAGTCGTGGACGTACGAGCTTGATGGGCTGCCTCAAACCATTACTACCAATAACGTGAGTGGTGGCGATCAGGTGATCAACCGCTACTTCTACAACAAGCGGCGCCTACCGACAGGAGAGCAAAGCGAGCAACCCGGCTGGTACACATGGGGCATTAACACCTACTACGACGGTAACGCCAATATTGCCCAACACCGGTATCCGACCGGACTGGATGTTTACTACGCTCCGAATGCATTGGGGCAGCCAACGCATGTGTATGATCAGTTCGGCGCTAATTATGCTTCAGATGCGAGCTACTACCCCAATGGTGCTGTCAAGCAGTTCACCTACGGGAACGGTATCGTGCACTCAATGGCACAGAATGCACGACAGCTGCCGCAACGGGTATTGAGTCCGGGCGTGGCGGATCTTCGCTACGATTACGATCAGAACGGAAACGTCACCGTGATCGCTGACGAAACGCCGGGTAGGAATACCGGCGTCTATAGCCGATGGCTGCACTACGACGGCCTGGATCGGCTTACCGATGCCGGCTCATGCATGTTTGGTGGCGACTGCTGGCATCGTTTCACCTACGACGCGCTGGATAACATGAAGTCGTGGAAGCTGCCTGGCGTCAAAGACTACGCAGAATACGTATATGACGTCCAGAACCGGCTTGGGAGCATCAAGAACAGTGGTGGTGCCACTGTAGTCGGACTTGGATATGACCCTCAGGGCAATCTGCAGAACAAGAACGGGCAGATGTACGACTTTGACTATGGCAACCGCCTACGGGAAGTGTCCGGCAAGGAGTGGTTCTACCGATACGACGGCCAGGGTCGGAGGGTGTTGTCGGGGCGTGCCGATGGCATCACCGTGTCGATGTACGGTCAATCCGGTCAGCTGATGTATTACGAACAGACCGGTAAAGGAAACTTTGAGCAGATCTATCTGGGAGGCAGCCTGCTGGCGATCCGTAGCTCGGGCGTCATCAAGTTCCAGCACACCGATGCGCTGGGCAGCCCGATTGCTGTGACTGACACGGCTGGTGCAGTCATCGAGCGGAACGATTACGAGCCCTATGGTGCCATCATCGGAAAGCCGACTTACGATGCAATGGGCTTCACAGGACACAAACAGGATGGTGCCACCGGGCTGACTTACATGCAGCAGCGGTACTACGATCCGACGGTGGGGCGGTTCCTGTCGGTGGACCCGGTGACGGCGCTAAGCAGCCCGGTGGGGATGTTCAATCGCTACAAGTACGCGGCGAACAATCCGTATAGGTTTGTTGATCCGGATGGGCGGAAGGAGAAGATCACCGGATCAAACATTCCTAACAATTCCGTAGCTATGGCAAGGATCACGACCACAGCAAGTGGAATTGGAACAGGGGAAAACAAGCGAGCGAGGGAGGCGGCTGCTTCTACGCCTGCCAGAAACTGGCTGCAGCCAAGCACTTGGGATAACGTAAATGGAACAAGAAAGTTAACTGACAACGAGAGTGGAGCTGCAAAGGAGGAGTACCCTGGCATAAACACAGACGTGATGCGTGTGTCATATGGTGCAATTGGTGGCGCGTTCACTCCGGGAAACACGATGCATTTCCCATCCGCCATGAGGTCTTGCCAAGATTTCGTAACTTGTAACAGAGGTGTTCATGTGGGTTGGTTCATCCACGAGGCTGGGCATTCCTGGCAGCATCAGATGGGAAGAAGTCCTGTGTTGGGACATATTTTTAGTGAGGATATTCTGAACTTTGGAAATTACCTTAGGTTCGAAATTTTCCTCAAGACTCCAGTGCCAGGCGGGCTGAATACCGAGAAGGAAGCAGACTGGCATATGTACAATTACATGTGCAGGAATGGTCTGAAGGCCGGGTGCTGATATGAATATGATTGATTCGTTACGTTTCTTGGTGCTGGCCAATTTGTGCGCCTTGGCATTTTCGTCCTGTGCGACCGAAAAGGCTGGGTGTAGGTCCGTAATCCTCCAGCCAGATTTGGAGGTGAAAATAGACGAGCGAGTTTTCTATGCACCCATAGATGGGGGGCACGGCCCAAATCGGCCAGCATTAGGAATACTCTTAAGGGAAGAGCGTTTCTCGACACTCAAGGATGCCCATTTGTTGCGGGCATCTCTGTGGAATCAAGAATCGCCGTCGCTCCCTCAAGGGAAGTGCAAGAGCGGATTTTTGATGAAGAAGCCAGTTGTTGAGTGCTCATCATTGATTGACGATTTCGGTTTGGTTCTGGTCGGCCAATTCTCGCCAGGAATTGACAGTGATTTCGGTGGGCAAAGAGAAGCCATGCTGTCCATGCTTACCGAAGTTGAGGCTTCATTACGGGCCTGCGCGAAGTGAGGCCACCGTTGGTTCGATTGCGGGCCGTGACACGCCGACAGGACGAGGCGATGGATACAAGGGAGGTGAGGGGCGAGGGTGCAGACCACTCCACACCCCCGGCTTCCCAGCGGCTTACCAGCACACCCAGCAACACCCCCCCGCATTGACCCGCCCCCGTCCCACCCCCTAAAATTCGCGGCTCCGCCGGAATAGCTCAGTTGGTAGAGCGGCGCATTCGTAAAGCCTCCAACACAGTTCCGAAGCGACACTTACAAGCACCATCGAACAAGGCCCGCTAACGCGGGCCTTTGTTTTTAGAGGTGTTTTCAGCAGATGCGGATGATGCGCGTCCAAGCTGGAAATCGAAGCTTCCGATGTTAGTCGGCTTAGCCCCGGCTTCCGTCAATTGGACGCGTCAGGCCCGTACCTCGACCTAACCTGACTTTCCCCGGATCCATTGCCCCGCATAGCAACCTGACGGCCCGGGTAGCTAGCCAGGGCCGTCAACCCATCCGTCCCAATTCCTACAATGACCCTTCCGAACCGGAATACGACACGTTGCTTACCTTGCCGTTGCGGTCGGTCATGCATGTCCATGGCGCATCGGCACCGGGCACCGTAACGGTGACCATGATGCCGGCTTGTGCGCCGAGCGCATCGGTAACCGATAGCTTGGTGGCGGCCACATTGGTTTTCTTTGCCACGGCTGCAATGCACGCCTTTTCTGCGGCCGGGTGCTTCTCACGCGGCGCCGCAGCAGGCGCGGCGGTTGCCATCGGCTTGCCGGCACCGGCAATGGTGCACACGCCATTTGCGCGATTCTTTCCGGTGTAGGACACGTCCGACGATCCATCGGGATTTTTTGAAATTGAAATTACGGAGCCCGTCTTCGTGTCGGTGGCTTCAAAATAGTTGTCATTGGTGCGCTTCAACTTGGCTTCCTTGCCGTTGACGTACACCGGCCCCCCATCATCCACGTGCACATCCAATCCGCCGGGGCACGTGGCGTTCAACTGCGACAAGCCCGCATATGCGTTCGACATGGCGAACGCGCACGCGGCGCTTACACAAAGCACTAGTGTGGTCTTCATTCTCTCTGCTCCCAAGGGTTCGTGATGGTTCGGCTTTCAACAGCGACGGCAACACGGCGGGGGACTGCCGGCCCATGCTGCGGTGCAAGGGAACCGGCTGGCGGAATCTACGCCCAAAATCACACTAGTGAGTTATCGTGCCGTCACGGTCGGGCTTGCCGGCCCTGGGGATACCGTCATGACATTGCACAGGCCTTTGATTGCCTTGGTAATTGGTTCTGTCGTGTCCGCCTGCGTTGTCCAGGCCCCCGCGCCAGCAAAGCCCGCCCCCCCCCCCGCCGATGCGCCGCAGTCCCTCCCGGACGCCTTCACGGTGTCCACCAATGAGCCGTTTTGGTCGGCCAAGGTGGATGGTGCCAACGTCACGTTGACCGGCCCCAATGAAACCCGCACCTTCGCTGTTGAACGCAATGAAGCGGTGATGGATGGTCGCGTGGTCACCGCCCGCGATGCCGCCGGTATGCTCGAACTTCGCATCACCGAACGCCTGTGCATGGATAGCATGTCGGGTGATTCGTTCGTCTATACGGCGCGCCTGTCGCTCGATGACCAACCCCCCGTGGAAGGATGCGGCAAGCCCAATGAGTAACCAAGCCCACTTGGTTGCATAACAAATTCGCGTTGTAGCAAGTCCGTTTTTCTTTTTTTTAAAAGGAAGGTGTGCAATGTCTACAGCGGGCGATGCGTCGCCGTTGATTGATTTTCCGTTCTATGCGGGCAAGCCGGTGGGATTCACCACCGGGCAATGGGCCATCCTCATGGTGGCCGTGGCATTGGGCTTTGCGCTACTCGTTGCGCCGGTGCCGTGGTATGCAAATCGCTTTGGTCAGTTCGTGCCGGCGACTCTGTTTGCCGCGCTACCGCTGGCGGCTTTGGCTTGGGTGACACCTGCGCACTGGACGGCGCTTTTTCGCAAGATCGGTATCGGCGACGTTGGGTGGATGGTGTTCTTTGCTGCAACGAACTTCGCCGTCACGTTTGCCGTGGGCTATACGGTCATGAAGTGGCACGGCGCTCATGCCAACCCGGCCGCCACCCTCATTGCCAACATGAGCTCTACCGACCTTGTGTTGTGGTTCGCCAAGACGGTGCCGCAGTTGCTTGGCGAAGAGTTGGTAACCATCGTGCCCATGCTGGCATTGATGGCCTTCCTTCATGTGCGTTTGAAGTGGTCGCGTATGGCATCAATCGTGACCGCGTGGGTTGCCACCGCCGTGATGTTCGGCGCGCTGCATCTGCCCACCTATTCGTGGGATTTCATGCAATGCATTGTCATCATCGGCAGCGCACGTATGTTGCTTACGCTGGCCTATCTAAAAACGAAGAACCTTTGGGTATCCACCGGGGCGCACATCCTTAATGATTGGAGCATGTTCGCCGTGGGGCTAATGGGGGTAGGTGCGCACGTGCAATGAGCGCACGCAGGTGGTGTGTCCGCACTGCCAGTGCACGCTGGCAGCTAATCAATCACTTTCTGGATGAGGGTTTGCACCGATGGCAGCTAACAAACGTTCTCGCCCGTACCTCAGAACCACCCTTCTGGTCGTCCTGTCCGCATGGTCAGCCGCTGCACTTGCCGACTACACCGTGACATGCGAAAGCAACAACAACCAACACAACACCTGCCGCCTCAACCAAGGTTCCGGCTATGTGACCCTTGAGCGCAATATTTCCAAGAGCGATTGCCGCCAGGGCCGGAACTGGGACTATGACCGCCGGGAAATTTGGGTGGACGATGGATGCCGCGCAAGTTTCAAGGTACACACCTACGGTGGTAGCGATAGCCACAGTAGTGACAACAACCACGACGCTAAGGTCGTGGCCGGCGTCTTGGTCGGCGCAGCAATTCTTGGCGCCATGGCCCATCACGCGGACAAAGATGACGACAAGTACCGGGATGATGACTACTACGGTGGCCGTCACTCATCCTATGTCCCGGACTGGATGGAAGGCACCTTTGTTGGCTACAACCCGACCTACGATGCCAGCATCCGAATGACCATTGGCAGTGATGGGCAAATGACGGCCGTAGCGAATCGCCAAACGCTGCGCGGATGGGTTAACAACGGCGAGCTACATATCGGAAACGACGTGTTTACGATCAACAGAAGTGGAAACGGCTTTGTTACGTCGCAGGTTGGAGACTCGTACAACCAAGTGCGGTACCAGCGCGTCAACTGAGGGGCGGGGCGTAGTGTGTGGTAGAAGCAGAGATCGCTCGACATGTTCTCGCTGGCAGTTCACCCAGGTGAGCCAGCTCGATATCCCCCTCATGAAGGGGGATATTGCTTGTGCATTGTTGATGGCTAGAGGTTAGGTACTTGCCTGCTGAGCCAGAGCCAGCTCGAGCCTCGTGGCGCTCGTAAGCAGCCTGCTCACGCTTATGTGGGTGTGCGCTTCTGGCCGGAAGCGGCCGCGAAGCGGCTGGGCAGGTTAGGGGTTCGAGCCGGTCGTTCCGGCTCCGGCGAAGGACCAACGCATTCGTAAAGCCTCCAGCGCAGTTCCGAAGCGATGTTTGCAAGCAACATCGAACAAGGCCCGCTAACGCGGGCCTTTGTTTTTTCAGGTGATTCCAGCAGATACGGATGATGCGCGTCCAAGCTGGAAATCGAAGCTTCCGATGTTAGTCGGCTTAGTCCCGGCTTCTGCCATTTGACTGCTTTCGACCCAAAGCGGACATGGAGGCCCGGTCTACAGGGGCTGGCAGCCAGCCGGATCTGCGTCAGTGTTCATGGCGGCTACCGGTAATCCGAACACATGTGTCTTGAGCATGAAATCCAGGCGTCCCTGCACGTACGGGATATCTTCATCAGCCGCCTGATCCAGGATCTCTTTCGCGAGCGCATTGAACTGAGGCCAGAATTGAGCTTCATGTCGGAGATGTTGCAGCCAGGACGGCATCATGGCTGCCAGTCGATCAAGTTCCGCATCCAGCTGCGCACGAGGTTTCATATCGGAGCGCGGGACCAGCTCGCTTCCACCCGATGCACGTTGCCGTCGTCCACGAGTGCAAAACGCAATCCTGCCTGTTCGACGCCATCCAGTTGCAGTGTGATAGCACCGGCATCCTGTTGCGTGACGGAGATGACGTAGAGGCTGGATCCGAAGCGGTATCGCAGTTCGTATTCCGACCATTCGCGTGGCAGGCAGGGATGCAGTGCCAACTCGCCCCCGATGCGCTGCAAGCCCAGCAACGACTCGGTCAGCAGGCGGTACATCCAGCCGGCGGAGCCGGTGTACCAGGTCCAGCCGCCACGGCCGACATGCGGTGCCACGCCATAGACATCGGCGGCGAGCACGTAGGGCTCCACCTTGTAGAGCGCGGTGGCATCTGGATCCTGCGCGTGATTGATCGGGTTGATCATGCGCGCCAGCTCCCACGCCCGTTCCGCGTCGCCCTGATGCGCGAACGCCATCGCGGCCCACACCGCGGCATGCGTGTACTGACCCCCGTTCTCGCGAACACCCGGCACGTAGCCGCGGATGTAGCCGGGATCTTTCGAGGTCTTGTCGAAGGGAGGGTCGAGCAACTGGATCAGCCCCGCTTCCCGCTTCACGAGATGGCGATCCAGTGACGCCATCGCCTGTCGCGCGCGCACCGGATCTGCGGCCCCCGACAACACCGACCAGCTCTGCGAGATCGAATCGATCCTGCATTCATCGCTCTGGCTGGAGCCCAGCGGCGTGCCATCATCGAACCAGGCGCGCCGATACCATTGGCCATCCCAGGCATGGGCTTCCAGATTCCCCTGCAAGCGCTCGGCGTGCTCCGTGCATTCGTCGGCGAATGCCTCGTCGCCGCGCACGCGCGCCACCTCGATGAAACGCTGCAGCGTGTCGTAGAGGAAGAAGCCGAGCCACACGCTTTCGCCCCTACCTGCCTCGCCAACGCGGTTCATGCCGTCGTTCCAGTCGCCTGTGCCGATCAGGGGAAGTCCACGCTCGCCGAGCAGGCTGCAGCCGCGGCGCAATGCCTGCACGCAATGCTGGTAGAACGATTGCCGCAGATAGGACGTCGCGGGCATGTCGTAGTAGGACTCTTCGTCGGCACCGACCGGGCGGCCGTCGACGAAGCCGACCTGCTCGTCCAGCACGCTGGTATCGCCCGTCACCTGCAGGTAGCGCGAGGCTGCCAGCGGCAGCCACAGGTAGTCGTCCGAGCAGCGCGTGCGCACGCCGCGCCCCTGTGGCGGATGCCACCAGTGCATCACGTCGCCCGGAGGGAACTGGTGAGCCGCACACAGCAGCAGGTGTGCACGCGTCAACGCCGGCTTGGCGTGCAGCGTGGCCATAGTGTCCTGCAACTGGTCACGGAAGCCGAAGGCCCCGCCGGACTGGTAGTAGCCACTGCGCGCCACATAGCGACACGCAAGGGTCTGGTACATCAGCCAGCCGTTCACCAGCACATCGACGGCGGGCTCCGGTGTGCTGACCTGCACGGACGTCAGCAGCCGACGCCAGTGGATGCGTACGGCGTCCAGCGCGTCGTGTGCCCGCTGCGCGCCTTGCACACGACGGGCCAGATAAAGGGCGTCCTCGTAGTCCTTGCCCATGCCGAGTCGGAACACCGTTTCGGACGCCTCGCCATCGAGCAGTGACAACGGCACCTGGATGGCGGCGCACGGATCGAGCCCGACGCCCAGGCGGCCGGACAGCCCCTCGCGCTGAAGGGCCGCTGGATCGGCCATGCTGCCGTTGCGGCCCAGGAATTCCGTGCGGTCGCCCGTGAAGCTGCAGCCACTGGCATCGGTATCGAAGAACGCGACGCGGCCGCCGAACTCGGTGTTGTAGGGGTTGCGTGCCGTCAGTACGCCACTGGCCGAATCCTGCGCGGTGATGATGTGCATCTGCGATTTGACGCGCAGGTCACCCAACACCCACTCGACGTAACCGGTGGCAGAGAGACGGCGTGCGCGTCCGGACAGATTGCGAAGCTTCAGTACAGAGTACTTGACCGCATCCTCAACAGCCACATATACCCACAACTCGCTGGCGATACCGTCCTCGATGTGCTCGTACACGCTATAGCCGAAGCCATGACGCGTCCGGTACGCCCCGCGGCCACGACGCGGCAATGGCAGCGGCGACCACACATGACCCGTGTCCTCATCGCGTAGGTAGAACGCCTCGCCGCCACTGTCGGCAACCGGGTCGTTATGCCAGGGCGTGAGGCGGAACTCATGCGCATTCTCGAACCACGTGTATCCCGCCATGCTTTCGCTGACCACCGTGCCCAGCCGCTCGTTGGCTAGCACGTTGGACCACGGCGCCGGTGTCGGCCCACCTTCTCGGGTGATGATCACGTACTCACGGCCATCGGCGGCGAATGCGCCGGTGCCGTTGTCGTGAACGAAGGTGCTGGCCACGGCCTCGAACGGCCAGGTGTCGTTCTCTTCGTCGATGTCCGCCGGCGGTGGCAGCCCGGTCGATGCCTCCAGTGCGGGAAGCTCGACAGGATCCTCCTTGGGACCTTCCGTCAGCAGGGGCGGCATGATGCGTTCGGCAGGCTCGCGACGACCGATCTGTGCAGCCAGCGAACCCTGCTGATCGCTGATGATGACGCGCGCGACGGACTGCAGCAGGATGCGGTCCTCCTGCGACATCTGCTGACCCGGCCGCACGAAGATGCCGCCCGGACGGTCCAGCACGTTCGCCTCGGGATCGGCGGAGATCATGCCCAGGATCAGGTCCTGCAGCTGCTGCCGGTAGCCGGCCTGGCTCTCGTTCCAGATCACCAGATCCGCACGCAGTCCTTTCAGGCGCCAGTAGGCATGCGCCTGCACCATCTGGCGCACCAGTTCGATGTTGTCGGCATCCGAGATCTGCAGCAGCGCGATGGGCAGATCGCCCGAGATCGCGTGACCCCAGAGCCCGGACTGGCCACGCTGGTTCTGCAGCAGGACGTCGGCGTCTGCGCGCAGCAGCGGATGAGCGTAGACGATCAGGCCCGCCAGCCGCTCGTAGAGCTGCGCATCCGCCTGGGATGCGTTGATCTGACGCCTGACCACCTGGCTGTGCGTCCAGGCCAGGTCGAAGACGCGGTCGGCGAGCCGGCGATCGCGATACTTGTCGATCAGTCCGGCGCAGGCTTCGCGGTCCACGCCTACGCCATGGACCATGTCGATCATCGCCGTCTGACCCGGCGCCAGCTCGATCCGGCAACGGATGGCCGCGATCGGGTCCAGTACGGAGCCCTCGCTGTCGGACAGCGCGCCCTGTTCCGCCAATGCCGCAGGCGTGCGCGGCGTGTTGCCACGACCGAGGAAACGTGCGCGATCGGTTTCGTACGATATCGCACTGATATCCGCGTCGTGCACCGCCACCAGATGGAACATCCACGGCGGTATCTCGTCATGCGCGCGCGGTCGGCGCGTGCACAACAGCGCCTGTTTCTCGCGCAGGACTTCCGACTGCACAAACAGATTGCTGAAAGCCGGATGCAGTTCATCCGCAATGGCGGGCGCCAGCACCACCTCGGCATAAGTGGTGATCTCGATGGTGCGTGTCCGCCGGCTCCGGTTGCTCAGGCGCAGCCGACGCAGTTCGATGTCGTCTTCAGCGGAGATGGCGATCTCCAGGTGGCTCTCGTAGCCGCGTTTGCGTCCCCGGAACTCGACCTTGGCATCGGAGAAGATCGCCTCGTACTGATCCACTGGCGCGCACGCCGGCTGAAGCGACGTGGACCAGAATTCTCCGCTCTCCACATCCCGCAGGTAGCAGAAGTTGCCCCAGTGGTCGCGCGTGCCGTCTTCGCGCCAGCGCGTGACCGCCATGTCGCGGTGGCGGCTGTATCCGCCGCCGGCGCTGGTGACCAGGCCGTGGTAGCGCCCGTTGGAGAGCAGTTGTACCGCCGGGCGCGACATGCTCGGGTTGCGGAAGATGCGCAACTGCGTCTCGGCTTCGGTAGGCGCGGCGCGTGTGCCCAGCGTCTCGGCCTCGTGCGGGTGGAACACGCCGGTATGCGGGATGCGCTCCTGAAGCAGCAGCAGGGTCGCTTGGAACTCGGCATCGGCCACGAAGCGCCGCTGCATCGGTTGCTGTCGCAGCAGATGGAGGAGCGAGAGAAACCCCATGCCTTGGTGATGCGCCATGAAGGAGCGCACCACCACGTAGTCTTGGCCGGGTGGAACGCGCGCAGGCGTGTAGTCGATCGCCTCGTACAACCCGAAATGCCCACCGAAGCCGAGGGCGGCCAGTCGCTGCAGGTTCTGGCAGGCCGCTTCCGGCGCCACCATCAGCGCCATCATCGTGGCGTAAGGCGCGATGACGAGATCCTGGCCCAGCCCGCGCTTCAGGCCCAGTCCCGGTACGCCGAAGGCGCGGTACTGGTAGTTCATGCGCGCGTCGACGGTGTTGTAGCCCGATTCGGAGATGCCCCATGGCACGTCATGGCGCTCACCATGCTGGATCTGGGCTTCCACCGCATGCCGGGAGGTCTGGTCCAGCAGCGTGTCCGGATAGTTGGGCATGACCAGCTGCGGCATCAGGTACTCGAACATCGAGCCGCTCCACGACAGCAGCGTCGCGTCGCCGTTGACCTCGGTCAGCAGGCGACCCAGCGCGAACCAGCTCTCCTGCGGCAACTGTCCCTGCGCGATCGCCACGAAGCTGCACAGGCGAGCCTCCGAGGCCAACAGGTCGTAGAGCCCGTTGTCCAGGCGGTGCTCGTCCACGTTGTAGCCGATCACCAGCAGGTGGCGCGCGCGGTCGTAGAGGAACTCGTACTCCATCAGCGAGAACTGGCCGGCGATGTGCGCCAGGCGCTCGAGTTGATGGATCCGTTCGCGCGCGCGCCGGGTCGCAAGCGCACCGGCAGGACCGTCCTGCAGCTCGCGCAGCGTGGGCAGGTGATCGCCGACCCATGCGTCGGCATCGGGTAGCAGGAACTGCAGCTCCGCATGCGCCGACCGGCAGCCTTCGACGAGGGAGGTCGGCCAATGATGCGGGTGGATCCGGTCGGGATCGACGGCCGGCCAAGCCGCGACGATGCCCTCCGCATGCACCACCAGGCGCGCCAGCATGCGTTCGGCATCGGTGACGGTCGATGGCGGTTCCCGTTGGGCCTGCATCAGCACGGTGCGGAATTCGATCACCGCCAACGACAACGCGTCGTCAGCGGACGGCGTGTCCGCGACGGCGTCTTCCAGCACGGCCAGGGTGTCGGCCAGTCCGTTGAACGTGGCGGGCACCAGGACGGGGGCATCCGCCATGGCCAGCAGGCCCTGTCGTAAGGTCAGCAGATGTCCGGCGAGGTTGCCGCTGTCGACCGTGGAAATGTAGGCCGGCGGCAGCGGCTGCAAGGTTTCGGTGTCGTACCAGTTGTAGAAGTGCCCGCGATGGCGGGGCAGCATCTCCAGCGTGTCGAACGCGAGGCGGGTGCGCTCCATCACGCCGCCCGCCTGCAGGTAGCCGAAATCGTAGGCCGCCAAGTTGGCCAGGAGCGACAAGCCGATGTTGGTCGGCGAGGTGCGTCTCGCCACCACCAGCGCCGGATGCTCCTGCACGTTGTCGGGTGGCAGCCAGTGATCCTCTGCGCGCACGTAGGTTTCGAAGAAAGCCCACGTGCGGCGCGACAGCTTGCCCAGGAACGCTAACTGCGGTGCAGACAGTTTGTCCGTCCGCCGGTCCGGCGGGCGGCCAAGCCAGGCCATCAGCACCGGAGACAGCAGCCAGAGCAGCAGCAAGGGCGTGGCCACCCACAGTGCGGCCGGCTGTTTCATCACCAGCAGTGCGGCGATGGCGGCCGAGATCAGGGGTGCGGGCGCCATGCTGTAGAGCTCCGCGCTCACGCCGCTGCCCAGACTGCGTTCGACTTCGCTGGACGGGTTCCACTGCAACAGGTGCCGTCGCGTGACCACGAGGCGCCAGAGCGTGCGCAAGATCGCGCCCAGGCTGAAAAAAGCCTCGTAGGGCAGGCACGCCACATTGACGACCGCGCGCCAGAGCTGCCTCAGACAGGATTTCCCCACCTGCACCAGATGGGTTTCCAGCGGCATGTCCACCGGCAGGGCGACCACGTCCCGCAGCGCCGGAAGCAACACGGGCAGGGCCCACAGGCTCAGCAGCCACGCGGTCCAGGTGAGGGGGTCCGGCGAGAACAGCCAGCCCAGCACCAGCAGGGCGAAGGTGGCCGTCGGCACCAGGCTGCGACGCAGGTTGTCGAGCAGCTTGCCGCGGGAGAGCCAGGACAGCGGATTGCGCTCCAGCCCGCCGTCACCGCGCGGCACCCACGGCAACAACCACGGCAACAGCTGCCAGTCGCCGCGGATCCACCGGTAGCGCCGCTTCACGTCAGCCGCGTAGCGCGACGGATAGTCTTCGAACAGACGTACGTCGCTGACCAGGCCGGCACGTGTGTAGCACCCTTCCAGCAGATCGTGGCTGAGGATACGGTTGTCGGGAAAGCGGTCGGCCAGCGCATGCTCGAACGCATCCACATCGTAGATGCCCTTGCCGACGAAGGATCCTTCGCCGAACAGGTCCTGGTAGACGTCCGACACCGTGCGCGTATAGGGATCGATGCCCGGCTCGCTGCCGAACATGCGCGCATAGCGCGAACTCGGCCGCCCGCTGAGGCTGGTACCTACGCTGGGCTGGAGGATGCCGTAGCCGCGGACCACGCGCCGCCGCCGCGGGTCGAATACGGCCTGGTTGAGCGGATGCGAGAGCGTGCCGGCGAACTCGCGCGCGGCGTCGCGCGGCAGTTTGGTGTCGGTGTCCAGCGTGATCACGTAGCGCACCTGCGCCAGCACGCCGATGTTGCCGGTCACCTGCAGGAAGTCTTCTCCCAGCCCGCCACGCAGCAGCCGGTTCAATGCCGCCAGCTTGCCGCGTTTGCGTTCGTAGCCCATCCAGCGCCGTTCGCGCGAATTCCACAGGCGCGGTCGATGGAAGAGGAAGAACAGGTCGCCGCCGCCTTCGTCGGCGCGTTCCGGCACGTACCGGCGATTGAGTTGTTCGACCCGGTGCACGGCATGGGCCAGTAGCGCGGCATCGCCCGGCAGCGACGCGTCGTCCGCATCCAGGAAATCCGTGAGCAGGGCGAAGTGCAGGTGGGCGTCGCGGTTGGCCAGGAAGCGTACTTCCAGTGCTTCGGCCAGACTGTCCACACCCTCCAGGCTGCCGAGCATGCTGGGTACCACCACCAGCGTGCGCGCCGTCGCCGGAATGCCCTTGGAGAAATCCATCCGGGGCAGGGGCCGGGGTGGCACCAGCAATGTCGCTGCCCAATTGACCAAGGCGATACCGAGCTCGCTGAATGCGAGCAGCGCAAGCATCGCGGGCAGCCAGAGCGCAACGCCCTGCACGGACGATCCCGCCGTCAGCAGGCCATGGGTGAACAGCCCGATGATGGTGGCGATCGGGAGCAGATAGACCGCCAGCGGAATCCGGCGCGGACGCAGGCGGACCCGCCGCGCGCCCGGTAATGAGGCGGTCACCGCCGCCTGCGTCTGGCTGACGCCATCGTCCACCAGATAGAAGCCGACGTGTGCCTGGTGATGGCCCGGCGCGGTCGCGGCGGCGGCTTGCGCCAACTGCAGCGCGATCTCCGCCACCGCGTTCTCACCGACATTCGCGAGCCGGGCGATCTTTTCCACCACGTGGCGGTAGCTGTCGCGGGTGCTGAAATCCATAAGCGCGTACGTGCGTGCCGGGTCCGCACGGAGCGTGCGCTCGACTACACTCATGTCTTCGACGAACTCGCGCCAGTCCATATTGGCCAGGAAACGCAGGCTGCCGATGCTGTTGCTGATCGACACCTGGTCCGCGGCCTGCTGCTGGCTCTCCAGATGCACCAGCTCCTCGATGCGCAGGCCGCCGTCCGCCGCCCATTGCTCCAGCCAGGTGATCGGCATGGAGAACACGCCGCCACGTCCCTGCAGTCCCCGTGTCAGCTCGGAAACGAACGCGCCGCTCAGCGGCGGATCCGAACGCGCCATGTCGGCGATGACAAGCACCACGTCCTTGGGATTCTCTGCCGCCGTCCGGTTGAGCTGGACAGCCCACTCGCTAGCCAAGCGGTGATCGTCGCCGTCGCGCATGACGCGCACGGCCATGCGACGCAGGTTGTCGATAAGCGCCAGCCTCAGCATGATCGGGATCGCCCACAACTCGCCCAGCTTCAGCGGCGTGATGGACTGGTAGGCGGCGAAGAAGCGGCGCAGCGTTTCCGCGTCGATGCGGCCGTCACCGTGCGCGATGGCTTCCAGCGACAGGTCGTACACGCGTGGCAGGCCGCTGGACGGACCCTGGCTCAGCGAGGGGAGCTGCCGGCTGTAGCCTTTCGGAAGATGCCGCCGCGCAGTGACGATCTGCTCTTCCACCAGGTAATAGTTGTCCAGCAACCATTCGCCGGCCGGCGTAATGCGCATGTCGTCCTGCACCATCCGCGTCAGCAGCGCGCAGACATCATCCAAAAGGCCTTCGTTCTCCGCTAGGCGATCCAGCAGGCGCTCCGGACCTGCCTGCGCATGTATCCGGTGCCCCCGTGCCAAGGCCCGGCCATGCAGTTCCATCTGCTCGACATTGAAAAGTTGCGCCCGCAGCGGGGCTTCCGCGCGCAGCGGCTTCTGGATCGCGGCGCGGCGCCATCGCCACAGACGCCGGCGCAAGCGTAACCAGCGGCTGAAAGCCCTCCAGACCTGCGGCATCGGAAATCCTGTGGGGAGTGGCTGACCGCCGTGGAACCCATCCTTGCACGCACTTCAGGAGATGGATGTGAAGGATGCAGCGCGGTCACGAGCGCATCGCAATCAAACCGACGTCTCGCGAACGAACGAAACTACTACGTGGGCATCGGCGTCAGGGTAAAGAGGAAACCGCGCGCATCCAGCATCGCGCGCAGGCGTTCCTCTGCTGCAATGCGATTGAAGGTGCGCCGCACCCAAAGGCCGTAGCAAGGACGGCCGCCCTCCGCGCAGCTGCCCGGCTGTACACGACGGCTCACGCGGACATCCATGGATTCGCATGCGGTCGCCCATATGACGCGCAGGTCGTCCGGGCCGATGGACTGGCGAGTACCCAGGTGCAGCAGGAAGACCTGTCTCTGTTCGCGTCGCATGGGGTATCCCTTCGGCCGACTCGTCCGGTCACACCGGCCTAATGCCTGAAGCCTGGCCAGTCGGGATGGCGGGAAGCCTCATACCACTGCTGCGCACGCGTCATCGCTTCCGACTTGGAAAGATCGGCTTTGGCGAAAAAGAACCAGCGTACGTCGCTGTCGGGTCTTTGCTGCTCATGAATCAGACGATATGCGTTGACTCGGGTATCCCGTTCCGGATCCAGCAGTGCATCGATGGATTCGACGCCAAGGGGTGAGATGACAAGCGAGATGCTGCTCACGGCGTTGCTCCTGAGCCCACCTGCGCAACGGGGGGGTGGATCCTGATGCGGCGCTGCAAGTCTCTCTTACCGGACCAGAAGTGCCATTCCGCCCTGAGGTGTTGCCGGAGGAGAACTGCCGCATGTTGAAGAGCGCCCGTGCGTGCGATCGCCTGCGGCGGATCGTAAGCTTCTGCGGGGATTGGCCAACCCTCATTCTCTGCGCATTCCACGGCGCGAGTACTCACGAGATTGGCCATGCGCTCGAATGCCTGCAGGCCTAGCGCGACCCGATGTCGCTTAGCGTTCATAGCGGCTCTCAATATTGTGCGAGCCGGCACACTGCGGGCGCGGAAGTTAGCCAGTTTCGGAATCCCGCGTAACACCACCCTAGCACGCTGCCACGGTAAGCCACGTGCATTTCTGCGCGCGGCGCGTCACACCGTAGTAACGGCAGCAGGCGCATGATTCTTCAGCTACGGTGCAAGACCGTATCGGCCGCTCAGCCGCGCATCTTCCTGACCATCATTCTCCGCATTGAGCTCGTACCAGGCGCCCCGCCAGGTCTAGGCCGTGAGAGCGGCCGTCCATATGCGATCTAAGCTGGGTCCGTCTCACAGGAGCCTCTCCATGGAAATGTTGCAGAAGAGGGGTCTTTTTCAAGAAGACCTTCTGGGCACAATGAGGAGCAAGAACTCGTACCGCACTTTCATATACGCGATCGAGAAAGCCAAGCTTACGCCTTCACTCAGCGGCTCCGAACAGTACACGCTGTTCGCGCCGACCGATGAAGCATTCCGCCAGCTGCCGCACGGCATGCTGGACAGGTTGCTCAGGCCCAAGAATAGAGACGAGCTAGCCGCGATCGTGACTTACCACATGGTCATCGGTTCTAGGACTACGGCGGAAATCCGCAAGTGGGACGCCGCGCTTACTCTTCATGGCCAGGCCGCGTCGATCACGATATCTAGCGGGCAGCTGCATATTAACGGCGCACAGATAACACGCCCCGATATCATGGCCGGAAATGGGGTCATCCATGGAATCGACAGGGTCAATATTCCGGAAGCCGCGGCTCGTTGAGGCAAAGGAATGCACGGAGAATGGGGAGGCATCTGCATTCGTGTTTCGCACATGGCATCGCCATTCACGCACTACTGGTAGATCTCCTTAGCTCCCATCCTCCGCCCCCTGCTGTGGATGTGTAGTGCTTGTTGCGAAAACGATGGCTTAGGGAGTGCACAGAATGGCAAAGGGACTGGACAAGAAGAAGGAGCAGAAGAAGAAGCCGGCAAAGACCTTGAAAGAAAAGCGGTCTGAGAAGAACGGAAAGAAGGCAAGGGGCAGATTCGCGCCGGTTTGAGCTCAGAGCGACAGCACGCAGTTGTGGAGATCGTCGGCGCGCTCAGCGACTCGAACCGCGACGGACTGGTTCGACGCGAAGTTGAATTCATCGCCACTTTCCGGGAGCTGCTGAGAGTTGTGTGCCAGTACAGTTCTGAGACCGCGAGATCAATAGAAGCCTTAGCGGAATAGCGCTCGCTGCTGAGGTGCTAGCTGGATCCTGGCCAAAACGGTGACCCGACGCTCCAAATGCATCCAATGCGCCCTCATTGCCCTGATGCTCCTTGGGGTGCTCTTCAGTCATGCGGTCCTGAAAGGGTGGCGACCGCGCCATTTACTCTTCAGGAGCACCTTCATGAGAACCCTGCATCTGTTCATACTCATCGTCGCATGGACCAGCACTCTCTTGCTGTCGGCCTGCCGCATCCCATCAGATTCACCTGATGGGATTGCCAGAAAGTCCGCACGCGTGACCTCGAGCTCCACAGATCACGCGTCCGCCACCGCATCAGCCGGTCAGGAAATGGCGCCTGCCGCCGTACGGCCTATACTCGATGAACGTGCGGCGCTGGGTATTCTCAACGTTATCAATGACTTTGAGATCGCGGCAGGCCAGCAGGCCCTGGCCAAGTATGTTGGCGGCGATGTGGCCGAGTACGCCCAAATGATGATCGATCAGCACACACGAAGCCGAACCATGACTAACGCGCTGGATCCCGATGGCTACACGGCAGAGGCCGACACGAAGCGCGAAGCATTGAAGCGGGAACTGGACGCCTTGGACTCTACGGCCGAGGATGACTACGCGAGGACGTACATCTCCGCCATGGTCAACGGCCACGCCGACACGCTGGAAGCACTCGATGCCAACTTGATTCCTAGTGCGGCGCGTGCCGACGTAAAGGAACATCTGACAGCAACGCGTAAACGTGTTGCGCGAAATCTTGAAGAGGCAAAGGTGCTGGAGGCGAAGCATCCATAGACAGTAACACCGGCTCTATGATTCTTAGCCCGAACTGGTCACCTGAAACCCAAATCGGTCCCTCGAGCCAGCTGTAAGACAGTGATTTCAAGGCACCCCAAGTGTTTCGAGGGGTTAGGTGGTGCAATGCCATGGCTAGCATACCGCTCGAGCACTAGTGGCCGTCGACCGGGAATGAAGAAGGCGATCCAACGGGCCGCTCGCCCACCCATACCTGCATTTCCAACGTCGTCAGCCACCCGTAGTTGGTCAGGAACGCGACATCGGCAGCGTCGCGACCGTAGGCGACGACGATCCGACCGCCACGAGGCGCGGACTGCGTAGGGTCGAAGGTGTACCAGCGACCATCCAGGTATGCCTCAAACCAGGCATGCAGATCCATGGGTTCCAGTCCGTAGAGATACCCGACCACCATGCGGGCAGGAATACGCAGGCTCCTGCATAGCGTGATGCCCACATGGGCGTAATCGCGGCAGACACCGGCACCGGCGTTCATGGTTTCTAGTGCATCCGTGCTAGCGTCGCTCACGCCATACCGGTAGGCGATCTGCGCGCGGATCCATTCCACGATCGCGCCGACCTGACCGCTTCGAGGGGTGGCAGCATCCACGATAGCCTGGGCCTTATCGAAAGCGCGATCACTTGGACAATAGCGACTGGGCAGCAGGTACTGGAGTGTGTGATCGGGAAGGAGAATGGCCGGCGCTGGCGCGGCCCAAGGAGCGATGGCAATGTCGCGCTCGGTCTCGACCTCAAGTTCGGCGCGAATTCGCATGCGCCCGTTCGGCACCACGAAACGCTGGCACAAGTTGCCAAACACATCGACGAACTCCGTCGGCCGCACGTGAGGCTCGAATGCATACGTTTCGCTGATCAGCCATTGGGCTTCGCCACTGCGCGGTCGCAGCATGGCAACCACCGCGCAGTTCTCGTTGGACTCGACTATCAGTTCGCATCCGGCTAGCAGGCGCATCTTCGGTCCGATGGAGGGTGAGAGTGTATCGCGAGAGCATTCAGCTCAAGGCATAGCCGCGATTGCAGAAAGTATCCTCGCACATGTCAAAAACATCCTGCGTGACGCTTCAAGGAAGCGTGCGACAGACGAGTCTAGGTCAGTACCGGCATCCAGGCTTCTCACATCTTGATCGCGATCCGGGCAAGGTAGGCGGAAAATGTCCGCTTCGGGTCAGAAGTGGCCTAGCTGCGCTGTCTAGCACCTCTTAACTAAGGGGACACGTAAGCACCTGCAGCTTCTGCTTCCCATCCCGGGATTGGAGGAAGCTATGAAGCGAAGTTCAGGCCACTCATCGGCACATCCTGCCTGGAATCTAGGCAAGCTGGTCGGACAGAAGGCACCTCTAAAGCTCAGGGAGATCTGGGCGATTCGAGTCAGGCTTCAGCTTAGGGGCGATAGCCGGCAACTGGCGCTTTTTGATCTTGCAATCGACAGCAAGCTGCGCGCATGCGATCTGGTTAGGCTGAGGGTCCGTGACGTTGCACACGGCATGCACATTGGATCGAGAGGATGCGTTATCCAGCGGAAGACGAAGCGTCCTGTCCAGTTCGAGATCACGCCGCAGACTAGAGATGCATTGGTCGCTTGGATCGATAGTCAGAAGCTCGGCCTCGACGATTACCTCTTTCCTGGCAGGCAGCGAGGCTCGTCCCACTTTTCTACACGCCAGTACGCCCGCTTTGTGAAGGCTTGGGTGCTGAGCATCGATCTGGATCCAGTGAACTACGGGACGCATTCCATGCGTCGCACCAAGGCATCACTCATCTATCAACGGACCAAGAATCTGCGTGCCGTCCAACTGCTGCTGGGGCACAGCAAGATTGAGAGCACCGTGCGCTACCTGGGAGTGGAAGTGGATGATGCATTATCGCTAGCAGAGCAGACCGAGGCGTAGCTCGTCCCAAGAAGCGGCCTTCAAACGGCCGCTTCTGGCCGGAAGCTGCCCCGACGTCGAGTGGATCCGTGCTACACATGGTCAGCCCGGGAAGCGCTTGTTGGCCGAAGCTTGGTTGTCTACGATGCGAGAATGGGAGAGGCCGGGCTCGTCAACGCACCCTTTATCGTTGCGGAGGAGAGTCGCAACGTTCAGACACTCTGCGGAGATACCTCAATGAAGATCAAGTTGCAGGTTCTGGTGTTCATTGTTTCATTTCTAGTGCTGGGTAGGACAAGCGCAGAAGAAGCCGCGCCTTCAATTCAGGCTCAGTTGACACCTCTCTTAAATGAGATGCTTGCGGCTGCCAATGCGCACGATACTGACCGCTTCATGGCCGTGTATGCCCGTAGCAACGAACTCTTCGTAACGTTCGACGACCAGACGATGCGCGGTTGGCAGACCGTGCGCGATCAGCAGTTCGAATGGTGGGACGGTGGAAATTCGGACGCAGCCTACCGTTTGCGTTCTGCACCTGAGATCACGGTGATTGCCCCGGATGTCGTCAGCACACTGCAATCTATGGAAGTTGCCAGTACGTTGCCCGATGGCAAGAAAGGGTCCGTCCTTGTGGTGGCAACCTCCATCTGGCGGAAGCTCCCAGAGGGATGGCGCATCGTCGTCGCCCACGAGTCATTAATCCAGTAGCACCTCAGTGGTGTGCGATTTTCCGAAGCATTCTGACAGGGCGGATAGTGCCGCAAGTCCGCTTCCTTTGACCCAGAGCGGACATCGAAAATTGCGGTTGGGCGGCGCTCTGAACAAGGGTTTCAGTCAGGCTGAGGCGCTAGCTCACCCAAAGTGAGTAGTTCGGGCGCCTTGTCGTCAAACCGAGCGCCCAACACTGCCAAACTCTCACGAACAATGAGCTCCATCTCTCTAGGCACGTCACACAGCAGCTGGATTCTCAGCTTCTGCAGGAATTCGCCAGGATTCCCGACCTGGCCATCTCGTAGCCGAGCCGAGCTTTCGTGCAACAGAGAGCGAATCTCCGATGGCGTTCTCATGTCCAGCTCACTCTAGGTTCGGCCGGCACGCATTCGACGCATCCTTGCGTACTTACTCATCCTTGGGAGCGGCAATGGTCACCCGACTTCATGAAGTTGGCGGGCGTATCTATGGACCGTGGCTTCGTCCTGGGTGGCTTGCTTGGTAGCTTCGAGCCAGCGCACCGCCGCCCCATGATTCTCTATCAGCTTCCCGAGCTCGCTCGTCTAGCAGTAGGCGCAAAGTTGTCCACCAGGGCTTGGCCTGGAACAGCTAGAGCAAGGCGACATAGTGGTGCTGGCTGAAGGCCTCAGTTGGTAGCAGATCTTCTTCATGAGCGCGCCAGCCACGTTTGTAGGGCTACGGTCATGAGCGCGTCTCGCCGAATGCTGACTCCGGCGCTGGACGTTCACGAGAACGACGGCCAGCGCCAAGGCAATGTCGAGTCGCTTTCCCGCTCAGGATCGCTTGCTGGGATTGCGCTGCTCGCCCTTGCCTGGCGAGTTCGCCGGCTTCGTATCTTTACCCGCTGTCTTTTCCGGTCGCTCGCCGACGATCGTTGCGGGCGTCTTTCGCTGTGGTTGGTCCGGCCTGTTCTTGGTGCTGCTCATGATGCATCTCCACCGACAAGGTTGTCGGTAACTCACCATGCGCCTACTAGCATGACGACCGTGTGCAGCCTTTGGCTATACGACTCTCAGCAGTCCGTTCGGCGGACCGACGGACGGTAGCCTGCTGTTGCCCGAGTTGTTGTTTGCCCCTCAACTGGAAATGTTGTCGGCCGTCAATGCGACATCCTCACGGTAGCGCAACCACAACGGCGTAGTGTGGTGTATCCCATCGTGGATAACCCGCACATGCCTAGCATCCGTGAGCTCTCGCTGGATTATGAATGGCGGCAGGAGGGAGACCGGCACATCCTGCATCTGGGCGAACACGCTCTCATGCAAATTGATCCTGATCGCGACGTCTGGGTCCTCCGATCATTGCTCAAAGCGCCTGGTCTTACGCCGCTTCGGTTCGCTGTGCGAAGCGTCGAGATTGGAAAATCTAAGGCGGAGGGCTGGACGATGGAGCGGCAGCACATCATCGCCCATGCATGCGGACGAAACGATCTTGTGCCGCTGCTGCCATACGCTATTCTGCACTTGTCATATGCCAAGGAGCTGGCTGACTGGACGCCACGCAGAACATGACGCCTCACTGGTCCAACGAGGCATGGGAATCACTCAAGGCTGGAGATCGCACGATGCATGGAGCCGAACTCCGTGACAAGGCGCTGTGTGCACGCTTGAAAAGTTCCATTGAGCCCCGTTTGCATCTGGTGATCTAGAAGGAGCAGATGCGCATCCGGGAAGACGACACGCTACCTGGTTGCGTGCGGCTTTGTTCCCGCCTCAGTATCTCTCTAGGATTCACAACTCCTAACTCGTCACCCCGCGCTCACCCGATAGGCGCATGCTGCGTACCCATCAACAGGAAACACGCAGATGCGCGACATCCTCAAGAAGTTGAAGAGCGAGCATGATGAACTTCGCCAGCTATTCGCCGATATGGAAAAGACCACTGATCGGGCGAAGAAGTCACGCGGCCACATTCTTAGCGAGATCGAGAGCGGTTTGATCCCGCATGCTAAGTGGGAAGAGCTCGTGTTCTACCCGGCATTCAAAGCGCGAGCAGATAGGGATGGTCTCAAATCGCACGCGGAAGCGTTGCAGGAGCATCGCGCGGTTGAACTTGCGGTGCTGCCGGATCTGAAGATGAAGGATACCGGCTCAGTCGAATTCGCGGGGTCTGCCAAAGTGCTCGGCGAGTTTGTTGATCACCATGCCAAGGAAGAGGAAACCACGATGTTCAAGATGGCCAGGAAGCTGTTTTCCAAGGACGAGCTGGCAGTCATGGACGAGGAGTATGATCAATGGAAGGGTTCGCCGGATGCGGCTGCCGCGCTCGCAAATGCATTGAAACAGCCGAGCCCCGAACCTGTAGCGTGAGGAAACCTGCTTGCAAGCCGACGCACATGGTAGAGCAAGGAGGGTCTTCGCCAGGCATATGCCTCTATCTGTCAAGCTGCGACGGCAGTCGAGCGTCGATAAGGCCCGATGAATAGGCGACGGCTTCAATTTGCCTTTCTGATCTTTTGGAAGGCCCGGATCGAGTAAGACGGACACGCTTGTTCGCGCACAAAGCTTAATGATTCAGTTTCGCTTGGCCTGTGATTGGACAGTGATCCTTAATTAGCGCACCTTCCTCATAGTCCAAGGGGAAGAGCATGCATAGCGAGGCAGTGGTTGAGGGGTCTGTCACGACTTCCTCTACGGGAAGTCGCGACATCCTTGAGCTTGTTGCCGTCATTACCGGGATGCGGTGCGCGGTTGCCGCTCGCGTCACACGCGAAAGCTGGATCGCGCTCGACGCTATTGATCAGGCCGGTTACGGCATCCGGAAGGGCACCCGACTCGATGCCGACCTTACTTTATGCAAGAAGGTAAAAGATACACGCACCCCCATCTGCATTTCCGATGCGGAGAAAGGCCCAAGCCTGGACCATGACTACATTCCCGCGACTATGGGTTTTCGTAGCTATGTGGCCGTGCCTCTAGTCACTCGCGATGGCGCGCTATTTGGAACGCTATGCGCCTTCGATCCGGATCCTCGCCCCATCTCCATGAAAGAGGTGGAATCGATGCAGAGGCTTGCCAACCTGTACGGTTTGCATGTCGACAGTGCGGATGACCGGGCGCGCGCGAGTTCGGAGGCAACGACACGCGAGATGTCGCTCGCGCAGTCAAGACTCGATCTCGACGAGTCGAAAAATAGTCTATCGCTCGCCAACGGGGTAGCAAAACTCCGCGAAGAGTTCATTGCTGTCCTGGCTCATGATCTCCGCAACCCATTGCAGTCAATAGCCATGGCAGCCGAGATCATCGGGACAAGTAAGCTGGACAAGAAACAGCTCAAGCTTGTTAGTCACGTCAAGCAAAGTGCGGCTCGCATACACGAGCTCATTGAAGTCACCCTGGACTTTGCGCGCGGGCGCCTAGGCGGGGGAATGCTTGTGCGCAAGGAAGTGAACGAAGATCTTGCACGTAGCCTGGATGCGGTAATCGACGAGATCAGGCAGGCTCATCCTGAGCGTACATTCACTTCATCGACTGACATTACGGAGAGGGTCTTGTGCGATCGGTATCGAATTTCCCAGCTATTGAGCAACTTGCTTATCAATGCGGTGATCCATGGGAGCCCGGAGTCAGTCATACAAGTCATCAGTAGCACGGAGGACGGCGTGTTCCGTCTCAGTGTCGCCAATCGCGGGGCGATTCCGCCAACCAAGATCGGACGCATATTCGAGCCATTCGATCGCCAGGGAGCCGTTCGACCCGAAGAAGGTTTGGGTCTCGGCTTGTACATCGCATCCCAGATCGCCATCGCGCACGACGGCACCTTACACGTCATGTCCGCTGAAGACAGCGGCACGATTTTCGAATTTGAGATGCCTCTCGAGCCTCTGATTCAGACATAGACCATCGCTGAATGAGGTGGCATGTCCGCTTCTGGCCGAAAGTAGCCGTCAGCGGGTTCAAGCGGAGAGGGGGCGCTGGCGTGGCCTCGATCCGACCTGCCGGCTCCGGCGAAGGACCGTCGCATTCGTAAAGCCTCCAACACAGTTCCGAAGCGACACTTACAAGCAACACCGAACAAGGCCCGCAGATGCGGGCCTTTGTTTTTTAAGGTGTTTCCAGCAGATGCGGACGAGAAGCGTGCGAGCGTGAAATCGACGCTTCCAATGTCAGTCTGGCTAGCCACGGCTTCGGACATTTGGATGCCTCCAACCCAAAGTGGACATGGGCTCAGGTGCCGCCAATTCGCGAGAACTAGCTGCACGCGGAGGTCACTACCTAGGTAGGCATCGTCGTCAGCGTGAACAGGTAGCCACGCACATCCAGCATCGCGCGCAGGCGCTCCTCGGCGGCAACCGGGTTGAAGTTGCGCCGTACCCACAAGCCGTAGCACGGGCGGCGGCCATCAGTACCGTTCTGATGTACGTGACGGCTCACATGTACATCCATAGACTCGCAAGCGGTCGCCCAGATGACGCGTAGATCGTCGGGTCCGATGGACTGCCGGACACCCAATTGCAGCAGGAAGACCTGCGTCTGTTCGCGTTTCATGTGCTCTCTAGCTCGGCATTCGATTGATTGCGCTGGCCTAGTACTTGAAACCTGGCCAGTCGGGATGCTTCGACGTCTCATACCACTGTTGCGCACGCTCTATGGCTTCCGGCTTGGAAAGATCGGCCTTTTCGAAGAAGAACCAGCATACTTTGCCGCTCGGGCCCTCCTGTTCGTGAACAAGACGATACGCATTGATGCGTGCATCCAGCTCTGGGTCGAGGCGTGCATCAATGGATTCGACGCCGAGGGCCGAGATGATCAGCGAGATGCTGCTCATGGCGCAGCTCTTGCAGCGGCCCGTGGAACGCCACTCATTACTCTGTCGCTGGACCGAAAGTCGACTCTCTTGTCCCAGAACTGCCATGAGCGCCTAGCGTGCTCGTGGCATCGAATCGCTGCATGCCGCACAACGCCGCGTCGCGCGACAGGATGCGGAAGATCTTCTTCATCGGCTGGAATCGGCCACCCTTCATTCTCCGCACATTCGACGGCACGATCATTCAAGAGAGTGGCGAGGCGCTGGAACGCGTGGGGACCTAACACGACGCGATGCCGTTTACTGCTCATGGCGGCTCTCGATCTTGTGCGAGCCGGCACACTGCGGGCGCGGAAGTTAGCCAGCCTCGGAGTTCCGCGTGCAGTCAAGCTAGCACACCAGGTTGCAGGCCATATGGTTTTTTTTAGTCCGAGGGATCACGTAGCGGTAACAGCATGGGGAGCAAGGTGTCGCAAAGTAGGCCGTATCCGGGCTTAGCCATACTCTGGCCCAACTCTTGACCAAGGCGTCGGGTAATTCAGCATCGGATCGCCCGAGATATGGGGTCTTTGATGGGCTTGGAATGGGCAAGGGTTTGCGTGCTTCTGATCTAGCTCATCCGTGTCTATCCAACCTCCGGTTTATGTGGAATGGGCAGCCACGCCTATTGTTCTGATCATGAACTTCGTCGGCGGCGCGCGTAATTTGCATGTAACGAGCGACGTGTGCCGGATATGAGAAGATGTGCAACGCATTGGCTAGCGTCGAGTTGAAGGACGATGCTTTCGTGGTGCACTTACTCCCCATCGGGTCAAACATGCGCCTGCTAGCGGGATGCGAGCTGTTAGTCGAATCCATCGAGGACTGCGCGGTGGTTGCCATGCTGCGACCACGCAGCAGCGAAGTTCAATGGCTGATCGGGGAAACCTATTCCTTCGACCCGCATGTCCGACCCACGGAGTTCACAGACGTGTTCGGCAACCTCTGCCAACGATTCGTGGTGCGGCGAGGGCGCATGCGAATCAGGGCTGAGCTTGAGGTTGAGACCGAGCGCGACATCGTCATAGCGCCATGGGTCGCGCCGACATCGGCCGCAATCCTGCCTGATCACACATTGCAGTACCTGCTACCAAGTCGTTACTGCCCGAGCGATCGTGCATTCGAGCAGGCCCAAGCCATTGTGGACGCGGCCGACCCCCGCACTGGTCAGGTCGGCGCCATCGTGGAATGGATCCGCACGCATATCGAGTACCGATACGGCGTGAGTGACGCCAGTACCGACGCACTCAGCACCATGGGGGCACGTGCAGGTGTCTGCCGCGACTACGCTCATGTCGGTATCACGCTGTGTAGGAGTCTTCGCATCCCAGCTCGCATGGTCGTGGGGTACTTGTACGGACTGGAGCCCATGGATATGCATGCCTGGTTCGAGGCCTATCTGGACGGTCACTGGTATACGTTCGACGCGACGCAGTCCGCACCTCGTGGCGGCCGCATCGTGGTCGCCTACGGCCGCGATGCTGCTGATGTGGCGTTCTTGACCAACTACGGTTGGCTGCAGACGGTGGACATGCAGGTGTGGGTAAGTGAGCGCGCCGGCACATGTCCGCCTTCATTCACGGGCAGTACCCCCTAGCAGCCGAGCAGATTAGGGCGAGTGTGGTTTTCCCTGTAGAGGAAAGCCATGTCCGCTTCTGCCCGGAAGCGGCCTTGAGTCAGAGAGGTGTGACAGGGGGGGCGGTCCCAGTCCAGCATGCCAGCTCCGGCGAAGGACCGACGCATTCGTAAAGCCTCCAGCGCAGTTCCGAAGCGACACTTACAAGCAACACCAAACAAGGCCCGCTAACGCGGGCCTTTGTTTTTCCAGGTGTTTCCAGTGGATGCGGACGAGAAGCGTCCGGGCGTGAAATCGACGCATCGGGCGCGAGTTGGCTTAGTTCCGGCTTCGGCAATAAGACTGATCTCGACCCAAAGCGGACATCCATCGAAGCGCACGCTCTGCACTCCTCTGGGGCCGGGTACACGTCGGCTTGTTAGTCGGAACGAGCGGGCCTAAGATCGCGCCGTATAAAGGGGGATGTGGATGATTCGCTACTTATTATGGTTGGCTTTGGCGCTATCGCCATTCGCTGCAATGGCTCAGCAATGTCCAAAAGGTGACGATCTCGGGAAGCTATGCATCGCGGTTATGGGGGTCCAGCGGGACCCCAGTAACGAGTATGAGTTCAACTACCAGAAGCTCATCATGGACGCCGCTTGCGTTACGAAGTCGGATAGCGATTCCTTGCGCGCAGAAAAAGTGCGGAGAATGTGGAAGCAGTACGAGGACAAGTTGATATGCGGTAGCACCAGCTTTGATGTGCAGGGCGGGAGCCTGTTGAAACTTGCCGTGAGTCGCCGCATGGATGATTTCGTATTCGATGCGGCTTGTGTCTGGAATGTTGATCTGAATCGAATCGATTCAGCCGATGGGCGTACGGTGCTGGACTACGCGTTCAAGGAATACATGCAGAACGAAGGAACGGCGATTGCACCAAGGATAAAGACCTACTACGAAATGCTGCGATTCGGCTGTGATGGAGGAACGGCGTCTATCAAGGCGCGGCACCGCGACGAATTGTGTGCGGTGGTAGGGTCTAAGCCTGATGGCTGTCAGTACAAACAGGCAGCACAGTCACCATCTGACAAGGTGCGCGAGGAACATCGGCGGGAGACTCTAAGGCGCATGATGAGCGGTGAATCCTGAGCGATGGTGGTGGGCTCGGTAGGGGCAGCCGTCAGGAACTGCAAGGGGGCGATGCCCGGTCGGACTGCAGCTCAGGCGAAGGACCGTCGCATTCGTAACGCTTCCGGGAATACACCCGAATCAGCGTAAATCGCTAAATTGCACAGGGCCCGCGAATGCGGGCCTTTGTTTTTCCAGGTGTTTCCAGCCAATACGGATGATGCGCGTCCAAGCATGAAATCAAGGGTTCCGCGCGCAAATTGGCTTAGTCCCGGCTTCCAATCCTTGGCAGAATTCAGCGTGGTGGCACAGTGCATTTGTACTCACGCGGCAGGGTCAGCGCTCTCAGGTAAGCATTGCCGTCAACGTAAAGAAGTAGCCATCTGCATCCAGCATTGCGCGTAGCCTCCGCTCGGTTGATATCCGGTTGAAATCATGTCCAGCCCACAAGCCATAGCAGGGGCGCATGCCGTAGCCGGCATCGTTCTGTGTCCTGCGGCTGACTCCAACGTCTGGCGACTCGCAAGCCGTAGCCCATATCGACCTCAGTGCGAGCGGGCCAATTGACTGGCCAAGGCCAAGACGAAGAACGAAGACCTGCGTTCTTTCGTTTTGAGCCTTCGTTCGATAGGCGCGCAGTGGCATTGGTCCTGATCGCTTGTATGACGGCTAATGGAACATGCCTGACCAAAGACAATGGTGTGTAGATGCATGCCATTGCTCAGCGCGGGAAAGGGCCTCAGGCTTCGTCAGGTCGGCTTTAGCGAAGAAGAACCAGCAAGCGTCCCCGCCATGATTTCTCTGCTCATTAACGAGGCGAAATGAATTCAATCGGGAGTCCATCTCCGGATCGATGCGACCTTCGATGCACTCAACGCTTTGCGATGAGATAACCAACGAGATGCTATCCATGGCTGCGATGCTGTGCGCCCGAGGTCACAAGTGCCAATCCGCGTCGCGTGCTCGGTCCTATGCGACGTGGCGCAGGGGTTCTCCGAGACCAGAAGAACGCTTCCTCTTCGATAGGCTGGTCGCGCGGCCCCGCGATGCGTTGAGCAAGATTGGACTGGGCTATCACGAAAGAGGGCTCGATCACGTCATCAAGGACGGGCCATCCCTCATTCTCGGCACACTGCAACGCGCAATCCCTCAGCGCATGAGTGATGTTCTGAAAAGGGGATTGGGTCGAAACGACACGATGTCGTTTGATAGTCATGGCAGCTCCGGCAAATTGTGCGAGCCGGCACACTGCGGGCGCGAAAGCTAACCAAGCATCGGAATTCCGCGTCGCATGACGCTACCACGTTTCTTGACGTGGCGGCACTTATTCTTGCCAGCGTCACACCACACTAACAACCAAAGGCGCAGGGTGCGGGGGTTGCGGTGCAATACCGTATCGGCTGCTCAGCCGCGCTCCACCCCTCCTACTCTCCGCATTGAGCTCGCGCCTGGCATTTCGCCCGGCCACGGCTTTGGCCGTCCGTTTGACCCTGATACGGGTCTAATTCGTAGGAAATTCCCATGGAAATGCAACAGAAAGAAGGCCTCGCCCAGCAGAACCTGTTGGGTACGCTGAAGACCAACAAATCCTTCTCGACCTTCATCAACGCCGTCGACAAGGCAGGCCTTACGGCCTCACTGGCAGGTGATGAGCAGTTCACGCTCTTCGCCCCCACCGACGAAGCGTTCTCTGGCCTGCCGGCAGGCGCGCTCGACCGGTTGCTCGAGCCTGCCAACAAGGATGAGTTGGCTTCAGTGATCAACTATCACTTGGTCAGTGGCCGCAAGACGACGACCGATGTCGGGAAATGGCAATCGGCGCGCACGGTGCACGGCCAAACTGCGCCGATCAAGGTCACTGAAGGTAAGCTCAGCATCGGCGCCGCTCGCGTCACGCTTCCGGACATCATTGCCAAGAATGGCGTAATCCACGGTATCGACAAGGTCAACCTTCCGGAATCCAAACCCAACTAAGGTGCGGATGCGAAGGACTGCTCGCGGCGGGAAGAAATTCCCGCCGCATTGCTTCCTCGGAGGCTGAAGTGTCTATGGGCCCACCCATCAAACCCCACGTATCAGCCTCGATCGGCGTCGGCACGGACCGGGCTAGGGCCGCTGCCGCCCTTATGAACAAGATCGCATATCAGTTAAGACCCGCAAGCAAGACGACCATGTCGCCCTGTGCGCGATGCTGCCGGCCAAGTCCAGGCGGCCAGCCTTGTGCAAAGTGTTTGACAGACGAACTGGGTAGCCTCATCGAGAACTATGGTGCAGCGGCACGTTGGCTGGAATCCACCAAGCAAGCTACCCAAGACGAGGGCACCGTACTTCGCTACGCGGGACTTGTGACTGTCGGATAGCTTCATGCGTACGAGCCCTCAACGGCGAGGGCTCGCCATCTTCAGTGCTCCCTCTCCCCTGACGGGAATCCTTATCCCTGCAGTCGCTTGGACTATTTGCCGGCCTCATGTTGCGATTGCCTTTAGCCCCCCAAGGTAACGGCAATGAGAACCACATCTGAGATCACAGCGCGACTGACGGAGAGTATGGCGAGGTTGCGCGACGGCCAAGCGGGAGGTGATCCGCGGGGTTTCGTTAAAGCGCTGCGTACCCAAGTGCTGGCGGATGCGCCAGAAGGCATGCAACTGATCATATCCGGACGTTTTGCTGAAATGGATAGGATGTTGGACGAGAGGCAGGCGCTTGCCTTCCCCTCAGCCATAACGCCGTCTTTGGCAGATGCTGGTACTGCCGATCCCGTAGAGTGATTCCCGCTTCTTTGGTGCTGAGATGCCGTCGTACGTCTCTATTCTGCATCCTCGATAGCATGCTTAGCCGTCAACGAATGGCATGCGGGCTTTTCATGTCCTGTGAAGTTATGTGGCGAGGGCTTCATGGTCGACCTTGGGGATGAAGGCTGTGAGGCTCGCAGGGAGGACTTGATTGATGCTGCTTGCAAGGTGGCTCCCGAGATTCCCCGACCGACTGTTGTCAGGATTGCCCGGGCCGTTGTTCGTTATCAGCAGCAGTCGCTACTTGGTGAGTTGAGTGGGTTCCCACCTCTATTGGGCGGCCGGGATGCTAAGGCTGGGCAGGGAGGCTCCAAGCTGTCCGACGTGGTCCAACTCTACGTGGCCGAACACGTCTCGCGTGGGCGATGGACGCCAAGGACCGAAGTGCAGTTCCGTGGCTATCTGTCGCTTATGACCGAACTGCTCGGGGATCCCGCCATCGGCGATGTCTCCAAGGCGTCGCTTAGGGAGCTGGGCCGGTCGATTGCAGTGCTGCCGTCGAATCTGAGCAAGCGACTGCCCGGGGTGGGGGCTACTGACGCCATTGCGGCTCTGAGCGGGTTGCCAGAGATCCCGAGGCTGGCCCCCAATAGCGTCAACGCGCACTATCAGTGTGTGCGGAGCTTCTTCAGCTGGGCGGTCGAGAATGACTTCATAGAGCGGAACCCCGCCTCAGCCCTGCGTGACGTCAGGGTAGGGCGCGCTTCAGAGGAGCGCCTGCCGCTCGATGATGCGGATATCGTCGCCTACTTCACTACGTTGGATGCCAAGAAGGGCTTACAGCCGTTCGAGCGCTGGGTGCCGAGGATTCTGGCGTATACGGGCTGTAGGCTCGGCGAGGCGGTGCAGCTGACCAAGGCTGACTTCAGGCAGGTCCAAGGGGTGTGGGTGATCGACATCAACGACGACACGGCTGCCAAGCGTCTAAAGACCCCTTCCAGCCGTCGGCTGGTGCCGTTACACCCCCGGCTTTTGGAACTGGGACTGCTCGACTATGTGGCAAACCGTCCCGCAGGCTTCCTGTGGCCGGAACAGGTTCGGGTGGCAGCCGGTCCCGCACGTAGCAAGGTCGATAAGATCCAGAAGCGGCTGGCGTACGTCTTCCGGAAAGCCGGCATCTCCGATGCTCGCAAGACGGCGGCCCACAGCTTCCGGCACACCGTCTCACAGCGTCTGAAGTCCCTCCGGGTGGAGGATTACGTCATAGCCGAGCTTCTTGGGCATGAGCATGGGCACATCTCCGTTGGCCGGTATGGGGGAAGGTCCGATCTGGCTATGCTTCACGCAGTTCTGGCCCGCCTAAGGCTGCCGCTTTGAGCCCCCGTGAAGTGATGCCCCTCCCCGGGACGGCGATAAGCTGGCCGCTACCGGCTCCGGGATAACGGCGCTGGGCGGTTGACACGTTTGTCCTGCAGGTAGACCCTGTGACTGTCGAACCAATAGCTCGATCGCCCTGGCGAAAGCCCGCGTGATCGTGCCGATGGGAAGACGCCCCTGAAATGAAAGGCCGCCAACCCTGCCTTTCCCTACAAGAGGTTCAAAACATGACTACTGCCAAAGGCAGCGGCACCCTTGCGCTCAAGGTTGCAAACACCGGGTTTATGCTCGATCGGTTGGGCATGGACTGCGATGATCTTCAGTTCCTTCGGGAACTGACCAAGAACTCTATTGAAGCCATCCAGAAGCTGCCGGACAAGAATGGCGAGATTGTCTGGGATGTCGATTGGGTGACATTTGACTTGCTCGGACTTTATCGCCTGTCGATTACCGATACCGGAATCGGCATGGATGGTGAAGAAATGGTCAAGTACATCAACCATCTTTCGTCCTCAAGCGGTATCCAATCCCACATTACAAATTATGGCGTGGGAGCCAAAATTTCTGCAGCAACGAGGAACCCAGCCGGCCTGCAGTTCCTATCGTGGAAGGATGGCGTCGGCTCATTCATCCACCTTTGGAAAGATCCAAAGACGGGCGAGTATGGCCTGCAACAGTTGGAACGCCCTGACGGTACTTTCGGGCATTGGGGTCACATCACTGACGACGTGAAGCCTCCCCAGTTTGAGAGCCATGGGACGAAAGTGGTGCTTCTGGGTCGTTCTGATGACCAAAATACGATGGAAGGACCAGCGGGCGTAGCGAGTCCGTCTCGCTGGGTCACTCGCTACTTGAATACGCGCTTCTTTGATATTCCGGAAGGGATTGTCGTAAAGGCGCGCGAAGGTTGGTCGAACGACCGAAGTGACAAAGATCGCAACGTTCTTAGAACGGTAACAGGACAGAAGAAGTACCTCGACAGTCACTGCATCCATCGTGGAGAGGTCAAGCTCCAGTCAGCAGTCGCTCGCTGGTGGATTCTCAAAGACGAGCCGGCCTTGACGCAGAATTCTGGATACATTGCATCAAGTGGTCACGCCGCCGTGTTATGGCAGGATGAGCTCTATGAAATGAGTTCGGGGCGATCCAGTACGGCAACGCTGCAAGGCTTCGGGGTCGTGTTCGGCTATAACCGGGTTGTGATTTATGTCGAACCGGTGGGCGACAACATCACCACTAATACTGCTCGAACAAATCTTCTGATCGGTGGTAGGCCGTGTCCTTGGGCGGATTGGCAAGACGATTTCAGGGCTAAGATGCCTAAGGAGGTCGTCGCCCTAATGGAGGAGGTGGCTGCGAAGGCCGAGAAAACAGATCACTCTGACTCAATCAAGGACCGCCTCAAGCAGGTCGAGGAGCTATTCAACCTCAGTCGCTATCGTCCGACGAAGAATGGTCCATTGCTCGTAGACGGTGAGACCACCTCGATGTCGGGTGGATTGCTGGAAGGCGCCAAACCTCGCGAGCCGAAAGAGCGGGTGGGATCAGGGGCCGGGTCGGGAAAGATGCCCTCGGCGTATGCCTTGTTCCTGTCTGACAAAGGTGTCCCCGGTCAGAGTGCGAAGCCGGATGTGTTCCCGCAGATTCAGTGGATCAGCCTTGCGGATGGAACTCGGACGGCGGGAGATCTTGAAGATAGAGCCGCAAAGTACCTGAAAAAGGAGAATCTGATTCTAATCAACTCAGATTTTCGGATCTTCAGGGACATGGTGAAACGCTGGTCCGCCCAATTTGGTTCGATTCCTGCAGTGACGACTACCGTATCCGAAGTCGTTCGTGAGTGGTTTGAACAGTCCCTCGTGGAAGTCGTGCTGAGTGCGAATGCATTGAGGGGTTCGCAGTACTGGAACGATGACAAGATTGATGAGGTGTTGTCCGAGGAAGGGCTGACAGCGGCAGTCTTGCCTCGCTATCACATTGATTACAGTATTAAGCGGAGTCTCGGCACCAAGCTGGGTGCTCTAAAGAAGAGTCCTTGATAAAACCACCCCGGCGGAAGCCGGGGTTCTTCAAGGCTCAAGCTAATCTCACCCAACGGGTTGGGCGAATACGGACGGTCCTCATCCAAACACCGTAAGCCGGGCCATCCTACGCTCTGGGCATCGACCCTATATCGGTGCCCAGCATGCGTATCACCCTAACTAAGCGTCTTGTCGCCCAAGCCCAGCCCCAGCTCAAACCCTACGAAATGAGGGACATCCTCGTTAGGGGGCTGATCCTGCGTATCCAGCCAAGCGGACACAAAGCGTGGGTCGTCACCTGGGCGCATGGGAAGCGCCGTACGCTCGGTCCGATTGAACACTTATCGTTGGAACAGGCCCGGGCGCATGCGGCTCAGGCCGTGGCTGAGGCCGTCCAGCAGCGTTTGCCAGCCTTAGCGACGATCAAGCAACGGGCCTGCACCCTGCGGGAGTTCCTTGACGACCATTACGCCCCTTGGGCAGCTACCGAGCTTCGCCGGGGTAGCAAGTACGTCATGCGGATCAAGACGCACTTTGCGGCCCTGCTGGACCGGTCCATGTCCGATATCGACGTAGCGACCATCAATCGCTGGTGGTCCGATCGCCTGACGCCCGTAGACGGCAAGCGTACCGTTGAGCGCATCACGGCCCATCGAGACTTTTCGACCCTGCGTGCAGCGATGTCCTATGCCGTTGAATGGCGCCTGTTAGAACGGAACCCGTTGCTGGGAATGCGTCAGAAGTCGGTACAGGGCCGCAAAGTCGTTCGCTTCCTGTCGCCAGATGAAGAATCCCGCCTGCGTACGGCGCTTACAGCGCGCGATCTGCGGGGCGTGCAGGGCAGGGCAAACGCTAATGCCGAGCGTAGGCGCTACGGACAAGCAGTGCTGCCCGATCTGCCCCAAGACGGGTACATGGATCATCTGGCCCCGGTTGTCTTGCTTGCCATGAACACCGGCATGCGTCGGGGTGAACTGCTTTCGCTGGAATGGTCCGATATCGACCTTGGGGCCAAGATCATCACCGTACAGGCGCGTAACGCCAAAAGCGGCAAGCAGCGTCATATTCCCATGAACGCGGAAGCGTTACGCGTGATGACCAAGTGGCGCGAGCAATCGGACGGGGTAGGGCAGGTGTTCGAGCCGCAGGACGTCAAAAAAGGCTGGAGCGCATTGCTGACGACCGCGAAGATCACGGGGTTCCGCTTCCACGACCTCCGCCATCATTTCGCAAGCAAGCTGGTCATGGCAGGCGTGGACTTAAACACGGTGCGTGAGTTGCTGGGCCATTCGGACATCACCATGACTCTGCGCTATGCACACTTAGGTCCGGAACACCTGGCTGCAGCTGTTGACAGGTTGTGTAGCTAACGCTTGGAAGCAGAATCAACGCTTGCAACTGGCGGATTTAGCTTGGAAGGAACGAGGGTGATTCGTGAGTTTGACGGGATCAGCAGCGTACTTCTGGAATCTGGCTCGTATGCGATATGGAAGTCGCCCAGCATTCCTGCATATTTTGCTTGCTTAGTGGTCAGGTTGCCGAGTTCGCTGCGTGCCGTATCAATCTGCATTCCAGCATCAGTGCTTTGAACCTTGTGTACAGCTGACGTGCCGTACCCGTACATAAAGGCGGGCATGTACGCAATCGCCATTGTTAGCAGAGGTCGAACGTAGTCATTGGCTATCAATCGTGATAGCGCAGGTATCATCATCAGAAGCGGTGTAGCAAGGAAGCTTGCGAACATGCCGATCAAATACCACTTTGCCGGTGTTTCTAGCCAGATCCACAGCGCCGGAATGGCAAAACACGAAACCGCCATGATTCCTATGAATATAGCTTTCGCGAATCTTGGAGATGGCTGCGGAGAGAGTCGACCAAGGATGAGGCCAGCAACCACGCCAAGTGCCAATCCGATGAAGGTGATGGTCAAGCCCGCCAAAGTCGCGGAGCTAAGATCAGCGACATTAGCGTACTGAAATGGCATGAGGCCAAGTGGTGCCCAGTACGCTATTAGATAGACCGCCGAGAGGAATAGACCGTAGGGAACTCCTAAGGTCAGGATTGATTTCAGCGACACCGCATCCTGCGTTGGCACCTTCATTCTAGATCCCCATACGGAAGCCTGTGACTATGCTCAGCTGTCCGACGTGTCGTCGGATTTGCTGGTGTTGGACTTCGTCGATGCTGCTCGGAGAGCGTTCTTCGCGGAACGTACGATCTTCTTCCGTGCCTCATCGGCTTTGTCGCCTTCTAGGACTTCTCGCTTGATGACTTCATTGATCAGAACATCTTTGATCTGGGAAGAATCAATGCGTACGTCAGGCGACACTCGGCGAAGTTCCCTGCGAATCACGTCAAGGACTGTATCGGTCTGAAGCATAGCGCCGACAAAGAAACGGGACAGTGCTTGCTTCTGGGTGTGGTATTCGCCGAGGACGGAGCGCTGCCAGCCTTCCTTGCACCACAAATAAAGCAGCTCGACATCACCATCCGCACGTGAATTCAAGGCACAGAAGTCGATTTCTAGAACCAGTTCTTGATCGATGGGCTTGGCAAAGATCAGATGGTAGACACGCCAGGTGATACCGTTGGTAAGAAGTACCCAATCGACGCCCTGGTTCGCTGCGTAGTCGATCGCCTGCTTGACGTGGGCATCCTTTAAGTCGATCCCGATGGCTTTGACCTCGATTAGCGTCTGTAACTGGCCGTCCATCTTGACCGCGAGGTCACAGAACGTGCCTCGAATTGAATGCTCGGAAGTGACGTCCGAATACTTGTCATACCCGAACACGTCAGCCAGCATGTCCTTAATGATAGTGACCGTATCGGCTTCACCCACATCACGGGCTTTTGCGGCTGAGAGTATCGGCTGATAGCGTTTGATACCGGCAACGAGACGTTCTGCGACCTTCTTCGGTACGGTTGGCATAACACCCTCCCCAGAGCGTTTGACTACAGCGATCCTACTCGTCTTTTACCTTTGCCAGAATCTTCGCGCGCTGGCTGGCATCCAGCTTTTGATAGGCAAGTATCCATTCCGCAAGATCGGCACTCTCTGCGAAAAGATAAGCCAGCGGCACATCCAAGGCTGCAGCGATTTCCGCAGCAGTGTCCATGTCTGCCCGTGATGTTTGCTGCTCGTACCGGTTGATTCGGACGCTACCGTTCTTCTTAGTCATGCCGAGCATCGCTCCCAGCGCGCGCTGTGAAACGTCCCGCATTGCACGGGCGTCCTTCAGTCGTTGCGCAAAGATGGATGTCGCCTTGTCGGGCAAGCGGAATCAACGGTCTATGAACCTTCCGCATGTTCACCCTTGCGCCTCACTGTGCGAAGACTCTACATTTAGTGAAGAGGGGGTGTAAAGCCGCGAGGGGTAGGAAGAACCGGCTAAGCCCTTGATCCGTCGACCAAGGGGGTCTACCTATGAAGCGTTTCGCGCTGTTCTGCTTGATACCTGTACTGGCCGCAGCATGTGCGACCAGCCCCGTCGCACTGACCGATGCTAAGCCGGTCCCGGCTGATCGGGTGTTCGCACACAACCAGCCCGTCGAGGGTCCCAGCGGGCAACTGGTCGTCGTCCGGGATCAAGGGGCGCTCGGTGCAGCTTGTCCAATTGCCCTGTACATCAACGGGCAGATCGCAGCGCTCTTCCGGACTTCTGAAACGCTAACGCTTCACCTGCAAGCCGGGCAGTACGTCATCGGTGCAGGCCCGTCAGGTGGTGGCATGTGTTCATGGACCAACGAAGCAGCCCATCGCCGGGAAATCTCCCACACGGTTCAACCCGGCACCCAAGCCAAGATGCGCCTGTCCATCACGCAGCAGGGCTTGTACCAGATCACACCCACGGGCTTCTGAGGGGACAACCATGAACTTCGGAAAGATGGGCTTGGTCGTCTTCGTGCTGGGGCTGGCGATTGCTGCCGTTGCAGGCATGAACCGGATGTCCCTTGATCGTCGTGCAACCAATGCCAGCGTTGAAGCCACGCTTGCAGACAATACATGGAGTCGCATCAACCACAGGGCCGACGGGGAAGACTTACGCGAGGCCCGGGATCAGATGACCCCATGGATCATCGGTGGGGGCCTTGCCGCACTGCTTGGGCTCGGGATGATCTTCGCTGCTGGTGGATCTTCCGTGCCTAACCGGACGTGCCCGAAGTGTGCGGAAACCGTCATGGCAGCGGCAGTCGTCTGCAAACACTGCGGGAATGATCCGCAGCCAGTCGCCCCCAACCAATCGAAGTCGTCCTATCGGGTGTTAGCGAAGGCTGCCGAAGACGCAGAGCGCAAGGCAAAGCGTGGTTAGCGATCCTTTGCCGTTTTGCAGGCCTTGGTTCTTTCAGCGATTACTAGACCACGCGTCTTATGCAGCGTTAGTGACTTCAGGTACTTCTCTACCCGTTCGTCCAAGGCACGCTGGTTGTAGCCGCCATTGAGCGCCGTCAGCGCGCCAAACAGGTCGTTTCGGCGCTTACTGGACATATCGGCAAACCATACGTCGGCGACATCGTCCCAGCCGACCAAGCCCGTGTGCATGGCCTTCTGACCCTTAGTCGTCAGTTGAAGTTGAATGGCTTTAAGGCCGAACTGGAATGTGCCAGGTTCAACATAGCCAAGTCTGGTAAGGCGCCCGATCAGTACAGACATGGAGCCATTGGTAAGGCCCAGCTGCTCTGCCAATCGAGCCCGCGTGCATGCCGATGTTCGCTGTAAACGAGTGATCCCCATCAGTGCCTGCAAGCCGGTAAGGGTCAGTCCTAAGGGCTTTAGACGGCGTTCCATATCCCGGTGAAGCCGGTTGTAGAACAGGAACAGAGCTTCAAGGTCGCTGTGCTCGGCAAGCTTAGTCATATGGGTATGTGTTGAATTCAACTATTCCACCATTTTACACAAGCGCACCATTTCCTCGCCGGCAGCAATTCGGCTGCAGGCCTAACCAAGGAAACGAAAATGTCCCACCATGACGACTACAGCCGCATCAAGCGTTTGATCGATGCCCGTGGCAGCAGTGCCGAAGAAGCAGCGCGCGTGGAGAACGAAATCAGCAAGGAAGTTGTCCGTGCCGACATCCTGCGCAAGGACGCCAGCTGTCGCCAGACCGCACATGGCGAGTACCGTGACCTGACTGCCTTCGCAGCAACGGAAGCGCTCTCCGGTGTACTGGATAGCCACCTCCCGCCTGACCAGAAGGGTAAGTACGACCCGAAGTTCGCCCAGGCCAGTACGGTGAACGACCTGTGGCAGGTGCGCCAGGCTATCGACCAGCTGGGCCTGCCTTACGCGTTCTATGTCGAATCGGCCGTCCCCTACGTCGGCAAGCCGAAGGGGCGCGCTCCCCGCCTGTCGCAGCTGGTAGGGCGCAACGTGGTGACACACGTTGCGAACAAGTGGGTCCACAAGTAGTAGCAGCGCCCACGCCCTGACACGGTCGGGGGGCGTTCGTAGTGACGCTGGTAGGCGCCTACCAGCACTATTGACGATCGTTCAGCTTTGTGAAATACTACCTGCTCGGGCATCGTGCCCGCTTCCTGCCCCTGTCGGATAACGCTCGGGGCATGTCGTAAAGCATCGGGATCTATCCGATGCGGACCTTAGAGGGGAACCATCATAGGGTCAGCGGTTTTGATTCTTGGGCACATCATTAGGTCCAAGTCACAGTTGCCGCGATGGTGAATGTCCGCCCGTAGCCTTAAGACTTGTCGGGATGGAACTACAGATCAGTTCTGTGTAAGTCGAAGCCCCTAAACGATAGGTACTATCGGTAAGGAAATGGTAAGTCCAAGACTCGCTATATGTGGGTCTGGGATGATTTTGCCTCCTACCGATAGTAGGGATAGAAACAACACCAACGAATACAAGTAAAACAGCAAGCCAATAGAACAAGGTTTGGCTTGAACTAGTAAGACAAAGCCAAGACCCTGAGTTCCAACATAGAAGAGAGGTCTACACCATGCGATGGTTTGCTACAGCGTTCGTGATTGCAGCGTTACTGATCGTCGTTGGTACCGCAGCGTACTTCTTCTTCTCCCTCGGTCATCCCATTACCCAGAAACTTACACCTTTGGAATTGGTTTCCTTGGGTTCTTACTTCGGGGGTGTAGCCGGGCCGTTATTGGCTCTCCTCACGGTTGCGGGTCTCGCCATCACATTGTTGATGCAGAACCGGCAGCTGGAACAAGTAGCCGAAGCCAACATCAAGGATCAGCATGTCCGGATGCTGCTTGAAATTGGTCGGGATCTCGAAGCCATGGAATCCCAGCACATCAAGGACAACGTGACTCTAGGCTCGATTCTTTCTGGTGCCGAAACTCTGCGACCCCATCATGTTGATGCCTTCAAGGTCCTCCTCGACCGATACATGAAAATCCTTGGCTACTATGCTTCCGGCGTAGACCTGTATCGGAACAATGTGTCACCGTACTTCGATTGCCGCGCGTTCCAACAACGAGGTCTGCGCCTACTTGATCGCGTCGAACCCTTTAAGTGTCACCTGGGTGGAATGGGGGCCATGAGTATGACTGTGATGCGGGGTCATCTGGATGGAACACTAGTGCACGGCGCTTCCGAGGAAGACTAAGGCGAACGTCAGCCCATAGATTCATTGCAACGGTCGGCCCGGTTCTTCCCTTGATTTCGCCCCGAGCACGATATGCACGTCATGTCCGGGGCGTATGGCTACTACTGCAAAGCGCTGCCGTTATGGTGCGACTCGGCAAGCCCCAGTGCGTGGGGTCCGCACAGGTCTTCTGGTTTGAGCCGGTGGTAGGCACGATCTGTGGCCAGGTGGCCTCGCACAACCGCACGGATGTAGCTGTCGTATGTCATGCCCAAGAAATCAGCCTGTTGTCGCGCACGCCACAGATGGTTCATGTCGGCTTCCTCGTAGTCCGCGAAGTTTGATCCGATGGACGCGAACACGGGGCGTGACTCTGCGGTGAGCGGGTACCAGCTGATCGTGGACAACGACGCGAGGCAGAAGCAAAAGAACTGCGTGGCATCCAGTGGCGATTCCAATCCCATCCTGCGCCAGTTCCGTGACGAATCACCATCGTCGTTCATCAAAGCCTCGGCATCGATGTACTGTCGTACAAACGATCGTTCTCCCTGTTCGCGGGTATCGGGTGTTTTGTCGAACAGCGCATTAAGACGTTCTACCCTTTGCAACTTGGCGGCTCGCACACGGAGCGATACGCGATCTGTCGGCACAAATACGGGAGGCTGTTCCAAGTCGCCGCGATAGACGCTTGGTGGCAGCGGCCAAGGTTCTCGGCGATGTGCGCGGAACAACGAAAGATCAATCTTCAGGTCATTCTCTTCACGGGTCTTTTCGTCCATCTGCTTGCTCCGGCTTGGTAAGGGAGCACGTAAAGATCACCAGAATTTTCTCCGTTGCAACTAGGTGCCCATCCCATCCCACTCCATACCAGGAATCCACACTTTTATTCATATAATTCAGTAAGTTAACTATTGGTTTCATCATGAACAGAACAGAAATCCGCATCATGGACGGCCAACTGATTTCGTCGTGAGCCACCAGTTTTGCGCAAGAACCTCAATCGAACCGCATCCCGAGTCCGGAAGTAGTACAAGACGACATACGAGGCGAAATCAGCGCATGTTTCATACGCCAGCAGAGACAAGCCCCAGCGTGAGCTGGCGCCCTTGTATGAAGTGCCAGGCCATGTTTCGCCTTACACCAACGGCATTGCCTGTCACGTCCTAAAACTACCGGCGACGCTTGCGCCGTCTTGGCTTGCCCGGATGCTTTGGCGGCTCTGGCGGCTCAGGTGCCCACACACGCGGCTTCCCAACCGGCAATGCGGGCAATCCGGCCCTACGGGGCAACGCAGCGATTTCAGCCCGCAATCGATCTAGGTTCACCCGTGCCCATCGCTCGATCATCCGCTTTGCATGTGGAACCGTTGGCGACACCCCAGTACAGCGCGCGCCCGGCTTCCATTCTTGGTGCCGGTTGACGTGTACCAGCCAGTCACCCGGGACACGCTTGGAGATCAGGGCGACTTCCCGCCCGTCGACCTTTAGCCAATGCTGGTCGTAGCGTTCCAAGTAGTGCCAGCGCATGGGGTCATCGTCCATGCGCCCATCGTAGGCAGGCCAGTCACATGGATTGCGACGCGTTCAAGCATGGCTGCGGTTAGCCGCGAACCCACGTACTGAACATCGCAAAAGCTAGGCAGGCCACGAGGATAAGCGCGATGGTCTGAATCACGCCGGCAATCATGTTGTTACCGAAGATGTAGTAGTGCCACGTGAACTCCGGCTTGGGCTTCGGCTGGTCCGTCATGATCTAGCTGATATTGGCTGGGACGACCCATCCTAGGTGTGCGTCCCCTCTTGCAGGGGAAAAATGTTTGTGAGCAAAGTTGGGGCGGCCCTTGGGTCGTTGTCCATGCGCCAATGATGACCTAAGCGATCTCAGCTACTGCGATCAGATGGGAGCCCCACGCCGGCTTGCATTGGTCTGTTGCGGGGTGGCCCACAAGCAAGTAGGTTGCGCGCTCCTAGTCTCGTCCCGGGCCCCAATCGTGCGCCGTATCTTGCTGGTCGTTTCCGTGGTTCTGTGTCTCGGCGGCTGCAAGCCGTACAAGTCGGAAGCGGAAGTAGTCGACGCACCGAATCCGGATGTCCCGATGGTCTCTTCTGCGGCCACCGAGGAAGCCCAGCAACCGGTGGCTGAGTCAGTTGGCTACTACCAGATTGGCGACACCAAAGTGACCCTGCGGTATGCGACCGTGCTGACGGCAAAGGAGGGCGTACTACAGATTCTGCTGACTCCGGACGTTCTGACCGACGAAGAAAAGGCCGGGCTCGAACAGAACCCGAACTTCCCCGGCTTGTCGTTGATGATGAAGCGCACGCACGAGTACCAGAACCGCTATCCCTTCGTGTTGGTGGAGTTCAAGGACGATGGGACGCTGACCGCACAAGAAGCAAAAAGCTTCTACATCATGGCATCCAGCATCCACGTCCCCAATCACACCGATAACATCAACGGCATCCTGCCGAGGGGCCTCTATCAGCTTGAACAGCTGGAGCGTAATGGCGTAGCCGTAACGCTGAAGTTCAAGGGGCAAGAAGAAATCGGTGGGGAAGTGCGAAGCTGGGATTTCGACGTTCAGGGCTGATAGCGTCCCAATCACCAATGCTGCAACGCAGCCAGAGCGTAACTGAGCCGTTCCGTCTTACCTGACGCGCCAATAGTGCTTGATATGCGGGAACGTGCCAGGCAGCGATTGGTGCGCTTTGGGGCGTACCCCAGCGATGGGTGATATCAGGGCTTCATCCCGCCCATGGGAACAGGACGCATCGGCCCCGGCTTAAGGGACGTCACCCAAGACGGGCAGGGGCTCTGGTGGGGTGCGGTAGTGCTTGATCCGTAAGGGGGTAGGGCACTAATCCAGCGCTTGGGGCGACGCATCACGTATGCGCCGCTCCCCGACACGACCCCAACGCGGACGATCCGCACTACGGGGCATGGAAGTCCTAGAACGGTGCTCGGAACGCTGCCCCGTGCGCCCCGAAGTGGAGGGTAGGGCGGATCAACTCCATACAGGTGAGCAGGTCAATCCAGAACGGGATCGAGGATGTGGCAGTTGGAAATAGATTCAGGTCAAGTGATGGCGTCGGAGATCATGCGCCAGGCGGAGTTGATATTCGTGGCTACAATATTCATACCCACGCACTTGAAGATAGGAGTGGGCATTGGAATGAGCCATTCTCCACTGATGATATAGATTTCTATAGATCGACAAGATCAGTGGGTTATGTTTCAACGCCTTCAATGAGAGTTTTCAGATCCGAGGCTGGTGGCCCTGTGGAGGAGGTTAAATGAGCGCTAAGACTACTATGGCGTTAGTATTGTCTATGTCAGTCGGATCTCTCGTTCTGAGTGGTGCTGCGCTCTGGGCTTCAAAGTCTGCGAGTCAGAGAACAGCTGTAGTGCAGTTACCTTTCGATTGCGCAGAGCCCCGCGTGAGCGTGCCTGACTTGTGCGCCACATCAATAAGAAACATTTCGTTGAACCCAAAGGGGTACGACGGAAAAACGGTTGCCGTAGTCGGCTTTCTGGCCATTGATAACGGGGCAGTCGTTATTTATCCGGATAAGTACAGTTATGAGGCGCGGTTGTATGCGAATGGAAGACTCGCGGTTGTTGCTGATGCTGATAAGAAGCTGGCGTGGTTCGAGCGTTATGGTTACAAGCACGTTCTAGTGACAGGGAATTTCTCAACTGATTCTTATAGAGGAGGCTATAGCACGGTCACCGGTAGGATTTCTGTTGTTGAGTTGTCGTTATGGAGCGGAGTTACGAGAAGAGAAGGGCCTTCAGATCTGGCAATAGAGGTTGATTGAAGGACCTGTCGTCTGCGCTAGATTGCTCGCACGAGCATCGAGGACGCCCGTCGGACTTTGGGTCTTAAGTCCGCCTCCCCCCCACACCCCGGCTTCCCAGCGGCTTACCACCCATCCTCGATACCCCAACATTGACCCACCCCCGGCCCAGCCCCTAAAATTCGCGGCTCCGCCGGAATAGCTCAGTTGGTAGAGCGGCGCATTCGTAATGCGTAGGTCGTAGGTTCGATTCCTATTTCCGGCACCAGTTGCACCAGAAGGGCCGCCCGCAGGGGTGGCCCTTCTGCTTTTAGACCTTAAACGGCAGGGCGGTTCAGTCCCCGATCGGGTTGATTTCGTCCACGAACGTCAGCAGGTCCGCCATCGTGTACTTGCCCGCCGCCGTCGGCGTGGCGCCCGGCTTGAACAGGCTGGGCTCGAACAGCGGATTCTGCCGCCGGAACGACAGCGCATCGCTGTCCAGCAGGCCGATGAATGTCTCTGCCACGATCCGGCTGCCCACCTGGCCCAGCCTCTCTCCGTTCTGCTGTACCTGCGCCTCTTTCAGCAGGTAGTACCAGAGCGGCGTGTTGGTCCCCAACCCCTGCGCGATGAGCACCTGGCCGTCCGGCCCGCCACCTAGTTCCAGCGCCGTCAACGGCGTGAGCTGCATGGCCGCGGCCACCGCCTGGCCCGAGGGCAGCCCCATCCGCACGCCGCGCATCAGGTTCCGGGTGGGCAAGGAGCCGCCGCCATTCGGCAGGCCGTGCAGCTCCTGCGCCAGCAGCGGATCGATCTTGCGGGTGGCGTCTGGCGATACCCCGCCGCCCGGCAGGTCGTAGAAGCGGCGCCAGTCGATGATCCAATCGCTGGGCACCGGGATGTCCGCCGTATTGCCACTGCCCGACACCCCGCTGAAGCGGAACAGCAGCGCCAGCGTGGCTGGGGTGACGCCGCCGAAGCGGAACACGCGGTTGTAGTTGTACGCATTGCGCACCTGCGAATGCCCGAAGCGATAGGCCGCCACCGAGAACTCCACCGGCATGAAGGCTTCGCCGGTGAAGTCGAAGAAGCGTCGGCCGTTCTGCACCACGTCGGCCAGCACCGCGGTGTCGCAGATCCGTGCGAGGAAGTCATCGATCAGCATGCGCTGGTAGTGCCAGGTGATCAGCTTCCGGGCCTCGGTGAACAGCCCGGTTTGCGGGAAGCCATCGGCTTCCAATTTGTCCACGCACTTGTTGTGGAACTTGATGAAGGCCAGATGGGTCTGCGCGACCACCAGGTTTTCGTCGTTGCGTGGATCGCCGATGACGGCGGTGCCGTTGAGGCGCAGCAGGTCATTCGGCATGTTGGCGGGGATGGTGGCATCGCCCCCGCCGGTCTGCGTGGCGCCGACGCGCAGCTTCCGGCGGCCTGGTTCGTACAGGTAGGGCTGCGTGGACGGCCCCGTGCCGTACACCGAGTCCAGGTCCAGCTTGGGCGTGCGGAAGTTGAAGACGGCCTGCGGATCGACCAATACCTCCGGCATCGAGGTGGGATCGAAGGTGATGTCGTGGTCGACGAATTGCCCGAGGTAGGTGAAGCCCGATGGGATGCCGGGGTTGTCGCGCGTGGGATCCGCGCCGGTGGGGTCCAGCATTGCGGCACCCAGTGCGGCCAACGCAGCGTCGTCCACCACCAGCCCGGGCAGGTTGGGGAACATGCGGCCGAATCGGCCGGGATCGAACACGGGGCCCTTTGGTGGCGGGGTGTCGTTGCGAGGGTCATACCCGTGCTGTGGCCAACTGGCGGGGGTCGCGCCGTAACTGTAGGTGCACGTTCCAGAGACATGCGCGCTGCGTTCAGCACCGAGTGTCGCCTTGGGAATCACGCGGGCGGCCTTCGGTGCGCGCGCGGCGGCGGTCTTCGCGGGGGTCTTCTTCTTCACGGCCATGGTGGATCTCCTGATACCTGAGGGAACGCCGGGGACAGGCAGGGGCTGGAGCCCGCGACGTCGCATGCGCACCGTGCCCGCGCATCGCGCATGCACCGGGTCGCGTAAGGGCCAACGCGCCACGCTGCGATCGACGGACGCCGTACGTCGCAAGAAAACCGCGGTTTCCTGCGTCATTCCGGTGCAATCGCGTCATCCGGGCACGTGCGCGATGTGCAGCGTCAATCGCTGCGATGCACGCTGTCTTTCGCGAAGGGGCGGATGTGATGGCGATGTGACGCGTGGGTTCGTGCGTGTGGACACCCGATCACGTCGGGCCGGGCGTCTCGCCACACGCGACGGCGTGCAGCTACAGTGAGCGCCCTTCCAGCGAAGAGATGCCCGGTGGCCAAGACCTCCGCCAAGTCCCGCACTGCCTATGTCTGCACCGAATGCGGGGCCGAGCACAGCAAATGGCAGGGCCAGTGCGCCGACTGCGGGGCCTGGAATTCGCTCAGCGAGATCGTGCTCGAGACCGCCGCCGGCGCCCCGCCCGCCGCCCGCCGTTCGGGCTGGGCTGGCAAGGCTGAAGCCCCAAAGATCACCGCCCTGAAGGACGTGCGCCACAGCGAAGAGGCGCGCGTGACCACCGGCATCGGTGAGTTCGACCGCGTGCTGGGCGGCGGCCTGGTGGAAGGCGCCGTGGTGCTGGTCGGCGGTGATCCCGGCATCGGCAAGTCCACCCTGCTGCTGCAGGCGCTGGCCCGAATGTCGGCCAGCCTGCCGGCGCTGTACGTCACCGGCGAGGAATCGCTGGCCCAGGTCGCCGGCCGCGCGGTGCGACTGGACCTGCCGCTGGACAACCTGCAGGCCCTGGCCGAGACCGGCATCGAGACCATCCTGCAGCACGCCTCGGTGGCGCGGCCGAAGCTGATCGTCGCCGACTCCGTGCAGACGCTATGGACCGAATCGCTGACCGCCGCGCCGGGCTCGGTCAGCCAGGTGCGCGAGAGTGCCGCCCGGCTGGTGCGCTATGCCAAGGAGACCGGCACGGCGGTGTTCCTGGTGGGGCATGTGACCAAGGAGGGCGGCATCGCCGGCCCGCGCGTGCTGGAGCACATGGTCGATGCGGTGCTGTATTTCGAAGGCGAGAGCGGCAGCCGCTTCCGCGTGCTGCGCGCGTTCAAGAACCGCTTCGGCGCGGTGAACGAGCTGGGTGTCTTCGCGATGGGCGAGAAAGGCCTGAAGGAAGTGCCCAATCCATCGGCGATCTTCCTCTCCGGCAGCGCCCAGCAGCCCGGCAGCTGCGTGATGGTGACCCGCGAGGGCACGCGCCCGCTGCTGGTGGAAGTGCAGGCACTGGTGGACAGCTCACCGCTGTCCAACCCGCGTCGCGTGGCGGTGGGCCTGGAACAGAATCGCCTGGCGATGTTGCTGGCCGTGCTGCATCGACACGGTGGCGTGGTGGTGGGCGACCAGGACGTGTTCGTCAATGTCGTCGGTGGCATCCGCGTGCAGGAAACCGCGGCCGATCTGCCGGTGCTGCTGGCGGTGCTGTCCTCGCTGCGCGACCGCCCGCTGGCCGAGAAGACTGTAGCCTTCGGCGAAGTGGGCCTGTCGGGCGAAATCCGCCCCGTGCCCAATGGCGAGGAGCGCCTCCGCGAAGCCGCGACGCACGGGTTCAAGCGCGCCATCGTGCCCAAGGGCAACGCACCGAAGTCGGGCACGTTCAAGGGTCTGGAGGTCGTGGCGGTGGAGCGGCTGTCGCAGGCGCTGGAGGCGGCGGCGGAGTAGGGCGCTAGAGCCGCATCCCTACCCGGATAACGGCTTCAGTTGAGGCGCGCACGACAGGGGTCAGGATAGATGGCCAGAAGGCCCCGGGCCGCATCGCGTCCCGGCCATGATCGTGGTGTTCCTGTTCTTCCGCCACGATGCGCGATACCGCCTCGAAAGCCTCTGGGTCAATCGGCTCGAGCTGCCGCTGCTGCTCCATCAGGTGCTGCAACACCACGCTTTCGACGGCGAAGGTGGTGGCCGCGATGGCGGAGGGGCCCAGCAGGCCGGTCACCAGCCCCAGCGTCCAGCCACCGACACCGCACAGCACGTAGCTGCGGCAGCGACGGACACCGCGAAGCTGAAGCGCATTCAAGAACAGAGCGCGGTGCCCCCGTTCGTGTTCGAGAAAATGCCGAAGTACCGGCGTCATGTGCGGTGCCGTCCAGCGCGCCACCAGGATCTGTGCGCGATAGATGTTGACGGCGCCGTGCTCGCCCGCGTGATCGACCTTCAGGATCCGATCGCCCAGAAGCGTGCTCAACCGCGCCTCAGCACCATCTCGTAGACGAACTTGCTGCCGAAGAACGCCAGCAGCAACAGCGCCATCGCGGTGAGCGTCCAGTGCACGGCCTTGGCGCCGCGCCAGCCGTAGCGCCAGCGGCCGACCAGCAGGCCACCGAACGCCAGCCACGACAGCACGCTGAGCACGGTCTTGTGGGTGAGTTTCTGGACCAGGAAGTTCTCGACGAACAGCACGCCGGTCAGCAGCGTGGCGGTCAGCAGGATGAAGCCGACGGTGATCGTGCGGAACAGCAGGTCTTCCAGTTCGGTCAACGGCGGCAGGGCGCGCAGCCAGAGGTGGAACTCGCGCCGGCGCAGAGCGCGCTCCTGCGCCCACAGCATCACCGCGAGCAGCGCGGCGATGGCCAGCGCCGCGTAGGCGAGCAGGGCCAGCCAGGCGTGCAGTTGCAGGCGCCAATCCAGGCCGCTGGACGCCTGGTGTCCGTACAGGTGGTAGGCCGCGAGCAGTCCCGCCGCCAGCGGAAAGGCCACCACGCCCAGTGCCGCCATACGGCCCTGGATCGCCACCAGCAGCGTCATCGCCGCCATGCCCAGTGCCACCAGCGACAGCGCCGCGAAGAAGTGCATGTCCGGCCCGCCCGGCGTGCGCCACGCTACCAGCAGGTGGTACGCCCCGTGCAGCAGCACCGCGCCCAGCGCCGGCCACAGCCAGGGGCGGGAGATTTCGCCGGTGTCGCGGGCCACGGAGCGGACCAGCAGGCCGGCAGCGAGCAGGTAGAGCGCAACGGCGATGAGAATGACTGTCATCGGGGGAGTGTCGCACAGCGGACGGCGCCGGCGCAGGGGCGTGGGCGGCCCGCGTCGCGCGGGGAGGAGGCGGGGAGCGGGGCCGCTATAATCGCCATCCGTTTTCCCCTGGCGTGCCTGCTTCCATGTTCGAATCCCTGACCCAGCGACTCTCCGGCACCATCGAACGCCTGCGCGGCCGCGGCCGCCTGAGCGAGGAGAACATCCGCGAGGCTACCCGCGAGGTCCGCATCGCCCTGCTGGAGGCCGACGTGGCCCTGCCGGTGGTGCAGGCCCTGATCGAGCGCATCAAGGTGCGTGCCGTCGGCCAGGAAGTGCTGAAGTCGCTGACGCCCGGCCAGGCACTGATCAAGGTGGTCCGCGACGAACTGACCGCGGTGATGGGCTCGCAGGCCAGCGACCTGAACCTCAACGTGCCCGCACCGGCCGTCATCCTGATGGCGGGCCTGCAGGGCGCGGGCAAGACCACCACCGTCGGCAAGCTGGCCAAGCACCTGCGCGAGAAGCGCAAGAAGAAGGTGATGGTGGTCAGCGCGGACGTCTACCGTCCGGCTGCTATCGAACAGCTGAAGACGCTGGCGCAGCAGGTCGACGTGCTGTTCTTCCCGTCCGATGCCGGGCAGAAGCCGGAAGCCATTGTTCGCGCGGCCATCGACGACGCGAAGAAGTCCTTCGTCGACGTGCTGCTGGTCGACACCGCGGGCCGCCTGGCGATCGACGAGGCCATGATGGCCGAGATCAAGGCGCTGCACGCGGCGGTCAAGCCGGTGGAGACGCTGTTCGTCGTCGACGCGATGACCGGCCAGGACGCCGCCAACACCGCCAAGGCCTTCAGCGAAGCGCTGCCGCTGACCGGCGTGGTGCTGACCAAGACCGACGGCGATGCGCGCGGCGGTGCGGCGCTCTCGGTGCGCTACATCACCGGCAAGCCGGTCAAGTTCATCGGCGTGGGCGAGAAGCCCGACGGCCTGGACGTGTTCCATCCGGAACGCGTGGCCAACCGCATCCTCGACATGGGCGACGTGCTGTCGCTGGTCGAGCAGGTCGAGCAGAACGTCGATCGCGAGAAGGCCGAGAAGCTCGCCGCGAAGGTCATCAAGGGCAAGAAGTTCGACCTCAACGACATGCGCGACCAACTGGAGCAGATGCAGAACATGGGTGGCATCAGCGGCCTGATCGACAAGCTGCCGGGCATGGGCCAGATCCCCGACCACGTCAAGCAGCAGGTGCAGCAGGGCAAGGAAGTGCCGCGCATGATCGCCATCATCAATTCGATGACGAAGAAGGAGCGCCGCAATCCGGCGTTGCTCAATGGCTCGCGCCGCTCGCGCATCGCCAAAGGCGCGGGGTTGACGCCGGCCGACGTCAACAAGCTGATGAAGCAGTATCAGCAAATGGAAAAAATGATGAGCAAGGTCGCCAGTGGCGGCATGAAGGGCATGATGCGCAACATGAAGAGCATGATGGGCGGGCGCGGCGGCATGCCGTTCCGCTGAGTGCCGACGGTTTCGCTGCCGCAGCGGAAGAACTCGAGAGGCGTGGCCGGATGACCCTCGCTTTCCTCAACGGTGAACCGGCCCTCGCGGACGCGCTGCGCGCGCTGGCCTTGGCGAACTATGGCCACTTCACCTCGATGCAGGTGCGCGACGGTGCGGTGCAGGGTCGCGACTTGCACGTCCAACGACTCGAAGACGCGACGCAGGCCTTGTTCGGTACGTCGCTCGATGGCGAGTCGGCCCTGCAGCAGGCGGCGCACGCCCTGGCCTCGGCCGGACTGCGCGATGCATCGGTGCGCATCACCGTGTTCTCCATGCATTTCGACTACCGCGATCCGGCGCGCGCCGTCGTGCCGGACGTGTTGGTCACCTTGTCGCCCCCGTCCGCAGCGGACAAGCCGGCGCTGCGGGTGAAGACGTATCCGTTCGTGCGCCCGCTGCCGGAGTTCAAGCACGTGGGGACGTTCCCGTTGTTCCACTACCGCCGGCGGGCGCTGGCGGATGGGTTCGATGACGCGCTGTTCGTCGATCCGGCCGGGCAGGTGGTGGAAGGGTCGATCTGGAACCTGGGCCTGTGGGACGGCGACGCCGTAACCTGGCCCGAGGGACCCGCCCTCCGGGGCACGGCCGAACGGTTGCTGCAGGCGGCCTTGACCCGGACCGGGGTGCCGCAGCGATCGGCACGGGTCCGCCAGGATGATCTGGGCGGCTTCAAGGCGGCTTTTGCCTGCAACGCCAGTGGGTTACAGCCGGTGGTGGCCGTGGATGCTGTCGCATGGGACGCTGATACCGCCCTGATGGCGAGGCTGGCGGGGGCGTTGGAAGGGGTGCGGTGGGAGCCGCTGGCCTGATCGGGGAGGCAGAAGACCCCAGATGGGTTTTCCTGACCGATTCAATGGCTTAGAATAGCCGGCTTACCTCGCCATTCTGGCGACTGGGCAACACTGGAAAACACCATGGTCAAGATCCGTCTCACCCGCGGCGGCGCGAAGAAGCGTCCGTTCTACCACATCATCGTCACCGACTCGCGCAGCGCGCGCGACGGCCGCAACATCGAACGCGTGGGTTACTACAACCCGGTCGCCGCCGGTAACGAAAAGCGTGTCGAACTCGACATCGCGCGCGTCGACCATTGGGTCGGCAACGGCGCCCAGCTGACCGAAAAGGTCCGCAACCTGTACAAGGAAGCCACCAAGTCCGCTCCGGCGGCCTGAGTGGTCCGGCCGCGCCCCGCGCGCGGCCTTTTCGCATGAGCCAAGAGCGCCCGACCGACCCGCAGAAAACGATTCTGCTGGGCAGGTTCCTGGGCGCTTTTGGTGTGCGCGGCCAGGTGAAGATCGAATCCTGGACCGAGCCGCGCGATGCGATTTTCCGCTACCAGCCGTGGACGCTCCGCGATGCGCGCGGTGGCGAGCGCGAGCTATCCGGCGTGCGCGGCAAAGCGTCCGGCAAACATCTGGTGGCCACGCTGCCCGAGGTGGAAGACCGCGACGCCGTCGAAGCGCTGCACGGCACCGAGATCCATGTCCCGCGGTCGGCATTGCCACCCCCGCAGCCCGGCGAGTTCTACTGGGTGGACCTGGAGGGTCTGCGCGTGGTGAATGCCGACGGCACCGATTTCGGCACCGTTTCGCATCTGTTCTCCACTGGCGCGAACGATGTGCTGGTGGCGCGCGGCGATCGCGAACGCTTGATTCCCTTCGTAGAACCCGAGTTCGTCCGTTCGGTGGATTTCGACATGGGCGTGGTGACCGTGGACTGGGACCCCGAGTTCTAGCCGTATCGCCGGCGACCGCCCTGGCGGTTACCCTGCTTCCCCAACGAGCTGCAGCCGATCGCCATGCGTATCGACGTCATGACCCTGTTTCCCGACTTCATCGCCCAGGCCGCCGCCGTGGGCGTGGTGGGGCGTGCGCAGGAGCGCGGGCTGCTGTCGCTGCACGGCTGGAATCCGCGCGATTTCGCTACCGGCGGCTATCGCCGCGTGGATGATCGCCCGTTTGGCGGTGGTCCTGGCATGGTGATGCTGATCGAACCCCTGCAGGCGTGCCTGACGGCGGTGCGTGCCGCGGATCCTGCGCCAGCGCCGGTGATCTACATGAGCCCGCAGGGCGCGCCGCTGACCCAGAAGAAGGCACGCGAGCTGGCCACGCTTCCGCGCATCATCCTGTTGTGTGGGCGCTATGAGGGCGTGGATGAGCGTTTCCTCGAGGCTGAAGTCGACGAGGAGCTGTCGATCGGCGACTACGTGCTGTCCGGCGGCGAGTTGGCGGCTGCCGTGGTCATCGACGCCGTTGGTCGACTGCAGGAGGGGGCGCTGAACGACGCCGAGTCCGCCGTCCAGGACAGTTTCGAGGGCGATGGCCTGCTGGACTGCCCGCACTATTCCCAGCCGTCCAGCCACTCGCTGGGCGACGTGCCGCCCGTGCTGCGGTCCGGCGACCACGCGGCCATCGCACGCTGGCGCCGCCAGCAGGCGCTCGGCCGGACGTGGCTGCGCCGGCCGGACCTGCTGGACGAGGCGGGCCTGTCGAAGGCCGACCGGGCGTTGCTGGAGGCCTTCCGGGCCGGTCTGGCGGACCCGGCCGGGGCAGGCTAGCTACCCGGCCGGGAAATCCGGTAGAATGCGCGACCCTTGGGCGGTTCACGCCTCCGGACCCCATAACAATATCGTGCAGCGCAATTCTGCGACTGCATCAGTTTCCGCTGTCGCAAGACACGATCACGCATACAAGCATTGGTGCCAACATGAGCAAGCTCCTCCAGGAATTCGAAGCCTCCCAGATCACGCGCGAGCTGCCCGCGTTCGGCCCCGGTGACACGGTCGTCGTCAACGTGAAGGTCAAGGAAGGCAACCGTGAGCGCGTGCAGGCGTACGAAGGCGTCGTCATCGCCAAGAAGAACGCCGGCCTGAACTCCGCCTTCACCGTCCGCAAGATCTCGCACGGCTACGGCGTCGAGCGCGTGTTCCAGACCCACAGCGCCACCATCGACTCGGTCGAAGTGAAGCGCCGCGGCAAGGTCCGCGCCGGCAAGCTGTACTACCTGCGCGACCTGGAAGGCAAGGCTGCCCGCATCAAGGAAGACCTGGCTGCCAACGCTGCCGCCAAGGCCGCTCGCCAGGCCGCTGCTGCCGCCGAGTAAGCGCCCGATCCGGCAACGGATTCGAAAAAAAGCCCCGGCCCATGCCGGGGCTTTTTTGCTTTAATGGCGGCGACCGGCATGGTGGGCCCTGGTGCATGCGCATGAGGCGGCGTGCGATCACGATCTTCATGGTGTTGTGCCTGGCGCCGCCGGGCATTCTGCAGGCTGCTGAAGGGCGCAAGGACGATGTGCGTCTGGATGTGCCGTCTCCCCTGGCCAGCGCCAGCGAGATTGCCCGGCGCACACAGACGCCGACGACGTTCGACCGCATGCAGCGTTACGTAGCCATGTCGGGTCGCCAGTTGGCGGAGCAGACCGTGGATATCGAGGATGCCCGCTTCGATGTCTTCATTCCACGCAAAGCCCCCCCTTCGCGTGGCTACGCACTGCTCGTCTGGATTCCACCGCAAGACGCATTCCGCGCGCCGATGGACTGGATGCCGACGCTGGAAGCGCACGGGATGATCTACGTTTCGCCTCGGGATGCGGGAAACGAGGAGATCGTGTTCGATCGGCGCATGCCGCTGGCGTTGCACGCGGTACAGGGGATCGCCGCGCGGTATCCGATTGATCCGGAGCGGGTGTACGTGGGCGGATTCTCGGGGGGCTCGCGAACGGCATTGAGGGTCGCGCTGGCGTATCCGGACGTGTTTCGTGGCGCGCTGTTGAACGCCGGCAGTGATGTACTGGGAGGCGCGCGGCTGACGCCGTCGCCCGCCGACCTGATGCGGATCTTCCAGGCGGCTATGCGCGTCGCGTATGTCACCGGCGCGCACGATCTGCCGAATCGTCGTTCGGACGCGGCCAGCCAGCGTTCCCTGCATGAGTTCTGCGTTCAGCAGGTCTTTCGGCATTCGATGGGATCCCGCGGGCATGCGACGCCCGACAGGCGCACCTTCCTCAAGGTGCTGGCATGGCTGGATGGGCCACGCTCGATGTCCGATCCGGATGCACTGGACGTCTGCAGGCATGGTTTGGAGGCGCGCGTGGAGGCAGACCTAGCGGAGGTACGCGCACTGCTCGCTCGAGGTGATCCCGTGGCCGCTGGCAAGGCGCTGGGCGACCTCGACCAGCAGTGGGGTGGGTTGGCGGCACCTGACAGCGTCGAGCTGTCGCGCAGGATTGCTGCGGCCCTCGGAACAGCCAACTAGGATGGAGTGTCGAGGTGGCGCGAGGTGGTTGTGACGATGTCGGGATCGGATGAGCGGGATTCGGCGACGTCCAGGCTTGATGTCTGGCTCTGGGCTGCGCGCTTCTACAAGACCCGTAGCCTGGCGAAACAGGCGGTCGAGACGGGCAAGGTCGACGTGGGCGGACAACGCGCGAAGTCTTCGCGCGCGGTACGGATAGGTGACGCGCTCGTCGTCACGCGCGGCGATGACGTCTATGAGGTCGAAGTGCTCGGTCTCAGCGACCAACGCGGGCCGGCGCCGGTCGCGCAGGCGCTGTACCTCGAGTCCGAAGCCTCACGCCTGCGGCGTGAGTCGGCCGTGGCCCAGCGCCGCGCCGAACGCACTGGCTACCAGGCGCCGCAGTCCAAGCCCGACAAGCGTGCGCGACGATTGATTCGGGCGCTGGGCGACATCGACGCGATGTAAAAAAGGGCGCCGAGGCGCCCTTCTTGTTCGTTGGCGGTGCGCGATGCTCAGCGTCCGCCGCCGAACATGCCACTGCCGATCTTCAGGATATCGCCGAGGCCGAGTTGGCCGTCGCCGTCCTGGTCCAGCACGGCGCCGAGCAAGCCGCCGCTCAGGCCGCCCTGCTGTTGCGCCTGGCGCTGTTCCTGGCCCAGCACTTCGGCCAGGCCCAGCGGGTTGTTCTGCGCGCCGCCCTGGGTCATGCGTTGGGCGATGAAGGCGAGCACGATCGGGGCCAGGATCTTCAGCAACTGGCCGGCGCGTTCGCCCCCGAGACCCGTCGCCTGGCCCAGGCCCAGTTCCGCGCGGTTCTGCTGGCCGCCGAAGACGTGGCCGAGGATGCCGGCGCCGTTGGCCTGCGGCGACGCTGCGCCACCGAGTACCGCGCCCAGCACGCTGCCGATGTCCAGCCCGCTGTGGTTGCGCTGCAGGGCGCCGAACAGGGCGTCCGCACCCTGGGGCTGCGCCGTGTTGCGACCCAGCGCGCCCAACAGCAGGGGCAGGGCCGCACCGACGGCGCTGGAGGCCTGCATCTGGCCGATGCCGAGCTGTTGCGAGACCTGCTGCATCGGCGCGCCCTGCAACTGGGCGAAGAGTTCTTCTGCGAGGGAAGCGTTGCTCATCGTGCGTTCGTCCTCCTGGACGGGGGTGGGAAGCCGCGGATGATGCTAGCGCCAATCTGACCGTTCACCGACTCACATTTGCAGCGGGCCGACCGGCGGAAACGGCGATGCCGCAGGCCATGAAGGCCATGCGGCGTCGTGGCGCGGGCGCGATGCGATCAGCGCAGATCGAACCGGTCCAGTTCCATCACCTTCACCCAGGCCGCAGCGAAGTCCTTGACGAACTTGTCCTTGCCGTCCGTGCTGGCATAGACCTCGGCGAGCGAGCGCAGGACCGCATTGGAGCCGAACACCAGGTCCACCCGGCTTCCGGTCCACTTCTTTGCGCCCGTCTTGCGGTCGTGCCCGGCGTAGCGGTTGGCGCCGGTAGCCTTCCACTCCGTACCCATGTCCAGCAGGTTGACGAAGAAGTCATTGCTGAGCGTGCCGGGTTTGTCGGTCAGCACACCGGCATCGCCGCCGTCGGCATTGGCGCCGAGCACGCGCAGGCCGCCGATCAAGGCGGTCAGTTCCGGCGCGGTGAGCGTCAGTAGCTGTGCCCTGTCCACCAGCAGATGCTCGGCGGGTACGGCCGAGTGTCCCTTCAGGTAGTTGCGGAAGCCGTCGGCGAACGGCTCCAACACGCCGAACGATTCCACGTCGGTCTGGTCCTGGCGCGCGTCGGTGCGGCCAGGACGGAACGGCACGGTGAGGGTAACGCCGCCGGCCTTCGCCGCTTGCTCAACGCCCACGGCACCGGCAAGCACGATGAGGTCGGCCAGCGAGACCTTCTTGCCGCCGCTCGCATCCAGGTTGAATTCCATCTGGACGCGTTCCAGCGCCTTGAGCACCTTCGCCAGTTGGTCCGGTCGGTTGACCGCCCAGTCCTTCTGCGGTGACAGGCGGATGCGTGCACCGTTCGCACCGCCGCGCTTGTCGCCGCCGCGGAAGGTCGAGGCCGAGGCCCACGCGGTCGAGACCAACTCGGCCACGGAAAGGCCGGACGCGGCGATCTTGCTCTTCAACGCATCGACGTCGGATGCATCGATGGCGGCGTAGTCGGCATTGGGCAGCGGGTCCTGCCAGACCAGTTCTTCCTTGGGTACTTCCGGGCCGAGGTAGCGCACGCGCGGGCCCATGTCGCGGTGGGTCAACTTGAACCACGCACGCGCGAACGCATCGGCGAAGGCCTGTGGGTTCTCGAGGAAGCGCTTGGAGATCGGTCCGTAGATCGGGTCGAAGCGCAGCGACAGGTCGGTGGTCAGCATCTTCACCCGCTGCTTCTTCGTCTTGTCGTGCGCAAACGGCACGTCTTCCGGCGCGTCCTTGGCGACCCACTGGTGCGCGCCTGCCGGCGATTTCTCGAGCTCCCACTCGAAGCCGAACAGGTTCTCGAAGAACTTGTTGCTCCACAGCGTGGGCGTCTGCGTCCAGGTGACCTCGATGCCCGACGTGATCGTATCGCCGCCGCGGCCGCTGCCGAACTTGTTGTGCCAGCCGAAACCCTGCTGCTCCAGATCGCCCGCTTCGGGTTCCGCACCGACGTTGTCGGCCGGGCCTGCGCCGTGCGTCTTGCCGAAGGTATGGCCACCGGCGATCAGGGCGACGGTTTCTTCGTCGTCCATCGCCATGCGGCCGAAGGTGTCGCGGATATCCTTCGCGGCGAGCAACGGATCGGGATTGCCGTCCGGGCCTTCCGGGTTCACGTAGATCAGGCCCATCTGCACGGCGGCAAGCGGATTCTCGAGCCTGCGCGAATGCACGTCGCCGTCGGCATCGTCGTCCGACACCAGCACGCCTTCATTGGCGGGTTTCTCGACGCCTTCCGAACCGTGCGCATAGCGGATGTCGCCGCCCAGCCACGTGGTCTCGCGACCCCAGTACACGTCCTGGTCCGGCTCCCACACGTCTTCGCGCCCACCGCCGAATCCGAACGTACGAAAGCCCATCGTCTCGAGCGCCACGTTGCCCGCCAGGATCATCAGGTCGGCCCACGAGATGGCCTGGCCGTACTTCTGCTTGACCGGCCACAGCAGCCGGCGCGCCTTGTCCAGGCTGACGTTGTCCGGCCAGCTGTTGAGCGGCGCGAAGCGCTGTTGCCCGCGGCCGCCGCCGCCGCGCCCGTCGCCGATGCGGTAGGTGCCCGCGCTGTGCCACGCCATGCGGATGAACAGGCCGCCGTAGTGGCCGAAGTCCGCCGGCCACCAGTCCTGCGAATCCGTCATCACGTCGCGCAGGTCCTTCTTCAACGCGTGGTAGTCCAGCTTCTTGAACGCGGTGGCGTAATCGAAGCCATCATCGAGCGGGTTGGAACGTGCGGAGTGCTGGTTCAGCAGGTCCAGGCGCAGTTGGTTGGGCCACCAGTCGCGGTTACCCGTGCCGCCGCCGGCGGGGGAGTGGAATGGGCATTTGGCTTCGGTCGTCATGGATTTCCTTCCTTTGGCGGTGGGTGGGTGGCGGAGTGGGATCGGGGCGTGCGCAACGCAAACGCCCTCGGAGACCTGGAGGTCCGAGGGCGATGTCGTTCTAGGGAGGCAGGTAGCGGCCCGCAGGCGCGGTCTGGGGGCGGACCGTCGTGGGTAGCATGGGCTCACGTCCTCAAGGGCGTTGGCGGATGACGACCAGACTAGGTACTGCGGGCGATCAATGAAAATCGTTTGTGGCGAACAATCCGATAGCGCAGTTCAATGGTGCAATGCGCAATCGCAGGCCGGCCCGGAGGCAGTCCACGATACTCCGCGTGCGTTACGCAGGTGTTGTAGACGCGTGCGCACTGCTACGCCGCCATGAGGACGGCGATGGGTGCGGACCATGGACCGCGCTAGAGAAGCGCCTTGAGTCGGTACAACGCTTCGAGGGCCTGCTTGGGCGTCAGATCATCCGGATCGATGGCGGCCAGCGCCTCCTGCGCCGCCGATGGCGCGGCCGCGAACAGCCCGAACTGTTGGGGAGCGTCCAATGCCTGCGGCGCCATCTCGGAAGCATGCGTTTCGCGGCCGCGCTGTTCCAGTTCCGCCAGGCGTCGGCGTGCCTGCTGCAGCGTGGTCCGCGGCAGGCCGGCCAGCGCCGCCACCTGCAGGCCGAAGCTGCGGTCCGCCGCGCCTTCCTTCACCGCGTGCATGAAGACGAGCGCGTCGCCGTGCTCCACGGCATCGAGATGCACGTTCGCGATACCACTGCCGGATTCACCGGCGAGCGCGGTCAGTTCGAAGTAGTGCGTGGCGAACAGGGTGTAGCAGCGATTGGTCATCGCCAGATGGCGCGCGACCGCATCGGCCAGCGCGAGGCCGTCGTACGTGGAGGTGCCGCGACCGATCTCGTCCATCAGCACCAGCGACTGTGCGGTGGCGTGGTGGAGGATGTAGCTGGTTTCCGCCATTTCCACCATGAAGGTGGACTGGCCGCGCGCCAGGTCGTCGCCGGCGCCGATGCGGGTCAGGATGCGGTCGATCGGGCCGAGCACGGCGCGCGAGGCGGGCACGAAGCTGCCGATATGGGCGAGCAGCACGATCAGCGCGTTCTGCCGCATGTAGGTGCTCTTGCCGCCCATGTTCGGGCCGGTGATCACCAGCATGCGACGGCCACCTGCGCCGTCGTCGCCGTCCAACAGCAGGTCGTTGGGCTCGAACGGCTCCTTGCGTACGGCTTCTACCACCGGATGGCGGCCGCGTTCGATGCGTAGCCCCGGGGCCTCGCTCAATTCCGGCTGCGCCCAGTCGAGCTCCTGCGCGCGCTCCGCGAAGGCGGCCAGCACATCGAGTTCGCTCAATGCGGCGGCGCAGCGCTTGAGCGGTTCCAGGCGCGCGTTGAGGGTGTCCAGCAGCGCGTCGTACAGCAGTTTTTCGCGCGACAGCGAACGTTCGCGCGCGGACAGCACCTTGTCCTCGAACTGCTTCAGCTCTTCGGTGATGTAGCGCTCGGCACCGGTCAGGGTCTGCCGGCGCGTGTAATGGACCGGCGCGCGCTCCGCCAGGCCCTTGCTGATCTCGATGTAGTAACCGTGTACCCGGTTGTAGCCGACCTTGAGGGTGGCGATGCCGCTGCTCGCACGTTCGCGCGCTTCAAGATCGACCAGGAACTGGTCGGCGTTCGTGCTGAGCTGGCGCAGTTCGTCGAGTTCGGCGTCATAGCCGTTGGCCAGTACGCCTCCGTCGCTGAGCTTCAATGGCGGCTGCGGTGCTACCGCTGCCATGAGCAGCGTCGCGGTATCGGCGTGTTCGCCCAACTCCGTCGCCAGCGCGTGCAGGCGGGGCGAATCCAACGGCGCGAGGTTCGCCCGCACGTCCGGCAGCAGCGCGAGGCCGTCGCGAAGCGTGGACAGGTCGCGCGGCCGCGCCGAGCGCAACGCCACGCGGGTGAGGATGCGTTCGAGATCGCCGAGTGCTCTGAAGCCCGACCGAAGGTCCCGTTCCACGCCGCCGGTCAACGTGGCGACGGCATGGTGGCGCTCGCCAAGCACGCGGCGGTCGCGCAGCGGGCGGTGCAGCCAGCGGCGCAGCAGGCGGCCACCCATCGGCGTGACCGTGGTGTCCAGTACGCCGAGGAGGGTGTGCCGGGTGTCGCCGTCGACGCGCGTGTCGAGTTCCAGGTGCCGGCGGGTGGCGGCGTTCATCGCGATGGCGTCGCCCGCCGATTCCACCGCGATCGCGGTGAGATGCGGCAGACGCTGCTTCTGGGTTTCTTCCACATAACCCAACAGCGCGGCGGCGGCGGCCGTGGCCAGGGCCTTGTCCTCGATGCCGAACCCGGTGAGGTCGTGCAGACCGAAGAACTGCAGCAGCTGCCGACGTCCGCTCTCCGGATCGAACAGCCACGGCGCGCGACGACGCGTGCCGGTGCGCTGCTGCAGGAACGCGGGCCAGCCTTCCTCGTCGGGCAGCAGCAGTTCGGCCGGCTCCAGGCGCGCGAGTTCGGCTTCCAGTGCGTCGGCGCTGTCGACCTCGTTGACCAGGAAGCGGCCACCGGCCAGGTCCGCCCATGCCAGGCCGTAGCCGGAACGGCCGCGCGCCACTGCCATCAGCAGCGTGTCGCGGCGCTCGTTGAGCAGGGCTTCGTCGGTCACGGTGCCCGGCGTGACGATGCGGACCACCTTCCGCTCGACCAGTCCCTTGGCCAGGGCCGGGTCGCCGATCTGTTCGCAGATGGCCACCGACTCGCCCAATGCGACCAACCGTGCGAGATACCCTTCGTAGGCATGCACGGGCACGCCGGCCATCGGAATCGGCGCACCGCCAGAGCTGCCGCGCTGGGTCAGGGTGATGTCGAGCAGTCGGGCCGCCTTGCGCGCATCGTCGTAGAACAACTCGTAGAAGTCGCCCATCCGGAAGAACAACAGCAGGTCCGGGTACTCCGCCTTGGCGGCGAAGAACTGCTTCATCAGGGGCGTGTGTTCCGACTTGTCTTTGCTCACGAGGCCAGCAGGGAAGGGGAGGCGAAAGGGCGCTGATTGTAGCCGTTGGCCGCTCCGGTACCGCCCCCGACCCCAGGCTCCGCGGCGAGCTCCGCCGTGCCCCGGCCGTCGCTGCGCAAGGCGTGTGGCCGGTATTGGCGTAACCGGAGTTCCGCACGATCGTTCGTAAAATCAGTGGCTTATCCATGCCAAAGTGATGTCCTGCGTATCGACGCAGTGCAGAATGCCGCGCTGTGAAGCGGGTGTTAATTTCTCATTGACGCAAGGGGAGTTGCGTCCGTCATCGGCGGCATGACCGCCGGTCAAACATTCGGGATCACTGCAAGCCCGTCGCTCAGAAAATGACCCTTGGGAGGGGAGAACATGGTCAAGGCATTGCCCAGGCATAAAGCGCTTTCGCTCGCCGTATTCGGCGCCCTGTGCGCGACTTCGCAGGCTCACGCTCAGCAAGCCGCCGCGCCCGCTGCGGAAGAAGAGCCCACCACACTGGCGACCATGACGGTCACCGCGCAGAAGCGCGAGGAGGCCATGCAGGACGTGCCGATCGCCGTGACCGCGTTGTCCGAGCAACTGCTGCAGGACACCGGCGTGCGCGACATCAAGGACCTGCAGGTGCTGGTGCCCGGCATGACCGTGACCAGCACGCAGAGCGAGGCCATCACCACCGCGCGTATCCGCGGCATCGGCACCGTCGGCGACAACGTGGGCCTGGAGTCATCGGTGGGCGTGGTGATCGATGGCGTCTACCGCCCCCGCAACAGCGTGGGTTTTGGCGACCTCGGCCAGCTCGAGCGCATCGAAGTGCTGAAGGGCCCGCAGGGCACCGTGTTCGGCAAGAACACCTCGGCCGGTGTCATCAACGTGGTGACCCGCCGGCCGGGGTACACGCAAAGCGCCGAAGGCGAGGTGACCGTCGGCAACTACGGCGCCATGGGCGTGTCCGGCAGCTACAACGACGCACTGGGCGAAGTGGGTGCCTTCAATATCTATGCGGCCAAGCGCAAGCGCGACGGCTGGATGGACGTGCGTACCGGCAATGGCCCGCGCCAGGAAACCGACGACTACGATCAGAACTTCCACACGGTGCGCGGCAAGCTGTTGCTGGAGCCGAGCGACAACCTCGACATCCTGGTGGCCGGCGACTTCACCAGCCGTGAAGAGAATTGCTGTACCGCCGTGCAGACCACGGTCGGTGCCACCGCCGCGATCCTCAATGCGTTGGTCGGTGGCCGGGCCGTTGCGGCGCCGAGCGACGATCCGTTCGACCGCGTGGCCTACAGCAACCGGCCGACCACGCAGGACATCAAGGACAGCGGCGCATCGGTGGAGGTCAACTGGGACTCGCCGTGGTTCGGCGACGCGACGCTGACTTCGATCACCGCGCAGCGCAAGTGGGAGGCCATCAACGGCCTGGACTACGACTTCAGCACGGCCGACATCCTGTACCGCAATGCCGATGAGGACGAATCCTTCACCGGCTTCGACACCTTCAGCCAGGAGTTCCGCCTGACCGGTTCGACGGACCGGATCGACTGGATGGTCGGCGCGTTCTATTCCGACGAGGATCTCGACCGCACGGAGACCTATCGCATCGGGCCACACTACGAGCCCTACCTGTCAGTGGCGCTGCTGTCGATCATCAATCCCGCGCTGGGCCAGTCGCCGACCGCGCCGTTGTTCCTGTCGCAGGCCACCGGCCGGCCGTTCGGAACGGTCTTCGCCGGCCTGGGCGCGTTGGATACCTACAAGCAGTCGGCGAAGAGCACGGCGCTGTTCACCAACAACACGTGGCACGCCACGGATGCACTCGACATCACCCTGGGCCTGCGCTACACCCGGGAGAAGAAGAGCCTGATCTCCAATTACAGCAATCCCAACGGCGGTGCAGGCTGCGGCGCGATGCTCGCCAATCCCGCGCAAGTGGTGGGAGCGCTTGTCGCGCGTGGCCTGACCGTTGCCCAAGCCTCTGCGGCCGCCCCGACGGTCGTCGGCTACGGCTGCCTGCCATGGGCAAACCCGCTGCACAACGCGCCGACACGGGACACCGTGCAGGACCGCGAGGAGAAGGAGTGGTCGGGCACCGTGAAGGCGGCCTACCGCTGGAACGAGAACATCATGACCTACGCCTCGGCCGCACGCGGCTACAAGGGCGGCGGCTTCAATCTCGACCGCGTGCAGTCCTCCAACGGCCTGTCCAGTGGCGGTACCGGCATCCTGCCGGTGCTGGATACCTCGTTCCCGGGCGAGTTCGTGGACAGCTACGAGCTCGGCACCAAGACCACCTGGCTGGACGGCAACCTGCTGTTGAATGCCACGTTGTTCCATCAGAAGTACGAGGACTTCCAGCTCAACAGCTTCCTGGGCACCAGCTTCGTGGTGCGCTCGATCCCGGAAGTCACCTCGCAGGGCCTCGACGCGGAACTGCTGTGGCAGCCGCGCGCGATCAAGGGTCTGATGTTCCAGAGCGGCCTGATGTACGCCGACACCAAGTACGGCGACAACATCCCGGGCGGCGATTTCGTCGCGCCGACGGGTGCGCTGTACAAGCTGCAGGGTGCGCAGATGAGCTTCGCGCCGAAGTGGTCCGGCTCTGCGTCCGTGACGTACGAATGGGATGTGGGCAGCCTGATGGCGCGCTTCAACATCGGTGCGAAGTACGTGTCCGAGTACAACACCGGCTCCGATCTGGATCCGGAAAAGATGCAGGACGCCTACACCGTGGCCAATGCGCGTTTCGGCATCGGCGCGCAGGACCAGCGCTGGGTGCTGGAGTTCTGGGGCACCAACATCACCGACGAAGACTACGTGCAGGTCGGTTTCGATGGTCCGCTGCAGAACGTGTCGCCGGCGCCGAACAATCCCTTCAATACTTTCAACGCCTTCCTGGGTGCGCCCCGCATGTATGGCGTGACCCTGCGCGTCCGCTACTGATCCCCCTTCGCTGATCGTGGCGAGCGGCCCGCCCCCTGGCGGGCCGTTTTCTTTCCGAAGCCTGGTGCGACGCGACAGTCGGTGGGCAAATGGGCTACAACACGCATGCCCCCACCATCAGGAACCCCGATGTCCGCTCCCCCAGATGAAGAGCTGCGTGTCCTCGCCCAGGCGTTGGGCGATCGATTGCGCCAAGCGCGCGACCGCCTCGTCACGGCGGAGAGCTGCACGGGTGGGTGGATCGCCAAGTGCGTGACCGACATCGCGGGCTCTTCGGATTGGTTCGACTGCGGCATGGCTGCCTACAGTTACGAAGCCAAGCAGGCGCTGCTTGGCGTGCGGCCGCAAACGCTCGAGACGCACGGGGCGGTCAGCCGGGAAACCGTCATCGAGATGGTGTCCGGCGCACTGGTCAATTCGGGCGCAAGCATCGCAGTGGCCGTAACCGGCATCGCCGGGCCCGGGGGAGGGAGTGCGGACAAGCCGGTGGGGACGGTGTGGGTCGGCTGGAAGCGCCGAGGCGGGTACGCGCGGGCGGAGGTGTTCCACTTCGACGGCGACCGCGACGCGGTGCGCCGGCAGACCGTGGCCAAGGCACTCGAGGGGCTGGAGCTGGTTTAGTCCCGATCTGCAGCCGTCGACCGCCGCGAGGGTATTGCCAGTCCGGCCAGTTAGTAGTAATACTACTAACCATGGACCTGACCGATACCCAGACCGCCATCCTCGCCCTGATCGCCGAGCGACTCGAGGCTGAAGGAATGCCCCCCTCGCAGGCCGAGATCGCCCGGGCTTTCGGCTTCAAGGGCGTCAGAGCGGCGCAGTACCATCTGGAAGCCCTGGAGCAGGCCGGCGCCATCGAGCGTATCCCGGGGCGGGCGCGAGGCATTCGCCTGCTCAAGGCGCCGCCCTCGCATCAGTCCGACCTGGCGTTCCCCGCGTCCAACGAAGAAGGATTGCGTCTGCCCGTGTTGGGGCAAGTGGCTGCAGGCGCTCCGATCGGCGCCGATGCCGCACACCATGACTATGTTCTGCTGGACCGAGCCTTTTTCGCACCGGCGCCGGATTACCTGTTGAAGGTGAAAGGCGACTCGATGCGGGACGAGGGCATCTTCGATGGCGACCTGATCGGCGTGCACCGTACGCGTGATGCGCGCTCGGGCCAGATCGTGGTGGCGCGTATCGATGACGCCATCACGGTCAAGTTGCTGAAGATCGGCAAGGACCGCATCCGCCTGTTGCCGCGCAATCCGGACTACGCGCCGATCGAAGTCCTGCCCGACCAAGACTTCGCGATCGAGGGCCTGTACTGCGGCCTGGTGAGGCCGAATCGATGAGTGCGCGTTGCTCCTTCGCGCTTCCCGGCACCGCCAAGCGGCAGTTTCCGACCGAATCATGCGGCAGTCGCCGATCCGTCGCGCTCGATCCGACGATTAATGTCTCCCATGCCCGCTCCGTCGCAGCCTGTGCGATGGAAGCTCCCCACACTGATCGCACCTGACCACTTTGACGAGGACCCCGACGATGGACGAGAACAAGAAGCGCGCCCTTTCCGCCGCCCTGACCCAGATCGAGCGCCAGTTCGGCAAGGGCTCGGTGATGCGCATGGGCGACCGGGTCATCGAACCCGTTGAAATCATCCCCACGGGCTCACTGATGTTGGACTTGGCGCTGGGTATCGGGGGCCTGCCCAAGGGTCGGGTCGTCGAAATCTACGGTCCTGAATCCTCCGGCAAGACCACACTGACCCTGCAGGCCATCGCCGAATGCCAGAAGCAGGGCGGTACGGCGGCCTTCATCGATGCCGAGCACGCGCTTGACCCGATCTATGCCGCCAAGCTGGGCGTCAAGGTGGATGACCTGCTGTTGTCGCAGCCCGATACCGGCGAACAGGCGCTTGAGATCGCCGACATGCTGGTCCGTTCGGGCTCCATCGACATCGTGGTCATCGACTCCGTCGCCGCGCTGACGCCCAAGGCTGAAATCGAGGGCGAAATGGGCGACCAGTTGCCTGGTTTGCAGGCCCGCCTGATGAGTCAGGCCTTGCGCAAGTTGACCGGCAACATCAAACGCTCCAACACACTGGTGGTCTTCATCAATCAGCTGCGCATGAAGATCGGCGTGATGATGCCGGGCCAGAGCCCTGAAACGACGACCGGCGGCAACGCATTGAAGTTCTACGCCTCGGTTCGCCTGGACATCCGCCGCATCGGTGCCATCAAGAAGGGCGATGAGATCATCGGTAACCAGACCAAGATCAAGGTGGTCAAGAACAAGCTGGCCCCTCCGTTCAAGCAGGTCGTCACCGAGATCCTGTACGGCGAAGGCATCAGTCGCGAAGGTGAACTGATCGACATGGGCGTGGAGGCCAAGCTGGTCGACAAGGCGGGCGCCTGGTACGGCTACGGCGGCGAGCGCATCGGTCAGGGCAAGGATAATGCGCGGACATTCCTGCGCGAGAATCCCGCCGTGGCAGCCAGGCTGGAGGCCGAGCTTCGCGAGAAGTTCCAGCCGGAAGAAGCCAAGCGCGACGAAGACGCCGACGACGACAGCGCCGAGTAAGGCTGAAGTGCCCACGACGGTGCGCTGCTGATGGCGGATGAGGGTGCCTGGACGCGCAAACCCCGTCGCCGGGGTGCCGTTGAGCAGACGGCCCTGCAGCGGGCCTTGGGTTTGCTCGTGCGGCGGGAGCACTCCCGTCGAGAGCTGTCCCGCAAGCTGACCGCCCGCGGCGTGGACGCGGCTGATGTGCGATCGGCCGTGGACAGGTTGGTGGATGAGGGTTGGCAAAGTGACACGCGCTTTGCCGAAACCCTGGTCCGCAGCCGTGCCGCTGGTGGCCATGGCCCGGTGCGGATCCGGGCCGAACTGTCCACCCATGGGCTGGACCGTGAGGCGGTGGAAGCCGCCATGGCCACCTTCGACGGCGACTGGACCGAAACGGCGCGCGACCTCGTCCGCCGGCGTTTCGGTCCAGTCGACCCTACCGATACGGCGCAGCGGCGCAAGATCGCCGATTTCCTGATCCGTCGTGGTTTCGACGGTGCCAGTGTCAGGGCGGCCAGTCAGGCGGCGGCGGAGGACTGGGACGGAGCGGCCTGATAATCTAATGCATTGGGTTGCCTCCGCCCGGCCGCACCCGCATATAGCGGGTATCGCGGCGCCAGGATGCGCCTTCCAGCCAATGCCTGCCAGATGACCACGTCCAAGACCTTCAGCACCCGCCAGATCCGTCAGGATTTCCTCGATTTCTTTGCCGGTAAGGGCCACACCATCGTGCCGTCCGCCTCCTTGGTGCCCGGCAACGACCCCACCCTGCTGTTCACCAACTCCGGAATGGTGCAGTTCAAGGATGTGTTCCTTGGCGCGGAGAAGCGCAGTTACGTGCGCGCAGCCGACGTACAGCGCTGCCTGCGCGCGGGTGGCAAGCACAACGACCTGGATTCGGTGGGCTACACCGCCCGCCACCACACGTTCTTCGAAATGCTGGGCAACTGGTCCTTCGGCGACTACTTCAAGAAGGACGCCATCGCCTGGGCATGGGAGCTGCTGACCGAAGTCTGGAAGCTGCCGAAGGAGCGCCTGTTGGTCACGGTGTATCACACCGATGACGAGGCGTACGGCCTCTGGCACGACATGATCGGCCTGCCTGCCGAGCGTATCGTCCGTATCGGCGACAACAAGGGCGCGCCGTACGCGTCAGACAATTTCTGGCAGATGGCGGATACCGGTCCTTGCGGTCCGTGCACCGAAATCTTCTATGACCATGGTGAACATATCGCCGGCGGCCCCCCAGGCTCCCCGGACGAAGATGGCGACCGTTACATCGAGATCTGGAACAACGTCTTCATGCAGTTCGACCGGCAGCCCGACGGCACACTGGTCCCGCTGCCGGCGCCCTGCGTCGATACCGGCATGGGGCTGGAGCGCCTCGCCGCGGTGCTCCAGCATGTTCATACAAACTACGAGATCGATCTGTTCCAGGCGCTGATCCGCAAGGCGTCCGAGTTGACGGGCACGTCCGACCTCGAGAACAAGTCGTTGCGTGTCATCGCCGACCACATCCGTGCGTGCAGCTTCCTGATCGTCGATGGCGTGCTGCCTTCCAACGAAGGCCGCGGCTATGTGCTCCGCCGGATCATCCGTCGCGCACTGCGTCACGGCTGGATGCTGGGTGTACGCCAGGCGTTCTTCCACAAGATGGTCGGGACTTTGTCCGATCTGATGGGCGACGCGTACCCCGAATTGCCTGCCGCCCGGGACTTCGTCGAAAAGGCGCTGAAGGCCGAGGAAGAGCGTTTCGCGGAGACGCTGGATGCGGGCATGCGTATCTTCGACGACGTCGCATCCCGCGTGTCCGATGGCGTGATTCCGGGTGCAGACGCCTTCCGTCTGTACGATACCTACGGCTTCCCGGTTGATCTGACCGCCGATATCGCGCGCGAGCGCGGGCTGACCGTGGACATGGCGGGCTTCGATGCCGCCATGGAGCAGCAGCGGGAAACCGCGCGCGCTGCAGGCAAGTTCGCATCCACGACGGGCCTGCCCGCCGATCTGGTTGCGCAGCTTTCGCCGACTGGCTTTTTGGGTTACGACCAGCTGGATGCGGGCGGTCTGCAGATCGTCGCGCTGTTGAAGGAAGGGCGTCCCGTGCAGGCGGTCGAGGCGGGTGATGAGGCGGTTGTGATCCTGGATCGCACGCCGTTCTACGCGGAGTCCGGCGGCCAGGTCGGCGATACGGGCGTGCTGGCGGAGCAAGGCGTTGAGTTCGATGTTGCCGACACGCTCAAGTTCGCAGGTCAGTTCCACGGTCACGCCGGTCGTGTCGCCAAGGGATCCTTGAAGGTCGGCGACCATGTGGTCGCGTCGGTCGACGCGTCGCGGCGCGCCGCGACCATCCTCAATCATTCCGCCACACACTTGCTGCATGCCGCCCTGCGCGAAGTACTGGGCACGCATGTCCAACAGAAGGGCTCACTGGTGGCGCCGGATCGTCTGCGTTTCGACTTCTCACACTTCCAGCCCATGACGACTGGCGAGCTCGCGGAGATCGAGCGTCGCGTCAACGCGCAGATCCGCGCCAATCACCAGGCCGAAGTCCATCACATGGGCATGCAGGAGGCGCTGGATTTCGGCGCCATGGCCCTGTTCGGCGAGAAGTACGGCGAACACGTCCGCGTGCTGAAGATGGGCGGCTACTCCACGGAGCTGTGTGGGGGCACGCATGTTGGACGCACGGGCGACATCGGCCTGTTCAAGCTGGTCAGTGAAGGCGGTGTGTCGGCGGGCGTCCGTCGCATCGAAGCCGTGACGGGGCAGGGCGCGCTGGACTACGTGGCTGACGAGGAGCACCGGCTGGCCGAGGCCGCGGCGCTGCTGGGCGGCAATGCGGCCGAACTGGTCGACAAGGTCAAGGCGCTGGCCGACCGGCAGAAGAGGCTCGAGCGTGAACTGGACTCGCTGAAGGCCAAGGCCGCTTCCAGCGCCACCTCCGATCTGGCTGGAGCGGCCGTGGACGTGGGTGGCATCCGCATCCTGGCCTCCCGCCTGGAGGGATTCGACGCCAAGGCACTCCGCGATGCGGTGGACCGTTTGAAGCAGCAGCTCGGCGATGCGGTGATCGTGCTGGCCGGTACGGCGGACGGCAAGGCCGCCCTGGTGGCCGGCGTGAACGGCGCCGCAACCGGGCGGGTCAAGGCGGGGGAACTCCTCTCCTACGTCGCCAGTCAGATCGGGGGCAAGGGCGGTGGCCGCCCGGACCTCGCCCAGGGTGGTGGTGAGGACGGGCCCGCCCTTGCCACGGCCCTTCAAGGCATCCCTGAATGGGTTCGCCAGCGCCTCGGCTGATCCCCCTTATTGGACTATCCGGTGCTTGCGGCCGTGCGCCCCCGGCCGCTAACATGCTTTAGGTTCATGAATGTACCAGGAAGGCGCCGACCCCTTTTCACGAGGCAGGCGCGCCCCCGGCACTATCCTTTGCCGGATTACGGAGAAGAAACATGTTGATCTTGACCCGCCGTGTCGGCGAAACCCTGATGATCGGCGATTCGGTCACGGTGACCGTGCTTGGCGTGAAAGGCAACCAGGTGCGTATCGGCATCACCGCGCCCAAGGATGTGGCTGTGCATCGCGAAGAAATCTATCAGCGCATCCAGCGCGGCGAAGAGATCGGTTCGCCATCGGCATCCGAGAACGTCACTTCGGAGTGAATGTGTTTGCCGCCCGCGCGGTGAGCCGTTATCCTATGCGGCCGCCGCAGCATGGTCGCGGCGAGCGTAAAAAACCGGAGTGATGCCCGAGTGGCCGAAGGGGCTCCCCTGCTAAGGGAGTATAGGGTCAAAAGCCTTATCGAGGGTTCGAATCCCTCTCACTCCGCCAGTTTGAAAAAGAAGGCCCCGCAATGCGGGGCCTTCTTTTTTGTCCCGCGGGCGAGATCGCGATCGCGCAGCGTGCATGGCGGTATCGCACGGACGAAAAAAAACAGGCAGACCTTAAGTCTGCCTGTTTCGATATGGCGCGCCCGGAGAGATTCGAACTCCCGACCGCCTGGTTCGTAGCCAGGTACTCTATCCAGCTGAGCTACGGGCGCGTTTCGTTAGACGCGGAATTCTGCACGAACCGGTTTCACCCGTCAATAACTTCCCGGCAACATTTTTGACAGGATCGCAGGCTGGTTTGGGCGCTTCCTTCGCGATCGCAGGCGATCCGGTGCTGGATTTGAGGCAGGCGTCTCATCCGCTTTGCCGAATGGAGGCCTGGATTAGCAGGGCATTCACGCCCGGCCCGCGAGAATGGTCGGGCAGGGGAATTACAGAACGCGCGAAGTCGCGGGAGTCGAATTGATGCATCTTTCCAAACCCCTGCTCGGGCTGGGGCTGCTGGCTGTTGTGCCGCTGAGCGCAGCGGCCGCGACGTACAACGTCGGACCCGGCCGCCAGTACACGCAGCTCACCACGTTCTTCAACAGCGTCAATCTCGCGCCAGGCGACATCGTCGAGGTCGATGGCGGCACCACGTATGCCGGCAACATCGTGGTGGGCGATGACGACAGCGGCACTGCGGCGAGCCCGGTGACCATCCGCTGGCGCCGCGTCGCGGGCACGACGCGGCCGGTGCTGTCGGGCGGTGCGCATACGATCAAGTTCCAGCAGTCCAACCACATCGTCTTCGAAGGTTTCGAGGTTACGGGCGGCACCAGCAGCTGCATCTTCAGCGAGGCCCACAACGCCACGGTGCGCGACGCCTACGTGCACGACTGTCCGTCGCACGGCATCCTGGCGGCCGACCAGAACTCCGGTTCCTTCACCTTGGAATACAGCGAGATCGCACGTTCCGGTCAGGGCGATCGGCGGCATGCGCTCTACATTCAATCGGATGAGGTGGCGTATCCCGACACCGTGTTCCGTATGCGTTACAACTACGTGCACAGCGCCACCGGTGGCGTGCTGGTGCGCGTGCGCCACCAGCGGGCCGAGATCCATTACAACTGGATCGAGGGCTCCGACCTGCACGAGGTCGAGCTGATCGGTCCGGATTGCGAAACGCAGAAAGCCGGCTGGACCGCCGACCTCCGCCGCGAGGATTCGGAACTGGTCGGCAACGTCATCATCCATCGTTCGACCAGCCGCTCCGGCAATGCGCTGCGCATCGGCGGCGACCTCAATGGACGCAACCAGGGCCGCACGCGCCTGGTGAACAACACCATCCTGCTGGACCGCTCCGGTTCGGCCAACGCGGTGCTGGTCCAGTTGGGCCAAGGCTCGCTGGAGATGCACAACAACGTGGTCTACCAGCCGGCGTCGGGCAGTGCGCCCGCCATCGTCCGGGAAAACCCGGCGAGCAACGTCGACGCGCCGTACTGCGGTCCGCCGAGCCGCGAGCCGTGGTCGGCCGGCCGGCAGGTGTCGGGCTCGAACAACTGGGTCCAGAGCGCCGCCACGCTGGTGCCGACCGAGTGGAGCGGCACCCTGCGCGGTGGCGATCCGATGTTCGTCGACCTGGCCCAGCGGAACCTGCGTCCACGCGCGGGCAGTCCGCTGCTCAACGCCGGCAACAACACGCCGCCCGCGCCCGCCGCGTTCCCATTCCCGACGCCGCAGCTCCTGCCGGCGTTCGATCCGCCCGTGAGGACCAAGCTGGCCATCGGCGATGCGCATGCCCGCCTGCTGTTGGAGAGCAGGATCGACGTTGGTGCATTCGAGCAGTTCGACATCGACCAGGTATCGGACCCGATCCGGGTGAACGGCGCCCATCCCTTGATCCCCGGGGGTACGTCGGGCGCCGCCGCGCAGCCGGTCGCGTCGTCGCAGCCGGCGGTGACCGCGCCCGATGCCGCCGCACCGATTCCCGCGAGGGACCGTCCGCGCTGGCGGCAGTCGCCGCTGACCCGGTATCGCCGGGGCGTCATCCGTCCCTGACGCAGGATCAGGCCGGAGGCGCAGTCCTTCGGAAGTTGCCAGGCCGCCCCTCGTGGGCGGCTTTTTTTTGGCCGGCTGTCCGGAGGCGCTAGCAAGTCGCGTTGGAACAGATGTGTCGGACGGTACGCGTGCTGGGACGCGGCAGCCACGGGCCCTGGATGGGGCGGGGCCGCCGGCGTCGGAACGAACGTAGCGCGGCCTGGCTTGGTGGCCGGGGCCCGCGCCGCATCAGGGGGATGTCGATGAAAGCAACACACAAGAGCCGCAAGGACCGGGTCATCCGGTTCCTGTGGTTGGGGGAAGTGGTCGTGTTGTTCGCGGCCGTCATGGCGGCCGCCTGGATCCGCTTCCATACCGAGCCCGAGTACCAGGTGCAGTTCCTGGAGCAGACGCCGTGGCGGGCCCTGCTTGTCGCCCTGGCCATCACCGGCGCCATGACGGCGTTCGGGCTCTACCAGACCCACGTGCGGCATACCCGCATGGACTTCGTGCTGCGCGTGGCGCTGTCCTTCGCCTTCGGCGGCATCGCCCTGATCGTCCTCTACTACGTGCTGCCGCAGGCGTACCTGGGGCGTGGCGTGCTCGCGATCTCGCTGGCGATCGGCTTGGCGGGCATCGTGCTGGTACGCGTGGCCTGGGTGCGCCTGTTCCATTCGGACGTGCTCAAGCAGCGCGTCCTGATCCTCGGCGCCGGCCGCAACGCCGACCTCATCAATTCCTGCATGCGCCGCCGTTCCGACCGCCGCACGTTCACGGTGGTCGGCTTCGTGCCGGTGCCGGGGCAGCCCGTCCAGGTGCGCGAGGACCTGCTGGTGCATCGTGGCGAAGAAGGCCTGCACGACCTCGCCGAACGCCTGCAGATCGATGAACTGGTCATCGCACCGGACGAGCGCCGGGGCGGCCTGCCGATGGAACAGATGCTGCTCTGCGTGCAGCGCGGCATGTCGGTCGTCGACCTGTCCAGTTTCTTCGAGCGCGAGGCCGGCATGGTCCAGCTCAACGCGGTGGACCCGTCCTGGCTGGTGTTTTCCGGAGGCTTCGACTATTCCACGCCGCGTCGCCTCAGCAAGCGCTTCTTCGACCTGATCGCAGGCGGCGTGCTGCTGCTGATCAGCTGGCCGCTGATGATCCTCGTTGGCCTGGCGGTCTGGCTGGAGTCCGGCGGACCGGTGTTCTACAGCCAGACGCGCGTCGGCGAACGCGGGCGGCATTTCACGCTGACGAAGTTCCGCAGCATGCGCGTCGATGCCGAGAAGAACGGCGTCGCGGTCTGGGCGAGCAAGGACGATGACCGCAGCACGCGCGTCGGCCGCATCATCCGCAAGACGCGCCTGGACGAATTGCCGCAGCTGATCGCGGTCCTGCGCGGCGACATGAGCTTCGTCGGCCCCCGCCCGGAACGCCCGCATTTCGTCGACATGCTCAACGACGAAGTGCGCTACTACGGGGTGCGCCACAGCGTGAAACCGGGCCTGACCGGTTGGGCGCAGCTGCGCTACCCGTACGGGGCGTCGGTGCGCGATGCGGAAGAGAAACTGAAATTCGATCTCTTCTACGTGAAGAACCACGGACTGGTGTTCGATCTGATGATCCTGCTCCAGACCGTGGAAGTGGTGCTGTTCGGCCGTGGCGCGCGCTGAGCGCACACGGCCCGCGCATGCCGTGGGATCAGCCGGGCACGAGGCTGCGCAACAGGCGCTTGATGCCGAACGGCACGAGCGCCTTGATCTGACCACGCAGCGCTGCATCCCGGGTCAGGCGCCAGGCGCGCCTGGCCAGCGTGGCGCCGTCCTTCCAGCGGCCGCGGATCAGCATGCCGCGCGCGTTCCTGGTGTAGGTTCCCGCCAACGCCTCATCCAGTTCCCGGTCGTCGACGCTGCCGCGCGCATCGGCGACGGCTGCTTCGACCACGCGCACGTAGTCGTCATAGGTACTGTCTGCCGCCGACAGGCCATCATGGCCGCGCATCGCGCGGACGAGCGCCTGTTCGACGACGCCGATCTTCCAGTGCCGCGCTACGCGCAGGTGGAACTCCAGGTCTTCGGCCGTGCGCAGTCGTTCGTCGAAACCGCCGAGCTGGTCGACCACGTCCCGGCGCAGCAACACCGAGGCGGGCGCCAGCGCCGGGTTATGCAGGATCCAGCGCAGCACCCAGCCATCTTCGCGCAAGGTGTCGCGGCGACGGAATACGTCGATGTGGCGGTACTCGCCGTCGACGCGCTCCACGTCGCAGACCACCATGCCGAAATCGGGATGCGCTTCGAGGAAGTCGACCTGCAACGCGGTCTTCTCCGGCAGCCACAGGTCGTCGCTGTCCAGCAGGGCCAGATAGCGTCCCTGGGCCAGTCGCAGGCCATGGTTGCGTGCGGCGGATACGCCCGCGTTCGCCTGCCACACATAACGCACGCGATCGCCGTAGCGCGCGCGCAGCATGTCGTCGGTGCCGTCGGTGGAGCCGTCGTCGATCACGATGATCTCGTCGACGCTGCGGGTCTGCGCGAGTACGGAATCGATCGCGCGCGGCAACAGGTCCCGACGGTTGTACGTCGGTATAATCACTGAAACTTCGATGCGGGCCGCCATGCTGAAGGACGTCTCCAAGAAGCTGCTCTATACCACCGGGCTGCTCGGTCTCTACCACCGGCTCCGCAATGCGGACAGCCTGACCGTCGTGATGTTCCATCGTACCCTGAGTCCGGACGATCCGCGCTGGACCACCTGCGATCCGGACTACACCCTGGCCACCGGTTGGCTGGAGCAGACGCTGGTGTTCTTCCGTCGCCACTACAACGTGGTGTCGCTGGACCAGGTACTCGCGTCCCGCCGTAACGGCACGGCGCTGCCCAAGCGCGCGCTGCTGATCACCTTCGACGATGGCTGGGCCGACAACGCCGACTACGCGCTGCCCGCGCTGGAGCGCGCGGGCCTGCCGGCGCTGATGTTCGTCGTGGCCGATGCGGTCGGCACGCGGCAACCGTTCTTCCAGGAACGCCTGATCGCGGCATGGCGGCGGAAGGCCGTGACCGTACGGGAACTGGCGGCTGCGTTGCCGGCGGGCGAGACAGCGGAAGCGGGAGAGGAATCCATCACCGCGCTGCGGGCGGTCATCGCGCGCCTGGAAGCACTGGAGGCCGGCGTCCGCACGCAGGTGCTGGCGCCCTTCATGGAAAAGCTCGACGACGGGCACCGGCACATGGTCACGGTCGAGGAACTCCAGCGCCTGCAGGCCGGCGGTGTCGCGCTGGGCCTGCATGGCAAGACCCATACGCCGATGAAGCTCGCGCCGGACCTCGATGCCGAATTGTCCGGTGCGCGCACGTCGCTCGCGCACCAGCTGGGACAGGCGCAGGCGAGCGCCGAATCCATGTCGTTCCCGCACGGCTCGTTCGATGCAGGCATTGCGCAACGCGCCCGCGAGTCCGGGTACGAGCTCGTGTTCACCAGCGTGCCCGTGTTGAACCCGATGGCACAGGGCGTGGGCTGGCTGCTGGGGCGTACCGGGTTCGAGACGGATGCGGTGGTGGATGCGCGCGGCCGCTTCCGCGATGACTGGCTGGCGCTCTACCTGTTCCGGCGACAGGCGCGGCGCCTGGCCTGATCCGACCGTGTTGCGCCCCGCTTGGCGGGGCGCCGCGTCATTCGTCTTCGTCCGCCGAGGTCAGGAAGACCGGTGCCGTCGCGAACGGCGCGTCCGGCGATGTCCAGCGCATGAAGACCGGGCGCCGACTGCGTTCGACGAAGTGCAGCGACTGCCAGCCGGCACGCTGTGCCTCCGGCGCGGAGATTTCCACCGACACCGCACTGCATCCCAGCTTGCGTGCCGCGCGCAGCAGTTCGCCGACGTGCGTCGCGGACATGCCACGCGCGCCATCCACCGACCAGAAATCGCGCACGTGCAGCGTGCCGTCCATGCGTTGCACGGCGAACCAGGCCTGCAAGGCGCGGTCGTGCGCGCGCTTCACGAGCAGGTAGCGCGTGGTCGCCAGGGGGGATTCGTCGAAGCGCCAGCGCAGATGGGCGACGTCGCGAACCGCCATCACGGCATCGTCCTTCGCCGATTCGGCCCACACCGCATCGATGCGCGCATCGGCCTGGTCCGCCCACGCCGAACAGAGGGAAGGCTCGCGCAGGCGTGCGAACGCATCGCGGCAGGCGATCGCGACATCCGCGGCCCAGCCGACCGGCGCCGCCAGCCAACCCGGCATGCGGCTGCGCAGGTAGCCGGCATGCCGCAGCACGCGGGCATAGCGCACCAGATGCGTCGACTGCGCATAGCCGATGCGCTTGAACACGGGTGCGGCCTTGGGATTCGGGAAACCGTAGAGCACATCGAGCGCCTGGTCCGCCGCAGCGATGAGGCCCTGCTGCAGCATCAGGGCGGGGCCCAGCGACCGGTGCTGCGGCAGCACCGCCAGATCCACCAGCACACCGGCACGCAGCTCCTGGCCGCGCCACGACAGGCGACGGCGGCCCGCGGACGCGGTGCCTACGTGGGCCTGCCCCGGTACGTCGAGCAGCAGCTGCAGCACGGGCTCGCCATGCGGGCAGCGCAGGTAGAACCACTCGTACTTCGCCGTCATCCGGGCGTCCTGGCCCAGGTTGCCGCGCCACAGCGCCAGCACGGTATCCCGGTCGTGCGCCGGGCGGCCGGCCTCCACGAGGTACTGCGGCGCGGTGGGCATGGCATTCATCGCTCAGTCCAGTTCGGGAACGTCGCCGGCCAGCACCGGCGCCATGTGCAGGTACTTCGTCGTCCTGCGCTTGTTGCGAACGTCGTCGTATACCGCCTGCGCATGCTCGGGAGTGATGCCGAGCGCGATGGCCAGCTCGCTGGCGGGCCGGTCGTGGTTGAGCGCCCAGATCGCCAGGTCCATCTGCTGGTAGGGCAGGGCGAAATAGAACTCGTCCTGGCCCTGGCTCAGGCTGTAGGTGTCGGTGGTCGGGATCGCCGCGCAGACGCGTTCCGGCAGGCCCAGGTGGCGCGCCATGCCGTACACCTGCGACTTGTACAGGTGCGCGATCGGCTTGACGTCGGCGGAGCCGTCGCCATTCTTGACGAAGAAACCCTGGTCGTATTCCACCCGGTTCGGCGTGCCGACCACGCCGTAGTTGAGGCGGTCGGCGTGGAAATACTCCAGCGTCTTGCGGATGCGCTGCTTGAAGTTGGTGGCCGCGACGATGGTCAGGTAATCGGCCAGCGCGAGGTCGCGCTCGTGCATGGCGCCGTCCGGCGACTGCGCGATCAGCCGGAACCGGTTGATGCGTCCTTCGGTGCCGCCGTCGATGACGATCTTGAACTTCCACCCTTCGCCGTACTCCGGCAGGGTGTTGCGCACGGCCTGGTCGCGCGCGCGGTAGCAGCCGATCGCCGCCAGCGCGGGCGCGATGTCCACGGTCTCCGTGCGGACGCCCAGGTGCTCGGCGAGGATGTGCGCGCGCGCGGCGCTGTCGTCGGAGGAATCCTGCTCCGGCAGGATCAGCGTGAACACGCGGTCCGGGCCCAGCGCGCGCACCGCGAGCGCGGCGCTGACGGAACTGTCGATGCCGCCGGAGATCGCGACGACGAGCCCACGCCGGTGCAGCTGGCGCGCGGTGATCTCGCGCAGGCGCGCGCAGATGCGGTCGGCTTCGCTCTGGTAGTCGATGTCGAGGACGTGGTGGTCGAGCTGGCTCATGGGCTTGCGGTCTGCTCCGTCAGTTGGACACGTCGGACCTTGCCGGACGCAGTGCGCGGCAGGGCATCGACGAAGGTGATGTGTCGGGGGATCTTGTAAGCGGCCAGGCGCGCACGGCAGTGCGCCTTGATGCGGTCTTCGGCGCGCGGCAGCACGTCATCCGCCACGACGAAGGCCTTGATGACCTGGCCCAGCGCGTCGTCCTCGATGCCGACCACCGCGACTTCGCGGATGCCCGGCAGTTCGGCGATGACTTCTTCCACGTCGGTGGGGTGCACCCGGTGCGCGCCGGTCTTGATCATGTCGCTGCGGCGGCCCTGCAGGAACAGGTAGCCGTCCGCGTCCAGGTAGCCGAGGTCGCCGGTATGCAGCCAACCGTCGCGCAGCACGGCCTGCGTCGCGGCAGGGTTGTTCCAGTACCCGAGCATGATGCCGGGGCCGCGCACGCAGACTTCGCCGGCCTGGCCCGCGGCCACGGCCACGGCCACGGCCGCGCCGCCCTCGCCGACGATACGCCAGTGCGTGTCCTGCACGGGGATGCCGACGGAACCGCGCTTCTCGTCCAGGCGCTCCGGCGGCAGCCAGCTGATCCGCGAGGTCGCTTCGGTCTGGCCGTACATCAGGAACAGCCGCGCGTCCGGCAGCAGGCCGCGCACGCGGTCGGCGACCGCCGGCGCCATCGCGCCGCCGGCCTGGGTCAGGTAGCGCAGCGAGGCGAGATCGTGGCCGCGGCGCTCCAGCATGTCCATCAGCAGCACATAGGTGGAAGGCACGCCGGAAAAGCCGGTCGCGCGATGGTGCTGGATCGCGTCGAGCACCTGGATCGGGAACACCATGCTCGGCCCCAGCACGATGCACGCGCCGCTCGCCAGGTGGGTATGCAGCACCGACGCGCCATAGGCGTAGTAGAACGGCAGTACGCTGACCACCGTGTCCTGCGGCGCAAGTCCGAGGTAGTCGATCACCGCATCCGTGTTCGATGCCACGTTGGCATGGCTGAGCATCACGCCCTTGGGGTCGCCGGTGGTGCCGGACGTGTAGAGCAGTTGTGCCAGGGTCGCGTCTGCGTCTGCATCGCATGCAGCGAGCGAGTCGTCGCCGCTCTCACTGGGCAGCGATGCCTCCGGCGCGAGTCCGATCGCCGCCGGCACGGGCGATCGACCGTCCCACTCGGAGAGCGTCTGTTCCATGTCGCGGTGGCCGGCCTCGTGCACGACGAAGCGCGCGCCGCAATGGCGTAGCCAGGGACCGAAGTCGCGAGAACGGGCCTGTGCGTTCAGCGGCGCGACGACACCACCGGCGAGCCACGTGCCATAGACCGCCACCGCGGCTTCGATCCGATTCGGCAGGACGATGGCCACACGCTCCTGCGCCTGCAGGCCTGCACGGCGCAGGTAGCGCGCGAAGCCGCACGCCTGCTGCCAGAACGTCGCGTAGTCGACCGTGCGTGCACCGTCGACCATCGCGACGCGCTGTGGGGCGCTGCGTGCGTTCCGGGCGAGGCGGGCGGTCAGGCGCTCCATCGGCAGTCGGCTGCGCTCAGACAGCGACGGCGAGCTTGCGGGAAACGAACGCGTCGACGGTCTGGATCGAGTCGAAATTGGCCGGCGTCATTTCCTCGGCCGCGATCTGCAGCTTGAACGCGTCCTCCAGGAAGAAGACCAGCTCGTGGATCCCGGTGGAATCGATGATGCCCCCCTGGATCAGCGAGTCCTGGTCGCCCACCGCGGACGGGTCGTCCGAGAAGAGGAAGTTCTGCAGGATGAAGGCTTTGATCTGTTGCTTCTGCGGCATGGTGTCCCCGGCATTTCCTGTTCCGTTGCTGTCCAGATGAACGGCGGTTCGGACGTTCACCGGCCAAGCGGGGCAGGGGGGCAGGGCGGACATTCGCGGTGCTACCATCGCCGCCCGACCCTGCCGACAGGAGCCCCCGATGCGTGCTTCCTTCCTGCTGCTGTCCGTCGTGGCGCTGGCCGCCTGCCGCGAGAACGCGCCGGCCGCGGCCCCCGCGGAACCGCCCCGCACCGTGCAGGACGCTTCGCCGCAGGCATACGCATCGGAAAAGCAGGCGTTCGTGGTGTCCGAACAGGTCGTCGGCCTGGACCACCCGTGGTCGGTCGCGTTCCTGCCCGACGGCGGATTGCTGGTCACCGAGCGTGCCGGCCGCCTGCGCCGGATCGCTGCCGATGGCAGCGTGTCCGCACCGATCGAGGGCTTGCCGGACATCTTCGTCGACGGACAGGCGGGCCTGCTGGATGTGGCGCTGTCGCCCGAGTATGCCAACGACGGCCTGGTCTACCTGGCCTTCGCCGAACCGACGTTCCGCGGCAACAAGGCCGGTACCGCGGTGGTGCGCGGCACGCTGAAGGGCACCGCGCTGGCGGATGCGACCGTCGTCTACCGGCAGGAACCCAAGCTCTCGCACGGCACGCACGTGGGTGCTCGACTGGTGTTCGACGACCAGGGCCACCTGTTCGTCACCCATGGCGACAACCGCGTGGGCGCGGCCACGGCACAGGAACTGGACAAGCTGTCCGGCAAGATCGTGCGCATCCATCCCGATGGCACCGTACCGGCCGACAACCCGTTCGTGGCCAAGGCCGGTGCGCGCGGCGAGATCTGGTCGTACGGGCATCGCAATGTGCAGGGTGCCGCGCTGCATCCGGTGACCCGCCAACTGTGGGCGACGGAGCACGGGCCGATGGGAGGCGATGAACTCAATCTGCCGAAAGCCGGCCTCAACTATGGCTGGCCGGTGATCACGCACGGCGTGGACTACAGCGGGCGGCCGGTGCCCGGATCGCAGGGCAATGCCGCGCCCGGCATGGAGCCGCCGCACCACGTATGGATGAAGTCGCCCGGCCTCAGTGGCATGGCGTTCTACACCGGCGACGCGTTGCCGGGCTGGAAGGGCAACCTGTTCCTCGGCGCGCTCGCATCGAAGGCGCTGATCCGGCTCGAACTCGAGGGCGATCGCGTCGTCCATGAGGAGCGCCTGCTGCTGGACCGCAACCAGCGCATCCGCGATGTGCGGCAAGGGCCGGACGGCGCGCTCTACGTGCTGGTTGACGCGCCGGCGCCCGACGGCAAGCTGCTGCGCATCGCACCTGCGCCTGCCGTTGCATCGGCGCCTGCACCGGCAGCGCCGGCGGCCGGCGCGCCGTAACGCGCGGTCTTCAGCCGGCCGTCGCCGTCGCCGGCTTGCGCGCGATGAAGTCCACGCTGGTGATGCAGAGCTGTTCGGCGGGAACGTCCGCGAACTTTGGATGCACCGGCATGGCGGCCAGCTGCTTCATCCGTTCCGCCCGCGTAGTGCGGGTGTCGAGATCGATGTCGAAGCCGTGCCGGCGCGCGCCGTCGACGAACCAGTGCGCACGCAGGCGGTTCTGGTAGAGGAAGGCGTTGTTCCAGCGCTGCCATTCCTCGTCGGAGTAGCGCAGGTAGTTCAACTGGTGGACGTTGCGGTCCACGTAGGCGTAGTGGTCGCCGCAGTTCACCGAATGGAACATCACGCCGCGCGGCGAAAGGACGCGCATCGATTCGGCGTACATCGCGTCGATGACCTCCGGCGGCACGTGCTCCAGCACGCTGTTGGAGAACACCACGTCCACGTCGCCGTCCGGTAGCGCGCTGCGGGTGGCGTCGGCGGGCGCCCGGTAGTCGATTACTCCGCCCGTGGCCGTGCCCAGGTCGGCGCCGCTGTGCAGGCGAGCGAGCAGGTCGCGGTGGCGCTGTTCGACTTCCGCCAGCGGGGCATCCGCGGCGTCGGCGATGCGGGGCAGGAAGCGGCCCAGGATTTCCGCGCACTGGACCGTCAGGTCCCTGCGCATGTGCGGGTTCAGATCGTAGGTCGTCACGCGCGCCGCGCCCGCCAGATAGCAGGCGAACGGGAACGTGGGGTACCAGCCGGTGCCGATCTCGAAGCAGCGCAGGCCCTGCAGCGTCACGCCCGCGTCGCGCAGGTGGCCGATCATGATCTCCCAGTCGTCGACCTTGGTCGCGAGTTCGCCATCGAAATCGCGCAGGCCGCCGAAGCGCCGCTGCAGGTGGAAATGCATCGTGTGCCCGCCGGGCAACGCGCCGAGAACTTTCTGGATGATGCCCTTGACCCGCCAATCCATGCCTTGATCCCCTCGATCTGCCGCGCGGCAGGTGGTTACGCGATCGCCCCGGAAGGCTGTGCGGTGGTGGCTGGCGCGAGGCGCGCCTCGACCGTCTGCCGGTGCACCAGCATCGTCGACAGCACGCCGACGAAGGCCTGGTTGTCGCCGAAGCCGGTGGCGCGGCCCTGCCTGCATTTTTCCACCAGGCGACCGACCGCCGCCGCGTCGAAGTAGCCCGCCTCGCGGATCGACTCCGGCGACAGCAGGTCGGCCACGTAGTCCAACGGCTTGCCATCGAAGAAGAAACTCTGGCTGTCCGGCGCGCGGTAGGGCTGCTTGGTCCGCTGCACGATATCCGGAGGCAGCAGGTCGGCGAGTGCGCGACGCAGCAGGTACTTCTCGGTCATGCCGCGGATCTTGAAGCTGGGCGGCAGGCGGTTGGCGAATTCGATGACGCGGTGGTCCAGGTAGGGGAAGCGCCCTTCGATCGAGTTGGCCATCGCCACGCGGTCGCCCTGCGACGAGAGCAGGTAGCCGGCCAGCAACGATTTCGCTTCCACGTACTGGTCGCGGGCCAGGTCGCTCCAGCGCGCCATGTCGGGCGGCAGCGTCTGTTCGTAGGCGTCCAGCGCGTCCCACCGCGATGCGTTGGCGCGCAGCTCGGGCGACAGGAAGGCGAGCGCGCGCTGCGACGTCGTCCAGCGCGGCACGTGCGCGAAGATCGGCCGGTGCAGGTGCTCCATGCCCTGGCCGAAGAACGACTGCGCGAACGCCGGATTGCTGACCGGCGAGTGCTGCAGGTAGCCGTACAGCTTCTGCAGCAGCCGCGGGCGCATCTTGGACTCCGGCTGGCGTGCCCAGAAACGGCGGATCTTCGCTTCCTTGAACAGGTCGTAGCCACCGAACACTTCGTCGGCGCCTTCGCCGGTCAGGACCACCTTGTAGCCGTGCCGGCGCACGCTGCCGGCCAGCAGCATCAGCGGGATGGGCCCGGTGCGCAGCACGGGCGTCTCGGTGTGGCGGATCAGCCGCGGCAGCGCTTCGCCGATGTCGCGGCGGGTGCAGGTCAGCGTGGTGTGCTCGGTGCCGAGGTGCCGCACCATCGCCTGCTGGTATTCGCTTTCGTCGAACTCGCCATCCTCGAACGCCACCGAGAACGTACGCACCGGCGTATCGGTGAAGCCGCGGATCAGGGCGACGATACCCGACGAATCCAGGCCGCCACTGAGGTAGGCGCCCACCGGCACGTCCGCGCGCAGCTGCAGGCGCACGGCATCGACCAGCAGCTCGCGTAGCTCGGCCGTGGCCTGTTCCAGCGTCAGCGGGTAGCGCGCGGGCGACGTCTCCTGCGCATCCGGGAACGTCCAGTCCCAGTAGCGGCGCAGGTGCTGGCGCCCATCGCGTTCGACCGTCAGCACGTGCCCGGGCGGCAGGCTCTGCACGCCCTGGTAGAGCGTTTCCGGATCCACCGGCGCCCAGTACGTCAGCGTCTGCATCAGCGCCTGCGGTTCCAGGTGCGCGCATTCCGGCAGTACGGCGAGCAGCGATTTCACTTCCGAGGCGAACCACAGGCGGCCGCGTTGCCGCGTGTAGTACAGCGGCCGGATGCCGGCGCGGTCGCGCGCCAGCACCAGGCGCTGGCGTTCGCTGTCCCACAGCGCGATGGCGAACTGGCCGTTGAGGTGGTGGACGAAGTCTTCGCCGTAGCGGTCGTACAGGTGCACGATCACTTCGGTGTCCGAGTGCGTGTAGAAGTGGTGGCCCTTGGCCTCCAGCATCTGGCGCAGCTCGACGAAGTTGAAGATCTCGCCGTTGAAGACGGTCCACACCGTACGGCGCGGGTTGTGGATGGGCTGGTCGCCGGTCGACAGGTCGATGATCGACAGCCGCGCATGCGCCAGGCCGATGCTGGGCGCGGCGTGGAAACCGAAGCCGTCAGGCCCGCGGTGCGCCAGCGGATGGATCATCCGCTCCAGCGCGTCCCGCGCACTGGCCGAGACGACATCGGGACCCATGAAACCCGCGATTCCGCACATGTGCCGCTTCCCCTGTGTCCGTGTCCGTATGGTGTCAGGCCGAATCGGCCGCGTATGCCGTGCGTGCCGTCCGTGTGCCGGCCACCGCCTCTTCGCAGGCGAGCAGGGTGTCCCGCGCCACCTGGTGCCAGTCGCGCGAGAACCGTCGCGCCAGCGCCGCCTCGTCCCAGTCGCGGTCGAGCGCCTCGGCCAGGGCGTCGGCCAGCGCGTCTGCATCGCGCGCCGGAATCAGCAGGCCGCTGGCCGCGTCCACCACTTCCGGAATGCCGCCGACCGGCGTCGCGACGACCGGCCGGCCGCAGGCCAGGGCCTCGACGAGCACGTTCGGATGGCCTTCGGAATAGCTCGGCAGCGTGACCAGGTCAGACGCGACCATCCACTGCGCGACCTGCGCCGGGGCCTGGCTGCCGGCCAGGTGCAGTGGCAGACCGGGCTCGGCGACCAGCGCCGCGGCGAGTTCGGCCTGCAGGGGGCCGTCGCCGACGAACACCACGCGCGCTGCCGGCCGCGTGGCGGCGAGGCGGCGGGTGGCGTGCAGCAGTTCGCGCAGGCCTTTCTCGGCCACGAGGCGTCCCACGTACAGCACGACCTCCGCATCCTGCGGCAACCCCAGCGCTTCGCGCGCGCCGCGACGGTCGCCCGGATGGAACAGGGCGGCATCGCAGCCGTTGGGAATCGCGCGGATGCGCTCCGGATCCGCGCCGTACTGGCTGACCGCGACGCGGCCCAGATCCTCGCTGACGACCAGCAGGCGCTGCGCGGCGCGGACCACCGGCTGGGTGAGGCGGCGGCTGATCGCATCGCGCACGCGCAGGTCGGAGCCCCGCGCGCCGGCGACGAACGGCACACCGGCCGCACGCGCGGCCCGCATGGCGCCAAAGCCGTCGGGATACAGCCAGTAGGCCAGGACCACGTCAGGCGCGAACGCCCGTACGGGCCGGGACAGTGCCTGCGCGCACAGATGGCCGTTGAACGGGCGGCTCACGGCGGGCAGGGCGGGGTAACGGACGTACTCCACGTCGCAGCCCGGCGCCACGTGGCCGGCGTCGGCGTCGGCGGCGCGGTACAGGTAGCTGCGCGGCTGCGCCCAGCGCGGATAGGTGGCGATCGGGCTGAGCACCTTCACCTCCGCCAGGCGCGAAAGCTCGCGCACGGTCTGGTACACCGGGCGGCCGCGATTGGGTTCCCCGGCGATCGGGAACTGGGAGGTGACGATCAGGATGCGCATGCGGGAAGGAAGGTTGTGGCGCCGCCGGACTGTCCGCCGCGTGGCGTGGTTGGCGTTATAAAAGCCGAGTCATGCCGATGCAGGGGGATAGGGTGGGTCACGAAACGTCTTCGCCCTCGCGGATGGTGGAACTGGATGCCCTGCGCGGTATCGCCGCGGTCGCCGTGCTGGGTTACCACTTCACAACGCGTTACGAGGAGCAGATCGGCCATGCCAAGGGCATGCCGGTCGACCTGCTGGCGGGGAAGTACGGCGTCTACCTGTTCTTCCTGATCAGCGGGTTCGTGATCTTCATGACGCTGGAGCGTACCCGCACCGCGGCGGATTTCGTGGTCTCCCGGTTCTCCCGCCTGTTTCCCGCCTACTGGGTGGCGGTGCTGCTGACCGCGACGGTCGTGTACACGGCCGGCCTGCCGATCCAGCAGCTTCCCGCCTGGCAGGCGCTGCTCAATTTCACCATGGTCCAGGAGATCCTCGGCGCCGAGCATCTCGACGGCTCGTACTGGACCCTGCAGATCGAACTGTTCTTCTACATGCAGATGCTGTTCTGGTACGCGCTGGGACAGCTGCGGCGTATCCACTGGATCATCGGCGGCTGGCTGGTGCTGGCGACCGTCGAAGGCCTGTGCGAGAAATACCACTGGCATTTCTCGTACTGGGTGCGGGAGCTGATGATCCTGCGCTTCATTCCGTTCTTCGCGATCGGCATCCTGTTCTACCGCCTGCATCGTTACCCGGATGAGTGGCGGCTCAACCTGACGATGCTGCTGTGCGCGCTGCTCGCCATCGCCATCGGCGAGCGTCCGATCTTCCTGCCGGTCGCGCTGGTGTGCTGCGCGATCTTCGCGTCGTTCATCCGCGGCAAGCTGGCGTTCCTGGATACGCGGTTCTTCGCGTTCCTGGGCGCGATCTCGTACACGCTGTACCTGGTCCACCAGGCGATCGGTTTCGTGGTGATCCACCGGCTGGAGCACCTGGGCATGCCCGCGTGGCTGGCGTGCCTGGGCGCGGCCGGGCTGTCGCTGGCGCTGGCCACGCTGCTGCACCGGCTGGTCGAAAAGCCCGCGATGGCGTGGATCCGTGGCAACTGGAAGGCGACCCGCATGCACACGCTGGCCAACCGATGAGGCATGCTGGCCAGGCGGCGCACGTCGCATCCCGCGTTGCCGCCGACAAGGACATCCGCTTGCTCCATCGCCCAGACACCCGTCGCGCATGAGTGCCGACGCCGCGACACACGGCCTGTTCGCCAGGATCGCTTCTTCGGCCGCCTACGGCATCGTCGGCGGATTGCTGGGTCGCGCCGTGGGGCTGGTGGGCACGCTGCTGGTCGCGCGCCATCTCACGCCCGACATCGTCGCCGAGGTCACGGTGGCGACCGTGATCGCGCTGACCGGCAACTGGGTGGCGGCGTGGGGCTGCGGCCAGTACGTCGTGGTGAAGGGCGACCAAGGCCGCGAAGCGATCTTCACCGCCAGCGTGGTCTACCTGCTCGCCGGACTGGTGATGATCGCGTGCCTCTGGTTCGCCGCGCCGGCGCTCGCCGGCTGGGTGCAGGCGCCGCGCGTGGCGGACTACCTGCCGGGCGCGCTGATCGGCATCGGCATCCGTCGCCTCGGCGCGATCCCCGACAAACTGCTCGCACGCGAACTGCGCTTCGGCCGCATCGCCGCGGGCACCGCATTGGGGGACATCGTCTACGCCATCGTGGCGGTCACGCTGGTCAGCACCACGTCGCTCGGCGGGCAGTCGATGATCCTGGCCTTCATCGCACAATCGACGGTGATCGCGGGCATGACCGTGTCCGCGACGGGGTTTCGGTCCTGGCTGTCGCCGGTGCGGATCCCGCTGGCGCGGCTGCGCGACCTGCTCCGCTTCGGTGCGCCGATCACGGGGGAAGTCGTGCTGAGCGAAGGCGCGCGCTACTGGGACAAGCCGCTGATGCTGCGCCTGGTGGGTGCGCACGACGCGGGCAGCTACGGCCTGGCGTTCAACCTGGCGCAGCTGCCTGCAGTCTATGTCGGTGGCCACGTCGGCACGGTGATGATGCCCGCGGTGGTCAGGGCTGATCCGGCCGAACGGCCCGCCCTGATGGTGCGTGCGTTGACCTTCACTGCGCTGATCCTGTTCCCGATGTCGGCCGGGCTGGCGGTCTGCGCACCGACCCTGGTCGATGCGCTGTTGCCGGCCACCTGGTCGCAGGTGGCGCCCTTGCTGAGCGTGCTCGCGATCGCGTCGCTGCCGGGCTCCGGCAGCTTCATCCTGTCGGCCTTTCTCGCGGCGCATGCGCGCAACCACCGGCTGATGTGGATCGAAGTGGCGACGATGGCCAGCCTCATCGCTGCGCTCTGGCTGCTGTCGAAGGGCGGTGTGCTGCTCGCGTCGGTGGCGATCGGCGTGGCCGCGCTCGTCCAATGGGTGCTGACCGTGCAGGCCTGCCGTGTCGACGGCTTGCGCCTGCAGGGGTTGGGTCCGGCACTCTTGCGGATCGCGCTGGTCAGCGCGGCGATGGTACTCGCCGTGTTGGCGTGGCGATGGGCGCTCGGCGCTGCGCTCGGCACGGTCGGTGGCCTCGTCACCGAAGTATTGGTCGGCATGGTTGTGTATGGTGTTGGCCTGTGGGGATTCGCGCGCCGACTGGTCGGGGACGCGCTGGCGGGCATCGGGATGTCCCGTTTGCGGATCCCGGGCATACGGACGCGGCAAGGGGAAGGCACGTCATGATCGATTTCAACGCCATCGCGCTGTTGCGCCGCCGCGCGGCGACCAGTTGCCAGCTGGCACTCGCCGAGGACCAGCGTTTCCTCGAAATGCGCGAAGGCGACAAGGCGCGGCTGGTCGAGGCGTATCGGGCCAATGGCATGTCCGGCAAGCCGGAGCGCCTGCAGCGCCGGTACGACCATGGCATGCGCTGCTTCGCCATCGAGGAGGGCGAGCATCTCGTCGCGTGGTTCTGGGCGCTGCACGGCGTACCGCGCTACATGGACGAGTTCGCCTGGCAGATCCCGCTGAAGGAATCGCAGGTATGGCTGCGCGATGCGTTCGTCGTGCCCGAGCGGCGCGGCCGTCGTTTGCTGCTGGCCATGATGGGCATCGGCATGACGGTGGAATCCACGCCGATGGAGTATTTCTCCGACGTGAGCGTGTCCAACCGGCCATCGCTGCGGGCGCATGCCGCGATGGGCTTCAGCCGCTTCGCCACAGTGCGCAGCCTGCGCCTGGGCAGCGGCTGGTTCTGGCGCAGCCTGCCGCCGGAAGGCCTGCCGGCACCGGCGCAACTGAGGCCGGACCAGCAACGCCTGCGCATGTCGGCCGAAGAGATCGCCTGGCACCACGCGCAGATCGCGTGATCCGCACGTCCTAGTCGTCGTGCCCCAGCCGGTAGGCGAGCGGGCGCAACGGTCGCGCGGCCGCCATCGCGATGCGATGCAGGCGTCCCGTGTGCAGGATGCCGGACACCATCGGTTGCCGGTCGGGCAACAGGTCGGCCATGTAGGACGTTTCGTGCGCCTGGCTGTCGAACAGCGTGAGATCGGGCCACTGGCCATCCAGCGCCTGCAGCAGGTGCCATTCGTTGAGCTTGCCGGGACTGCTCGTGGCGAACGCGGGATCCCAACCGGTCTTGAAGCCGCTCAGGCCGCCACCGAAATGCAGGTTGCTGCTGCTCGCCACCACCTGATCGCCGCACAGCGTCTCGACGAACACCATGCCGCCGCTGCTCGCCAGGCGCGGCACCAGTTCCAGGAAGAACGTGCGTTCGCCTTCCGACGCCAGCATCGAGCTGCCGCGTTCGCCTTTCCAGCCGGCGTCTTCGAGCGTCAGGTGGCGCATGGCGGCGGCTTCGTCCGCGTCGGCGCCCTGGAGGATGCGCAGGCTGACGTCGCCACGCTCCTGCAGCCGGCGCAGCCGACGGCGCAGATCCTTGGCGGTGGCGGCACGGACGCGCGCCGCGGCAGGCACGTCATCGGGATGGCGCCGCAGCACGGGCCGCTGCGACAGCGCGGTCTGCGACCACGCCAGGCCGGCCTCGTCGCGCAGCGCGGCCCACAGGTCGCCGTCGCCGGCGACGTTGTGCCAGACGATGGCGCGATCGCGCAGCGTGCCATCGCGCATGCGGCCTGCGATCGCGGCGGCGACGTCCGCGACTTCGCCGGGCAGATGGAGCACGCCGGACTGGAAGGCGTGCTGGTGGCGGTATGCGCGCCAGTGGGGCACCGGCACGAAGCCGTTGGCCGCACGGCGCTGCAGGCAGGTCAGGCCGATCAGCGTGTCGCCCCGCTCGACGCTCAGCACGACCGGCGGTGCGTCCGGGGTCAGCCAGCGTGACGCCGCGAGCACGAAGCCCGGATGCAGGAACGGCACGGAGGCCGCCGAGTGTTTCGCCAGGGCTTCCCAGGCGCGCAGGTCGTCGTTGGACAACGCATCCAGCGGGCGCAGGCGTGTGCGCAGGCTCACGGCACGACCTCGTCGCCACGGCGCCGGCGGTAGAGATCGACGATGCGCGCACGCCAGCCCACCCGGTCCACCGACAGCCAGCCCATGCGGCCTTCCGCCATCGCCAGCGAGCGTTTGTAGTCGACATGCCCCGCCATCAGCTCGTAGCGGTCGTAGCCGTTGCCGAGGAATTCGTTGATCGCGCTGGCGAGCAGCAGCAATCCGGGGCTGCCGGACTGGCCGACCTGGCGGTAGTCGATGCCGGCCTGGTAGAAGCAGCTCGTGCCACGCCACACCAGGTGGTAGAGGTAACCGACCACCGCGTCGCCGGCGTCCAGCCGCATCAGGTGCACGCCGGCCTCCGACGTGGAGGCGGCGATCAGCGCGCGATGGAACGCGATGATGCGCGGATCACCGAAGGCGCCGTGCTCGCCGCTGTCCTCGTCCCAGTGCGCCTGGTGCAGGTGCACCAGTTCGTCGAAGAAGGCGAGCCTGTCCTGCTGCGTTACCGCGGTGCTGCAGGCGAGCGGGCCGAACTGGTCCGCCAGCTTGCGCGCCGTGCGGCGCAGGCGCGCGCGCGTGCTGCTGCCGGGGACCGTGCTCACGTAATCCTGCTGGCTGTGGCGCAGGCTGGCGAGGTCCACGTACGGAGTGGGCCGCGCGGTCATCTGCAGGCGCAGTCGCGGCGAGCGCAGCCGTTCCAGTGGAATGCCGTCCACGTCCAGGCCGGGCAGATAGAGCGTCAGCCAGTGACGCTCGCGGTGCTCGAAATGCGCCACGCACGCGGCGAGCACGTCATGCTCGCACCCGGTGAGCGAGAGCACGCCGTTGAACTCGACGGTGATGCTGTCCGCCACCCGTTCGCCCACCTGGTGCAGGCGGACATGCTTGAGGCCGAGCGCGAACAGGCGACGCTGCTCGACCACGATGCCCAGCCCGACGCATTCGTCGTCGCACCACACCGACATGAGGCGCGCGCGCGGCAACGGGCACAGCGTGCGCAACCAGGTGCCGATCCAGATCCAGCTCTGGAAGAAGCTGCCGCGACTGCGTGCCTCGAGCGCGCGCCAGCGCGCTTCCAGCACGTCCAGGGCAGGGAGGCGCTCGACCCGCACGTCATAACGCGCGGCCGACGCGCCGGTCTCAGCCGAACGTCGCATCCAGGCCCTTCTCCACGCCGGTCCGGGGCGTCCAGCCCAGGTCCGTTCGCGCGGCGGTGGTGTCGAAGTTGGCCAGCGGGCGCAGCGAGCGCACGCGGTAGCGCGTCAGCGGGACGTCGCGGCGCAGGAGCTTACCCAGCTGCTCCACGCCGAAGCCGAGCATCATGAACATCCAGCGCGGCACGCGCACCACCTTGACCTCGTCGCCCAGCTTGCGGCGGCAACGCGCCAGGTAGTCCTGCTGGGTGATGGGCGAGGTGTCCACCACGTTGAACACGCGCTGCGCGGGCAGCGGCGCTTCCGCGGCGCACACCAGCGCGTCCACCACATCGTCCACGTAGACCAGTGGCAGCGCCATCGCGCCATCGCCCACGGCGACCCAGCGGCCGGCCAGGCCGATCACGCCGTTCGGCGTGACCTTCTCCGCGCCGGGGCCGAAGATCTGGCCCGGCCGCACGATCACGGCGGGCAGGCCGTGCTGCGCGACGGCGTCCAGCACCATGCGCTCGGCCGAGAGCTTGGTCTGGGTGTAGGCGCCGCGCCACTCCGGATGCGGTTCCAGCGGCGAGGATTCGGTCATCACGGCCGCCGGATCCCGTCCGGCATGGTCGAACACGCTCATCGAACTGACGTAGACCAGGCGCGAGGTCGATTCGGCCACGCACGCCTCGATCATGTTGCGCGTGCCCCAGACGGTGCCCGCCTCGAAATCGCGCGGGCCACCCCGCATCGCGGCGCCCACGTGATAGACCAGCGGTACGCCGCGGACGGCGTGGCGGACGATGCGCGGGTCGCCCAGGTCGCCCACGACGGTCTGGACACCCGCATCGGCCGCGTAGGCGCTCACCGGCCGGCGCACCAGCACGCGCACGGTCTTGCCCTGTTCGCGCAGGCGCGCGACCACGCGCTTGCCGAGGAAGCCGGCGGCGCCGGTCACCAGCACGTCGGCGGCTGGCAGGTCGGCATAACGCGATTCCAGCAGCGCGATGCGTTCGGCGTCCGGTGCGGCGCACGCCGGTTCCAGCAGGCGCGCGATGCGCAGCGCATCGTCGCCGGTGAACGGCGGCGCGGCGTTGTCGCGCGCGGCCTGCGCGAACTCGATGGCGCCACGGCGGATGCCAGGCGAGGGCTTGAGCATGCCGGTGGCGAAACGCACGACATTCCACGGCACCCGGAACACGTCCTTCACCGCGCTGAAGAAGGCATTGGCGACGATGCCGATGAACTTCGGCCCCGGCAGCACGCGATGGATGCGGCAGGTCTGCAGGAAGCGGTCGACTTCGATCGTGCCGCGCGTGCCGCGGACGAACACCCGGTTCTCCATCGGGCGCGCGTTCCACGACAGCAGCAGTCGGCCCACGCCATCGCGTGCCTGCACATGCGCCTGCCACTCGTCGAAGTGCAGGTTCGGATCGGTGCCGCGCGCCTGGTAGTCCACGCGCAGGTCCCGCACCGGGCCGAGGAACGCCTCGATCGTGTAGAGGCCATGCACGCCGAGGTCGCGGAACGGGTAGGAGCCTTGCGTGACCGAACCCGGCAGCGGACCGCCGGCATACGGCGGGTACTCCGAGTTGCGCACGATCTCCACCGAGACGACATCGCCGATGCGCCCGTCGCGCACGGCCTGCACGGCCTGCATCAGCACCGGATCGAACAGGTCGGAATGATTGACGCCCAGCTGGACCTTGCGCGTGCGCGCCGCGGCGATCATGGCTTCGCAATCGGCGACGGTGTCGGCCATCGGCTTCTCGACGAGCACATGGCAGCCCATCTCCATCGCCTGCAACGCGATGGGGGCATGGAAGGCCGGTGGTGTCAGGACATAGACGGCCTGCGGTTGCAGGTCGGCGAGTTCTTCCAGGCGGGCGGCCACGCGCTTCACGCCGAAGCGGTCGGCGAGCGCCTGCGCGGCGGGCAGCTGCGGATCGCAGATGCCGACCACGTCGACGAAGTCCAGTTGCTTGAGCGCAGCCAGGTGGTGGGTGGCGACATAACCGGCACCGACGAGGGCGATGCGCAGGCGGGTGGAGGCGGGTGGGGTCATGGGGAAAGGATCATCGTGGAATTCGGTGTCATCGCCCATCGAGCGCGCGCGCGACCGTGGCCAGCACGTCGTCGACGCGGCGGTCCCAGGTCTGCGCCGCGACAGCGGCCACGCGGGCCTCGGCGGCGGCGGGGCTGTCTTCGGCCAGGGCCCGGTCGAGCGCGGCGAGGAAACCCTCGCGGTCTTCGGCGATGCGGACCCACTGCGAGAACTTGGCGATCTCGGGGTTGTATGTGCTCACCACCGGCTTGCCGGTGGCCAGGTATTCGCGCAGCTTCAGCGGATTGGCGTTGGCGACCTGCCGGTTCATCCGGTACGGGATGATCGCGGCGTCGAACGCCTTCGCCCAGGTGGGCAGCGAGGCGTAGGGCTGCGGGCCGGCGAGGCGCACGTTGGGCCGTGCGCGCAGTGCGGATACGTCGGCGGCGGCATGGCCGACCAGCAGGAAGCTCCACTGCGGCCGCTGCTGCGCCAGCCAGGCGATGAGCTCGATGTCGATCCACTCGTGCAGCGAACCGATATAGCCGATCACCGGGCCCGCCAGTCCGCGCGCGCCTTCGGCGATGGGCGTCTCCGGCGCACGCGCGGTGAGGAACAGGTCCAGGTCCACGCCGTGCGGCGCGTAGGTGGTGGTCGGATTGATCGCCTGCTTGGCCGGCAACAGGGCGGGCGGCGCCACGAACAACTGGTCGGCTTCGCGGCTGAGGGCCTCGTCGCGCCGGCCGATCAGTTCGGCGTCGACGCCGGGATGCGCCGCGTAGTCGTCGATGCAGTAGTACACGCAGAAATCTTCGCCCAGGCGGTGGGCGAGGAATCCCGGGTGCGGCACCACGAACCACGACAGATAGCGGGCGATACCCGCCTTGCGCAGGGCGCGGCGCACGGCCCAGCGGCTGAATACCCGGTTGAAGGCATCGACGCCGGGGATGCGGCGGAACGGCAGCTGCGGCACGGTGCAGTGCCACAGGCCATCGCGCACCTGCACCGGCGGCTTGAGCGCCGCCGTCAGCTTGCGCCATGCGCGCTTGAGGTCGCGCCCCGACGTGGTGGGCGCGCGCATGCCGGGCGAATCCACGTAGAGCACGGGCATGCGCTGGGCCAGCCGGGTGGCGACGTGATGGCTGCTGGTGCGGTTTTCCGCGTTCCAGTCGTTGCCGAAATACACCACGCCACGCCCGTGAAGGGCGGCCGAGGGGTCACTCATCGCGCCACCAGGCGATCAGCCAGGCGGTGCCGCCATGGTGGATCCAGGTTTTCTGCAGGCCGGGGATGGCCTCCACGTGCGGCCCCACGCGGCCGCAGGCGGGCGCGAAAAACGTCACCAGGCCACTGCGGCCCAGGTGGCGCATGCGCGCGATCGTCGCGGCGGGGTCGCTGAGGTAGTAGAGCACTTCGCAGGCGGTCACCAGGTCGAAACGGTGGCGCTCGTCGCCCCAGGGCTGCTGGAACAGGTCGGCCGCGGCGAAGTGCGCCTGCGGCAAGCGCTGGCGTGCGCGCTCGATGGCGGCCGGACTGACGTCGAGCCCGTACTGCTCATCGCTGAGCCGCGCCAGGTGCTGCGTCTGATGTCCTTCGCCGCAGCCGATCTCCAGCACCGAACCCACGCGGCCGAAGGCCTGCTCGATCACCCGGTTGGTGGCCTCGAAGCGCGCACGCTCCATCGGCGACTCCATGTTCCAGGGGTCCGGCATGCGGTAGGCGAGGTCGAGGCGCGCATGGTTGTCGTTACCGCCCACGCCGCGCAGGGCGTACTTCATCCACAGGCGGCGCTGGGCCTTCCTCAGCAGCTTGGCGGTGTCGCTCCACATGTCCTTGTCCCCTGGGCCGTCGTTGTTCAGCCGCACGCCGACGGGCCGCGCGGACCCTCCAGCTGCGCGGAATCGCGCGCTACGTACAGCGGGCGGGCAGGCGCGCTGTACCAGCCGGCGACCCGGCCGCATTCGATATCCACCCACGACGGGCCGTACTCCCAGCGTGCCGCGTGTTCGACCGAGGGATCACCGAGGATCCGACGCGCCTGCTCGACATCCATGCCCAGTTCGAGCTGCTTCGGCGAACGCGGCTGCCAGGCGGCGGACGCGCTTTCGGCCGGGCTGCCCGGGTCGAGGGTCGGGGTCGAGGTGCGGTTCGCGCCCAGCCAGTACAGCACGACGGCCAGCAGGGCGCCGATCAGCAGGTAGCGACGGCGCGTCGGGGGCGATGCCTGCAGGTCGTCGTCTGCCGGCAGGGCGGGTGCGATGCGCTCCAGGCGGGGTGCATGCGGTCGCTGCGGCACCGCGGGCGCACCGGGCAGGCGGCCATGCACGCGATGGAAATCGAGGGCCGCTTCGTACAGGCGGTTCAGTCGCTGCAGGCGTGGCAGATCGGAGGCTTCGCCGTGGGTGTCGGGATGGAGGACGGCCACGCGACGGCGATACGCCTGCTTGAACGCCGCCATGCCGCACTCGGCACCCAGCCCCAGCTCTTCGTACATGCTGACGAAGTCGGTATCGTCCGACATCTGTGCCGCGCCCCTGTATCGCTGCCCACGCCTTAGCGGCGCATGATTCCTGCTTTCCACGGTAATACGGGATCCGGGGGCCGATCCGGCCAGCCGGGGTACTGGCCGCACGCGGGCGCTTTCTGCGTATCCAGTGACACAGGCAAGGTTGCCGAAGTTGCGGAAGATGATGACCAGGGGCTCATCGATAAGCGTGGCTGCGCGCGTCGGGCGTCGACAGTTGCTGGCACGCTGGTGCCATCGGCTGGGCGCGCTGCCGTTGCTGCAGCGTGTGCGGCCGAGCGCGCGTGGCGAACTGCGCGTGCTGGCGTACCACCGTGTGCTGGAATCGCAGGAGCCGCAGGGCTTCAGTTTCGATCCGGAGCTGATCAGCGCGTCGGCGGACGATTTCCGCCAGCAGATGCTGCACCTGAAGGCGAACTTCGTGCCCATGCGCTTCGACGAGGTGGTGGACCTGCTCGAGCGCGGGCAGCCACTGCCCGAGGGCGCCGCGCTGGTGACCTTCGACGACGGCTACGACGACAACTACCGCATCGCCTTCCCGATCCTGCGCGAACTGGGCATGTCGGCGATGTTCTTCGTCTCCACCGGGCACATCGATTCGGGCCGACCCTACGCGTACGACTGGCTGGTCCACATGCTGTGCTCGGTGCCGGCCGGTGCGCGCGTGCACGTGCCCGAGCTGGACGTGGACTGGACGGTCGAGGACGACCTTCCCGGTCGCCGCCGCCAGGCTGCCGACCTGCTGTACCGCTTGAAGTTGCTGGACGACGATGGCCAGGCGGCGCTCATCGGCCGGCTCGAGGCGGCGTGGGGCATCCCGCGTGCCGCGGGCCACCCCGACTGCACGCCGATGACCTGGGACCAGCTGCGCGAAATGCAGCAGGGCGGCATGGAGATCGGCTCGCACGGCGTGGACCATCGCATGCTGGCCAAGTTGCCGCTGGAACGGATGGTGGCCGAAGTGCAGGGTTCGAAGGACGCGCTGGAGCGCGAACTGGGCGTGCCCGTGCAGGTCATTTCCTATCCGGTGGGCGGGCCCGATGCCTTCAACCACGAAACGGTCGAAGCCGTGCGCGCGGCCGGCTTCCGCCTGGCCTGCAGCTACGTGGCCGGCGTGGGGCGGGTGGGGCCGCGCACGCAGTTCTCGCTTCCCCGGTTGCCGGTGGAGCGCCACATGGACATGCCCTGGTTCAAGGCCATGATGGCGATGCCGGAATTGTTCACCTACGCCTCGCGATTGCGTACAGGCTGAGGCACGGGAGCGACAGGGGATCATGTTCTTTTTCTTGTTGGTGTACCTCGTCCTGGTGCTGATCAGGCCCCAGGACTACCCCGCGGTGGCCGAATCGCCGGGACCGCCGATGCAGTCGATCGCGCTGGTGCTGGCGGCCGGCCTGTTCCTGTTCTCGCAGCGCAAGTCGTTCAACCAGCCGCAGTTCCTGCTGATTCCGATATTCCTGTTCATCGCCATGGTGTCCAAGGTCGTGAACGGCTGGGCGGGCGGTGCGTTGTTCGTGTTCTTCGTGTTCGCGCCCGTCCTGCTGGCGTACGTCCTGCTGGCCAACGGCGTGGATACGCGTGCGCGCATGCAGGCGGTGATGGGCGTGTTCGTGGTGTGCGCGTCGGTGCTGGCGGTGCACGGCATCGAACAGGCCAGCACGGGCATCGGCTGGACCGGCGTGGAGCTCTCGCAGGGCACGCGCATCCAGTACGTGGGCATCTTCAACGACCCCAACGACCTGGGCATGCTGTTCGTGATGTGCCTGCCGATGGCGTTCTACCTGAGTACGCGCGGCGGCTGGCTGGGCCTGAAGCGGCTGTTCTGGTGGACGGCCATCGTGCTGCTGGTCTGGGGCTGCTACCTGACCAACTCGCGTGGCACGCTGCTGGCGCTGGTCGCCATGCTGGGCGTCTACGTCTGGCGCACGCGCGGCGTCTTCTGGGCGGCCCTCCTCGGTGCGGGCGCGCTGGGCGGGCTGATGATGCTGCCCTCGCGCATGCAGGAGATGGACGTCTCCGAAGCGTCGGCGATGGGCCGGGTGGAGTCCTGGTACGAAGGCATCCAGATGTTCATCGGCAGTCCGGTGTTCGGCATCGGCGCCGGTGGTTACTCCGACCTGCACGAGCTGACCGCGCACAATTCCTTCGTGCTGGTGCTGGCGGAGACCGGTATCGTCGGCTTCACCGTCTGGCTGGCGATCGTGGGCTACTGCTTCCGGATGATGATGGCCATCGTCAACCGGCAGGACGACATCATCGACGACGTGCCGATGGATGTCCCCGACGAGGTGGCGCTGAAGGAATGGCGCACCGACAAGGCGTTGAGCCTGTGTATGCTGATCTCGCTGGTCGGTTTCTTCACCGCCGCCTTCTTCCTGAGCCGCAGCTACGTGGTGATCCTGTATCTGCTGGTGGCGATGGTCGTGGGCCATTACACGCGCATGCGCAACACCTACCCCAGTCTTCCGGCCTTCTCCCTGGAGAAGGACATCATTCGTTGGCCCGCCTACGCCGTAATCGGCGTTATCGGTCTTTATCTGACCGTCAAGGTCCTGTTGGCGATGGCATGAACGAACGCTCGCGCACGCTCAGCAACACCCTGTTCTCCTCGGTGGGCATGTACACCGAGTACGTGCTCGGCATGCTCACGTCCATCATCATCGCCCGTCACCTGGGCCCGGACGGGTTCGGTACCTACAGCCTGGTGATCTGGCTGGTGGCGATGGGTGTGGCGACGACCAACTCGGGTACCGCCAGTGCGGCGATCAAGTTCGTCGCCGAGCTGCGCGGCGCCGGCCACCTGGAACAGATTCCTTACGTCCTGAGCTACCTGCGGAAGGCCCAGCGGGTCTTCATGCTGTTCGTGCTGCTGGCGGGTGCCGCGTTGTTCATCTTCGCGGGCGACCATGTCGCGCCGGGCATGAACCACACCCTGTTGCTGGGCTTCCTGATCGTGGGCGTCGCGCTGCGCTCGTCCTACATGTTCAACATCGGCGTGGCGAAGGGGTTCGAGAACTTCCGCGCGACGGCGATCGTGGCCCTGGTGTCCACGCCGATCAACCTGTTGCTGGTGATCGCGGCATGGCAGCTCGACGCACCGGTCGAGTGGCTGCTGGCGGTGTTCTCGCTGTCGGGCATCGTCTTCTACGTGGTGTCGTTGCGGCAGATCCGTCCGCTGCTCCCGCCTCGCCAGCCCGGCGTGGTGTTGCCGCCCGCGCTGCGCGCGCGGATCAGCCACCACATGCGCTGGACGGCGCTGACCGTGTCGGTCAGCTTCCTGGTCGCCAGCGAGGTGGAGGTGATGTTCCTCAACCTGTACGCGGACAGCCACGATGCCGGCCAGTTCAAGGTGGCCTACCAGTTGGCGGTCGGCGCGGCGGCGCTGGTGCCGGGCGTATTCGGCGCGCTGCTGCTGCCGATGATGGCGAACGCGCTGAGCCAGGGCCGGGAAGTGGCGGCGCGGCGCTTCGTCGGCACCACGCATTACCTGTCGTTGCTCGCCGTGCCGCTGATGGCCTTCGGCCTGGTGTTCGGCGACGACGTCATCCACCTGCTGTACGGACGCGAGTACTGGGCAGCGGGTCCGCTGTTCTCCGCCTGCCTGTTCGCCACCTGCATGACGACGATGGCGCAGGGCGCGTCCAGCCTGCTGGTTAGCGCGGACCGCCAGCGCAGCATCCTGGTGCTGGCGGTGACCAGCGCGGTGCTGAAGCTGACGCTCGCCGCCGTGCTGATCGCGCATTACGCGCTGGTGGGGGCCGTGGCGGCGTACCTGATCGTGGCCGCGGTGAACGCCACCATGTACATCTCGCTCGCCGTCAAGGTCAGCCACGCGCGGCCGGCGTGGGGCGCGCTGGGACGCGTGTTGCTGGCCGGTGCACTGTCGGCGGCGCTGGCCTGGCCGCTGCGCGGTCATCTGGTGCCGTGGGCGGCCGTGTTGCTGGGCGGCGTGGTGCTGGTGCTGTCGTACGCGCTGTTCACGCTGCTGCTGCGCTGCTGGACGCGCGACGACATCGGTCACCTGCAGCTGCTGCACCGCCGGTTCGCCGCGGGGCGCCCGCAGGCGGGGGCCCGGTTGTTGGCGTGGGCGCACGATCGAGCGGGGGAAGGGATCTCATGACCGGTCTTTACGAACCGCTGTTCCGCCACGTGCTGTTCCCGGCCTATGAGTCGGGCATGCGCGGACGCAAGACGCTGGCCTACCTGCGCGAGTACGAGCGCCAGCAGTGGCTGGACCCGGAGCAGATCGAAGCACTGCAGTGGCAGAAGCTGCAGCGGCTGGTCCGTCATTGCTGGGACCACGTGCCTTACTACCGGGACACCTGGAGCGCGCTCGGCATCACGGCGCCGGACGATATCCGCGACCCCGCGCATTACGCGCGCCTGCCGGTGCTGGACAAGCCGACCATCCGCGCCAACTTCGACCGCCTGATCGCCGGCGGGCAGCGCGATGGTCTGCTCTACAAGACCACCGGCGGGTCCACCGGCGAGCCGCTGAAGTTCGGTTACACGCGCGAGAGCTACGAGCGCCGCGTCGCGGTGATGTGGCGCGGCTACGGCTGGGCGGGGGCCCGCCTCGGCCAGCGCACGCTCTATCTCTGGGGCACGCCCATCGGCGCGCAGAAGCGCAAGGACCGGCTGTACCACAGCGCGTTCAATCGCTGCATGCTCAACGCGTTCGAGATGGATCGCGCGCGCATGGCCGAGTACGCCGATGCCATCGACCGCTTCCGCCCCGAAACCATCGTGTCCTATGTGGCGCCGATCGTGGAGATGGCGGACTGGTTGATCGCCACCGGCCGGCGCGTGCATGCGCCGGCCCGCATCCTGGGCGCCGCCGAGGCGCTGCACGCGTCGCAGAAACAGCGGATCGAACAGGCGTTCGGCGCGCCGGCGTACAACACCTACGGCTGCCGCGAGTTCATGCTGATCGCGGCCGAGTGCGAGCACCGCGACGGGCTGCACGTGAACGCGGACCACCTGGTGGTGGAGCTCGGCCATGGCGACGCGGCCACCGGCGATGGACCCCGCGAACTCGTGGTCAGCGATCTGCACAACTACGGCATGCCGCTGCTGCGCTACGTCAACGGCGACCTCGCGACGCCCGGCCACGGGCGCTGCGCCTGCGGACGCGGCCTGCCGCGGCTGGCCAGCGTGGACGGGCGCAAGCTGGATGCGCTGCGCACGCCGGACGGCCGGTTCGTGCCGGGCGAGTACATCGTCTATGCCTTCCTGGGTGCGAGCGGCGTCCGTCGTTACCAGGTGGTGCAGAAGCGCCTGGACGCGTTCGAGATCCTGATCGTGCGCGACGAAGGATTCGATCCTTCAGTGGTCGAACTTGTCCGGCGCGAGCTGGTCAAGGTGGTGGGCGACAGCGTCGCCCTGGATTTCCGTTTCACGGACGAAATCCCGCTGACGCCAACCGGCAAGCAGCGTGTCACCGTGTCTGAACTTGGGAGCTAGGGCAAGCGTGGAAATCGTGCATTTCGTCGAGAACCTGGATCGCGGTGGCCTGGAGCGCACCGTGGTGGACCTGATCGCGAGCCAACGCGAAGCGGGGCACCAGTGCCGGGTGATCTGCCTGTTCAAGCTGGGCCTGCTGGCGAAGGAACTGCTCGCCAGCGGCGTACGCGTGGATGCCTGCGGCAAGCGGCCCGGCCTGGACCTGCGTGCGCTGCGCCGTGCGCGCGCGCTGATCCGGCAATCGCCCGATGCCGTGCTCCACACGCACAATGCGATGGCGCATTACTACGCGGTGATCGCGTCGCTGGGCCTGCCGCTGAAATGCCGGATCAACACCCGGCATGGCATGGGCGGCCGGGTGAAGAGCGGGCGCCAGGAGTGGCTGTACCGCCAGAGCATGCGATTCACGGACTATGCCGTGGCCGTCTGCGAAGCCGCGCGGGAACGCTTCGCCTCCGAAGGCGTCGAACCGCAGCGCGGCCTGTTGTCGGTGCCGAACGGCATCCGCCTCGACCGTTTCAAGCCGGCCGATGCCGCCGGTCGCCAGGCGCTCGCCGCCGAACTGGGCTGGCCGGCGGGAAGCCGCATCATCGGCACGGTCGGCCGCCTGCAGCCGGTGAAGGACCACGCGCTGCTGCTCCGCGCGTTCGCCAAGGTCCGCATGCAGGTGCCGGAGGCCGTGCTCGCGATCGTCGGCGACGGCCCCCTGCGCGGTGCGCTCGAAACGCAGGCCGAACAGGCGGGTCTCTCCGATGCGGTGCGCTTCCTGGGCGATCGCCACGACGTGCCGCGGCTGCTGACGGGCATGGACGTGTTCGCGCTGTCCTCGGCCAGCGAGGGGTACTCGATCGCCCTGCTCGAGGCCTGCGCGGCGGCGTTGCCGATCGTGGCCACCGATGTGGGCGGCAATCGCGAGATCGTCCGCGACGGCGTCAACGGACGGCTGGTCCCCGCGGCCGATGTGGCCGCACTCGCGACCGCGTTGATCGCGCTATTGCGGGGCGGCGATCAGGCCGGGAGGATGGGGCGAGCGGGGCAGACATGGGCGCAGGCCGAAGCCTCGTTCCGGACCATGGCCGAGCGTTACCATGGCCTCTACGATTCGTCCGATTGCGCGTCGTGCACCATGGCCATGCAGGAACATCTGTCGTGAGCCGCGTCCCCCCCCACATGTTGTCCCCATGAATCCACGCCCGCGACGACTCAAGCTGCTGCGCTTCCTGCCGAACGGCTGGCTGGCGACGGCAGGCCCTGCGCGCGACGGGAAGGCGTTGTACCTGACCTTCGACGATGGCCCGCACCCGGAGTTCACGCCACCGCTGCTGGACCTGCTGGCGGAGCACGATGCCAAGGCCAGCTTCTTCCTGATCGGGCGTGAGGTGGAACGCCATTCTGCGCTCGCGCGCCGGATCGCCGCCGAGGGGCATACGCTCGGCAACCATTCGTACTCGCACCCGATCTTCGATGCCTTGACGCTGCCGCAGCAGCTCGACGAGATCGAGCGTACGGAACAGCTGTTGCGCGGCATCGATGGGCGCGCACGGCATGCGTTCCGGCCGCCACGCGGCGTGCTGACGCTTCCCATGCTGGCCCGCCTGGTGAGCCGGCGCCACCGGATCGACTACTGGTCCTACGACAGCATGGACTACAGCCGGCGTCCCGTGCCCCAGTTGCTCGATACCATCCAGCAGCATCCGCCACGCGCCGGCGACATCGTGCTGATGCACGACGACAGCGAACACTCGCTGGCGCTGCTGCGTGAACTGATTCCCGCCTGGAAAGCGCAAGGCTTCGACCTGCGCGCCCTGCCGCACCTGCACTGAATCTCCCGCCGGGTGGCCGGTACCCCTCCGTTGCCGCGTTTTCGTAGGCGACGGAGGCGTGAGCGCACGCCGGCTGAACAAGGGGGACGCTTGAACATTCTGGTGGGGCTGGCGGTGCTGGTGGCGATCCTCGCGGCGGTGTCGCTCGTCGTGTGGAAGCTGCTTCGCTCGCGCAACATGGAGATCTGGATCGGCAGCTACCTGCGCCGGCCGCGGGTGACGGCGACGAAAGGTCCCGTGCACGTGATGTTCTGCTTCGTCGACCATTTCGAGCCGATGTGGCACGGTGCCGACGAAGCCACGCAGCGCGAACGCGTCGACCGCTGGTGCCGCGATTACCGCACGCTGGCGGGCCGCCACCGCGACGCGGATGGCCGGCCGCCGCAGCACAGCTTCTTCTACCCCGAAGAAGAATACGTCCCCGAGTACCTCGACAAGCTGTCCGCACTGTGCTCGGACGGGTACGGCGAGATCGAAGTGCACCTGCACCACGACAACGACACCGAAGCCAACTTCAACGAGGGCATGGCGCGGTTCTGCCGCGTCCTGCACGAGCGCCACGGTGCGCTGCCGCGCGATCCGGACACCGGCGCCCTGCGCTTCGGCTTCATCCACGGCAACTGGTGCCTGGACAATTCGCGTCCCGACGGACGCTGGTGCGGCCTGGACAACGAGCTGATCCTGCTGCGCGACCTGGGGTGCTACGCCGACTTCACGCTGCCGTCGGCGCCGAGCGATACGCAGACGCGGACGATCAACAGCATCTACTACGCCACCGATGATGCGCATGCGCCCAAGTCGCACGACACCGGCGTGCCGGTGCGCGTCGGCGGGCAGGCCAGCGGCGACCTGATGCTGATCCAGGGCCCGTTGGGCCTGAACTGGAAGGACCGCCGCTTCGGCGTCATGCCGCGAATCGAGAACGCCGACGTGCGCGGTGGACAGCCGCCGACGCCGGAGCGCGTGGACGCGTGGGTGCAGGCCGGCGTGCACGTGCAGGGCCGGCCGGAGTGGGTGTTCGTGAAGATCCACACCCACGGCACCCAGGAAGGCGATATCGACACCTTGCTGGGCCCGCCGGTGGATGCGATGCACGACTACCTGGAGTCCGCGTACAACGATGGGCGGAACTACGTGCTGCACTATGTCAGCGCGCGCGAGGCCTACAACATCGTCAAGGCGGCGGAAGCCGGCAAGCAGGGCAATCCCGGCGAATACCGCGACTTCCACCTGCCGGCGCCGCGTGCGTCGTGGGCGGGCGGACGGCAGGCGCAGGCCGCCGCATGAACGCCGCCGCGTCCGTGCCGGGCATCGATACGCCGCTCGTCAGCGTGGTGATGCCCGTGTACAACGCGGAAGCCACGATGGCGCGTTCGATCGATTCGGTGCTGGCGCAGAGCCACCACCAGGTCGAACTGATCCTGGTGAACGACGGCTCGCGCGATGGGTCCGCCGCAATCATGGATGCCTATGCCGGGCGCGACCCGCGCGTGGTCGCCGTGCACCAGGCCAATGGCGGCGTCGCCGCGGCGCGCAACCGCGGACTGCAGGAAGCACGCGGCACCCATGTCGCCTTTCTCGACAGCGATGACTGGTGGGATACCGACAAGCTGGCCATCCAGCTCGCCCACATGGCGCGCACCGGCGCCCGCGTCTGCTATACCGCCTACCAGCGCGTGGCCGAGGATGGCCGTGCGCTCACGATGGTCGTGCCGCCCGAGCGCGTCGACTACGCCGGCATGCTCTACAGCAACCGCATCGGCAACCTGACCGGCATCTACGCACGATCGTTGGGCGAAGCGGCGTTCCAGAAGATGGGCCACGAGGACTACGTGTTCTGGCTCGACCGCGTGCGCCGCGCCGGTCATGCCGAGCGGGTACGGGAGGTGCGCCCGCTGGCGTACTACCTGGTGCGCGGAGGTTCGGTATCGGCGAACAAGCTGCGCGCGGCCGGCTGGCAGTGGCGCATCTATCGCGAGACCGAGCGGCTCACCTGGGCGCACTCGGCGTGGTGCATGTTGCACTACATGGCCCACGCGCTGCTCAAGCGAAGTCCCGTCTCGAGGCCCGCCTGACCATGGCACCGTCTTCCCCCGTGACGGTCGCCGATTACACCGTGGTGATCCCGGCCTACCGGGCCGCCGCCACCCTGGCGCATGCGCTGGACAGCGTCATGGCGCAGACCGTTCCCGCGCGCGAGGTGATCGTGGTGGACGACGGGTCGCCGGACCGCGACGACATCGCGCGCGTCGTCGCTGCCTATCGCGGGCGCGTGACCCTGCTGCAGCAGGACAATGCCGGACCCGCGGCCGCGCGCAATGCCGGTGCCCGCGCGACCGGCGGCGAGTGGATCGCATTCCTCGATGCCGACGACAGCTGGTTGCCGCACAAGATGCAGGTGCAGCTGGCGCTGGCCGGAGATACCGATGTCGGGCTGCTGCATGGCGCCGCGCGCACGGACCGGCTGTCGCTGCCGGCCGAGATGGGCTTCGATCTGCTGTGGCGCGCCAACCGGATCTGCACGTCGATGACGGTGGTCCGCCGGAGTGCCTTCGAACGCCTGGGCGGTTTCTTCGAGGCACAGGAGCTGGTCGGTGCCGAGGATTACAACCTGTGGCTGCGCATCGCGCATGCCGGTTGGCGGGTGCGCGCCTGTCAGGGCCTGGTGGGCCACTACACGCCGGCCGAGGGCAGCCTGACCAGCCGGATCGAACGCTGCGCGATGGCCGAGATCCGCAACGCAAGACAGCTGGGCCTGTTGCTCGGACTGCCGGCACGCGACATACGCTGGAAGCTGCGCGCGATCCGGACCGACTTCGCCCGCCATCTGATCCATGCACGTCGCCCGCTGCCTGCCCGGCAACTGCTGGCACGCGCCTTGTTCGAGCGCCCCACGCTGGAGCGCATCAGCCTGATGTCGATCAGCTACGTGCCGACGCAGCTGCTGGACATGCGACGCCGCCTGCGCACGGGCGGGCGGCGTTCGCTGTCCTCCTGACCGGGAAAGGTCAGATCTCGCTCAGCTCGACCACGTAGCCGGTGGTGCCGCCCTGCACGTCGATGCGGTAGCGCGCGCCATCCTCGACGTACTTGCCGGTGCTGAAGTTCGAGTTGATCGTCGCGTTGGCCGGTTCCAGCACGCGGACACGCAGGCGACCCGCGGTGGCTTCGCGGCTGTTCACCAGCGTCGGGGCGACCGGCACGTTCACCTGGAACGTCGCCGTCGTACCGCTGGTGATGCTGAAGGTGTCACGCACGGTCAGGCGACGGCTGGCGAAGGTGAAGTTGCGCCGCCAGTTCGTCACCGCGTCGGCGTTGCAGAACGACGGCGTCAGGTTGGCGTCGGCCGTGAACGCGCCGCCGCTGCCCGGCGTGACCGTGAGCGTGGAGGTCTTCGTGGTGGATTCGCACTGGCGGGCCACCGTGCCATTGCGCGCGAAACGCACCAGGTTGTGCACGTCGGTGCCCTGGTTGATACCGCTGCGGCTCCAGATATTGGCCGTGACCGCCAGCCAGTCGCCCGAGAACAGGGTGAACGACCCCTGGTCCTGGTGCGCATGGCTCTCGTTGTACGGGCCGGCGACGATCGCCACCCACATCGCGTCGCGGGTCCAGCCGGTACGGGCGAACATGTGGCCGGTGCCACGCGCGTGGTAGATCAGGTCGGTCGGGACCGTCGCCGTGGTGCCGGTCGGAAGCAGGTCGTAGCGGTAGTTGAACCCCGAGCCCATGCGGGCGATCGAGATGTTGTTGAGCCACCACGTCGCCTGGTTCTGGATCACCGGATTCATGGAGAGCGAACGCGCTTCCAGCACCAGGCGGCGATGGTAGTCGTAGATGTCCGGCACGGAACTGCGTGCTTGGTCGCCGATGGGCGCGAAGCGGTCCATCGTCGGCACCGTCGCGTGGATCCAGTAGGGGATGCTGTCGGACGCATGGGTGTTCGCGTTGGCCAGGTCGAAGCCGGTCGCATCGCGCCAGATGCGGTACAGCGAGAACAGGCGCATGTGCGAGGTGCCGTAGCCCGTGCCTTCGCTGCTGCCGCCACCGGGCAGCCTGGCGAAATAGGTCTGCATCGCCGCCAGCTTGTTGTCGCGCAGGAAGTTGAACCAGGTGCTGTTGCCGCTGGCCAGCGCCCAGTACATCGTCGCTTCGACGAAGCTGTAGTAGTAGTTGTTGCCCGGGTTGGTCACCGACCAGCCCGACCACGGATGGCTGCGGCCGCCCCATTGGGCGCTGTTGTAGTTCCAGACGTTCCACACGGCCTGCTCGACGTAGGCCGACCAGCGCGTGCGCTGGCTGGAGCTGATGGAGCCGGCGCAGGCGGTCATCGTGGAGGCGACGTCGGCGATCATCGGGCCGACTTCGAGGTACGAGTCACCGGACACCGCGGGACGGCCGCCGCCGGCGATGGCGGATTCGGCGGCGGTGACCTGCTCTTCGACCATCTGGATGGCCAGCGTGCAGTACTTGGCCTCGGGCGAGAGCTGGTACATCAGGGCGGCTTCGGCCGCGCTGAAGCCGTAGCCCCGGTTGCCCGCCACGGCCGAATCGACCCACCCTTTGAAGCGGGTGTAGGCAGCCGAGGTCTTGTCGACGGGGGGAACCGGCAGGGGCAGGTTCACCACACGGGGGCGGGAGTTGTTCGCACTGAGATGGCCGCCGCTGCTCAGCACGGGGGTGGAATCGACGGTCGCGACCGGAGTGCCGGTGGCGGTGCCTGCCAGAGCCCCCGAGCCGGTGACGGCCGAAGGCAGCAGGCTGCCGCGTTCACGGGCCCGGCGTGCGGCCTTGGCGGGCGAGGTGACGCGCGTCCAGAACCGGACGATATTGTCCCGGCCCGTGTCGCGCAGGTCGGCAAAACCGTCCTCGGTCTGGCCCCACATATCGGACGCAAAGAGCTGGGCGCGCGGGCCGAACAGGCCGCCAGCGGCGCTGGCTGCGGTCAGGGTCGTGAGTGCGGCGGCGCCCAGGAACAGGGCGATCGGGAGCCGGCGGGAAGTGCGGGGGGAAGCGGACGTGCGCGACAAAGGGGTTCTCCTGGCAAGAAAACCGTGCACGAACGAATTGGAAGACCACAGCACAAAGGCTGATGGCTACCCGCTGCAGCGCCCCCTCGCTACATGCGATCCGCGCAACGGCGGGCGGATCATAACGTGAGGCATTTTTGAAAACGGACGCCTTGGGTCACAGAAACGCCTGCCGGTTCAGCCAGCGGCAGGGGAGTTCACGGGAGTGTGATGGCCTGCCCGGTACGCCGGGGCAGGCTGCCGAAGGGGCGTTGGGCCCTATTTTTCGCTGAGTTCGACCGTATACCCGTCCTGGCCGCCGGCGATGTCGACCCGCCAGCCGCGACGGAACTCCTGCGGATCATCGTCGCTCCAGGTGTGCACGCGCAGGGTGGCGTTGGCCGGTTCCAGCACGCGGATGCGCAGGCGACCGGCGATCGCTTCAGTGCCCTGGACCACCGGGCGCTCGGGCACATTGACCTGGAAGATGGCGCGGGTACCCGCGCCCAGGCGGAAATCGTCGCGCACCAGCAGCTTGCGTCCGCCGAAGTCGATGCGCCGCTGCCAGGACTGCAGGGCAGGGTTGTCGCGGTAGACGGGGGTCAGGTCGGCGACCGCCGTCACCCCGCCATCCGGACGCGGGGTCACCGTCACCTTGGAGCGGGAGCGGGGCGATTCGCACTGGTGCACGACCGCGTCTCCGCGCGGCGCGGCGCATTGCTGCGCATCGGGGTTCGCCCGCTCGAACCGCACCACGTTGTGCACCGGCGTGCCCTGCTGGATGCCGCTGTGGGTCCAGATGTTCTCGGTCACCGCCAGCCAATCGCCCGCGAACAGGGTGAACCCGCCCTGGTCCTGGTGCGCGTGGCTCTCGTTGTAGGGGCCTGCGACGAAGGACATCCACATCGCGTCCTTGCCCCAGTCCGTGCGCGCGAACAGATGGCCGGCGCCTTCCGCGTAGTAGACCAGCGCCTTCGGTGGGGCGTCGGCCTCGCCTGCCGCCAGCAGGTCGTAGCGGCTGTTGAAGCCCTGGCCCATGCGCGGCACCGAGATGTTGCGCAGCCACCAGGAGGAGAGGGCGAGCGCGTCGGCATCCGTGGTCAGCTGGCGCGCTTCCAGCACCAGCCGGCGGTGGTAGTCGAACAGCTCGGGCACGGAGCTGCGCGCCTGGTCGCCGATCGGTGCGAAGCGGTCCCTGGTCGGCACCGTGGCATGCACCCAGTACGGGATGCTGTCGCGCGCATGCGTGCTCGCGGCGGCGAGGTCTTCCCCCGTGCTGTCCTTCCAGAGCCGGTAGAGGCCGAACAGGCGCATCTGCGCCGCGCCGTAGCCGGTGCCCTCACGGCTCCCGCCACCGGGCAGGTCGGCGTAGTACGCCTTGAGGGGAGGAAGCCGGCGCTGCCTCAGTTCATCCATCCAGGTCTGGCTGCCACTGACCAGCGCCCAGTACATGGTGGCTTCGATGAAGCTGAAGTAGTAGTTGTTGCCGGGATTGTCGATGGACCAGCCGGTCCACGCATGCGGGCGACCACCCCACTGTGCGCGCGCCGGGTTCCAGACATTCCATACCGCCTGCTCGGCGAGGGCAGACCAGCGCTGTTGCTGGGCGGGGTCGATGTCGGCGCGGCATGCATGCAGCGTCAACGCCAGGTCGGCGATCCGCGGGCCGACTTCCAGGTAGGAGTCGCCGGCGATCGCGGGACGTCCTCCGGATGCGATCGCGCTTTCCGCTTCGCTGACCTCCTGCTCGACCATGCGGACCGCCAGCGCGCAGTACTTGTCGCCACCGCCGGACAGGGCCATCAGGGCGGCGTCGCTGGCGGAAAAGGCGTAGCCGGGACTGCCGGAGACGGCGCTGTCCACCCAGCCGCGGAAGCGGCCGAAGGCGGGCGACCGGCGGTCAATGGACGCGGGATCGATCTTCAGCAGGTCGGTACCCGTCGCGACCGGCGGCGCGGTGGTGGTCGGCACCGCGACCGCGGGTGCCTGCACGGCGGCCTTGTCGGCGGGCGACGGTGTGGTTTCCGGCGCGTCGGCCGCACCGCAATGGCCGATGGCGGCGGCGATGAGGGCGAACCCGAGCAGGACCGCGCTGGGAATCCCATGCGTTTTCAGCTTGGAAGGCGAGGCGCGCATACCGGGGCCCTCAACGGTTGGAGTAGGCGACGCTCAGGTAGATGATGTTCTGCGCGACGTCCTGGTTCAGGTCGGTGCTCTCGCGCTTGTAGCGCTCGGCATGCAGGCGCACCGACCAGCGGCGTACCCACTGGTACTCCAGGCTCGCGCCCACGCGCGTGGTCTCGTCCTCGCGGCCGAGCTGCGTGTAATCCAGGCGTTCCCAGGTGGCGTAGCTGCCCAGCGACAGCCCGCGTCGCATCAGCCAGTGCAGGTCGAAGCGCGCGCCGCGTGTCTTCTGGTCGAACTCGTCCGACTCGACATAGTCGCGCTTCTGCACGTAGGGCGTCAGCGAGAGGTTCATGCGGGTGCCGGTGAAGCTGTAGCCGAGATCCACGCTGCGGACCTCGTAGGGCGATGCGTTCACCACGGCGTCGCCAGTCAACACGTTCACCGGCACGGTGGATTCGGATTCGATGCCGGCGAGCGCGTCGGTCGCGGTATCGGAGAACTGGCTGGATACGACGGCAGTCAGCTGGCTGCGCGGCGAGAGCGTCCATGCGGCATCGGCGCGCAGCAACGGTTCGGAACGCGACTCGCCCTGGCGATAGTCGATGCGCGAATAGCCCAGGTCCGCACCGAGCTGGAAGTTGGCCAGTTCCCGCACGTAGCGGCCGTAGAGGTCGTAGCGGTTGTAGTCGCGCGCGACGATGTCGTCGTCGAAGTCGACCCGCTGCGCCTGCAGGTTCAGCGACACGCGGCTGGTGGGGCTCAACTCCTTGATCGTGCGCACCGCGCTGGCGATGCGCTGGGAGTTGAACTCGTCGGTCACTTCCGCATGGCTGTTGACGTAGCGCAGCTCGGCCTGGCCATGCAGCGACGACGTCCAGTTGAACAGCAGGGTCGGCCCCGCGGAGAACACGTTGACCTGCTGGCGGTTGCCGGGGCCGTCGGGCACCAGCGAATCGACCGGCTGCACGGTCAGGTTGTCCTCGACCTCGAAGAACAGGCGCTCGGGGATGGCGATCCAGTTCATCCGGCCCGACAGCGTGCCGTCGACGGTGTCGGCGAAGATGTCGTCCTCGTAGTCGCGGTACTCCGCGCGGCCATCGAGGTTGAGCTGCAGCGCCGAGATGTTCTCGGTGATGCTGAAGCCGACGCCCGCGCGCAGGTAGCGCTGCTCGATCGGATCACTCGGCGCCATCGTGACGTTGCTGTTGCGCTCCATGCCCAGGTCGACGGTGTAGTCGACCCGTGCCGCGGAGGCGTGGCCGGAGAACGCGGCCAGCACGGACGCCGCGAGGGCGGAAATGCGGAGGCGGGAAGGTCGCATGCCGAAGCTCCTTGGCGTTCTCAGGGGATTTCGTTGAACACCACGCCGGCCACCTTGTCGGCGGGGAAGCTGCCGATGGCCTTCTCGAGCTTGTCCGGGGTGACCTTGCCGTAACCGGCCACCAGCACCACCAGGTCGGCGAGTTCCGAGAGGATGCGCGCATCGGGCGATCCCAGGACCGACGGGCTGTCCAGTACCAGATAACGGTCGGGGTAGCGGCTGCGCAGCGAGTCGACCATGGCGCGCATGCGGAACGAGCTGAACGCTTCGCCCGTCATCTCGCGCTGGCGACCACTGGGGATCAGGCGCAGGCGCGGCACGCCGGTGCGGTAGAGGATCCGGGCCAGGTCGGCATCGCTGTCGTCGAGGTAGTCGATCAGGCCGCCGTGGCTGGCATCCACCTGCAGCGCCGTGTGCTGGGTGGGGTGCAGCGCGTCGCAGTCGATCAGCAGGGAGCTCTTGGTGTCGTCGAAGGCGAACGCCGCCGCGAGGTTGCGCGCGACGAAGCTGCCGCCGCAGCCGTGCGAAACCGGCGCCACGAGGGTGACGAAGTTGCGGTCGCCGCCCAGCGTCAGCAGCCGCGTGCGCAGTTCGCGGAAGGCATCGGCCTGCTCGCGCACCGAATCGTTGCGGTGGATGACACGGCGCTCTTCGAGTTCGCGCGGCGTCAGCGCCTTCGGCTCGTCCATGAGGGCCAGCGAGCGGGAGGGTTCGGCGCGATGGGGCGCGCCGTGCAGTCGTTCGTTGTCCGGGGTCACGGGCTTTTCCATGGTGGCGTGTGGGTTCATGGCGGGCCTCAGGCGGCAGCGAGCTGCTTGAGGCCGAACGCCAGCCCGTACGCGAGGATGACGAGCGCCAGGATGCCGACGCTCATCGCGTTCCGGCTGAACTCCTGCCGGCGATCACGCGGCGAGTGGTAGGTGGGCACGACGGTCAGCAGGGGACGGTCGGTCATCCGCTGCAACTGCTGCGCCGAGCGGATGCGGGGATCGAACCGCGCCCGCAGGAACAGGAGGCCCAGCGGGATGCCCACCGCCATCAGCAGACCGCCGATGGCGAAATGCATGAAGCGCAGGCCGGTCGGGCGCAGCGGCATGGTGGCGGGATCCTGCACACGCAGGGTCAGGCCGCGCTCCTCGCGGTCGAGCTGCATGGAAACGCGCGCGTTCTCGCGACGGCGCAGCAGGTCCTGGTAGATGTCGCGGTTGACTTCGTAATCGCGGGTCAGCTCGGCCAGCGCGCTCTCCGAATCGGCGATGCGCCGGCTGCGGTTGAGCTCGTCGCCCAGCATCGACTCCGCGATCGCCATGCGCGAGGCGGTGGCGGCCACTTCGCGGCGGGTCTGCGCCTGCTGGCTGCGCAGCTCCTGGTACAGCGGGTTCATCTGCGCCTCGTCGAACGGGCTGGTGCCCTGCGGCGCGGAGGCGCGGCGATTCTGTTCGTTGGTCATCGCCTGCTGCAGGTCCGCCATCTGGTGGCGGACGCGGACCACGTCGGGGTGCTGCTCGGTGTAGTTCAGCAGCAGCCGGTCCAGCTGGCCCTGCAACTCGAGCAACTGGCCGCGGTACAGGCTCTCGCGCGTCTGCACCGCGGTCACGGCGGATTCGCCCGAGAGCTGCGACGCGATCGCGCCTTCGCGCGAACGCTGCTCCAGCAGCGACATGCGCGTCTGCTCGACCGTGGTGCGCAGCGCGCTGATGCGGGTGTTGGCATCGGTGGCGCTGCCGGGCTGGGCGTCGGTATTGGCCGAACGGTACTGGCGCAGGCGCTCTTCCGCTTCCAGCAGCTTGGCGTGGTAGTCGAGCACCTGCTTATCGATGAATTCGTAGGCCTCGCGGCTTTCGCGTTCCTTCGCCGCCAGGCTCTCCTTGATGAACATCTCGCCGAGGTGCTCGGTGACGTCGTAGGTGCGCTTGGCGTTGCTGTCGCGGTAGGTGATCTGGATGAGGTTCGGACGCGGACTGGTGATCGCGATGCGGCCCTTGATCTGCTCCATCAGGCGATCCTGCTCGACGGCGCTGGGCTTGTCCTCCATCCAGCCACCCGTCTTCATCGCGTCTTCCAGCACCTTGCGGCTGTAGATCACCTGGCGGGCGATACCGGCACGGTCGACGACTTCGGTGGCCACGGCACGGCCTTCCAGCAGCGGCTGGATGATGTCGCTCTCCTGGGCCAGGATCGTGGTGGAGGCCGTGTAGTTCTTGGGCAGCACCAGCAGGCCGACCACCAGGGTCAGCAGGGCGACGGCGGCGAAGATGCCGACCAGCGCGACGCGGTGCCTACGTGCCTCGCGGAGCAGGACGGGCGCCAGGTCGTTCGGCGAAAGGGCAGTGGACGGCGCAGCCGGCGCGGAATAACCACGCCGTGCGGGGAGGTTGCTCTGGCTCATCAGAAAGTACGCTCGGGGACCGTGATGACGTCGCCGGGCGACACGGTGTAGTTCGTGCTGAGGTCACCGCGGTTGAGGATGCGGTCCAGGCGCACGGCGTAGGTGCGGGTTTCCTCGGGCGTCTTGCGGTGCAGGTCGGAACGGTCGGCGGCGGCGAACTCGGTGACGCCACCTGCGGCCAGCACGGCGTCCAGCACGGTCATGCCCGGACGGAACGGCAGCGAGACCGGCTGGCGGACCGCGCCGGTGACCCGCACGCGCGAGAGGTACTCATGGCTGCGCAGGTCGGTCAGGATCACCGCCACCTGCGGGTCGCGGACGTAGGTCGCCAGGCGCTCCTGGATGTCCTTCGCCACGTCGGCCGGCGTGCGGCCGCCTGCGGCGACATCGCCGACCAGCGGAACCGAAATCATGCCATCGGGCCGCACCGGCACCGTGATGCCCAGCTCCGGATTCCGCCACACGGACACCTGCACGATGTCGTCGACGCCGATGTGGTAGGCATCGGTGGAGAGGGTGCTGGTGGTAGGCGGCGCGGTCTCACTGCCGGACGACGTCGCGCAGGACGCCAGGAACACGGTCAGGAGGAGGGCGCTGAGGCCGGTGAAGACGCGTTTCATCGAGGATCCCCTGTATCTGCTGATGCCCACTACAACGGGGGCGACAGGGGAATCCGGCCAATGCGGGCGCCTGAACGGCGCCCGCGCTACAGGTGTCAGGCCTGGTAGAACGCGCGGTACCACTCGGCGAAGCGGCGCACGCCCGTCTCGATCGGCGTCGAGGGCGAATAGCCCGTATCGCGGCTCAGCGCTTCCACGTCGGCATAGGTATCCGGGACGTCGCCCGGCTGCAGCGGCAGCAGGCGCTTCTCCGCCTTGCGGCCGAGGCATTCCTCGAGCACTTCGATGTAGCGCAGCAGCTCCACCGGCTGGTGGTTGCCGATGTTGTACACGCGGTACGGGGCCAGCGAGCTGGCCGGCGTCGGCGCCAGCGGGTCGTAGTTCGGGTCGGCGCCGGGGACGCGGTCGAGGGTGCGGATGACGCCCTCGACGATGTCGTCGACGTAGGTGAAGTCGCGGGTGTGGTGCCCATGGTTGAACACGTCGATGGGCTCGCCGGCGAGGATCTTCCGGGTGAACAGGAACAGCGCCATGTCCGGGCGGCCCCAGGGGCCGTAGACCGTGAAGAAGCGCAGGCCGGTGGTCGGCAGGTTGAACAGGTGGCTGTAGGTATGCGCCATCAGTTCGTTCGCCTTCTTGCTGGCGGCGTACAGGCTGACCGGGTGGTCGACGCTGTCCTCCACCGCGAACGGCAGCTTGCGGTTCGCGCCGTAGACCGAGCTCGACGAGGCGTAGACCAGATGCTCGATACCGCGGTGGCGGCAGGCCTCGAGGATGTTCAGGAAGCCGACGATGTTGCTGTCGATGTAGGCGTGCGGATTCTCCAGCGAGTAGCGCACGCCCGCCTGTGCGGCCAGATTGACCACGCGCTGCGGCTTGAAGTCGTCGAACGCCGCTTCCAGTGCCGCGCGGTCTTCCAGCGAAGCGCGCACGAAACTGAAGCCCTCTTTCGGCGTCAGCCTGGCGAGCCGGGCTTCCTTCAGGGTGGGGTCGTAATACGCGTTGAGGTTGTCGTACCCCAGCACTTCATCGCCGCGGGCGAGCAGGCGCTCGCTGAGGTGGGAGCCGATGAAGCCGGCGGCGCCGGTGACCAGTACGCGCATCAAATTCTCCTGGGGGAGGAAGGGGTTACAGGCAGTCGTCGACGGAGTGGCGGGGCAGGGTGCGCTTCACATCGAAGACGACCGCGCCAGGCTTGCCGAATGCGCGGATGCCGTCGGCGCCACGCTCGCTGAACTGCCGGTGCGCGACCGCGAGGATGACCGCATCGTACTGGCCCGCCTGTGGCTCCGCTACCAGATCGAGCCCGTATTCGTGCTTGGCCTCGTCGGCGCTGACCCACGGGTCGTGCACGTCGACCTGCGCGTTGTAGCTGCGCAGCTCGGCCACGATGTCGACCACGCGTGTGTTGCGCACGTCCGGGCAGTTCTCCTTGAACGCCAGGCCCAGCACCAGCACCTTCGCGCCCGCGGTGGGCAGGTTGCGGCGGGCCATCAGCTTGGCCACCCGGCGCGCCACGTGGCTGCCCATGCCGTCGTTGATGCGGCGGCCGGCCAGGATCACGTCGGGGTGGTAACCGATCTGCTGGGCCTTGTGGGTCAGGTAGTAGGGGTCCACGCCAATGCAGTGCCCACCGACCAGGCCAGGGCGGAACGGCAGGAAGTTCCACTTGGTGCCGGCGGCTTCGAGCACCTCGTGGGTGTCGATGCCCAGGCGGTGGAAGATCAGCGCCAGTTCGTTGATCAGCGCGATGTTGACGTCGCGCTGGGTGTTCTCGATGACCTTGGCCGCTTCCGCCACGCGGATGCTGCTCGCCTTGTGCGTGCCGGCGGTGATGATGCTGCCGTACAGCGCGTCCACGAAATCGGCGACCTCCGGCGTCGATCCGGAGGTGACCTTCATGATCGTTTCCAGGCGATGCTGCTTGTCGCCCGGGTTGATCCGTTCCGGGCTGTAGCCGGCGTAGAAGTCCTGGTTGAACACGAGGCTGGATTCGCGCTCGATGATCGGCACGCAGGCCTCTTCGGTCGCGCCGGGGTACACCGTCGATTCGAAGATCGCCACGCCGCCCTTGCCGATGGCGCGGCCCACGGTGCGGCTCGCGGACTCCAGCGGCCGCAGGTCCGGGCGCTTGTAGTCGTCGATCGGGGTGGGCACGGTGACGATGAAGACATTGCACGAGGCCAAGGCTGCCGGATCGTCGCTGAACTCAAGCTGCGGCGTATCGCGGAGTTCCTCCGCCGAGACTTCCAGCGTGTGGTCGTGGTGCCCGCGCAGCTCCGTCACGCGCTTGCCGTTGATGTCGAACCCCAGCGTGGGGTACTTGCGGCCGAAGGCCACGGCCAGCGGCAGGCCGACGTACCCCAGTCCAATCACGGCGATCCTGGCCTGGTCCAGGGTGGGCAGTGGAGCGTTCATCGATGTGGAAATCCCCTGTAGGTGTCGCGTGTAGAAGAGTCTATACGGTGGCGCGGTGAGGACGTTCCCCGGTCCGTGCCCCGTGTCCTGCCGATCAACGTCCAAACCGGCGAACGCAGGACACGCGGCGCACCGGTGGCCTGATTGCGACGCCGCTTGCGTATCCCTCCAGTGATCGTCCACAGGAAGGGGCGGCGACACGACCGGGGGAGTCGAGATGCGGATCCTGTTGTGCGGTGGCGCGGGCTACATCGGCGCGCATGCCTACGTGGTGCTCGTCGAGCGCGGCCACGACGTGGTCGTGGCCGACAACTTCAGCAACAGCGCGCCGGGCGTGCTCGGGCGCCTGCAGCAGATCACGGGCCAGCCGGTGCCCTTCCAGCCGCTGGACCTGCGCGACCGCGACGCGGTGGTCGGATTCTTCGCCCGCCAGCACTTCGATGCGGTGGTGCACTTCGCCGCGCTGAAGTCGGTCGGCGAATCCTGCGAGCGGCCGCTCGACTACTTCCACAACAACATCAGCGGCACCCTCAACCTCCTGCACGGCATGCAGCAGGCCGGCGTGCGGCATCTGGTATTCAGTTCGTCCGCGACCGTGTACGGCGACCCGGCCAGCGTACCGGTGCGCGAGGACGCGCGTCTGCAGGTGACCAATCCGTACGGCCGCACCAAGCTGGTCATGGAAGAACTCATCGGCGATCTCTGCCAGAGCGATCCCGATTTCCATGCCGTCAACCTGCGCTACTTCAACCCCGTGGGTGCGCATGCGTCGGGCCTGATCGGCGAGGATCCGGGCGGCATCCCCAACAATCTGATGCCCTACATCTGCCAGGTGGCGGTGGGCCGACGCGAGCGCCTGAGCGTGTTCGGCGGCGACTGGCCCACCCTGGATGGCACGGGCGTGCGCGACTACATCCACGTGATGGACCTCGCGCGCGCGCATGCCGATGCGCTGGACTTCGTGGCGCGGGAGCGCCGTAGCCTGACCGTGAACCTGGGCACCGGGCAGGGCATCAGCGTGCTCCAACTGGTGAAGGCCTTCGCGGAAGCCGCCGCGCGCGACATTCCATACCAGGTGGTCGCACGCCGACCGGGCGACGTCGCCGAGGTGTACGCCGATCCGTCGCTCGCGCACCGCGTGCTGGGTTGGCGTGCCGAGCTGGGCGTGGAGGCGATGTGCCAGGACGCCTGGCGTTGGCAGTCGTTGAACCCGCAGGGTTACCCCGCCACCTGAAGCACGACGATGTGATCGGGTTGGCATAACGCGGGCTGCGGCGCCTCGTCGCAGGCTGGTGCGGTGCGTCCGATTGGCCGAGAATCCGGCCAACCCATCGCCCTTGGATCCGCTTGCCTATCGATGCCGCGCGCGACATGGCGGAACAGAACCGCTCACGCTACGGCCTGCGCATGTACCGCATGCGTGCGCTGGGGCTGGGGCTGGGCGGCCTGTGCGTGGCGGCGGTGTTGTGGGAGCACGGCGCCCAACCGGCCCTGTGGGTACTGCTGGCGGTCAACGCCCTCCTGTGGCCGCACCTCGCGTATCTGCGCGTGAAGGCGCATGGCGAAGAGCCCCTCCAGGCCGAGTTCCAGAACCTGACGCTGGACGCTGCGATGGGCGGCTTCTGGATCGCGGCCATGCAGTTTGATGCGCTGCCCAGCATGCTGCTCGCGGTGATGCTGACGATGGACAAGGTCATCATCGGCGGGGCGCGCTTCGCACGACGCACGCTGGCGGCGATGGTGCTGACCTGCGTGGCGGCGAGCGCGGCATGGGGGTTCGCATTCGATCCCTACACCAGCTATCCGGTCGTACTGGCCTGCCTGCCGTTCCTGGCGATCTACCCGATGGCGATCAGCGTCGCCACCCATTCGCTGTCGCGCAAGGCCCGGCAACAGAAGGATCTGCTGGAGAAAATGGCGCGCTTCGACGCCGCCACTGGCCTGATGAACCGCCAGCAATGGCTCCATGCCGCCACTGCCGAGCTCCAGCGCTACCAGCGGCTGACGCGACCGGCCGTGCTGGTGCTGATCGACATCGACCGCTTCAAGGACATCAACGACGGCTATGGGCACACCGTCGGCGACGAGGTGGTGGAGGAGTTCGCGCGGCTGCTGAAGGCCTGCCTGCGCGACACCGATACCGGCGGGCGCTACGGCGGCGACGAGTTCGGCATCGTCATGCCGAACACACGCTGGGAGGAGGCGATCGTGGCCGCCGAGCGGTTGCGGCGGCAGGTGGCTGCCTGTTCGTTCTCTGCCCGTGGCCTGCGCTGCACGGTCAGCATCGGCCTGTCCGAGCCGCACCCGGGCATCGCGTCGGTGTCGGACTGGATCAACAGCGCGGACGGCGCGCTCTATCGTGCGAAGGCGCAGGGCCGCGACTGCATCGTGGTGGGCTGCTGAGCGCGCGCTCAGGTGAGCAGTGCGTCCACCACCGCCTGCGGCTGCTTCATCCACGCAAAGTGATCGGCGCGCGTGCCGAGCGTGGCGTGATGCAGGATCTCGATGCGCGAAGGCGCATCCGGCATCTTCGCCATCAGCGCCCGCAACGAGCTTTCCGGTGCGAGCCAGTCGTCGTCGAAGAGCACGCCGTGCAACGGGACGCGTACCTGGCGCATGCCGTCCTCCAGGTCCACGGACCACCCCTTCGCGCGATACCGACCACTGAGCCCCACGCGTGCCCAGTCGCGGATGACGCCGCGGGCCTCATCGCCGCCGAAGCCCAGTCGACGGCCCGGTAGAGCGCCGCAGAGCTGGGCCAGCCAGGGTGCGAACTGGTAGAAGAACGGCAGCGCATGGCCGCGCAGTCCCGGGAAGCTGCGCCAGTACGGCGTGCCGCTGCCCACCAGCCAGAGCCGATCGAACGCCGTGGGCTCGGCACTGAGGTGGCAGGCCGCTAGTTGCCCGCCCAGGCTGTGGCCGCCGATCAGGTGCGACAGGCCGGGCAGGCGCCGCTGCACTTCGGCATGGCTCAGTGGCAAGTCGGTGCCGAGGAGGTCTCGATAACTCCAATCATGGCGCCGGTCCGCGCGCACCGTACTGCTGCCGTTGCCGCGCCACTCGTGCACGAACACCGCCACGCCACGCGCAGCGAGCGCGTCGGCGAATGGCAGGGAGTGGCGTGCGGCCACGCCGAGCGCGGGGATCCACAGCAGTGCCGCGGTGGAGACCGTGGGAATGCGCGCAAGCAGCGTGTAGCCATGCCCATCCTGCGATCGCAGCGGAATCTCGAGGGGCGCGACATCGATATCGAAGGTGTTCATGCGGTGGGCGCGGCTCCGAAGTGATCGAGGACGAGGATGTCGCTGCGGCCGGGACGATACCCGCCGCGCAACGCCGCATGCACGTAGTCGGATGCCGCGAGGCACGCCTGCTTCATCGGCATGCCCACCGCGCAGCGCGCGGCGATGGCCGATGCCAATGTGCAGCCGGTGCCGTGCGCCTCCACGGCCAAGCGGCGGTGCGATGTCTCCGTCATGCCCGCTGCGTCGGCATACAGGTCCACCACGTCGCCGTCGCCGGGCAGGTGGCCGCCCTTGAGGAACACCGCATGTGCGCCCAACGCCAGCAGGTCGTGCGCAGCGGACCGCATCGCCGCGGCGTCCGGAATCGGTCGCCCGAGCAGCAATTCGGCTTCGGGCAGGTTCGGCGTCACCACGTGCGCCAGCGGCAGCAGCTGCGCGCGGAGCGCGTGCAGGGCGCTGTCTTCGAGCAGCTTGGCGCCACTGGTCGCGACCATCACCGGATCGACCACGATCGTCGCCGGGCGATGGTGTCGCAGGGCATCGGCGACCACGCCGATCACGTCCGCGGTGGCCAGCATGCCCAGCTTCGCGGCACGGATATCGAAGTCGTCGAAGCAGGCATCCAGTTGTGCGCGCAGGAAGTCCATCGGCGGCACATTCACTGCCGTCACGCCGCGCGTGTGCTGCGCGGTGAGTGCGGCGATGGCCGAGAGCCCGTGCACGCGGTGCGCGGCGAAGGTCTTCAGGTCGGCCTGGATGCCGGCACCGCCCCCGGAATCGGAGCCTGCGATGGTGAGGGCGGAAACCACGGAGGGAAGCGTCATGCGGGGATTGTGCCACCGCATGGTCACCCTTGACCTAGACGTCGACCACCGATCCCCGCTGTCGCCATTGCCGGTAGGCCACGTAGCCCGTGCCGGTCAGGCCGGTGAGCAGGGCGGGCGCCAGCAGGGCGTCGTAGCCGTACGTGCGATACAGCAGCGCGCCCAGTACACCGCCGCCAAGGAAGCCGCTGATGATCAGTCCGCTGAGCGTCAGCCGCCGCATCTGCAACGGCATGCCGCGCAGCAGATGGCCGAGACCGATGCCGAGGTCGGTGAACATGCCGCTGAGGTGGGTGGTGCGCACCGCCGCGCCGCTGTAGGTCGTCACCATCGCGTTCTGCAGGCCGCACGCGGTCGCGGCCAGCAATGCCCCCCAGATCTGCTCCTGCTTGAACAGCGGAATCGCGGCGAGCAGCAGCAGCGCCTCCAGCGCGAGCGCCGCGCCGTAGCGTCGCCCGAGCCTGAGCGTCTGGTCCTGGATGATCAACCCGCCGAGCATCGCGCCGAGGCAGAACGCGAGCAGCATGCCCCACAGGTGACCCACCGCGCGCAGGTCGCCCTGCGCGAGCGCCGCACCCAGCAGGCTGGTGGTGCCGGTCAGGTGGCTGACCGCCTGGTGTTCGAAGCCCAGGTAGCCGATGACGTTGACCATCCCCGCCACGCAGGCCAGTGCGATCGCACCGATCCATACCCAGCGGGGAAGGTGGAGGCCCATCGCGTCGCCGATGCCTGCCGGCTACAACACTTCCGACGCGTAATCCGCCAGACGAGACCGCTCGCCACGCCGCAGCGTGATGTGCGCGCTGTGTGCCCAGTTCTTGAAACGGTCCACCGCGTAGGTCAGGCCGGACGTGGTTTCCGTCAGGTACGGCGTGTCGATCTGTTCCACGTTGCCCAGGCAGACGATCTTGGTGCCCGGGCCGGCGCGGGTGATCAGCGTCTTCATCTGCTTCGGCGTGAGGTTCTGCGCTTCATCGAGGATCAGGTAGCGGCTCAGGAACGTGCGGCCGCGCATGAAGTTCATCGAACGGATCTTGATGCGCGATGCCAGCAGGTCGTTGGTCGCCGCCCGACCCCAGGCGCCGCCTTCCTGGTTGTGCGTCAGCACTTCCAGGTTGTCGGTCAGCGCGCCCATCCACGGCGTCATCTTCTCTTCCTCCGTGCCGGGCAGGAAGCCGATGTCCTCGCCCACGCTGACGGTGGCGCGGGTCATGATGATCTCGCGGTAGCGCTGCTGGTCCATCGTCTGCGCCAGGCCCGCCGCCAGCGCGAGCAGCGTCTTGCCCGTGCCGGCGGTGCCGAGCAGGGTGACGAAGTCGACTTCCGGATCCATCAGCGCGTTGAGCGCGAAGTTCTGCTCGCGATTGCGTGCGGCGATGCCCCAGACCGCATGCTGGCCGCTGCGGAAGTCGTCGACGATCTGCAGGGTGGCCTTGTCGCCTTCGACGCGCGCGACGCGGAACTCGGATTCGTCGTCGCCGGGCAGGTAGAGGAACTGGTTGGGATACCAGCCCGCGTCCTTCTCCATCGTCACTTCGTAATACGTGCGCCCCTTGTCGGTCCACGAGCGCAGGTCCTTGCCGTAGCGCTGCCAGAAATCCTCGGGCAGCGGATCGGCGCCGGTGTAGAGCAGGCTGAAGTCGTCCAGCGCGCGGTCGTTCTCGTAATCCTCCGACACGATGCCGGCGATCGCGGCCTTGATCCGCAGGTTGATGTCCTTGGAGACGAACACCACCGGGATCTCCGGCTCCTGCTCCTTCAGCGCGAGGATCGCACCCAGGATGGCGTTGTCCGGGATGACGGCGCCGAAGCTCTTGCCGGCTTCGAAGTGGCTCGTCTGGAAGCGCAGCAGGCCCGCGCTCTGGGTGCCGCGAAGCTGCAGGCTGTTGGGCTGGATCAGCGGGATGCCCGCCGCCACGTTGTCCAGGCCCGAAGCCTCGACCAGTTCGTTGAGGAAGCGGCTGACCTGCCGCGCGTTGCGGCTTGCTTCCGACGTGCCTTTCTTGCCGTTGTCCAGCTCCTCGATCACCTGCATCGGCAGGTAGACATCGTGCTCCTCGAACTTGAACAGCGCGGTGGGGTCGTGCATCAGCACGTTGGTGTCCAACACATAGATACGCTTGCTACGGGTCATTCAGGCAACCTCATTGAGGAAGATGTGTGAACACATGACGCAACAACGGATGCCGCGGAAACGCGCACAGCAGCGCGCCACCATGACCCGCCGCGGCGCGGGATGGTGGTCGGGGTGGAAGAGGATTTCGTCACTGGGCCTGGTGGGCCTTCAGGGCGTCCAGCACGGCGTCGGCATGGCCGGCCACCTTCACACCGCGCCATTCCTGGGCGATGCGGCCATCAGGCGAGATCAGGAAGGTGCTGCGCACGACGCCCATCACCTTGCGGCCATACATGTTCTTTTCGTGGATGACGTCGAAGGCCTGGCAGAGCTTCTCGTCGGCGTCGCTGACCAGCGCGAACTTGAAGCCCTGCTTGGCGCAGAAGTTGTCGTGCGACTTCACCGAGTCGCGCGACACGCCCAGCACCGTGGCGCCGAGCTTGCGGAACTTCGGCAACAGCGCGTTGAAGTCCAGGCCTTCGGTGGTGCAGCCCGGCGTGCTGTCCTTCGGGTAGAAGTAGAGCACCACCCACTGGCCGGCGTAGTCGGCGAGGGTGGCAGCGCCTGCGGCAGACCGGGAATGTTCGCCGCCGGACAGCGCCAGCGGCAGTTTCAGTGTCGACTTGGGCAGAGCGTTCGCGCCTTTGGCCGTCATCGTCAGAACTTCATCGGATCCATGATCGCGTCCAGGTTCAAATGGTCGCAGAATTCAAGGAAATCGTCGCGCAACGCGGCGATGTGCATGTTCGCCGGCACGCCGATCGTCACCTGCGCCGAGAACATCTCCGCGCCGGTCTGCATGGCGCGATAGCGCGTGCTCTGCAGGTTCTCGATCGTGATGCCCTGGCGGTCGAAGAAATCGGCCAGCTGGAACAGGATGCCGGGCTTGTCGGCCGCCACCACTTCCACGATGTAGGGCAGCAGGTTGGACTGCACCACCTTCGGGCCGGTGCGGTAGAAGATCAGTTTCAGGCCTTCATCGCGCTCCAGGCGCGAAAGCATGGCTTCCAGTTTGGCGACCGCGTCCCAGGAGCCGGTGGCCAGCGCCGTCACCGAGACGTCGCGACCCACCGTGGACAACCGGGCATCCACCAGATTGCAGCCGCTGTCGGCGATCCGGCGCGTCACCGACAGGAGCGGCGATTCCGGATGCGTCGTATAGGCGGTGATCAGGAGGTGGTTTTCGGTCGGCGAAGGCCGGGGCGTGGAATCGGTCAAGAGAGCTTCCGGCGTTGCGGTCTGGCTGAATGGCGGCCGGGCTGCGGCCTGGCGACGCTGGCAGCATACTTGCCCGCCCTTTGAACCCGCAAGTAACATGCGGCCGACATTGCGGGCGGACCGGGATAACCGCGCTTACTCGCGCCACCGGGCCGCCGGCCCCTCCACCGAGAGCCATTCCCTTGCACGTTTCCGGCAGCATCACCGCACTGGCCACGCCGTTCCTGGCGTCGGGCGAACTCGACCTGGACGCTTGGCGCGCGCTGCTGAAACTGCAGCTGGACGGCGGCACGCAGGGCGTGGTGGTGGCCGGTTCGACCGGCGAAGCCGCCGCGCTCGCCGACGAGGAGTACGACACGCTGCTGCGCATCGCCGTGGAGACGGTGGGCGGTACGCTGGTCGTGCTCGCGGGCACCGGCCAGATGAACACCGCCAAGACCATCGCGGCCACCCGTCGCGCGGCCGAGGGCGGTGCGCATGCGGCCCTGGTCGTCACGCCGCCGTACGTGCGGCCGACGCAGGCGGGGCTGGTGGCGCATTACCGTGCCGTCGCCGACGAGGGCGGCCTGCCGGTGGTGCTCTACAACGTGCCGGGACGCACCGGGTGCGATCTGCTCCCGGACACCGTGGCGGAGCTGGTCGACCATCCGAACATCATCGGCATCAAGGAAGCGCGTGCCGAACCCGAACGCATGGCCGCGCTGCTGGCGTTGCGCAACGACCGCTTCGCGATCCTCAGTGGCGACGACCCCACGGCGGGCCGCGCGATGCTGGCGGGCGCCGATGGCGTGATCTCGGTGGGTTCCAATGCGCTGCCGCGCACGTTCCGTCGCCTCTGCGATCTGGCGCGCGGCGGACATGCCGACGCGGTCGCCCTGCTGGACCAACAGCTGCAGGAGCACTACGCCTTCTTCGGCGTCGAATCCAATCCCATTCCCGTGAAGGCGTTGCTGCAGCGTCAGGGCATCGGCCAGGGCCTGCGTCTGCCCCTGTTGCCACTGTCCGCGCCCCACGTCCCCCTTGCCGACCGACTGGCCACGCTGGCCCAGTCGCTGGAAGCACAATCCAGCCGCGAAACGATCGCGGCCTGAACCCAGGAGAATTTCATGCGCCTTTCGTCTTCCCTCGTACGTCCGCTTGCCCTGGTGCTGCTGGTCGTTTCCGTCGCCGGTTGCTCGTGGTTCAAGAAGGGCGCGAAGGGCGACTACGCACTGGCGCCTGAAGCCCGCCCGCTGGAAGTGCCGCCGGATCTCAACGTGCCCAACACCAGCGGCGCGATGCAGGTGCCGAACGCCGCACCGGCCGCGTCGGCCGCCACGCCTGCCGCCGCCTCAGGTGGCTTCATCGTCGCAGGCAGTCGCGACGATGCGTTCACCCGCGTGGGTGAAGCCCTGGCCGGCATCGAAGGCGCGACGATCGCCAGCCGCGCCCAGCTGCTCGGCACGTACGACGTCAGCTACGAAGGCGCGAGTTTCCTCGTGCGCGTGAGCGGCGTGGAAGCCGGCGCCTATGTGTCCGCGGTGGACCCCCGCGGCCTGCCCGCCACCAGCCCGGCCGCGGTCAAGCTGCTGGCGGCGCTGAAGGCCAAGCTCGGCGGCTGATGCTGGCCACATCGCAGTAACGAAAAAGGGCGCCTTCGGCGCCCTTTTTCATGGCCTCGCGGATGGCGGCTCAGCGCTCCAGCAACGGCAGCTTGTCCGGCTTGCCTTCCCATTCCTTCGCGTCGGGCAGCGGGTCCTTGCGCGTGGTGATCACCGGCCAGGCCCTGGACAGTTCGGCGTTGAGCGCGACATAGCCTTCCTGGCCGGCTGGCACGTCGTCTTCCGGATAGATTGCGTTGATCGGGCACTCGGGCTCGCACAGCGTGCAGTCGATGCATTCGTCCGGATCGATCACCAGGAAGTTCGGACCTTCGTGGAAACAGTCCACCGGGCAGACTTCCACGCAGTCGGTGTACTTGCACTTGATGCAGTTTTCGGTGACGACGAAGGGCATGAAGACACGGGCTCGAACGGAAACCGCGCAAGTTTAATGCACGGGGGCGGCCGGAGTGAGGGGAAATCCCGTCCCGCGCCGTCGTTCGCCTTCACTGAGGCGCGATGACGCGGCATCGATGATCGCGCCAGGCGCGCACCACGATCCGCGACGCCGTGCGGATCGGGCGGGCAGGGTGGGGAAGGGTGCCTGCGGGTCGCTCCCCGCCCCATAATTTCATAAATGGAACAATCAATTAGATTTTGTCTTATTTATTCCAATAATGATGTCATTCATGCTGCGCGCCACATCCACCACCTGAGGAGTTCCCGCCATGATCACCCTGCGTCCTGCCCACGAGCGCGGCCATGCCAACCACGGCTGGCTGGATTCCTGGCACAGCTTCTCCTTCGCCAGCTATGTCGACGACAAGCACGTCCACTGGGGGCCGCTGCGCGTGATCAACGAAGACCGCGTAGCCGCCGGCCGCGGGTTCGGCGAGCACGGCCATCGCGACATGGAAATCATCAGCTACGTGCTGGACGGCGCGCTTGGCCACAAGGATTCGATGGGCAACAGCTCCAGCATCGTGCCCGGCGACGTGCAGCGCATGAGCGCCGGCACCGGCGTGCAGCATTCGGAGTTCAACTACAACGAGAGCGGCTCGACGCATTTCCTGCAGATCTGGATCATTCCCGACCGCCAGGGCGTGACGCCTTCGTACGAAGAGAAGTCGTTCCCCGCCACCGACAAGCAGGGCCGCCTGCGGTTGGCCGTCAGCCCGGACGGCGCCGACGGCTCGGTGAGCATCCACCAGGATGCGCGCATGTACGTGGGTCTGTTCGATGGCAGCGAGAAGGCCGAGCTGCGGCTGGCCGACGGCCGCCTGGGCTATGTGCACATCGCGCGCGGTGAGGCGACCGTCAATGGCCAGGCGTTGAAGGCCGGCGATGCGCTGCTGTATCGCGATGAGCCGCTGGTCAGCATCGAGCGCGGCATCGGTGCCGAAGTGCTCGTGTTCGACCTGCCGACGATGCAGTAAGCGTCGCGTGGTGACGAAGGGAGGGCGCGCGGGTCGCGCCCTTCTTCGTTTGCGGCGCCCTCAACCGAGCAGGTGGTCCGCGGCGAGGAAGCCCGCCGTCATGGCGACCACCAGCAGCGCGCCTTGCAGGCGCGGTGGCGCAGGGACCGGGATGTCGAGCCAGCGGCAGGCGATGCCGATGCCGAGCGCGAGCGCGATGCCGACCAACGCGGTGATCATGGCCTGCCGCTCTGGCCGGTCGGCCCGCCGCAATCGCGTCGATGTCGCGCCTCGCGCTGCGCAAGCGCACGGTCGGCCAGCATGTAGCCGCTGGTCATCGCCACGACCAGCAGCGCACCCACCAGCACCGGCGGTGCGGGCACCGGTACGCCGAAGGCGCGGCAGCCGAACCCGATGGCGAAGCCGAGCAGCAGCCCGGCGGCGAATTTCCAGTTCATGCCAATCCCCCATGGGTCGAAGGCGCCGGTGACGGCGTGGCACCCGGCGCACCACCGATGAAGTGGCGCACCTGTGGCCGTTGGGCGGGATCGGTGAGCGTTTCGAGCAGCGCGTCCTGCAGCACGCGTTCGTCTTCGGTCACACGCTCGTGCTGGCGCAGGTGCTCGCGCCACGACGCGTCGACGAAATACTCCAGGTACACGCCGGGTTGCGTGCTGTCCTCGGCCGCGCCCCATTGCAGCGCACCGTTGCGGCGTCGCGCTTGTCCCAATGGCTGCAGGCGGCGGAGGAACTCCTGGCGACGCTCCGGGTCGACGCGGTATTCGATCGTGACCAGCACCGGTCCACGATCGTCGTGCAGATCGGGGCTGACCACCGGCTGCGGCCAATGGCCCGACGGTGTGACGTTCACGCGCGCCGCTTCGCCCAGGCGGAAGCGCGCACCCACGAGGGCGGCGATTGCGGTGCCGATGGCCGCGGCCAGCAACGCACGCGGTGTGCCGACCGCCTGCGCCAGCCAGCCCCAGCCCAGGCTGCCAGCCGCCATGCCGGCGGAGAACACCACGATGTAAAGGGACAGCGCGCGTGCGCGTACCCACGCGGGTACCGCGGTCTGTGCGGCGATCTGCAACGAGGACAGCACCGCGATCCAGGCGAAGCCGGCCAGCAGCGCGACGGCATACAACAGCGGCACCCAGCGCAGCAGCGCGATGGCAAGGATGCACGCCGCATACGCCAGCGTCGCGCACAGCACCATCCGGTCCGGATCCATGCGTGCGCGCAGGCGGGGCAGCAGCATCGCACCGCCGATGGCACCCGCGCCGATGCAGCCCAGCAGCAGGCCGTACGTGCCCGCGCTCGCGTTCAGGTCCTGCTTCACCACGATGGGCAGCAGCGCCGTGAGCGCGCTGGCGAAGGTGAAGAACCAGCCCGCCTTGACCAGCACGGCCTTCAGCACGCTGTCACGCGTGGCGTAGCGCAACCCGGCGCGCAGGGCGACGCCGAAGGTCTCTGGCGGCAGTACGGACGCGGTCGGCGTGCGCCGCCAGCGCCACAGCACGATGGCCACGCCGAGGAAGGTCACTGCGTTGACGGCGAACGCCCAGGCGATGCCCGCCTGCGCGACGATCAGGCCGCCCAGCGCCGGGCCGATGGCGCGCGCGATGTTCATGCTCAGCGAACCCAGCGCCACCGCCGGCCCCAGCATGGGCCTGGGCACCAGTTCCGGCGTGGTGGCCTGCTGCGCGGGCATCGCCATCGCCGCGCCGATGCCGAGCGCGAACGTCAACGCCACCAGCGTCCATGGATCCAGCCGGTCGAGGTGGGCGAGCACGGCCAGCGTGCTGGCCACGAGCAGCATCCACAACTGCGCGAGGATCAGATATCGGCGCCGGTCGACGATGTCCGCCAGCGTACCGGCGACGATGGCCAACACGACCACCGGCAGGGTGGTGGCCGATTGCACGGCCGCGACCATCAGGGGCGAGTTGGTCGTCTCGGCCATGATCCAGGCGGCGGCGACATCGTGGACCCACGTGCCTATGTTGCCGACGAGGATGGCGAGCCAGAGCGCGCGAAAGGCGGGCTGTCCCAGCGGCGACCAGGGGCCGTGCGTGGCGGGCGTGGACATGGTCAGAACGCGAAGCACGCGCAGCCGAGCGCGCCCCAGAACGTCTGCAGGTCGCGCGCCGGCACGGCGTGATGCGCTGCATGAGCGTGTCCGTGCCCGTGTGCATGCACGCGGCAGGCGGGGCCATGCGCGTGCGCCAGCGCGGCGCTGGCCTGGGCGAGCGTGCCGCCCTGGTAGCCACCGAAACGGTTGACCGGCGACCAGTCGGGCATCGGGTCGGGCAGCACCGGCGCATGGGGCGCGAACGGCCCGGTGCCATGCACGGCGCGGCCGTCCACGACGGTCAGCACGCTGGTGATGTCGGGGATGTCGTCTTCGGCGACGCTGAAGAAGTCGGCCGACAGCAGCGCGCAGTCGGCGAACTGCCCGACGGCCAGCCGGCCCTTGCGCGCCTGCTCGGTGGAGAACCACGCGCTGCCATGCGTCCACAGCTGCAGCGCTTCTTCGCGCTCGAGCCGGTTGTCGTCGCCGTACATCTGCAGCCCGCCGAGCGTGCGCCCGCTGACCAGCCAGTACAGCGCCACCCACGGGTTGTAGCTGGCCACGCGGGTGGCATCGGTGCCGGCGCCTACCGGCACCCCGGCCTGCAGCATGCGCCGCACCGGCGGCGTATGCCGCAGCGCCTCCTTGCCGTAGCGCTGCGCGAAGAACTCGCCCTGGTAGGCCATGCGGTGCTGGATGGCGATGCCGCCACCGAGCGCGCGCACGCGGTCGATGTTGCGCGGCGAGATGGTCTCCGCATGGTCGACGATCCAGTGGAGGCCATCGAACGGCACCTCGCGGTTGACCTGCTCGTAGACGTCGAGCACGCGGGTGATGCTCTCGTCGTAGGTGGCATGGATGCGGAACGGCCAGCGCTGTTCGGCGAGGAAGCGCACCACGCCGGCCAGTTCGCCCTCGAGCGTCGCGGGAAGGTCGGGTCGCGGTTCACGGAAATCCTCGAAGTCCGCCGCCGAGAACACCAGCATCTCGCCCGCACCGTTGTGCCGCAGCAGGTCGTCGCCCTGGCCGGGCTTGACCATCGCGGACCAGCGCTGGAAGTCGGCCAGTTCCTCGCCCTTTTTCTGGGTGAACAGGTTGTAGGCGATGCGCACCGTCAACTGTCCGTCGGCGTGCAGCTGCTGGATGATCCGATAGTCCTCGGGATAGTTCTGGAAACCACCGCCTGCATCGATCACCGAGGTGATGCCCAGCCGGTTGAGTTCGCGCATGAAATGCCGCGTGGAGTTGAGCTGGTACTCCGCCGGCAGGCGCGGCCCCATCGCCAGCGTGGCGTACAGGATCAAGGCATTGGGTTTGGCCAGCAGCAATCCGGTGGGATTGCCGGCCTTGTCGCGCTGGATCTCGCCGCCGGGCGGATTCGGCGTGTCTTTCGTGTAGCCGACCGCGCGCAACGCGGCGCGGTTGAGCAGGGCGCGGTCGTACAGGTGCAGGATGAAGACCGGCGTGTCGGGCGCCGCCGCATTGAGCTCGTCCAGCGTCGGCAGGCGCTTTTCGGCGAACTGCGATTCGCTGAAGCCGCCCACCACGCGGACCCACTGCGGTGCCGGTGTACGGGCCACCTGCGCCTTCAGCATCGCCATCGCGTCGGCCAGCGAGCGCACACCGTCCCAACGCAGCTCGAGGTTGTAGTTCAGTCCGCCGCGGATCAGATGGGTGTGGCTGTCGTTGAGGCCCGGCACGAGCCGGCGCCCGCCGGCATCGATGACGCGCGTGCCGTCGCCGGCATGCGCCATCACCTGGGCGTCGTCGCCGACCGCCAGCACGCGACCATCGGCGAAGGCGATCGCGCTGGCGGATGGAAGCGCCGCGTCGAGCGTGGTGATGCGCGCATTGCGCAGGATCAGGTCGGCCATGCGGGATTCTCCGGAGCGTGCGTCGCGAGGCAGCGCAGCGAGCGTGGCGGCCGCCGCCACGCCCTTCAGCAGGTGGCGGCGGGTGCCGTCAACGTCCATGCGCGGCTCCCGCGCGTGCGCGGCCGCGCCAGGCATCGATCGACAGCGCGCCGGGTCCGGCCAGGGCCACGGCCAGGTTCGCCAGCAGCCACAGCAGCGGATACTCGATGCCACCGTGCATCCAGAACCAGCCGTGCGACAGGTTCAATACCGCGGTGACGCCCAGGAAGGCTGCAGAACCCAGCGCGGCGATGCGCGTGAAGGCGCCCGCGACGACCAGCACGCCGAGCAGCGTCTGCAGTGCGGCGAGCACCAGCGGTAGCGGTGCGGTGGAAGGCAGGCCGAAATGCTGGAGTTCGCTCGCGAACCCCGCGACGCCGGGCCCACCGAACCATCCGAACAGCTTGCCCAACCCGTGCGGCAGCAGGAACCCGCCGGCGGCAAGACGCAACACCAGCAGTCCGGCCGATGTCTCGCCCGGACGCTCGAAGGTGGCGGTGCGGGCGACCATCCGGGCGTCCCGTCAGTGGCCGCCTTCCGACGCGCCGAACATGCTCTTGGCGTACTGGATGCCCAGCCCGTAGCCGCCGCCATGCAGCTTGGCAATGCCGGTGGTGAGGTCGTAGGTCGCGCTGCGCGCCCAATCGCGCTGCAGCTCCAGCAGGTACTGCACGCTGGTCAGCGGGCGCACGCCGGCCTGGATCATGCGTTGCATCGCGCGCTCATGCGCTTCGGCGGTGACGTCGCCGCAGGCGTCGGCGATCACGTAGACCTCGAAGCCCTGGTCGAGCGCGGACAGTGCCGGCCCGACGATGCACACGCTGGTCCACAGGCCGCCGAGCACGATGCGGCCCTTGCCGGAGGTGTTCACCGCCGCGATCACCGACGCATCCTCCCAGCAGTTCATGGTGGTGCGGTCGTACACCTTCCCGTTGGGGAAGGCTTCGGGGATTTCGGGAAACAGCGGGCCGGAGAAGGACTTCTCGGCGACCGTCGTCAGCAGGGTCGACACGCCGAAACCGGCGGCGCCCTTCGCCACCAGGGCGACGTTGTTGCGGAGCATCGCCACGTCGATGGAATGCGTGGCGAAGGCCATCTGCGATTGATGGTCGATCAGGACCAGCGTGTGGTCGGTCGGCGTGAGCAGGGTCTTGCCGGCGGCGAGGGAGGCGGTGGGCATGTCGGGCTCCAGGCATGAGGGAGGAATCGCGCCACTGTCGCGCGACGGCGCGTACGCCGGCTTGCATCGGCGTGCGCGCTGCCCGCGGGCGTCAACCGTGCAGCTTGATCGCGGTTTCCGCGACGCGGCGGCCCTGGTAGCGCGCGGCGTCCAGTTCGTTCTGCGTCGGTTGCCGCGATCCGTCGCCGCCGGCGATCGTCGTCGTGCCGTAGGGCGAGCCGCCGGTCACTTCGTCCAGCTTCATCTGCCCGGCGAATCCGTAGTCGAGCCCCACGATCACCATGCCGAAGTGCAGCAGGTTGGTGATGATGGAGAACAGCGTGGTCTCCTGGCCGCCGTGCTGGGTGGCGGTCGAGGTGAATGCGGCGCCGACCTTGCCGTGCAAGGCGCCTTTGGCCCACAGGCCGCCGGCCTGGTCGAGGAAGTTCGCCATCTGCGACGACATCCGCCCGAAGCGGGTGCCGGTGCCGACGACGATGGCGTCGTAGTCGGCGAGTTCGGCGATGGTGGCTACGGGCGCGGCCTGGTCGAGCTTGAAGTGCGATTTCTTCGCCACGTCTTCCGGCACCAGCTCCGGCACGCGTTTGATGTCGACGCTCGCGCCGCCCGCGCGTGCGCCCTCGGCCACGGCCTGGGCCATGGTCTCGATGTGCCCGTAGGCGGAGTAGTAAAGAATCAGGACCTTGGCCATCGCAGGACTCCGGGAAGGGGTCGCCGCACCTTGCGGCGACGACAGGCAGGGTTACGCCGTGCGGGTTACCGGCGCGTGCAGGTGGCAGAACTCGCGCGGGGAATAGCCCGTCATCCGACGGAAGGTACGGGTGAAGTGGCTCTGGTCGAAGAAGCCCAGCGAGGCCGCCGTCGCGGAGATCTTCTGCGGGCCACGGGCCAGTTGTTCCTTCGCCATCGCGATCCGCTTGGCGAGCACGAATTCCATCGGGCTGCGGCCTGTGCTGATGCGGAACAGGCGGGCGAAGTGGAACCGGCTGATGCAGGCGGCGCTGGCGATGTCGGCAAGCGTGATCGTGTCACCGATGTGGCGCTCGATGTAGTCCAGCGCACGCGCCAGCGCGCGCGGGCTGAGTCCGCGACTCTCCAGGTGTGGATCGGGCGAGGACGCGTAGCAGGTGGACGGCGCGGCAACGACGGAAACGTGCGGGAACAGGGACAGGGAGGCATCCACGGCGGTGTCCTCGAGCGGCGATGTGGGGAGGGCCTGTGGAACGCGCGCGGCATGGCACGGGCAGGCGAGGGCCATGGTGCGATGGGGCGGCGCGATCCATAACCCCCATCGGGGCAGGCACCCGATCCCCCGAATGGGGGTGGGCGGCGTGCGACGGCGATCGTGTAGTTGCCTGCGTGGCGACGCCCCCCGTATCGTGGCGAAACAGGTCCGACATCCGGCGCCTGGCCGCTGCCCAGACCGCCCCCCATGCCGATCCGCATCCTGACCGTCGATGACCATCCCCTGCTGCGCGAAGGCATCGCGGCGGTGATCGAAGGCCAGTCCGACATGGAACTGGTGGGCGAGGCCGCCAACGGGCTGGAAGCGTTGCAGGTGTTCCGCGACTGCAGGCCCGATGTGACCCTGATGGACCTGCAGATGCCGGAAATGAACGGCGTGGAAGCCATCGGCGCGATCCATCGCGAGTTCCCCGACGCCAGGGTGGTGGTGCTGACCACCTACCAGGGTGATGCCCAGGCGTTGCGCGCCTTCAAGGCCGGCGCATCCGGCTACCTGCTCAAGAGCATGCTGCGCCGCGAGCTGGTGGACACGATCCGCAGCGTGCACGCGGGACGTCGTCGGATTCCGCCGGAGATCGCCGCGGGCATCGCCGAACACGCGTCCGACGACGCTCTGACGCTGCGCGAGATCGAGGTGCTGCGGCAGGTGGCCGATGGCAATGGCAACAAGCGCATCGCCCAGCTGCTCACCATCTCCGAGGAGACGGTGAAGGCGCACATGAAGAACATCCTCGCGAAGCTGGATGCCAACGACCGTACCCATGCGGTCACCATCGCCGTCCGGCGGGGCATCATCGATCTCTGAAGCGGGCTTAAGGAGTTCTTAAAGAGCCTGCGGGAGCATGACGTGGCCGGATTCCGGTTTCCCCCATGTCGAGGCCCCCATGAGCGCACTGCGCGCCTGCACGCCCCTGTTGTTGCTGTTTCCCCTCTCCGCCGCCGCGCAGATCGTCGAGCGCACCGACGCCAAGGCGCAGGACGAGGTGGCCTCGCGCTGGAGTGCCGGCCTCGCGGTCGTCCATCGCGACAGCGAGTACGCCGGTGAAGGCACGCGCACGCGTCTGTACCCGAATATCGCCTACGACGGCGAGCGCTTCTACCTGCGTGGTGCCGCGTTCGGCTATCGCCTGCATACGGACGACCGTTTCGAGCTGCGCGCTTTCGTTGCCGGCCGCCTGGACGGCATTGATGCGGACGACTTCGGTGTAGCCGAGCTGGCGCGGCGCGGGATCGACCGCAGCCTGCTCGAAGACCGCGACGACAGCGTCGACCTCGGCATGGCCGCCAGTTGGAAAGGGTCGGCCGGCAAACTGGAGCTCGATGTGCGTGGCGACGTTACCGGTACCAGCGACGGGTACGCCGTCGCACTGGACTACAGCTATCCGCTGACCCTGGGCCGCACGCGGTTGATCCCGTCGGTGGGTGCCGTCCGCTTGTCGGACGACATGGCCGACTACTACTACGGAATCCTCGACGAAGAAGTCGCACGTGGCGTAGCGGCCTACCGTCCCGGCGCGGTCACCATGCCGCGCGCCAGCGTCACCGTGGTCCATCCGTTCGCCAAGCGCTGGGCGCTGCTCGGCAACCTGGAGTACCGCGCGCTGCCGGATGCACTGCGCGACAGTCCGCTGGTGGAGGAAGGAAAGGACCAGGCGGCGTCCGTGTTCATCGGCATTTCGCGCGGCTTCTGAGTGGTGCCCGCATCCTTCATGAGGAAACTCCCATGTCATTGACCATAGCTCCCCGGCACCGCGATGCCATCGCCGCGCCCGCGATCCGCGCGATCGCACCCATGCCTCACGTCCGCATCCACCGGGTGACCCGCGCGCACGCGGCCGCGTTGATGCAGCTCTGCGACCGCCACATGGCGGAACTGCCGGTCGGCGCCAGTACCCAGCGCGCCGCTGGCGGCCGCGTCCTGGAACTGATGGAGGCCCTGTTCGAAGCTCCGCTGCGCGCGTGGGCGTGGATCGTCGAACGTGACGGCCTGCCGCAGGGGTACGCGTTCGGTACGGTCGGTTTCTCGATGATCGAGCGCGCGTACTACTTCAACTTGGAATCGCTGTTCGTATCGACCGACGCGCGTCCCTCCGGCGCCGCTTCGGCCCTGTTCGACGCGGCGCGCGCGATGGCCGACGAACTTGGCTGCATCGATTTGCGCTGGCAGGTGCCGCTCGGCCAGGAAAGCGCGCTGGCCCTGCCGGGACAGGCGGCGGCCGCGACCATGATCCAGTACGTATTCCCCACGTCGATGCGGAGCCTGCGCGATGAGTGAGCAGATCAAGACGAAGACCCGGCCGGTGCGACGCCGCTGGCGGCGATTGGCCGCTGCGGTCTGCGTGTCGGCAACGGCCGCCGCCTATGCCGGTGCGTCCGGCTGCAGCACGCTCGCCTATCCGCAGTCGCCGCAGTACGGCGAGGACGGTTTCCAGAACGAGCGCAAGCCGCGGCCGCTCGGCTGGCGCCAGACCAGCAAGCTCTGGTGGGATTTCCTCGTCGGCGGCAAGCCGGCAGGGACGGTGCCCGCGAACGAAATTCCGGTGCAGGCGCTATCGGCGGACCAGCTGGCGCAGGCGCCGGATGGCACGGTGTATCGCCTGGGGCACTCCACCGTGCTGCTGAAGCTCCAGGGCCGCTTCTGGCTGACCGATCCGGTGTTCGCCGAGCGCGCATCCCCGGTGCAGTGGGCAGGCCCCAAGCGCTTCCATGCGCCGCCGCTGTCGCTCGATGCTTTGCCGCATCTTTCCGCTGTCGTGCTGTCGCACGACCACTACGACCATCTGGATCGCGACACCGTCATCGCGCTCGCGGCGAAAACCGACGTCTTCCTGACACCGCTGGGCGTGGGCGATCGCCTGGCGCGCTGGGGCGTGCCGCGCGAGAAGATCCGCCAGCTCGACTGGTGGGAGCACAGCGACATCGACGGCGTGCAGTTCACCGCGACGCCCTCGCAGCACTTCTCCGGGCGCACGCTGTTCGACCGCAACAAGACCCTGTGGGCATCGTGGGTGATCCAGGCCGGCGAGACGCGGGTGTTCTTCAGTGGCGACACCGGCTACTTCGACGGCTTCCGCGCCATCGGCGACCGCTTCGGGCCGTTCGACCTGACCCTGCTGGAATGCGGCGCCTACGATCGGCGCTGGCAGGACGTGCACATGCTGCCGACGCAGACCCTGCAGGCCCACCTGGACCTGCGCGGACGCTGGCTGGTGCCGATCCACAACAGCACGTTCGACCTGGCGTTCCATGGCTGGAGCGAGCCGATGGAAACGCTGTATTCGCTTTCGCGCGATGCGGGCGTGGACATCGCCACGCCCATCATCGGTGCGCCGCTGTCGATCCACCAGCCCGACGGCACGCAAGCCTGGTGGCGCGCCGAGTAGTCCCGAAGCTCACGCGTTGTCGGGTGCCGCGGTGAAGCGCACCCGGCAGCCGAAGCCGCGGCCCGTGATGCCTTCACCGGCCTCGATCGTCGCCTCGTGTGCCTTCGCGATGCGCTGGACCAGCGAGAGTCCGATGCCGCTGCCGCGCTCGCCGTTGCCGTGGCTGCCACGGAAAAACCGTTCGAAGACCCGTTCGCGTTCCTCCGGCGCCACGCCCGGTCCGTTGTCGCGCACCGCCAGCCAGGCCGTGCGGCCTTCGTCCTCGGTGCCGCAGGCGATCTCGATGCGCCCGTGCTCGCCGCAGTAGCGCACCGCGTTGTCGATCAGGTTGCGGGCGAGGATGCCCAGGTCATCGAGGTCGCCGCGCACGCTGGCGGGTTCGGCGTGCACGCTGATGGTCTGGCCACGCCGCGCCGCCATCGATTCGAATTCGCGCGCGACCATCGTGACCACATCGGGCAGCTGCACCGTGGGTTGCTCGTCGCGCAACGGCGAAGCATCGACGCGCGCCGAATCCAGCAACTGCTGCGCAAGCCGGGAGGTGCGCTGGATGCCCTGCACCAGCGGCTCCAGCGCGGCGCGCGCATCGGCTTGCGACCCGGCACGCAAGGCCACTTGCGTCTGGGTCAGCAACGCCGCCAGCGGCGTGCGCAGTTCGTGCGCGGCGTCGGCGAGGAACTGGCGCTCGCCGCGCATCGCTTCGGACAGCCGTTCCAGCAACAGGTTGAACGAGTCCACCAGCGGGCGGATCTCGCGCGGCAGGCCGGCGGAGGGCAGGGGAGCGAGGTCGTGCGCGTCGCGCTGCGCCATCTCGCGGCGCAGCCGGTTCATCGGACGCAGGCTCCAGTGGATCGCCAGGCCGACGGTCATGCCCAGGATGAGCAGGATGACGATCCCGCTCCAAACGCTGACCTTCACCCAGTACGCCAATTCGGCGCGCATCGCCGACAGCGACATGCCCGACTGCACCTGGATGCGCCCGCCGGCATCGGTGACCGCGTAGACGCGCCAGGGTTCGCCCGCGACTTCGGTAACGACGAAACCGGGCCGGAAATCCGCTTTCAGCGGTTGGATCGGTGCGCCTTCGGACAACACGACAGGCTTGTCGCGCCCGAGGATCCACACTTGGTAGCGCAGCGCATCGAACTTGCGTCCGGCCATGCTCGGACGCGTAGGCAGCCGCAGGCGAGGGCCATCGCCCAGTGCCGTGAGGTTCGCCGGCATGGACAGCAGGATCTGCTCGCTGACCTCCTGCAGAAAGAGATCGTCATGGCCTTTCTGCTGGCGCGTCATCTGGAAGTGCTGGCCGCCCAGCCAGCAGCCCCATCCCAGCGCGAGCGGTGTCATCACCGCGAGCAACAGTTTGGACTTGAGCGAATGGCTCATTCGGCGTCTCCCAGGCGGTAGCCGAATCCATGCACGGTAGCGATCACGCCGTCGCCCAGTTTCTTGCGCAGCTGATGGATGTAGACCGCGATGGTGTTGCTTTCGATGGCGCCGTCACCGCCGTAGACCAGCGACTCCAATGTTTCCCGTGCGATCACCCGGCCCGGGCGTTCCATCAGCGCGAGCAGCGTGCGGTACTCGTGCACGCCCAGGCGGACGGGTCGGTCGCCCTGACGAACCGAGCGGTCCGCCGGGTCGAGCACGATGTCGCCATGGCGCAGCACCGGCGACACGCGCCCCTGCGTGCGGCGGACCACGGCGCGCAGGCGTGCGCCGAGCTCGCCGGCTTCGAAGGGCTTGACGATGTAGTCGTCGGCGCCGGCATCCAGTCCGCGCACGCGGTCGCTCAACTGGTCGCGTGCAGTGATGATCAGGACCGGCGTAGTGTCGTAGCGCTGGCGCAGGGCGGCCAGCACGTCGAGGCCGGAGCCGCGCGGCAGGCCCAGGTCCAGCAGGACGGCGGTGTAGCCGTGGTCCACCAGCGCCAGGCGCGCGGCGGCGACATCCTCGGCGCGGTCGATGGACCAGCCGTCCTGCGCGAGCGCGGCGGCGAGCGCATCGCCCAGCATGCGATCGTCTTCGACCAGGAGCAGGCGCTGCACGGGGCATCCTCGGGAACGGCGGGACCCCATGCTAGGCCGAAGCGATTAAACCGTCTTTAATGCGGCCGGCCCTGGCCCCGGAAACACGAAACCCCGCCGGGGCGGGGTCTCGTCTGATCGGTTGGCCGCGGCTCTCAATCCGTGGCGCCTCGCCGGATGGCGCTCCCTAGGGGACTCGAACCCCTGTTTTAGCCTTGAGAGGGCCACGTCCTAACCACTAGACGAAGGGAGCGTTTTTGGTGAAACCGGCGTAGCGGATTAGTATATGCGGCGGCACCGCCCGGGGCAATGCACCCGGACCGCCGCGTGACCCCTTCTGCATGGAACCGCCGCTATTACGCCGCCTACCGCTCTGCGAACCATCCCCCGCGACCAGCACGCCATCTCGCGCAAGGACATCAGCCCGAACGCGCTGCGCGTGCTCTACCGCCTGCGGGATGCCGGGTTCCAGGCCTATCTGGTGGGGGGTGCGGTGCGTGACCTGCTGGTCGGTGGTCATCCCAAGGATTTCGACGTGGCCACCGACGCCACGCCCGAGCAGGTGCGCCAGCAGTTCCGCAATTGCCGCCTGATCGGCCGTCGGTTCCGCCTGGCCCACGTGGTGTTCGGACGCGAGATCATCGAGGTCGCCACCTTCCGCGCCAACAGCGACGACGGCAGCGGCGACCGCGAGATGGACAACGGCCGCCTGGTCCGCGACAACGTCTACGGCACGGTGGAGGACGACGCGGTGCGCCGCGACTTCACCGCCAACGCGCTGTACTACGCCATCGACGACTTCTCGGTGCGCGACTATGTCGGCGGCTTCGAGGACGTGATGGCGCGCCAGCTGAAGCTGATCGGGGATCCCGAACTGCGCTACCGCGAAGATCCGGTGCGCATGCTGCGCGCCGTGCGGCTGGCCGCGAAGCTCGGCTTCGAGATCGAGGCCGACACCGCGGCACCGATCGCGCCGTTGGCCTCCCTGCTGGCCGAAGCCGCGCCCGCACGCCTGTTCGAGGAAATCCTGAAGCTGTTCCTGTCCGGTCACGCGGTGGCGAGCTTTGAAGGGCTGGAGCGTTTCGGCCTGTTGAAGGTGCTGCTGCCGGAGACGGCGGCCGCGCTCGCGTCCAACCGCAGCGGCGCGTTGCGCCGCATGGTCATGGCCGGACTGGCCGGTACCGACCAGCGCGTGGCCAACGACGAGCCGGTGTCGCCGGCCTTCCTGTTCGCGCTGCTGCTGTGGCCGGCGTATTGCCGCGCGCTGATGGGTCTGCAGGCGTCCGGTGTGCACGCCGAGGAAGCGCAACGCCGTGCGGCCGACCGCGTCACCCTGCATCAGTTGAATACCGTCGCGCTGCCGCGCCGCTTCTCGCTGCCGATGCAGGAAATCTGGCTGCTGCAGACGCGTTTCGGCAATCGGCAGCGCAAGCGGGTGGTCCGGCTGCTGTCGCATCCGCGTTTTCGCGCGGCGTTCGACTTCCTCGTGCTGCGTCTGGAAGCTTCGCCCGAACATGCCGAAGACGTCGCCTTCTGGCGCGATGCGCAGACGCAATCGGGCGAAGAGCTGTCCGCCGCATTGGGTGTCGGCGCACCGACGGACGACATCCAGGGCGAGGACGCTCCCCCGTCCAAACGCCGCCGCCGCCGTCGCCGGCATGGCGCGGCTTCTCCCGCCGAATGACGGCGCAGGTCCGGGCCTGCATCGGCCTGGGGGCCAACCTCGGTGACGCTGCCGGCACACTGCAGCGCGCGTTCGAAGCACTGGATGCCTGCGAAGGTATCTCCCTCTTGCGTGCGTCGCGGCTGTATCGCACGCCGGCATGGGGCCGCGAAGATCAGCCCGACTTCATCAATGCCGTCGCCCTCGTGGACACGACGCTGGCGCCGCGCGCGCTGCTCGAGCGGCTCCTCGCGGTCGAAGCGGCCTTCGGACGGCAGCGCGCCGAAGGCGAGCGCTGGGGGCCGCGCACGCTGGACCTGGATTTGCTGCTGTATGGCGACACCGTCGTCGATGAGCCTGGCCTGCACGTGCCGCACCCGCACCTGCACGAGCGCGCCTTTGCGCTGGTGCCCCTGCTGGAGGTGCTGCCCGACGCCCGTATCCCGGGTTACGGCGAAGCGCGGGACGCTGTGTCCGCGCTCGAAATGTCCAACATCCATCCGTTATGAGTGGATAATGCGGGACTATGAGCACGCACGCCGACAGCAAGCCCTGGACCGTTCCCGCCCTCGCCGATGCCAAGCGCGAAGGCCGCAAGCTGGTGATGCTGACGGCCTATGACAACAGTTTCGCCCGCGTGCTGGACCGCAACGGCGTGGATCTGGTGCTGATCGGCGATTCGCTGGGCATGGTGGTGCAGGGCCACGATTCGACGCTGCCGGTGACGGTGGACGACATCGCGTACCACACCCGTGCCGTCGCGCGCGGCCTGGATCGCGCGCTGCTGGTCGCCGATCTGCCGTTCCAATCCGATGCCACGCCGGAGCGCGCGCTCGATGCCGCTATCGTCCTCCTGCAGGCGGGGGCGGAGATGGTCAAGCTCGAAGGCGCCGGCCACAAGCTCGAGGTGATCCGCTTCCTGGTGGAGCGCGACATTCCCGTTTGCGGCCATCTGGGCCTGACCCCGCAGTCGGTGCTGACCTTCGGCGGTTACAAAGTGCAGGGTCGTGGCGATTCGGCGGCAGCGAAGTTGCGCGCGGAGGCGCGCGCGGTGGCCGAAGCGGGCGCGCAGCTGCTGGTACTGGAATGCGTGCCGTCGCCGCTGGCGGCCGCCATCACCGCCGACATCGCCATCCCCACCATCGGCATCGGCGCCGGTCCCGGCTGCGACGGCCAGGTGCTGGTGCTGCATGACTTCATCGGTCTGGACACGGGCCATCGCCGGCCGAAGTTCGTCAAGGATTTCCTGGCCGAAGGCGGTTCCGTGGCCGGCGCTGTGCGCGCCTACGCCGACGCGGTGCGCAGCGGGGCCTTCCCCGACGACGCCCATTCCTACTGACTGCGCCGCGCGCACCGATCCGCCACAGGGGCCCCGATGATCGAGACCATTACCGAGCTTGACGCATTGCGTGCCCGCGTCAGGGAATGGAAGCAGCAGGGCCTGCGGGTCGGCTTCGTGCCCACGATGGGCAACCTGCATGCGGGGCACTATTCGCTGGTGATGCTGGCGCGCCAGTACGCGGACCGCGTGGTGTCCAGCGTGTTCGTCAATCCGACCCAGTTCGGTCCTAACGAGGACTTCACCCGGTATCCGCGCACGCCGGAAGCGGACATGAGCGGTCTTGAAGGCGCAGGGTGCGATGTCCTGTGGCTGCCGACGGTGGAATCGATGTATCCGTTCGGGGTCGAACTCGCCGCCAGGGTGCATGTGCCCGGCGTCAGCAGTGTGCTCGAAGGCGCGCATCGCCCGGGCCATTTCGATGGCGTCTGCACCGTGGTCAGCCGGTTGTTCAACCAGGTGCAGCCCGACGTGGCGGCCTTCGGCAAGAAGGACTACCAGCAGCTGGCGGTGATCCGGCAGCTGGTCACCGACCTCGCGTTCCCGATCCAGATCCTCGCTGGCAGCATCGTGCGCGAGCCTGATGGCCTGGCCATGAGCTCCCGCAACCAGTACCTGGCCGCGGACGAGCGTCCGCGCGCCGCGGAGATCCGCAAGGTGCTGGTCGCGATGCGCGATGCCCTGATCGCCGGGCAGTCGCGCACGCACGTAGAGGCCGATGCGGCGCGACGGCTCACCGAGGTGGGTTACGTGGTCGACTACACCGTCGTCCGCCGTCACGACCTGGGCGAGCCGGCCGACGGCGAGCAGGGGGCGCGGGTCGCGCTGATCGCGGCCAAGCTGGGACGCACGCGGCTGATCGACAACCTGGAATTCTGAGCGCGGCCACGCCGGACGCGGTGTTGCACGCGGGCGCACGCCGCCCCGTGCGCGAAGGGCTAAACTTCGCGTTCCCGATCCAGATCCCGCCCCCATGCACCTCAGCCTGCTCAAGACCAAGATCCACCGCGCGACCGTCACCCATTCGGAGCTGAACTACGAAGGCTCCATCGCCATCGACGGCCTGTTGCTGGACGCCACCGGCATCCGCGAGTTCGAACAGGTCCACATCTGGGACGTCACCAACGGCGCGCGCTTCTCGACCTATGCGATCCGCGCGGACGAAGGAAGCGGCATCATTTCGCTCAACGGCGGCGCCGCGCGCCACGTGCAGGTGGGCGACCTGATCATCATCGCTGCGTTCGCGGGCATGAGCGAACAGGAAGCCGACCAGTTCCAGCCGACCCTGGTGTACGTGGACGGCCAGAACCGCATCACCCATACCAACCGCAGCATCCCCAAGCAGGCGGCCTGACATGAGCATCGGCTCCGACGCGTTGCACGCCCATGCCGCGCGCCTGCGCGGCACCCCGCTGAGCGACCTGCTGGCGCGCGAGCCTGGCCGCGTCGCCGCGCAGACGCTGCGTACCGGCCCGCTGTACTTCAACTTCGCGCGCCAGTCCTACGACGCGGAGGCGTGGCAGGCCCTGCTCGCGCAGGCGCAGGCCGTGGACCTCGCGGGTGCGTTCCGTCGTCTGTTCGATGGCGAGAAGGTCAACGTCACCGAAGGCCGCGCAGCGCTGCATACCGCGTTGCGAGGGCAGCATTCCGACGCCGTCGTCGCCCGGGAGGCCTACGCCACTGCGCTGGACGTCCGCCAACGCATGGCGGCGTTGATCGCGGAGCTCGAAGCAAGCGGCGTCACCGATATCGTCAGCGTCGGTATCGGTGGTTCCGACCTCGGCCCGAGGCTGGTGGCCGATGCGCTGCGTGATCCATTGCCCGGCCGCTTCCGCGTGCATTTCCTGTCCAACGTCGACGGCGCGGCGGCGCAGCGCACGCGTGCGCCGCTGGACCCTGCGCGCACCGCGGCGATCCTGATCTCGAAGACCTTCGGCACCCAGGAAACCCTGCTCAACGGCGGCATCCTGCGCGACTGGCTGGGCGGCAGCGAGCGGCTGTACGCCGTCAGCGCGAATCCCGAACGCGCCGCCGCAGCTTTCGACATCGCATCCGAGCGCGTGCTGCCGATGTGGGATTGGGTCGGCGGGCGTTATTCGCTGTGGTCGGCGGTGGGGCTGCCGATCGCGCTGGCGATCGGCTTCGATCGTTTCGAGCGCCTGCTGGCAGGCGCATCGGCATTCGACGGGCATGCCATCAGCGCGCCGCTGGCCGACAACATCGCGGTGCGCCATGCACTGACCGCCGTATGGAACCGCAATGTGCTCGGCCACGCCGCGCAGGGCGTGATGACCTACGACCAGCGCCTCGCGCTGCTGCCGGCCTACCTGCAGCAGCTGGTGATGGAAAGCCTGGGCAAGTCGGTGAAGCTCGATGGCAGCCCGGTCGATGTCGACACCGTGCCGGTGTGGTGGGGTGGCGCGGGCACCGATGTGCAGCACAGCTTCTTCCAGGCGCTGCACCAGGGCACGCAGATCGTGCCGCTGGATTTCGTCGGCACCGTGCGCAACGACGATCCGTACACCGAAAACCACCTCGCCCTGATGTCCAACCTGCTGGCGCAGAGCGAAGCGCTCGCCAATGGACAGCGCAGCGACGATCCGCATCGCAGCTATGCGGGCGGGCGGCCGAGCACGCTGATCCTGCTGGACGCGCTGACGCCGGAATCGCTGGGCGGGCTGATCGCGATGTACGAGCACAGCGTCTATGCGCAGTCGGTGCTCTGGGGCATCAATGCGTTCGATCAGTTTGGCGTCGAGCTCGGCAAGCAGCTGGCCAACGGCCTGCTGCCGGCATTGAAAGGCGAGCGCAGGGCGTCCGATCCCGTGACGCAGGCGCTGCTGGCGGAACTGGCGGCGCGCGGCTAGGCGCGCGCGTCCTCGGCCGGGCGCGGGTGCCTGCCCAGCGCCCACGCCACATGCTCGCGCACCAGCGGTGAGGCGTCCTCGCGACGTCTCGCCAGCGCCGCCAGCACCTCAGGCGTCGTCGGTGCATTGCCCAGTGCGACCGCGATATTGCGCAGCCAGCGTTCGTGGCCGCTGCGGCGGATCGCCGATCCTTCCGTGCGGCGCAGGAATTCCGCTTCGTCCCACGCGAACAGCTGCGGCAGCGTCGCGACGTCCAGCTCGTTCCTGGCGCGGAAATCCGGTTCGTCGGTGCGCTTGGCGAACTTGTTCCAGGGGCAGACCAGCTGGCAATCGTCGCAGCCGAAGATGCGATTGCCGATCGCGGGCCGCAGGTCTTCCGGAATCGCGCCTTCGTGCTCGATGGTCAGGTAGGAAATGCAGCGGCGCGCATCAAGCCGGTAGGGCGCGGTGATCGCCTGCGTGGGGCAGACATCGATGCAGCGCATGCAGGTGCCGCAATGCGCGGTTGCGGGGAGATCGACGGGGAGCGGCATGTCGACGTAGATTTCGCCGAGGAAGAACCACGACCCCCCATCCCTGTCGATCAGGCAGGTGTGCTTGCCGATCCAGCCGAGGCCCGCGTTGCGTGCGAGTGCGCGCTCCAATACCGGTGCTGAATCCACGAACACGCGGTGTCCGAACGCGCCGAATTCACTCTGCAGCTGCTCGGCCAACTTCTGCAGCCGGTTGCGCATCAGCTTGTGGTAGTCGCGCCCCAGCGCGTAACGCGCCACGTAGGCGCGTTGGCCATCCGCCAGCGTGTCCCAGGCGTCGTCGCTGTCATTGCGGCCGTAGTCGAGGCCGACCGAGATCACGCGCAGCGTGCCGGGAATGAGGTCCTGCGGCCTCGAGCGCTTGTCGCCGTGCTGGGCCATCCACGCCATCGAGCCGTACAGGCCTTGTTGGAGCCAGTCGCGCAGGTGGTCTTCGTCCTCACCCAGTTCGATGCCCGCGATGCCGCACCGCTGGAACCCGAACTCGCGCGCCAGCGCGCGCACGCGCGCGGCCAGGGTCGCGGGATCTTGCGGCAGAGAGGGGGGGAGAGGAGACGGCATGCGCAAAGTATAGGTGGCTTACCGGCATTCACTTCCGCGCAACCCGGGCCGGTCCTAGAATCGGTGCATGCCAGGCACCGTTTCCCTGTATTCCACCTCCGCCGCGCGGGCGTTGGATGAAAACGCCACGCGCGCGCTCGGCGGTGATGCCTACACGCTGATGCAGCGTGCCGGCCAGGTGGCATGGCAGCACGTGCTGATGCATTGGCCGGAGGCGCAACGCATCGTGGTGGTGTGCGGACCGGGTAGCAACGGTGGCGATGGCTACGTGCTGGCCAGGCACGCGCACCGTGCGGGGCGTGCGGTCGAGGTGGTTCATGTGCCCGAACATGTACCAGCCAATCCCGTCGCCCAACGCGCGTGCACCGACTATGTTGCGGCGGGCGGCCACGTCACCCTGTTCGACGGCGCATTGCCGAAGGCCGAACTCGTCGTGGATGCCTTGTTCGGGATCGGCCTGTCGCGCGCACCGGAGGCTGACGCGCGCGCGCTGATCGATGCGCTCAACGCACAGGCGGTGCCGGTGTTCTCGCTCGACGTGCCCAGTGGCGTCGATGCGGACCGCGGCGGCGCGCCGGGCGTGGCGGTGGTGGCGACGCGCACCCTGCAGTTCATCGCAGCCCATGCTGGCCTGTACACGGGCGACGCGCTGGAGTACGCAGGGACCTTGTCGCTGGATGATCTCGACGTGACGGCCGACGCCTTCGATGGCGTAGACGAGTACGCGAGCCTGCTCGATCGGGAGGCGCTGGCGCGTTGGCTGCTGCCGCGTCGTCGTAACACGCACAAGGGCGAATCCGGACACGTCCTGTGCATCGGCGGCGACGCAGGAAGCGGTGGCGCGATCGCGCTGTGCGCGGAGGCCGCGCTGCGTGCCGGTGCGGGCCTGATGAGCGTGGCGACGCGACCGGTGCATGTCGCCGCCATCCTCGCGCGCCGGCCCGAGGCCATGGTGCGCGGCATCGAGTCGTCGGAGGATCTGTCGCCCCTGCTTGCGCGTGCCGATGTCATCGCGATCGGCCCGGGCCTTGGGCAGGGCGAATGGGCCCGCGCGTTGTTCCAGCAGGCCATGCGCAGCGGGCGGCCCCTCATCGTCGACGCGGACGCGCTCAATCTGCTGGCGGTGTCGCCGCACGCACTGGATGACACCGTGTTGACGCCGCACCCTGGCGAGGCCGCACGCCTGCTGGGATGCACGACGGGCGAGGTGCAGGCGGACCGGTTCGCGGCCGCTCGCGCGATCGCGCAACGGTACGGGTGCGTCGTGGTGCTGAAAGGCGCCGGCACGATCGTCGCCGCGCCCGACGGTGCGCTGCGCGTGATCGATGCCGGCAATCCCGGCATGGCGGTGGGCGGCATGGGCGACGTGCTGACCGGCGTGATTGCCGCCTTGCGCGCGCAGGGTCTTGCGGCATTCGATGCGGCCAGCGCCGGCGCGCTGCTGCACGCGCTCGCGGGCGACGCGGCGGCATGGGATGGACAGCGTGGCCTGCTGCCTTCCGACCTGATGCCGCACCTGCGACGCCTCGCCAATCCCTGAGCCGACGCCTGCGTCCTTCGGCGCCAGCACTTAGAATCGGCGTATGCAGACGTTCCTTGCCGACAGCGATGCCACTGAAGCCCTGGGCCAGGCGCTCGCGCGCACGCGGCCTCCTTTCGCCGTGGTGCACCTGCAGGGCGACCTCGGTGCGGGCAAGTCGACGCTCGCGCGTGCGCTGTTGCGTGCGTTGGGCGTGAGCGGCGCGATCCGCAGCCCTACCTATACCCTGGTCGAGCGCTATCCGGTGGAGGGCGGTGAAGCCTGGCACCTGGACCTCTACCGCATCGGCGATGCGGGGGAACTGGAATTCCTCGGCCTGGACGAAGGCGCAGCGGTGCTCTGGCTGGTCGAATGGCCCGAACGCGGCGGCGCGTCCCTGCCGCCGGCGGACCTGGTCGTGACGTTGGCGGTCGAAGGGATGGGACGGGCCGCCCGGTGCGAGGCCCGTTCCCGCGTCGGCGAGCAGTGGCTGGCGCGTGTGTCGGAAGAGGGTCAGTTGCAGGCTTCAGTTGCCTAGACTGGTTAGGAACACCTTCCAGGTTGCGGATTATTAAGGGAAAACGTCTTGCATTCGTGACCTGATGGTGCTTGAATCCGCGGCATGAGCCCGGGGATGCCCACCACCGTCATGCTGCGTGCCGCCTTCGCGGGCCTGCTGGCCGTGTTGCCGATATCGCTGTGGGCGGGCGAAGTGACTGGCGTCAGTCTGGCGCAGGGCGCTACCGGCACGCGTGCGGAGATCCAACTGGCCGGCGCGGGTCAGTACAAGACCATCAGCCTGAAGGGGCCTGAACGCCTCGTCGTGGACCTGCCGGCCTCGAAGGCTCGCGCGGGCCTCCGTCTGCCGGCACCGGCGGGCATCGTCCGCGCGGTGCGCACGGGCCAACCTGACGCGAACACGCTGCGCATCGTCTTCGATCTGGCTTCGCCCGTCGCGGCGATCAATCCGCGCATGGAACAGGCCGGGGACGTTGCGCGCCTCGTGATCGAATGGCCGGGCGATGGTGCTGCCCCTGCCGCGTCGACGCAGACGGTGGCAAGCGCACCGACGGCTGCGACGCCGCCGCCAACCACCGCAACCTCCGCGTCTCAGGCGCAGGCCGATGCGGCACGCGCGACCGCGTTGCTGACGGCACAGGTGGCGCAAGCGGGCCAAGCGTCTGCCACTTCGCCCCCCGCGACCACGCCCAGCGCATCGCCGTCGCCGCAGGCCATCCTCAACGGGCAGGCGACCACGGCGGTCGTCACGACGAACGCGGGCAACCCGCCGCCGCCCACCTACACGATCGCAACGGGCCAGCCGACTCCGATGCCGGGTTCGCCTGCAGCGGGAACTACGCCCAACGCAACCGTCGTCGCGCCGTCGCCGGCCGTCACCGCCGGTATGCGCCCGCTGGTCATCGCCATCGATCCGGGCCACGGCGGCCAGGACCCCGGTGCCATCGGCCCGAGCGGTCGCTACGAAAAGCACGCGGTGTTGGCCATCTCCAAGGAGCTGGCGCGCCAGATCAACGCCACGCCGGGCATGAAGGCCTATCTGGTCCGCGACACCGACGTCTACGTCGAGCGCCCGCAGCGCGCCCGCAAGGCCCGCGCGGCGAAGGCCGACATGTTCGTCTCCATCCATGCGGATGCGGCGGAAAACCGCAGCGCCTGGGGTTCGTCCGTCTATGTGCTGTCGCTGCGCGGCGCGTCCTCGCAGCACGCGCGCTGGTTGGCCGACAAGGAGAACGCGTCCGATCTGGTCGGTGGTGTCCGCCTGACCAAGGACACCTTGTCCAACGTGCTGCTGGATCTCGCCCAGAGCGGCCACATGAAGGCCTCGCAGGACGCGGCCGGGCACGTGCTGACCTCGCTGAAGGACCTGGGCAAGACCCACAAGCCGCAGATCGAGTTCGCCAACTTCGAAGTGCTGCGCAATTCCGACATGCCGGCGATGCTGGTGGAGACGGGCTTCATCTCCAACGCGGACGAGGAAAAGCGCCTGTTCGACCCCGCGCACCAGCGCAAGGTGGCGGGCGCGGTGCTGGACGGCATCCAGTCCTACTTCACCCGCCAGCCTCCGCCGGGCACCCTGTTCGCCGCCCGTGCGCAGGCCGAGGCCGAGGCACGCACCGTCGCGGCGGGCGGGGCTGCCGGCGCGCCCTGATCGCGGGTTCGCTCGGCTATCATCACGGCTGATTCCCCGAGACGGCGCGCCTGCGCCGCCAGCACGTGCCGATCCGCCAGCTCCCCGACACCCTGATCAACCAGATCGCCGCCGGCGAAGTCGTCGAACGCCCCGCCTCCGTCGTCAAGGAGCTCGTGGAGAACGCGCTGGATGCCGGTGCACGGCGCGTGGACATCGATCTCGAAGAGGGTGGCGTCCGCCTCATCCGCATCCGCGACGACGGTGGCGGCATCGCGCCGGACGAACTGCCGCTGGCCGTCTCGCGCCACGCCACCAGCAAGATCGCTTCGCTCGATGACCTCGAAGCGGTGGCGACGCTGGGGTTCCGCGGCGAGGCGCTGCCTTCGATCGCGTCGGTCAGCCGGTTCTCGCTGACGTCGCGGCGCCAGCAGGATGCGCATGGTGCTTCGCTGCAGGTCGACGGCGGCAAGCTCGGCGAGGTGTCGCCGAAGCCGCACGCCGTCGGCACCACCGTGGAAGTCCGCGAACTGTTCTACAACGTGCCGGCGCGGCGCAAGTTCCTGCGCGCCGAGCGCACGGAGATGGGCCATATCGAAGAGTGGCTGCGCTCGCTCGCGCTGGCGCGTCCCGACATCGAGCTGCGCGTCTCGCACAACGGCCGGCCATCGCGGCGCTACAAGGCGGATGAACTCGAATCGCATGCGCGCCTCGACGAAACGCTGGGCGAAGATTTCGCACGCAGCGCGCTGCGCGTGGACCATGCCGCCGCCGGCCTGCGCCTGCACGGGTGGATCGCGCAGCCGAGCTACTCGCGCGCCAGTGCCGACCAGCAATACGTTTACGTCAATGGCCGTTCGGTGCGCGACCGCAACATCGCCCACGGCGTGAAGATGGCGTACCAGGATGTGCTCTTCCACGGCCGCCAGCCTGCCTACGTGCTGTTCCTCGAGATCGATCCCACGCGCGTCGACGTGAACGTGCATCCGGCCAAGCACGAGGTCCGCTTCCGCGATACGCGCCTGGTGCACGACTTCGTCTACCGCACGTTGCACGAAGCGCTCGCGGAGACGCGCGCCGGTGTCGTGCCGCAGGACGTGGTCGCATCGCCGTTCGCGCCGCGTCCCGGAGGACTGGCGCCATCGGCGTGGATGCCGACGCAGCAATCGCCGCTGGGGCTTTCGGTGGCGGAAGCACCGGCGGCCTATGCCGCGCTTTACGCCACGGCGCCTGATGCATCGTCGAATCCGGTGATGGGCTATCCAGCCTCCATGCCGGTGATGCCGGCGAACGATCCGGATGGGGTGCCGCCGCTGGGGTTCGCGATCGCCCAGTTGCATGGCATCTACATCCTCGCCGAGAACGCCGACGGCCTGATCGTCGTCGACATGCATGCCGCGCACGAACGCATCGGCTACGAGAAGCTGAAGCAGGCGCACGACGGCATCGGCCTGCGTGCGCAGCCGCTGCTCGTGCCACGCGTGCTGGCCGTCGCCGAACGCGAGGCGGACGTGGCCGAACGCGAAGCGGCCACGCTGGGCCTGCTGGGCTTCGACATCACCCGCTCCGGCCCGCAGTCGTTGAGCATCCGGAGCATTCCGGCACTGCTGTCCAACGCCGATCCGGAAGCGCTGTTGCGCGACGTGCTCGCGGACCTGCGCGAGCATGGCGAGAGTCGCCGGGTGGCCGCGGCGCGCGACGAACTGCTTTCCACGATGGCCTGCCACGGCGCAGTACGCGCGAACCGGCGCCTGACGCTGCCCGAGATGAACGCCCTGTTGCGCGAGATGGAGATCACCGAGCGCTCCGGGCAATGCAATCACGGCCGCCCGACCTGGGCGCGCTTTTCGTTGAACGAGATCGACCGTTGGTTCCTGCGAGGACGTTGACATGGGGATGAAGACAGGATGGCTGGGGATGGCCATGCTGCTGGGGTTGCTGGTGGGGTGTGGCGATGCGGACAAGCAGGCCGATGCGGCCGGCAAGGTCGTGGACGCCCGATTCCTCGCCGACAACACGGCATGGCGCGAGCAGCGCAAGACCGAACTGCTGGCGCCGGATGGCTGGACCAGCCTGGTGGGCCTGCACTGGATCGAGCTGAAGTCGCATTTCATCGGCAGCGGTCCATCCAGCGGCATCAAGCTCGTCGTGGGGCCGCCGAAGATGGGTATGGTGACGCAGCAGGGCGGTCGCGTCTTCTTCACGCCCGAGCGAGGCGCGGACATGACGCTCAATGGCGAACCGTTGAAGGGCCGGATCGAACTGCAGAGCGATCGTGATGCAACACCGAGCGTGATCGGGTTCGATGAGGGCAAGGGCGCGCTGTCGGTGATCGAGCGTGGCGGCCGCCACGCGCTGCGCGTCAAATACGCGGATGCAGAATCGCGCACCCAGTTCGTCGGGCTGGATTACTGGCCCGCGCTGGAGAACTGGCGCGTCGAGGGCCGCTACATCCCGCATCCGCCAGGGAAGACGCTGACCATCGTCGACGTGATCGGGGTGGCGAACGAGTCGCCGAATCCGGGCGCAGTGGAGTTCGAGCGCGACGGCAAGACGTTCCGGCTCGAAGCGCTGGGTTCGCCGGACGGTCCGTTGTTCTTCGTGCTCGCCGATCGCACCAGCGGGCACGGCAGCTATCCGGCGGGACGTTTCCTCGATGCCGAAGCGCCACGCGACGGCAAGGTGGTGCTGGACTTCAACCGCGCCTACAACCCACCGTGCGCGTTCACGCCGTATGCGACCTGCCCGCTGCCGCCGGCGGAGAACCGCCTCGACCTGCTGGTCGAGGCGGGCGAGAAGGCGTACGCCAAACCGATCAAAGTACTCTGAGGAAGGAATCGATGACGTTGCACACGCTGCTGAAATCCCTCGTCGTGGCAGGCCTGCTTGCCAGCGCTTCGGTACTGGCCGCCGACGCCGCCAAGGCGCCCGAGGTGCCCACACCGCTGCTGTGGAAGGTCTCGGACAAGGACAACGCGGTCTACCTGCTGGGGTCGTTCCATCTGCTAAGGCCGAGCGACTATCCGCTGTCGACGGACGTGGAGGCCGCGTTCACCGATGCGGAACGGCTGATGTTCGAACTGGCGCCCGAGGAAATGCAGTCCACGGCCGTGCAACAGCTGATGCTGCAGGCGGCGCTGCGCGTCGATGGCAAGACGCTCCAACAGGACCTGGATGCCGCGACCTGGACGCGCCTCGAGGCGTGGACCGCCAAGAACCGCATGCCGATGGTGGCATTCAACAGCTTCGAACCGTGGTTCGTCGGCCTGACCATCAGCATCGTCGAGATGACCAGGCAGGGGCTGGACCCCAAGCTGGGGCTCGACAACCATCTCATGGAGAAGGCGAAAGTGGCGGGCAAGCCCACGGCGGGGCTTGAACTCGCTCAGGAACAGATCGGCGTGCTCGACGGGATGGACGCCACGGAGCAGCGTCAGTTCATCATCGAGGCGCTGGACCAGGCCGACAAGGGCTCGGTGGAAACCGAACGGCTGCACCAGGCCTGGCGCCGCGGCGACGCCGACGGCCTGTGGAAGGGCATGGCGGCGGACATGAAGCGCCAGTACCCGCGCCTCTACGCGCGCATCAACGTCGAGCGCAACGACGCATGGGTGCCGAAGATCCGGCAGATCCTCGACCAGCCCGGCGACGACGATGCGCTGGTCGTGGTTGGCGCACTGCACCTGCTCGGCGAGGACGGGGTGGTCGAGAAGCTCCGCGCGCGTGGCTACACGGTGGAGCGCATCTGTTCCGCCTGCGAGTCGGGCGCGCGCTGAAGCCCGTCCCGCGGCGTCAGGGCGCCGCGGGCACCATCACGATGCAGTCCACCGGGCATGCGGGCACGCACAGCTCGCAGCCCGTGCACAGCGGGTCGATGACCACGTGCATGTGCTTGGCGCCGCCGATGATGGCGTCCACGGGACAGGCCTGGATGCACTTGGTGCACCCGATGCAGTCTTCTTCCACCACCACCGCGACGATGGGCGGCTTGTGCGTGCCACGACTGCGATCGTAGGGATGTGCAGGAACCTTCAGCAGGTTCGCCAGCGCACGCGCGCCGGCGTCGCCGCCGGGCGGGCAATGATCGATGCCCGCCTCGCCGCGCGCCATCGCTTCGGCATACGGCCGGCATCCATCGAAACCGCACTGGCCGCATTGGGTCTGCGGCAGCAGGCGGTCGAGGCGTTCGACGAGTGCGGCGTCCATCGCCGTAGCGACTCTTCGCGTGTCAGCGCACCGGCATGCCGGGCAGGGCACCGGCATCCGCGTCCAGCAGTGCGAGCGCGCCGCCGTCGAAGCCGGCCGACAGGATCATCCCCTCGCTCAGGCCGAAGCGCATCTTGCGCGGTGCGAGGTTGGCGATGAACACCACCTTGCGGCCCACCAGCGCCTCCGGCTCGCCGTAACTGGCGCGGATGCCGGAGAAGATCTGCCGCTGGCCGAGGTCGCCTGCATCCAGCAGGAAGCGCAGCAGCTTGTCCGAGCCATCCACGAAGCCGCACTCCAGCACCTGGCCGATGCGCAGGTCGAGCTTGGCGAAATCCTCGATGCCGATGGTGCCGCCGGTGTCCTTGGTTTCAGCCGGTGCGGGCGTCTTGGCCTCCGCCTTCTTCTCGGGTGCGGCAGGGGCCGGCGCGGCGGCGAGGGTGTCCTTGGAGGCGTCGGTCATGGCGTCGATCAGTTTCGGGTCGATACGGGTGAACAAGGGCGAGTAGGGCTGGATGGTGTGCGCCTGCAGCGGTGCGGCGACATCCGCCCAGGTCTCGACGGGCGCGCCGAGGAACGCTTCGGCTTCCGCGCTCGTGCGCGGCAGCACCGGCTTGAGCGCGGCCGCCAGGAGGCGGAACAGGTTGAGGCCCTGCGTGCAGACCGCCTGCAGTTCGGCGTCCGCGCCTTCCTGCTTGGCGATCACCCAGGGCTTGGTCTCGTCGATGTACTTGTTGGCTTCATCCGCCAGCGCCATGGTCAGGCGCAGCGCGGTGGCGGGCTCGTTGCGCTCGTAGGCGTCGGCAATCGGGCCGAGGGCGTCGACGAAGCGCTGGTACATCGCCGGATCAGGCAGGACATCGGCCAGTGCGCCGCCGAAGCGCTTGTCGATGAAGCCGGCGCAGCGGCTGGCCAGGTTGACGAACTTGCCGACCAGATCGGCGTTCACGCGGGCGATGAAGTCGCCGAGGTTCAGGTCGAGATCGTCCACGCCACCGGAGGACTTCGCGGCGTAGTAGTAGCGCAGCGCCTCCGGTTCCAGCCCAGTATCCAGATAGGTGCGGGCCATGATGAAGGTGCCGCGCGACTTCGACATCTTGGCGCCGTCCACGGTCAGGTAGCCGTTGACGTGCAGGCGCGTGGGCGCGCGGTGGCCGGTGCCGTGCAGCACGGCAGGCCAGAACAGCCCGTGGAAATTGACGATGTCCTTGCCGATGAAGTGGTGCAGCTCGACATCGGTACCGGCGACCAGGTGCGGTTCGAAATCGAGGCCGCGCTCGGCGCAGAGATTCCTGAAACTGCTCAGGTAGCCGATCGGTGCGTCGAGCCAGACGTAGAAGTACTTCCCAGGCGCGCCCGGAATCTCGAAGCCGAAGTACGGCGCATCGCGCGAGATGTCCCAGGCGCGCAGGCCGCCCTCGGCATCCAGCCATTCGCGCAGCTTCGCCTTCACGCCCGGCACGGCGACGTCGCCTGCCAGCCATTCGCGCAGGAAGGCCTCGAAGCGGCCGACTTCGAAAAAGTGGTGCTCGGAATCCCGAATCTCCGGCGTGCTGCCGGAGAGGATGGACTTCGGTTCCTTGAGGTCGGTCGGCGCATAGGTGGCGCCGCAGACTTCGCAGTTGTCGCCGTACTGGTCGGCCGATCCACAGTTGGGGCAGATGCCCTTGATGTAGCGGTCGGGCAGGAACATGCCCTTGGCCGGGTCGTAGAACTGCGCCACGGTGCGGCGGCTGATGTGGCCGCCAGCATCCAGGCGCTGGTAGAACGCCTCGGTCAGTTCGCGGTTGGCGGTCGAGTTGGTGGAGTCGTAATGATCGAACGCCACGCCGAAGGCGGCGAAATCGCGCTCGTGGCCGGCCTGGATGTTGGCGATGAAGACTTCCGGCGACACCCCGGCCTTCTCGGCCGCCAGCATGATCGGCGTACCGTGGGTGTCGTCCGCACAGACGAAATGGACCGTATCGCCCCGCATCCGCCGCGCGCGCACCCAGATGTCGCCCTGGACGTAGCCCACCAGATGACCCAGATGGAGGGGGCCGTTGGCGTAGGGCAGGGCATTGGTGACGAGGGCGGTACGGCTCATGAGGGGCTTCGTGACGGGGGTTTGTGATTATCGCATGGACCAGCGGAGGGTCCTTCCGGCACCCCAAACGCAACGGGCCCGGCATGACCGGGCCCGCAGGAACTGATGGAGCGTAGTACTTACTGGCGGATCCAGGTCTGCGACTTGCAGATGAAAGCGATGCAACCGGAGACCTCCAGCTTCTTGCCACCGTCGATCAGCTCCATCTTTGACTTGTACACCTTGCCTTCGTCGGGCTTGAGGATGGTGCCGCCGGCGTAGTCGCCGCCGCCTTCGGCCTTCATGTCGCGGATGATCTCCATGCCGGTGATGGGCTTGTTCTTGCGGTCATCCTTGCACTTGTCGCAGGTCGGGTTCGGCTTGCTCGGGTTGATCAGTTCGATGATGCGCCCGCTGATCTTGCCGTTGGTGGCCTGGGTGATCTCCACATAGGACTTGGGCTTGCCGGTTTCGCTGTCGATGGTCTTCCAGCGGCCCACCACCGGATCGGCGGCGGAGGCCACCAGCGACAGGGCCATCAACGGGGCGGCCAAGCAGGCGGCCATCAGGGTCTTGCGCATGTTCCCCTCCCAGGGATGTAGGTCAGGCCCGGCGGCGACGCCGACGGGATGCCGCAGTTATACCGCATCCGCCGGCGTATGGAGCAAGCCCGTTCAGCCGTGCTTTCGGGTGCGGGCCCCGCCGGGCGTGGGCGCGTCCAGCACCGATCTCCAAAAAAATGGCCGGCTTGCGCCGGCCATCGATTCGGTGGAATGCGCGCTCAGTCGTTCTTCGTCGGCGCGCCCACGGTGACCGTGCCGCCGATGTGTTCGGCGAAGAACTCGAGCATGGTCGTGTAGAGCTTCACCCGGTTCTCCACGTTGTAGAAGCCATGCATTTCGCCGGACTGGATGATCATGCCCTCCGGCGGATTGCCGGCGGCGATCAGCGCCTTGTTCATGAGTTCGGTCTGTTCCGGCGGCGTGCGCACGTCGCGTGCGCCAGCGGCCAGGTAGACCGGAATCTTCACTTCCGCGGCGCGACGGGCAGGCGAGTTCTCCGCCCAGGACTTCGTGTCACTGCCGTGCGTGCGACGCAGGTAGCGCTGGCCGGACTCCCGCTCGGGGATATCGCCCTTCTTGAACATCATGTCCACGTCATACACGCCCACGTACCCGAACGTGCACTTGAACAGGCCCGGTGCGCGGATCGGCGCCATCAGCGAGGAGTAACCGCCGAAGCTGCCGCCGTAGATGCAGATGCGTTCCTTGTCGGCATAGCCGTGTCCGATCGCCCACTGGGTGGCATCGATGATGTCGTTCTGGATGCCCTGGCCCCACTGCTGGTGCCCCGCATCCTGGAACGCCTTGCCGTAACCACCGGAACCACGGTAGTTGACCTGCAGCACCGCGTATCCACGGCTGGCGAGCAGCTGCGCTTCCCAATTGAAGCCCCAGTTGTCGCGAGGGCCGATCGGTCCGCCATGCGGATTGACGATCATGGGAAGGTTCTTGCCATTGGAGCCGTTCGGCAAGGTCAGGTAGCCATAGATCTGCTTGCCGTCGCGGGACGTGAAGTTGAACGGCTTGACCGACGCCATCTTCTTCTTGTCGAGCACGGCCTTGCGTTGCATCAGGAAGCGGGCCTTGCCGCTGGCGCGATCGTACAGGTAGAGCTCACCGGGATTGCTGTCGCTGTAGACGCTGACGATGATCTTCTTGCCGTCCTGGGTGTAGCTCACCAGGTCCACCATCTGGCCCTCGAAGGCGCCGGCCAGCGACCCGTAGATTTCCGCATCGGCGTTGTTCTCGTCGAGCAGCTTGACGGCCGGCGCACCGGCTTCGGTCACCACGCCGATGAGCGTGGATTCGTCGGTGGACCAGATGTAGTCCGAAATCTCCGCAACCTTGTCCTGGAACAGGGGCGTGAACTCGCCGGTGGTGGTATCCAGCGTGCCTACAGCCGCGGGCGCCTTGCCATCATCCTGCTCGGCGTAGACCTTGCCGTTGGGCGAGGTGCGGACGATGTAGAGGTGCTTGCCGCCGGACTTCGATGCGTTGACCAGCGTCCAGCTCTTGCCGTCGCGCCGGTACAGCTCCGTGCGTTCGTCGTACTCGCCTTCTTCGTCCCGGCTGGACGAACACACGGCGAACCGGGGCTCTTTGCCTGCATCCAGGACGATGCTGCAGTTTTCCTTCGGAGCACGCCCCAGCGATACGCGGCGGCCGCTCAGGGTATCCATGCGGAACACTTCCGTGCCAACGCCTTCCGAGGAACGGGGCGTCGTCGCGGTCATGATGACGTTCTGGTCGTCCTCACGCAGCGTGTCGAGCAGGGAGAATCGCTCGGAGCCGACGGTCTTGCTGCGCTGGGTAGCGTCGCGGGTGCCGTAGAAGATGAGGGGACGCGGCTGGCTGCCATCCGCATTGACCGCAAACCATTCGCCCGTGTTGAACGGCTGCGCGTATCCGCCCAGCTTCTTGATGGAGTTGAACATCAGGCGCTCGGGGCTCACCCAATAGAAACTGCCGACGCTCTTCTGGTCCGGGAGCTGATTCACCTTGACGAGACTGAGGTCGCTGGTCCGCAGTACCGCGAGGACGTCCTGCTCGCCCTTGTCGACGGTCATCGCCAGATACTCGCCATTGGGAGAGATCTTGACCGTGCTGTAAGCGGGGTGACTGACGAAGTCGACGATCGGCTGCGGTGCGGGTGCGGACAGCGCAGGCATCGCCCATGCGCCGGCCATCGCAAGAATCGAGATCGAGAGTGCGCGTCTTTTCATTTTTTCCCCTGAGTAGGATCTTCCTGATTGGATACTTACACGCATGGGCGCCTTGACGGCCTGCGTGGCGCTCCCTCCCCGGGAGGCGTGTCACCCGACTTTAACAGGAAAGGACGGGCCGCAGGCTGCTTCGGAGCTCCGGAGAATGGCTGCCCAGCGAGGGTTGTCGGACGGTGGCCCGGAGTCGTGGGCTGTAAGATGGCTGGCCGACAATGTGAGAAGAAAAGCGACCATCGGAATGTCCGGCGATCATCAACAACCGGGAGCCGCCAGTACCTCGGCGGCCCGCACCTATGTCGCAGCGATCGATGCCTCGAACAGGGGCGACTGGCGAAGGGCGCTGTCGCTGCTCAGAGAGCTCATAGCGGGCAACCCGGGCCATCCGGACATCCATCACCTGCTGTCCGTCGCCGCATTGGCGACCGGACATCATGATGACGCGCTCGAGCATGCGGGGCAGGCCACGCGCCTGCAGCCCGACAATCCCCGATACCTGCTTCATGCTGCGCAGGTCGTGGCCCGTGTCCAGTCACCCCAGCGGGCACTGGAGGTCGCTCGGCAGGCAGAGCTGCTCGTATGGAACGACGGTGGCATGTGCATGCACCTGTCGTTCCTCTACTCCAGGGCGAACGCCTACGCGGATGCCGGCCGTGTCAGCGCCCGAGCGCGGGAACTCCTTCCCGATGATCCGCGCTGCCTGCTCAATCACGCGACGACTCTGCTGTTCGACGGCGACCTGGATGCCGCGGAGCAGGCCTACCGTCGGGCGATAGACATCGAGCCTGCACATGCACGGGCGCATCTGGGATTGGCCCAGCTGAAGAGATGGTCGCTAGCCTCCAACCACGTCGAGCGTCTCCGTTCCCACGTTGCGAAAGCGGCCCGCGGCGAAGACCGGATGTATTTCCTGCTGGCGCTGAGCAAGGAACTCGGGGATCTCGGACATGATGCCGAGGCGCTCAGTCAACTCATCGCCGGCAAGAACGAGGGAAAGGCGCTCGCCCGCCATGTCTCGCGTGCAGACGACGATAAGCTCTTCGATCTGCTCGAGTCGGGTGCGTTCGAAGCGCGCCAGAACATCGTCGGGTGCGTCAGTGAAGAGCCGATCTTCGTCATGGGCATGCCGCGCACCGGCACGACGCTCGTGGAGCGGATACTGTCGAGCCATTCGGCCGTCCAGTCCGCCGGCGAGCTGTTGAACTTTCCGATCGAGGTCAAGCGCGCCAGCGGCATGCATACCGGCCCCCTCATCGCCGGGGAAACCGTTCGGGCGCTCCGCAATGCCGATTGGCGACAGCTCGGTGCGGCGTACGTGGCGAGCACACGACCGTTGACGGGCGGATCCGCCCATTTCGTCGACAAGCATCCCCATAACTTCCTTTACATGGAAATGATCGCACGCGCATTGCCGCGCGCGAGGATGATCTGCCTGCGCCGCCATCCGCTGGACACCTGCCTGTCGAATTTCCGGCAACTGTTCTCGCCGGCATCGCCGTTCCACGGGTACTCGTTCGACCTGCTGGAGACGGGGCACTACTACGCGCGCTTCAGGAGGTTGATGGACCACTTCCAGCGTTCGCTGGGGGACCGCGTCCTCTGGCTCGACTACGAGAGCCTGGTCGCACAGCAGGAGGTCGAAACGAGGCGACTCCTGGCGTTCTGCGGGTTGTCATGGGAGCCGGGCTGCCTGCAGTTCGAGCGGAATGCGGCGCCCGTCGCGACGGCGAGTGCACCGCAGGTGCGCGAGAAGCTGCACCACGAAGCGTTGGGACGTTGGCGCCGACACGTGGGCGAGCTGGGGCCGCTCGTGACCCAGCTGACCACCGAAGGCATCGATATCCCTGGCTGGAGCGGCTAGCGGAGCCATCACGCTCGTGTCGTTCAGGACAATAAAAAGCGGGGCCCGAATCCGGGCCCCGCTTGGTCACCACTGCATGCTGGATATCAGCGCAGCTTGTAGCTGAACTGCACGAACACTTCACGGCCGATCACGCCGCCGTAGTACGTGCTCCAGAAGAACGGATACGCCAGGTCCTCATCGAACAGCGGCTTCTTGTCCAGCAGGTTCTGGACCTGGAACGAGACGGTCGCCTTGTCCGTCAGCTCCTTCGATACGCCTGCATTCCAGATCACGAAGCTGCCGCCACGGCCCTTACTCGGAGCGCCCTTCGGCAGCGAGCCAAGACGATAGCCGTTGATGTTCGCCGCCCAGTCGTCCCGTTGCCAGCTGGCGCTCCAGTTGACGCGGCTACGGAAGTTGAGCGTGCGCTGGTTCACCAGGTCGTCGCGGTCGTCGATGATGCCGTCGCCCGGGAACAGTTCGATTTCCTTCTTCAGGACGTGCGTCCATGCCAGTTCGAAATCGAAGTCGCCCAGGCGGTCCGTGTCGAGGCCGTACTTGAAGTTCACGTCGATACCGCTGGTGCGGCTGAGCGACTGGTTGACCGGGAAGGACCGATACTCGTCGACCTGATTGTCGCGGAAGGGCGAGTCCGTACGCGTCACCAGGCCGGTGAAGAACTGGCATGCGGCCGAATTCTGGTCGACGCTGTTGCCCGCACGGTCGGTTCCCAGCAGGCAGGAAGCTTCTTCACGGAACAAATAGGAGGTGAAGATGTCGTCCACGCCGCCGGTCAGCTCGATGTCGTACCAATCCGCACTGATCGACATCTGGTCGTTGATATCCCAGACCACGCCGAACGTCGTCGACTTGCCCTCTTCTTCCTCGAGGTCCGTGCTGCCACGGCGGATGCCCTGCACCTGGTAAGCGTAGTCGGCGTCGCCCGAGCACGCGGAGTCCAGCGGATTCAGGCCATCGCGGCGGCAGCGGTATTCATCGACGATCGAAGTGAAGAAGCCGGATTCACCTGCATATACATAGTGCATGTCAGGCGCGCGGAAGCTGGTGCCGTGGCTGCCACGGAAGAGCAGGCTGTCGACGGGCCGCCATTCGAGGCCGACCTGCCAGGTGATGGCGTCGTCCACGTTGGTCACGTCGTCGTACTTGTCGTAGCGGCCGGCGACGCTGGCCTTCAGGCTGTCGATGATCGGGATGCTGAACTCGAGGCCAAGCGCGTAACGGTCGCGCTCGCCGCCGCCGCCCGTGTCGGAATAGTTGTAAATCGGCTCGTTGCCGGTGTAACCGGGGAGCGTCCGCGGGTCCGGCGTCAGGTCGTAGCTCTGGCGGGCGGCCTCGAGGACGGCCGCCGCACCCAACGCGCCGGCAGGCAGTTCGAACAGGTCGCCCGAGATGCTGAAGTTGGCCTGGGTGACTTCCGATTCGGCCTTGCCGACCAACGTCGTATTGAGCGAGCGGAAGGTGGCGGGATCGATCGGATTGAAGAAGCGTGCCTGGTTCAGCTCATACACCGGATACGCATCGAAGTAAGGATCGAAGCCTTGCTGTTCGCCCAGGAAGTACTCGGTCAGTCGGTTGGCGAGGAAGCGCGGACGCCGCGATTCGATCTTGTACTCGGCGCGCGATACGGTGGCATCCCAGTCGAAGCGGTCGGAGATCATCGTGCCGCGGAGGCCGACCGCGAAGTCGTACGCACGCTCGTCGGAGGTTGCGTTCTGCGCACCCGCACCGCCGACTTCGGCGGGAGTGAAGATGCGCTGCAGGTTGACGAATGCGCCGCCGCCCGGACCCGTGAAGTCGGATTCCAGGTTGGGATCGAAGAAGTCCGAACTGGCCCAGAACTGGGTAGCAGCCGCGAACGTGGCCTTGGAACGGGAAGCACTCAACTGGGCCCAACCCTGCATGCCGCCGTCGAAGTCGAAGGTGCCATACAGATAGCCGGACTGGTTGCTGTCCGAGTTGCGGATAGCCTGGGTGGCGGGATAGCCGAAGTAGCCGCAGCGGGGCCCCGTGTAGACCGACGAGGCCTCGAAGTAATACGCATCGAACTCGCTGAAGCGTGCGCACGTCGCTTCGCCGCCATCCGGGAACACACGGTTGCTGTTGGCGATATCGAACACCAACAGGCCTTCGACGGCGTTCACGTCGTCCGGGTTCACGCCCGGCTCGTCGAAGTAGGAGTCCATGAACTTGCGCTGCGACGCGAAGATGGCTTCGCGCTCGACGGCTTCGAACGCGTAGACCAGGCTCCAGTTGCTGCCCGTCTTGCCGCCGATCCACTGGAAGCGTCCGGAGTCGCCGCCGCCCTGCGTGGTCGTGCCGGCACGCAGGCTGAACTGGTCGCCGTCGAAGTCCGTCTTCATGATGAGGTTGACGACGCCCGCGACGGCGTCGGAGCCGTAGATGGCCGACGCGCCACCGGTCAGGACCTCGACGCGCTCAAGCGCCGCGGCGGGAATGTTGGCCAGGTTGACCGCGTTGGATTGCGAGTTGTAAGGCAGCGGGTAATCCGCGGCACGGCGCCCGTTGATGAGGATCAGCTGGTAGCCCGGCCCCAGGCCGCGCAGGTTGAGGAAGCTCGCGTTCGGCGTGAACCCGTTCTGGTTCAGCTCGTTCTGGATGGACGCGGTGTTCTGGGTCAGCGAATTCAGGGCGTCATAGACCGTGGCGAAGCCTTCACGTTCGATCTCGGCGGCCGTGATCACGGTGACCGGCGCCGGGCCTTCGACCTCCGCGCGCTTGATGCGGGAGCCCGTGACGGTCACTTTGTCGAGGGTGGCCGTCTCGGACGTCGTGTCGGAGGACTCCTGTTCGGCCTCCTGGGCGACGGCGAGACTGGAGATCGGCGCTATCAGCGCGGCGAGCAGGGCGGCGCTCAGGCGGGTGCGAGCGGGTGCATTCTTCTTGCGAACTGGCATGTTGGGTCCCCATAGAACTGGCAGTGGATGCGGTCCGTCGCGCTGGTCCTTCAGCTGGGCCACACGTAAGCGTCCTCTTGGGCCGAAGTTAACATGCGATTAACGGTTGCGGCAGTGCATCTCGCTTTTGTTACATGCTTACAACAAAAAGAGTGATGTGCGTCACAAATTTGGTCGAAATTATGTCGCGGGGCAAAAAAAAGCCCGACGTGCGTCGGGCTTTTTCTGGAGCTTTGGTACCTACCACTTAGAACGTGTAACGGACGTCCGCGTACACCTGGCGACCGATCACGTCGTGCGAGCGCCACGTGTAGGGCCAGGTCGTGTACGTATCGTCGGCCGGCTGCCGGTTGTTGAGCAGATTGACCACGGAGAAGCCCAGGGTGAGCTTGTCGGTGATCTTCTTCTGAACGTCCAGGTTGTAGCGGATGTACGGTGCGATGCGGCCGGTTTCACCCCAGTTCGGCAACGAACCCATGCGCGTGGCGTAGGTCGTGATGAACCAGTCGTCGTTCGACCAGCTGACGCGCACGTTGGCACGGCTGCGGTAGTTGAAGTACTGCATGTGGTCGCGGATGTTCAGGGGTTCGTCGCCCTCGAATCGCACCAGATCCAGCTTCAGGACGTGGGTGTAGCCCACCTCGAACCCGAACTCACCCCAACGATCGGTATCCAGCGAGTACTTCCAGTTCGCGTCGATACCCTGGGTCTCGAGGTTGGCCTGGTTGATCGGGTACGAGTTGTACTGCGAAACCTGTCCGTTCGAGAGCTCGCCACCCGCGCGGGTCACCTGGGCCAGGAAGGCCTGGCAGGACGGCGAAGCGGAGTCGACGGGATTGCCGTTGACGTCTTCACCCAGTCGGCAGTCGGCGTACTGACGCATCAGGAAGTCGCTATCCAGTTCTGCCACCTGGTTCTCGAGCTTCATGTTGTAGTAGTCGACGGTCACCGACATGTTGTCCAGGACGTCCCACACGAAACCCGCGGTCCAGGACTTGCTGGTTTCTTCCTTCAGGTCGGTGCGACCTTCATACGTACGGAACACCTGGTAGTAGTAGCTTGTGTTGTTCTCGCAGCTCGGCGAGGTCGGGTCGATGCCCGCAACGCGGCACAGGTAGGCGTCGGTGATGTACGTGTAGGCACCCGAGTAGCCCGCGAAGACGTAATGCATGTCCGGTGCACGGAAGCTGGTGGCATAGCTGCCGCGCAGCAGCAGCGAGTCGACCGGGCGATATTCCAGGCCCGCCGACCAGGTGAACGCACCATCGACCTCGGTGACATCGTCATAGGTGTCGTAGCGGCCGGCCAGCTGCGCCTTCAGCGTATCGAAGATCGGCACGCTGAACTCCACGCCCAGTGCGTAGCGATCACGCTCGCCACCACCGCCGGTGCTGGTCAGGTTGTAGATGCGGTCCGTACCCGTGTAGTCGGGCGTGGTGCGCGGGTCGGGGGTCAGCGTGTATTCCTGATGGCCGGCTTCGACCACCAGCGCTGCGCCCAGCGGGCCCGCGGGCAGGTCGAACAGGTCGCCGCTCAGCGAGAACGAGGCCGTGCTGTTCTCGGATTCGCCGGTGCTGTTCACCATCGTCGACAGAGACTGGTAGGTCTCCGGCGTCATCGGGCTGAAGAGGCGGTTGAGGTACGTGAGGTTGTAGCCGTCGAAGCGCGGGTAGGAGCCCTGCATGCCGGTCTGCGTGCCGAGGAAATAATCGTTGACGCGGTTCTGCAGGAAGCGGGGACGCTTGGATTCGAACTCGAAGCGCGAGTAGGAAACGCCGAAATCCCAGTCAAAGCGATTGTCGAGGAGGGTGCCGCGCACGCCGCCGAAGAAGTTGTACGACTTTTCGTCGTACTCGGTCTTCTGCGCGCCGCCGATCTCTTCGGGCGTGATGATGCGCTGCGCCTGGATGTAGCCGTAGGCAGGCGTGTAGACATAGCCAGGGGTCTGCCAGAACTGCGTCGAGCTCACGCCGGTGTTCTGCGCGTCGGTACCCAGGAACTGGCCATACAGCTGCACGCCGTTGTCGAGGTCGTACGTGCCCGAGACGTAGGCGGAGGTCTTGTCGTAGCTGTTCTGCAGTGCGGCCGTCGCCGGGTAGCCGAAATAACCGCAGCGGTTAGGCGTTTCGTTCGAGACGGCAGCGGAGGTGTTGTAGGGCTCGAACGCCGACGAGGTGCGGGCGCAGGAATAACGGAGCGCATCCGCCGACGTCGACAGCGTGCCCTGCGGCGTCAGCCAGTTGTAGGCCGCACCCGTGTTGCGATAGAGGTACACGCCGGACGTGGCCGTGGCGAACTCGGGACGGCCGCGGAACGCGGGGTTGTCGTAGTACGAGTCGCGGTCCTCGCGCTGGGCGCCGAGGATGCCTTCGCGATTCAGGTACTCCACCGAATAGGTCAGGCTCCAGTTGTCGCCCGTCCTGCCGCCGGTCCACTGGAACAGGCCGGTGTCGCCACCGCCCATGGTCGTGGTGCCGCCGCGCAGGCGGATCGTGTCGCCTTCGTAGTTGTCCTTCGTGATGATGTTGATCACGCCGGCGACTGCGTCGGAACCATAGATCGCCGAGGCGCCGCCGGTCAGCACTTCGATGCGGGAGACCGCAGCGGCGGGGATCGACCCCAGGCTGACGGCGTTGGACTGGCTGTTGTAGGGGACCGGGTAGTCCGCCATGCGCTTGCCGTTGATCAGGATCAGCGTGTAGCCCGGGCCCAGGCCACGCAGATTGATGAACTGGGCATTGGGCGTGAAGCCGCTCTGCGTGGTTTCGTTCTGGACGCTGCCAGTGAACTGGTTGAGCGTGTTCAGGGCCTCATAAACGGTGCTGAAGCCTTCCTTTTCGATGTCATCGGCCGTCAGGACGACCACCGGGGCCGGACCTTCCACTTCGGCCTTCTTGATGCGGGAGCCGGTGACCGTGACCTTGTCGAGCGTCGAAGTCGCCTGGGTCGTCTGCTGGGAGTTGGGTTGGGTGGTTTCCTGAGCGAACGCGGTGCCGGCCATCGGCATCACGATCGCCGTGACCAGCGCGGCGGTGAGGCGGCTGCGCTTGAGCGCATTGGTGTAGCGAACTGACATGCTGTGAATCCCCTAAAACTGTCAATGGATGCGACCCAAAGGACTGGTCCTTCAGTCAGGCCGCACATGAACGTCCTCGTAACCTGACGTTAACATGTGGTGAAGGGTGCTAGCACATTGGCATGTTATTTAAATTACAGTAATTTTCGTGATGTGCGTCACAAATATGAGGTTTGCCGGTCGTTGGGTAGGTGTCGGAGATCACGTTTCCGCCGGCACGGTCGGGCCGTCGGGAGGTCGCAGGGGAGGGTGCGGACCGTGCGCAGGCAAAAAAAACCCGGCGTCGCCGCCGGGCTTTTCTGTTGCGATACCGCTTCGTGCTTAGAACTTGTATTCCACCTGTGCCGAGATCTCGCGGCCCATGGGGCTGTAGGCGCGCCAGAAGTACGGGTAGGTGTTGTAGCCCGGATCGGTCGGATGGAACTTGTTGAAGACGTTGTTCACGAACAGCGTCAGGTCCAGGTTCTCCGTGATTTCCTTGCCGACATTGACGTTCCACAGGATGTACGGGGCGATACGACCCGTCTCCTGCCAGTTCGGCAGCGAGCCGTAACGCGTCGCGAACACGTTCGCCGACCAGTCGTCCAGTGCCCAGCCCACCGAACCACGCACGCGGCTGCGGAAGTCGAAGTTGGTGAGGTCGTCACGCCATTCGGTCTCGACCGGATCGGTCGCGAAGGTCTGGCGCTGGCTCTTGAGCGTGTGCGTCCATGCCAGCTGCCAGCGGAAATCACCCAGGCGATCGGTGTCCAGGCGCCAGTTGAACGTGGCGTCGATACCCGTCACGCGCTGGTAGGCCTGGTTGACCGGGCCGCTGCGGATGCCGGTGACGCGATCGGTCGGTTCGCCCGGTGCTTCGGTACGGGTGACGCGGCTCAGGATCTCCTGGCAGAACGCAGAGTCGGGGGCGAACTGGTAGGGCTGGCGACTACGGGTCAGGCCCGTGAGGCAGCCGCCTTCCGCGTCGAGGATGAAGGTGCTGCTGAGGGTCGTCACCGCACCTTCGAGGCGGATGTCGTAGTAGTCAGCCGACACGGACATCGTATCCGTGATGTCCCACACCAGGCCCGCCGACCACGACTTGCCCTGTTCTTCTTCCAGCGTCGGTTCGCCGCGGCTCGTCGCGAACACCGAGTAGGTGTAGGTCGTCGTGTTGCACGCGGAGGAGCCGGCCACCAGGCCTGCGTTCAAGCAGCGATAGGTGTCCAGCACGCTGGAGAAGCTGCCGCTGCCTTCGTTGTAGACGAAGTGCATGTCCGGCGCCTTGAAGCTGGTGGCGTAGTTGCCGCGGAACAGTAGCGTGTCCAGCGGACGGAACTCGATGCCCGCGCCCCAGGTCTTGGCATCGTCGACGTTGGTGACGTCGTCGTACTTGTCCCAACGGCCCGACAGGCTGAGGTCGAGCATGCTGAACACCGGGATGCGGAACTCCGCGCCGATCGCGTAACGGTCACGCTCGCCGCCGCCGTTGGTGCCGGTCAGGTTGTAGACGGTACGGTTCTCGGGAAGGATGCCCTGCGGGGAGCGCAGCTTGTAACCCTGGCTGGTACCTTCCAGGACCGCGGCGAAGCCCAGCGGGCCGGCCGGCAGCTCGAACAGGTCGCCGGACAGCACGAAGCTGGCCTGGTTGACCCAGGAGTGCGCTTCATACTTCAGGATCGTCGACATGCTGCGGTACTGCTCGGGCGTGAGCGGCGTGTACCAACGGTCGAGGTTGATCAGGTAGCGTGGCGTGCCGGTGGTGTTCAGGCGCGGACCGAAGAACCAGTCGGTGACGGCGGAGCCGTCGAGGCGGGGACGGGTGCGATCCGCCTTGTAGTCCGCGCGGCCAATCGTGAAGTCCCAGTCGAACCGGTCGCCGAACGTGCCACGCGCGCCGACGGCCACGTCCAGCGACTTCTCGGTGAACTTCTGCTGCGTGGCCTCGATGCCGCCCACTTCCTGCGGCGTGAGGATGCGCTGCACCGTCACGTTCGAGTTGATGGTGGGATTCGTCGCGAAGAAGGTCTGGGTGACGCCCACGCCATCGGTGTGCGGGCCCAGGACCGCTTCAAGGCCGCCCGTCAGGTCGGACTTCGAGTAGTAGGCCTGGGCGCTGGCCCACAGCTCCATGCCATTGGAGAGGTCGAGGTTGGCGAACAGGTAGCCGGCATAGTCGTCATTGCCGTTCGCGATCGACTGGTAGCCCACGTCCTTCCAGTAGCCGCACGCGTTGCCCAGTGTGTAGAGCTGTCCGGCTTGCGGGTGCGTGGCGGAATAGCGCGTACGGAAGGTGTAATCCACGTACTCGCCACCGAAACGATCGCAGGTGCCTGCAGGCGGGGCGATGTAGGTGTTGGGTACGTTCGTGCCCGTGCGGCTGATGCGCAGCGTCGACACCGGCACCGGGCCCAGGTCTGCGTCCGGAAGCGGATTGTCCTCGCGCGAGTCCATGAAGTCGCGCTGGTAGGCGTACACGGTCTCGTCGTTGAACTTCTGCAGCGCGTAGGTGATCGACCAGTTGTCGCCGGTCTTGCCGCCCACCCACTGGAGATCCAGGTAGTCGCCGCCACCGGTGGTCGTGGTGCCGGTACGCAACTGCAGCGCGTTACCTTCGTAATTCTTCTTCAGGATGATGTTGACGACACCGGCCACGGCGTCTGAGCCGTAGATCGCGGACGCGCCACCGGCAACGAGTTCGACGCGGTCAACCGCCGCGGTCGGGATGTTGCCGAAGTTCTGGAAGTTGCTCTGCCCGTTGTAGGGGAACGGATAGTCGGCCGCACGGCGCCCGTTGATCAGCAGCAGGGTGCGACCCGGGCCCAGGCCACGGAGGTTCACCGGACTGCCGTTGGGCGTGAAGCCGCCGGCGGAGTTGAGTTCGTTCTGCACCGCACCGAAGTTCTGGGTGAGGGTCTTGAGCGCTTCGTTGACGCTGACGAAGCCCTCGGCCTCGATCTGCGCGGCGCTGATCACCGTGACCGGCGAAGGCCCTTCAACCTGAGAGCGCGCGATGCGGGAGCCCGTCACCGTCACCTTGTCGAGGGTCCGTGCCTCGGCCTGGGAAGGCGCCTGGTTCTGGTCGTCAGCGTTCTGAGCGAGCGCACTGCCTGCGCCCGGCAGCGCAATCGCCGCAATCAATGCCGCGCAAAGACGGCTGCGACGGAGCGCTTTCGCGTTTCCGTAGTTCATGTTGGTGAATCCCCTAAAAATCCGTCGAGAAGCGACCCCAAACGGATCAATCCGTGATCCAGGCCGCACAAGGGCATCCTTGAGTCGACGTTAACATGAAATTAATGTAATCCGCATAACACATTCTTGTTTCATCTGCATGGCCAAAAGTCATGAGCGCGCCCGCTCTGTTCAGGTTTGTCCGGCGCGGTCGGCCGCGAGGCCCGAATGAGACAATGGCGCCGTCCATACGGTGCCGAGATCCAGCAAGTGACTGATTCTGAAACGCTTCACGACAGGCCGCGCGCTCACGCCGTCCAGGGCGGCCTGTCCCCGCACCCCCGTGTCCGCAACGTCATTGCCGTCGGATCGGGCAAGGGCGGGGTGGGCAAGTCGACCACGGCGGTGAACCTGGCCCTGGCCTTGGCGGCAGAGGGCGCCCGCGTAGGACTGCTGGACGCCGATGTCTACGGCCCCAGCATCCCGGCCATGCTGGGCCTGTCGGGGCGGCCCGACAGTCCGGACAACAAGTCGATCGAGCCGATGCGTGCGTTTGGGGTCGAGGCCATGTCGATCGGCCTGCTCGTCGACCAGGACACCCCGATGATCTGGCGCGGGCCGATGGCGACCTCGGCGTTGATGCAGCTGTTCAATGACACCCTGTGGGGCGACCTGGACTACCTGCTGATCGACCTGCCGCCGGGTACCGGCGATATCCAGCTGACCCTGGCCCAGAAGATCCCCGTCGCGGGCGCCGTCATCGTCACCACGCCGCAGGACATCGCCACGCTGGACGCCAAGAAGGCGTTGAAGATGTTCGAGAAGGTCGAGGTGCCGGTGCTGGGCGTCGTCGAGAACATGGCCGTGCATACCTGTTCCAACTGCGGCCACGTGGAGCATCTATTCGGCCAGGGCGGCGGTGAGCGGATGGCGGCGCAGTACGGGGTGCCGTTGCTGGGCTCGCTGCCGCTGGACATCGCCATCCGCGAGCAGGGCGATGCCGGCCAGCCGGTCGTGGTCGCCGCCCCCGATTCGTCGGTGGCGCAGGCCTACCGGCAGACCGCGCGGGTCATGGCAGCCACGCTGGCCCAGCGCCCGCGCGCGCCGCTTTCCATCGTGTCCTCCCTGGTCTAGCCGGCCAGCGGAGACGGCGGGCCGGGGCCCGCCCTACAATTCCCCGTCCGCCGCGCGCCGTCTGCGCGGCCTTCGCCCCACCACACCAGGATTTGCATGAGCATCAAGAGCGACCGTTGGATCCGCCGCATGGCCGAGCAGCAGGGCATGATCGAACCGTTCGAGCCGGGGCAGGTGAAGCAGGCCAACGGCGAGCGCATCGTCAGCTACGGCACGTCCAGCTACGGCTACGACGTGCGCTGCTCGCGCGAGTTCAAGGTGTTCACCAACATCAACTCCACCATCGTGGACCCCAAGCACTTCGACCCGAAGAGCTTCGTGGACATCGAGGCCGATGAATGCATCATCCCGCCGAACAGCTTCGCGCTGGCGCGCACGGTGGAATTCTTCCGCATTCCGCGCGACACGCTGGTGGTGTGCCTCGGCAAGAGTACCTACGCGCGCTGCGGCATCATCGTCAACGTCACCCCGCTGGAACCGGAGTGGGAAGGGCACGTGACGCTGGAGTTCAGCAACACCACGCCGCTGCCGGCGCGCATCTATGCGAACGAAGGCGTCGCGCAGATGCTGTTCTTCCAGTCCGATGCCGATGATGTCTGCGAGACCAGCTACAAGGATCGCGGCGGCAAGTACCAGGGCCAGACCGGCGTGACGCTGCCGCGCACCTGATACGGCTTTCTTCCCTCGCAACGAAAGGACGCACGATGCACGCACCGCCGCCGCAGGACCCCTATCGCAGTCCTGATGCGGAGGTCGCATCCGCGCCCGACACCGGACTCGACCCCGCACTCCGTGCGCTGCGCCTGGTCGCGGCGTTGATCGATTGCGGCATCGCAATGGTGCTGATGGTGCCGCTGATGTTCATGGGGGGGGTTTGGGAAGCCGCATTCGAGGCAGGGCGTTCGGGTGGGTTCGGCCTGATGCCGTTGGGCACCACGTTGCTGTGGGCCGCGGTCGGGTTCCTGCTGTTCGTGCTGATCCAGGGCTATCCGCTGCAAATGACGGGACAGACCTGGGGCAAGAAGCTGCTGTCGTTGAAGATCGTCGATCTGCAGGGCAGCAAGCCGCCGCTGGCGGACCTGCTGCTGAAGCGCTACCTGCCGACGCACGCGATCGCGAACCTGCCGTGCCTGGGCGTGATCTACGTGCTGGTGGATTCGCTGATGATCTTCCGGCCGGACCAACGCTGCGTGCACGACCTCATTGCGGGCACGCGCGTGGTCAAGACGTCCTGACGCATCACGCCAGTCGCCGGCGCCAGGCGTCCACCTCGGCGTCCAGCGCGGCAGTGTCGTGGCGTACCACCGTTCCGCTACCCCACACCGGCCCCGGCCACGCAGCATCGCCTTCGCGGCGTCCCACCAGGTGCACGTGCAGCTGGCGCACGATGTTGCCGAGCGCGCCTATGTTGAGCTTCTCGACGCCGCTGTGCGCGCGGATCAGCTGCCCAGCCTGGTTGATCTCCGCCAACAACAGGCGCTGCTGACCACCATCCAGGTCCAGCCATTCGCTGATGCCGTTCACGCGCGGGACCAACACCAGCCACGGAAACCGCGTGTCGTCCATCAGGCGGACCTGCGACAACGGGCCGTCGGCGATGAAGACGCTGTCGGCGGCCAGGCGGGGGTCGAGGGGAAAGTCGGTCATGCGAGGTTCCGTGCGAAGAAATCGAGCGTGCGCTCGCGCGCCAGGCGCGCGCTGACGGGATCGTAATCCGCGCGCAGGTCGCAGTTGAAGCCGTGGCCCGCGGGGTAAGTGAAGACCTCCATCTGCGGTAGCGCGTCCCGATGGGCCTGGACCATCTCTGGCGGGATGGAGGTATCCCGTTCGCCGAAGTGGAACATCACCGGCGCACGCGGCGTTTCCTCCAGGAAGGGCAGGTTGCGCGCGCCGTAGTAGCTGACGGACGGCAGGCCCAGCCGCAGTGCGGCCAACAGGGCGACCGTGCCGCCCCAGCAATAGCCCACGGTGCCGACCTTGCCGTGGCCTGCCAGCGACTCGGCGGCGGCACGCGTGATGTCCGCAGCACGTTCGAGCCCCAGTGCGGTGATCAGCGACTTCCCGCGCGCAATGCCCTCGGCGTCGTAATCCAGCTCCACGCCGGGCTCGATCGGGTCGAAGTAGGCCGGCGCCAGCGCGATGTAGCCCTCCCGCGCCAAGCCTTCGGCCACGGTGCGGATGTGCGGATTGACGCCGAAGATCTCCTGCGCCACGACCAGCGCGCCGCGTGGTGCACCCTCGGGATCGGTGCGCCAGGCGTGGATGCGGCCGTGCGGGGATTCGAAAGGCAGCCACTGGCCCATGGGCGCGCTCCGTTCGTAGGGGGCGGAACAGTGTAGGCGCCGCGCGGGACATGGGGAGCGCAGACTGAACGGCCCGGCCAGGCCCGCCGACGGCCCGGGGCTATAATCCGCGGCCCTGTACACGCCGCCGCCGTACTCCCATGTCCCTGCAGAACCCCAAGGTAGGCTTCGTCAGCCTCGGCTGCCCGAAGGCCCTGGTCGATTCCGAACGCATCCTCACCCAGCTCCGCGTGGAGGGATACGACATCGTGCCGACCTACGACGCGGCGGACGTGGTGGTGGTGAACACCTGCGGCTTCATCGATTCCGCGGTGACCGAATCGCTCGATGCGATCGGCGAAGCGATGAACGAGAACGGCAAGGTCATCGTCACGGGCTGCCTGGGCAAGCGCCCGGAGCAGATCCGCGAGCAGTACCCGGACGTGCTGTCGATCAGCGGTCCGCAGGACTACCAGAGCGTGATGGAAGCGCTGCACGCGGCGCTGCCGCCGAAGCACGATCCCTTCGTCGACCTGGTGCCGGACTACGGCATCAAGCTGACGCCGCGCCACTACGCGTACCTGAAGATTTCCGAGGGCTGCAACCACCGCTGCAGCTTCTGCATCATCCCGTCGATGCGTGGCGACCTGGTGTCGCGCCCGGTCGACGACGTGCTGCGAGAGGCCGAGCGCCTGGTGCGCGGCGGCGTGAAGGAGCTGCTGGTGGTGTCGCAGGACACGTCGGCCTACGGCGTGGACGTGAAGTACGCCGAGCGCGAGTGGCGCGGCAAGGCCTATCAGACGCGCATGAAAGCGCTGTGCGAAGGCCTGGGCGAACTCGATGCCTGGGTGCGCATGCATTACGTGTACCCGTATCCGCACGTCGATGACGTGGTTCCGCTGATGGCCGAAGGCAAGGTGCTGCCGTATCTGGACATTCCGTTCCAGCACGCCAACCCGCGCATCCTCAAGCTGATGAAGCGCCCGGGTGCCGTCGACAAGACGCTGGAGCGGGTGAAGCGCTGGCGTTCGATCAGCCCCGACATCACCCTGCGCTCGACCTTCATCGTCGGTTTCCCCGGCGAGACCGACCAGGAATTCGAAGAACTGCTGCAGTTCCTCGATGAGGCCCAGTTGGACCGCGTCGGTGCGTTCGCCTACTCGCCGGTCGAAGGCGCGGCGGCCAACCAGTTGCCGGACCCGGTGCCGGAAGAAGTGAAGCAGGAGCGCTTGGCCCGTTTCATGGCGAAGCAGGCGGAGATCTCCGCCGCGCGCCTTGAAGCGAAGGTCGGCACCGTGCAGCAGTGCCTGGTGGACCTGATCGAAGACGATATCGCTGTGGCGCGATCGAAGGCCGATGCGCCAGAGATCGATGGCCTGGTGCACATCCAGAATGGCGGCGAGCTGGGCCTGCGCGTCGGCCAGTTCGTCGACGTGGAAATCACCGAGAGTGATGAGCACGACCTGATTGGCGATGCCATCGTCGAAACCGCGGGCCGACCGCTCGACGTCAAGGTGCTGTGACCGCGCCAGCGACAGGCGCTCATGCTGGCAACGGCCGGCGTCGTTTCGTCGCCCCCTTGCGTGGACAGGTGGATGCCGCGTGTTTCAGGCATCCCCTGTTCGACGGATATGGCGACTATTTGGACCTGCTGACGGCCGCATGTTGGCCCGAGATCGAAGCCCTCAATGCGCGGATGCCGCTGTCCGGGCCGCGTTTCGTGAGGCAGGACGCCGTCTTGCTTGCCGACGGGCTGCACTACGAAGCACGCATTGCGCAAGGACGTATCGCCACGCGGGCGGACAACTGGCATGACCTGTTCAATGCGATGGTTTGGATGCGTTATCCCGACTTCAAGCATGCGCTCAACCAGCAGCAGTGCCGGCACATCGCACGAATGGGTGCGCGTGAGCGCAGTCCTGCACAGCAGGCGCTGACCCAGTTCGATGAAAGCGGCATCATCGTGCAGGTGCGCGATGCGACGTTGCTGGACCTGTGGGACCGGCACGACTGGGCGGCGCTGTTCCACACGAACGCTGCGCGCTGGCACGACGGCGACATTGCCGTGGTCGCGGTGGTGGGGCATGCGCTGATGGAGCAGATGTTGGTGCCGGGGCGCTTACAGGTGGGCAAATGTCTGGTGGTACTCGGCGATCCGGCCGACAGTGTCGCGCGGGTGGCTGAATCGATTTCGAGAGGTTCAGCCCTCGTCGCGTCGGGAGCGCTGAGGCCCCTGCCGTTGGCGGGCATTCCCGGATGGCACGCGGGACAGGACCCTGCCTTCTATGTGCAGAAAGACTACTTCCGCCCCTTGCGGGAAGGCCGCGTCTATCCTCGGCCGTTGTGAAGGTCAGGTCGCGTAGCTGACATCCACGAGAACGAAGTGGGTGATGCCGCCGGGAAGTTCGACGGAAAACTCGTCGTCGATGCGTTTCTTCAGCAGCGCACGCGCGAGCGGCGAATCGATGCTGATCCAGCCGCGGGTCGCCTCGGTCTCGTCCGGTCCGACGATGCGGTAACGCGAGGTCTCGCCGCTGGCGACGTTCTCCACTTCGATGGTGGCGCCGAAGAACACGGCGTCGGGATCGCTGGGTGCGGTGTCGACCACGCGCAGCACTTCCAGGCGCTTGCTCAGGTAGCGCACACGGCGATCGATCTCGCCGAGCTGCTTCTTGCGATAGGTGTACTCCGCGTTCTCGGAGCGGTCGCCCTCGGCAGCGGCAGCGGCCAAGGCCTTCACCACCTCGGGGCGGCGTACGCGCCACAGGTCGTCCAGCTCCGCCTTGAGGCGGTCGTGGCCTTCACGGGTGATCAGGGCGGTGCTTTTCTCGCCCGGCGGGCACCAGCGCGACACGTCAGCGCGCCCCGGCTGCGTCCGCGCGTCGCAACGTACGTCCGCGTGGATCCTCGATGGGTTCGATGCAGCTGCCGGTGGTCAACACCAGCAGGTCATCATCATGGATGGCGAACTCCTGGGGCTGACCGTCGTCCGGCGTGAGCAGCACGCAGGTGCCGTTCCATGTCACCGACCAGCGCCCGGCGCGCGTCGGCGCCGCCTGCAGGTCGTCCTGGCAGTGCGCCTGCAGCGCATAGTGGCCGTCAGCACCCAGATAGAGCAGCACGTCCTGCGATGCGCAGGACGCTGCCGGCAGACTGCCGAAAAACGTGCCTGCGAAGGTCGATGGCGTCGGATTGGCGGCGGAAGCCGCCAGCGACAACGCGCAGGCCAATGGAACGAAACTCCACTTCATGCGCGTGATCAGCGGCGTCCGCCGAAGATGCTGCCTAGGATGCCGCGGACGATCTGGTTGCCCAGCTTGGTGCCGACCGTGCGCGTGGTCTGCTTGGCCATCGTTTCGATCATGCCCTGGCGGCGCTTGGTGCCGAACACCGCGTCCTTCACCGCCTGGCCGAAGCCGCCGGCATCCGGATCGTCTTTTTCGGTCTTCGCGGCCGGTGCGTTGGCGGCCTGCACGGCCGTTTCGGCGCGTTTGGCCAGCATCTCCGCCGCCGATTCGCGGTTCACGGCCGTGTCGTACTTGCCGCCGACGGGACTGCCGTTGCGCAGCTGCTGGCGCTCGGCCTCGTTGATCGCGCCCATCCGGCAGCGTGGTGGTGAGACCAGCGTTTGCTGGACCGGCGACGGAATGCCCTTGTCCTGCAGCGTGGAGACCAGCGCCTCGCCGGTGCCGAGGGTGGAAATGGCCTGCGCCACGTCCAGTTTTGGATTCGGCACGAAGGTCTGCGCGGCGGTCTTCACTGCCTTCTGGTCGCGCGGGGTGAACGCGCGCAGCGCATGCTGCACGCGGTTGCCCAGCTGGCCGAGGATGTTGTCGGGCACGTCGTCGGGGAACTGCGAGCAGAAGTACACGCCCACGCCCTTGGAGCGGATCAGCCGCACGACCTGCTCGATGCGCTGCTGCAGTGCCGGCGGTGCGTCGTCGAACAGCAGGTGCGCCTCGTCGAAGACGAACACGAGCTTGGGTTTGTCGAGGTCGCCGACTTCGGGGAGCGTCTCGAAGAGTTCCGACAGCAGCCACAGCAGGAAGCTGGAATACAGGCGCGGCTTGAGGATCAGTTGGTCCGCCGCGAGGATGCCGATCACGCCGCGGCCATCGGTGTTCGTGCGCATCAGGTCGGCCAGTTCGAGCGCCGGCTCGCCGAAGAACATCTCGCCGCCTTCCTGTTCCAGCCGCAGCAGCGCGCGCTGGATGGCGCCCACCGACTGCGTGCTGACCAGGCCGTAGCTGGTGGAGATGTCCTTGCGCTCGGCGGCGACCAGGCCCAGCAGGGCACGCAGGTCTTCCAGGTCGAGCAGCAGCAGGCCGCGGTCGTCGGCGAGCTTGAACACGATGTCGAGCACGCCGCTCTGGGTGTCGTTGAGTTCGAGGATGCGCGAGAGCAGGGTGGGGCCCATCTCGCTGACGGTGGTGCGGACCGGATGGCCCAGCTTGCCGTACAGATCCCAGAAGATCACCGGGTTCGCGCCCGGCGCGTAGTCGGCGATGCCGATGTCCTTCGCACGCTGGAGCACCTTCTCGCTGCCGTCGCCCGCGGCGGCCAGTCCGGCCACATCGCCCTTCACGTCGGCCATGAACACGGGCACGCCCATCCGCGAGAAGCCTTCCGCCAGCGTCATCAGCGTCACCGTCTTGCCGGTGCCCGTGGCGCCGGCCACCAGGCCGTGGCGGTTGCCGAACTTCGGCTGCAGCGTGACCGGAATGTCGTCCGTGACGCCCTTGCCCAGCAGGATCGGATCCATGTTCAACCTCGCGTGGTGATGGCGCGATTCTAGCGGCAGGACATGAGCGGCGGTGCAACATTCCATGACGCCCGACCTTGCCCGGGGCGCGCACGCAGGGCTACCCTCCCGACTCACACTCTGGATGCCTACCTGATGTCCTTCGCGGTTCCTGCCTGCCTGCGTTACTGGCCTCTCCTGGCCACCCTGTCCCTGCTGCTGGTCTCGCCCGTCTCCAACGCCCAGCGCGTCTCCGCGCGCGACCGCGCCGCGGTCGAGGCGCTGGAGCAGCGCATGGCCACCGCCGAAAAGCGCTACCGCGACGGGTTGGTGCTGGTGGCCAACAGCGATCCGCGCGGTGCAAGCGAGAGCGATGCAGCGCTGGAGGACATGGAAGACGTGCTGGACGCCTGCATCAAGCAGCGCGGATGCCAGGTGCACACGCTGCTGGCCAGCTACAAGCGCCTGCTGAAAGGCAACGCCGACGGTCAATCCGCCGGCGCGGAGGACGAAGGCGAGGCGATCGACGCACTGGACGACGGCACGGACCACACGACGCCTGCCGGCGCCGCGATGCCGGAGACGGCCCGTACTGCGGCCCTGCTCAACGACCAGCGGCATGCATTCGATCGCATGGTCGAGTACAACCCGGCCATCCAGGCCGGCATACGCCGCTGGCTGACCGATATGCGCCCCGCACTGATCGACAGCTACGAGAACTACCAGAACATGCGCGCCGAGCTGTATCCCGCCTGGGAGCGCAGCGGCCTGCCGGAAGCGCTGCTGTTCGGCATCATGGCCAAGGAATCGAACGGCAAGGTGCATTCGACCTCGCGTGCCGGCGCGGCGGGGCCCATGCAGTTCATGTTCAATACCGGCGCGCGCTTCGGGCTCGGCCGCGATGCCAGCGGCTTCGACACGCGCTACGACCCCTATGCCTCCGGACAGGCCAGCGCGGCCTACATCAACGAGCGCATGCGCGGCCTGAACAACAACATCGAGCTGGCGCTGGCGGCCTACAACGGCGGTGAGGGCCGCGCCGCACGCGTCTATCGCGAGAACAGCGGCCTCGGCTTCTGGGACGATGTGGTCTACAGCCAGTTCCCCGGTGAGACCCGCGACTATGTGCCGATGGTGATCGCGGCGGCGTGGCTGTTCCTGCACCCGCGGCAGTACGGCCTGGAATTCCCGAAGGTCAACGCGCAGCCCGCGCCGTTGAAGCTGGCCCGCGATGCGTCGATCTACGAGCTGACCATCTGCCTCGGCAATGGCGGGACGCGCGAGGGCTACATGCGCACGCTGCGCAACCTCAATCCGCGCTACCAGGCGGAAAGCTGGATTCCGGCCGGCACGACGTTGAACGCGAACGCACGGATCGCCGGCCTGTACACGCGCTACTGCGTCAGTGGCCCGCGCGCTGAACTGGCCCGCACGCTGGTCAATGCTGACCCCGCGGCCGCCATCCGTCGTACCCAGCTCACCGGCAACGTCGCCGTCGGCGATGTGATGCCGATAGCCGGCGTGCCGACCACGGTGGCCACCGGCGAGCCCAAGCCCGCCGAGCCCAAGGCCAAGCAGGCCCGCGAGTACCGCGTGGCCAAGGGCGACACGCTGGGGCGCATCTCGAAGCGTTTCCAGTGCGACCAGAAGAAGCTGGCGCGTGCCAACAACCTGAAGGCACCGGCGTACGCCGTGCGGCCGGGCCAGGAGCTCATGCTCGAAAGCTGTAAGAAATAAGCCGTGGCGACGATCAAGGACGACCGTCGCACCGGATGGGCGCTCGCCATCGCCGCGAGCGCGGCGTTGGCCATCCTCGGGGCGGAGATCGACGAACTCCGCGGCCTGCATTACGTCTTCAAGCCGCTGACGACGCTGCTGATCCTCGTGATGACGTGGCGGCTGCCGGGTGATGCCGGGCCGTATCGGCGCTGGATCGCCATCGGCCTGGTGCTGTCCACGGCAGGCGATGTCTTCCTGATGCTGCCGCTCGACGCTTTCGTCTTCGGCCTGGGCAGCTTCCTGCTGGCCCATCTCGCGTATCTGGTGGCCTTGCGGCAGCGCGGTGGAGGGTGGCGCGTGCGATGGCCCGTCGCCGTTTATGCGGTGGTCGCTTCGTGCGTCCTTGTGCGGCTGTGGCCCGATCTGCCGAACGAGCTGAAGCTGCCCGTGATCGTGTACGTCGTTGCCCTGGCCGGCATGGCGGCGCAGGCGGCGAGCGTGTGGCGCGAACATCCTGATACCAAGACACGCGTGGCGGCGATCGGCGGCGCGTTCTTCGTGGTGTCCGATGCGCTGCTGGCGCTGGATCGCTTCAGCGCACCGATTCCGCTGGCGAGTGCGTTCGTGCTGGCGACCTACTGGATCGCGCAGGCGTCCATCGCACGATCAGTGCGGGGGACCGAGGCTCGGGGTCAGGCCAGCGACGCCAGTCGCTGACCCAACCGCACCGGCGATTCGGCCTTCAGTTCCGGCGCCAGCGTCGCCACGCCCGGCGGCAGCAGCACGATCACCGTGGAGCCGTAGTTGAAGCGCGCCATCTCGGCGAATCGCTCCAGTGTGATGCCTTTGCCGCGATAGTCCTTGCGGGTGATGGCGGTGCCGTAGGCGGGGATTTCCTCGCCGCTCCACACCGTTTCCACGCCCGAGACCAGCAGCGCGCCGACCATCACCGAAACCATCGGGCCGAAATCGGTATCGAAGTGGCAGACCAGGCGCTCGTTGCGGGCGAACAGGCGCGGCACGTTCGCCACCGCGTCGGTGCCCACGCTGAAGAGGCGGCCGGGCACGTGCACGGTTTCCCGCAGCGTGCCGGTCCACGGCATGTGCACGCGGTGGTAGTCGCGCGGCGACAGGTAGACCGTGGCGAACAGGCCGTTCCGGAACGGTTCGGCTGCCGCGGCATCGCCCAGCAGTTCGGCCGCCGTGAACGACTGCCCCTTGGCCTGGAAGATACGGCCATCCTCGATCGGTCCGCACTGGCTGATGTGGCCGTCGGCCGGCATCAGCAATGCGCGCGGATCGGCATCGGCTACACGGGCGTCCGGCTTCAGGGCGCGGGTGAAGAAGGCATTGAAGCTGGAATACGAACGCGGATCGGGACTAGCGGCCTCGGACAGGTCGACGTTGAATTTCTTCGTGACCGTGTCGATCAGCCAGCGGCTGGTGCCTGGCGAGGTGGAATACGCCAGCCGGCGTGCCAGCGACGACAGGACGCGGTGCGGCAGGACGTAGGTCAGCGAGGTCAGCAGGCTCATTTGGACGACGCCTCGGTCAGCGCGCGCAGATCCGCGGCGATCGCCTTGGGCTGGAACGGCGGGCGGATCAGGCCGGCGAGCCGGCCCTGCGGGTCCAGCACGCCGATCGCGGAGGAGTGGTCCATGCTGTAGTCGTTCGGGTTCTGTTCGAAGCCCTTGCCTGGCACCTTCATGAACACGAAACCCAGCGACTTGGCGAAGTTCTCCAGCGTCGGCACGTCCGCCGTCGCCGCCATCGTGTCGGCATGGAAGGCATGCGCGTATTCGCCGATCCGGGTGGGCGTATCGCGCTCCGGATCCACCGAGACGAACAGCACGCGCGGTCGGGTGGAGTCGGGCAGGTCCTTCCATTGCGCCTGCGCCTGGGCCAGTTCGGCCAGCGTGGTGGGGCAGACGTCGGGGCAGAAGGTGAAGCCCAGGAATACCAGTGTCCAGTGGCCCTTGAGCTCGCCGTCGGCCAGTTGGGTGCCGTCGGACTGGCGCAGCGAGAAGGGCGGCAGCGGGCGCGGTTGCGGGAACAGGGTCACCGCTTCTGTGGCCGGCCACTGCGTCGCCGGCGTGACCGGGCCGAAGAATTTCTGCGCGGCCAGCAGGCCCAGGCCGGCGGCCAGCGCCAGGACGAGGATGAGGCCGATCTTCTTGTTGAACATGCGCTGGGGATTCCCACGAAGGAGGGCACGGCCCGCGGGCCGGGGCCGCATGGGCGCGGCGGGAAGGGGGCCATGATACCGGGGCAGCCCCTATAATCGGCGGCCTTCGCCGTTCCGGCGTCTTCACAAGCCTTGCCATGACTGCCGACGTCGCCGCCGAACTGCATACCATCATCGACCTGATCCGCTACGGCGCCAGCCGCTTCAACGCCGCCGGCCTGACCTTCGGCCACAGCTACGACAACGCGCTGGACGAGGCGACCTTCCTGGTGCTGCATACGCTGCACCTGCCGCCGGACCTCGGTCCGGCCTACGGCCAGGCGCGCGTCACCACGCCGGAGAAGGCGCAGGTGCTGGCCCTATTCGAGCGCCGCGTGAACGAGCGCGTGCCGGTCGCCTACCTGACCGGCGAGGCGTGGTTCGCGGGCCTGAGCTTCAAGAGCGATGCGCGCGCGCTGGTGCCGCGCTCGCCGATCGCCGAGCTGATCGAAGCGGGCTTCGAGCCCTGGCTGGGCGGTCGCGAGGTCAACCGCGCCCTGGACCTGTGCACCGGTTCCGGCTGCATCGCCATCGCGATGGGCCACTACCACCCCGACTGGCAGGTCGATGGTGTCGACATCAGCGATGACGCGCTCGCGTTGTCGGCCGAGAACAAGGCGCGCCTGCTCGCGGACAACGTCCACTTCGTGAAGTCGGATCTGTTCTCCGGGCTGACCGGCCGCCACTACGACCTGATCGTCACCAATCCGCCCTACGTCACCAACGACGAGACCGATGCGCTGCCGAAGGAGTATTCCTTCGAGCCGGAACTCGGCCTGCGTGCCGGCGACGACGGCCTGGACCTGGTGCTGAAGATCCTCCGCGATGCGCCGCTGCATCTGAGCCAGGACGGCCTGCTGATCTGCGAAGTCGGCGAATCCGAACACGCGCTGGTGAAGTTGCTGCCGGATGTCGAATTCGCGTGGATCGAGTTCAAGGTGGGCCAGATGGGCATCTTCGCGGTCGAATGCGCGGAACTGATCCGCCACAGCGCGCGCATCACCGCGCTCGCCGCCACCCGGAAATAACCCGCTGGAATTCCCTTGCAGTGCCCGCAGCGGTTGCGCCTGCAACCGTCGCGGCCAGCGTTGGCGCACTGCACAATAAGGTCGCCGGTATGCGATGCTTCAAGGCCCGGCACCGGTAGTTCCCACCCGCGGAGCGGCGCTTGAGCAGCAACAGTTTCGGAAAACTCCTGACGGTCACCACGTTCGGCGAATCGCACGGGCCGGCCATCGGCTGCGTGGTCGACGGCTGCCCGCCCGGGCTGGAGATCGCACCGGAGGAATTCCGCCACGACCTGGAGCGTCGCGCCACCGGCAAATCGCGGCATACGTCCGCGCGCCGCGAGGCCGATGAGGTCGAGATCCTCAGCGGCGTGTACGAGGGGCGCACCACCGGCACGCCGATCGCGCTGTTGATCCGCAATACCGACCAGCGCAGCAAGGACTACGCCGATATCGCGCGGCAGTTCCGGCCCGGCCACGCCGACTACACCTATTGGCAGAAGTACGGCATCCGCGATCCGCGCGGCGGTGGACGCTCATCCGCGCGCGAGACGACGATGCGCGTGGCCGCCGGCGTCATCGCCAAGAAGTGGCTGCTGCAGCGTCATGGCGTCAGCGTGCGCGGTTATCTGTCGCAACTCGGGCCGATCACCCCCGAAGGCTTCGACTGGAGCGCGGTGGAGGACAACCCGTTCTTCTGGCCGTGCGCGGCGCAGGTGCCGGCGCTGGAAACCTACATGGACGCGCTGCGCAAGTCGGGCGACTCCATCGGCGCGCGCGTCAATGTCGTCGCCGACGGCGTACCCGCCGGCTGGGGCGAGCCGATCTACGGCAAGCTCGATGGCGATCTTGCTGCTGCGCTGATGAGCATCAATGCGGTGAAGGGCGTGGAGATCGGCGACGGTTTCGCGGCGGTCACCCAGAAGGGCACCGAGCATCGCGACCTGATGACGCCGGACGGGTTCCTGTCCAACCATGCCGGCGGCATCCTCGGGGGCATCTCCACCGGACAGCAGGTCACCGCGTCCATCGTGCTGAAGCCGACCTCCAGCCTGCGCCTGCCGGGCGCCACGGTGGACGTGGACGGCAACACCGTCGACGTCATCACCACCGGCCGCCACGACCCCTGCGTGGGCATCCGCGCCACGCCCATCGCCGAGGCGATGATGGCGCTGGTGCTGATGGACCAGGCGCTGCGCCACCGCGCGCAATGCGGCGACGTCGGCGAAGTGCCGCCGCATGTGCCGGGCAGCGTCGATGGCTGAATCGCGGCCGCGCGTCTGGGTGTCGCAACCGCTGTTCGACGATCTTGTCGGGCGGCTGGCGACGCACTTCGACGTGCACGCGACCGAGGCCGTCACCGAACACCGCCCCCAGGCCATTGCCGACGCGCTGCGCGACAGCGCCGGTGCGCTGGTCACGCTGAACGAGAAGATCGGCGTATCGCAGATCGCCGCCGCGCCGCACCTGCGCGCCATCGCCAACGTCGGCGTGGGCTACAACAATCTGGATGTTCCCGCGCTGACCGCGGCCGGCATCGTCGCCACCAACACGCCGGACGTGCTCACCGAGACCACAGCCGATTTCGGTTTCGCACTGTTGATGGCGACCGCGCGCCGGATCACCGAGGCCGAACGCTGGTTGCGGGATGGCCAGTGGCAGCAATGGTCCTTCAGCACCCTGCTGGGCGCTGACCTGCACGGCAGCACGCTGGGCATCGTCGGCATGGGCCGGATCGGGCAGGGCATCGCCCGCCGTGCGCGCGGCTTCGGCATGCGCGTGCTGTACCACAACCGCAGCCGCCTGCCGGACACGGTCGAGCGCGACTGCGGTGCGCGTTACGCCGGCTTCGACGATCTCCTCGCCCAAGCCGACCATATGGTGCTGGTGCTGCCGTATTCGCCGCAGGTCCATCACCTGATCGATGGTGCGGCGCTGGCGAAGATGAAGCCCACCGCCACGCTGGTGAACATCGCCCGCGGCGGCATCGTCGACGAAGTCGCGCTCGCCGATGCACTGGCGAACGGCCGTCTCGCCGCCGCCGGCCTCGACGTGTACGAAGGCGAGCCCGCCGTGCGTCCGGAACTGCTGGCCCTGCGCAACGTGGTGCTGACGCCGCATATCGCCAGCGCCAGCCTGGCCACCCGCCGGGCGATGGTGTCGCTGGCCGTGGACAACCTGATCGCCGCGCTCGGCGAAGGCCCGCAGGCGGGTCGACCGCCGACGCCGGTCAATCCCGAAGCGCTCGCCATCGCCGGCACCACCACCATCGCCAAACGACAGGGAGCCTGAGGCGCACGCCCACAGGTTCCCCGAACACAGCCTTCCTGTCCGCTGTCTTCACTCCCTCTTCGCGAAAACCATCTTCCATGAGCAATCAGAACCGTAGCTTCACCGTCGCCGTCGTGGGTGCCACCGGCGCCGTCGGCGAGACCATGCTGTCCATCCTGGCCGAGCGCGACTTCCCGGTCGGCAAGCTCGTCCTGCTCGCCTCGGCGCGTTCGGCCGGCACGCAGGTCGACTTCAAGGGCCAGAAGGTCGACGTGCTCGACCTCGAGACGTTCGACCCCGCCGGCGTGGACATCGCCCTGTTCTCCGCCGGTGGCGGCGTCTCCAAGGAATACGCACCCAGGTTCGCCGCCGCCGGTGCGGTGGTGATCGACAACTCCTCGACCTTCCGCTACGACGCGGACGTGCCGCTGGTGGTCTCGGAGGTCAACCCGCATGCGGCGAAGAACCGCCCGCGCGGCATCATCGCCAACCCGAACTGCTCGACCATGCAGCTGATGCCGGTGCTGGCGCCGATCCACCGCGAGTACGGCATCGAACGCATCAATGTCGCCACCTACCAGTCGGTATCCGGCGCGGGTCGCTCCGGGCTGGAGGAACTCGGCCGCCAGACCGCGCAGCTGCTGGCCTTCCAGGACATCGAGCCAAAGAAGTTCCAGGCGCAGATCGCCTTCAACCTGATCCCGCACATCGACGAGTTCCAGCCCAACGGCTACACCAAGGAAGAGATGAAGCTGGTCTGGGAGACGCGCAAGATCCTTGAGGACGACAGCATCCAGGTGAACCCCACCGCCGTGCGCGTGCCGGTGTTCTACGGCCATTCCGAGGCCGTCAACATCGAGACGAAGAAGAAGATTTCCCCCGAGCAGGCCCGCGAACTGCTGCGCGCCGCGCCGGGCGTGGAAGTCGTGGACGAGCCCAGGGCGGGCGGCTATCCGACGCCGGTCACCCATGCGTCCGGCCGCGACCCGGTGTTCGTCGGCCGCATCCGCGAGGATTTCTCGCATCCGCGCGGGCTCAACCTGTGGGTGGTCGCCGACAACATCCGCAAGGGCGCGGCCCTGAATGCCGTGCAAGTGGCCGAACTGGTGGCGAACGGCGGCTGAGCGGCTATAGTCGTGCCCGGGAAACATGGGGAAGGGCCGTGAAACCGAAGCAAAGACCTCGGACGGCAAGACTCCGCCTGGCCGGCTTGATCGGGCTGGGGCTGGCATTGCTGAGCAATGCCGCCCTCGCGCTCGGCCTGGGGGAGATCAAGGTCAAATCGCAACCCGGCCAGCCGCTGCTGGCCGAGATTCCGATCATTTCCAGCGAGCCCGGCGAGCTGGAGCAGCTGCGCGCGCGGCTGGCGTCGCCGACGACGTTCGAACGCGTCGGCCTGCCGCGCCCGCAGGGGCTGGTCAACGAACTGGACTTCAGCGTCGCACTGGATGAAGCGGGCCGTCCGGTCGTGCGCGTCACCAGCCGCACGCCGGTGGACGTGCCCGCGGTCAATTTCCTGATCGAAGTGGATTGGGGACAGGGCCGCCTGGTACGCGAGTACTCCGCGCTGGTCAGCACGCCGGGCACGCTGGCGGCGGCGGAGCAGCCGGTGATCGATGCACCGGTCGCCGCGCCGGTGGACACCATCACGCGCCCCGTCGAGCCGGTCGTGGCCGCCACGCCCGAGCCCGCGCCGGTCGAGCAGGCGCCGCCGCCCACGCCGACGCGGCCCGCGCCCGCACCTTCGCCCGCACCGGCTGTCGCCGCGACGCCGGCCCCGCAGGTCGCACCCGGCGATGCGCTGGCCCCCGTGCGCCGCGGCCAATCGCTGTCGCAGGTCGCGGCGCCGCTGGCGCGCGAGCAGGGCTACACCCTGGACCAGGCGATGGTCGCGCTGCTGCGCGCCAATCCCGAGGCCTTCATCAACGGCAACATCAACCTGCTGAAGCAGGGTGCGGTGTTGCGCGTGCCGGAATCGGCCGAAGCGCAGACCATCCTCGAGGGCGAGGCGGCCGCGCTGGTGCGCAGCCAGATCGCCGAGTGGCGGCGCGCACGCGCGCCGATCCCGCAGCCGGCCGCGGTGGTCGAGCCGACGCCGGCCGCTGCAACGCCGTCGGCGCCGCGTGCGGCGCCGGTCGCCGACGCGCGGCTGGAGATCGCGCCCGCCGCCGCTGGCGCGTCGGGTTCTGGAACGCAGTCCGGCGTCAGTGCCGGCGGTGAGGGCGAGATGTTGGCGAACGAACAACTGCAGCAATCGAAGGAAGACCTGGCCGCGCGCGATGCCGAGGTGCAGGAGCTGCGCACCCAGGTCGCCGAGCTGGAGAAACTGAAGACCCAGCAGGAACAACTGCTGGCGATGAAGGACAGCGACCTGGCCGCCGCGCAGCAGCGCCTGGCGCAGGCCTCGGGCAGCGAGGGCGGCGTGCCGGTGTGGGCCTGGGCCGGGTTCGGCCTGCTGCTGGTCGGTTCGCTGGCCTGGGGGTTCACGCAGCGCCGCCGCCGGCTCGCACCGGCCCCGCGGAGCACCGTGCTCGGCGATGCGCCTTCGTCCAGCCGCGCCGCCGAGCTGGCGGCGGTGATGCCGTCCCCCGCGCCCGAGCCGGTGGCACCCGAGCCCAAGCCTGTGCTGGAGCCGGTGATCGTGCCGACGGCGGCGCCCGTCGCGCCGAAGCCTGCACCTGCACCCGCAAAAGCCTCCGGACCGACCTGGCATTCCGGTGGAGCACCGGCAGCGACCGCGGTGCCTGCCACGGCCCCCGCTGGCCGCGACCGCCTGGAGCTGGCCGTCGCCTATCTCGACCTGGGTGATGTCGCCACCGCCCGCGACCTGCTGAATGAAGTCGCCGCGGGCGCCGATGCCGGCGCGCGCGATGAAGCGCTGCAACTGCTGCGCGAGATCGGATGACCGGGTGAAGCACTGATGCGTTACGCGCTGGGCGTCGAATACGACGGCGGCGGATTCCTGGGCTGGCAGCGGCTGAGCAAGTCCGGCACCCCGGACGACACCACCGTGCAGGCGGCGCTCGAGAACGCGCTGACCTCGGTCGCGGATGCGCGGGTCGACACGATCTGCGCGGGTCGCACTGACGCCGGCGTGCACGCGCAGTGCCAGGTGGTCCATTTCGACAGCGATGCCGCGCGCACGCCGCGCGGCTGGTTGCTGGGCGCGACGGCCCGCCTGCCGCCCGCCGTCTGCGTGCGCTGGTGCCAGCCGGTGGCCGACGATTTCCATGCACGGTTTTCCGCACGCGCGCGGCGCTACCGCTACACGCTGGTGAACCGGCTTGCACGGCCCGCATTGGAACGCCAGTACCTCAGCTGGGAGCGGATGCCGCTGGACGCCGATGCGATGCATCGCGCCGCGCAGGTACTGCTGGGCGAGAACGACTTCAGCGCGTTCCGCACGGTGCACTGCCAGTCGCCGCACGCGATGCGCAACCTGCATGCGATCTCCGTCGCGCGACAGGGCGAGCGCGTGATCGTCGAGGTGCAGGCCAATGCGTTCCTGCACCACATGGTGCGCAACATCGTGGGTTCGCTACTGGTCGTGGGACGGGGCGAGCGTCCGGGGGAGTGGATCGCGGAGCTGCTCGCCGGTCGCGACCGCACCGTCGCCGGGCCTACCGCCCCGCCGGACGGCCTGGTCTTCGTCAGCCCGCTGTATCCGGCCGAATGGGGTCTGCCGGCGGAAGTGACACTGCAGGCCTCCGCAGACTGAGCCGGCGGGTTACCCTGCCGCCATGCATACACGCATCAAGTTCTGCGGGCTGACCCGCGCCGAGGACGTCCGCCTGGCGGTCGAGCTGGGTGTGGACTACATCGGCCTGGTGTTCGCGCCGCGCAGTCCGCGCCGGTTGCTGCTGGGCCAGGCCCGCATGCTGCGCGAACTGGTGCCGGAGGAAATCGGGGTGGTGGCACTGGTGATGGACAACACGCGGCAGGACATCGAGCAGATCGTCGAAACGCTGCAGCCCGACGTGCTGCAGTTCCACGGCGCGGAGGACGATGCGTTCGCGCATGCGCTCGGCCGTCCTTTCTGGAAGGCGATCGCGATGGGCGGGCAGGGCGACAGCGCCTTCGCCAGCCTGGCGGCGTATCCGAATGCCAGCGGCTTCCTGTTCGATGGCCATGCGGCGGGCGAGCAGGGCGGCAGCGGCCAACGCTTCGACTGGCGACAGATGCCCGCGGCCACCGACAGGCCGTGCCTGCTCGCAGGCGGCCTGACACCCGACAACGTCGCGCTGGCACTGCGCACCGCACGCCCGTGGGGGGTTGATGTGTCCAGCGGGATCGAGACGGCGCCCGGCGAGAAGGATGCGGAGAAGATGCGGCGCTTCGTCGACGCCGTCCGCTTCGCCGATACCCGCGGCTAGTCCGACGATTGCAGCTCCCGGCGCAGCCAGTCGGCCAGCGCGGGAATACGCACATCCGGGTTGCCGCGCGCTGCGCACAACGCCCAGGTCCCGCCGGTATCAGTGAACCCCCATGGCGCGACGAGCCGGCCGCTGTCGAGGTCGGCCTGCACCAGTTCGCGCGGCGCGATGGCGATCCCAAGCGCTGCCGCCGCCGCTTCCAGCAGATAGGTCAGGTGGTCGAAGCCGGTGCCGAGGCGTGGCGTGTGCGGCAGGTGCCGGGCGGCGAGCCAGCGCGGCCAGGCCTGCGGCCGTGAGGCGGTGTGCAGCAACGGTTCGTCCAACAAGGCGCCTGGCGGGGCATTGCGCAACGCGTCGAATCGCACATGGCGGGGACTGAGCACCGGACCGATCCGCTCAGGCGCCAGCGGCCATACCTGCCACCCCGGCGGCCAGGGTGCGTCACCCAGCAGCAGCGCGGCGTCCAGTCCGGTAGCGGTCAGGTCGATGGCGCCTTCCTGGGCGGACAGGTGCAGGGTCAGGTCCGGCAGGTCGATGGCGAGGCGTTCCAGACGCGGGATCACCCAGCGCGCCAGCAGGCTGCCCGGGCAACCGAGCACCATCGCCGACGCGCGCGGACCGCGCTGGAGGGCGGTCCAGCCCGCCTGCAGCATGCCGAAAGCCTCCCCGGCGCTCTCGCGCAGCCGATGGCCGTCGGTCGTCAGGGCCAGGCCCCGCCCATCGCGGACGAACAGCGGCCGGCCGAGGGCCTCCTCCAGGGCGCGGACATGCCGGCTGACGGCACCGTGGGTGACATGCAGTTCGGCGGCGGCCTGGCTGACGCTGCCCAGGCGGGCGGCCGCCTCGAAAGCACGGAGGGCATTCAGTGACGGGAGAGGGCGGGCCATACTGTGAGTTTAACTCACGCATTGAGCTGGAATAGTCGATATTCTGAAGGATCGGTGTGCGATAACGTAAAGCGTCGCTCTCCTGAATACCCACCATGTCTTCTGCCACCGACTTCCACGCCTACCCGGACGCCCGCGGTCACTTCGGCCGCCACGGTGGGCGGTTCGTTGCCGAAACCCTGATCGGGCCGCTGCAGGAACTGGCGGCCGCCTATGACGCCGCTCGCGTCGATCCCGCCTTCATCGCCGCCTTCGACAAGGACCTCAAGCACTACGTCGGCCGGCCCAGTCCGATCTACCACGCCGAGCGCCTGAGCCGCGAAGTGGGCGGCGCGCAGATCCTGCTCAAGCGCGAGGACCTGAACCACACCGGCGCGCACAAGATCAACAACACCATCGGCCAGGCGCTGCTGGCCAGCCGGATGGGCAAGAAGCGGATCATCGCCGAGACCGGCGCGGGCCAGCACGGCGTGGCCAGCGCCACCGTCGCCACCCGGCTGGGCCTGGAGTGTGTGGTCTACATGGGCGCGACCGACATCGAGCGCCAGAAGATCAACGTGTACCGGATGAAGCTGCTCGGCGCGACCGTCGTGCCGGTCACCAGCGGCTCGGCCACGCTGAAGGACGCGCTGAACGAAGCGATGCGCGACTGGGTGACCAATGTGCACGACACGTTCTACATCATCGGCACGGTGGCCGGCCCGGACCCGTATCCGCGCATGGTGCGCGATTTCAACGCCGTGGTTGGCCGCGAGGCGAGGGCGCAGATGCTGGCCGACTACGGCCGCCTGCCGGACGCCATCACCGCGTGCGTCGGTGGCGGTAGCAACGCGATCGGCCTGTTCCACGCCTTCCTCAATGATCCCGGCGTGCGCATGGTCGGGGCGGAAGCCGCCGGTGACGGCATCGAGACCGGCCGCCACGCCTCGTCGCTGGCGGCGGGGCGCGTTGGCGTGCTGCATGGCAACCGCACCTACGTGATCTGCGACGACGACGGGCAGATCATCGAAACGCATTCCATCTCGGCCGGGCTGGACTACCCGGGCGTCGGGCCGGAGCACGCCTTCCTGAAAGACAGCGGGCGCGCGGAGTACGTCGGCATCACCGACGAAGAAGCGCTCGCCGCCTTCCATTGCCTGACCCGTACCGAAGGCATCCTGCCGGCGCTGGAATCCAGTCACGCGGTCGCCCAGGCGATCAAGCTGGCGCGCGAACTGCCGAAGGACCAGCTGGTGCTGTGCAACCTGTCAGGCCGCGGCGACAAGGATGTACACACCATCGCCGCGCGAGAGGGGATCAGCCTGTGAGCCGTTTCGAATCCAAGTTCGCCGAACTGAAGACGGCCGGCCGCAAGGCGCTGGTGCCCTTCATCACCGCCGGCGACCCGTCGCTGGAGTCGACGGTGCCGGTGATGCATGCGCTGGTGGATGCGGGTGCCGACGTGATCGAACTCGGTGTGCCGTTCTCCGACCCGATGGCCGACGGACCCGTCATCCAGCGCAGCTCCGAGCGCGCGCTGGCCCGCGGTGCCGGGCTGCGTTACGTGCTGGAGGCGGTGGAGGTGTTCCGCCAGCAGGACGACACCACGCCCATCGTGCTGATGGGCTACCTGAACCCGGTGGAGATCCACGGCGCCGAGCGGTTCGCCGAGGATGCGGTGGCGGCGGGCGTCGATGGCGTGCTGCTGGTCGATCTGCCGCCGGAAGGGGCGGAAGACACGCGCGCGGCGTTCAACCGTGCGGGCCTGGCGCTGATCGCGCTGGCGTCGCCGACCACGTCTCCCGAACGGCTGGACATGCTGTGCGCGACCGCGCAGGGCTATCTGTACTACGTGAGCTTCGCCGGGGTGACCGGCGCCTCGGACCGCCTCGACATCGGCGCCGCCGGCGAGCGTCTGAAGCAGCTGCGACAGGCGTCGCGCGCGCCGGTGGTGGCGGGGTTCGGCATCAAGGACGCCGCCAGTGCCGCGGCCATGGCGACCGATGCCGATGGGGTCGTGGTCGGCAGCGCCCTGGTCGCCGTGCTGGCCGAGGCGGGTGCGGACGCGCCCGCGCGGGCGGCGGCCTTCCTGGCGCCATTGCGCGCGGCGCTGGACGCCTGAGCCACCGTACGGTTGTGCATGGACGACTGAGCTAAACTGCCGCGCTAATCCATTGGGCCCCTCCCGGGGCAGGCAGCAAGACCACGCATGAGCTGGCTCAGCAAACTGATGCCGTCGGGCATCCGCACCGAAGGCAACGCGGGCAAGAGCAAACGCAGCGTCCCCGAGGGCCTGTGGGAAAAATGCGACCGCTGCGGTGCCGTGCTGTACCGGCCGGAGCTGGAAGAGAACCTGGAGGTCTGCCCGAAGTGCAGCTTCCACATGCCTATCCGCGCCCGCGCCCGCATGGCGGCGCTGTTCGACCCCGGCAGCACCCGCGAGATCGGCGCTGCGCTGGGCCCGACCGACGTGCTGAAGTTCAAGGACCAGAAGAAGTACGCCGACCGCATCAAGGCCGCGCAGAAGAGCACCGGCGAGCGCGACGCGCTGATCACCCTGCAGGGCACGATGAAGGGCCGCGATCTGGTGGCCAGCGCCTTCGACTTCGCCTACATGGGTGGCTCGATGGGCTCGGTGGTCGGTGAGCGCTTCTCGCTGGGCGCCGAAAAGGCGCTGGAGATCGGATCGCCGTTCGTGTGCTTCTCCGCCAGCGGCGGCGCGCGCATGCAGGAAAGCCTGTTCTCGCTGATGCAGATGGCCAAGACGTCGGCCGCGCTGGCCAAGCTTCGCGAAGCCGGCCTGCCTTACATCTCGGTGATGACGCATCCCACCACGGGTGGCGTGTCGGCGAGCTTCGCGATGCTGGGCGACATCAACCTGGCCGAGCCGGAGGCGCTGATCGGCTTCGCCGGCCCGCGCGTGATCGAGCAGACCGTGCGCGAGACGCTGCCGGAAGGCTTCCAGCGTTCGGAATTCCTGCTGGCGCACGGCGCGGTGGACCAGATCTGCGACCGCCGCGAGATGCGTGACCGCCTGGCGGACCTGCTGGCGTTGCTGATGAAACAGCCCAAGCCGCAGGACAGCGAACTGGTGACCGCATGAGTCGTAAATACTTCGGTACCGACGGCATCCGTGGCCGGGTCGGCACCAGCCCCATTTCCGCCGATTTCGTCCTCCGCCTGGGCAATGCCCTCGGCCGTGTACTGTGCGAGAAAGCTGGCGACGTGCGCCCGGTCGTGGTGATCGGCAAGGACACCCGCATCTCTGGCTACATGTTCGAAGCCGCGCTCGAAGCCGGGCTGGTCGCCGCCGGCGCCGACGTGCAGCTGATGGGCCCGATGCCCACGCCGGGCGTCGCGTTCCTCACCCGCACGCTGGGCGCCGATGCCGGTATCGTCATCAGCGCGTCGCACAACCCGCATCATGACAACGGCATCAAGTTCTTTTCCGCCGAAGGCGAGAAGCTCGACGATGCCACCGAGCTGGCCATCGAGGCCGCGCTCGACGCGCCGTTCTTCACCGCCGAATCCGAGAAGCTCGGCAAGGCGATCCGCACGCGTGACGCGGTCGGGCGCTACATGGAATTCTGCAAGGCCAGCGTGCCGCGCCGCTTCGACCTGAAGGGGCTGAAGCTCGTGCTGGATTGCGCGCACGGCGCCACGTACCACATCGCGCCGCTGCTGTTCCGCGAGCTGGGCGCCGACGTGATCACGATCGGCGACGAACCCAACGGCATCAACATCAACGACGGCGTGGGCTCCATGCACGTCGAAAGCCTCGCCGCCAAGGTGCGCGAGACCGGCGCCCACCTGGGCATCGCCTTCGACGGCGACGGCGATCGCGTGCTGATGGCGGATGCGAACGGCGCGCCGGTGGACGGCGACGAACTGATCTACCTGCTGGCGCGCGACTGGCAAGCCAGCGGACGCCTCCGTGGTCCCGTGGTCGGCACGCTGATGACCAACTACGGTCTGGAGCGCGCGCTGGGCAAGCTCGAGATCCCGTTCGTCCGCACCAAGGTCGGTGACCGTTACGTGCACCAGGCGCTGGTTGAAGGCAACGCGGTGCTCGGCGGCGAAGCCTCGGGCCACCTGCTGTGCCTGGACCGCACCACCACGGGCGATGCCATCATCGCCGCGCTGCAGGTCCTGGAAGCGTTGCGCCGCCGCCGGCAGACGCTGCGCGAGGCCCTGGACGGCCTGACGATGCTGCCGCAGAAGACCATCAACGTGAAGCTGGCCAATGGCGCGAAGCCGACCGAAGCCGCCAGCGTGCAGGCCGCGCTGGCCCAGGCGCAGGCCGCGGTGTCGGGACGGGGCCGCGCCTTCCTGCGTCCGTCGGGCACCGAGCCCGTCGTGCGCGTCACGGTCGAGGCCGACGACGATGCACTGGTGCGCAGCACGCTGGACACCCTGGCCGATGCCGTGCGCGCCGCTGCCGCGGCTTGAGCCGGATCAATGAATCACTGGCGTGGGGACGTTCCAATGGCGTTTCCCGCGCGACATCCCTGTTGGAGCAGACCCGCATGAGTGCCCGTATCCCCACCCTCGACATCACCCGTTTCGATACCGACCGCGATGCGTTCGTCGCCGAGCTCGGCGCGGCCTACCGCGAATGGGGCTTTGCCGGCATCCGCAACCACGGCATCCCGCAGGCGCAGATCGATGCCGCCTACGATGTGTTCAAGCGTTTCTTCGCGCTGCCGGACGACGTGAAGAAGCAGTACCACGTGCCGGGCGGCGGCGGCGCGCGCGGCTACACGCCGTTCGGGGTGGAGACCGCGAAGGATTCCAAGCACTTCGACCTGAAGGAGTTCTGGCACGTCGGTCGCGAGATCCCCGAGGATTCGAAGTACCGCGACGTCATGCCGCCGAACCTGTGGCCCGTCGAAGTGCCCGGCTTCAGGGAGCACGGCTACGGCCTGTACGAAGCGCTGGACCAGCTGGGGTCGCGCGTGCTGTCGGCGCTGGCGCTGCATATCGGCTTGCCGGAGCACTATTTCGTCGACAAGACGAACTCGGGCAACTCGATCCTGCGCCCGATCCACTACCCGCCGATCACCGCCGACGACATCCCGAACGTCCGCGCCGGTGCGCACGAGGACATCAACCTGATCACGCTGCTGGTCGGTGCCAGCGCGGCCGGCCTGGAGGTGCGCTCCAAGCAGGGCGAGTGGGTGCCGTTCACCTCCGATGCCGACACCATCGTGGTCAACATCGGCGACATGCTGCAGCGCCTGACCAACCACGTGTATCCCTCGACCACGCACCGCGTGACCAATCCGCCGGGCGAACAGGCCCGCCAGCCGCGCTACTCGGTGCCATTCTTCCTGCATCCGAATCCGGATTTCCTGATCGACGTGCTGCCCTCGACGATCACCGCCGAGAACCCGAAGCGGTATCCGGAGGCGATCACCGCCCAGGGTTACCTCGAAGAGCGCCTGCGCGAGATCAAGCTGAAGTAAGCGCGCCGGTTTCCGCGGGATGTGTTTTCCACGACGCCGGCTTGCCGGCGTCGTGCGTTTTCCGGGCCCGTCAGTCGAGGGGGCGCACCTTGCGCGAGTTGCGCGCCATCATGCCCAGTGCCACCCGGTGCGGCAGCAGCTTCACGATGGCGTACATCAGCCGGTAGCGCCAACCCGGCACGACCAGCACCTCGCCGCGTTCGTTGCCATCGATGCCGGCGCGCGCGACGTCGGTGGCCTGCAGCCACATCGTCGGCGAGACCTGCATGCGGGCGCGGGTGCCGGTGACGTCGTGGAATTCGGAATAGGTGAAGCCCGGGCACAGCGCGGTGACATGGACGCCGCGATCGGCGTTCTCCAGCGCAAGTGTCTCGCTCAGCTTGAGCAGGAAACTCTTCGCCGGCGCATAGAGCGTCTGGCCCTCCGCGGCCGGCATCAAGGCAGCGAACGAGGCCACGTTGATGATGCGTCCCTGGCCACTGGCGCGGATCGACGGCAACAGGCGCCAGCACAGTTCGCTGACGGCCGTGAGCATGACCTGCAGGAAAGCCGCATGGACGGCCCAGTCGCTGCTGCGGTAGCGCCCAGGCACGCCATAGCCCGCGTTGTTGACCAGGATCCTCACCGCGAGGCCGCGGCGCTCGAGCTCGGCGACGAGCGCCGCCGGTGCCGCCGGATCGGCCAGGTCGCAGGCGATCACGTCCACGGGTACCTGCGCGGCCAGTTCGTCCGCCAGCGCCTGCAGGCGGTCCGCCCGTCGCGCCGTCAGCACCAGCGGGACGCCTCGCCTCGCGTACTCGCGCGCGATCTGTTCGCCGATGCCGCTTGAGGCCCCGGTAATCAGGGCACGGCCAGCGGAGCGGGCGGGGGAGGCGTCGGTCATGGGCGGTCCGGATCGTATCGAGTCTGTCCGCACGATACCCCGGCGGGTAGGTGCACCGGCCAACATCCGTTAGACTGCGCGGCCCGAACTGGACAGGAATTGGTCTTATGCGTCGCAAGCTCGTGGCGGGTAACTGGAAGCTCCATGGCAACCGCGGTTTCGCCACCGCGCTGATGGACGAACTGGTCGCCGGCCTCCCGCTGGACGGCGTGGATCTGCTGGTCCTGCCGCCGCTGCCGTACCTGGGCGAGCTGATCGAAGACTACGGCGACCGCGGAATCGCGTTCGGCGCGCAGGATGTCAGCAGCAACGAAAAGGGCGCCTACACGGGTGAAGTGTCCGCCTCCATGCTGGCCGACGTGGGCGCACGCTACGGCCTGGTCGGCCACTCCGAGCGCCGCCAGTACCACAACGAGAGCAGCGAGTTCGTGGCCCGCAAGTTCGTCGCGGCGAAGAACGCCGGCCTGATTCCCGTGCTGTGCGTCGGCGAGACCGAGCAGCAGCGCAAGGACGGCCAGACCGAGTTCCGCATCCTGAAGCAGCTGGAGGCCGTATTCGATCTCGCGGGCCCGCAGGCCTTCGCCGATGCGGTGATTTCCTACGAGCCGGTCTGGGCGATCGGCACTGGCCTGACCGCCACGCCGGACCAGGCACAGGCGGTGCACGCCTTCATCCGTGGCGAAGTGGCCGCGCGCGATGCTAGAATCGCCGATTCACTGACCCTGCTGTACGGGGGCAGCGTGAAGCCCGACAACGCCGCGGAACTGTTCGCGCAGCCCGATGTCGATGGAGGGCTGGTGGGCGGCGCTTCCCTGGTCGCCCGGGATTTCCTGGCCATCGCGCAAGCGGCGGCCGGCCGGGGGTGACCCCGGCAACGCCGACCCATGGGGGTCCGGCGACTCAACCGGTTGAGACTGAATCCGATGTGGATGTTGATCCTTAATGTGGTGTACGTGCTGGTGGCCATCGCGATCATCGCGCTGGTGCTGATGCAGCGCGGCTCGGGCGCGCAGGCCGGTTCCGGCTTCGGCGCGGGCGCTTCGGGCACGGTGTTCGGCGCGCGCGGCGCGTCCAACTTTCTGTCCAAGAGCACGAAGTGGCTGGCCGTGGCGTTCTTCGGCATCAGCCTGTTCATGGCCTGGTACGCGACCCACAGCGCACGTCCCACCACGCAGCAGAACCTCGGCGTGATGTCGCAGCTGCCGGCGGCGGCCGAAGCGCCCGTGGGCGAACTGCCCAAGCCGTCGACCGTGCCCAGCACGCCGATCCAGGCGCCGGCGCCCGCCGGCACCGTGCCCGCCGCCCCGCAGGAAGCCGCGCCCGCGCCGGCCGCCGGCGAGCAGCAGGCGCCGGTCACGCCGCCGCAGGGCGGCTGAGCCCGGCTACAATGGCGCGGCTGACAGCTGCGCAGGTTTCAAAGCCCAGGTGGCGGAATTGGTAGACGCACTACCTTGAGGTGGTAGCGACGAAAGTCGTAGGGGTTCGAGTCCCCTCTTGGGCACCAGCAGCAAACGGGACGCGGAAACGCGGTCCTGGTGAAAAACCCGCCGCCAGGCGGGTTTTTTATTGCGCCACGCACGGCGATGCGCGCGGGTAATCGTTTACTACCAAGTTCACCAACCGTTACAATCCCGTCGATTCATCGGGCGCCCGGTACGTGTTGCGGAAGGGGGCCCGCGGAAGGTCGACCGACGCGGCAGTGCGCGCCGGAACGCCGAGGTGGATGTGCCGTCGGGCTCCGGGCCGTGCGGAAGTCCCGATGCCCCTGTGCCGCTGGCCAGGGCTGCGGCGAATGCCGGGCCCGCGCCGATGGTGCGAGCCCCGTTCAGGCCCGGACGCAATCGCATGCGGTCGGGCGGAAAGGACAAGAAGAGACAAGCGAGTGCTGGCCAATTACCTGCCCACCCTGTTGTTCCTGATCGTCGCCACCGGCATCGGCATTGCGCTGATGGTGGCCGGACGGTTCCTCGGCCCGCGCCGTCCCGACGCGCAGAAGCTGTCCCCCTACGAATGCGGCTTCGAGGCCTTCGAAGACGCGCGCATGAAGTTCGACGTGCGCTACTACCTGATCGCCATCCAGTTCATCGTGTTCGATCTGGAAATCATCTTCATTGTTCCGTGGACGCTGGTGTTCCAGGAACTGGGTCCGCGTGCGCTGGTCACGATGGGCCTGTTCGTGGGCATGCTGTTCCTCGGCTTCATTTACGTTTGGAAGAAGGGAGCGCTCGAATGGGAGTGATCCAGACCGTCGACCGTCTGATGAACAACCCGATCCCGGAAGGGCGGGTGGACGACATCCTGCGCCCCGAAGGCGACAACCCGCTGCTGGAAAAGGGCTACGTGACCACCAGCGTCGACGCGCTGATGAACTGGGCGCGTACCGGCTCGATGTGGCCGATGACGTTCGGCCTGGCCTGCTGCGCGGTCGAGATGATGCATGCCGGTACCTCGCGCCTGGACCTGGACCGCTACGGCGTGGTGTTCCGCCCGTCGCCGCGCCAGTCCGACGTGATGATCGTGGCCGGCACGCTGGTCAACAAGATGGCCCCGGCGCTGCGCAAGGTCTACGACCAGATGCCCGACCCGAAGTGGGTGATCTCGATGGGCAGCTGCGCCAACGGCGGCGGCTACTACCACTACTCGTACTCGGTGGTGCGCGGTTGCGACCGCATCGTGCCCGTGGACGTCTACGTGCCCGGTTGCCCGCCCACGGCCGAAGCGCTGGTGTTCGGCATCCTGCAGTTGCAGAAGAAGATCTGGCGCACGCAGACCATCGCTCGCTGATCCGCCTCTCCCCCGTTCCCTTTCTAGAGCACGCCACGCCCCATGGCTGAGCAAGCTGCAAACTTCACCGACCAGTTGCGCGCGCGTTTCGCAGATGCGACGGTCAGCGTCGCCGAGCCGCGCGGCGAAGTCACCCTCGAGGTGCCGTCGGCATCGTGGCACGCCGTCGCGCTCGCGTTGCGCGACGAGTTCGGCTTCGAGCAGGCCGTCGACGTCAGTGGCGTCGACTACCTGGGCTACGGCAGCGCCGAGTGGGATACCGCCGACGTCTCGTCCGAAGGCTTCAGCCGCGGCGTGGAAGGCTTCGGCCCGGGTCGCTTCAACTGGGAACAGCGTCCGCGCGACGCCGCCCGCCCGAATCGTTTCGCCGTGGTCCTGCACCTGCTTTCCTACCAGCACAACCGTCGCGTCCGCGTGCGCTGTTTTGCGCCCGACGACGGCCTGCCGGTAGTGGCATCGGTATCCGACGTGTGGCCAGGCCTGAACTGGTTCGAGCGCGAAGCGTTCGACCTGTACGGCATCATCTTCGAAGGTCATCCGGACCTGCGCCGCATCTTGACCGACTACGGGTTCGTCGGCCATCCGTTCCGCAAGGACTTCCCGCTGATCGGCAACGTCGAAGTGCGTTACGACGAAGAGAAGAAGCGTGTCGTGTATGAGCCGGTCACGTCGGTCGAGCCGCGCGTCGGCGTCCCGCGCGTGATCCGCGACGACGCGCGCTACCAGACCGCCGCCGGCGAAGCCGCCGCGCGCGAGGGCAAGGCATGAGCAATCCGCAATCCGGCACCGCGTTCGCGAGCAATCCTGCCGAAGCCAAGCAGGAAATCCGCAACTACACACTGAACTTCGGCCCGCAGCACCCGGCCGCGCACGGCGTGCTGCGCCTGATCCTCGAAATGGATGGCGAAACCATCGTCCGCGCGGATCCGCACGTGGGTCTGCTGCACCGGGGTACCGAGAAGCTGGCCGAGTCCAAGCCGTTCAATCAGTCGATCGGCTACATGGATCGCCTCGACTACGTGTCGATGATGTGCAACGAGCACGCGTACGTGCGCGCCATCGAGACCCTGATGGGCATCGAGGCGCCGGAGCGCGCGCAGTACATCCGCACGATGTTCGACGAGATCACCCGCATCCTGAACCACCTGATGTGGATCGGCTCCAACGCGCTCGACCTCGGCGCGATGGCGGTCATGCTGTACGCCTTCCGCGAGCGCGAAGAACTGATGGACTGCTACGAAGCGGTCAGCGGTGCTCGCATGCATGCGACTTACTACCGCCCCGGCGGCGTCTATCGCGACCTGCCGGACCGCATGCCGAAATACAAGGAATCGCCGTGGCGTAAGGGCAAGTCCCTGGCGCACTTCAACCAGGCGCGCGAAGGCTCGCTGCTCGATTTCCTGGAAGACTTCACCAACGAATTCCCCAAGCGCGTCGACGAGTACGAGACGCTGCTGACCGACAACCGCATCTGGAAGCAGCGCACCGTCGGCATCGGCGTGGTCTCGCCGGAACAGGCGCGCGCGCTGGGCATGACTGGCGCGATGCTGCGCGGTTCGGGCATCGCCTGGGATCTGCGCAAGAAGCAGCCGTACGCGAAATACGACGTGGTCGATTTCGACATCCCCGTCGGCGTCAATGGCGACTGCTACGACCGCTACCTGGTCCGCGTCGCCGAGATGCGCCAGTCCAACCGCATCATCCAGCAGTGCGTGAAATGGCTGAAGGCCAACCCCGGCCCAGTCATGGTGCAGAACTTCAAGGTCGCTCCGCCCTCCCGCGAGGAGATGAAGGACGACATGGAAGCGCTGATCCACCACTTCAAGCTGTTCAGCGAAGGCTACTGCGTGCCGGCGGGCGAAACCTATGCCGCGGTCGAGGCGCCGAAGGGTGAATTCGGCTGCTATCTGGTGTCCGACGGCGCCAACAAGCCCTTCCGCGTGAAGCTGCGCGCGCCGGGCTTCGCGCACCTGTCCTCGATGGACGAGATCGTGCGCGGCCACATGCTCCCCGACGTCGTCGCGATGATCGGTACCTATGATCTTGTCTTTGGTGAGGTGGACCGATGAGGGCCACGGGTAATTTCGAAGCGGCGCAGAACGTGGATCCGCTGATCGCGTTGAGCGACCGGACGCGCGCGCATATCGACCACTGGTTGACCAAGTTCCCGCCGGACCGCAAGCGATCCGCGGTGCTGCAGGGCCTGCATGCCGCGCAGGAACAGAACGAGGGCTGGCTGACGGACGAACTGATCGCCGCGGTCGCCAAGTACCTCGACCTGCCGCCGGTGTGGGCCTACGAGGTCGCGAGCTTCTACTCGATGTTCGAGACCGAGAAGGTCGGCCGCAACAACGTCGCCTTCTGCACCAACATCAGCTGCTGGCTCAACGGTGCCCAGGACCTGGTCGCGCACGCCGAGAAGAAGCTGGGCTGCAAGCTGGGCGAATCGACCGCCGACGGCCGCGTGTACCTGAAGCGCGAAGAAGAGTGCGTGGCCGCGTGCTGCGGCGCGCCGGTGGTCGTGATCAACGGCCACTACCACGAGAATCTCACGCCGGCGAAGGTCGACGAGCTGCTGGACGGGCTGGAGTAAGCGCATGGCAGGCCATTCCCACTATTCCGAAGGCTACGGCCCGGTCGGCCCCGCTCCCAAGGAGCACCAGGCCGTCTACACCACGCTGCACTTCGACAAGCCGTGGTCGTACGAGAACTACCTCAAGACGGGCGGCTACGCCGCGCTGCGCAAGATCATCGAAGAGAAGATCCCGCCGGCCGACGTCGTCGAGATGGTCAAGCAGTCCGGCCTGCGCGGCCGTGGCGGCGCGGGCTTTCCGACCGGCCTGAAGTGGAGCTTCATGCCCAAGGGCGACATGCAGAAGTACATCCTCTGCAACTCGGACGAATCCGAGCCGGGCACCGCCAAGGACCGCGACATCCTGCGCTACAACCCGCACTCGGTGATCGAAGGCATGGCGATCGCCTGCTACGCCACCGGCTCGACCGTGGGCTACAACTACCTGCGCGGCGAGTTCCACCACGAGCCTTTCGAGCACCTGGAAGAAGCCACCGCCGAAGCCTACAAGCACGGTTGGCTGGGCAAGAACATCCTTGGCTCGGGTGTGGACATCGATCTGTACAACGCGCTCGGCGCGGGTGCCTACATCTGCGGCGAAGAAACCGCGCTGATGGAGTCGCTCGAAGGCAAGAAGGGCCAGCCGCGCTTCAAGCCGCCGTTCCCGGCCAACTTCGGCCTGTATGGCAAGCCGACCACGATCAACAACACCGAGACCTACGCGTCGGTGCCGGCGATCGTGCGCAATGGCGCCGAATGGTTCATGGGCCTCGGCAAGCCGAACAACGGCGGCTGCAAGATCTTCTCGGTCTCCGGCCACGTCGCGCGTCCCGGCAACCACGAGATCCGCCTGGGCACGTCGTTCGCCGACCTGCTGGAACTCTGCGGCGGCATGCGCGAGGGTCGCACGCTCAAGGCGGTCATCCCGGGCGGCTCCTCGATGCCGGTGTTGCCGGGCGAGGTGATGATGGGCCTGACGATGGATTACGACAGCATCCAGAAGGCCGGTTCCGGTCTGGGTTCGGGCGCTGTGGTCGTGATGGACAACACCACCTGCATGGTGCGTGCGTGCCAGCGCATCGCACGCTTCTACTTCAAGGAAAGCTGCGGCCAGTGCACGCCGTGCCGCGAAGGCACCGGCTGGATGTACCGCATGCTGACCCGCGTCGCCGAGCACAAGGCCACGATCGAAGACCTGCAGACGCTGCGTGCGGCCGCAGGCCAGATCGAAGGCCACACCATCTGTGCGTTCGGCGAAGCCGCCGCATGGCCGGTGCAGGGCATGCTGCGCCACTTCTGGCACGAATTCGAATACGCGATCGTCAACAAGCGTTTCCTCGTCGATGACGAGCGCGACGGCAAGGTGGTCCGTTCCAACCTGGAGGTGGCCGCGTGAGTGCGCAGCCCGTGAATCCCAACCTGCCGCCAGACCACGTCACCGTCTTCATCGACGGGCAGGAGTTGGCCGCGCCGAAGGGTTCGATGATCATCCAGGCGGCCGACAAGGCCGGCATCCCGATCCCGCGCTTCTGTTACCACGAGAAGCTGCCGATCGCTGCGAACTGCCGCATGTGCCTGGTGGAAGTCGAGAAGATGCCGAAGCCGGCGCCGGCCTGCGCCACGCCGGTGATGGACGGCATGAAGATCGCCACGCGCAGCGACAAGGCACTGAAGTCGCAGCGCAACGTGATGGAATTCCTGCTGATCAACCACCCGCTGGACTGCCCGATCTGCGACCAGGGCGGCGAATGCGAGTTGCAGGACCTGTCGCTGGGCTACGGCCGTTCGGTCAGCCGCTTCCAGGAACGCAAGCGCGTGGTGCCGGACGAGGACATCGGTCCGCTGGTCGCCACCGAGATGACCCGCTGCATCCAGTGCACGCGCTGCGTGCGCTTCACCGCGGACGTCGCCGGCACGTATGAACTGGGCGGCATGTACCGTGGCGAGAACCTGCAGATCGGCACCTACGACGGCAAGCCGCTGACCACCGAGATTTCCGGCAACGTCATCGACGTCTGCCCGGTGGGCGCGCTGACCAACAAGGTGTTCCAGTTCCGCGCCCGCCCGTGGGAACTGATCGCGCGCGAATCCATCGGTTTCCATGATGCGATGGGTTCCAACGTGTTCCACCACGCGCGCCGTGGCCAGGTGCTGCGCACCGTGCCGCGCGAGAACGAGGCGGTCAACGAGTGCTGGTTGTCCGACCGCGACCGCTATTCGCACCAGGGCCTGTACTCCGAGGACCGCGCGGTGAAGCCGCTGCAGAAGGTCAATGGCGAGTGGCGCGAAGTGTCGTGGGCCGAAGGCCTGTCCGCCGCCGCCGAGATCCTGCGTGCGAACCGTGGCGACAGCCTCGGCGTGCTGGTGCACCCGGCGATATCGAACGAGGAGGGTGGCCTGCTGGCGAAGCTGGCCGAGGGCCTCGGCACCGGCAACCTGGACCACCGCATCAACAACCGCGATTTCTCCGACGGCGCTGTCGCCGAGCCGTTCGCGCTGCCGTTGGCGGAAATCGAGCAGGCCGACGTCATCGTGTTGTTCGGCACCAACGTGCGCCACGAGCTGCCGTTGCTGCACCAGCGCATCCGCAAGGCCGTCCGCAAGGGCGCCAAGGTGCACGTGGTCAATCCCGTCGACTTCGACTTCGCCTTCAGCGTCGCCGGCAAGCACATCGTCGCGCCGTCGCAGCTGGGTGGCGCCCTCAACGGCGCCGCGGTGCGCGATGTCGCGAAGAACGCCAACCGCGCAGTCGTGCTGATCGGCGGGATCGCCGAAAACCACCCGCAGGCCGCCGCGCTGCGTGCTGCCGCTGGCGAGTTCGCCGGTGCGACGGGCGCCTCGCTGTGCCGCATCCCGCAGGGCGCCAACGCCGTCGGCCTTGCACGCCAGGGCGTGCTGCCGAGCGCTCGCGACGTGGCCGGCATGTTCGCCGAACCGCGCAGCGCCTACGTCATCTACGGCGTCGAGCCGGGCCTGGATTTCGCCGATACACCGGCGGCCACCAAGGCGCTGGCCTCCGCGAAGGTCGTTGCGTTCAGTCACTTCGCCTGCAAATCAACGCGCGATGTGGCCGATGTGATCCTGCCGATCGGCGCATTGCCGGAAATCGAAGCCACGCTGACCAATCTCGATGGCAAGGACCAGCGCACGCAGGCCTCCGGCAAGCTGCCGGGTGAGGCACGCGAGGGCTGGAAGGTGCTGCGCGCCCTGGGCGGCGAACTGCAGCTGGGCGGCTTCGAATTCGCGGACGCCGCAGGCATGCGTGATGCGATCGCCCATGCCAAGCCGGTCTCCGTGGCCAAGTCGGCGGCGCCCGTTGTACAGGGACAAGGGTTGGAGCTCGCTGTCAGCGCCGCGATCTATCGCACGGATGGCACAGTCCGCCGTGCCGAAGCGCTGCAGGCGCATCCGCTGAATGTCGGCGCGCGCATCGTACTCAACCCGGCCGATGCGCAGGCTGCCGGTGTGGCCGACGGCCAGGTCGCCAAAGTCGGCAACGGGATCGGCACCGCGGCGCTGCCGGTGGTGGTCGATGCCCGCGTCGCCGCGGGCGCGGCCTGGATCGAAAGCGGCTACGGCGCTACGGCGCCGCTGGGCGCCGGACGCGTGACGGTGGTGAGCGCATGAACGAACTCCTGATCAACGCCGTCGGCCCCCTGCGCGAGTGGTTCTTCGGGCTGGGCGACATCGGCATGGTGCTGTGGATCGTGTTGAAGATCCTGGTGATCGCCATGCCGGTGATCATCTCGGTCGCGTTCTACGTGGTGTGGGAGCGCAAGCTGATCGGCTGGATGCACGTGCGCCACGGGCCGATGTACGTGGGCATGGGTCTCTTCCAGGCCTTCGCCGACGTCTTCAAGCTGCTGTTCAAGGAAATCATCCAGCCCAGCAGCGCGCAGAAGGCGATGTACGTGATCGCGCCGCTGATTGTGCTCGCACCGGCGTTCGCCGCGTGGGCGGTGGTGCCGTTCGACTACCAGCTGGTGCTGTCCAACGCCAATGCCGGCCTGCTGTACCTGCTGGCGATGACCTCGCTGGGCGTGTACGGCATCATCATCGCGGGCTGGGCGTCGAACTCGAAGTATGCCTTCCTCGGCGCGATGCGTTCCGCTGCGCAGGTCGTCAGCTACGAGATCGCGATGGGCTTCGCGCTGGTCGGCGTGCTGATCGCCGCCGGCAGCCTGAACCTGACCGACATCGTGATGGCGCAGGCCGGTGACGCGGGCTTCTTCGAATGGTTCTGGCTGCCGCTGTTCCCGCTCTTCATCGTCTACTGGGTGTCCGGGGTCGCGGAAACCAACCGCTCGCCGTTCGACGTGGTCGAGGGCGAGTCGGAGATCGTGGCCGGCCACATGGTGGAGTACTCGGGTGCGGCGTTCGCGCTGTTCTTCCTGGCCGAGTACGCCAACATGATCCTGGTGAGCTTCCTGGTGTCGCTGTTCTTCCTCGGCGGCTGGCTCAGCCCGCTGCAGGGCTGGATCACGGCCGACGTGTCGCCGTGGATCAACTGGATCTGGACCGGCGGCTGGCCGTGGCTGCTGCTGAAGTCGCTGTTCTTCGCCAGCGCCTACATCTGGTTCCGCGCCAGCTTCCCGCGTTACCGCTACGACCAGATCATGCGCCTGGGCTGGAAGGTGTTCATCCCGCTCACGATCTTCTGGATCGCGGTGACGGCGTTGCTGGTGTTCTTCGGCGTGTTCGAGAAGGGTGTGTAAGACATGAGCAAGGTTGTGCACCACTTCAAGAGCCTGATGCTGCTGGAGCTGCTCCAGGGCCTGTGGCTGACGCTCAAGTACACCTTCAAGCCGAAGTACACGCTGATGTACCCGATGGAGAAGTTCCCGCAGTCGCCGCGATTCCGCGGTCTGCATGCGCTGCGCCGCTATCCGAACGGCGAGGAACGCTGCATCGCCTGCAAGCTGTGCGAAGCCGTGTGTCCGGCGCTGGCGATCACCATCGACTCGGCCCCGCGCGAGGACGGCACCCGCCGCACCACGCGCTACGACATCGATCTGTTCAAGTGCATCTATTGCGGCTTCTGCGAAGAGAGCTGCCCGGTGGACTCGATCGTGGAAACGCACGTGCTGGAGTACCACTTCGACAAGCGCGGGCAGAACATCGTCACCAAGCCGCAGCTGCTGGCGATCGGAGACCGGCTGGAAGCCGAGATCGCCGAGCGCCGCGCCGCCGACGCCGCCTTCCGTTGAGGTCCGAAGCATGGATTGGGTCCTGATCAGTTTCTACGCCTTCGCCACCGTCGCGGTCGTCGCCGCCGGCGCGGTGATCAGCGTGCGCAACCCGGTGCATGCCGTGCTGTGCCTCATCCTGACGTTCTTCTCGGTAGCCTGCACGTGGCTGCTGGTGGGCGCCGAATTCCTGGGCGTCGCCCTGATCCTCGTCTACGTGGGCGCGGTGATGGTGCTGTTCCTGTTCGTGGTGATGATGCTCGACATCGACATCGTGAAGATCCGCGAGGGTTGGGTGAAGTTCCTGCCGATCGGTCTGCTGGTGGCCGTGGTGATGCTGGGCCAGATGCTGGTGCTGATCGGCATCAAGGCGCGCACGGCCACGCCGTTCCCGGACAACGCCGCGTCCGCCGCCGCCGATGTGTCGAACACGGCCTGGCTGGCGCGCACACTGTTCACCGAATTCCTGCTGCCGTTCGAATTCGCCGCCGTCATCCTGACCGTGGCCGTCGTGGCCGCCGTCATGCTGACGCTGCGCAAGCGCACGGGCAACAAGACGCAGGACCCGGCCGAGCAATCGCGGGTCAAGGCCAGCGACCGCATCCGCCTGGTGTCGATGCCGGCGGAGAAGCCGGTGCGTGACGTGCCGGCCAGTGCGCCGGCGGAAGGGGAGGGCAAGGCATGATTTCCGTAGGCCACCTGCTGGCGCTTGGCGCGGTGCTGTTCTGCATCAGCCTGGCCGGCATCTTCCTCAACCGGAAGAACGTCATCGTCCTGCTGATGTCGATCGAGCTGATGCTGCTGTCGGTCAACATCAACTTCGTCGCTTTCTCACGCGAACTGGGCGACGCCGCCGGTCAGATCTTCGTGTTCTTCATCCTCACCGTGGCCGCCGCCGAGGCCGCCATCGGCCTGGCGATCCTGGTCACCCTGTTCCGCACCCGGCGCACGATCAACGTGGCCGAAGTCGATACGCTCAAAGGCTGATGCACCGATGACTGGTCTGGAAGTCACCCTCTCCAAGAATGTGCTGCTGGCGATCGTGCTGGCGCCGCTGCTGGGCTCGATCATCGCGGGCCTGTTCGGTCGCCTGGTCGGCCGTGCGGGCGCGCATACGGCGACCATCCTGGGCGTGGCCGTCAGCTGCGGACTGTCCTGCTGGGTGCTGTACCAGCTGGCGGTGCAGGGCGCGTCGCCGTTCAACGAGAACCTGTACACGTTCTTCGAGGTCGGCAATTACACCGGCCATGTCGGCTTCATGATCGACAAGCTCACGGCGATGATGATGGTCGTCGTGACCTTCGTGTCGCTGCTGGTCCACGTCTACACGATCGGCTACATGGCCGAGGACCCGGGCTACCAGCGCTTCTTCAGCTACATCTCGCTGTTCACCTTCAGCATGCTGATGCTGGTGATGAGCAACAACTTCCTGCAGCTGTTCTTCGGCTGGGAAGCGGTGGGCCTGGTGTCCTACCTGCTGATCGGTTTCTGGTTCAAGCGCCCGACGGCGATCTTCGCCAACATGAAGGCGTTCCTGGTCAATCGTGTTGGCGACTTCGGTTTCCTGCTGGGTATCGGCTGCGTGCTGCTGATGTTCGGTACGCTGGACTACGCCACCGTCTTCGCGAACGCGACGATGCTGGCGGGCAAGGCCGTGCCCGTGTGGTCGGGCGGCATCACCCTGTTCGGGCAGACGTGGCAGGTCCTCGACGGTCCGGTCATCTGGTCGATGGCCACGCTGACCTGCATCTGTCTGTTCATCGGCGCCATGGGCAAGTCCGCGCAGGTGCCGCTGCATGTCTGGCTGCCCGACTCCATGGAAGGCCCCACGCCGATCTCCGCGCTGATCCACGCCGCGACGATGGTGACCGCGGGCATCTTCATGGTGGCGCGCATGTCGCCGCTGTTCGAGCTGTCGCAGACGGCGCTGGACTTCGTGCTGTTCATCGGCGCGACCACTGCGCTGTTCACCGGCCTGATCGGCATCGTGCAGAACGACATCAAGCGCGTGGTCGCGTACTCCACGCTGTCGCAGCTGGGTTACATGACGGTGGCGTTGGGCGTCTCGGCGTACTCGGCGGCGATCTTCCATTTGATGACGCACGCGTTCTTCAAGGCGCTGCTGTTCCTGGCGGCCGGTTCGGTGATCATCGGCATGCACCACGAACAGGACATGCGGAAGATGGGCGGCTTGCGCAAGTACATGCCCATCACCTGGATCACCAGCCTGATCGGTACGCTGGCGCTGGTGGGTACGCCATTCTTCTCCGGTTTCTATTCGAAGGACGTCATCATCGAAGCGGCGCACCACCACCACGAGGTGGCGCACAAGCTGGGCGAGAAGATGTCCGAAATGGGCGTGATGGCGGCCCAGGGCTACCAGGGCCCGAGCGAATGGGTCGCGACCTACGGCTACTGGGCGGTCCTGCTGGGCGTGTTCGTGACCAGTTTCTACAGCTTCCGCTTGTTGTATCTGACTTTCCACGGCAAGGAGCGCTTCAGGGACGAGCATTCCGACCATGGGCATGCGCACGATACGCATCACGATGCCGAACACGGCGCCGACGCGCATGACGATCACGGCCATGGGCACCACGGTGCGCATGAGCCCCACGAGTCGCCCTGGGTCGTGACCGTGCCGTTAGTGCTGCTGGCGATCCCGTCCATCCTCATCGGCATGTTCACGGCGGGGCCGATGCTGTTCGGTACCCACTGGAACGATGCTAACCACCTGGTGACGCCGTTCTTCCAGGGGGCGATCGACTTCATCCGCGTCGAGCCCACGCTTGAGGTATCACCCCGCGATACGGTCATGGCGCTGAAGGAGCACTGGACCGGTGCGGTCGAGTTCGCAACGCATAGCGTTGCCACACCGGCCCTGTGGTTGGCGGTCGGTGGCTTCGTGCTGGCCACCTTGATGTACCTGGTCTTCCCGACGGTGCCGGGCAAAGTCCGCCACAGTCCGATCGGCGCCTTCCTGACCAACATCCTGGACAAGAAGTACTGGGCAGACCACCTGTGGATCAACGGATTCGCTGGCGGTGGTGTGAAGCTCGGCCAGGCGTCGCGCGCGATCGACAGCCATGTCATCGACGGTGCGGCGGTCAACGGCACGGCGAAGCTGGTCGACCTGGGCGCGCAGCTGCTGCGCAAGACCCAGTCCGGCTACCTGTATCACTACGCGTTCGCGATGATCATCGGCCTGATCCTGCTGCTGGGCGCGGTCATCAAGTTTTGGCAGTAACGACCTGACGTAGCTGTGTGCAGAACGTCCTGGCGAAGAACTCAACGGATAACACAACGTGTCGAACTGGCCCCTGCTTAGTGTTCTGATCTGGCTGCCCATCCTGGGTGGCGCGCTGGTGCTCGCGCTCGGCAACGCCCGCGCGAACGCAGCCCGCTGGCTGAGCTTCGCGGTCGCGGTGCTGACCTTCGTGTTCAGCCTGGGCCTGCTGAGCGGGTTCGATTACGCCAACCCGGGTCTGCAGTTCGTCGAGAGCCACGCGTGGATCCCGAGCTTCGACATCCACTACAACCTGGGTGCGGACGGCATCGCCGTGGCCCTGCTGCTGCTCAACACGCTGATCACGGTGCTGACGCTGGCGGGCGCGTGGGGGTCGGTGAACAAGCGGGTGGCCCAGTACGTCGCCGCGTTCCTGATCCTCGAGGGCCTGACCAACGGCATCTTCGCGTCCAGCGACGCGGTGCTGTTCTACGTGTTCTTCGAGGCGATGCTGATCCCGATGTTCCTCATCATCGGTGTCTGGGGTGGCCCGCGCCGCATCTACGCGTCGTTGAAGTTCTTCCTGTACACGTTCCTGGGTTCGGTGCTGATGCTGGTCGGCCTGGTGTACCTGTACATCAAGGGTGGCAGCTTCCAGTTGGCCGACCTGTACGCGATGCCGCTGTCCGCGAAGGAACAGACGTGGCTGTTCTTCGCGTTCCTGATCGCGTTCGCGGTGAAGATCCCGATGTTCCCGGTGCACACCTGGCTTCCCGACGCGCACGTCGAAGCGCCGACGGCGGGCTCGGTGATCCTGGCGGCGATCGCGCTGAAGATCGGCGGTTACGGCCTGCTGCGCTTCAGCCTGCCGATCGTGCCGGACGCCGGCCACGAGTGGTCCACCTTCGTCATCGTGCTGTCGCTGATCGCGGTGGTCTACGTGGGCCTGGTGGCGCTGGTGCAGGACGACATGAAGAAGCTGATCGCCTATTCGTCGGTCTCCCACATGGGCTTCGTCACCCTCGGCATCTTCATCGCCTTCACCCTGGTGCGCGACTACGGCAACCTCGATGGCGCGCGCCTGGGCCTGCAGGGTGCGATGGTGCAGATGATCAGCCATGGCTTCATCTCGGGTGCGATGTTCACCTGCGTGGGCGTGCTGTACGACCGCATGCACACCCGCATGATCAAAGACTACGGTGGCGTCATCAACACGATGCCGTGGTTCGGTGCGTTCTTCATCCTGTTCGGCATGGCCAACTCCGGTCTGCCTGGCACGAGCGGCTTCGTCGGCGAATTCATGGTGATCCTGGCCAGCTTCCAGCAGCATCCTTTGATCGCGTTCTTCGCGGCCGCCACGCTGGTGATCGGCGCGGCGTACACGCTGTGGCTCGTCAAGCGCGTCATCCTGGGCGACGTGGCCAATGCCCATGTGGCCGAACTGAAGGACGTATCGCTGCGCGAGGCGGTCGTGCTGGGTGGATTCGCGGTGTGCGTGCTGGCGCTGGGCGTGTATCCCAAGCCGTTGACCGACCTGATGGAGCCGTCGATCGCCCAACTGGCGATGCAGCTCGCCAACAGCAAGCTGTAAGGAAGAACCATGACGACGCCGATGCCCATCTCCGCCGCCGACCTGCAGCCGCTGCTGCCCGAGTTGACCCTCATCGCCGGCGCGTTCGCGCTGCTGATGCTGGACCTGTTCCTGGACGCCTCCCGCCGCGTGGTCACCCACGCGCTGGCGCTGGCCGTGATGGTCGCGGTGGTCTGGATGCTGGCCACGGGCGTAGGCGGGCAGGGCAGCGTGTTCAGCGGCATGTTCGTGCGCGATGTCCTGGCGGACGTCAGCAAGGTCGTGATCGTGGCGGTCAGCGCGCTGTCGCTGGTCTACGGCTGGCCCTACCTGCGCGAGCGCAACCTGTATCCGGGCGAGGCGCCCGTGCTGGTGATGTTCGCCACGGCCGGCATGATGATGATGGTGTCCGCCGGCAGCCTGGTGATGATGTACCTGGGCCTGGAGCTGCTGGCGCTGTGCTCCTATGCGCTGGTCGCGTTGAACCGCGACGACGGGCTGTCGACCGAAGCGGCGATGAAGTACATCGTCCTCGGTTCGCTGGCCTCCGGCCTGCTGCTGTACGGCATGTCGCTGGTGTACGGCGCAACCGGTTCGCTGCACATGCCGGCGATCTTCCAGGCGACGGGCGATGCGCTCGCCGGCGGGGGCGACCAGCGCCTGCTGTTGCTCACCGGCGTGGTGTTCATGGTGGCCGGCGTGGCGTTCAAGCTCGGCGCAGCGCCGTTCCATATGTGGCTGCCGGACGTCTACCAGGGCGCACCGACACCGGTGACGCTGTTCATCAGCGCGGCCCCCAAGCTGGCGGCCTTCGGCATGGCGTTCCGCCTGCTGCAGGACGGCGTGGGTCCCGCGGCGGCACAGTGGCAGTGGCTGCTGGCGGGCCTGGCGGCCGCATCGCTGGTGATCGGCAACGTCATCGCCATCGCGCAGACGAACCTCAAGCGCATGTTGGCGTACTCCACGGTGTCGCACGTGGGTTTCCTGCTCGTGGGTTTCGCTGGTGGCGGCGAAGTCGGTTACTCGGCCGCCCTGTTCTACGCGATCAGCTACGCCATCATGTCGGCGGCCGCGTTCGGCGCCATCATCGTGCTGTCGCGCCAGGGATTCGAAGCCGACCGGATCGACGATTTCAAGGGTCTGAATGCCCGCAACCCGTGGCAGGCCGGGCTGGTGCTCTGCGTGATGGCTTCGCTGGCTGGCATCCCGCCGTTCCTCGGCTTCTGGGCGAAGCTGGTGGTGTTGGGCGCCGCGGTGAACGGAGGCTTCCTGTGGCTGGCGATCCTGGGCGTGCTGTGTGCGGTCATCGGCGCGTTCTACTACCTGCGCGTCATCAAGGTGATGTACTTCGACGAGCCGGTGGGCGAGGTGCCCCCGCCACGCGCGGACCGCGTGGTGCCGCTCGTATTCGGCGTCAATGCGCTGGCCCTGCTGGCCCTGGGCATCGCATGGAATCCGATCATGGCGTGGTGCAAGCTGGCGTTCGCCGGCTGATCCCTCACTACGAGGACATGCCGGTCCCGGCCGGCAACGCGCGATGAACGCGACTCCTCACGCCGATCGTCTCCAAGGCTTGCAATAAATCGGCGCATTCTTCATAATTTCGCTTCTGCTGCGGGGTGGAGCAGTCTGGCAGCTCGTCGGGCTCATAACCCGAAGGTCGCAGGTTCAAATCCTGCCCCCGCTACCAAGTTCTCCGGTTCATCGGTCGGTACTCCGGCCTGATGTTCCGGGTAACTCGGGCACGCAACGACGCATGTTCCCGTCGTTGCACCGACATCCAGCGTTATCGGACAAGGGGCCCGCCGGGCCCTTTGTCGTTTCTGGCGTTAACCGATCCGCATCCACGAGACCACGGCACAGACCACGTGAGCGAGAAGGCCAACCACATCGTCGAACTGCTGGCCCCGACCGTCCAGGCGCTCGGGCTCGAGCTGCTCGGCATCGAGTACCTGCCGGCACCCGGCGGCGCGACGCTGCGCCTCTACATCGACGTGCAGGAAGCCGAACGCGCCACCCGCCACGTCAATATCGAGGACTGCGAGGCGGTGAGCCGCGAGGTTTCCGCGCAGCTGGATGTCGAAGACCCGATCACCGGCAATTACACGCTGGAAGTGTCTTCGCCCGGCGTGGATCGCCCGCTGTTCAGTCTGGCCCAGTACGTCCGCTTTGTCGGCGACTCGGCCAAGGTGGTCATGAAGCTCCCGCAGGATGGCCGTCGCCGCCTGCAGGGCATGATCAGCCGCATCGAGGGCGGCGACATCGTGTTCACCGTCGACGGCACCGAGCTGAAAGTCGCCTTCGACAACATCGACAAGGGTCGCCTGGTTCCCGACTGGGCGGCGCTGGGCCTGGCGCCCGAGAAACCCGGTGGTGCCCGCAAGGCCCCCGCCAAGGCCGGCGATGCCAAGCGTGCGCCAGCCAAGAAAGCCAAGAAAAAACCCAACCAACCGGCGGCCCGCAAGCCGCGCGCGGAGTGATCAATGAGTAAGGAATTGTTGCTGGTCGTGGACGCGGTGGCCAACGAGAAGGGCGTGCCGCGCGAAGTCATCTTCGATGCCATCGAAGCCGCCCTGGCGTCCGCCGCCAAGAAGCGCTATATGGATCAGGACGTGCAGGTGCGCGTCACCATCGACCACAAGGACGGCAGCTACGAGACGTTCCGCCGCTGGGAAGTGGTCGCCGACGACGTGGTGATGGAGTCGCCCGACCGCCAGATCCGCCTGATGGACGCCGAGGACGAAGCCGAGGGCGCCGAAGTCGGCGACTGGATCGAAGAGAAGATCGAGAACCCGGATTTCGGCCGCATCGCCGCGCAGGCCGCCAAGCAGGTCATCGTGCAGCGCGTCCGCGAGGCCGAGCGTGCGCAGGTGGTCGATGCTTGGAAGGACCGTGTGGGCGAGCTGGTCACCGGCGTGGTCAAGCGTGCCGAGCGTGGCAACATCTACGTGGACCTGGGCGGCAACGCCGAGGCCTTCATCCCGAAGGACAAGGGCATCCCGCGCGACGTGCTGCGCGCTGGCGACCGCGTCCGCGGGTACCTGTTCGACGTGCGTTACGAACCGCGCGGCCCGCAGCTGTTCATCAGCCGCGCCGCCCCGGAATTCATGATCGAGCTGTTCAAGCTCGAAGTGCCGGAAGTGGGCCAGGGCCTGGTCGAGATCAAGGCCTGCGCGCGCGACCCGGGCGACCGCGCCAAGATCGCCGTGCTCGCGCACGACACTCGCACCGACCCGATCGGCGCCTGCATCGGCATGCGCGGTTCGCGCGTGCAGGCCGTGAGCAACGAGCTCAACGGCGAGCGCGTGGACATCGTGCTGTGGAACGACAACCCGGCCACCTTCGTCATCAACGCGATGGCGCCGGCCGAGGTGCAGTCGATCATCGTCGATGAAGAGAAGCACTCGATGGATCTGGCCGTGGCGGAAGACCGCCTGGCGCAGGCGATCGGCAAGGGCGGCCAGAACGTGCGTCTGGCCAGCCGCCTGACCGGCTGGCAGCTCAACGTCATGACCGCCGACCAGGTCCAGGCCAAGAGCGAGGCCGAGCAGGCCGTCGCCCGCCAGCTGTTCATGGACAAGCTGGAAGTGGACGACGAAATCGCCGCGATCCTGGTCGCCGAAGGCTTCAGCACGGTCGAGGAAATCGCCTACGTCCCGGTCGGCGAACTGCTGGCCGTGGAAGGTTTCGACGAGGACATCGTCGAAGAGCTGCGCTCGCGTGCCCGCGATGCGCTGCTGAACGAGGCGCTGGCCGAGGAAGAGGGCCTGGAGGAAAACCACCCGGCCGACGACCTGCTGGCCCTGGAAGGCATGGACGAGGAGACCGCGTTCGCGCTGGCCTCGCACGGCGTCCGCACCAGTGAGGATCTGTCCGACCTGGCGGCCGACGAAGTGGTCGAGTTCGGCATCGAAGGCGTGGACGAAGCCCGCGCCGCCGCGCTGATCCTGGCCGCCCGCGCCGAGGAGATCGCACGCCTGGAACGCGGCGCATGAGCCAGCGATGAGCACCGCCCTGGCACCCGCAGGGCTTAGAATCCGCGTTCCCTTCTGGGTTGGAGGGGCGCAACACAGAACCTAGGATCCGAATGTCGCAGCAAACCACCATCCGCAAGCTCGCCGAACTGGTCAATACGCCGGTCGAGAAACTGCTGGAGCAACTGGCCGAGGCCGGCATGAGCTTCAGCGGTCCCGACCAGGTCGTGACCAGCATGGAAAAAGTGAAGCTGCTCGGCTTCCTCAAGCGCTCGCACGGCAAGGCCGAGAGCGCCGCGGATGATGCCGCGCCGAAGAAGATCACCCTGGCCCGCCGCAAGGTCCAGGAAGTGACGGTCGCCGCCGGCCGTACGAAGACCACGGTCAACGTGGAAGTGCGCCAGAAGCGCACCTACGTGAAGCCCGCCGAAGGCGAGGCCGAAGTCGTGCCGGTGACGTCGCAGAACGAGCCGGATCCGGAGCGCGCCGAGATCCTGCGCAAGCTGGAGGAATCCAAGCAGCGCAACCTCAGCGAGCAGCAGCGCCTGGCCGAGGGCGACCGTCGTCGTGCCGAAGAACAGGATCGCCTCCGCCAGGAGGAAGCCGCCCGCGCCGAAGTGGAAGCCGCCCGCGCACGTGCCGAGGCCGAAGCCGCGGCCGCCGCCGCCGGCGTGTCGATCGACGGCGAGGACGCCCCGCGTACCGCGCCCAAGCCCGGTAGCCACCACGTGCCGAAGCTGGTGGTCCGCAAGGATCCGCCGAAGGACGACCGCGCCACGGCCAATGCCGGCGCGCACAAGCACAAGACCCGCGGCTCGCACGCGATGGTCGCCGGCGTCGAGGACGATGACGCCACCAGCCGTTTCGCAGGCCAGCTGCACCTGTCGGCCGCCGAGCGCGCCCGTCGCGGCGCTTCGCGTGGCAAGCCCAAGCCGCACGGCGGCAAGCGCCAGTTCGAGCAGGGCCGGGGCGGCGGCGGTGCGCACGGGTTCGAACGCCCGACCGCGCCCGTCGTGCGCGAAGTGGCGATCGGCGAGACCATCACCGTGGCCGACCTGGCGCAAAAGCTCGCGCTGAAGGGCGGCGACGTCGTGAAGGCGATGTTCAAGATGGGCGTGATGGCCACCATCACCCAGACCATCGACCACGATACGGCTGCGCTGGTGACCGAGGAACTCGGCCACAAGGTCGTGCGTGCCGACGCCAACGACGCCGAGAGCGAACTGCTCGCGCACTCCGAAGAAGTGCAGGGCGACAAGGTCGCGCGTCCGCCGGTGGTCACCATCATGGGCCACGTCGACCACGGCAAGACCTCGCTGCTGGACTACATCCGCCGCACCAAGATCGCCAGTGGCGAAGCCGGCGGCATCACCCAGCACATCGGCGCGTACCACGTGGAAACGCCGAAGGGCGTCATCAGCTTCCTGGATACCCCGGGCCACGCCGCGTTCACCGCGATGCGCGCCCGTGGCGCCAAGCTGACCGACATCGTGGTGCTGGTCGTGGCCGCGGACGACGGCGTCATGCCGCAGACCCGCGAAGCCATCCAGCACGCGAAGGCGGCCAAGGTGCCGCTGATCGTGGCGGTCAACAAGATCGACAAGTCCGACGCCGACCCGCTGCGCGTGAAGAACGAACTGCTGGCCGAGGAAGTGGTTGCCGAAGACTTCGGTGGCGACACCCAGATGGTCGAGATCTCGGCCAAGACGGGCCTGGGCGTGGACAACCTGCTGGACGCCATCTCGGTCCAGGCGGAACTGCTGGAACTGAAGGCCGTGGAAGACGGCCGCGCCAGCGGCGTGGTCATCGAGTCCTCGCTGGACAAGGGCCGCGGCCCGGTCGCGACGGTGCTCGTGCAGCAGGGCACGCTGAAGAAGGGCGATTACCTGGTGTGCGGCATCCAGTACGGCCGTGTGCGCGCGCTGTTCGACGAGACCGGCGGCCAGCCTGCCTCGGCCGGCCCGTCCATTCCGGTGCAGGTGCTCGGCCTGTCGGGTGTGCCTGAAGCGGGCGATGACTTCGTCGTCGTCGGCGACGAGCGCCTGGCCAAGGACGTGGCGCAGCAGCGCGACACCAAGCGCCGCGAGTCGCGCCTGGTGCAGTCCGCCGGCAGCCGCATGGAAGACATCATGGCGCAGCTGGGCAAGGGCGAAGGCCAGCTCAGCCTCAACCTGATCATCAAGGCCGACGTGCAGGGTTCGGTGGAAGCGCTGCGCCATTCGCTGACCGCGCTGTCCAACGAATCGATCCGCATCAACATCATCCACTCCGGCGTGGGCGGCATCACCGAGTCGGACGCCAACTCCGCAGTCACCTCCAAGGCGACCGTCATCGGCTTCAACGTGCGTGCGGACGCTTCGGCCCGCCGCATCATCGAATCCAATGGCGTGGACCTGCGCTACTTCTCGATCATCTATGACGTGATCGACCAGGTGAAGCAGGTGGCCTCCGGCCTGTTGGGTGTCGAGATCCGCGAAGAGATCATCGGTATCGCCGAAGTGCGCGACGTGTTCCGCAGCTCTAAGTTCGGCGCGGTCGCGGGCTGCATGGTGGTCGAGGGCGTGGTCAAGCGGAACAAGCCGATCCGCGTGCTGCGCGCCAGCACCGTGGTGTTCGAAGGCGAGCTGGAATCGCTGCGCCGCTTCAAGGAGAACGTCGACGAGGTGCGCAACGGCACCGAGTGCGGCATCGGCGTGAAGGCTTACAACGACGTCCAGCCGGGCGACCAGATCGAGTGCTTCGAGCGCATCGAAGTGCAGCGCACGCTCTGATCATGCCGACCAAGTCGTTCCATCGCACCGACCGCGTGTCCGCCCAGCTCCGCCGGGAGCTGGGTACGCTGGTGCACGAGGCCGTGCGTGAGCACGGCCTGCCGTCCGTCAGCGTGTCCGACGTGGAAGTCACCCGCGACATGGCGCATGCCAAGGTGTTCGTCACCGCACTGATGCAGGAGCGCTCGGCGGAAGCGGTGAAGGGCCTGAAGGAACTGGCCTGGGGCCTGCGCATGGAACTGGCGCGCCGCGTGAAGATGCGGCACGTGCCCGAACTGCATTTCCATTACGACGATTCCGTCGATCGCGGCGAGCGCATCGACAATCTGCTGCGCGACCTGCCGCCGCCTCCCGCCGACGACACCGACGCGTAAGCCGGTCGCCGGCAGGCAGTTGTGGTGTCGCGCCGTGCGCGCGATGCTCTCCCGACCCGGACGCCTGCGCCAAGCCACGCGGCCTGACCCGTCCCCAACGAGGACCGCGCGCGCTCCGATGTCGCCGCCCAAACTCAAATTCCGCCCGCTCGACGGCCTGCTCCTGCTCGACAAGCCGCAGGGCATGAGCTCGAACGCCGCGCTGCAGGTGGCCCGGCGCCTGTTCCGTGCCGAGAAAGGCGGCCACACCGGCAGCCTCGATCCGCTGGCCACCGGTCTGCTGCCCCTGTGCTTCGGCGAGGCGACCAAGATCGCCGGCCTGCTGCTGGGCTCGCGGAAGGCGTACGACACCGTGGCCGTGCTCGGCGTCACCACCGACACCGACGATGCCGACGGCACGCCGCTGCGCGAACGTCCGGTCCCCGCCCTGGATGCCACGGCCGTCCAGGCGGCGTTGGCCCCGCTGCGGGGTCGCATCCGCCAGCGGGCACCCATCTATTCGGCCCTCAAACAGGGCGGTGAGCCCTTGTATGCCAGGGCGCGCCGGGGTGAAGCCATCGAGGCGCCGGAACGCGATGTGGAAGTGCATGCCCTCGATATCCTCGACATCGGCCCGCGGCACATCACGCTGCGGGTGGAATGCGGCTCGGGCACCTATGTGCGCAGCCTGGTCCGCGACCTGGGCGAGACGCTGGGCTGCGGCGCCCATGTCGGCGTGCTGCGCCGGAGCTGGGTGGACCCGTTCAGGGAGCCGCGCATGTTCACGCTGGAGGCCCTCCAGGCGTTGGTCGCGGAGGGCGGGGAAGCGGCGCTCGACGCCTGCCTGCTGCCGATCGAGACCGGCCTGAGCGGGTTCCCACGGGTCGATATCGACGCCGATGGCGCCCGCCGGCTGGGGCAGGGCCAGCGCCTGCCCGGGCTGCCGCCGAGCGATGGTCCGGTGGCCGTGCACGGCCCCGGGGGGCGCCTGCTGGGCCTGGCGACGATCGATCCCGCCGGCGTGCTGTCGCCGCAACGCCTGTTCACCTGGACCGCGGAAGCCGCGGCTTCACCGGGTCGCGGCTAATAAAACCTTGTTTCACAAGGACCCCGCGGCTACACTACGCCGCCGGTTTTATGCCGGCATGTCCGTTATTTCCCCGGCTTCACCAACGGCGGGCCAGGCGGTGCGCGCGGAGGACACCCGCGTTCCTGCAGGCCACGCATCAACAGAGAGAAAGCATGTCCATCGATACCCAGAAAGTCATTGCCGACAACGCCCGTGGCACCAACGACACCGGCTCCCCGGAAGTGCAGGTCGCCCTGATCACCGCTCGCATCGAGCATCTCAGCGGCCACTTCAAGACCCACAAGAAGGATCACCACAGCCGCCGTGGTCTGCTGCAGCTGGTCAACCGCCGCCGCAGCCTGCTTGATTACCTCAAGAAGAAAGACAACGAGCGCTACAAGACCCTGATCGAAAAGCTCGGTCTGCGTCGCTGATATACCCCCGACCGCGGCGCAGAGATGCGCCGCGGTTTGCATTTCAGGGAACGGAATGCGCTGCATCCGCTGGCCGCACCGGGCCCGCCCCTCTCAGTTTCATCGGCCGGACGCATCCGGCCAGCCGCACGCGACAAGGGTCGCGTGAGGTCCAACCCGAACAAGGCATCCCAAGGAAACCCCCGTGGCAAAAATCACCAAAACCTTCCAGTACGGCAAGCACCAGGTCACCCTGGAAACCGGCGAAATCGCCCGTCAGGCCGGCGGCGCCGTCATCGTCAAGTTCGACGACACCGTGCTGCTGGTCACCGCCGTGGCGGCGAAGTCGGCCCGTGAAGGCCAGGACTTCTTCCCCCTGACGGTCGACTACCAGGAGAAGTTCTACGCCGGCGGCCGCATCCCCGGTGGCTTCTTCAAGCGCGAAGGTCGCGCGACCGAGAAGGAGACGCTGATCTCCCGCCTGATCGATCGCCCGCTGCGCCCGCTGTTCCCGGAAGAATTCCGCAATGAAGTGCAGGTCATCGCCACGGTGATGTCGCTGAACCCGGAAATCGACGGCGACATCCCGGCCCTGATCGGCGCCTCCGCCGCCGTCGCCCTGACCGGCGCGCCGTTCAACGGCCCGATCGGCGCCGCGAAGGTCGGTTACATCAATGGCGAGTACGTGCTGAACCCGACTGTCAGCGAGCTGAAGGACTCCAAGCTGGAGCTGGTCGTCGCCGGTACCTCCAACGCCGTGCTGATGGTCGAATCCGAAGCCGCCGAGCTGTCGGAAGACGTGATGCTGGGCGCCGTGATGTTCGGTCACCGCGAAATGCAGAAGGTCATCCACATCATCAACGAGCTGGTCGTTGAAGCTGGCACGAAGAACTGGGACTGGTCCGCGCCGGCCAAGAACGAAGTGCTGATCTCCGCGCTGAAGGAAGCCGTGGGCACGCAGCTCGATGGCGCCTTCCAGGTGCGCGACAAGCTGCAGCGCCGCGACGCGATCTCCGCGATCAAGAAGGACGTGCTGGCGCAGCTGGCCGGCCGTGCGGAATCGGAAGGCTGGGCCGCTGGCGCCCTGTCGAAGGAATTCGGCGAGCTGGAGTACCAGACCATGCGCGGCTCCGTGCTGGCCACCAAGGTCCGCATCGACGGTCGTGCGTTGGACACCGTCCGCCCGATCTCCTCCAAGGTCAGCGTGCTGCCGCGCGTGCACGGCTCCTCGCTGTTCACCCGTGGTGAGACGCAGGCGATCGTCGCCGTCACCCTCGGCACCGCGCGCGATGGCCAGGTGATCGACGCCGTCGGCGGCGAGTGGAAGGACCACTTCCTGTTCCACTACAACTTCCCCCCGTTCTCGGTGGGCGAAGCCGGCCGCATGATGGGCCCGAAGCGTCGCGAAATCGGCCACGGCCGCCTCGCCAAGCGCGGCGTGCTCGCCGTGATGCCGACGATGGAATCCTTCCCGTACACCATCCGCGTCGTCTCGGAAATCACCGAGTCGAACGGTTCGTCCTCGATGGCTTCGGTCTGCGGCAGCTCGCTGGCGCTGATGGATGCCGGCGTACCGATCACCGCACCGGTCGCGGGCATCGCGATGGGCCTGGTGAAGGAAGGCAACGACTTCGTCGTGCTGAGCGACATCCTGGGTGACGAAGACCACCTGGGCGACATGGACTTCAAGGTCGCCGGTACCGCCAACGGCGTGTCCGCGCTGCAGATGGACATCAAGATCGAAGGCATCACCGAAGAGATCATGAAGCAGGCGCTGACGCAGGCGAAGGCCGGTCGGCTGCACATCCTGGGCGAAATGGCCCATGCGATGACCGCCCCGCGCCAGGAACTGAGCGAGTTCGCGCCGCGCCTGATCACCATCAAGATCCACCCTGACAAGATCCGCGAAGTGATCGGCAAGGGCGGTTCGGTGATCCAGGCGATCACCAAGGAAACCGGCACCCAGATCGACATCCAGGACGACGGCACCATCACCATCGCTTCGGTGAACGGCGCCGCCGGCCAGGCCGCCAAGGCCCGCATCGAGCAGATCACGTCCGACGTCGAGCCGGGCCGCATCTACGAAGGCAAGGTCGCCAAGATCATGGACTTCGGTGCGTTCGTCACGATCCTGCCGGGCAAGGACGGCCTGGTGCACGTGTCGCAGATCTCCAACGACCGCGTCGAGAAGGTCAGCGACGCGCTGAAGGAAGGCGACGTGGTCAAGGTCAAGGTGCTGGAAGTCGACAAGCAGGGCCGCATCCGCCTGTCGATCAAGGCCGTGGAAGAAGGCGAGGGCGTGTCGGCCGAGTAAGCCGCACGACATCGCGACGCGATACGGAAAAGCGGGCTTCGGCCCGCTTTCTCTTTGCCCGTCTCCCGAACATCGGACATGCAGGACACAGCGTCTTCGTGCGCGCGAAGAAAGCGTTCGCGCGGTCGACGATAATGTCGCCCATGAATTCAACGAACACACGCGCAGTCGCAGCAGCGGCGCTCTGGTCCGGCCGCGGGCTGGTATTGCTCGGCATCGTGCTGTCCGCGTTCAACCTGCGCACGGCCGTCACTTCGCTGACGCCGTTGCTCGACACGCTGGGCGATACGTTCGGATTCGGCGCCACCATGACCGGCGTGTTCGGCATGCTGCCGACGGCTGCGTTCGCGCTGTTCGGCGTGGCGACGCCGGCGCTCGCGCATCGCATCGGCCTGGAGCGGACCGCGTTGCTGGCGATGCTGCTGGCCATGCTGGGTCTGTTGCTGCGCAGTGCGGCAGGCGACACCACCGCGTTGATGGCCGCCTCGCTGACCGCGCTCGCCGGCATGGGCATCGGCAACATCGTGTTGCCGCCGCTGGTGAAGCGCTACTTCGCCGATCGCGTGGGCACGGTCAGCACGCTGTACATCACCGTGCTGCAGGCCGGCACCATCCTGCCCGCGCTGGTCGCGGTGCCGGTGATGGAAGCGGCCGGCTGGCGCATCTCGCTGGGCCTGTGGGCGGTGTTCGCGGCGGCCGCTGCGGTGCCGTGGTGTCTGGTGCTGTGGCAGGAACGCAGCAAGGCCTCGCCGCTGGCGCATGCGCACGATGCCGCCGTCACCGTCGACGACGAAGCGCCCGAACTGGCCACACCGCGCCCCACGGGCCGCGCGTGGCGTTCGCCGGTGGCCTGGGGCATGGCGCTCATGTTCGGCATGACCTCGCTGGTGACCTATTCGATGTTCACCTGGCTGCCCAAGCTGCTGGTCGAGGCCGGCGGCACGCCGGCGCTGGGTGGCGCGATGGTGGCGCTGTTCTCCGCGTTGGGACTGGTGGCATCGCTCACCATGCCGCTGATCGCGGTGCGCATGCGCAATCCTTTCATCGTGGTCGTGGTCTGCGGCGGCTTCTACGCCGCCGCGTTCGCCGGCCTGCTGCTGGCGCCGATGGCCGCGCCCGCGCTGTGGGTCGCGCTGCTCGGCCTGGGGCCGAGCACCTTTCCGCTGTCGCTGACGATGATCAACCTGCGCACGCGCACGCCGGAGGGCTCAGCCGCGTTGTCCGGCTTCATGCAGGGCGTCGGCTACACGCTGTCCTGTGCAGGTCCGCTGGCGTTCGGCCTGCTGCACGAATACACGCATGGCTGGGCATTGCCGATGGCGTTCCTGGGCGTCTGCATCGGCGTGCTGGTGATCGGCGGCTATCTGGCTTGCCGGCCGCGGTATCTGGAAGATACTTGGCACTAGCCCACTCGATGGGGTGAACCACAGGCGCTACCCATCGTCTTGGCGCTACCGACCCGGCGCGCTTCTCAGATCATCCGCGCGAACCGCATCCAGTCCGCCGTGCGTTGCGCGCCGAGTTCGAACGAGTGCGCCGGCGTCCAGCCCAGCCGTTCCTTGGCGAGTTCGTTCGACACCCAGGAGCGGTAGGCCTCGCGTACCACCCGGCCTTCGCTGGGCATGCGTACCGCGGGCGCGTCCTCGACGTGCGCGGCAGAGCGACGGCCCTGCAGTCGCGACTTGATCATGATCTTCTGCTCGGGGGTAATGCGCCGGGCGACCATTTCCTTGGTGCCGCGGATCAACTGCCCCAGTGACGGAATGGTGCCGAGCTGGGCATGGAAGGCGGGGGAGACCGCCAGCCGCACCGCCGCCTTGACGCTGTCGCGCGCACGCGGCTGCCTGGCCTTCCAGTACGCGGCGATCTCGTCGAGCGAGTGGTCGTGGACGGTCTTCGCGCCCTCCACCATGCCGGCGAAGGTGGTGATGAAATCGCCCCAGGAGGTGCGGCCGTCGCCGTTGATCAGGAACGCACCGCCGACCGCGTCGTCGCGCTCCAGCGACGCCATGATCGCGTCGCAGACGTCGTCGACGTAGACCGCGTTGCAGATGCCGCGGCCGCCGTCGATCAGGCTGATCTTGCCCGCCCGCGCGTCCTGCACCACCGGGGTGACGAAGAAGCTGAAAGGTCCGTAGACGATGGTCGGGCGCAGGATGACCGTCTCGAGCGCGCCGCGCTTGCCGGCGGCCGCGACCACCGCTTCGGACGCTGCCTTGGCATCGGAATAGACCTCGCCCCAGCGCTCGATCGGCGCGGTGGCCTCGGTCAACACCTCGGGCTTCGGCGACGGCCCGTGCACCGCCATCGAACTGACGTGGACGAAGCGGCGGACGCCGGCTCGCGTGCAGGCATCGACGAGTTGCCGTACCTGCTTCTCGGCGCTCTCGTCGTCGCCGTGGGCGAGGTTGACCACGGCGTCGCAGCCTTCCACCGCGCGCGCCAGGCTGGCGGCATCCATCATGTCGCCGGCCACCAGGTCGACGTCGAGCCGGGCGATGCGTGCGGCGCGCGAGAAGTCGCGCACCATCGCGCGGTACGGCACGCGGTACTGGAGCGACAGCAGTTCGCACAGGCGCGAGCCGATGAAGCCCGTGGCGCCGGTGACGAGGATCCGGGTCGGCGTCATGCCATGGCCTCCTTGTGCGCCATCCACGGCTGCGCCATCGGCGTGCGCCTGGCATAGGCGGTCTCAATGACGGCGAGCGCACGCAGGGCGGATTCGCCGGTGACGAACGGCGACCGCCGTTCGCGGACCGCACCGATGAAGTCTTCCAGCTGCAGGCGGTAGTGGCTGCGCGCGTCCCAATGCCGGGCGCATGGGATCTGCATCTCCATCGGCCCGCGGCGCGTGTTCCTGTGCAGAGTCAGCATGCGCGGTTCGGAGGTCGAGGCTTCGAGCGTGCCGCGCTCACCGACGACCCGGATGCTGCGGCGCAGACGGTGCGACCAGCTGAATTCCAGGCGCGCCGGCACCGCACGCCCGCCGATCTGCAGGGTGCCGGTGAGCTTCGCGTTGCTCTCGAAGCCACCGAACGCATCGTCCTCGTAGGCGATGCTGTCGAGATCGCCGAACAGCCACAGCATCCGGTCGAGCAGATGCACGCCGGTATCGAAGAGGACGCCGCCGCCGGTCGCGCTGCGGTCGAAGTAGCTGTTGCTCGCCATGGGCCAGTCCAGCAGTGCGCCGTCCTCGACGATGACCTCGCGGACCTCGCCGATCTCGCCGTCGTCCACCAGGTCGGCCAGCCAGCGGTTGTGCGGGAAGAACCGCATCATCAGCGCGACGGCCAGCACGCGGTCGGTCCGGCGCGCGGCATCCACCATCTTCTGGCCGTCGGCGACGGTGATCGCCAGCGGCTTCTCGCACAGTACGTCGATGCCCATCTCCATCAGCTGGATGGCGACGGGTGCATGGAAGCGCGGAGGAACGGCGACGATGGCGGCGTCGACCTTGCCGGCCAGGTCGGCGAGCTCGATGGTGATCTCCGCATCGAGGCCGCTGGTCAGCGCGGTCCGCGTCGCATTGCTGCGCTCGCGGTCGCACAGCACGGCGACTTCGACGCGACGGTCCGCGGTGATGACCGGCAGATGCGCCTCGCGGGTGATCGCCCCGCATCCGACAATGCCGAGCCGCACGGGCCCGCTGGAATCCACGCTCTTCAAGGTTCCTTCCCCCTGTCCACACACCCGATACGGGAAGAGGGGGGCAAAGCGGCCATGGGCCACAGGCGTGGCGCCTTCAACCGCCCAGCTTGATCTCCAGCTTCGCCCGCATCTGCTGGCGGAACTTCGTCGCCAGGGCGGCGAAGCCGGCACCGGTGGGGTGCATCTCGTCGAACCATTGGTTGCTGTTGGTCAGCACACCGCGCAGGTCGACGAAGTCGAACACCTTGCCGGTGGTGCGATCGTCGCGCAGCGGCACCAGCACCTGGTCGACGAAGCCATCGATCAGCAGGCGGGCGAATTCGCGCTGCTGCTCGATGCGCGGCAGCACATGCGCGATCCGGTTGCCGATCCACGGGCCGACGCCCTTCCTCAGCAGGGCGGCGGCGCCCACGTTGCCCAGCGTCAGTTGGGCCGCGCGGCCCAGTTCGCGCGGGTAATCGTAGGTGTGCGCCAGGATGGGCGTATGCGGGCGGATGGCCTGGAAGGCCGTGACGAAGGCGCGGTAACGCGCCAGCACTTCGGCAAAGCGGCCCGTGTCGACGACGCGCTGGTAAGCCGCCGTGGCGCTCATCGGCGCCGCTCCGCGGAACGTGGTCTGCAGGAAGGTGTCGACGAAATCGTTGCCGCCGGCACTGACGAGCACCAGGTCGAATTCGAAGCCTCGGTACCAGGAGGACAGGTCGCGGATGCCGCGCGCGGTGAACATGTCGACCGCCAGGTCGCCGCTGTCCTCGGTGCGGAAGAACAGGCCGCCGGCGCCGAACAGCGGCACGCCCTTCTTCTCGTCCTCGGGCGAGGGGAACACCAGCCAGTCCAGCAGGTTCATCGACAGCGGCGTCGAGAACCACGAGTCGCCCTCGCAGAACACGATCGGCGTGGAGGCGAAGGCCTCGGGCTTCCGGGCGAGCGCACGGTAGAGCGTGCGGAACTCGCCGCGGCGGGTGGTCATCAATGACTGCGAAGCGGGCATCGCGTGTCTCCTTCCGAATGGCCCCTTGTCGATCCAACGCATGCGACGGGCAAGGGCGGCCGTCGATGCCATGCCGTGATGATGCACCCGGGCCCAGGTGCAGGATTTGACGCGTGTCTGACCGGGACGGAATACTTCGCGACATCCACTCGCAGCACACGCGAGATCAGGTCTACAGGGGAACGATGCCATGAATCCGAAATCGGCCGTCTGGGTCGCAGGCGCGGTGCTGTCGTTACTGGCAGGCGCAACGGCGCAGTATGTCTATCCATATGCTGAAAGCAGCCCGGTGGACATCGTGTTCACCCTCCTTGGTGTGCTGCTGATCTTCGCCTGGTACCGGTTCGATGCGGCGCAGTCGGGATACCGTCGCAGCGCCGGGCTCAACATCGCGGTCATCGCGATCGCCATCATCGGCCTTCCCTACTATTTCTTCCGCTCCCGTGGTGCGAAGCGTGGACTGATCGCCACGGGGCTGTTCCTGCTCGCGATCATCGGTTTCAGCCTGCTGACGGCGGTCGGGCGGTTGATCGTGTACCACGGCCTACAAAGCTAGGCGGACTTCGGGAGCTGCGCGTCATGTCCAGATGGCTCATCTACGCCGGCGGTGTCTTCACGGGGCTGGTGCTTGCAGGCGCCTTTCATGTTGCGAGGGACGGTCGCGAGCCTGTCTATGTCACCGGGCAGGATCTCTCGATCCAGTTCGACCAGATGAAGGGGGTCAGTTGCGTGGTCCCATCCGGTACGCGCCTGACACACACGTGGTCGGCGTCGGAAGGATTCGAACAATTCTGCCTGTCGCTCAACCTGGAAGGCGCAGACGCTGCCGCGGCGTCCCGAACCGGTCAGGTGGGCACGGCGCCCTATCAGCTCGTCGCGCGTCCGGACGATCATTGAGAACGTATTGCGTGATGTCTGCCGAGCAGTGCCACAGGAAGTCATAGAGACTTCCGGCAGGGGTTCGCCGGCCCGGGGCGGTGCTATCTAGTCGCTTTCCTGACACCGCTGGGGAGCACTCGCATGACCACCCGTCGTGACCTGTTCAAGCTGGGTGCGCTGGCCGCTGCCGCGGCCGCGCTTCCGTCGTTCGCCTCCGCCGCGGGCGAAGCCAAGCCCGTGGGCAAGGCGGCCAAGCCGCTCAACATCCTGATCCTCGGCGGCACCGGCTTCACCGGGCCGTTCCAGGTCGAGTACGCGCTCAAGCGCGGGCACAAGGTCACCCTGTTCAACCGCGGCAAGCGCCCGTCACCGGAGTGGCCGTCCGCGGTCGAGCAACTGCACGGCGACCGCAACACCGGCGACCTCGCCGCGCTGAAGGGCCGGAAGTGGGATGTCTGCATCGACAACCCGACCAGCCTGCCGTTCTGGGTCCGCGACGCGGGCCAGGTGCTGAAGGGCAATGTGGGGCACTACCTCTTCATCTCCACCATCTCGGTGTATGCCGACGGCAGCAAGCCGGGCATCAACGAGACCTCGCCGCTGGCGCAGTACAAGGGCAAGGATGCGATGGCCGAAACGCAGCAGACGCTGCGCGCCGACATCGAGAATCTCTATGGCCCGCTGAAGGCGCTGAGCGAAGCCGAAGCGCACAAGCAGTTCGGCAAGAACGTCACCATCGTGCGACCCGGTTACATCGTCGGCCCGCGCGACGAGACCGACCGCTTCACCTACTGGCCGCACCGCGTGGCGCAGGGCGGCGAGATCCTGGTGCCCGGCGATGGCATGGATCCCATCCAGATCATCGACGGCCGCGACCTGGGCGAATGGATGATCCGTCTGGCGGAAGCGCGCACGCTGGGCACGTTCAATGCCTGCGGCCCGGATTACTCGCTGTCGATGGACGCGATGCTGTACGGCTGCCAGGCCGTCACCGGCGGCGGCATGACGCTCACCCACGTGCCGCCGGCGTTCCTGGACGAGCAACAGGTCGGCCTGCCGATCTGGGTACCGTCGAAGGACAACCCGTACGCGGGCTACGGTGCGGTCAGCAACCAACGTGCGATCGCGGCGGGGCTGACGTTCCGCCCGCTGGCGACCACCGTGGAAGATCTGCTCGCGTGGTTCCGCAGCCTGCCGGCGGAACGCCAGGCCAAGCTGGGTGCGGGCATCCCCCGCGAGAAGGAAGCCGAACTGCTCAAGGCGTGGCACGCGCGCAAGGGTTGAGGCCCGCGCCCGCGGCGCGGCGTCAGTCGTCGCCGCACTGGGCGCGCATCATCCCGCCGGGCATCGCCCGCGTCTCCGCGCGCGATCCCATGCCGGCCGCTGGCATCGTTGGTGGCGCGTAGTCGCGCGCCATGTCGGCGGACAGCTGGCGTGCCTGCGCCAGCGCGGCGGGATCGAGCTGGGTTTCCAGTTCGCGGATTGAACGGCTCAGCCGGTTGTCGCGCATGGCCTGCCGGTTGGCGTTCTGTGGCGAGGTCGCAGGCGGCGGTGGGAGCTGGGTCTGCGCATGCCGCAAGAAGGCGAGGGCGCGCGCGCCATCGGGCTTGACCGCCTGCGACAGCAGCGAGCGGCGCTGCTCCCGGTTGTTGGGCGAATAGGCATGGCCCAGCGCCACCACCATCGTGCGATCCCCGGCTTGCGCCGCGCGCAGGGCCAACGATTCGGCTTCGCTGCGGTACGTGCGCAATGCGTCCAACTGATCCAGCAGGCTCTCCTGCCGGAACACATTGCCGCTGGCATACATCCGCAGGGCCATCGGGTTGCCGCCCAACGCGGCGCTGCGCCAGTACTGCACGCGCTGCACCGGCGTGGACGCAGGTACGCCCTCGCAATGCGCGCTCTCGTCCAGCAGGCGCTCGCTGTGCGTGACCAGCGCCTGTTCGGATTGCCGCTGCTGCTCCTGCGCGGTGGCGTTGGGATCGATCTGGCCGAACCGTACCGACGCGTCGCTGCCGTCACGGAGCATGGCGGCGACGCCGGCCAGGCGCATGGTGATCTGCGCGCAGAATTCCAACTCGGCCGCCAGCCGGCACGAGGCCGCGGCTTCGCCGGCGTCGGCGCGCTGTTTCAGGTCGGGGAGGATGTTGCGCAACGGCTGGTCCAGCGGTGGCAATGGCCGGTCCGGTGGACGTCGAGCGGGCCCTGGCGCCGATGCGGCGGCGCCTGCGTCAGTCGTGGTGGCGTCAGCCGGCCCGCCCGTGTCCGACGAAGTGCCGGAGGGCGCATCGTGACTGGCGCGGCCTCCCATCCAGCCGAGGCCGCCGGCGGCGGCCGCAAGCACGAGGGCGATCGAAGCGAACAACATGGGGCGTCGGGACATCCGGCCGGTACCGCATCCTGGGGGCTCCAGCACACCACAGCGATGTCGACGGTTTCAAGCACGTACCCGGCATGCGCCGGGTTTCACCGCTCCCGACGCACCAGCATGCGATCCACCGGGCCGCGACGCTGCCAGTCGGGTACGACGCGTTCGGCAGGTGCGCTGTCGGCCACCGGCGCTGCGCCTGCACCCGGCACGACCAGCGAGGGAATGGAGGCCGCGACAGCGCCTTCCTCCACCTTCGGCGTGATATCGGTGCCCTGCACGAGGCCCAGCGGCGCGTAGCCGGCGTAGCCCGGGAACACCTGGCTGAGGTTGGCGTTGCCCATGCGGCGGATCAGGATTTCCGACAGCACGCGGCGGTAGTCGGTGGTCACCGGCACGTCGCCGAAGGTGGGCGAAAGCGTTTCCGGATTCAGGCCCGGCCAGCTGCCGTAGAAACGACGGCCGTTGACCGCACCGCCCAGCACCAGCAGCGGATTGCCGTAGCCGTGGTCCGTGCCGCCATTGGCGTTCGCGCGCACGCGGCGGCCGAACTCGGACTGCACCACCACCGTCACCCGCGCCATCTCGCCGGTGCCGTTGAGTTCGGCGTAGAACGCAGCGAGTGCGGCGGAGAGTTCGTTGATCTTGTTCTGGTAGTAGTTGTAACCGGCGCCGGCCGTGCCCTGGCCTTCATGCGTATCCCAGCCGCCCAGGTCGAGCGTGGCGTAGCGCAGGCCCAGGTTGAAACGGATGGATTGCGCGATGGTCCACAGCTGCTGCGCGAAGCCGCTGGTGGGCCAGCTCGCCGGCAGGCTGGCGTAGCCCTGCTGGCCGATCAGTCGCAGGGCGCCGTCGGCGCGTCGGCCGTTGACCTCGATGCCGGTCTGCCCGTTCCACAGCGACCCCACCGTCTCGGCCACGCCGCGCAGGCCGGCGGGCGAATCCGAACGCGTGCGCTGCCAGCTCCACGCGGTGGTGTTGAGGGAGAAGTCCGACGGGCTGCTCATCGTCAGCGCATCCACCGCGCCCATCAGGCCCGCCGGCTGCGTACCGCTGACGCCCAGCGCAGGCAGGGTGCCGGTGCCGTTCGGCCGGGTTTCCCACGCACGCGTCATCCAGCCGGTCGGCGAGCCGTACTTCCCGGGCGTGCCGAGGTCGATGTACAGCTGCGCGTCGAAGTGGCTGCGGGTCACCGTGGTGGCCATGCCGCAGGCATGCACGATGGCCAGCTTGCCGTCGTTCCACAGGTCGCGCAGGCCGGAGGCCGAGGGATGCAGGCCGAAGCCGGTATCCGCGCCGCCGGACAACGTCAGCGGCAGCGCACCGTAGCTGCCGCTGGTCGCGATCTGCAGGCTGGGGCGGGCCTCTTCATAGAAACCCCGGTCCACGCCGCCGGTGGGGACCACGAGGTTCAGGCCGTCCAGGCCACCGCGCAGGAACAGGTGCACGACGGTGTCGTAGCTGTTGACGGCCGCGTCCACCGGATCGGCGAACATCAGACTGCCACCGGCAGCGCTGACGATGGCGGCGCTACCGCAGCCTTTGACGAATTCGCGTCGGGTCAGTTGGAAATCGCGCATGGCGGGCCCTCAGCGGCTCATGAATTCGGGGGTCATCAGGATCAGCGCCACCAGGCCGCGCAGGCGCTCGTGGTTGTAGTGCCGCTTCAGGTCGCTGCCCTGCCACGTGTTGGTGTCGGTGATGACGTAGGTGTTCGGGTCGCCGTTCTGCGCCATGAACGCCACCAGCGCCTGTTTGCGTGCCGCTTCCGGCTGGTAGCCGAGCAGGCGCGTGCACCACCAGGTGACGAGGTTGGTCGCAGTCCAGCTGCCGACCGCCACGTTGGCGCGCGTGGTGTCGACGACGGGATGCAGCGGCACTTCGCCGTCCTTGCTCTCGGTCAGCCAGCCGAGCACGCGCCAGGTCATGGCGAACGAGTTGGAGCCCGACCAAGCCAGTCCGCTGTCGGGATACCCGTTCGGTGCCGGCCAGTTGTACGGCGCGTGGCCGGTGAAACCGTACAGCCACATGAAGTCGTTGCTGCGGCCGTGGTCCAGGCGCAGCGTCCAGTCGCCGCCCAGCGTGCGCATCGCCGCGACCGACGCATCGAACGGCCGACGGTTCTTGCGGCCGAAACTCGCGACGAAATCGTCGGAGTTCAGGATGTGGCGCATCACCAGTTCGATCTGGTTCGGCGCCTGCCAGTTGGCGCGGAAGATCGCCGCCGCACTGTCGATCAGGCCCTGCCGCGGCGTGTCGTCGATGAAGCGGCGGATCAGCTTCTTGCAGATGAACTTGGCCACGCGCGGATGGCTGGCCAGCCGGTTCAGTACGTCGCGGCCGTCCTTCATCGCCGGCTGTTCCGGATAGATCAGCATGCCGAGCAGGAACTTCGGGCCGGCGTCGTGCCAGGACTGGCGGTAAACGAAGGTGCCGTCGTTCTCGCCGGGGAACTGCCAGTGCGCGTTCTTCGCCGACCAGCCGGTGAACGCGGCCGAAGTCTCGTATACGTCGATGTCGGTGTAGCCGATCGGGTAGGCGGGGTCCTCCGGGCAGGGCGGCACCTGGAACGGATCCATGAAGCCCAGGTAGTTCTCGGCGCCGAAGGTGTGCAGCTCCAGCAGCTCGCGGGCGAAGTTCTCGTTCGGGCCCGAGCGCGAATTGCTGATGTTGTCGAGGTAGTACAGCATCGCCGTGCTCTGGGCGACGCCCTCCAGCATCGTGCGGAAGTTGCCCTTCGCGTTGGCGCGGATCACGTCGCGGTCGTAGTGCACGAACACCGGGCCGACGCTGAAATCGGTGCCCAGCACGTTGAAGTGGTCGTGCCAGAAGTTGACCAGCACCTCGCGCAGTTGCCGCCGCGAATACACCGCACGCACGAAGGCCGCGCGCTGCACCTCGCTGGCTGGGCGCATGCGGATGCTGTAGTCGGGGTCCGGCACCACATGGTCCGCCCACAACTGGGTCAGCGACTTGTTGAGCGTGGTGTAGCCGCCGGCGGTGAGGCGGTTGGTGACCGCGCTGTCGTCGATGGCATCCCAGTTGAGCTGCCAGTCCACGTAGTTGGCCAGGCGCTGGCGGTCCGTGCCGCCCAGCGCATTGAACTCGGCGATGGTGGTGGCAGTGGCGCCGTAGCTGAGGTTGTTGAGCGCCTGCACCGCGAACGGCGGCCGCGCCATGGTCATCAGCCGTGGTGTGGTCTGGCCGGCCGCGACGCGGCCTCCGGTCTCAGCGGTTTCGGCCACCTCCGGTGCGGGCGCGGTGTCCTTGGGGCTGGGCTGCTCGCCGCCTTTCCAGCCGTACAGGCGGTTCAGGCGCTGACGCACTTGGGTGCCCACGTCGGCGGTGGGCCGCACCGAGGGCGGATCGATCTCGGCCCCGGTACGGAGGGCAGGACCGGATGCGGTCCGGCGGATCGGCCCACGCGAAGCGAACCGGCGCCACGGGAGGGTATAGCGCGCCATGCGGTGTTTCCCACATTCCCCAGAATGGCGGGAGTATTGGCCAAGTCCCGCGCGGTGTATGCGACCGCGCGCACAGCCCGGTCACGCCGGAGACGGCTTCAGACCAGACCTGTGGCGTAGAACACACCGATCACCACGAACACGGCCGCGGTCTTGATCAGCGTGATCGCGAAGATGTCCTTGTACGACTGCCGGTGGCTCAGGCCGGTGACCGCCAGCAGGGTGATCACCGCACCATTGTGGGGCAGGGTGTCCATGCCGCCGGAGGCCATCGACGCCACGCGATGCAGCACGTCCATCGGGATGCCGGCGGCATTCGCGTTGGCGATGAAACTGTCGGCCATCGCTGCCAGGGCGATGCTCATGCCGCCGGAAGCCGAGCCGGTGATGCCGGCCAGCGCGGTGACCGAGATCGCCTCGTTGACCAGCGGGTTGGGGATGGCCTGCAACGCGTTGGCCACCACCAGGAAGCCGGGCAGGGCCGCGATGACGGCGCCGAAGCCGTACTCCGACGCGGTGTTCATCGAGGCCAGCAGCGCGCCGCCGATGGCGCTCTTGGTGCCTTCGGCGAAGCTGGCGAACACGGGCTTCCACGCGAACGCGATCACCGAGACGATGCCGACCAGCAACGCACCCTGCACGGCCCAGATCGCGGCCACCTTCGAGACCTCCTGCACCACCGGCGCCGGGTTGCCGATGACGGCGGGGACGAAGGACTGGCTGTCGCCGTAGAAGCCGGGGATCCAGCGGGTGAACAGGAAGTTCGCCACGCCGACCAGCAGCAGCGGCAGGATCGCGATCAGCGGATGCGCGAGGCGGTCGCCCTTGAAGGGTTCGGGTTCGTTGCGCAGTTCCTCGGTGCCGGCATAGCCCTCGCCCTGGCGCGCGGCCACGCGGCGACGCCATTCCAGGTAGGTCATGCCCACGATGAGGATGAATATGCCGCCGATCGTGCCCAGCACCGGCGCGGCCCAGCCGGTGGTGCCGAAGAACGACGTCGGGATGATGTTCTGGATCTGCGGCGTGCCCGGCAGCGCGTCCATCGTGAAGGTGAAGGCGCCCAGCGCGATCGTGCCCGGCACCAGCCGCTTGGGGATGTCGCTCTGGCGGAACAGCTCCGCCGCGAACGGATATACCGCGAACACCACCACGAACAACGACACGCCACCGTAGGTCAGCAGCGCGCATACCAGCACGATCGACAGCATGGCGCGCTGCGCGCCGACCACCTTGATGGTCGCCGCCACGATCGCCTTCGAAAAACCGGAGACCTCGATCAGCTTGCCGAACACCGCACCCAGCAGGAACACCGGGAAGTACAGCTTCAGGAAGCCGACCATCTTGTCCATGAACAGGCCGGTGAACATCGGCGCGACCAGCGAGGGATCGGTCAGCAGTACCGCGCCCAGCGCCGCGATCGGCGCGAACAGGATGACGCTGTAGCCGCGGTAGGCCACGAACATCAGGAAGCACAGCGCGGCCAGCACGATCAGGAACGACATCTGTTACTCCTCGACATCCGCGACTCCTCGGCCAGCGCCGGTTGCAGTGCGGCGAGTATCGGCAGCGCCGCGCCGGCCGTCCCACTGTACGAAGGTACGATGCCGCCCGCGCGGCCCACCGCCTAGTGTTCGCTTCAATCGGCGGCATCCGCCCGCCGCCAATGTCATACCCGGGAGGGGGAGACCCATGAAGCGCAAGCACCTGAGCCTGGCCATCGGCTGTGTCCTGTTGTCGTCCGTGCCGGTGGCATGGGCGCAGGACGCTTCGCCGGCCGCCAGCACGCCAGCCACCAATGCCACCACGCTCGATTCGGTCAAGGTGACCGCGCGCAAGCGCGAGGAGACCCTGCAGGACGTGCCGGTCGCGGTCACCGCGTTCACCCCGGAGACGCTGGACAAGCTCAACATCAAGGACCTCGGCGACCTCGACGCGCAGGTGCCGAACCTGACCGTGTACGCGGCGCGCGGCTCCACCAGCACCGTCACCGCCTACATCCGCGGCGTGGGCCAGGCCGATCCGCTGTGGGGCGTGGATCCGGGCGTGGGCATCTACCTGGACGACGTCTACATCGCCCGCCCGCAGGGCGCGCTGCTGGACGTGTTCGACGTGGAGCGCATCGAAGTGCTGCGCGGCCCGCAGGGCACGCTGTACGGCAAAAACACCATCGGCGGCGCGATCAAGTACATCTCGCGCGGCCTGCCGCAGGAAACCACCGGCTTCGCCTCGGTCACCGTGGGCAACTACAACCAGCTGGACGTCAAGGCCGCGCTGGGCGGTGAAATCGGTGGCAAGGACAGCGGCCTGCGCGCCCGCGTGGCCGTGGCCAGCATGAACCGCGACGGCTTCGGCGAGAACACGCACACCGGCCAGGAAGTCAGCGACAAGGAGATCAACGCGATCCGTGCGCAGCTGGGTGCCTACTCGGAAGACGACTTCGACGTGCAGTTCGCCTTCGACTACATGGACGACCAGTCCGGCGTGCGTGGCGCGAAGATGCTGGCGCCGAACCCGCTGGCGCCGGCGTACCCGCCGACCAGCGACCGCTACGACATCCGCAGCGGCATGAAGAACATCAACGACACCGAGATGAAGGGCGCCTCGGTGACCGTCAACTGGCGTCCGAACGACGACTGGGCGTTCAAGTACGTGGCGGCCAAGCGCGAGTCGGATACCGAGACCAACATCGACTTCGACACCACGCCGCTGCCGCTGGTGGACGTGCGTGCGTTCTACAGCGACAGCCAGGTCAGCCAGGAACTGCAGGCCAACTACGACGGCGGCGGTCGCGCGCGCGGCGTGATGGGCCTGTACTGGTTCAACGGCGACGCCGGCGGCCAGGTGCTGAATTACTTCTGGAACCCGCTGCTGGCCACCGGCCTGACCAATCCGCTGTTCGGCGACACCCAGGGCGTGGTCAACACCAAGAGCATCGCGCTGTACGCGGACTGGACCTTCGACCTGACCGATCGGCTGAAGCTGGACGTCGGCGCGCGCTACACCGACGAAGACAAGCATGCCATCGCGCTGAACCGCTTCTACACCAACAACCAGTACGAGACGTCGTGGGGCACGGCGGCGAACTTCAACAAGACGGTCAACTTCAAGAACGTTTCGCCGAAGGTGTCGCTGGACTTCCAGATCACCCCGGACATCATGGTCTACGGCCTGGCCTCGCGCGGCTTCAAGTCGGGCGGCTACAACATCCGCGCCAACACCACCGCGGTGCCGCGCTCGGGCGAACCGTTCGATGACGAGTCGGTCGACAGCTTCGAGGTCGGCAGCAAGATGTCGTTCCTCGACCAGCGCCTGTTCCTGAACCTGTCGGCATTCCACAACAAGTACGAGGACATCCAGCTCTCGGTGTTCACCTCGTACACGATGCCGAACGGCTCGCCGAGCTTCTTCGGCGACTTCACCAACGCCGGCAAGGGCACCGTGAACGGCGTGGAAGTCGAGTACCAGTTCCTGCCGACCGCCAATTGGCTGATCAGCGGCAACCTGGCCTGGCTGGACGCGAAGTACGACGAGTTCTTCACCAGCGGCGTCAATGTGGCCGACAGCCAGTACTTCACCAATGCGCCGGAGTTCTCGGGTGCCATCAACGTGGAGTACCGCACCGACCTGGCCAATGGCGGCAACCTGTCCGCGCGCGTGGGCTACTCCTACCAGTCGGAAGTGTGGCCGACCACCGACCTGAGCCCGCTGATCAAGCAGGAAGGCTACGGCCTGGTGAACGCTGGCGTGATCTGGAAGCTCGATGACGCGTGGAGCCTGTCGCTGCAGGGCACCAACCTGGCCGACGAGGAGTACCGCACCACCGGCTACAACATCGCCGCCTACGGTGTGCTGACCGGCTTCTACGGTCCGCCGCGCCAGTACACCCTGACCGCGCGCTACGACTTCTGACAGCGCACGGATTCCACCCTGGGGATGCAACGGCGGCGGGCGAAAGCCCGCCGTCGCTGCGTTATGCTGCCGCGATGTCGATGCGCGCGTGTGACCACCGGGGGACGTACGGATGCTGAGCGTCGGCATGGTGGTGCTGGCGGGCCTGCTCTGGCTGGGCGTGCTGTTCGGCTCTGCCCTGTACGCCGAACGCCATCCGCGCGTGCTCGCGGTGCAGTGGCCTTACATCTACGCGCTGTCGCTGGCGGTGTACTGCACCTCGTGGACCTTCTTCGGTACGGTGACCCAGGCCGCACGTTATGGCTGGCCGCTGCCGCCCACCTTCGTCGGCACCATCCTGCTGTACGCGTTCGGCGCCTTCCTGCTGGTGCGGCTGGTGCGCATGGCACGCGAGTCCAACGCGACCTCGCTGGCCGACCTGATCGCCACGCGGCTGGGCAAGGACGGCTGGCTGGCCGCCACCATCACCCTCGTCGCGGCGCTGGGCCTGATTCCCTACATCGCGCTGCAGTTGAAAGCGGTCGCGATGAGCTTCGCGCTGCTGACGCGTTCGCCCGGCAACGACGCGTTGCCGGCGTGGCAGGACAGTGCGCTGTATGTCGCGCTGGCGATGGCGGTGTTCGCGATGCTGTTCGGCACGCGGCGCGCCAGCGCGGTGGAGCACAACCGTGGGCTGGTGCTGGCGATGGCGTTCGAATCGCTGTTCAAGCTGGCGGCGATGCTGGCGCTCGGCGTGTTCGTCTGGTGGGGCCTGCCCGAACTGCCCGAAGTGCCGCCGGTGCAGGCGCCGCCGTCGACCACGTACGGCTTCCTGCCCCTGGTCGCGCTGGGCGTGCTGGCGATGTTCACCCTGCCGCACCAGGTGCACGTGGGCGTGGTCGAATGCCGCGATGAGCGCCACGTGCGCACCGCGCGCTGGCTGTTCCCGCTGTACATGGTGCTGATGGCCGCGCCGTTGCTGCCGCTCGCCCGCGCCGGTGGCGCGATGTTCGGCGATGCGGTGCCCTCCGATCTCTACGTACTGGCGCTGCCGCTGTCGCAGGGGCATCAGGGCTTGGCGCTGCTGGCCTTTCTCGGCGGGCTGAGCGCAGCGACCGGCATGGTGGTGGTGAGCACGCTGACGCTGAGCCTGATGATCGGCAATCACTGGCTGGCGCCGGGCCTGCTGCGCGGTGGCTGGTTGCGCGGTACGGGTGGCGACCTGCGCGGCGCGGTGCTGGCGCAGCGGCGCATCGGCATCGTCGCGGTGATGCTGCTGGCGTGGGCCTACAGCCGGCTGGTCGCAGGCAACGATGCGCTGGCCGACGTGGGCGCGGTGTCGTTCTCGGCCCTCGCCACACTCGCACCCGCGCTGGGCTTCGCGATCTGGCGCCCGCAGACGCCGCCGCGCGCGGTGATCGCTGGCATCGTGGTCGGTTTCCTGATCTGGGGCTGGCTGTTGCTGCTGCCGGTGACGATGGATGCGCGCGGGCTGGCGCCAGCGTGGCTGCAGGAGGGGCCGTTCGGCATCGCGGGGCTGTCGCCCGACGGCTTCTTCGGCCTGACCGGCTGGAGCCGGCTGGGGCGCGCGGTGGGCGTGAGCCTGTTCTGCGGCACGGCGGTGACCCTGCTGGTGATGGGCTGGCGCGGCAGCGCGCCGCGCCGCGCCGACAGTCGCGGCTTCGACAGCAAGACCCTGCGCGATGCGGGCCGCCGGTTCCTGCCGCGCGAACGCGTCGAGGAACTGCTCGCCGACGCGCCGCGCACCGGCCCCGTGCCGGGTGTGATCGAAGCGAGACTGGAACGCGAACTGTCCGCCGTGCTCGGCTCGGCGTCGGCGCGCCTGCTGCTCGATGCGGCGCGCCGCGAAAGCGGCGACCTCGATACGGTGGCCGCCATCGTCGGCGAAGTGTCGCAGGACCTGCGCTTCAACCAGCAGGTGCTGGAGGCCGCGCTGCAGAACATGAGCCAGGGCATCAGCGTGATCGATCGCGAGCAGCGGCTGGTGGCGTGGAACCGGCGCTACCGGGAAATGTTCGGCTTTCCCGCCGAACTGCTGCAGGTCGGGCGCCCGATCGCGGAGCTGACGCGTTGGGCGCTGGCGCGCATGCCGCAGCGCGGGCAGGACGAACGCGCGCTGGAGCGCCGGCTGGCCTTCATGCGTGCCGGCACGCCGCACCTCACCGAGCGCGTGTTCCCGGACGGCAGCATCGTCGAGATCCGTGGCAACCCGATGCCGGGCGGCGGCTTCGTGGCCACCTACACGGACGTGTCCGCTTCGCGCCAGGCCGAACGCCAGCTCAAGCAGGCGAACGAGACGCTGGAGCAGCGCGTCGCCGAACGCACCGCACTGCTCGAGACCGCCAAGCGCGAGGCCGAGCACGCGAACGATGCGAAGAGCCGCTTCCTGACCGCGATCGGCCACGACCTGCTGCAGCCGCTGCACGCGGCGCAGCTGTTCACCGATGCGCTGTCGCAGCAACTGCCGGAAGCGCGCCAGCGCGACACGGCATTGCAGGTGCGCGGCGCACTGGATTCCACCACCGACTTGCTGACCGGCCTGCTGGACATGTCGCGTCTGGAGGCGGGCGGCCTGCTGCCGGAGCCGCGCGACTTTCCGTTGATGGAGGTGCTCGAACCGCTGGCATCGGAGTTCCGCGTGCTGGCGCACGAGCGCGGGCTCTCGTTCGACATCGTGCCCACGCGTGCTTGGGTGCATACGGACCCGCAACTGCTGCGCCGCATCCTGCAGAACTTCCTCGCCAACGCGGTGCGCTACACGGCACGCGGTGGCGTGTTGCTGGGCGTGCGTCGTCACGGCGACCGCCTGCGCGTCGAAGTCTGGGACAGCGGGCCCGGCATTGCCGAAGCGGAACAGCAGCGGATCTTCGAGGAATTCCGTCGCGGCGACGATGTGCCCGGGCAGGGCCTGGGCCTGGGGCTGTCGATCGCCGACCGCATCGCGGTGCTGCTGGACGCGCCGCTGTCGTTGCGGAGCCGCTTGGGGCAGGGCGCCGTGTTCGCGGTGGACCTGGTGCGGGTGGTGGCACCAGCGCCTGCGCCCGTGTCGATCGGCAAGCCGGGCCTCGCAGGCCGCCATGTGCTGGCCGTCGACAACGATCCTGCGGCGCTGTCGGCGCTGCAGCAGGTGTTGGAAGGGTGGGGATGCAGCGTGGCCGCCGCGGGAGGGCGCGCAGGTGCGGACGCGGCATTGCGAGCGCGACCGGCGGACCTGTGGCTGTTCGACTACCACCTGGACGATGGCGATACCGGCGTGGCGCTGGCCGACGGCCTGCGTGCCACCCACGGCAGCCGTCCGTGCCTGATCCTCACCGCCGACCAGACCGACGCCGTGCGCCGTGCCGTCCGCGACGCCGATCTGCCGCTGCTGGCCAAGCCGGTGCGCCCGCTGGCGCTGAAGTCGGTGCTCGACCGGCTGCTGGCGGCGCGTACGTCCGCTGCCGTGGGAGCGACGTAAGTCGCGATACGAGCACACGACGGCGTCATCGCGCCTTGCGTCGCCCCCACGACCGCCAACGTTAGAATGCGCGCCTGGATCCAGGAGCCCGTGCATGCCCTACACGCCCATCGTCGCCACCCTCGGCTACGTGCTGTCGCCCGACCGTTCGCAGGTGCTGCTGATCCATCGCAATGCGCGCCCGAACGACCAGCATCTGGGCAAGTACAACGGGCTGGGCGGCAAGATCGAACGGGACGAGGACGTGGTGGCGGGCATGCGCCGCGAGATCCACGAAGAAGCCGGTATCGACTGCGACACGATGACGCTGCGCGGCACGATCAGCTGGCCGGGCTTCGGCAAGCATGGCGAGGACTGGCTGGGCTTCGTCTTCCTGATCACGACGTACAGTGGCACGCCGTTCGAGCGCAATCCGGAAGGCACGCTGGAATGGGTGCCAGTGGAGAAGATCATGGACCTGCCGTTGTGGGACGGTGACCGCCACTTCCTGCCACTGGTGTTCGACGACGACCCGCGCGGCTTCCACGGCGTCATGCCGTACCACGAGGGCCGCATGGTCTCGTGGGACTACTCGCGCATCTGAGCGGCCCCGCGCCCGTTTCTATTGTAGGAGCGACGTAAGTCGCGACCGGAATGCCGATCGATCATTGCGCGTCGTATCAGCAGGATGGCCATGGATCAGGCTTCTGTTGGCCCGTGGCGTCCATGGAGCAACGGAGCCCAAGGTCCACGGTCGCGACTTACGTCGCTCCCAAAAAGAGCGGTGTGTGTTCCACGGGGTACGCTTGTCCACATGCCGTGTGGATCGGCGTTGGGAAAGCATGTGGATAACCGCGCGGCCGCCTTGCGCCGCAAGCTTGTCAAGGTGTGTGGCGAAAGTTTGACCAGTGCGTGACGGTCGGGTTCCAGGGTTGTCCACACCGCATGTGGATGGTCTGTCGACCAACATGTGGATAAGCGTCAACGCGCGTTGCGGCACAACGCTGTCAAGGTGCGTGGCGAAATTATGATCACTGCGTCCGGCGCGTGATCCACGCCAGGTTCCACGTCATGACGCCGTCTGCGGGAACCGCGTGGAACCTCAGCCTTCGATCTGCCGTGCCGGGTCGGCCAGTTCCAGTTCGCGCAGCACCACGCCGGCCTGGGTGCGGTTGCGCACGCCGAGGCGATCGAAGATGGCGGAGAGGTGCGCCTTCACGGTGCGCTCCTGCACGTCCAGGCGGTCGGCGATCTGCTTGTTCAACAGACCCTGCGCCACCAGGGTCAGTACGCGGAACTGCTGCGGCGACAGGCTGGCGAGGCGGCCTGCCAGTTCGGTGTCGTGTTCGGACGACTGCGCGCGTGCGACCGCGCCGCGTAGCGACGCGGGCAACCACTGCTCGCAGGCCAGCACGCTGCGGATCGCGTCGCGCAGTTCGTCCAGGCCGGAACTCTTCGGCAGATAGCCCGCGGCGCCATGGTCCAGGGCGCGGCGGACCACGCGCGGGTCGTCGTTCGCCGACACCACCACGACCGCCACTGCCGGAAACTGCGCGCGGATCGCCGCCAGCCCGGCAAGGCCGTGGTTGCCCGGCATGTGCAGGTCCAGCAGCACCAGGTCGATGTCGTCGTGCGCCTCCAGCACGGCCAGTACACCGTCCAGCGATTCGGCCTCGCGCACGGACAGCTGCGCCACGGCGTCCGCGGCGGCGCCACGCAGGGCCGCGCGGAACAGCGGGTGGTCGTCGGCGATCAGCAGGTTGGGCATGCGGTGCGGCTTACTGCACGGTCCAGCCGCCGTCCACCACGATCGTCTGGCCGGTGATGTTGCGGGCGGCGGGCGAGGTGAGGAAGGCGGTGATGCCGGCCAGTTCGTCCAGGCCGATGAACACGCCCTTCGGCATCGGCTTCAGCATCACCTGGCTGACCACGTCGGCCTCGGAGATGCCACGCGTGCGCGCCTGGTCGGCGATCTGCTTGTCCACCAGCGGCGTCTTCACGTAGCTGGGGCAGACGGTGTTGATGGTGATGTCGGTGTCGGCCGTTTCCAGCGCCAGCACCTTGGAAAACCCGACCAGGCCGTGCTTGGCTGCCACATACGCGCTCTTGTACGGGCTGGCGACCAGCGCATGAATGCTGCCGATGTTGACGATGCGGCCGAAGCCGCGCTCGCGCATGCCGGGGAGCACGGTGCGGGTCAGGCGCGCCACGCCGACCAGCATCACCTGTACGAGGAAATCCCACTTCTCGATGGGGAACTCTTCCAGCGGCGATACGTGCTGCAGCCCGGCGTTGTTGACCAGCACGTCGATGGGGCGCGAGATCGCGGCGAGCGCGGCATCGATGCTGTCCTGCGAGGTGACGTCCAGCGCGACCGCTTCGGCCGAACCACCGTCGGACCGGATCTGCGCCGCGACCGCCTCCGCGGCCTCGAGGTTGAGGTCGCTGACGACGACGTGGCGGCCGGCTTCCGCCAGCTGCGCGGCGATGCCGGCGCCGATGCCGCTGGCCGCGCCGGTGATGAGGAGGGTGTGGGTCTTCTGCATGGGGGCTCCTGCGTGCTGCGGCTAGGGTAGCAGGCAGGCAGGATCCGTTCGTGGTACCAAAGTACGATGACGGCGCTTCCCGCGCAGGGTAGTTTCGTGGCACTGACCGGAACCCTGGACGCTTTCCACGCATGAACGCGAACACGCGCATTTCCTGCGGCCTGTTGCTCGGCGCGGCCCTGGCCGCCTGCAGCAGCGCGCCGCCCAAGCCCGAGGCCGTGGCCCACATGATCCAGCCCCAGCGCATCACCGAACACCGTGGCGGCGATGACCTGCTCACCGCAGGCCTGGGCCTGGACGGCCTGCGCGCGATGGCCGCACCCGCGTTCGCCGATCCGGCGCATCCGACGGCGGCCGAACTGCGCCGCCGCGCGATCTGGGCGAACTGGCGCGGCATCGCCGACCTGTCGCTCACCGGCGGCTACGGCCAGGCCTACGGCAGCGTGGCGCCGGTGCCCGGCCGCGAGTATTCGGCGCTGGCGAACGTCCCCGGTGCGACGCAACCGCACCGCGTGCTGGTGCAGGTGCCGGACAACTTCGATGCCACGAAGCGTTGCATCGTGGTCACCGCGTCGTCGGGCTCGCGGGGTGTCTACGGCGCCATCGCGGTCGCCGCCCCGTGGGGCCTGCCGAAAGGCTGCGCGATCGCCTACACCGACAAGGGCGCAGGCACGGATTATTTCGATCTCGACGCGCAGCAGGGCGCGCGGGAGGACGGCACCGTGGGCGCGCTGGGCACCGATGCGCTGGCCTTCGTGCCCGACGCGCCGGTCGGTGCCAGTGGCGTGGCGGTGAAGCACGCGCATTCCAAGGACAACCCGGAGGCGGACTGGGGCCGCCACGTGAAGCAGGCCGCCGAGTTCGCGCTGGCCGCGCTGGACCAGGCGTTCCCGCAGGCGGCGCCGTTCCGTTTCGACAACACGCGCGTCATCGCGGTCGGCATCTCCAACGGCGGCGGTGCGGTACTGCGCGCCAGCGAAGAAGAGGGTGGTTGGTTGGATGCCGTGGTCGCGGGCGAACCGAACATCCTGGCGGCCGATGCGCCGGGTGCGCGTTCGCTGTACGACTACACCACCGAAGCCGCGCTGCTGATGCCGTGCGCGCTGCTCGACCTGCCTGCGGAATCGCTGCCGCAGCCGCCGCTGCGCGCGCAGGTGGAGCCGCTGTGGACGGCACGCTGCGCCACGCTCAAGGCCGCGGGCCTGGTCACCGGTGCCGATGCGAAGGCGCAGGCGGCTTCGGCCCGCGCGCAGTTGAAGGCGAACGGCTGGACGGACGAAGCGCTCGTGGCCGGTGCGCTGAGCGTCGGCTTCGACCTGTGGCGCGCGGTTGCGGTCACCTACGCTTCGGCCTACGGCCGCTATGGCGTGGGCGAGCATCCGTGCGGTTATGCATTCTCTGCGCAGAACCCGGACTTCAGTGCGCGAGCGGCCAGTGCCGCCGAACGCACGGCGTGGTGGTCCGACGGCAGCGGGATTCCGCCGGGTGCGGGCGTGGGCATCGTGGACACGAAGCTGGCGCCACCGGACTTCACCCTGCCGGGCCTGCAGTGCCTGCGTGCGTTGCAGACCGGCGACAGTGATGACGCGCGCCGCGTGCAGGCCGGCATCGCGCAGACCGCCGCGCGTTTCCCGCGTACGCGGCGGCCGGTGGTGGTGATCCATGGGCTGGACGACGGGCTGGTCCCGCCGGCGTTCTCGAGCGCGCCGTACGTACAGGCCGCACGCATCGCCAATCCGGACGTGCGCTACTGGCAGGTGCGCAATGCGCAGCATTTCGACGGCTTCCTCGCGCTGCCCGCGTACGGCGCGCGTTACGTGCCGGTGCTGCCGTACGTCTATGCCGCACTGGACCAGGTCAGTGCCACCCTGGACGGCAGCCGCGAACTGCCGGCCAATGCGCTGATCAACGCAAAGCCGCGCGGGACAGGCAGCGTCGAGGCGAGCCAGTTCGCGATCCCGCGGTAAGACGTTTCTGTAGGAGCGACGTGAGTCGCGACCGCGGCAACTGAGCAGCCAGGATTCCTTGTCTGGCCAATCCACCCGGACTGGCCAGGTCTACGGTCGCGACTTACGTCGCTCCTACAGGGAGCCGCGCCCCCCACGACGGGTTCACCCGGTTCGGCTTACCCTGTAGGCCGTTCCTGGTCACGCGTGCCGCCATGTCCCGACACTTCTCGATGATCCGCGACTTCCAGCTGGCCGACTGGTTCACGCTGGGCAATGCCTTCTGCGGCACCGGCGCCATCTTCGCTGCGATGCGCTTCCTGCAGGAGGGCATCCTGCGCGACCTGATGATCGGCATGGCGCTGATCCCGCTGGCCTTCATCTTCGACGCCCTCGACGGCCGCGTCGCCCGCTGGCGCAACCAGGCCTCAGTGCTGGGGCGCGAACTCGACTCGCTGGCGGACGTGATCTCGTTCGGCGTGGCGCCGGCGGCGCTGGCCTACGCCTGCGGCATGCAGGGCGGCTGGGACTGGCTGGTGCTGTCGTACTTCGTCGCCTGCGGCGTCAGCCGCCTGGCGCGCTACAACGTCACGGCCGAGTCGCTGGCCGGGGGCGGCGACAAGGTGAAGTACTTCGAAGGCACGCCGATCCCGACCAGCCTGCTGCTCGTGGTGCTGCTGGCCATCGCGGCCTATCTCGGCCATGTGGGTCCGCAGCTGTGGCTGGGCGCGGTGAAGCTCGGCCCCTGGCTGCTGCATCCGCTGGTGTTGCTGTACGCCATCTCCGGCACCTTGATGATCAGCAAGACCCTGCACATCCCGAAGCCCTGAGCCATCAGGTGAAGGCGCGTCATGCATGCGTCGCCGGCCGCGGCTAGAATCGGCCGGGAAGGGAGGGCACATGGCAACAAACGTTCCACCGTGGCCGGGCGATTTCGAATCGGTGGCCCAGCAGTACTGGAGCCTGTGGGGCGATGCCCTGCGGCAGGCCGGCGCAACGCCGACGATGGCCATGCCCGGCGCGGCCCCCGGCTGGCAGCAGACCGTCGACTGGTGGTCGAAACTCGTGCCAGGCGGCCAACCCCAGGTCCACGACGTGGTGGGCCGCTTCCAGCAGCAGGCCAGCCAGTGGTTCGGCCAGATGCAGCAGGTCGCCGCGCAGTTCACCGGCCGCGACCATGACGCCACCGACATCGGACGCGCCTGGCGTTCCGCGCTCGGTATGGCCGAGCCCACGCCTGCCCAGAATCCGTTCGCCGACATCTTCCGCAGCATGCAGGGTGGTGCGCATGGGATGGATGGATGGATGCAGCAGGTGCGACCGTGGCTGGACAGCCTGCAGCGGGACGGGGACCGCTGGATGCACCTGCCCACCTTCGGCCTGTCGCGTGAGCACCAGGAGCGTTGGCAGCTGCTCGCGCAGGCGTACCAGGATTACCAGCGTCAGGTCGGCGCGTACGACCAGCTGATGCTGCAGGTGGCGCAGGACGCCTTCGTGCGTTTCGAACGCAAGCTCGAGGAACACGCCGAGCCGGGTCGCCAGCTGCAGAACGCACGTGCGCTGTTCGACTTGTGGATCGATGCGGCCGAAGAAGCCTATGCCGTCGTCGCGATGTCGGACGACTTCCGCCATGTCTACGGTGGACTCGCGAACGCGCAAGCGCGCCTGCGGTTGGGCGTGCAGCGTGAAGTCGAGCAGGTATGCAGTCTGTTCGGCATGCCGACGCGCACCGAAGTCGACTCCGCGCATCGCAAGATCGTCGAACTGGAGCGCGCGTTGCGCAAGCTGACGCGTGCGCAGGCGGCACCTGTTCGACGCGCTCCGGCGCCGCGTGCCGCGACGCCTGCGGAACCGCCGGTCGTCGCGGAGGCGCCGCGGCTGTCCGAGCCCGTCGCAGCAAAACCGAAAGCGGCAAAGAAGCGCGCACCGGTCCGCCGCACATCGGCGGCAGCACCGAAGGCAGCGCCCAAGCCGCGTGCAGCGGCCAAGAAGAAGGGAGCGAAGAAGGTTGCTCGGCGGACCGTTGCGGCGGCGGTATCAGTGGCCAGCAAACGGGAACCCGTAGCTGCGGCGACCCGGGTCGTCGCGAAAAAGCCTGCCAAGGTGAAGAAGGCCGCCACCAAGGCGGTGCCGAAGAAGTCGCCTGTACGGAAAGCGCATAAGAAGACGGTGGTCCCTCCTGTGAAAGCGACGTCGGTCGTCTCGATGAAGGACTGGGTGGCGCGCAATGCCACGCGCGCCGCGACCACCGAGGCGCCCAAGGCCGCCAAGAAGACGAAGCGGGGTAAAGCCAAGTGAACGGACCGCTCAACTTCACCGCCGAAGCGCTGGCCCAGGAGGCCACTACGCTGACGCAGAAGCTCTCCGCCGGCCTGCATACGCTGCCGGAAGTGGAGGACGTCCACTATGGCGCCACCCAGAAGCAGGAAGTCTGGCGCGACGGCAAGGTCGTGCTGTACCGCTTTATCGGCGAGAAGGCGCCAACGGCGAAGATCCCGCTGCTGATCGTCTACGCGCTGGTCAACCGGCCGTACATGGTCGACCTGCAGCACGACCGCTCGCTGGTGAAGGGCCTGCTGGCACAGGGTGAGGATGTCTACGTCATCGACTGGGGATACCCGGACCGGTCGGACCGCTTCCTCGAGCTCGACGACTACATCAACCGCTTCATCGATGGCGCGGTCGACCACCTGCGCGACAGCAGCGGCCGCGATGCGGTCAACGTGCTGGGCATCTGCCAGGGCGGCGCATTCTCGCTGTGCTACGCCTCGCTGCACCCCGAGAAGGTCAAGAACCTCATCACCATGGTCACGCCTGTGGATTTCCACACCGCGGACAACATGCTGTCGCACTGGACGCGCGAGCTGGACGTGGACCTGTTCGTGGAGGCGCTGGGCAACGTGCCCGCCGACATGATGAACGCGTGCTACCTGATGCTGAAGCCGTTCCGGCTGAACCTGCAGAAGTACGTGGGCCTGGTCGACATCCTCGACGACAAGCGCGCCATCGAGGACTTCCTGCGGATGGAGAAGTGGATCTTCGACTCGCCGGACCTGGCGGGCGAGGCATTCAAGCAGTTCATCACCCAGTTCTATCAGCGCAACGGCTTCATCAAGGGTGGCATCCAGATCGGCGGCGAAGCGGTCGACCTGGGCTTCGTCGACATGCCGGTGCTGAACATCTACGCCGAACAGGACCACCTGGTGCCGCCCGATGCCTCGCGCGCGCTGAAGGACGTCGTCGGCACGGCCGATTACACCGAGCTGAGCTTCAAGGGCGGCCACATCGGCATCTATGTCTCCAGTCGCGCCCAGCGGGAAGTGCCGACGGCCATCCACCACTGGCTGGGCCAGCGCGCACGATGAGGACGCCGGTGAGGCGCTGGACGGTCCTGTGCGCGCTGCTGCTCCCGCTTGCAGCGCAGGCCGCGCCTTCGCCGGCGGCGAAGCGCGAGATCCAGACGCTGATGGATGCGCTTTCGGCGTCGTCGTGCGAGTTCCAGCGCAACGGCACGTGGCACGACCGCGACGAGGCGCGCAAGCACCTGCAGCGCAAGTACGACTACCTGCTGAAGCGTGGTCTGGCCGATACCGCCGAACAGTTCATCGAACGCGCCGCCAGCGAGAGCAGCATCAGTGGACGTGCCTACCAGGTGCGTTGTCCGGGACAAGCGGTCCAGCCCGCCGCCGCCTGGTTCAAGGCGAAGCTGGATGCGCTGCGCGGTTCAGCCGCGCCGGCGCGTTGACGCGCTAGACTGCCCACGGACAACCGTGGGGAGTTGGCGATGAGTACCGCATCCAAGCCGTTTGCCAGGTCGTTGAACGACCGCATGATCGCGGGCGTGATGGGCGGCATCGCCCATCGCTTCGGGTGGGGCTCGACGCTGCTGCGGGTGATCTTCGTGATCGTCTCGATCGCATCGGCCGCGTTCCCGGGCATCCTCGTCTACCTGATCCTCTGGCTCTTGATGCCGAACGAGCAGGACTGACCCATGTCGCCGGCGGGGCTCTGGGTCGCGCGCGTGCTCGGCGTCGTGTGGGCGGTGCCCAACACCCTGATCGGCGTGGTCGCCGGCATGGCCGGCATGGCGTTCGGTGCGCGCGTGGAATGGAGTCGCCGCGACTTCGCGCTGGTGTTCCATCGTTGGCCCTGGGGTCCGGGCGGCGCGATCACCTTCGGCAACAGCATCCTGCATACCGGCGATACGCTGGAATCGGAATGCATCACGTACGAACACCGCGCCGGCCGCACGCAGCATCCGCGGATCCGCCTGGGCGACCACGAACGTGCGCACGTCTACCAGTACATGGTGCTGGGCCCGTTGTTCCTGCCGGTCTACCTGCTGTTCGGCGGCGTCAGCGTGCGCAATCCGTTCGAGCGCGCCGCCGACCGCTATGCGTTGACGGGCAAGGGCTGGTGGCCAGGCTGACCGACGAACGGCGCATGGTCTTTCACCGTCCCCACACACGGACGCGCGTAGCGTAAACATCGTCCGATACCCGCAGAGAATCCGTTCAATGCGGATCGGCAAGGAGGGCCCAGCCACCCGGGATACACCCGACGTGACTGGGCCTTCTCATGTGCATCATCCGCTGCGCGTGGTGCGCTTCTTCGCGGTCTTGCCTGCGGTCTTCTTCGTCGCTGTCTTCGCGGTTTTCCGGACGACCTTCTTCTTGGTCGCCTTCGCTGCGCTCTTCTTCGTGGCCTTGCGGCCCGCGCCGGCCAGCTTGCCGCCACCATCCTGCTTGTTGACGGTGGCCCATGCGATGCGTTCGGCGACCTTGCGCGGCCGGCCCTGCGCCATCTCGCTGTCCTCGATGTGTTCGGCCTGGCGCTTCTGCTTGTCCGTATACGCCGATTTGTCTCCACGCGGCATGACACGTCTCCTGCCGGAACCTTCGCTCAGCCTGCCGCCTTCACGATGATGGCGATGTCGAGGCCATACGTTCAGCGCAACCGCTCGAACGAGAACAGCGGCCACAACGGATGGCGCCGCCGCCGCAGGCGGGCGCTCAGCAGGTCGGCACCCAGCACGCTGTAGGTGATGCCATTGCCACCGTAGGCCATCGCGAAGTGGACGCGGGGTCCCCATTGCGGGTGCGCGCCGAAGAAGGGCAGGCCGTCGTCGGTTTCCGCGAACGTGCCCGCCCAGGAAAACGCGGGCGTGATCTCCAGGCCCGGGAACAGCCGGTGCAGCCGCTTCACCAGCGTGCGCGCTTTCTTCTGCACGCGTGCATCGCGTCGCGCCGGGATATCCACAGTGTCGTCCTCGCCGCCCAGCAGCAGGCGGCCATCGGCGGTGCTGCGCGCGTACAGGTAGGGGCGCGCGGTTTCCCACAGCAGCGTGTCCTGCAGGAAGCCCAGGCGCCCGGCGGGTAGGGGATCGGTGATCAGGGCATAGCTGCTGCGGTTGCGCGCCACCCTGGGTCGCAGCCAGTGCTGGCTTGCGTAGCCGGCGGCCAGTACGACATGTGCGGCGCGCACGCACGCCCCGGAACCGGTGCGCAACGCGACGCCGCGCGCGGTCGCCTTCAGGTCGACCACGCACGTGCGGTCGAAGACACCGAGGCCCTGGCGGCGCAGGCGGTCCAGGAGACGATGCGTCAATCGATACGGGTCCACGCGCGCAGCCTGCGTGCTGAGCAGGGCGGCAGGCGCGTCGAAGCCGTAGTCTTCGCGGATCCGCGGGGTGTCCAGCAGTGACACGTCGAGACCGTGCCGTCGCCGCGCGTCGTACTCGTCCTTCATCGCCCGCACATCGCGGCGACGGCTTGCGTAGTACAGGCTGTTCGCGCGCGCGAACTCCACATCGCGCCACGGCGATGCGATTTCCCGCAGTCGTTCAATGGCCTCCGCGCAGGCGCGATAGGCGAGGGCGGCGTCCGCCTCGTCATAGCGCCGTGCCAGGTCCACCAGATGGGTGTCGATCTCGTACTGCAGCAGGGCGGTGCTGGCGGCCGTGCTGCCCCAGCCGATGTCGCGCTGCTCCAGTACGGCGACATCGAATCCATCCGCCGCCAACCGGTCCGCGATCAACGCGCCGGTGATACCGCCGCCCACGATGGCCACGTCGCAGCGATGGTCGGCCTGCAGCGCCGGGAACGCGCGCATCAGCCCGTTCTTGATGGCCCAGTAGGGGTAGCCGCTCTTGAGATCCATGCCGTACCTGGACAACGCGATGCCCCATGCTGGCATCGCGATGTTCAGCCCCGGGTGAAGAGGGCGTGGAGCGACCGCTCGCTGTCAGCGCGGGAGCGTGCCCTGCAGGAACAGTTCGACGGCGGCCAGCGCCTGCGCCTCCAGCGTATCGACGTCGGGCAACTGGTTGCTGCCTGCGGCCAGTCGGACGATCTGGTCGCCGAACAGGCTCATGTAGAACTGCGCGGCGGCGGCCTTCGGCGAGGCCAGTTGCATGCGTCCGGCGGCCACCTGCTGTTCGAAGTATTCGGCCAGGGTGGCGCGGATGGAGGCGACGGCGTGGTCGAAGAACCAGTCGCGCAGCGCCGGGAACGACTGGCCCTCGCCGATGACGATGCGATAGACCACCTGCGAGTCCGTGCGTGCCATCACCTGGGCCATGCGGATGGCCACGCGGCGCAGCGCCTGTTCCGGCGGCAACTCGGTGAGGTTGAGGTCGCGCAGCAGGTGCGTGTGCATGTCGAGCCGGCGCTCGAGGATCGCGCTGGCCAGACCTTCCTTGTCGCCGAAGATCCGGTACAGCGTCGCCAGCGACCCGCCGGCGCGGGCGACGATCTCGCTGAGCCGCGCATGCTGGTAGCCCTTTTCGGCGAACACTTCAGTGGCCGCATCGAGGAATTTCTCGGCGCGGATTTCGCCGCGACGGCACAATTCGACCTGGGGACGCGGGCGAAGCGGTGATTCGCCGGCGGCGTGGGGGTCGCTGAAAACGTTTTCCAGATAATCGGAGGAAATGCTCACGGAAAGTTCCTGCGCGCCCGGTGGATGACCTTCCCGCAGCCTAGCAAAAGGGCGCGTGAGTGTGGCAATCACATGACACGGTTCGCAGCATCGGATGGGGGCTTTTCCGGCCGTCGTGAGGAGTACTACAGATAAGCGGTCAGCGCAGGGGTGTCCTGCCAGCGGTCGTGCGCGCCGTCGATGTAGGTGATCGGCGCAGCGGCCAGCTCTTCCGGCGTCGCGTCCTCGAGGCAACCCAGGTTCACGCCATAGATCCGCTCGCCGTCCGGTACGTTGTTGCCGATGCCGAAAGGGCGGACCCCGCAGGTCCGGCAGAAGTGGTGAGAGTTGCGTTGGGTGTTGAACCGGTACTCCACCAGCGCGTCGGCGCCGGCCAGCAGGCGGAACCGGTCCGGCGCGACGATGGCCGGCCAGAAGCGGTTGCGCCGGCAGACCGAGCAGTTGCACCGGTAGGTGGGCTGGGTGAGGTCGATGTCGGCCTGGAAGCGGACGGCGCCGCAATGGCAGCTGCCGGAATAGGTCTTCAGCATGCGGCCTCCCGTGCCGATATCGATCCCGGGGTGTAGGGGTTCCCCCGCTGTTCCCGGGGGCCGACCGGGAGAATACTGGACCCCAGCCCGCCGGAGCCATGCATGCTGAGGACCCTCGACGTTGCCGACCTGCGCCCCGGCATGTTCGTGCAGAAGCTGGTCGGCCCGTGGATGCAGCATCCGTTCTGGCGTACCTCCTTCCTGCTGGACGATGCGCGCCTGTCGGAGTTGCAGGACAGCGGCGTGGAGCAGGTGGTGGTGGACCTGTCGCGCAGCGAGGTCGATGCCGATCCGGATCTCGAGTCCGGCATGGGAGCCGCCGAGGCCGCGCCCGACGTGGCCGATGGACCCGCGCCAGAGGAAACCGGTGCCGAACGCCGCCGCGTGATCGTGGCCGATGGCGGCGTCAGCCTGGGCGCCGAACTGGCCCGCGCGCGCCGCATCTGCGATGACGGCCGCGAGGCCGTGGAGGCGATGTTCCGTGAAGTGCGGATGGGGCAGGGCGTCGACGCCCAGCACGTGTTGCCGCTGCTGGACGAGATCACCGGATCGGTCGACCGCCATCCCACCGCGCTGGTCAGCGTGGCGCGGCTGAAGGATGCCGACAGCTACACCTACCTGCACTCCGTCGCCGTGGGTGCGCTGATGGCGATGCTGGCGCGGCAACTGCAACTGCCCGAGGAGCAGGTACGCGAGGCCGCGCTAGGCGGCCTGCTGCACGACATGGGCAAGGCCTTGCTGCCGCAGGACGTGCTCAACAAACCCGGCAAGCTGACCGAAGAAGAGTTCGACATCGTCCGCCAGCACCCCGTGCACGGCGAACGCCTGCTGCGCGACGGGGGCATCACCCAGGAGGCGATCCTGCATATCGCCCGCCATCACCACGAGAAGGTCAACGGCGCGGGGTATCCACAGCGGTTGTCGGGCACCGAGCTGCCGCTGCTGACGCGGATGAGCGCGATCTGCGACGTCTACGACGCCATCACCTCCAACCGGCCTTACAAGGCCGGCTGGGATCCGGCCGAATCCCTGCGCCGCATGGCCGGCTGGCAGGGCCACTTCGACGACACGCTGTTGAAAGCCTTTGTGCGGAGCGTCGGCATCTATCCGATCGGGGCGCTGGTGCGGCTGTCCAGCGATCGCCTCGCCGTCGTGGTCGAACAGAACCCGGCGACCCTGCTGGCGCCGCGCGTCCGGGTGTTCTACTCGGCGAAGTCGCGCACCCATGTGCTCATGACCGACATCGACCTGGCCACCACCGGCGATCGCGAGCGCATCGTCGGCGTGGAGTCCCCCGCCACCTGGGGCTTCCGCGATCTCGAGAAGCTCTGGCTGCCCTGAGCCACTGTCTGGCGCCGGATGTCGATTCCCGGCGCTTCCGCGCGTCGCTGGAGCAGTTCCCATGCCCCAGGAGGCAGACCATGCGGTTCCTTTCGATGATCCGGGTCGACGAGACCACCGGCCAGCAACCCAGCGAACGCCTGATGACCGAGATGATGGCGCTGATCGGCGAGATGACCGCCGCCGGTGTGTTGCTCGATACCGCCGGGCTCACGCCGACCGTGCAGGGCGCCCGCATCCGGTCGCGCTTCGGCGAGGTCCGGGTGACCGACGGGCCCTTCACCGAGGCCAAGGAGGTCATCGGCGGCTACGCCATCCTCCGGGCCGATTCGCTGGAGGAGGCCATTGCGCACACCCGCCGCTTCCTGCAGGTGCACGGCGACGAATGGGACATCGAGTGCGAGGTGCGGCCGATCGAGGAGGCGCCCGACTGCGGCATGTCCGGCGGCTGAAGATGGCATCCCGCCGGTCAACTTCCGGCACGTGGACGCGGCGGATCCATGCGCCAGCATGGCCCGCCCGTCGCGTAATGCCCGTATGACCAGACAGGCCTGCAGGCCATCCACCCGAACACACGCGAAGGAACTCCGCATGTCATTGCTTTCCCTGGTCATGGCCGCGTCGGCTGCCACCACGCCGGCCCCCATGGCCGATGCCGCCACCCTGGCCGCGATCGAAGCCACCTGCCTGGATTATGTCGACGGCCAACTCGAGGGCGATCCCGCACGGGTCGCGCGCGCCCTGCACCCGGACCTGGCCAAGCGGTCGGTCATCGGCAACACGCCCGACGAGCGTCTCGGCCTGCGCCGGATGTCGAAGGACGAACTGGTGTCGCTGACCCGCCAGGGCGTGTTGAAAACGCCGAAGGAGCAGTGGAACCGCAGCTGCCGCGTGCTCGACGTCACCGCCGAAACCGCCGCCGTGCGTCTGGAGACGCCGTGGTTCGTCGACCACTTCCACATGGGGCGTTTCGACGGGCGCTGGATCATCGTCAACGCGCTGTGGCACAGCAAGCCACGCTGACACGCGCGGGTGTCACGCACGTTCGACGGCATCGCCTGCGGCGCGGCGGTACAGCGCCGCGGAGAACGTCCATAGGGCCATGTAGAGCCCGGTGAAGCCGGGCAGGAAGCCGGGCGATTCGCTGGTGTTCGCGATCATGCCCAGGATGCCGGCGCCCAGCTGCAGGGCCGCCATCACGACCAGCGTCTTTGCCATGCCATCGGCCTGCAGGCGGCTCAGACAGGCGCCGATGGCGCCCGCCAGCAGGACGCCGAAATAGGCGAGATTGACCGGGTGCTCCGGTTCGCCGACCACGCCGACCGCCAGGTTCGCCCATGCCAACAGGAAGGCCGCCGCCAATGCGATCACGCTGGCGGCGAGGTAGGCCGGTGCGCGCGCCGCGCGTGCCGCGAGCTCGAAGGCCACGCAGCCGGCAAGCAGCATGGCGCCGAACACGGCGAAGTCCGATCCCGTCCACACCACGTCGGGGGTGAAGCGCATCGCCACCCAGGGCGCCAGCAACAAGCTGATCGCGCCACCCCAGGCGAGCGGACGCAACCGTCGGATCCATCGGGTCGTGGTGGAAGGAAGCGGGATGCTCGCCATCGTCATGTTCCGTCAGCCTGCAGGAGTGCAGGCATAGCGTCCATGCCGGCGGTGGGCGGGCGAGGGGGACTGTGTGAAGCCAATGCGAAGTCGGCGTCTCAGGGCGCCTCGGCAGCGGGACGATGGCCGTAACTCAGCACGCGGGTGATCTGCCAGCGGCCGTCCTGTTCGCGCCAGACCATCGTGAAGTCGGCCATGCCGCCGCAGTCGCCGCCGCCGGTGGCGCAGAACGTGTGCTCACCCTGGGCGATCGCGCCGTAGCCGCGCACCGGATACACCTTCAGCGAGCCCGGCACCAGGCGGCGCTGGTACTTGCCGCACACGTTCTCACGGGTGCGGCCGATCATCTCGTCGCGCGTCCAGGTGACGCCGCCGTTGTCGTGGTAGAACTCCACGCCCGCATCGAAGTACTCGGCGTGGCGCGCGAGCTGCGCCGGATCGTCGCACTGGTTGAACGCATCGAACACCGCGCTGTCGAGCGTGGCGACGAGTTGGGTGAGCGCCTCCGGCGTCCGGTCGGGCGAGGGTGCGGCCGCGGTACGTCCTGCGAACACCAACAGCCCCAGGCCCAGCAGCACCGGCGCGAGCTTCTTGATCGGGGGATGCCCCGGCGTGCGCAGGGCACTCATGCCGGCGTGGCCGACGTGCGCGGGCCAGCGCCCAGCAGCCGCGCCGGCAGCATCAGCAGGGCATGCAGGAACGCGAACAGCGCGGAGAAGGTCACGCCGACCAGACGGAAGGGCAGCGACAGCAGAAAGACGACCGGCCACAGCACCAATACCAGCAGGGCCAGCGGCCAGCACAGCACGAGCAGGATGCACAAGGCGGCGAGCGCGACGAGGGTCTTCATGGAGGCTCCTTGGGGCGGGACACCGGCAACCGGCATGCGCCGATCCTGGCGCTCCGCCTCCCCGACGGACAACCGGTCCGCGACGAAACGCCCGGGTCGGCGACGGAGGCGGGCCCAGCCGGTCCGAATCGATGGCGCGAACCTGGCCGTGAGCCTCATCCGCGCATGCCGCACTGTCCGATCCCGACCACCCCACTCCCGTGCATCGCGTCCGTTCGCGTGGACACGATGCACGCGGAGCCCGGGACTAGCGATCCAGGAAGGCGACCAGTGCGGGGATCGTCTGCTCCGGTGCTTCTTCCATCAGCCAGTGACCGGATCCCGTGATGATCACGCCCTCGACGTGATCGTCCACCATCCGGCCCTGGTCGATCAGGAACTGGCCGCCGGCCTTCTCGCCCGAAAGTACCAGCATCGGCATCTGCAGTTTCGTCTGCGAGAAGCCCGCGAAGTCCCTGGCATCCTGCTCGAAACTGCGGAAGTACTCGAAGCCGGCGCGCATGCCGCCGGGCCGCGCGTATTCCTTCGCATAGAACTGGCGGTCCGCCTCCGGAATCGAATGCGTGCGATCGGCGGCGAAGTCGTTCCAGAAGTGCTCGAAGTAGGTGCGCTCGCGGCCGTCGACCAGCTTCAACGGGGTCTCGCCATAGAAGTGGAAATGCCACAGGTCGCGCAGCAGCCAGACCTTGGTCCAGTCGCCGACGCCGGGGATGAAGGCATCCATCAGCACGATGCTTTCCACCTCATCCGGGTACTGCGCGGCGTAGGCGTAGGCGACCATCAGGCCGATGTCGTGGCCGACGATCTTGACCTTGCGATAGCCGAGCGAGGCCACCAGCGCGTGGATGTCCTGCGCGAGCGTCTTCTTGTCGTAGCCGCCCTCCGGTTTGGACGATGAGCCCGCGCCGCGGAGGTCGGGCGCGATCACCACGTGACGGTCCGCCAGCTTCGGCATCAACGGGCGCCACATGTGGCTGGTTTCGGCGTAGCCATGGAGCAGCACGACAGGAGATTCCTTCCCCTGTCCCGCTTGCAGATAGTGGAGGGTGACGCCGTTGACGTTCGCGGCGTGGTCGTGGATGGCGCTGGAATCCGCCGCATGGGCGGGCAGGTGCATGGCGAGGATCACCAGCAACGCCGTGGTCGCGCGCTGGAAGGGACGCAGCAAGCTGTTCATGACGATCTCCTTGGAATGGATGTCTCGTGGCCGGCGGATACCTGGGCGACGCGGGACGGCATATCCGTCGGCCGGGACGGGGTGCGAAGAACTAGAGCTGGCTCATGCCGCCATCGGCGATGATCTCGGTGCCGACGATGAACGCCGACTCCGGCGACGACAGGTGCAGTACCGTCGACGCGATCTCGTCGGGCGTGCCGAAGCGTCCGAGCGGGATCTGGTTCTGGATCTGCGCGGCCGTGGTTTCCAGGGTGGCGGCATCCAGGCCCAGCTTGCCGTACAGCGGCGTCGCGACCGGGCCAGGGCTCAGTACGTTGACGCGCACGCCGCGCGGCAGCAGTTCGGCCGACAACGTCTTCGCCAGTGAAATCAATGCGGCTTTGCTGGCGGCGTACACCGAGCTGTTCGGCATGCCGATGTGGGCGTTGATGGAGCCGTTGATCACGATCGACGCGCCCGGGTTGAGCAGCGGCAACAGGACCTGCACCTGGAAATACGGGCCCTTCGTGTTGGTGCTGAAGATCTGGTCCCACAGCGCCTCGTCCACGTCGGGGAACGCGGCGAACTTCGCGGTGCCGGCGTTGAGGAAGACGGCGTCGAGACGCAGGTCGGCCGCGGCGAGCGTCGCGCCGAGCGCTTTCGCGTCGGCCAGGCTGCCGGCGTCGTTCACCAGCGCGACGGTCTCAGGGCCGATCAGGGCTTTCGCCTGCTCGAGCGATGCGGCGTCGCGGCCGGTGATGACCACGCGGGCGCCTTCCGAGGCGAACGCCCTGGCGGCGGCCAGGCCGATGCCACTGCTGCCGCCGGTCACGAGGATGGTGGTGGTGTTGAAGCGGTTCATGGTGAAGTCCTTCGATGCCAGCCAAGATGCTGTGGATGCATGGTTACTCGGTTTCGTCGGCTTTCCGTGCCACAATCGCGACGGACTCGTTCGAAGGTATCGAACATGTTGTCAGCCGATGAACTGGCCCTGCTGGAAGCCATACGCGAGAGCGGCAGCCTGTCCCGGGCCGCCGCCCGGCTCGGCAAGGCGCCCTCCACCGTATCGCACGCGGCACGGCAGCTTGAGGCCCGCTTCGACGCGCTGCTGTTCGACCGCCGTCGCTACCGCCTCCAGTTGACGCCGGCCGGCCATCTGCTCGCGCAGGAGGCCGCACGCCTGATGCTGGATGTGTCCCGCCTCACGCAGCGGGTCAGGCAGATCGCGGGTGGCTGGGAGGACCGGCTGTGGATCGTCACCGACGAGATCCTCGAGTTCGAGACGCTGCTGCCGGTGATCCGCGCCTTCGACGCCCTGAAGTCCGGCGTGACGCTGCGCATCACCCATGAAGTCCTCACCGGTACGTGGGATGCGTTGCGGGACGGGCGCGCGGACCTCGTGGTCGGCGCGACGAACGAACCGCCGGTCATCCCGGGGTTGCGCTGGTTCGAACTGGGCGTGATGGACTGGGTGTTCGCGGTGTCGCCCCGGCATCCACTCGCGAAGGCGCGCGAGCCTGTTGAGCGGGCGACCGTGCTCCAGCATCGCGCCGTCGTGGTGGCCGATACCTCGCGCAGGGTGGATGTGCGCGGGTATGGCGTGCTGGGCGGGCAGCCATCGCTGGCCGTGCCCAGCATGCGTGCCAAGATCCACGCGCAATGCGAAGGCCTGGGCGTGGGGTGGCTGCCGCGCGACCGCGTGGCCGGGCTGCTGAAACGCGGCGAGCTGGTGGAAAAGAAGATGACGGATCCGCGTGAACCCAACCTGCTCTACGTCGCCTGGCGCGGGGACCACGAGGGGCGCGCACTGGAGTGGTGGCTGACGCAGCTGAGGAACAAGCGCCTGGCCGCGCGCCTCGTGAAAGGCCTGGACGTCGCGACGACGACGTGATGCCTGCGTGCCGTGAACCCTCACCCGCACGGCCAGAGACCGACGTCAGCACGACAGGATGGGACAGGCCTGGCGCGCCGGGAATCAGGGAACATCGCGTGCGTCCGTCATTGCGTCAGCCGGGTGACGAGAAGTCCGCCAGCGCGCTGTCGCCGACCGCGATCAGGTGGTCGAGGCGGATGCGTTCGCCGGTTGCGAGTTCGGCGTATTCGACGCCGTCGCGGGCGGAGAGGGTCACGATGCGCGTCTCGCGCTCCTGCGGTGCGCCATCGTCATCGAGGAAGCGGATGACCGCGTCCGTCCGCCGCGTCGCAGTGGCCTCCAGCACGTCATGGAACTCGCAGTTGATCGGCGTGTAGGGGTCGGTCGGGTGGGGCATGGCGTGTTCCCTGGGGCCGCTCGGGACGGGATGTCAGCCTAGCGCGTGGATGCAGCCCGATGGGGTGCCAGATCAGGTACAGGCGTGCGCGGATGCTCTTTGCCCGCCGCCGCCGCCCGGATGGGTGCAGCCGCGGCGAATAAGCACGATGGATCAAATTATCCGGACTATCTGTGACTGATAGTTCTGTCCTGCATTGCAAAGTGTGGGCATCGGTCGAGGTGCTGCGCACCGAGGCCCGATCCCCCATCCCTGAGGACATGCTCATGATCAAGTTCATCCCTGTCGTTCTTGCCGCCGCGCTTGCAGCGGCCTTCGCACCTTCCACGCAGGCCGCCGACGCCGCTTCCGATGGCCCGCGCGGGCCGGTCAACAATGTCGTGCTGGTGCACGGCGCCTTCGCCGATGGTGCCGGCTGGCGCGGCGTCTACGACGACCTGACCGCACGCGGCTATCGCGTGTCGATCGTGCAGAATCCGTTGACCTCGCTCGCCGACGACGTGAAGGCAACGCAGCGCGTGCTCGACCGGCAGGACGGTCCGACCATCCTGGTCGGGCATTCGTGGGGTGGCACGGTCATCACCGAGGCGGGCGTGCACGACAAGGTGGTGGGCCTGGTCTATGTATCGGCGCTGGCGCCGGATGCGGGCGAAACCACGGCGCAGCAGTACGCCGGCTTCGCAGCGACACCGGAGTTCGTGATCGAAACGGGCAGCGACGGGTACGGCTTCGTCAGTCCGGCGAAGTTCAAGGCCGGGTTCGCCCACGACACCCGCGACGCCGATGCCGCCTTCCTTCGCGACTCGCAGGTGCCGATCAACATGGCGGTGTTCGAAACGAAACTGGCAAACGCGGCCTGGCGCACGAAGCCGAGTTGGGCGGTGATCGCCACCGAGGACAAGGCCTTCGACCAGGCGATGCTGATCCACATGGCCGAGCGCATCGGTGCGCGCATCACCAGGGTATCCGCCAGCCATGCGGTCTTCATGACCCAGCCCAAGGCCGTTGCCGACACGATCGATCGCGCGGCGAAGGACCGCGCGTCGGCAGCCCGTTGAGGACTGCCCGCTCCGGCCCAGGCCGCGGGCGACGCCCACGGTCCGGTGTCGCGGGCGTCCGACCGATTCACCCGCGCCGCCGGCCCGGCAGCAGCATCGGTACCTTGCGCTGGTAGTCGCGGTAGGTGTCGCCGTGCACGGCGACCAGGTCGCGCTCCTCGAGGAACTTGACGGCCACGACGATGTAGCCGGTCACGACGGCGGCGAACAGCAGGTGGCCCACGGTCATCTGCGGAGTGACCCAGAACGCGATCAGGAAGCCCAGCATCAGGGGATGGCGCACGATGCGGTACATCGCGCGGATGACGAAAGGCTCGTCCTTCGCCACGCGTCCCCGCGCATGCAACCAGACCTGGCGCAGGCCGAAGAGTTCGAAGTGGTTGATCGTGAAGGAGCTGGTCAATACCAGCAGCCAACCGAACAACGACACCCCCCACAGGACACCCCGCGCCAGGCCGGCGTCGACCTGCCAGACCACCTGCGGCAGCGGGCGCCACAGCCAGAACAGCAACGCCAGCACCGCGCTGCTGACCAGGACGAACGTGCTGCGCTCGATCGCGGGCGGCACGAAGCGCGTCCACCATCGCTTGAACGCGGGCCGCGCCATGCCGCTGTGCTGCACGGCGAACAGCGTGAGCAATGCGATATCGATGGCCAGCGCGGTCCACAGCGGGGTGCTGGCCCCGTTGTCGATGTGCTTCGGCACGCCCACGCCCGCGACGAAGGCGATGGCATACAGGAATGTGCCGAGGAACGCGGTGTAGCAGGCGCCGCCGTACAGCACGGCCAGTGAGCGGTTCATGGCGGGTCTCCTTCCTAGCGGTAGAAGTAGGGCGCCAGCACGTTCACCTGGGTGATGCGCTCCAGCGGGAGGTTGTTGTCGCCGGCGGCGCGGCGGATCGCTTCGGGGTCCGGACCGTCGTAGACGCAGAACGTCTTGGTCTTGTCGGCATTCACGTAGGAATGCACCCACGTCACGCCTTCCTTGGCATTGGTGGCGACCACGCCGAGGCAGGCGCGGGCGCCCACGTCGGTCATCGGGATGTGGAGGCCGGTGGGGAAGGTGCGTTCGATCATGTAGCGGGGCATGGGAGTGTCTCCGGGATGGGGATGGGGTGGCGCGACCTTGCGGTCGCGCGCGTGGAACTCAGTGCGCGTCGAGCGTGACCGGCACTTCGGTGATGCTGTCGACCGGCAGATGGTTCGCCTTGGCCGCCTGGCGGATGGCGTCCTCGGTCGGGCCTTCGTAGATGCAGAAGGTCTTGGTCTTGTCGCCATTGGCGAAGGACATCAGCCATTTCACGCCGAAGCGGGCGTTGGTCTGGTTGACCTTGGCCTTGGTGGCGGCGTCCAGGCCGTCGAGGGCGCCTTGTGGAAAGGAGCGCTGGATGAGGAAGCGATGGTGGGCGCCGGCCGTGCTGTCGGCCGTGTTGGCCAGTGCGAAGCCGCTCACGGCCAGGGCGCACAGGGCGGCGGCGGCCAGGGCGCGCAGCGGGTGGATGGAGATCTTCATGTCGGGAGTCCGTCGTGGGCACAGCGGATTGCTGTGCGACACAGGCTACGGAGCGCCCGATCTCGCCGCGTCGGCGAGGTTGCCCAGATTGCGCGGGCGGGTTGCCTATTTTTTCGCGCGGATGCCCATCGCCAGCGCGGCCGCCATGGCCTCGGTACGCGTGCCCACGCCGAGCTTGGAAAACACCGCTGCAACGTGGTGGTCCACCGTACGCACCGAGCGCGACAGGCGCTCGGCGATCTCCGCGTTGCGCAGGCCGCCGCACAGCAGTTGCAGCACTTCGACCTCGCGCGCGGTCAGGCCGCCGGGATTGGCCTGTGTCGTCGCGCGCTGTCCGCGCGGCACGCCCCGGACGCCGGCCTCGCGCAAGCCGCGACGCAGGCGCGCCACCATCGGGTTCGCGCCCAGCGCCTCGAACAGCGCAAGCGCGGTACGTTGCGCATCCTCATCGCCCTCGGCCAACGCACGCGCGCGCTCATAGGGGCAGCCCAGCGCGTCCCAGGCGTCCGCGGCGTCGCGCCAGCGGCCGGCGGCCTGCAACAAGAACGGGGATGGGTGAACGGAGGCGGGATCTGCCTGGACCGGTGCGCCGCGAAGGGACGCGACTTCGTCCCTCAGCCATTGATGGAAACGGGACCCCGCATCCGCCGTCGCCAGCGTGGCCGAGACCTCGTCGTCGCGCGGCGCCTCACCCGCCAGCCAGGCCGCCTCGAGTCGCGCGGCGATGACCGGTGCGATACGCAGGAAAGATTGGGTCGGCCGCGCCAGGTGCAGCGCTTCCTCGAGCAAGGGCGAGGCATCCGGGTCGCCGCGCCGTACGCGGACATGACCCAGCACGGTGAGCGCGATGATGCGGCTGATGGGTGCAAGGTGAGGCATGCGCAACAGCCGCGTCGCCTGCTCGCTGGCGTCATCCCATTGACCGGACGAAAACCAGGCGCTCGCCTGCAAGGCCGCCAGATATCCGGCCCAGGCGTCGAGGTCGCGCGCTTCGCAGTAGGCCAGGCCCTCGGCCAGCCAGTGCTGCGCCTCCGGCAGCTGCCTGCAGACGACGGCGTCGTACGCAAGGTTCACATAGGCGCGTGCCGCATGTTCTTCGAAATCATTGGCCAACGCGGTGCGCAGGCTCTGCTCCAGGGCTGCGGCACCCGCATCGTCGCCGCCTTCCCGTTGCGCCGTGCCGATGTTGTTCAGCGCGTGGACCTCGATTTCCTTGTCGCCCAGTTCGACCGCGAGGGTCAACGCGCGCGTTCCCCACGCGATGGCGTCCGCGCGTTGCCCCTGGAGCATGTGGAGCTGTGCGAGGTTGCTGTAGGCCATGGCGAGTTCGCGCCCCGCCGGCAGGGCTTCCAGCAAGCGGATGGCGTCGTCCGCATGCGCGCGCGATGCGGCGGTCTGGCCGTTGTACCAGCTCAGGCGCGAGAGCCAGCGCGTCGCGTCGCCCTGCCTGGCCTGTTCGCCCAGCTCGCGCCAGAGATCGCGGGCCGCGCCGCGCGCGCCCAGTGCCTCGTCGAGCTGATCGGTCAGGTAGCACTCGTAGGAAAGCCGTTCCAACAGGTCAGCACGGACCGGATCCGCCTGCATGCCGGCAAACGCCAGGGTCGTGCGCAGGTGCGCGGCGGCCTCGCGGTGCGCACCGCTGCGTCGCGCTTCTTCGGCGGCTGCCGGTGCCAGGCGCAGCACCGCGCCGCCATCGCCCGCACGTGCGGCGTGATGCACGCGCCACGCCAGCGGCGCGCGCGCGGCGGGCATGTCCTCCAGTGCGGCGAGCACGCGTGCATGCAGCTGTTGCGCACGCGGGACTGACAACGCGTGCTCCACGGCCACGCGCGCCAGTTCATGCCGGTAGGCGAACGTCTCCCGATGGGTGACGAGCAGGCCGGCATCGAGGCATTCCTCGATCACCGCGACCGACGGCGCCAGCACGGCCTCCATCAACCAGCGCTGGATATGCCGCGGCACGATCGCGGTCAGCTGGGCGACCTCCCTCGCTTCGGGGCCGAGCCGTGCGAATCGGGCCAGCACGAGATCCTCCACGCCCTGCGGCACGGCCTCGCTGCCGCGCCTGAGCATCTCGCTGACGTAGAACGGGTTGCCCTGGGTGACCTCGTACAGCCCTTCGTGCGCATGCAGCGCGCCCTTCGCCATCGTTTCGACCGCGTGCGCGGTCAGGCGGGGCACCTGCAGGCGGGTGACGCTCGCGCGGGGAAGATCGCCCATCAGCCGCCGCAACGGATGGTTCGCGGCCACTTCATCGTCGCGGTACGTGACGACCAGCAGGCAAGGCACGTCCGCCAGGCGCCTGCCCAGGAACCGCAGCAGGTCCAGCGTCGCCTCATCGGCCCAATGCGCGTCTTCGACGACGAACAGCGTCGGTGCGCCCTGGAGTTCCGACAGGACGGCGCCGAACAGCGGCATGCGTCCCAGCGCATCGATATCCGGGCCGAAGCCCACGGCATTGGTGCGGATGATGTCGTGCAGCGGTGCCAGGGGATGCGGTGTCTGCAGCGCATCGCAGCCGCCCCACCAGAGGTCCATCGTGCCGCGCCGGTCGCGCAGGGCGGTGATCAGGCTCGTCTTGCCGATGCCGGCCTCGCCACCGACGAGCACGACATGGCCGGCACCGCCCCGGGCCTGCTCAAGCAGGCCCTGCAGGGCATCGAGCTGCGATTCGCGTTCGAGCAGGTTCATCGCGCGTGACCAGGACCGTCGGTGCCAGGAGAGGGTGGGGCCTGGCGCGTTGGAATCCGGTCAAGGATGCGCGGGCTCTTCCACCAACGTGCAGCGCGCGAGCATCAGGACACGGCGCCCTTCGGCACGATGCTTCCCCTCATGGCCATGTCCTCGGGCTGCGCGCGCCTGCACAGCTCACTGTGGAATCCGCGCGATCACCTTGATCTCGAAGTCGAAGCCGGCCAACCAGTTCACGCCGATCGCGGTCCAGTTGGGATAGGGCGGGGCGGGGAAGACCTCGCCCTTGACCTTCATGATCGTCTCGAACTGGTGTTCGGGGTCGGTGTGGAACGAGGTCACGTCGACGATGTCGTCGAGCGTGCACCCGCCGGCTTTCAGCGTCGCCTCCAGGTTGGCGAACGCCAGGCGGACCTGGGCTTCGAAGTCCGGTTCGGGCGAGCCATCGCTGCGGCTGCCGACCTGGCCGGACACGAACAGCAGGTCGCCGGAGCGGATCGCAGCGGAATAGGTATGGAGGGCGTACAGCTCATGCCGGCCGGCGGGGAAAACAGCGTCGCGGGATGCCATGGGAATGCTCCTTGGGTGGGATGGGGCGCGCGGCCCCGTGGATGGCGAGCACTCTAGGCAGCGGCGCACGGGGGATAAACACACCGATCCGGGGATCACTGTTTGTAGAATTCAAACAATCCCGGCTGCCCTTGGAGTGCGCATGGACCGTATCGATGCGATGCAGGCCTTCGTCCGCGTGGTCGACACGGGCAGCTTCACCAAGGCCGCCGATACGCTGCAGGCCAGCAGGACCCGCATCACCCAGCTGGTGCAGCAGTTGGAAACGCACCTGCGGGTGAAGCTGCTCCATCGCACGACGCGCAAGGTCAACCTGACCGCCGACGGCGCCGCCTACTACGAGCGGGTCGTGCGCCTGCTCGCCGATCTGGACGATGCCGAGACCAGTCTGTCGGCCGCGTCCGCAGTGCCACGAGGCCGACTGCGCGTCGATGTGCCCGCACCGCTGGCGAGCCACGTGCTGGTGCCCGCACTGCCTGATTTCCACGCGCGCTATCCCGACATCCAGCTCGACCTGGGTGCCAGCGATCGCAAGGTCGACCTCATCGACGAGAACGTGGACTGCGTGGTGCGGGGTGGGGTGCTGACCGACACATCGTTGCGCGCGCGCCACATCGCCGACCTGACGTTGGGCGTGTACGCCGCACCCGCCTACCTGATGCGCTCGGGCACGCCGGCGCATCCGCAGGCGCTGGAAGCGCCAGGGCATCGCATCGTCGGCTATCGCAGTTCGCGCACCGGCAGTCCGCTGATGTCACCGATGCGCCGTGGCGATGAAGAGGTGCGCGTGCAGGGCCGCCATGGGCTGTCGGTGGACGACGGCAATGCCTACCTCGCGGCGGGCATCGCGGGGCTCGGCGTGCTCTGGCTGCCGACCTACATGGCGCGCGAGCCGCTGGCGCGTGGTGAACTGGTCGCGCTGTTCGAGGACTGGCAGCTCGAGCCGATGCCGATGTACCTGGCGTTCCCGCCCAGCCGGCACGTCAGCCGCAAGCTGCGCGTGTTCATCGACTGGATCGTGGACCTGATGGCGCAGCATGCGCCTGCGATCCAGCCGCCGCGCTGATCGTGACCACGCCCGGCCGACGGCGGACGCAGGCTGCTGTCCGTCAGTGCGAAGGAGGCGCAGCGAACATCCGGCCCGCCACTTCAGGGGTGTAGAAGTCGAGGTAGCGTTGGAGGCCGTGCGGCGGCAGCACTTCCAGCATGAAGTGGTTTTCCACCCAGACCTCCACCAGATCGAACACGCCACCGCGATCGCAATAGACGCTGCGCCACCCTTCCGCGCGGCCGATGGCGAGAATTTCTTCCGTGCTCAGCGGGCTGCTCAACGCGACATGGAAACCGCTGTGGTCCTGGAGGCTGCCGTGCTGACGGATCTGCACCTCCCACGGCATGACCTCGGGGCCCTGCGCCACGCGGGCAGGGTCGGGGTCCCCTGCGCCGGGCGTATGCGCGGACGCATGAGGCAACACCTCCACGCCGCAGCCGGAGCCATCACGCGCGATGGCCACCCACGCGCCGGGTACGACGGGAAACGGCATCGCCTCGCCGTCGATCAGGCGGGCGAACACGTGGGCAACGCGTTGAGGATCCCGCGCGGGCAGGGAGAAATGGGCAATCATGGTTTTTTCGTCTTCTCGGAATGATCAAGGGACAGGTCGCCGCGCGTGCGGAGATCCTTGGAGAGTGTTTCCAGGGCCCAGCCGACGGCCCGTGCGGCTTCCGTGCCCGACAGTCCCCACTGTTCACGCAGGGAGAGCCAGGAATAGGCCGAGTACAGCAACTGGATGACCGCCGCCGCTTGTACGCCATCCGCGGCAGACAGTGCGGGGTTCTCCGACTGGACGGCGCGGAGGAACGCCTCGCATCGCGCTTCGTTCTGGCTGCTGCGCATCTCCCTGCCGGTGGTGCTGGTCAAGGTATTGAGGATGTGGGCGGGGGTATCGTCGAACGAGGTGAACAACAGGATCAGCCGTTGCGGCATGTCGGCCAGGCGTGCGGGAAACCCGCCGGCAACGCCCTGCCGGTTATTCATGTGCCGCCACAGGGATTCATTGAGCACGGCACGACTGGGGAAGTGCCGGTACAGGGTGACTTCGGTGATGCCGGCCTCTTCCGCGATACGTTTGGTCGTGACCGAGGCGGCGCCGTCCGGACTGGCCTCGATCAGGGCGGCCGCCGCGTCCAGGATGCTGGCGCGGGTGGTCGCCGCCTTTTCCTGGCGCAGGCTGGAGGTGTAGGTGCGCGTCGGCTTATTCATGTAAGTAAGACTTACATCAATATCATGAGCGGACGATGAACGCTGGCAGGCCCAGTCGATGGAACCGCGAGGAAGCAGCGTCCCGAATGGAGCGGAGTGCTTGGGTGCTGCGTGTCAGTAGAGGGAGCGCCGCTGGATCGCGCGCGCGGAGCAGGAGGCCGTACGCGGCCCGATATACGTTCCTGTCAGGACGGCGCACAATGCCGGCGTCCTTCAAGGGCAACCACCATGGCCACGCTCGCCAAGCTGACCCGTCCCAGGCTACACCGCGTGGTGGCGCGGGACAGGCTGTTCGGCCGGCTCGATGCCTGCCTCGAAGCCCCGCTGGTCTGGGTATCCGGCCCGCCCGGCGCCGGCAAGACCTCGCTGGCGGCGAGCTACATGGAAACGCGTCGGCTCGGCGGCTGGTGGTACCAGATCGACGCCGGCGACGCCGACCTCGGCACGTTCTTCCATTACCTGTCGCTGGCCGCGACCAGCGGACGCCGGCGCACCCCGATGCCCGTGCTTGCACCGCAACACCTCGGCGACCTGCACGGATTCGCGCGGCTCTACTTCCGCGCCCTGTTCGAGCGCCTGAAGGCGCCCGCGGTGCTCGTGCTCGACAACTACCACGAGCTGCCGCCCGACAGCGTGGTGCACGGCCTGCTCGACACCATCGTGCGGGAAGCGCCCGCGGGCGTCTCGCTGCTGGTGGTCAGCCGCACGCCGCCGCCGGCCGAGTGCGCGGCGTTGCGTGCGCAGGGCATGGTGGCGGAACTGGAGTGGGACGAGCTGCGGCTGACACTGGAGGAGACCCGACGCATCGTCGAGACGCGCAGCGCGGTCAGCGAGGACGTGCTGCAGGCCGTGCACCAGCGGAGCGACGGCTGGCCGGTGGGCCTGGTGCTGGTGCTCGAAGAGTCGCGCCGGCCGCAGGGCGACGCCGGCGCAGGCGGCCACGGCGGCAAGGAGATCCTGTTCGACTATTTCGCTGGCCAGATATTCGCGACGCTGCCGCCGGCGACGCGCAGGATCCTGATGCTGGTCGCGTTGCGGCCCCGCGCGACGGCCGCCCAGGCCGAACGCCTGACGGGCAGTGCCGAGGCGGCCTCGGTGCTGGATGGCATCTACCGGCGCCGCCTGTTCGTCGATCGCCGCGGCGACGCCTACCAGTTCCATGACCTGTTCCGCGCCTTCCTCGCGCAACAGTTCGACACGACCTTCGATGCGGCGGAAGCCCGCCACTGGCGCGGCACCGCGGCGCGGCAGATGGCGCAGGACGGTGAGGTGGAAGGGGCGTTCATGCTCGCGTGCCAGGCGCAGGCGTGGCCGCTCGCCGTGGAGATCGTGCTCACCCACGCCGCGACGCTGTTCGAGCAGGGACGCAGCCGCACGTTGCTGGCGTGGATCGACCAGGTCCCGCCCCCGGTGGTCGATGCGGCCCCCTGGCTGGTGTTCTGGGCCGCGGTCGCGCTGGCCGCGCGCTCGCCGGCGCAGTCGCGCGCGCGATTCGAAGAGGCCTACGCCAGGTTCCTCACCACAGGGGACACCACCGCCCTGACGATGAGTTGCGGCGGCGTGCTCGCGACAAGCTACTGGGAATTCGACAGCCTGGCGTCGCTGGATCCGTGGATCGACCGCCTGCTCGACCTCCTGCAGGCAGGACCCGCATTCCCGCGGCCGGCCGCCGACCTGCGCATCCATGCCGCGCTGTTGTTCGCCTTGAGCTTCCGTCGCCCCGACCCGGTGGCGCTGTCGGCCTGCATCGACCACGTGCAGGCGTTGCTCGCGCCGCCGATCCCCGCGAGTGCGCGTGTCGATGCAGCGGCGCAGCTGCTCGCGCACTACTGCAACACGGCCGACGTGGCCGCGGCCGAGCGTGTGATCGCACTGGCCGAGGGATGGCTGGAGGAACCCGACCTCGCGCCGGTCTACCCGGCGTTGTGGTGGATGCAGATAGGTCACTGCCGCGCCGCGCTCGCCGACGATGCCGCCGCGACCGCGGCGTACGCGCGGGCGCTGCACGAAGTGGAGCGCCGCGCACTGACCGCGCCGCTGCTGCGCGTGCACTGCCAGTTCGGGCTGGCGCGACTGGCGTTGTGCCGCAACGACATCGACGCCGCCGAACGCGCACGCGCCGAAGCGCAGGCGTGCTGGACATCGGCGCGGCGCATCGACAGCTGCATGGATGCCGGCTTGCGCGGCCTGATCGCCGCGCAGCGGGGCGATCGCATCGAGGCGCTGGCGCGTGCGCACGAGCAGTACGCGCAAGCCGGCGTGGTCGGCATCGTGCCGCTGCGGCTGCAGAGCGCGGTGCAGCTGGTGCTGGCGATGTGCGATGCGGGCGAATTCGAGGACGCGCGTGGTCTCCTGGCGCAGGGGCGCCAGCTCATCGTCGGCACGGCCTACGCCGGCTTGGCGTACCAGCTGGACCTCGCGGAAGCCTGGCTGCATCTGTCCTCGGGCGAGCGCGACGCGGCGCATGCTCCGCTCGCGCGCGGAATGGCGGGGAGCCGGCGCGATCCAGGCATGCTCGCGCTCAGGCTGTCTGCCCACGTGCTGCCCGCGTTGCTGGGGGAGGCGATCGCGGCAGGGATCGATGTCGAGCACGCCACCCGCGTGATCCGCAGTCTGCGCCTCGATGCGCCACAGGATGATCTGCCGGGATGGCCATGGCCGTTGGAGATCCGGACGCTCGGCCGCTTCGAGATCCGCCGCGATGGCGAACCGGTTATGTACTCGCGCAAGACGCCGCGCAAGACGCTCGCCCTGCTGAAGGCGATCGCCGCGCTCGGCGTCGGCGGCACCGTCGCCGAGCAGCGCCTGATGGACATGCTGTGGCCCGACGACGAGGCCGATGCGGCCGCCAATGCGCTGTCGGCCACCGTGCTCCGTCTGCGGACGCTGCTGGGCGATGCGGCCGCGGTCGTGCAGCAGGGCGGAAAGCTGAGCCTGGACCGCTCGCGCGTCTGGCTGGACGTCTTCGCGTTCGAAGCCGCGGTGCTGGGTGCGGAGACCGCACGGCAGCGGCGCGATCCGCAGGAAGCGCAGGCGCTGGCCCGGGCGGTGGCGCTGTACCAAGGAGCGTTCCTCGCCGAGGACGAAGAAGGCTGGCCGGTCGCCACGCGCGAACGCCTGCGTGGGCGGTTCATCCATGCGGTGGCGCGCCTGGCCGAGCGCCAGGAAGCGGACGGCGACCCGGTCGCGGCCATCGCCACCTGCCTGCGCGGCCTGGATGCCGACCCCGCCGTCGAATCGTTCTACCAGGGGCTGATGCGCTGCTATCGCGACGTCGGCCGGCGCAGCGAGGGGATTGCCGCCTACCAGCGGATGCGCCAGATCCTGTCCGTCACCCTGGGGCTGGCGCCGTCGGCGGCCAGCGAACGCCTGTACCAGGCGCTGCGGGCCGGATAGGTTCCGCGGCGGTCCGCTGGGCCGCTCCGTGGGGGCCATCGGCGAATAAGTAGGCCATCCGTAGCCGGGCCGGCACGACCCTGCAGGGGTTCCCCCCGCACGGTCTGCCCCATGTCCTTTCCTGAACCTCTTTCCGCCCCACCGGCGGCGCCCGCGATCCGCATCGCTCTCCCTGTCGTGACGGCCGGGAGGTCCGCATGCGCCCGATCCGCAGCTTCGTGATCCGCATCTACCGGCAGGGAAAGCACGGCCTCGACGGGGTCGTCGAGGACGTCGGCACCGGCCGCAGCATCGCGTTCCACAGCAGCGACGAGCTCTGGCAGGCGCTGCGCCTGCGGCGGCGATCCACCGCCAAGCCTGCCGTCGATCCGCCCTCCGCCCCCCTGTCTTCCGACTGCACGCCGTCCGAGTGACGGCGCCCCTCTTCTTTCCTGGATGTTGCCCATGCGCGTTTCCTTTCCCCCGACGCCCGTTGTGTTGCTCGCTACCTGCCTGCTGGCCGCGTGCTCCCACGATGCCGCTCCCCCCGAACAGCCCCGCCTGGTGCGCACGCAGCAGGTCGCCGCACCGGTCACCGATGTGTCGGCGACCTATTCCGGAGAAATCCGCGCCCGCCGCGAAGCCGAGATCGGCTTCATGGTGTCCGGCCGCATCCAGCAGCGCCGGGTCGAGGTGGGCGACCGCGTCGAGGTCGGTACCTCGCTGTTCCAACTCGATCCCAGCGATGCCGTGCTGAACGCCAACGCCTCGCGCAGCCAGGTGGAGTCGGCGCGCAGCCAACTGGTGCAGGCGCAGAGCGACGCGCGGCGCTACGAAGAACTGGCGCGGATCAACTACGTGTCGAAGGCGGATCTCGAGAAGGCGCACCTGAGCCTCCGCACCGCGGAGCAGTCGCTGCGCTCGGCGCAGGCCAACCATGGCGTCGCCGCCAACCAGGCCGGCTACACCCACCTGCGCTCGACGGTGGCCGGCGTCGTCACCGCGATCGAGGCCGAAGCCGGCCAGGTGGTGGAAGCGGGGCGCCCGGTCGTGCGCATCGCCGAGCAAGGCGAACGCGAGGTGGTAGTCAGCGTGCCGGAATCGCGCGTGCAGGAACTGCGCGACGCCACGTCGCTGCGCATCGAGCTGTGGGCCGAACCGGGGCGGCAGTATGCCGGTCGCTTGCGCGAACTCGCGCCCGACACGGATTCGGTGACGCGCACCTACTCGGCGCGCATCAGCCTGCTCGATGCGGATCCGGCGGTCCGGCTCGGCATGACCGCGAAAGTGCGCGTGCTGCTGCCCGCGACTGCGGGCGTGCGTCGCCTGCCGCTGACGGCGGTCCACGATCTGTCGGGCCGTCCCGGCGTGTGGATCGTCAACCCGGCGACGCGCCGCGTCTCCAAGCGCACGGTCACGCTGGCCGGCGCGCAGAAGGACAGCGTGCTCGTCAGCCAGGGCCTGCGCGACGGCGACCTCGTCGTCACCGCCGGCGTCAATCTGCTGCACGAAGGCCAGCCGGTGCGGCTGGCCACCGCCACCGCAGGGGCCGCGCCATGAAAGGCTTCAACCTCTCGGGATGGGCGCTGCGGCACCCGCAGTTCGTCCTCTTCCTGATGCTGCTGCTCAGCGGCAGCGGCCTGTACGCCTATCTGCACCTCGGCCAGATGGAAGACCCCGCGTTCACCGTCAAGGCCATGGTCGTGCAGACGCAATGGCCCGGCGCCAGCGCGGACGACGTCGCCCAGCAGGTCACCGACCGGCTGGAGCGCAAGCTGCAGGAGGTGTCGGAGGTCGACTACCTGACCAGCTTCTCCAAGCCGGGCGTGTCGCAGATCACCATCAGCCTGCGCGAGTCGGTACCGGCGCGCGACGTGCCCGAGGTCTGGTACCAGGTCCGCAAGAAGCTGGGCGACATCAAGCACACCCTGCCGCAGGGCGTGCAGGGGCCGGCGTTCAACGACGAATTCGGCGACACCTTCGGCAATCTCTACGCGTTCACCAGCGACGGCTTCGACTATGCCGAGCTGCGCACCTTCGTCGACCAGGCGCGCGACGAATTCCTGCGCGTGGCGGATGTCAGCAAGGTCCAGTACGTGGGCGTGCAGGACCAGAAGATCTTCGTCCAGACCTCCTCGGCCAAGCTCGCTTCGCTGGGGATCGATCCGCGCATCATCGAGGACACCCTGCGCGCCACCAACACGGTGGTGCCCGCCGGCGTGGTCGAAGCCGGCGCGCAGCGCGTGGCGCTTCGCGTGACCGGCGAATTCGATTCGGTGGAGGCCATCGCCAACGTCGGCATCCAGGCCAACGGCCGCATGTTCCGCCTAGGCGACATCGCCACGGTCACCCGGGGGTTCGTCGATCCGGTGGCCAGCAAGATGCACCACAACGGCAAGGACGCCATCGGCGTGGCCATCGCGATGCGCGAGGGCGGCGACGTCATCCGCATGGGCAAGGAACTGGACGCCGCGGTGGCGCGGCTGCGTGCGGCGCTGCCGGTCGGCGTCGAGATCCACGCGGTGTCGAACCAGCCGGCGGTGGTCAAGGCTTCCATCCACGAGTTCACCCGCAGCCTCGGCGAAGCGGTGGCCATCGTGCTGGCGGTGAGCTTCCTGTCGCTCGGCTGGCGCACCGGCATCGTGGTGGCGCTGTCCATTCCGCTGGTGCTGGCGATGACCTTCCTGGCGATGTTCGCGCTGGGCATCGACCTGCAGCGCATTTCGCTGGGCGCGTTGATCATCGCGCTGGGCCTGCTGGTGGACGACGCGATCATCGCGGTGGAGATGATGGCGCTGAAACTGGAGCAGGGTTGGGACCGGGTGAGCGCCGCCACCCATGCCTACACCGCCACCGCGTTCCCGATGCTCACCGGCACGCTGATCACGGCCGCGGGCTTCCTGCCGGTGGGGTTGGCCAAGTCCGGCGCGGGCGAGTACACGGTGTCGATTTTCCAGGTGGTCGGCATCGCGCTGATCCTCTCGTGGGTGGTCGCAGTGGTGTTCACGCCGTACCTGGGCTTCAAGCTGCTGCCGGAAATGAAGAAGCACGCAGGCGAGGGCGCGCACGGTGCCATCGACGACCGCCGCGGGTTCTACGGTGTGTTCCGCCGCCTGCTGGAAGCATGCCTGCGGCACCGCGGCCTGGTGCTCGCCACCACGCTGGTGGCGTTCGTGGGTGCGGTGGGCCTGTTCCGCACCGTGCCGCAGCAGTTCTTCCCGGCGTCCAGCCGTCCCGAGCTGATGGTCGACCTGTGGTTGCCCGAAGCCGCCAGCATCGCCGCGACGGAAGCGGCGGTGTCGAAGCTGGAAGGCAAGCTGAAAAGCGACCCCGGCGTCTCCGCGGTGACCGGTTACGTCGGCATGGGCAGTCCGCGCTTCTACCTGCCGCTCGACGTGCAGCTGCCGAACACCAACTTCGGCCAGCTCATGGTGATGACCCGCGGCGAAGAGGAACGCGAGCAGGTGCTGGCCCGCATCGAGGCCACGTTGCGTGAGGATTTCCCCGACGTCCGCGGCCGCGCCTCGCGGCTGGAGAACGGGCCGCCGGTCGGCTATCCGGTCAAGCTGCGCGTGTCGGGACGCGATCCCGAACAGCTGGCCGGCATCGTGGCGCAGGTCGAAGCGGCGTTGCGCAAGGACCCCGCGATCCGCGACGTCAATTCCGACCTGGGCGAGCGCCTGCAGACGGCACGCCTGATCGTCGACCAGGACAAGGCGCGTGCGCTGGGGCTCACGTCCAAGCAGATCGCCGATGCGACGCAGAACTCGCTGTCCGGGCTGGACATCACCCAGTACCGCGAGAAGGACCAGCTGATCGATGTGGTCGCGCGGCTGGATGCCTCCGAGCGCACCGACCTGGAGAACCTGAAAGACGCCAAGGTCTATGTACGCGACGGCAAGTTCGTCGCCCTCTCGCAGGTCGCACGCATCGAACTGGGCAGCGAGCAGAGCATCCTGTGGCGGCGCAACCGCATTCCCACCGTCACCGTCCGCGCCGACGTGGCGGGCGCGCAGGCGCCCGATGTCACCGCCCGCGTGTGGCCCGCGATCGAGAAGATCAGCGCCGGACTTCCGCTGGGCTATCGCATCGAGGTGGGTGGTGCCAGCGAGTCCAGCGCCAAGAGCCAGGCGTCGATCGCGGCCGTCGTGCCGCTGGCGATGGCGCTGATCCTGGTGCTGCTGATGATGCAGCTGCAGGACATGAAGAAGACCGCGCTGGTGGTGATGACCGCGCCGTTGGGCCTGATCGGCGTGTCGCTGGTGCTGGCCGTGTTCCAGGTGCCGTTCGGGTTTGTCGCGATGCTCGGCACGATCGCGCTCGCCGGCATGATCATGCGCAACTCGGTGATCCTGATCGACCAGATCGACCAGGACCTGGGGCAGGGCATCGAACTGCGCGAAGCGATCATCGGCTCGACGGTGCGGCGCTTCCGTCCGATCGTGCTGACCGCCCTGGCCGCGATCCTGGCGATGGTGCCGCTGACGCATTCCACCTTCTGGGGCCCGATGGCGTGGGCGATCATGGGCGGGCTGACCGTCGCCACCCTGCTGACGCTGCTCGTGCTGCCGGTGATGTACGCCGTGGCGTACCGGGTGAGGGAAGCGGCGTGAAGCGTTGGGTCGTCGCCGTCGCGCTGGCCGCGTGCCTAGCGCAGGCCGTGCAATCCGCGGAGGCGTCGGATGGCACGGCGGCCTCCGCGCCCATCGATCGCACGGCGCTGCTGCAACGGCAGTGGGCAGCATCGCAGGAGCGTCTGGACGATCTGGCGCGCACGCATGCGGACGCGCGCCGCCTGCTCGCCGATGCACCGCCCGTGCCGCCGGTGCCGGTCGGGCTACTGGCGCGCGACGACCTGCGCCGGCAGATCCACGAACTGGACGCCGCCCTGGCCGGCGACGCGCGCCGCGTGCGCATGCTGAAGGAGGAACGCGCATCGGCCGAGGCGCGGCTGGCCGAGCGCGTGGCCGCCTACCGCGGCATGACCGAGGCGACCGTCGCCGCCGCGCAGAAGGAAACGACACGCCTCGAAATGCGGCTGGCCGAAGCCTCGGTCGCCGAGCTTAAACGGTTGGCCGACGTGCTGGCGCTGCAACAGGATGCCACCCATCGTCGCCGCACCGCGCTGGCGGCGCGGCTGGACCAGGCGCGACCCGCCACGGATGTCCGGATCAACGCGCGGGATGCCGCCACCGTGGCGTCGGCGGTGGCCGCGCGACGCCAGGCACTGCAACAGCGGCTGTCTGCGGCGATCGTAGAGCGTGCACGCGCGAAGACCGCCGTGGACACGGCCGGTGGCGCTGCGTCCCGCTCGGGGTTGCCAACCGAACGCCTCGCCAACGCCGACATCGAGCTGGACCTCACCCGCGATGCGATGACGGCGCTCGCCATCGAAGAAGCGGCGTGGGATCTCGCCCTGCGCTTCGAGCGGGAAGGCGGCGCCGCAGCCGTGATCGAAGCACGGGAGAAAGGCCCGCGGTTCCAGCAGCGCCTGCAGCGCCGCGCTGAGTTCCTGGAAGCGTCGACCGCGCAGGTGCTGGAACGCATCGGCGCGTGGGAGGCGGGCCATGCGAACGCACCCGGCGTGCGCCAGAACGACCATCAGGCGATGCGCGGCGTGCTGGAGCAGCGGCTGCGGCGGCTGGAGCGCGCGGCGCTGGACAGCCGCCGGGTGGCGGCGCTGCTGGACCGGCTGCGCGAGGACCTGGAGATCCGCCTGGATGGCGTCGGCTGGAAGGAGCGGTTGGCGCTCGGCGGCGCATCCGCCGTCGCGTCGCTGCAGCGGCTGTGGCGCTTCGAACTGTTCACCGTCGACCAGTCCATCGATGTGGAAGGGCGCAAGACCACGATCGCGCGCAGCATCACGGTCGAGAAGATCGTCCGGGTGCCGCTGCTGTTGCTGGCCGGCATGTTCGCCAGTTACCGCCTGGTGGGCTGGCTTGAACGGCGCGCGCGGCGGCGCGGTGTCGACGAGGCGCGGGCACGGCTGGTGCGCCGCTGGAGCCTGGGCGTGCTGGCCTGCGGATGGACGCTGGCCAGTCTGGGCTTGGCGGGCATTCCGCTGGCGGCGTTCGCGTTCGCCGGCGGTGCGGTCGCCATCGGCCTGGGCTTCGGCACCCAGAACCTGTTCAAGAACCTGATCTGCGGAATCCTGGTGCTGTTCGAGAGGCCGTTCCGCCTTGGCGACGTGCTTGAGGTCGGCGGCATGCGCGGGACGGTCGTCGACATCGATCTGCGCACTTCGGTCCTGCGCGATGCGGACGGCACCGAAACGCTGATCCCCAACGCCACGCTGGTCGAGCAGAGCGTCCGCAACCTGACCTTCCGCTCCGGCGCGGTGCGGCAATCGCTGGCGATGTACGTCGACAGCGACTGCAACCCGCGCGCCGTGATCGAGGCCATGCAGGGGGCCGCGCTCCGGCACGGACAACTGCTGGACGGCAGCGAACCGCGCGTGCAACTGGACGACGTCTCGCTGCACGGCCTGTATTTCGTCCTGACCTACTGGCTGGACCTGAAGGCGGGCGTGGACGCCCAGCGCATCGCCAGCGACCTGCGCTTGATGGTGCTGGGGGCGTTCGACGACCTCGGCATCCGCCTGGCGCGCGCGTCCCTCGAAGCACCGGTGGCCTCGCGCACGCCCCGCACGGCGCCGCCATCGGATGGCATCGCCGAATAAGTAGCCGATCCGTGGCCGGCCCACGCCTACGCTTTTTCCCAGGCGGACAGACCCCGCCATCCCCCTTCATCCATCCCCTGGAGTTCCCATGAAACGCACTTCCTTCCTGCTGGCGGCGGCCTTCGGCCTGGCGCTGTCCGCGGATGCCGTCCCCGCGAAAGCAGGCGATGTCGTCGTGGTGACGACCGTCTACAACGGTTGCCACTACACCCACGGCCTGTTCGGCGGCCATCTCTACGGCGTCAGCGCCCGCGCCGGGCAGCCGCTCTGCGTGACGCCTGCAGCAGCGTACGCGGCGCATGCGTATGCCTGGGGCTACACGTGGTTCTATCCGCCGCGCGTCTCCTACTACGGCGGGTACGTGCCCGCGCCGGTGTACGGCGTTGCCTACGGTCCCGCCGGCGTCGCCGCGTGGGGGCCGTTCGGCGGTTTCGCCGCCACCACCGGTACGTACGTCTACCGCGACGCCAACGGTGCCCAGGCCTACCGTGCCGGCGCCGCCTACAACCCGTGGACGGGCAACGGTGCCGCGCAACGCAGCCGCGCCGGCTACGACGCCGCCACCGGCACCTACGCCGCCGGCCAACAGGGCGCGGCGTTCAACGCGTACAACGGCGACTATGCCTATGGCGAGCGCGGCGCGGTCTACAACGAACGCACGGGTGCGGCGGCCGCCGGCGGCCACGTGACGCTGGGCAACGCCGAGACCGGGCGCGAAGTGGACGCGGCCCGCGGCGTGGCCTACAACCCGGTCACCGGGCAGACCACGAGTGTTGGCGGTGTGCGCGGCGAGAACGGCGGTGCGGTGCGCGTCAATGATCGCGTCTTCGTCGGCCGCAACGGCAACGTGCAGGAAGCGCCGCGCAGGACCAGCGCACCACGGCGCGCGCGCCCCGCACGATGAGCACGGCACCATGAACACGATGGATACCGATGTCCTGATCGTCGGCGCGGGTCCCACGGGACTCATGCTGGCCAACCAGCTCACCCGGCGCGGCGTGCGGGTGATGATCGTCGAGCGGAATGCGGGGCCATCGCGGCAGACGCGCGCACTCGGCGTGCAGGCACGCACCCTGGAGATCTACGCGCACCTCGGCATCGACGAACAGGCCGTGGCGCTCGGCAAGCGCGGCGACGGCGCGCAGCTGTGGGCGCAGGGACGCAGGACGGCGCGCGTGCCGCTGATCGATGCCGGCAGCGACCAGACGCCATATCCCTACCTGCTGGTGCTGGGCCAGGACGACAACGAACGCCTCCTCGGCGAGCGACTGGCGGCCGGCGGCCACACGGTGCACTGGAACACCGAACTCGTCGCCTTGGTATCGCATCCAGACCATGCGGAAGCGACGCTGGCGGAGGCGGATGGCACGACACGCACGGTGCGCGCGCGCTGGGTGGCCGGCTGCGACGGCCATCGCAGCCGCGTGCGCGAGTTGAATGGCGTGGCGTTTCCCGGCGCACCGTACGAGCACGTCTTCTTCGTGGCGGACGTGCGGGCACGCGGTGCGATGGTGCCGGACGAACTCAACGTGTTCCTCTGGCGCGACGGCTTCCACCTGTTCTTCCCGATGCGGGGCGAGCATCACTGGCGCATCGTCGGCATCCTGCCGCCCGCCCTGCGCGGCGCCGACGGCCTCACCTTCGAGCAGGTCATGCCCTCGCTTGCCGGGCGTACCGGGCTGGACCTTGAGATCGACGGGTGCGACTGGTTCTCGACCTACCGGATCCACCATCGCCACGCTGCGCGCTTCAGTGCCGGCCGCTCCTTCCTGCTGGGCGACGCCGCGCACGTGCACAGTCCGGTCGGCGCTCAGGGCATGAACACCGGCCTGCAGGACGCCTACAACCTGGCGTGGAAGCTGGCGTTGGTCGTGCACGGCCGCGCCGACGCCGGGCTGCTCGATACCTACGAACGCGAACGGCTGCCGGTGGCCAGGCGCCTGCTGGACACCACCGACCGCGGGTTCCGCCTGGTCGTGTCCGACCATCCGATCGCGGGCGTGTTGCGCACGAAGGTGCTGGCCCGCATCGCCGCGGCGGTGATGCGCCGGCCGCGCATCCAGCGGGCCGCCTTCCGCACCGTGTCGCAGATCGGGATCCACTACCGCAACGGACCCCTGGCGCATGCCGTGTCGCACCTGCCGCCGGACGCACCGCAACCGGGAGACCGCTTCCCGTGGCTGCGCCTCGCGATGCAGCCATCACATGCTCCCGTGGATCTCTACCGGCACCTCGACGACCTGCATTTCCATCTCCTGGTGGTCGGCCAACCGGCGCCGGACATCGCGGGTTACGAAGACGTGCTGCGCATCCATGCGATTCCCGCGGAGGACAACCGGGACGCGTGCGCGCGGGCGCACATCCCCCTGCCGTCCTTCTTCCTGCTGCGGCCCGACGGGCATGTCGGCTGCAGCGGCAGGCGGCTGGCGCAGGACGACGTGGTCGCATACCTGGAGCGCCATGTCCGCCTGCGCCCGGGCTCTTGCGCACCCGCCATGGCGCGCTGAACGATGCGATACCACACCGACTACCGCTCGCCGCATCTTGGGAAGTCCAGGTTCACCCGGCACATCCCGTTCTCCTGGAGATCCGCATGACATCCATCCACTACCAGCGCCTGCTCGCCTCCATCTTCCTGACCCTGGGTGCCTGGTGCATGTGCTTCCCCGGCATGGTGGAGCGGCTCGTCCTGAAGCCCGCGTACCTGATCGGCAACGACACCAGCGCCCTGTTGATGGGATGCTTCGGCGCACAGGCCGTGCTGTGCGGCACCGTGATCCTGTGCTCGCGGTTCACGCCGAAGACCTTACTGGTCTTCGGCCTCCTCGCGTCGATTCCCTTCTTCGGCTTCAACTACTACTTCTACGTCGAGCGCGAGATGTTCACCCACTGGATGCTGCTCGATTTCGCCGGGAACGTCGGGATACTGACCCTCTCGCTGCTAGGCTACGCCGCAGCAAAGCGGGAGCGGGCCGCCTGAGCGCGGTACGCGCGCCCGTCGAGGACCGTCCTCCTGCCCACCGTCGCGCCCGGTACTGTCGATATCCGCCCCCGAGGTTCGTCGCTACCCGTCTCCACCACACAAGGATTGCCCATGAAGTACCTCGGCCTGGCGTATTTCACTCCTGAAAAATTCGCGGCGATGAGCCCCGACGATGTCGAGGCGCTGGTGGGCCAGTGCCCGGCGCTGGACGACGCGATGCGCGCGACCGGCAAGGTGCGGGTGTCCGCATCGCTGGGCGATCTCGAAGGCTGGCGGACGCTGCGTGCGGTCAACGGCAAGACCCAGGTCAGCGACGGTCCCTATACCGAGTCGAAGGAAGTGGTCGGCGGCCTCTTCATCATCGAGGCGGACAGCCACGAGGAGGCATTGCGCATCGCCGCCATGCATCCGGCGGCCTCGCTGGGCGAGGAAGGCGGGTGGGCCGTCGAACTCATCCCGATGGAGTTCTACCTGGCGTCTTGAACGCAGTCCGCGCGGGACGGGGCAGGCGCCCCGTGCCTGGGTGCCCGCGACCCACCGACATGGCGCGCTGACGGCCGCTTAACCTGCGCGCATTAGATTGGCGTGGCCGAAGCGTCGGTGAGCCGGGAGCGCTGATGACCCTCTTGTCCGCGATATTGCGCGTGCGCCGGATGCAGGTGCTGGGCTACGCGATCGCGGTACTCCTGAGCTTCCTCGCGCTCTGGACACGCCTGCAACTGGCGAACGTCTTCGAGGGGTTCCCGTTCCTCACCTTCTTCATCGCCGTCCTGCTCTCGGCACTGATCGGCGGCCTGGGTCCCGGGCTGGTGGCCGCCATCCTGTCCGGCCTGCTGGCGCAGTACTTCCTGATCGCACCCGAATACAGCCTGGAGATCCTGAGCGTCTCCGGCTGGGTGGCGCTCGCGTTCTACGGCATCACCGTCGCTGCCATGGTGGGTCTCGTCCATGGCATCACGCTGGCGTATCAGGGGCAGTTGGAGGCACAGAAAAAGCTGTCGGACCTGAACCGGACGCTGGAACAGCGCGTCGCGGAACGCACGGCGCAACTCATGGACGAGATCGACGAACGGCAGGCCGCCGAAAGCCAGATCCGGCAGATGCAGAAGATCGAAGCGGTGGGGCAGCTGACCGGTGGCATCGCGCACGACTTCAACAACATGCTGGCCGTCGTGATCGGCTCGCTGGAACTGGCGAAGGTCCGTGCGGAGGCGCAGGACGACGAGCGCATCACCCGCTACATCGGCGTGGCCCATGAAGGCGCCAGCCGCGCCGCGAGCCTGACGGCGCGGCTGATGGCGTTCTCGCGGCAACAGCCGCTCGCACCGCAGGCGGTCGACGCGAATGTCCTGGTCGCGAACGCGTCCGAACTGCTGCGGCGCACGCTGGGCGATCCCATCGAGGTCCGGACCGTGCTCGCGGGCAGGCTCTGGCACTGCTTCGCGGATCCGGTGCAGCTGGAGAACGCCCTGCTCAATCTTGCGATCAATGCGCGGGACGCGATGCCCGACGGGGGACGCCTGGACATCGAAACGGCGAACCGGGAGATCGGCCCGGACGAGCGCGACGGCCTGCCCGGTGGGCAGTACGTAATGCTCGCGGTGACCGATTCCGGCACGGGCATGCCGGACTCGGTGGTCGAGCGCGCCTTCGATCCCTTCTTCACGACCAAGGGCGTGGGCAAAGGCACTGGGCTTGGGCTGAGCCAGATCTACGGCTACGTCAAACAGTCCGGCGGTGCGGTGAAGCTCGACTCGGTGATGGGCGAGGGCACCCGCGTCGAGCTGCTGTTTCCGCGCTTCGCCGGCCCGGTGTCGATCGCGTCGCCTCCGCACGAGGGCGATGCGATGCCTGCGGGTTCGCCCGCATCGACGATCCTGCTGGTCGAGGACGAGGACCGCGTGCGCCAGGTCGCCGAAGAGGCGCTGCGCGAACTCGGATACACCGTGGTGTCGGTGTCCGGTCCGCGCCTGGCCCTGGATGCGCTCGCGGATGCCGGCGAGGTCGACCTGCTCCTGACCGACGTGATGATGCCGGAGATGTCCGGACGGGTCCTGGCGGAAAAGGCGGTCGGCCTGCGGCCGGGCCTGAAGGTCCTGTACATGTCGGGCTACACGCCCGATACCGAAGAAAAGGGCGTGCCGGGCGCGATGCTGCTCGCCAAGCCTTTCACCCTGGAGCGCCTGGCCCAGGCCGTGCGGACGTCCATCGACCGCTGACGCCGGCGTGTCGCCGGCACGGGCTTGACCTCGATCAATTGCGAACTGTTCGCATTTGGTAAACTGGTCCCATCAGCCGCTGCGCCACGCAGTCAGCCACTCCCCGCGCCCCAGGCTGATTCCGTGTCCCCGATCCGTATCCCGCGCGCTCATGCGCGCACGCCGCTGTCCCTCTCGCTCGCCCTCCTGTTGTCCTCACCCCTCGCCGCGATGGCCCAGCAGGCCACCGATCCCGCGGAGGGCAGCCCGGACCCGGCGGTGACCCTCGATGCGGTGGAGGTCAAGGGCGAGCGGCTGGGCCTCAACCTCAACCTCGACGCCAGTTCCGGCGCGCTGGGCACCAAGCGGCTGCTCGATACGCCGTTCTCGGTGACCGTGGTCGAGCAGGAGGACATCGAGCGGCGAAGCGCCACCACGCTGGGCCAGGTGTTCATCAACGACCCCTCGGTCTACGCCGCCGAACCCTCGGCCACGACCGCCTGGTGGGGCACGCAGATCCGCGGCATCGGCGTGACCAACCACTACGTCGACGGCGTGCCGATGCTGATGGAGTGGGGCGGCGAGTACCCGCTGGAAGCGGTGGAATCGGTGCAGGCGCTGAAGGGCCTGGGTGGCTTCATGTACGGCTTCGGTGCACCGGGCGGCATCATCAGCTACCGCACCAAGCGGCCCACGGCCGCGCCGCTGTTCTCGACCACCCTGGGCTGGCGCAACGACAGCGCGTTCTCGCTGCACGTCGATGCCAGCGACCATCTCGGCGGCGCGGATTCGCTGGGCTACCGCCTGAACGTGGCGAAGGAGGGCGGCGATGCCTACAACGGCGCCGGCACCGACCGCACCCTGATCGCGCTGGCGGTCGACCAGCCGATCGGCGACCGCGTGCTGTGGCACGCGGAAGTGCTGCGCGAGGACAACAAGCTCAAGCACGAGCCGCTGTACTTCTACTGGGACACCTACGCGGGCGATCGCCTGCCGACACCCACGTACGACTACGAGAACGTCCGTGTCCGCAATTCGTACTACAAGGCCGTGACCACCAACGTCACCACCGGCCTGGAATGGCGGATCAACGAGCGCTGGAACCTCGACGTCACCGTCGGCGGCAGCCGCCGCGAGCACTATTCGAACAAGATGTTCGCCAACCTGCTCAACGAGGCGGGCGACTACGACGGCAGCGTCTACAACTTCGCCGGCGTGATGCGCAACACCGTGGCCCAGGTGCTGGTGACCGGCCAGGTGCAGACCGGCGCCATCGGCCACGACCTGGTGCTCGGCGCCGCCACGCAGCGCACCTGGGACCAGTGGGGCAACGACTGGTACTGGAGCAACGACTTCTCCGGCAACCTGTACCAGCGGCTGGATTTCCTGTCGACGCACGTGCCCGACTTCAGCCTCGCGCCGGTCAGCGCCGACGAGCGCCAGATGGCCGTGTTCGCCAGCGACACCGTGCGTTTCGGCGACCACTGGCAGGCCATCCTTGGTGCGCGCTACGTCGACTACGAACAGCGCGACCTCGACGGCGACGCCACCGCTGACTCGCGCTACCACACGACGGCGCTCACCCCCACCGTGGCGGTGATCTACAAGCCGGTGGATGCCGTCTCGATCTACGGCAGCTACGTGGAATCGCTGGAATCGGGCGGCCGCGTCGGCTTCGACAGCGAACCGCCCTACGCCAATGCCGGCGAAGTGCTCGATGCCACCACCAGCAAGCAGTACGAGGTCGGCGCCAAGTACCAGACCGGTCGGCTCGGTTTCACCGCCGCGGCGTTCCGTGTCGAGCGCAGCGCGACGATCGACCAGTGGCGCGGCGAGGAACGCTACCTCGTCCAGGACGGCCTCACGCTGTACCGCGGCTTCGAAGCGATCGCCAGCGTTGGCGTCACCGACCGGCTGGACATCGGCGTCGGCGGGTTGTGGATGGATGCCAGCCTGGAAGACCTGTCGCCGGAGAATGCGGCCCTGGTCGGGAACCGGCCGGCAGGCTCATCGCGCCGGCAGTACGTGGCGAACATCAAGTACCGCCCCGCGGCACTGCAGGGCCTGAGCCTGCATGGGAATGTCCGCTACTCCGGCGACCAGTACTACGAGGATGCGAACCGCGTGCTGATTCCCGGCCGCACCGTCGCCAATGCCGGCGTCGAGTATCGCACCACGATCGGCGGCCGCAGCGCCACGCTCACCGCCAACGTCAACAACCTGTTCAACCGCAGGTACTGGAACCTCGACATGCTCGGCGAGGCACGCAACGCCTCGCTGGATCTGCGCATCGACTGGTAGCCCGCACAACGCCGCCATGGCATCCGCGCCGGGACGTGCGGATGCGGGCGGCGGCTGTCGTGCGCCGTCGATGAAACCGCGTGCTCCCCTTTTCTCTCCCTTCAGGACACTCCACCATGACCTCCCCGTTCCGCTCCACGTTCCCGCGTCGTACCGCCCTGGCATTGCAGGTCGGTCTGCTGCTCGCTGCTCCGGCCGCCTGGGCGCAGTCGGACGCCACCGAGGCCACCACCGAGCTGGACAAGGTCGTGGTGGTCGGCGCGATGACCGACGTGGAACTGGATCGCCAGACCATCGAGCGCACGCAGGCGGCCACGCTGGCCGACCTGTTCCGCGCGGTGCCGTCCGTGTCGGTCGGTGGCGGCGTGGGCATCGCGCAGAAGATCTACGTGCGCGGCCTGGAAGATTCCATGCTCAACGTCACCGTCGACGGTGCGCCGCAACGCGGCACGCTGTTCCACCACGTCGGCCGTGTATCGATCGAGCCCGAGCTGCTGGAAAACGTCGACGTGCAGGCCGGTGCCGGTGAAGCCACCTCCGGCTTCGGCGCCATCGGCGGCGCGATCCGCTTCCGCACGCGCGATGCGACCGACCTGCTGCAGGAAGGCGAGAACGCCGGCGGCATCGTCAAGGCCGGCTGGGCCAGCAACGACGGCTATCGCGTCAGCACCACCGGCTTCGGCCGCCTGCATGGGGACATCGGCGTGCTCGCCTCGTTCGTGCACGTGGACAGCGACGACTACCAGGACGGCGATGGCCGCACGCTGCGCGGCACCGGTGCGCGCCAGCGGCTGGGCTTCGTCAAGGTCGGCGGCGACATCAACGACGCACAGCGCTTCACCGCAAGTTATGAAGTGCGTCGCGAAGACGGCGCCTTCGGCCAGCGTCCGAACTGGCCGGTGCGCGAGGGCGAGCGCCTGTTCCCGGTGGAAGGCGAACGCCGCACCGCCGTGCTGAACTACGGCCACGTGCTGTCCGACGCGCTGGCACTGGAAGCGACCGCGTACTCGACCAAGACCGAGTTCACCCAGGACCGCTACGACCGCTGGGGCCTTTATGGCGCGGACATCGACACCTGGGGCTTCGACCTGCGCGGCACCTGGCGCACCGACGCGCATCGCGTGGTGTTTGGCGTCGAGCACCGCGACGACCAGGTCGCCAGCCGTTACCTCGCACCGGCGGCGCAGTGGCAGCCGTGGGCGTGGGACCCGGCGATCGGCCGCTTCGCCGAATCCGGCCAGGTGTGGGGCGTCTATGTGCAGGACCAGTGGCAGGCCACCGACGCGCTGCTGCTCAGCGCCGGTGCGCGCTACGACGCCTACGACCTGGACCTGGACACCTACGGCGGCGGCACCGACAGCGACCACGTCAGCTTCAATGCCGGCGGCAGCTACCGCATCAGCGAGGCGTGGACCTTCAACCTGTCCTATGCCGAGGCGTTCCGCGGCAAGGAGATCGGCGATGCGTTCACCCTGGAACAGCGCCCGGGCCGGCTGACGCTGGCCCCCGGCCTGCAGCCGGAGACGGTGGAGAACGCGGAGATCGGCCTGCAGTACGACGCGGGCGGCTTCAGCGCGTCGGCGGTGTACTACCAGATGACCATCGACGACGTGATCCTCGACCAGCTGGGCAGCGGCCCTGCGCCGCAGGGCGCGACCTACTACGAGAACGTCGGCCGCTTCCGCTCCGACGGCGTCGAACTGCGTGCCGGCTACCGCACCGGCGCCTTCGCCGTGGACGGCTACTACAACCGCTACGACTCGAAACTCAACGGCCACCGCATCGAAGGCTACGAGCACATCGCGCTGGGCAACTCGATGGGCGACAACTGGAACCTCACCCTGCGCTACGACCCCAGCACGCGTTTCGGCGTGCAGGCCAGCGTGACCCGGGTGGAGGACCTGGATGACATCGAAGTGCTGTTCCGCGAAGCCGAACTCGGCTGGATCGACGGCACGCGCCGCGTCGACAAGCCGGGCTACACCGTGGTCGACGTGTTCGCGCACTGGCAGCCGTTCGCCTCGCAGACGTTCGACCTGTCGTTCGGCGTCTACAACCTGTTCGACCGCGCGTACCGCTCGCATGCCAGCGTCGCCGACTACAGCGGCATTCCCGACTACGAGATCGTCTCCGGCCTCAACGAGGCGGGCCGGAACGTGCGCGTCACGGCGTCGTACCGCTTCTGAGCACGATGGCGCCCCGATCGCCGGAGGCCCGCGCAGCGCGCTGGCGTCCGGCGATGCGCATCTGGCACCGCTGGTTCGGGCTGGGCGCGACGTTATGGCTGGTGCTGCTGTCGCTCAGCGGCTGCGCCATCGCGTACTACGACCCGTTGGATGCCTGGCTCAATCCGGACCTGCATCGGATCGAAGAGACCCGTCCGCTGGCGGCGCGCGAGATCCCACTGGCGCATGCGCTCGATGAAGCCCGCCGCGCCGTGCCCGGCTTCGAGCCCCGGCAGGTGCAGCTGCCGGAGGCCGGCGGCACGCTGTGGATGCTCGGCCGCGCCGACGGCGTGTCGATCCAGCTGTTCGCCGATCCGCGCGATGGCCGCGTGCTGGGCTGGCGCGAGAGCGGCAGGCTCGCGCTGGACCGTCGCCACGTGATGGATGTGCTGTACGGCCTGCATGTGGACCTGCTGCTGGGCGAGTGGATGACGACGCTGCTCGGCTTCGTGTCGCTGCTGTGGCTGGTCGACCACCTGTTTGCGGTGATGCTGGCGGTGCCCCGGCTGTCGCGCTGGCGCGAGGCGTTCCTGCTCGGCGGCGTGCCGGGCAGCGGGCGGCGGCGCTTCGATTGGCACCGTGCCCCGGCGATGTGGGCGTTGCCCATCACGCTGGTGCTGGCGCTGACGGGCGTGACGCTGGCCTGGCCGGAGGCGAGCCGCGATGCGGTACGGCTGGTCGGCCACGTGGGCGAACGGCTGGACGAAGACCTCCCCGACCGCGACCCGTCGCCTGCGGCCATCAGCGTGGACCGCGCCATCACGCTCGCCGCGGGCGATGCGCCGGTGCACAGCGTGCGCCTGCTGCTGCACAAGCAGGCCTATGCCGTGCGGACCTTCGATGCGCGCGACGTGGACGACCAGGGGCGGTTGTGGACCTACGTGTCGATGGTCGACGGCCGCCTGCTCGGCCAGCGCCACGACGTGGGCGAGAGCGCGGGCGACATGTTCTTCGCTTGGCAGTACGCCCTGCATTCAGGCCGCGCGTTCGGCGCCACCGGGCAGACGCTGGTCTTCTTGGGCGGCGTGGTGACGATCGCCTCGTGCGTCACCGGGTTCGTGCTGTGGTGGCGGCGCAGGGCACGGCGCCTGGACTGACCGGGCCCGCGGTCGGGCGGTACCGCGGGCGGAGGCGGGCTGTGCGAGGATGCGGCGTGACGGCCGTCCGGCCGATCGATGCGAGGAGCACGCGCCCATGGGCACGCTCGATCCGAGACTTCAGCCCGGCCTGCGCTTCGAAGCGCGGCAGGTCGTCACCGACGCGCAGACGGTGCCGCAGGTCGCCCCGGACTGGGCGGGCTTCAAGGACATGCCGCCGGTGTTCGCCACCGCCATGATGGTGGGCTTCATCGAACAGACCTGCGTGCTGGCCGTGCATCCACTGTTGTCAGACGGGCAGGGCACGGTAGGCACGCATGTGGATGTCAGTCATGTGGCCGCGACGCCGGTCGGCATGGCGGTGACCGCCCGCATCGAGCTGGTCGCCGTCGAGGACCGCTCGCTGCTGTTCAAGGTGCAGTGCCACGACGAAGCGGGGCTGATCGGCGAGGGCATGCACCGTCGCGCCATCATCCATGTCGGGAAGTTCCTCGCGCGGGTGGACGAGAAGGCGAGGCAGCAGCGCGACCGGCCTGGGGCATGAGGTCTGCGCTAGAGTCCGTCCCTCTGCCAGACAACGGAGCGCGCGCATGAGCGATACGAAGGTCAAGGGCCCGGCGTCCTACTTCCCGTCCATCGAGAAGACCTACGGCAAGCCGGTCGAGCACTGGTTCAAGGTGCTCGACACCGTGGCCGATCGGAAGCACATGGAGCAGGTGGCCTACCTCAAGGCCGAGCACACGATCGGGCACGGCCATGCGAATGCGCTGGTCGCGTACCACCGCGCGAAGACGGGGTCCTGACAGGTCACTCCGCCAGCGCCGCCTCCACCGCCGCCTGCGCATGCAGGGCCGTGGTATCGAACAGGGGCACGCGCGCATCCTGCGGGCCCACCAGCAGGCCGATCTCGGTGCAGCCCAGGATGATGGCCTCCGCACCGCGCGCGACCAGATCGTCCATGATGCGGCGGTAAGCCTCGCGCGCGTCGTCGCGGGCCACGCCACGGCAGAGTTCGTCGTAGATCACGTCATGCACGATGCGGCGGTCGTCCGCGTCCGGCACGATCACCTGCAGGCCGTGCCGGTCCTGCAGGCGCTGGCGGTAGAAGTCCTGCTCCATCGTGAAGCGGGTGCCAAGCAGGCCGACCGTGCGATGCCCGGCGGCGGTGATCGCGGCGCCGGTGGCATCGGCGATGTGCAGCAGCGGGATCGGCACCGCCGCCTCCATCTGCGGCGCCACCTTGTGCATGGTGTTGGTGCACAGCACGAGCAGGTCGGCACCGGCCGCCTGCAGGCGGCGCGCCGCCTCGGCCAGCAACTCGCCCGCCGTCTCCCAGTCGCCGTCGCGCTGCAGCTGCTCGATCTCGTGGAAGTCGACGCTGTACAGCACGACCTTCGCCGAATGCAGGCCGCCCAGGCGCGCCTTGATGCCCTCGTTGACCTGACGGTAGTAGGGCACCGTCGATTCCCAGCTCATCCCGCCGATCAGGCCGATCGTCTTCATGTGTGTTCCACCACCGTGAGTGCAGGACACGATTATGCGCGGTGCCGGGTGGGGGAGGGTTGAGCGGTTTGCAGGGTGAGGGGTGGGTTGGTTGCAGACGCGCTCGGGATACCCGGTCCATGCGTCGTGCAGTGGCGCGGGGAGGTCAACGACACGCGCGGGATGAGCCACGACGCGGCCGCCGGTACCTGCACATCCGGCACGCCATACGGCGTGATGTGGCGAAACACGCTGCAGAGCATGGCGCGGCATAATCACGCACATGGCGGCCGATACCGACGGATATCGGTCGACACGACGGGCAGTGTGGGCCGACATGCGAGGCGATATGGCGCGTGATGCCGACCGGTATCACCGGTGATGCCGCAGCGCATGGCGGGCCATGCTCATCGACAGGTCGCGGCATACCGTCTGGTATCAGCGGTGATACCGGTTGGTATCACCGCCCACTCCCTCGCGCATGTCGCGCCATGATGCGTTGTATCGGACGCCGGCTCACGTGATGGATGCACGTCATCGCCGGATGCAAATGTTAGAGGCTTTTCCTTGCGTCGCCCCCTACAGTGGACGTGCCCGCTGGATGGCGGGCATCCCACTGACAAGGAACCAAGGAGGCAACATGAGTCAGAACATCGTGGACCTGATCTTCGACGAAACCGCACTGGCCGACATCGACGGCGCGCTGGCCACACTGGACACGCGGCTGGCGGGGCTGGTGTCGCTGGACCCGGTGAAGCGGCGCCGGCTGCACAAGATGGGCAACAAGTCCGAAGCGTTCTGCCGACTGGCGATCGAGGTGCTCAATGGCAATCCGCAGATCATCCCGCCCAGCTTCGACCTGGCCGCCGTCCAGCGCGACGTGGCGGCGCTGGACGCGTTGCGGGCGCGCACGGTCCAGGTGATGCGCCTGCACCAGCGCCTGCTGGACACCGAGATGGCCCTGGGCAGCGACATGATGTCGAACGCCGTCGAGGGCTATGCGCTCCTGAAGGTCGCCGGCAAGAGCGCAGGGCTGGACGGCCTGCGCCGGCAACTGGCCGTGCGCTTCAAGACCAAGCGCTCGAAGGCGGAGCCGGAGGAGGGCGACGAGGACGCCGAGGTGGCGGGGCACGACTAGGACCGGCATCGGCCTGTCCGCTGCCGCGTGAGAAGGATGGGGCCGCAAGGCCCCATCTTCTTGGTGGGCTCGCGAGATCCGGCCAAGCGTCGGCTTGTTAGTCGAGTCCAGCGCCCCTAAGATCGAGCGGCATCAAGGGGGTAGCGCGCCACGCGGTGCGCTGTGGATCAGTCGTATAACCGGACCCCGGGACCCGGGTATTCGGTAGTGAGGGTCATGCGCAATCATCATTGGTACTTGTTTCCACTATTAGCACTCACGACCAGCGGGTGCGGGCCCGACAATCGTGCCCCTGTAGACATTCGCAACGCGTGCAATACCTTCGTGTCTGAGTCGGCACCGCGTCAAACCCCCGAATTGCGTCGTGGCAAAGACGGCCTGGAGCTAGTTTTGTCATTTACACCAGCTATGAATCCGGAGGCAGATGCAATCCGCAACGCCGTTCGCAGAGGGTCCGTTGACCTAGTAGTTCACCCCGGCATGGATCGGCTGCGGGCTCTTGGCGAGGATGATGGTTACTTAGTCCTGTCTGTGTCGTCGGAGGCCCATGCCAAGCAGGTGGAGCAGTTACTATGCTTCTAGATCAGGGTCACGAGCCTAACAATTCATGCAAATCGAACCCGCTTCGCGGGTCGGATTAGTTCAGGCGCTAGGCTGCAGGGAAATCTATGCGTGGGGCACTAGCAATCGCGGGACTGTTGATCCTCATGGCCATTCCATCGTTCTTTGGCTGGACCAATAGAGCGCCAATTGCTCTTGGCAATCCTCAGACAGCATTCGCTGGGCTTCAGCTCGCATACTTCTCTGCGGTTGTAGTCACAGCATGTTGCACCAAGGCGGATGATTGGCTGTTCCGGTGGATACGCAACTCCAAGCGAACCCATCAACTGGCAGCTGTTTTCTTGGTTTGTGGGGTAGTGTTAGTTGTTGTTGGCGTATGGCCAAACTAGAAATCTTGGCGTGCAGGCTAGCAATTCATTCAAGCCGAATTCGGTTCGCGGGTCGGTCTATTTCAGACGTTCGCGCTCAACCAGGATCTCGCGGCATGAAGCCAAAACTGAACTGTTTGCGAGTACGTACTCGTCCAGCGCTCGCACAATGGGCCGTCGCGGCATTCGGCTTTGAGCCTTCGTGGTCCAAGCTTGGGTTTGTCGAAGATCCAGAGTACTTCGATGTCCATGTCACCAGCCGCATTTACCATCTCGTGGGTCAGTCCGGCGATTGCCGTTCCATCGTGCTATCGCATCGCTGGGCTGCATCGCGCACAGTGCGTGCGGTGCTTCGCGCATGGGAGCGCGAGTTCGGGGCTGGACTTCCCAGAGATTACGGCGTTGCCATCAACTTTGAGCGCTGACAATTCATTCAAGCCGAAACCGCTTTGCGGGACGGCTTAATTCAGGTATTTGGCTGCCATGAAGATAGAGATGGATTCTGTTGGCGGTGTGCTGGACAGCGCGAGAGTTGGACACAAAGTCAGGGTTGTGCACGACTCCGTTGCCACCGGTGGCTTCTATATCTACGAGTGGTGGGAGGGGTCGGATGGACCCAATGCGCAGGGGGCTTTTGACTCCTGGGTCCCGGATAAGGATTCTCTGCATCAGTTTTTCACCGAGGCGGGCTGGTCAATCGGCTGGCCGGTCTAACAATTCATCCAAGCCTAACCCGCTTCGCGGGTGGGCTTAGTTCAGGCGTCAGGCCCCGAATGGCAGATCCTAAACAGTCGAAGCACTACACGTCCGGAATGGTGTATGCCGTCCCACTCGCTGATGGTGCGTTTGGCCTCGCGCAGGCCGGCGGGCCAATGCTCCCCACCGTCATATGTGTCGCCCTGTTCCTAGATCGCTTCCAAGCGCTGCCCTGCGAGCCACCTCAGCTGGACGAATCGCGCCTGATTTCGCTCACCGCCACCTGGCGCAAGGATCTGAACAAGGGTGAGTGGACACCCTTGGGTGTTTCCGAGCTCACGCCCGGACTACAGAGACATCCCATGCAAGCGCTTGCGGCGAACGGTTACGTAGGTGCAAGGCATCTTGATGCAAGCTTGCTCTCCGAGTTTTTGTCTGCGTGCCATGGCGCATTGCCGTGGAATGTCATGCATGATCCCGCCTTCTACGAAAAGCTGCTGCTTTCCGGAGCGGGACGGCCTGAGCAGGCTGTCGTCCTTGGCGAAGAGGAGCGCTCCGCTTATCGTCGTGAGGTATTCGGTGTCGGGGCCTAACCATTATTTCAAGCCGAAGCCGATTCGCGCGCTAGGCGTGCACCAAGGGACTTGTAACCGACACATGATGATCCTCACTGTTGCGATGATTTCTGTTGCGGTCGCTTTTGTGGCGGCCACGGCTTCAGCTGAACGCTTATCTAGCGCGATGCCTGATCTTCACAAAGCAGTTGACTCGCCGGCTGGTGGAGAGTGGTGGCCCTTTTGGGTGTTTCATTTTCTATGGCCAAGCAAGTGGCGCCAGCTGGCAGCCAATCTCAAGTTCCTCGTGGGTTTGGCCATATGCGGCCTTACGCTGGCCGTTGTGCTGATAGCCTTTCTACTGCTACGTTTCGCCGCCTCGGGTGGGAGCCTCTGATGAGCACGCCTCACCATTCATTCAAGCCGAACCCGCTTCGCGGGTCGGCTTAGTTCAGGCGTTGGGGCTCATATGAAATGTCTCATGCCACTGGCTTTCCTGGTCGCGATGGCGCCTATCCATGCCGCTGCTCCCGGCAACTGGCAATTTGTCTATGTCAATCGCTCTTCCGACCTTAACGTCATCTCAGGCGAGGCATTGCTGACTGGTAGCTCGGGCAAGCTGTCTGGCACGCTCACGGCAGAGCATGACGTCCAGTTCTCCATTGACGCCAACATCAACGGTGATGAGGTGACGGCCACCTTCGGTTCACTGGAGTCAGACGACGGCGGCACGCGTCTCAATGGCACGTTCCGTCAAACGACGATGCTAGTACCGGGCGGTACCAACTGCCGGCAAACCATTCAACTGTCGGATGGATTCAGTTCTCTGGCACTGGCGCGTAACGTGCCTAGCTGTGAGTCCTAACAATTCATGCAAGCCGAACCCGCTTCACGGGTTGGCTTAACTCAGGCGTCAGGTATCCGTGGAAGCATCAATCCTGCTCGAAAAGACTGTCCGGGCCATCTGGCTTTTTCGATCGGAGGGTGTCCATCCGGCGTGGGTAGACGACCTTACCTTGCCCATCGTAGGCTTCGTCGCTTTCCTGGAGCTTGTTGATGGCGATCTGATCAAGATCAACCCGTGCGAGGTGGACTTAGGGAAAGATAGGTATCCCGGCCTTGGTCTCGCCTTGCAACGTTGCACCGCCGAGGCGCTGCACTTCATGTGGCCCAGTGGCCATACAGTCGGGGCCGTGCCACTGGCAGAGGCTGCTCCCTTTTTGCCCTTCTCCATTGTGGGTATTGAGGAATCCGACCCGCTGGGGGAGGACACAGTTAGCCAGTATTCTCTGGTCACCGACAAAAATTGCCGGATGACTTTTCGCCACATGTTCCCGCCAATGACGTTGGGCATGCACGTAGAGGTCATCAGTGAAGCGCGTAGCGTCGCCGGTCGGCTCACTTGAGGTACTAGGTGCGATGGGGAAGATTGCCCGCAACTGGATCGAACACACCCAAGACTGGCGCAGTGAGCCCATGGCCTATTGGGTTCACATAGAGAGCGACGGTAACGCTTGGCGCGCGGCAGAATCCTACGATCCTCCGGCGCCGCATGTGGAAGGGCGTAACGGCTACCCGGTTCTCTGTGTCGAGTCGCAGGGTTTCGTGTTTCGATTCTCTTCCGGTGCACAGCTCGCCGAATGCATTGCGGTCCTTGGACGCAAGCCGCTCCCGACATCGCGGCGACTGTCCTCGATCCGGGGAGGCGGACACGGCCCCAACAGCCACTGGCTCAGCCGACTGCCGGGCCACATCAAGTCCCCCAGGACTCGACAACGCGCCGTGGAGGATCTTCGCGCGGTAGTTTCAGCCATGGCGCCAAACGATGCATTCAATCCAAACCTGCTTCGCAGGTCGACTTGAATCAGGCGCTAGGCCCCTTGATCGACAACACCGCAACCGTCGACCTCGATTACCGCGCTGTCCGGAGCATCGAGCAGCTTGTTGCCTGGGCTGTGGAGGCGGGCGGAGAATAAGGCAGGGCTCAGGCGGGCAGCCGTCCCGCGGCGCTGTGATTTCCATGGGACGACCGCTAGAATGCCCCCGCGATCGCCGATCGTGGCCGCACTGCGGCCGGCACAGCAGACGCCATGCCAGACCTCCCACCCTTTGTCGGAGCTTTGCATGCGCGTCACTCGCCTTGCCGCTGCCCTGTGCGCGGCCCTGATCCCTATGTCCTACGCCTCCGCCCAGGAGGCGGTGCCCGATGGCCCCCGGAGCACCACCGAGCTCGACACCATCGTGGTCAAGGGCGAGAAGACCGACCGCGACCTGCAGGACACCACCACCAGCGTCGCCGTGACGACGGACCTGCGCATGGAGCAGGAGAACCTGACCAGTCTGTACCAGGTCTTCGATCGCACCGCCAACCTCAGCCGGACCTACGGCGATGCCGGCTTCACCATCCGTGGCATCAACAACAACGATGGCGAAGGCGCGCCCCTGTCGACCATCTACCTGGACGGCGCGGCGATGTCCCACTTCATGGTCGCCACCGGCCCCAGCACGATGTGGGACCTGTCGCAGGTGGAGATCCTGCGCGGTCCGCAGTCGACGATCCAGGGCGAGAACGCGCTGGCCGGTGCCATCGTGCTGCGCACCCAGGACCCCGACCTCGAAACCTGGGGAGGACGCGCCCGTGCGCTGTGGTCGGACCCGTCCGACCGGCGCGTCGCCTTCGCGGTCGGCGGGCCCCTGGTGGAGAACGAACTGGGCATGCGCGTGGCGGTGGAGCGGCGCGACTTCGACGGGTTCGTGGACAACCCCACGCGCGGCACCGGCGAAGATGCGCAGGAATCGACCCTGGTGCGCGGCAAGATCCTGTGGACGCCCTCGGCGATCGAGGGGCTGACGGCGCGCCTGAGCTTCAACCACTTCAACCGGACCGGCCCGTACTCCTTCACCTACAGCAGCCTGGACGTACCGGACTACTACGACCATCGGGTCAACTACTCCGATGCGCCGAACGTGGACGACACCCGGACCAACAGCGCCACGCTGGAAGTGGACTACCGGATCAACGAGCGCTGGACCCTCAACGCGGTCACCGCCTGGAGCGACGCCGACAGCCAGCGCCATTACGACAACGACTACACCGCCGCCTCGGGCTCGGAGGGTGGAGCGAAGCTGGATTCGAAAGCGTTGTCGCAGGAATTCCGCATCGCCTACGACGGTGATCGGCTGCGCGGGCTGGCCGGCCTGTACTACTCCGAACGGGACACCCACAACGCCACCGCGAGCATGACCGGCGTGGTCACGCCCGAATCGACGATCGCCTTCCTGCTGCAATCCATCGGATTGGATCCGGCCACGGCAGGCTTCGTCGCGCAGCAGTATGTGGCGGCATTGCCCGAGATCGAGGTCGACTACCGCAGTGCCGCGCCGTCGCGCGGCGAGAACAAGGCGATCTTCACCGATGTCGAGTTCGACATCACCGACAGGTTCACCCTGCTGGGCGGGTTCCGCTACGACCGCCAGAGCTACGGGTTCGGCAGCCAGACCTCGGCGGTGTTCGCCGGCACGCTGCCGGACCCGGACGCCTTCGGACCCACGCTCGCGCCGGTGATCGCCGGCATCAACCAGGCGGTGCTGGGCTTCGTGAGCGAAGCCAACGGCACCTCGCCGTACTCCACGCGCACCTTCAACACCTTCCTGCCGAAGCTGGGCGTGCGCCACGCGTTCAACGAGGACGTATCGCTCGCGTTCGTGGCCCAGCGCGGCTACCGCTCCGGCGGTTCGAGCTTCAACGTCGCGCGCAGGCTGGTGGTGCCCTACGACCCCGAGTACACCGACAACTACGAGCTGTCGCTGCGTTCGCAATGGCTGGATGGCCGCCTCACGCTGAACGCCAACGCGTACTACATCGACTGGAAGGACAAGCAGGTCAGCGTCAATTTCGGGCAGGGCAGTTTCGACTACCACACGGTCAATGCCGGTCGTGCCCACCTGTATGGCTTCGAAGTCGAGGCCACGCATAGCGTCTCGTCCGGGTTCGACTGGTATGGCTCGCTGGGCCATTCGCGCACCCAGTTCGACCAGTTCGAGCCAGTGTTCGGTGGCGTGGTGGCCGATTTCTCGGGCACCGAATTCGCCTATGCGCCGCGCTGGACGCTGGCGGTGGGTGGCAACTGGCGCTTCGGCGACCACTGGGTCGCCAACCTCAATGCCAATCACCGCACCAAGGTCTACAGCGACACCGGCGCGTTCCAGAATCAACTCAGTGCACGCACGCTGGTGAACGGGCGCTTCGGCTATGAGAACCCACTGTGGAGTGCGTGGCTGTTCGTCGACAACCTGTTCGACGAGGGCTACATCCAATACCGCTTCACCGACCAGACACTCGGGCTGTCGCATGGCGTGCTCGGCGCGCCGCGTGTGGTGGGTGTCGGCTTCGAAGCGCACTGGTAGACCTTGAACGACATGGCGGCCCTCATGAACATGCTCTACCTGTTGCTGGCATTCCTGTCGGCCATTGCCTTCTACCTGGGCAGCCCGCATCAACGCGTATGGGCCGCGGCGGCGTCGCGACGAGGATGGCTGCGTGCAGGAGGGTGGGGCAGTGCCGTGCTCGCGCTCGCGGCAGGCGTGGCGGCGTTGGGGGTATGGGCGGGGGTGTTCTCCGCCTTGACGGCCTGGATGTTCGGCACGGTGGTGCTGCCGTATGCCGATGTGTGGTGGCACGCACGCGGGGAGAATCGCCATGTGGGGTAAATCGCTTGCGGCCGCGCTGTTGGGGCTGCCGCTCACCGTCGGGGTGATTGGCCTGGCCGTGCTGCTGTGGCCCGGGGAACTGGAGCGCGTCACCTTGCCCTGGTTGCTGCTGGCCTTCCCGTTCTGGGTGGGCGTCATGTCGTTGGCCTTCCTGGCCAAGTCGGGCTGGCGCGCGTGGGCCTGGATGGGCGGCGCCACGCTGGCCTGCTTCGCATTGATCCATGTGGCCAAGCTGTTGGGCTGGGCCGCGGACCTGCCGGCATGAAGGCGGCGACCCTGCGGATTTTCCTGTCGGTCCACACGTGGGTCGGACTGGTGTCGGGCATGTTCCTGTTCATCGCGTTCTACGCCGGCGCCATATCGGTGTTCGTGCATGAACTGCAGGGCTGGGAGCGCCCGGCGCAGACGGTCCTGTCTCCCGCCGAGTCGCTGGGCAGTTCGCAGGCCCTGCTGGACCGCGTGCTGCGCGAGCATCCGAAGACCGCAGAGGGCCTGACGCTCGTGTTGCCGGGCGAGCATGGGCCAAGGCCATCGGCGTACTGGTATGACGCCTCGGTCGGGGCGCAGCGCAAGTTCGTGCTGGAGGACGATGGGGCACTGAAACAGCTGCCGGGCCGGGGCGGGTTCGTCGAGTTCATCTACGATCTGCATTTCACTGCCGGCCTGCCGCGCGCGTTCGGGCTGTATGTGTTCGGCGTGGTGTGCATCCTGTACGGCCTGGCACTGGTCAGTGGCGTGGTGATCTACGCCCCGGCTTTCCTCAAGGATCTGTTCGCCCTGCGCGCCGGCCGCAACATCAAGCGCTTCTGGCAGGACGCGCACAACGTGGTCGGCGTGCTGTCCCTGCCATTCCACGTGATCTTTGCCTGGAGCGGGGCGGTGCTGACCATCGGCTTCGTGATGCTGGCGCCGTTCCAGTTCCTCGTCTTCGAGAACAAGCTGCTGACGGTGCTGGAGGCGGACTTCGAACTCGCGCCGCATGTCGAGCCGGCCGGGGTCGCCACACCGATGCTGCCCGTGGCCGAGCTGGTGCGGCGCGCCGATCGGGCCCTGCCCGGGCTGGCCACGGAAAGCCTGTTCTACCACGACGCCGGCGATGCCAACGTCCAGGTGACCGCGTATGGCGCGTTGCCGCAGCGCACGCTCAATGGCTTCGGTGGCGTGGCGCTCAACGGCGCCACCGGTGAGGTCATCAAGGCGCTGGGGCCGAAGGATTTCCCGCCCGGCATGGCGATGCTGCGGGGGCTGCAGACGCTGCACTACGGCAACTTCGGCGGCTTTGCGGTGAAGTGGCTGTACTTCCTGCTCGGGATGATGGGGGCGTTCCTGTTCTACAGCGGCAACCTGCTGTGGATCGAAGCCCGGCGCAAGCGTCGGCAGGTCGAGCAACCGCGACGCACGCGGTTCGTGGCTGCACTCACGATCGGCGTCTGCCTGGGTGCGGTCGCAGGCATCTCGGCGGTGTTCCTTGTGGCCGCGCTCCTGCCGGGTGTACCGATCGCGACGGGCTACTTCACCGTGTTCTTCATTGCGGCGCTGTGGGCCTTTCTCCGCCGGCCCGCGAAGGCGGCGTACGAACTGCTCTGGGTATGCGCGCTGCTGACGCTGGCGATCCCCGTCGCCGGATGGCTGGCATCGGGCGAACACCTGTTCGCGGCGCTCCTGCACGGCCATTGGCACCGTGCGTTGATCGATGCGACGGCGGTCGTCATGGCTATCGCGTTCTGGCGCATGGCGGCAGCCACGCGGCGGCGCTCGCGTACCGGCGACCCGAACAGCGTGTGGGCGTTGCAGTAGGCCGGGGCAGGATTGGATGTCGGCTGTCGATACGAGGCAGACGTAGCCACCCCTGCACCAGAGTGCCGGGCCCGGTCATGCCTCGGCTTGTGGGTCTGGTCCAGCCGACCTAAGATCGAGCGGCGATCACAATGTATTTCGGCGTTATTCTCGCTGCCGACTTGTGCTGGTGGATTGCTGGCAACCTCAAGTCGCGTGGTGCGGCCTAACAATTCATTCGAGCCTACGCCGCTTCGTGGGTCGACGAAGTTCGGGTTCAGATGGGGAGGACGAGATGGCGACGACGGCAGCCCTGGTTGCATTGCTGTTCGCTACAGCGGGACACCCAACGTGTGGCGTCACTTTGGTCAATTCCTCTGGGGTGGACCTGTCACTCTCGATAGAGGATCGCCATCTTGTGCTCGGCCCGAGCGAGCGCGCAGCTGTTCCGATCGCTTCGCTCTCTTCTCTAGACTTTGGCGCAGTCAATCACCGGTTCGCGATTGCATCAGCTCTACCCGTTCTTTGCCCGGCCGCAAGCTCGGTCGAGGTTGAAGCTCGCTCAGACGGAAACCTCTGGATCAGGGGAGTGGAGGAGCAGCCTGAGGGCATGCCCCTTGAGCCGACTCAGCTACAAGATCTCACCGGCTCCCCACCTACCAATTCATTCAAGCCCAACCCGCTTCTCGCGTCGGCCTGATTCAGGCATTGGACCCCATGAAAGCATCCCGTCAAGACAAGGTGGAGGCCCAGCTCGCGGCCACCGAGCGTGAACTCCTGGAGTTGCTGGGAGTCGCGCTGCCGTATACCGCGCAACATGGCGACATGCTGTTCTTCAACTCTGCGTTCCATCCGGATCACGTCCGACCGCACCAGATCAGCGAGTGCGGCGAGCGGCTGTTATCGCTTGCGAACGAGGGCGTGAGATTGCGAGAACAGATTGGCCTGCCGGACCTTGGTTCTGTCGGCCAGCTCTTTCTTTCGGCGTGCATGGAGGCCGGCAACACATCCAATGAGCATCGCCGAGGGCCGCGACAGCTCGCCGCTTGGTTGCTGGGTGAGTTGGGGTCGAATAGTCCACCCAGCCCGAACCCGCTTCGCGGGTCGGCGTAGTTCGGGTGTGAGGCAGTCATGACCATGGATAGACAGCACGTCGCAGATCGTTGGGCACGCCGCGGCGTGTATTTCCTGGTCATGGGTGTGGGTGCGTTTCTCGTCTACTTCAACGAGGTGCATGGTTGGGTCCAGGCCCCCGAATATCCCCGTCTCGGCGATGTCCTGTTTGACCGGATCGAGCCTTACCTGCAGCCGCACCTTCCCAACCTGACGCTCGTGCTGGGCGGCGTGTTTCTCCTGGCGTCCGGCTTCAGCTTCTACCGTTTCGTGAAAGCGGATGCTGCGGACGGATCGGCTCCCTGACGATTCAACCGGCGCGGCGTGGCCTCAAGGGTCGGGTTGTTCCAGGCGTTTTGAACGGTCATGCCGCCCGGCCCGGGCCATCACGGGAGCGACGAGCGGGAAGGCGGTGGCCGTCAGCGCGCCGTGACGGCCCCGGCGGAAGGCCGGGAGCGACGGCGCCGGCCTGCGCCCGCATGGCCGGCGATACGACGTGCGCCGATGAATGGTAGGCGTCGAAGAGGCTTCTGGAGGCACCATCGTTGCAACGATGGACCCCTGTCAATGTTGCCGTCGGCCTCAGATGGGACCGCTGGCGCGGATGCATTGTGATCGCCGGCGCCGTTCGACGAATGGCCCTGTGCGCGGACGATTCGGGTCGAAATATGCAGAAACTTCCGCAATTTCACGCGGCTTCCACGTACGCCAATCCTGGCTGAAGGTACGTTGCAGCACCGGCCGGAAACGCCGCTATATTCCCAGCTCCCAGACGAAGGAGGATTGGAATGTTTACGAACAAGCGATTCATGACGACGGCACGTGTGCTCGGTGTGGCGATGGTGGCGGGCGTGGCGCTCAGCGGTTGCGCTACCTACGACGACGAATTCGCAGGTATCAACTCGCGCCTCGACCAGCTCGACACGAAGGTGCAGGGCGCGGCCCAGAGCGCCGACGCGGCGAACCAGTCCGCGCAGCAGGCCAACCAGCGCCTGGATCAGATCGAAGGCCGCGTGCGGCAGCTCGAGTCCGCGCCGCGTCGCGTACCGCGCGGCTGATCGCGCCTGCACGGTTCGTGACGAATCGTGAAGCCCGGAACCCGGTGGGCCGTGCCTGGCCACCGGGCTTTCTCTTGAATCTGTTGCTGCTTTGAGGAACTGCGCCATTCGTACGTGCCTACATCCTGCGATCCGTGCCGCTTCCGGCGTGCTGCTGCTGACGCTGGCGTTCACGAGTTTCGCTGCACCCAAAGCCCGTGGTGACGCTCCGCCTGCGGCCACTGGCGCCGACCAGCTTCCGCAAGACCAGGACGTGGCCGATACCGTCATCGAACTCGCCGGCTGGATCGTCGCGAGCAAGGACAGCCAGGGCTATCCCTTCGCGATCATCGACAAGGCCTCCGCCCAGATCCTGGTGTTCGGTGGCGATGGCCGGCTTCGCGGTGCGGCGCCCGGACTCTTCGGTTCGGGGATCGGCGATCACACCGCCCCCGGCGTGGCGGGGCTCGCGCTTCGCGAGATTCCAGGACGTGACCGCACGACGCCTGCCGGTCGTTTCGTGGGCGGTTTCGGCCCGTCGATCGACGCAGGGCGCGTGCTGTGGGTGGACTACGATTCCGCGGTTTCCATCCATCCGACCGCGACCGGCGTTCCCGCAGAAAAACGCGAGGAGCGTCTTGCATCGGCGACGCCCGATGACAACCGCATCACGCATGGCTGCATCAACGTCTCGCCCGAGTTCTACGAGCAGGTCATGAGTACGACGTTCGAGCGGGGCGGCGTGTTCTACATCCTGCCGGAGAAAGACACGCTGGCCGAGACCTTCCCGGAATTCGTGCAGAGTCGCGCGGATGCAGGACGCAATGACGGGAAACGCGGACGGGCCGCCCGCCGCTGACGCGGTCGTTCCCGCAGTTGTCCGACACGATCTCGCGCCGTCCATGCGGTGCGCAGCCGCCCCAACGCCGCACCTGTGCGTGCGTCCGCGTGTTCACATGCTTGTAACGCGCTGCGCCCGCGCGCATACTGGTTAGCGAAGCCAGCACACGACCGTCTCTCCCGGTTCTGCCAGCGATCCACCGACTGACAGGATCCGCACATGAGACTGGCGCCCCTTCTCGCCGGCGTTATCGCCTGCGCTTTCGCCGCAACGGCTTCGGCCCACACCCCTTACCTGGCCCCCAGTACGTTCGCGCCGCGCGCGGGCGATACGGTCGCGCTGGATGCCGCATTCGCCGAGACGTTCTTCGTTCCGGAAGCGGTGTTCGACAACAGCCGCTTCACCGTCATCGGCCCTGACGGCAAGGAAGCCGCACTCGACGGCGTGCAGCTGCTGAAGATCCGCGCGGTGGGCGAGTATTCGCTGCCCAAGGGCGTCACCGGCACCTACCGGTTCAGCACGGGCGCTCGCCTCGGTGCGGTGTTCCGTACCTGGGAGATCAACGGCAAGCAGGAGAGCTCGCGCGATCCGGCGGCGAAGATCCCGGCCGGTGCGAAGGTGCTCTCGAACTTCCAGTCCCTGACGCTGGCGGAAACCTACGTCACCGTCGGCGAACCCGGGAAGGCCGCGCTGCAGCCGCGCGGCAAGGGCATCGAACTGGTGCCGACCACCCATCCCAACGATCTGTTCGTCGGCGAGTCGTTCGAGTTCACCGTGCAGTACGACGGCACGCCGCTGGCCGACCAGAAGGTGGAGATCACCGAAGCGGTCTGGACCTCGGACCGCAAGCCGCAGGTCGTGACGGTGCTGACCGATGCGCAGGGCAGGGCGAGTTTCAAGCTCGAGCGCGCCGGTACCTGGCTCGCGCTGACCCGCCATCGCACCAAGGCGCCCGCCGGTGCGCCGGTGGACGAATACAGCAACAGCTACACGCTGACGTTCCGCGTGCTGGAACAGTAATCCCCCCATTTCCCGGAGATGTCCATGAACCCTGGCCTGCTTGCCAGCGCGTGTGTTTGCGCGCTGCTGTCCGCTCCTGCCTTCGCCCAGCAAACGCCCGCGCCGCGCCCCCTGGTCGGCGGGCACGGCAACAACATCGAGGCGTTCATCGCCCAGCACGACGCCAATGCCGATGGCCGGCTGACGTGGGCCGAGTTCGATGCGTTCCGACGCGCACGTTTCGATGCCACCGACACCCGCGGCGACGGCACCGTCGACGTGGAGGAGTACGTGCAGGAGTTCGAGGACCGCATGCGCGAAGAGATGGAGCAGGGACGTGGCGAGCAGGTCGAGCAGACCCGTCGTCGCTTCGCGGCGCTGGATACCGACAAGGATGGCCACGTCTCGCGCGCCGAGTTCGATGCATCCGGCGAGCGCGTCTGGAGCGAGGGGCAGAAAGCCATCGCCGCCAAGGCTGGCGCGAAGGACGACAGTGGAAAAACAGCGGAGGGCGCCGCGCGCTTCGATCGCCGCCCGAACCGCCTGGCGTTGCCGAGCAGCCACACCGCTGAAGGTTTCCTGGCGCTGTACGACGGCAATGGCGACGGCAAGGTCGAGCGTTCCGAGTTCGAGCAGGCGCGCGCCACGCAGTTCGCGCGAACCGATGCCAGCGGCGACCTTCGCCTGACCCAGGACGAGTACCTGGCCGAGTACGAGGATCGTCTCGATCGCCACATCGCCACCCAGACGGGCGGCTCCGACACGCAGACGCGCGTGCGCTTCGGTGCGCTGGATACGGACAAGGACGGCAAGATGACGTTCGCCGAGTACCAGGTGTCGGGCAAGCGGACCTTCGATGCCGCGGACCGCAACCATGACGGCGTGGTGGACGCCGCGGATGCCAAGCTGCCGCCGCCTCCGCGTCCCGAGCAGCCCGCCGCGAACTGAGTAGAGAGATCGCATGGGGATGCGACCGTCGATGATGCTCCGGGGGATCGGACTGTGGCTGGCGTTGGCCAGCCCGGCCGCGATGGCGGCGCCCGTGCAGGTGCAACGGGAAGGCGTGCTGGGCACGTCGTTCGAAATGCGGGTCGACGGCGACGATGCGCGGGCCGCACGCGCCGTCGATGCCACGCTGGACGAGATCGCCCGGCTCGAGCGCGAGCTCAGTACCTGGCATGACGACAGCGCACTGTCCCGCTACAACGACGGCCACCTGCCGGCCGAGCGCCTGCCCGACGCCGTCGCCGATGTGCTGGCGCGGTGCGAGCGGTGGCGCGTCGAGACGGATGGCGCCTTCAGCTGCCGCCTCGGTGGCCTGATCGCGCAATGGCGCCAGGCCGATGCCGATGACCGGTTGCCCGAGCGCATCACGCTGCGCCGGCAGGCCCGTGCGCTGTCGGCGTTGCCTGCACCGGCCTCCGGGCTGTTGGATCCCGCCGCCGGCCTGCGCTTCGATGTCGACGGCATCGCGAAGGGATACATCCTGGATCGGGCGTTGGCGACAGCGCGCCGCGTCGCGCCCCGCGCGTCCGGCATCCGCATCGACATCGGCGGTGACGCCGTGTACTGGGGTCATCCGGAAGGCCACGACGCGTGGCGCGTCGAGGTGGCCGACCCGAAACGTCCGATCGACAACCAGCCCGGGATCGCGCAGGTGCGGCTGGCTTCGCAGGCCATCGCGGCGAGTGGTCATCGCAGTCGCGGCTACGCCATCGGCCGGCGACACCTGAGCCACATCCTCGATCCGCAGGACGGCTGGCCCGTGAGTTATGCGCCGTCGGCCACGGTCATCGCCGCCGATGCCGCCACCGCAGATGCGCTGGCGACCGCGCTGACGGTGATGCCGATCCGCGACGGCATCGCGCTGGTCGATCGCATCGACGGTGCCGCGGCCCTGGTGGTGTCGGATGCCGGCATTCCCTTCGCATCGGCCCGCTGGCCGACGGCGTTGGTGGAGGACGAGGCCTCGTCGCGTTCCGTGCCTGCCGTCTTCATCGACTACGAAATCCCCGCGATCGATGCGGACCGCTATCGGAAGCCGTATCTCGCGGTGTGGATCGAGCGCGAGGACGGGCGCGCGGTGCGACAACTGCACGTCCTCGGCGACCGCTCGCGCTGGTTGAGCGAGTTGCCACGCTGGTGGCGCCACTACGGCCGCAACGACCCGGCCGGCGCATTGGGGATCGCGCGTCCCACGCGCGCACCCGGCCGTTACACGCTGGCGTGGGACGGGCGCGACGACCGCGGCGCACTGATGCCCGCGGGCCGCTATGTGTTGCGGGTGGAAGCCGCACGCGAGCACGGCGGCCACGACGACATCGCGCTGCCATTCCCGCTGGGCGGCGCCACGTCGCCACTGCAGCACCCGGGCCAGGCCGAGATCGGCCGCCTGGTGCTGCGCTACGACAAGACGTAGCCACGTTCCTTCTCACCGGCGCGGTCACGCGCCATCCCAGCGACGTACTTCCGCCATCGCGGCCGCAGCCAGGATTGGAGCGCTCCCATCGAAGCGCATGTTCTTTCCTGACTGTGGAGTTACCCCATGAAGTTCACCCCCCACCTGCTGGCGCTGGCCATCGCGTCGTGCCTGTCGTCCACCGCCCACGCCGACACCACCGCCGATCCGAATGGCGCCCAGACGCTGGACACCATCGAGGTCAAGGCCAAGCGCGAGCAGCAGTCGACCAACCAGAGCGTCACCACCCTGAGCAGCAAGGACCTGGAACAGCAGGGCGCGCAGAGCATGGAAGACGCGATCCGCTACGTGCCCGGCGTCGAGATGGTCGACCTGGGCCGCGCCGGCTTCAACGGCTTCAACATCCGCGGGCTCGAAGCCGATCGCGTCTCCATCACGCTGGACGGATTGAGCTTCCCGCAGAGCATGGACCCGGGCACCTACCAGCCCTACGAGTTCTTCCGCTCGGGCCGCGGCAGCGTCGACATGGAGGCGGTGAAGACCGTCGAGATCATCAAGGGCGCCGACGCGATCACCGCGGGCAGCGGTGCGCTCAGTGGTGCGGTGATGTTCACCACCAAGGATCCGTCCGACTTCCTCGCGCCCACCGGCAACGATACGGCGGGCGCACTCAAGTACGCGTACACGGGCAGCAATGACGAGAACGCCGGCACGCTGACGCTGGCCAATCGCACGGGCCGATTCGAGTCGCTGCTGGTCTACACCAAGCGCGAAGGCCACGAGACCGAGTCCTGGTACGACACCACGATCAACCGGCTGGGGCCGGGCCGCCGCGCACCGGATCCCATCGACCGCGAGAGCGACAACCTGCTGGCCAAGGCGAACGTCCTGATCAGCGATGCGCAGACCTTCGGCCTGGTCTATGAGCGCGCGCGCAGCACCGGCCATGTCGACAACTGGACCCGCAGCGATGGCGTGGGCTCATACTACGAACGCTCCGCGGTGGACCGCAGCGATCGCGACCGGTATGGCGTGAAGTACACCTGGAAGGCCGGGGTGGCGGCGTTCGATACGCTGGAGGCGACCGTCGACCGCCAGGAGAGCTACATCCAGGGCCAGACCAACGTGCTGGTGGCCAGCGGCACGTCGGGGGGAACCCGCTGCTCGGTGGCCGCGCTCTGTTCGCGGCAGGAGTTCCGCTGGGACACGCAGGACCGCGACCGTGCCGCCGTGGACCTGGACAAGTCCTTCGACGCGGGTGGCATGCACCACACGCTGGTCTACGGCGCCGCCTGGCAGCAGGCGGACATCGACTGGAACTCGGTCGACTCGCGCTGGAACAATGCGGGCCAGCTGGTCAGCCGCGATACCGATCCGTCGCTGTGGCCCAACACGCGCGAGACCTCATGGACGCTGTACGCCCGCGACAAGGTGCGGCTGCTGGAGGATCGCCTGACGCTGACCGGCGGGCTGCGCTACGACCGCTACAAGTACACGCCGAAGGTGCGCCCCAGCGCGGACGGTGACTCCGGATACACGGATGGCGGCGGCAGCGTCGGCGTGTCCGAGTTCCGCTCGCCGACGTGGAACCTGGGAGCCGATTTCCGCATCACCGACACCCAGTCGCTGTGGGCGCAGCTTGGCCGCGGCTTCCGTGCGCCCAGCGTCAACGACATGTACGGCACGTCATCGACCACGCAGGTCACGCGCGTGTCCGACGGCGCCCTCGTCACGGTGCCGGATGGCAAGAGCAATCCGGATCTCGATGCCGAGCGCAGCTTCAACATCGAACTGGGCTGGCGCTACAGCAGCGACCGGCTGCGCCTGGGCGTGTCCGCCTTCCACGACACCTACAGCGACTTCATCGACAGCGCGGACTTCGTCGGCGATCCGGGCGTGCAGTACAGCACCGTCGTGGGCGGGCAGACGGTGGTCACCAACGGTTACATCTACACCATGCCGATCAACCGCGGCGAGGTGAAGGTCAAGGGTATCGAGGCCGAAGGCATGTGGTTGCTGGCGGACGACTGGATGGCGCGCCTGGCCTATTCGTACAACGAGGGCGAGGACAACGACGGCGAGCCGCTCGGCAGCATCGTGCCGGCCAAGGCGGTGGTGGGCCTGAACTACGCCGCGCCATCGCGCCGCTGGAACCTGACCGCCAACGTCACCCACCAGCAAGACAAGGATCCGTCGGACTACGGCAGGAGCATCACCAACTCCAGTTACGGCGAGGAAGTCGTGCCGGTGTATGCCTACAAGGCGCGCGCGTACACGCTGCTGGACCTGTTCGGCAGCTACGACATCACCGAGAACCTGCACCTCACCGCCGGCGTCTACAACGTGTTCGACAAGGAGTACTACCTGTGGAACCGCGTGCGCACGGCCGGCGCCGGTACGGCGGTGTTCTCCGGCTCCACCAGCCCCGCCGGCATCGGCCGCTGGTCGCAGCCCGGCCGCAACGTCCGCGTGACGCTCAGCTGGTCGTTCTAAGCGCGGTGGGATGCACGGGAGCGGTCCCAGTGGCCGCTCCCGGTGCTGCTGCGTGCCAGAGTTCGTGCGTGGCGGACGGGCCTTGGGGCCATTTTCTTTGTCCGCAGTGTCGTTGCGTGGTCCTACTCAACGTGTCGAGAGGCCCGGTCACCTGCACGACGGGCCTCTTCGATCCAATCCAGGGCTTCGCGGTAGCCTTCCTCGCTTTCCAGGACGCGATCCATCAGCGGCCGCCCCGTCAGGGTGAGGTACTCGCCGAGGTCCGCGGGGGTGAGTCCGGCGGCCTCGGCGGCTTGGTGGAACAGGTGCCAGCGAAGCGCACGCTTCTCGCGTTCGTAACGCGACCAGAAGTCTGGAAGAACCTCCGCACCCGCACGCACGCGATGGACCGGCTCGCCTTGGCGATTGTCCCTGGGGGCGAGGCGATTGGCGGCGGCGAGCAGAAGGTGTGCCGTATCCGGGCGCACTACGGTCCCATTCGCCGCCTGCAGTTGGCCTGCACACCGGTCCAGGGCGGCGGACAGCTCGCGGAGCGAGGCCTGGAGGTACGGATTCGGGTGGTCTTTGATCATCGTTCGACAGTGCACGGGCCGCGAACCGCGCCCCATCATCAAGGTAGACGTCTGGCGGGGCGATTTCCCTATGGGGATGGGAGCGATGTCTCCCATGGAGATGAGGCAGATGGTCGCGAAGTTGACCTGGGGTACTGGTGGCGCTGGGCAGCGCCATCATGTCGAACAGCGTGGAGGGCTATCTGCTGCTCAAGCTCGCCGGCAAGGGTGTGGGCCTGGATGCGTTACGCAGGCAGCTCTCGGCGCGTTTCAGGGCCAAGCGGGCGAGGGCGGCGGCGGTGGAGCGTGCGATATCGGCGTAGGGCATGCCGATCTCAGTTGGAGAAGTGCAAAGCAAAGGGTTCGTATGGCACCTTTGTTTTCTGCGGGATCGCGGGACTAGGTTGGGGTGAGTTTGCGAAGCTCAATGTCGGGAGGTCGGAAGGCGCGCGGTATTGAGCTTCACTTCGCGCAGCCCAACCTATGGTCCTACGGGTGGATACGAACCATAGCCACCAATCGTGGCTGAAACCTAGTGTTTCCGGGCATCTCGGACTGCCGCAGAGGCCCCACTGTAGCAGCTCATGTAGCAGTTTCAGTAGCAGAGAGTCGCCCGTTTGGCTTGTTGGGGAACGGCTTGCCTTACGACCGGTTCCCACCTTTGAGGATCGCGGAGACTAGGTTGGTGAGTTGGCCCAGCAGGTTTGAAGTCTCGAGGGAACGATCCTCAGCGGGCATTGGGTTGTCCCTGAAGATGCTCTTGGCGACATCGGTCTTGATCTCCTCGGCTCTCTTTGGCTCTAGCAATGCCAAGTAGGGTCCGATGGTGGTCAAGATATGCTGGCGACGCCGGTTGAGGACCTCGTTCGTCCTGTGCCGAGACGACTCACGAGCAAGATATAGGGCGGGCGCGAACAATACTGCCGAGAACGGGAGGCGGTAGAGCGCGGCCTTCCAGTCGAGCTGGTACCCGATGGCGTACTCGGATGCCGCGCGGGCAGCATGGAGCAGTTCGGGGAGGAATAGGACGAGCCCTGCGGCAGCCATCAAGGATATGGCGAGGCGCCGATATGAGTTGGCGCTCCTCTTCTCCTCATTTGCATAGGTAGCATATGCGCCAGCCTGAGCCGTGTCGATCACCGATCCTAGGACCTTCTCGGCGCGTTCTAGCTGTGAGTCCATAGTCGACTCACCTGTGTGGAACTTCTGGGCGGCAGCGAGAAACTGATCGTCTAGTTTGGACTGGTAGTTCGAGGTCCAGTTATCGAAGGTGGACGAGCGCTGGTTTTCGCTCTGTTGGAAGGTCGATGTGAACGTGGCAAGCAGGTTAGGAAGCTGCGCCTCCATCGCAGATACCCGAGCTTCCAGCTTCGCTGTGTTCTCGCGGACCGTTTCGGCGCTCTGGTTGATACTTGTGTAGGTGACAAGCATTTGAGCTGCTTGCTGCGCCAAGCTGTCCCTGAATCGCTCGGTCAGCTGAGCTACCGCGTTCGCGTGCGCGGCGGATGCTTTCGCTAATGCTCCGTCGACATTAGCCGGAGTGAATGGCGTAGAGGCGACGAAGCCGAGCAGGCTGTCGTAATGGGTGTTGGCCTGCTGAAGGTAGCCCACGTTGGGGGCGGACCTATAGGCGTTGATCTCGTTGATGGCATTTCTTACGTAGGAGTGCATGTTTCCAAGCAAAGAAGGCGCAATGATTTCTGGATCAACCGCCTCGAGGAACGCAGCTACGAAGGCGTGAACCTTCCGAAGGCGCACAACCTCCTCCGACGCACCCGGATCGTCCGTCGAGATCTCTTGCACCATGGTGCCCAGTTCAGCGAACTCGACATGGATGGCGTGGTTCTTGAACTGCTCAGTCCAACGCGACATGCGCCCTGCTCCCAGTCATGGCCTACAGGCTTGAGGTTGCCGCGGCCGGATTCTGAAAAGAACGCCGAGGGGTTCGTCTAGTGAACGGAACCGAAAATCCCCCCCTGCCACCCACTAGAAAATCAGAGATGCGATGTCATGTCTCTCTACGAGTGCGTCGCCGCTCCTGCGCTAGGCGCAAGCGCTCAGGTTCGGTGTAGAGGCGCTCAAGCAGCGCTACCGTGAAGTCCTTAAGATCCTCTGCATCATGGCGCGATAGCGATCCTGCGTGCGCACCATCGTTGCCGTCTTCCTTAATGGCGTCAGACAGTTCGCGCAGGCCGCTGGGTAGACGGGTGGTCTCGAACAGCCAAGAAAGGCGGTGCCCAAGGGATCGGCGGATGGACGCGTTGAGCCCTTCAGGGTTGTTTGCAGGAAGCAGTGCCTTGGTAGCGTGATCTACGCAGAGCCGGTACATGGCGCCTGCAGCGTTGTAGCAGCCCACCGAGGCAGATGTCGCAGCCTCACGGAACGCCGCGTCAATATGTGAGGGGAGGTGATCGGGAGGGTCAAAGGTCGCGTTGTCTGCGATGCTGACGTATCCGCGCAGTTCGGTGAACTCCAACACCGATCCAATGACATGTTCGAGCCCTTTAGCAGCCATGTTGTCATGAGTGGATCCCGTGTTCTTTTGGATCAGCTTGAAGATCGTAGCCCTTCTGCAGTGTCGGCATACAGCGAACACCTCGGAGCCAGTCCGCTCGCTCTGCTGCTTAAAGACGACGTGAGAAGCACGCACTTCGAACGTCGTGTGCGAGGCCGAACACCGCGGACAGTCGGTAACAAGTTGGCTCATCGATCACCCCCCCTTGTTGGGATCTTGTCTGAAGTCTGGCCGTAATCCGTCTCTCCCCCACGACGATACGGCTGTAAGCGCTGCTTGGTGCCTAGCGCCTAAAAGTTCAAGACCAGCTGCGAAGTAGTCTCGCCGAAAATATCATATGGCCTAACGACCTGTTCGCCGTTCCATAAGGCTCATCGGGCAAAAACAAAAAGGGGCTAGGCTGCGAAGCCTAACCCCTTTGTTTTATCTGGTGCCGGAGGTGGGACTCGAACCCACACGCTTTTAAGGGCGGCGGATTTTGAGTCCGCTGCGTCTACCATTCCGCCACTCCGGCGCGGACGCGAAGTATAGCCGAGCAGGGCCTTCCGCCGACAGAGCGGGGCCGCACGCGGCTCAATTGACCTGGTCGGTGCCCAGCAGGCGCTCGCCGCGGCGCTGCCAGCCGCTGGTGCCCGCGTCTTCCTCCGGCGTGTAGATGCCGCAGCGGACCATCGTGCGCTGGTAGACGTGCAGACTGACCGCCACCGCCTTGTCGCTCGGGTTGCGGATGGTGTGGTACTCGTGCGGCGGGATCAGGCTGCCGGCCGAGCCGGTGCCGGCCTCGATCGTGCCGGCCGGAATGAAGCGGTAACGCACCTCGTCGTGCTCGGCCAGCTCGTACTGGGTGATCTCCAGCCGGCCGCGCCACACGCCTTCCACACACCACATGCCCGAATGATCGTGGATCTTCGTGCCCTGGCCGGGGCCCCAGGTCATCGCGATGACGCTGTAACCATGCTCCGGACTGGTGTACAGCTCGCGCCGCGCGTAGTGGTCGGAGATCGGCTCCAGCACGCAGGCCGGCAGGCGCACGTCCTCGTCGCAGATCAGTTCGCACAGCGACTTGCGCAGCGCATCGGTGATGGCGCGGTCGTCGCCCAGGGCAACGGCGGCATCCAGCGAGGCGACCAGTTTGTCGGCGCCGGGGAAATCGAGGGTCATGGCATGGCCCGGGTCAGGAAGTGGGGCCATTTTAGCCGCCCGGGCCGGAGAGGGTGTCGTGCGGTGCGGAAACGGGGGCCGCGGTCCCGTTCCGCCGTCGCCGGCCGGCTCAGAGACTGGCCAGGAAGTCCCGCACCGCCGGGCCGAACCGGCCGTAGTCCACCAGGAAGGCGTCGTGGCCCTGGGGCGACTCCAGCGGCAGGAACTCCGCCTGCGCGCCGCCCGCGGCCAGCCCGTCGGCGATCTGCTGCTGCTGTTGCAGCGGGAACAGGATGTCCGTGGTGGCGCCGATGGCCAGCGCCCGCTGCACACGCAGCTTGGCCAGGCCCTTTTCCACGCCTCCGTCCGCGTACTCCGCCAGGTCGAACCAGTCCATCGACCGGCTCAGGTACAGATAGCAGTTGGGATCGAAGCGGCGCACGAACCGGCGCGCATGGCCCTCCAGATAGCTTTCCACCTGGAATTCGAGACCGAACGGCTCCTCGTCCGGACGGTCCGACTCCAGCCGCACGCGGCCGAAGCGGCCATCCCACTCCAGCGCCGAGCGGTAGGTGATCACGCCCAGCTTGCGCGCCATGCGCATGCCGGATTCCGGATAGGTGTCGTCGTCGTACTGGCCGTGGTTCCAGTGTGGATCCAGGCGGATCGCCTCGCGCTGCAACGAGCGGATCGCGATGGAGAACGGCAGCGCCTGCGCACTGCCGGAGATGTTGATGTGCGTGCGCGCCGCGCCCGGATGCAGCAGCAGGTAGGCCAGCGCCGTCATGCCGCCCATCGAATTGCCGATGATGCAGGCCAACTGTTCGATGCCCAGCCCGCGCACCACGTCGAACGCCGCATTCGCGCCGTCTTCCACCGACAGCTCGGGGAAGTCGAGGCGGTACAGCGCGCCGGTATCCGGATTGACCGACGCCGGCCCGGTGGAACCCTTGCAGCTGCCCAGCGAGTTCACGCAGACGACGAACCAGCGGTCCGTGTCGATCGGCTTGCCCGGGCCCAGCATCGGCTCCCACCAGCCTTCCTCCGGATTGCCGGGATTGCGCGCGGCATGCGCGTCGGGCGACAGCCCGGTGACGATCAGCACCGCGTTGTCGCGGCGTTCGTTCAACGAACCCCAGGTTTCGTACGCCACCCGCGCGCCATGCAGCTCGCCGCCACGCTTCATGCGGAACGGCGAGGGCAGGGGATGGAACCGGGTGCCGGGGGGGATGAATTCGGTCATCCGGGCAGTGTAGGCAATGCCGCCCGACGATGCCATTTCACCGCTGCATCGCGGTGGTGCGTGCGCTTACGGCACCACGCGGTCGATCGTCAGCGTGTAGGCGTTGCCGGCCTTCACGTCGGCGGTGATGGCGGTGGCTTCCAGGTCGCCGGCGGTCGCGGTGGCGGCGCCGCCCTTGGAGATGCGCGCCACCAGCTGCACCTGCGGCAGTTGCGAGAGCTTCAGCGTCGGCATCGGGCTGTCGCCGTCGCCGAGCGGGACCGTCATCGGGAATGCCGCCACCGGCAGGCGCTTGGCCGCGACCGGCATCGGCGGGCCGCCGACCTGGCGGGCGAACACGAACAGCGTATCGCCTGGCGCCAGCTTGTCCTTCAGGGCGGGTGCGAGGTCCACCGTCACCGTCAGCAGCGCCGGCGATGCGTCGGCCGCAGGCGCGGCATCGGCGAGCGGCGGCAGGCCGGCTTCGACGCGCGCTTCGTTGATCTGGGTGCGCAGCGTGGCGGCGGTGTTGGGATCCACCTGCGCGAGCAGCGGCTCCCAGGTCTTCGCGGCCTCGGCCGGTTTGCCTTCCTGGCGCTGGGCCAGGCCGACGAACCACGCGGCGCGCTGGTGGCTCGGGTTGATCTGGCGTGCGCGATCCAGCAACGCCATCGCCTGCGCGTCGAGCTTGCGGTCGGCGTTGTTGAACAGGCGGGATTGCGCGGCTTCCACCAGCAGATCGGCGTCGTCGGGCATCAGCTGCACCGCGCGCTCGAACGCCTTCTGCGCATCGCCGTAGCGCTGCAACGCTGCATACGACTTGCCGAGCAGGCGCCAGCCTTCGGGTTCGTTCGGCTTCTTCTTCAGTTCGGCTTCGAGCTGGCCGATGGCTTCTTCCAGCGTGGCCGGGCCGGGCGCAGTGGCCTGCGGCTCCAGTGCGGCGGGCGTGCCGACCACGCGGTACAGCGCGAAGGTGGCGATGCCGAGCGCGACCACGCCACCGATCACCAGCGGCTTGGCCGTGTGCCACAGCGGCCACAACACGACCAGCAGCACGGCGATGGACAGCACGATGGCGAGGATCACGAAGGCGGTCATCACCACTCCTGGTCGGTGTCGTCGGTGGTCGGGGCCGGCTGCTTCGCGCGGCGCGCGACGATGCGCCCCACCCAGACGCCGCCGGCGAGCAACAGCAGCAGCGGGCCGAACCAGAGGACGTAGGTGCCGGGTGCGACATCGGGCTTGTACAGCACGAACTCGCCGTAGCGGTCCACCAGGAACTGCTTCACCTGCGCGTCGTTCTTGCCCTGGCGCATCAGGTCGAGCACTTCGCGACGCAGGTCATGGGCGATCTGCGCGTTGGAATCGGCCAGCGACTGGTTCTGGCACATCACGCAGCGCAGCTCGGCGGTCAGCCTGTGGAAGCGGGCTTCCTCGGCATCGTCGCGGAACTGCAGCGGCGTGGGGTCGCTGACCTGGGCGATGGCGGGCGCGGCGATGGCGACCAGCAGGGCCAGCAGCACCGCGCGCAACAGGAGGACGGGGGAGATGTTCATCGGCCGGCTTCGATCTTCTCCAGCGCGGGAATCAGCTGGTGGTCGATGATGGCCTGGTCGATGGCGCCGACGTGCTTCCAGCGCACGACGCCTTCGCCGTCCACCAGGAAGGTCTCGGGCGCGCCGGAGATGCCCCAGTCGATCGCCGTGCGGCCTTCGATATCGGCCAGCACCATCAGGTAGGGATTGCCGAACTGATCCAGCCAGCGCAGCGCATCCGGGCGCTCGTCCTTGAGGTTGTAACCGATGAAGCGCACACGCTTGGTCAGCGCGAACTGCGTGAGGATGGGATGCTCGACGCGGCATTCGGGGCACCAGCTGCCCCACACGTTCATCACGTAGGGCTGGCCGGCGAGGTCGGCGTTGGTGACGCGCCGGGTGGGTTCGTGCAGCAGCGGGAGGTCGAACGCAGGCGCCGGCTTGCCGATCAGCGTGGAGGGCAACGCGTCGCGGCCGGCGCGGTCGGACTGCTTCACGCCGTAGTACAGCAGGCCCATCAGGCCGACGAAGAACAGGCCGATGATGACCAGCGCGAAGGTCAGCGCGCCGCGCGAGCGTGGCGGCGACGGCGGGAGTTCGGAAGCGTTGTTCATGCGGGACGCGCCTCGGAGGTCTTGTGGTTCCGGAACCGGCGGTCGGCGGCGGTGACGAAGCCGCCCAGCGCCATCAGGGCGGCGCCCAGCCAGATCCAGCGGACGAAGGGTTTGATGTGGACGCGCAGCGACCAGGCGCCATCGCCGAGCGGTTCGCCGATGGCGACGTAGACATCGCCGAGCACGCCCGGGCGGATGCCGGCTTCGGTCATCACCTGGCCGCCACTGGCGTAGGCGCGCTTCTCCGGGTGCAGCAGCGTCACCGGCGTGCCGTCGCGCAGCACCTGCACATGGCCGCGGTCGGACAGGTAGTTGGGGCCCTGGGTTTCATCGACGCCCTGGAAGTGGAAGCCCCAGCGGCCGACCTCGACCGTCTGGCCCGGCTTCACCGCCAGTTCGCGCTGCACGTTGAGCGCTTCCACCAGCAACGCGCCGACCAGGAACACCGCGATGCCGGTGTGGGCGAGCGTCATGCCGAGCATTTCCGGGGTGAAGCGGCCATTGGCGCGCAGGCGCGACCAGATGAAGCGCACGGTGCCCAGGCCGACCCACGCCGCGCCGAGGATGCCGGCGGCGGCCTTGAGCTTGCCCTGCGGCGCGACGAAGTACGCGACCACCGCCAGCACGATGGCCAACAGCAGCCATGGCAGCAGCATCGCGCCCACGCGCGAGGTCTTGTCGCGCTGCCATTTGGTCAGCGGGCCGAACGGCACCAGCGCCACCAGCGGCGCCATCAGCACGATGAACAGCAGGCTGAAGTAGGGCGGGCCGACCGAGATCTTGCCCAGGTCCAGTGCATCGGCGATCAGCGGGTACAGCGTGCCCAGCAGGATCATCGCGCAGGCGGCGGTGAGCAGCAGGTTGTTGGCCAGCAGTAGCGTCTCGCGTGAGCCGGCGGCGAAGTACGACTTCTCCGAGGTGTCATCGGCCAGCTGCGGTGCGCGCCACGCGTACAGCAGCAGCGAACTGCCGATCATGATGCCGAGGAAGATCAGGATGAACACGCCGCGGCTGGGATCGGCGGCGAACGCGTGCACGCTGGTGATCACGCCCGAGCGCACCAGGAACGTGCCCAGCAGCGACAGCGAGAATGCGGCGATCGCGAGTAGCAGCGTCCAGCCGCGGAAGGTGCCGCGCTTCTCGGTGGCCGCCTGCGAATGGATCAGTGCCGCGCCGACCAGCCACGGCATGAAGCTGGCGTTCTCGACCGGATCCCAGAACCACCAGCCGCCCCAGCCCAGTTCGTAGTACGCCCACCAGCTGCCCAGCGCGATGCCGAGGGTGAGGAAGCCCCAGGCGACGTTCGTCCACGGCCGCGTCCAGCGCAGCCAGCGCGCATCGACGCGGCCATCGAGCAGGGCGGCGATCGCGAACGCGAACGGCACCACGAAGCCCACGTAGCCCACGTACAGCAGGGGCGGGTGGATGATCATCCCCGGGTCCTGCAGCAGCGGGTTGAGATCGCGGCCTTCGCCCGGCGACGGCAGCAGGCGGATGAAGGGGTTGGAGGTGAAGATCAGGAAGGCGAGGAAGCCGATCGCGACCACGCCCATCACGCCGAGCACGCGCGCCATCACCACGTCGGGCAGCCCGCGCGAGAACAGCGCCACCGCGCCGGTCCAGATCGCCAGCACCAGTGCCCACAGCAGCAGCGAGCCTTCGTGCGAACCCCACACGGCGGTGTAGCGGTAGACCATCGGCAGCAACGAATTGGAATTGTCGGCGACGTACTTCACCGAGAAGTCCTGCTGCACGAACGCGACCGTCAGCGCGATGAAGGCGAGCATCACCAGCCACAGCTGCGCGTAGGCGGCCGGCCGCGCGACATCCATCCAGGCGGTTTTGCCGCGGTGCGCGCCGGCCAGCGGCAGCAGCGCCTGCAGGACGGCGGTGAGCAGCGCCAGGATCAGCGCGATTTGTCCGAGTTCAGGCAGCATGGTGAGTCCCGTGCTTCCCGACGAGCGCGGGAAGGAAGTGGGCGACGGAGGCCCGGATCAATTCGCCGGCCCCGCCGGTGCGGCCTGCACGTCGTGCTTCTGGTGCGCCTTGCCCATCTTGTCGGCGACTTCCTTCGGCATGTAGGTCTCGTCGTGCTTGGCGAGCACGTCTTCGGCGACGAACACGCCGTCCTGCATCGTGCCGGTGGCGACCACGGCCTGGCCTTCGCGGAACAGGTCCGGGAGGATCTTCTCGTAGCGCACGGTGAGCTGCGCATCGCCGTCGGTGACGCGGAACTGCGAGACCAGCGAGCCGGTCTCGCGCTTGAACGAGCCCTTCTCGACCATGCCGCCGAGGCGGAAGCGGGCGCGCTCGCTGGCGTCGCCGCGCAGCACTTCGGCCGGGGTGTAGAGGTAGGCCACGTTGCGCTGCAGGGCCATCGCGATCAGCGCGGTGGCGGCACCGGCGACCAGCAGGGCCAGCAGCACGAACAGCAGGCGGCGGCGACGGACGGGATTCATGCGGTCAGCGTTCCAGGTCGGCGGGGGCGGCGTTGCGGCGGGTCTCGCGCGATGCGCGCAGTCGGGCGGCGCGCAGTTCGCGGCGCACCTGCAGGCGCGGCGCGAGGAAATCCCACGCCAGCACGACGGCGAACACGGCGTAGGCGCCGATGACGTATTCGAGGTAGGTCACGGCGTGGCTCCCTTGGCGGCGGCGAGCTTGGCGACCCAGTCCTTGCCGGCTTCGCGGCGCAGGTTGTCGGCGCGTGCGCGCGCCAGCAGCGAACCGGCGAACCAGAACTTGGTGGCCACCACCATCAGCACCAGCGGCAGCACCATGCTGCCGTCCATGCTGGACTCGCCGAACACGCGGATGGTCTGGCCCTGGTGCAGCGAGTTCCACCACACCACGGAATAGCGGATCACCGGCAGGATGGCGACGCCGACGATGGCCAGCAGGCCGGCGGCGCGCGCGGCGTTGCGACGGTCGTCGATGGCGCCGTACAGGCCCATCACGCCCAGGTAGAGGAACAGCAGGATCAGCTCGGTGGTCAGGCGCGGGTCCCAGTCCCACCACGTGCCCCACATCGGCTTGCCCCAGATGCTGCCGGTGGCCAGGGTGATGACGGTGAACGCCGCGCCGGTGGGCGCGCAGGCCATCGCGAGGATCTCGCACAGCTTGATCCGCCAGATCAGCGCGATGGCCGCGTAGAACGCCATCAGGCCGAACACGAACATGCTCATCCACGCGCTCGGCACGTGGATGTAGAGGATGCGGAAGCTGTCGCCCTGCTGGTAGTCGGCCGGGGCCACGAACAGCGCCTGCCACAGGCCCACGCCCAGCAGCACGATGGCGGCGAGGTAGCACCACGGCGTCCAGCGCGCCGCGAAGCGGTCGAAGTAGGGCGGCGAGCCGAGTTGGTGGAACCAGCGGACGAGTGGATTCATGCGCAGCGTGGGTCTTCAGGTCAGGGCGATGCGGATCGCCGCGGCGGCGGCCAGCGGGGCGAGCAGCAGCGACAGCAGCAGGCCGGCGGCGAGCCAGAGGAGGGCGCCGGAGGCATCCAGGCCTTGCGCGTTGGCGGCCACGGCGCCCGCGCCGAACACCAGCACCGGCACGTACAGCGGCAGCGCCAGCAGGGCCACAAGGATACCAGAGCGCCTCATGCCGACCGTCAGCGCGGCGACCACCGCGCCGAGCAGGCTCAGCAGCGGCGTACCCAACGCGAGCGTGGCCAGCAGCATCGGCAGGTCGCTGCGCGGCAGGTGCAGCATCTCGCCGAGCAGCGGCGCGGCGAGCACGAGCGGCAGGGCGGTGGTGGCCCAGTGGGTCAGCACGCGCACCAGCACCAGCCAGGCCAGCGGCACCGGGGCGAGGATCCACTGTTCGAGCGAACCGTCCTCGGCATCGCCGCGGAACAGCGTGTCCAGCGAGAGCAGGCCGGCCAGCAGCACGGCGACCCACAGCACGGCGGGCGCGACCTTCGACAGGGCCTGCGGCGAGGTGCCGAGGCCGAGCGCGAACAATACGACGACCAGCAACGCGAACAGCGCGGGCTGGAACGCATCGCCACGGCGGCGCCACAGCAGTTGCACGTCGCGCACGACCAGGGCGCGGGCGGTCTGGAACAGGGACGGCGCCGGGTTCATGCCGGGCGCTCCAGCTGCAGCATGCGGGTCTGCACCGGCGGCGCCGCGTAGGCGCCATGCGTGGTGACCAGCGCGGCGCCGCCGTCGCGCAGGTGCGCGGAAATCATCCGGTTGACCAGAGTGATGCCGTCCAGATCGAGGTTGGCGTAGGGCTCGTCCAGCAGCCACAGCGGCGACGGCGACAGCCACAGGCGGGCCAGCGAGAGCCGTTTCTTCTGGCCGGCGGAGAGCTGCCGCGCCAGCGCGTCCTCGTAGCCGGCCAGGCCGACCATGGCCAGCGCGTTGCCGGGCATCTGGCGCGCGCGCCGCCCGTGCAGGCCGCAGAGGAAGTTGAGGTTTTCCAGCGCGCTCAGGTCCGCCTTCAGGGCGGGCAGGTGGCCGAGATAGGCCATGGCGTGGGCCCGGCGTGCGGGGCCGGCGGGATGGCCATCGATGTCGATATGGCCCGCATCGGCGCGCAACAGGCCGGCCAGCACGCGCAGCAGCGTGGTCTTGCCGACGCCGTTACCGCCCTGCACCAGCAGGGCTTCGCCCGCATCCACGGCGAAATCCAGCGGCCCGAACACCGGCTCGTCGTTGCGCGAGAACGTCAGGCCCTGGGCGGCCAGCAACGGCGGATGGGAAGGAGCGGCGTCGGTCATCGGGTCGGGCGTTCCCGGGCGGGAGGCTGGGGTGTCCTGGGGCTCAGCCGCCCATTCTAGACGGTGTCACCCGTCCGGCCGCCTGCGACAGACCGTCGCGCCCCTCGGCCTAGCCGACCCAGTCGGTATGGGGGTCGCCATCGGCCCCGGCCGGGCGGGGCCACATCATCCGCAGCCGCACGGGTTCGCCGCTGCTCCAGCAGAGCGTGCCGCCCTGGCCGAACTCCCGCGCCAGCGCATCGGCCTGGTCCAGCGTGGCGTCCAGTACCAGGCAGCCGTACTCGACCATCCCGCCCCGGTTGTTGCAGCCCAGCGCCGGGTGCAGCACGAGTCCCAGCGCCTGCACGCGCGCCTCCAGCCGGGCCTGCGCGTCGTCGTTGTCGGTGCGCGAGGCCTCGCCGGGCGGTGGATTCCACGCGGTGATGAACAGATAGCGGTCCGCCATGACCTGGCGTTCGACCTCGGGCGCGGCCAGGCCCGCGCAGAACAGCCATTCCTTGCGGCCGATGGTCACGAAGTAGTGCGCCGCGGCCCACGCGGTGGCCAGCCGCGCGCGCTCGGCGTCGGGGACTTCCCCGTTCGCGGCGCCGTCGGCAGGAACGCTGTGTTCGGCCATGGCCGCATCATCGCGCGTAACGTCGAGCGCGTACACTCCGTCCTCCCCCTCCGCCGAGTACCTGAACCGGGATGTTCCAGCCGCAGACCAAGCTGCCCAAGGTGGGCACCACCATCTTCACCGTGATGTCGCAGCTCGCCGCCGAGCACGGCGCGGTCAACCTGGGGCAGGGCTTCCCGGATTTCCCGGTGCCGCAGCGGCTGGTGGACGAACTGGACGCCGCCATGCGTGCCGGCCACAACCAGTACGCGGCGATGACGGGCGTGGCGCCGCTGCGCCAGGCCATCGCCGAGAAGGTCCTGCGCTGCTACGGCCGCGAGGTGGATCCCGACACCGAGATCACCGTGACCAGCGGTGCGACCGAGGCGCTGTTCAACGCCATCCATGCGGTGGTGCGCCCGGGCGAGGAAGTCATCGTGCTGGACCCGGCCTACGACAGCTACGAACCGGCGATCGACCTGGCCGGTGCGCGCGCCGTGCACGTGCCGCTGGACCCGCAGACCTTCGCGGTCGACTGGGACCGTGTGCGCGCCGCGATCACCCCGCGTACCCGCCTGCTGATCGTCAACAGCCCGCACAATCCGTCCGGCGCGATGTTCGATGACGCCGACATCCGCGCGCTGTCCGCGCTGCTGGACGGCACCGGCATCTATCTGATTTCCGACGAGGTCTACGAACACATCGTGTTCGACGGCCGTCGCCACGAATCCATCCTCCGCTACCCGGAGCTGGCCGCGCGCGCGTTCGTCGTCTCCAGCTTCGGCAAGACCTACCACTGCACCGGCTGGAAGATCGGCTACGCCATCGCACCGCCGGCGCTGAGCGCGGAGTTCCGCAAGGTCCACCAGTACAACGTGTTCTGCACGTTCGCGCCGGCGCAGCACGCGTTCGCCGCGATGATCCGGCAGGAACCGGAACACTACGAGCAGCTGGGCGCGTTTTACCAGGAGAAGCGCGACCGCTTCCGCGAGCAGCTGCTGGGCACGAAGTTCGTGCCGCTGCCGGTGCCGGGCGGCTATTTCCAGCTGGTCGATTATTCGGCGGTCAGCGACCTGCCGGATGCGGAATTCGTGAAGTGGCTGACCGTCGAGCACGGCGTCACCGCGATTCCGCTGTCGCCGTTCTACGAAACGCCGCCGGCCGGCCAGCGCCTGGCGCGGCTGTGCTTCGCCAAGAACGAGGCGACGCTGGATGCGGCCATCGCGCGCCTGAAAACGCTGTAAGCGGATCGGAGACACAGATGCAGGACCTCCGCGTTTCCCTCGTCCAGGGCGAGACCCGTTGGCATGACCCGGCCGGCAACCGCGACTACTACGGCGCGTTGATCGCGCCGCTCGCCGGGCAGACCGATCTGGTGGTGCTGCCGGAGACGTTCACCAGCGGCTTCAGCAACGAGGCCATCGACCAGGCCGAGGGCATGGACGGCGCCACGGTGGCGTGGATCCGCGAGCAGGCGGCGACGCTCAATGCGGCGATCACCGGTAGCGTGCAGCTGCGCACGGCCGAGGGCGTATTCAACCGCCTGCTGTTTGCGACGCCCGATGGCGATCTGCAGCACTACGACAAGCGCCATCTGTTCCGTTACGCCAACGAGCACGCGCGCTATGCGGCGGGCAGCGGGCGGCTGACGCTCGAATGGAAGGGATGGCGGATCAATCCGCTGGTCTGCTACGACCTGCGTTTCCCGGTGTTCGCGCGCAACCGGTACGACGTGGAGCGTGCAGGGCAACTCGATTTCGATCTGCAGTTGTTCGTCGCGAACTGGCCGGCGCCGCGTGCCTACGCGTGGAAGACACTGTTGCGGGCGCGTGCGATCGAGAACCTGTGCTACGTGGCGGCGGTCAATCGTGCGGGCACGGATGGCAACGGGCATGCGTACAGCGGCGACAGTGCGGTGATCGATTTCCTGGGGCAGCCGGTGGTGGAGTTGCCGGCGGGCGAGGGGGTGGCGACGTCGACGATCTCGGCGGAGGCGCTGGCGGTGCATCGTGAGAAGTTCCCGGCGATGCTGGATGCGGACCGGTTCGAGTTGCGCTGAGTTATCACGGCAGGCTTTGCGGCCTGCGGCGTCCGAATTCTTGTCCCTCGAGTATGGCGCCGCTAGCCGCGGGGGCCTTACTTTTCTTTGCTTGTGCAAAGAAAAGTAAGCAAAAGAAACACACCCCGGCGGTCCGCCCGCCGCACGCGGCGGGTGCGCAGTCCCGACGGGAATTTTCGGACGGGGCATCCTGCCCCGGCCGAAAATGGCGCACGTCCTGTGCGCCGCCCCTGCGGAGTTTTACCCGCCGTGACTGCCGGACCTCAGGGGCCCCGAAAGCCGACACGGACAGATCCGCGGGCAAGCTTTTGACGTGGCTCTTCAGGGTCCCCATGAGGCACGGCGAGTGGGCCGGGTAAAACCCGCAGGGCGCCGCCCTGGATGGGCGGCGTTTTCGTATGGCACATGGATGTGCCTTACGAAAATTCCCGGACCGCTCGCGGACCCGCAGCGAAGCGCAGGGCGTGCCGCCTGGGGTGTGTTTCTTTGCTCCTTTCTTTGCACAAGCAAAGAAAGGAGGCCCCCGCGGCGAGCGGCGCCATGTTGGCAGCCCCGATAGCTCAGACTATCAGCGCGAACCCGATACGTTCACACACCGATGGGCATATCGCGCTCATGGCAGCGCGGGTGCTGTGGCACACCGATGTCGCGCGATCAACCCGCCTTCTGCGGCAGGATCTGGCACACCGCCTGGCACATCGCCAGCACCCGGTTCGCTTCGTCGCGCACCTCACCGGCCAGGAACAACTGCGTGCGCGTGCGCTCCACCAACCGCGCATGGCAGATGATGTGCGGCATCTCCTGCGTCACCGGGCGCAGATACTGCGTGTTGAGCGACGTCGTCACGCTGGGCGGTGCGATCAGATACGAGAACGGCCCCAGCGTGTTGTCCAGCGCCGCCACGATGAAGCCGCCCTGCATGTGCCCGATCGGGTTCTGGTAGCGCGGCAGCACCGGGAAACGCATCGCCAGCGACTGGCCCTCCACGTACTCCACCGGCTCGCCCTGCATGTCGACCAGGCAGGGCGGCGGAATCTGCAGCGGCACACCCGCGGGCAGGCGCGCACGCAGCAGCGCGTTGATGTCGGTGGCGTCGGTCATGGCGTGAAGCTCAGTTCGAACGAGGTATAGAACGGCGTGCGCGGCGGTGCGGCCAGCACGTTCGTGTTGATCTGCTTCTGCACGCAGATCGCCAGCGGCGTGGCGCCGTCGCGCCAGGTGCGGCGGACGGCGCCGCCGGCGTCCAGCTCGGCGACGATCACGAAGGGCGCTGTGTCGGCATTCGGCGTCGCGCACTCGGCGATGGCGTCGCCGAGGACGCGCGATTGCGCGTCGAGCATCGACTGCGAGGCGGCGGCCGGCAACGACGCCTCGTCGGCGTCGGCGCGCTGTTTGGCCTGCGTGTAGTCGGTCGGCGTCTGCGCGTGCGCGACGGCGGCGGCCGCCATCGCGAGCATGGCGAGCGCGGTGTTCCGGAGCATCGAACGCATGGTCATGGGGCCTTGGGCGGTTCGATCCGCAGCAGCTTGCCGTTCTCCTCGTCGGTGACCACGTAGACGTTGCCGTCCGGGCCGACGCGCACGTCGCGCACGCGTTCGCCGATCTCGTTGAGCAGGCGCTCCTCGCCCAGCACCGTGTCGCCCTGCAGGGTCAGGCGGATCAGGTTGCGCTCGGCCAGCGAACCGAGGAACACGCTGTCGTTCCACGGGCTGTCGGGTTGCCCCGTGTAGAACGCCATGCCGGAGACGCCGGGCGACTTCTCCCACAGGTGGAACGGCTGCTCCATGCCGTCCTTCGCCTTGCCTTCGGCTTCGGGGATCGGCTGGCCGGAGTAGTTGATGCCGTACGTGATGATCGGCCAGCCGTAATTCTTGCCGGCCTCGGGCAGGTTGATCTCGTCGCCGCCGCGCGGGCCGTGCTCGCTCTGCCACAGCTTGCCGGTGCGCGGGTCCAGCGCCATGCCCTGCATGTTGCGGTGGCCGTAGCTGAAGATTTCCGGGCGTGCGCCGGCCTTGCCGACGAAGGGATTGTCCTGCGGCACGCTGCCGTCGAGGTTCAGTCGCACGAGCTTGCCCTGCAGCTTGTCCAGTTCCTGCGACATCGCGCGCTTGTTGCGCTCGCCCTGGCTGATGAAGAGATGGCCCTGGCCGTCGAACACCAGGCGCGAGCCGAAATGGTTCGGGCCGTCGACCTTCGGTTCCTGGCGGTAGATCACCTTGACGTCGGTCAACGCGTCGCCGGCCAGCGTGCCGTAGGCGACCGCCGTGCCGGCGGTGCCGTTGTCGCCGGGTTCGGCGTAGCTCAGATAGATGCGTTGCGTGCTGGCGAAATCGGGCGCCAGCACCACGTCCAGCAGGCCGCCCTGGCCGGTGGCGAAGACCTTCGGCACGCCGGTGATCGGCGCGGATACCGCACCGTCGGTACCGACGCGGCGCAAGGCGCCGCTGCGTTCGGTGACGAGCGTACCGCCGTCCGGCAGGAACGCCAGCGACCAGGGATGGGACAGGCCGCTCGCCACCTGGGTGACCCGGATCTGGCCCTTGGCGCTGGTCAGCGTCTGCGCAGGCTGGCTGGTGGGCGCGGCCTGTGCCGAAGCCGGCGCCTTGGCCTCGGCGTCGCTCTGGGCGGAGGAGTTGCACGCGGCCAGCGGCAGCGCGAGAAGGAGGGCGGTGGCGAGTCGGTGGGGAACGTGGCGCAACGTCGTGTCTCCTGTGGGGATAAGTCAGCGGTAGCCGGCGGCCTGCAGTTCGAACAGTTCCGCGTAGCGTCCGCCCTGGGCCATCAGGTGCTCGTGCGTGCCGCTGGCTTCCAGCCGGCCTTCGTTGAGCACCAGGATGCGGTCGGCCATGCGGACGCTGGAAAAGCGGTGCGAGATCAGCACGGCGGTCCGATTGTCCGACAATTCCTTGAAGCGTTGGAAGACCTCGAACTCCGATCGCGCATCGAGAGCAGCCGTCGGTTCATCCAGGATCATCACCTGCGCATCGCGCATGTAGGCGCGTGCGATGGCGATCTTCTGCCACTGGCCGCCCGACAGGTCCACGCTGTCCTTGAAGCGGCGACCCACCAATTGGTCGTAACCGCGCGGCAGGCCCTCGATCACCTCGTCGGCCATCGCCCGCGCGGCGGCGGCGCGCACGCGTTCCTCGTCGTGCATGGCCTCGATGCGGCCCACGCCGATGTTCTCGCCCGCGGTCAGGTGGTAGCGCACGAAATCCTGGAAGATCACGCCGGTGTTGGCGCGCAGGTCGTCGAGGTCGTACTCGCGCAGGTCGCGCCCGTCGAGCAGGATGCGGCCTTCGTCCGGGTCGTACAGGCGCGCGAGCAGCTTCACCAGCGTGGTCTTGCCGGCGCCGTTCTCGCCGACCAGCGCCAGCACTTCGCCGGCATGCAGTTCGAAATCCAGGTGCCGCACGGCCCAGCGTTCGGCATCCGGATAGCGGAAGCCGACGTTCTCGAACACGAAGCCGCGGGTGATCGGCCGCGGCACCGGGATCGGATCCGCAGGGGAGGCGATCTCGGGTTCGATCTCGAAGAACGAGAACAGATCGTCCAGGTACAGCGCCTGCCCGGCGACCTGCGAGAAGCCGATCAGCAGGCCTTCCAGCAGCTGGCGCAGGCGCAGGAAGCTGCCGGCGAGGAACGTCAGGTCGCCGATGCTGAAATCGCCGCGCACGGTGCGCCAGGCGATATAGCCGTACGCCACGTAGTAGCCCAGCGTGCCCAGTGCGGCCAACAGCGCGCCCCAGAGCGCACGCCGCCGCGCCAGCGCCCGGTTGGCCGCGAAGAATTTCTCGGCGAGCGCGCGGTAGCGGTCGATCAGGAACCGGTGGAGGTTGAAGATCTTCACCTCCTTCGCCGTTTCCACGCTGGCGCCCATCTGCCGCAGGTACTCCAGCTGGCGACGTTCCGGCGTCCACTGGAAGTTGAGCGAGTAGCCCAGCGCGTTGAAGTGCGACTCGCCGACGAACGCCGGCACCAGCGCCAGCGCCAGCAATGCGATCAGCCATGGCGCATAGATCAGCAGGCCGGCGGCGAAGCTCGCCACCGTGATGGCGTCCTGGACCTGGCCGAACAGCTGGCTCATCAGGTTCATCCGCCCCATCGTCTGCCGACGCGCGCGGTCGAGCTTGTCCTGCAGGTCCGGGTCCTCGAAGTCCTCCAGGTCCAGCTGGGCCGCATGCTCCATCAGGCGGATGCTGGTGGCGTTGGTGAACAGTTCCGACAGCAGCGCGTCGGCGTAGCTCACCAGCCGGCCGAGCAGGTCGGAGGCGATCGCGAGCGCGAACTCCAGCGCCAGCAGGCCCAGCAACGTATCGAGCTGGCCGCTGCGCCACGCGTCGCCCAGCGCATCGAACCCCAGGCCCAGGCCGACCAGGCGGATGGCTTCGTCGATGATCAGTTTGCCGATGTAGAGCGTGGCCACCGGCATCACCGCGCGCACGATGCGCAGGCCGAGGCTGGCGACGGTCAGCGTGCGGCTGGTCTGCCAGATCTGGCGCAGGAAGGGCGCCAGGTTGCGCATCGCATCGAAGCGCTCGCGCAGGTTGGGTCCGGTGGTTCGGGCGTTGCGCGGTGACGGCATCGGGGTGGCGCTGGCCGGCGGCGATGCCGCGATGCGGGTAATCTAGCCCAACTCACAGGGGGTCGAGATGAAGAAGCTCGTCGTGATGGCGTGCCTGCTGCTGGCGGGTGCGCAGGCCATGGCCATGGAGAAGGTGTCGGACCAGGCGAAGCAGATCGCGCAGCAGCAGGGGCGTGCGCGCGTCGTGGTGTCGCTGGATGACGTCGCGCCCGCTGCGATGGGCGCGCTGCGCAACGTAACGGTGGCGAAGGAACAGCGCCTGCGCCGACAGGGCGATGCGGTGCTGGCGACGCTTCCCGCTTCAGGCCATCGCGTGCATCGCCGGTTCGCCCGCGTGCCCGCGCTGGTGATCGAGGCCGATGCCGATGTCCTTCGCCGGCTTGAGGGCAACGTCTGGGTACGCAAGGTGGATGTCGATCGTGGCGGCACCGGTGGCGCCATCGCCGCGGACGAAAGCTCGGTGCTCAACCGCGTGGACCTGCTGCAGGGCGTCGGTCTGGATGGCCGCGGGATCAAGGTCGCCGTCGTCGATACCGGCGTGGATACCAACCACCGGGACCTGGCGCCGCGCGTGGTCGGCCAGCAGTGCTTCTGTGCGGCGCTGTCCGGCAGTGGCGGCTGCTGTCCGAACGGGCAGGCCACCCAGTCCGGTGCGGGCGCGGCGGAAGACGACCACGGTCACGGGACCCACGTCGCCGGCATCATGCTCGGGGCGGGCATCGTCGCGCCGCGCGGCGCACTGCCGGCCGCGCAGCTGGTCGCGGTCAAGGCCATGGACCGCACCAACAGCTTCTGCTGCGTGTCGGACGTCATCGCCGCGCTGGACTGGATCGCGACGCAGCACCCCGACACGACGGTGGTGAACCTCAGCCTGGGCACGTGGGAGCTGTTCGCGGACACCTGCGACGCCTCGGCGTCCTATCTCACCGCCTTGAAAAGCGCAGTGGACACCTTGAACGCGCAGGGCGCGGTGGTGGTGGCGTCCAGCGGCAACCAGGGCGATCTGCAGCGGATGGCGGCGCCCGCGTGCCTGAGCAATGTGCTCGGTGTGGCGGCGACCTGGGACACGACGGGAGGGCAGACGACCTACCTCGGGTGCACGGAGACATCGCGCTCGCCGCGACAGCCGACCTGCTTCAGCAACCGCAGCGCCACGACGGCGCTGTTCGCGGCGGGTGCCTTCGTGCAGTCGACGGGGTTGCATGGGGGCATCGCGGCCTACGGTGGGACGTCGCAGGCGGCACCGATGGTCGCCGCCTGCGCTGCCGCGCTCCACCAGACAGCGCCGCTGGCCACGCCCGCGCAACGCATGGCGGCCCTGCAACTGTCGACGTCACGGGTGAGCGACTCTGCATCCGGACGCACCTACCCGTTCCTGGACTGCATGGATGCGGCGCGGTTGCTCGACCCCGCGCGCTTCCTGGTCCGGATGAACGGCGGGCAGCCGCTCATTCCGGGCGGCCATGCGCCGGCGCAGCCTGCCGGGACCATTCCGGTGTTGCCGGCGCCGAGCGACGTGCGACGGCCTGCGCGTGCACCGGGCCAAGGTCGGGCGCGCGTCCTCGAGCGCTGAGGATCGCTCAGCGCATGGCGAGCGCAGCCGGCAGGGGCTGCACCGATACCGTCTGTCCCGGTTCGACGCGCTCGCCGCCCCGCACGATCAGGCGGTCGCCGGCGCGGACGTCGCCACTGACTTCGACCAGGTCGTCCACGGCCGCACCGGTCTTCACCGACAGCCGCTCGGCCTTGCCTGCGGCGTCCACGCGCAGCACGAAATCGCCTTCGCGACGCAGCATGACGGCATCGCGCGGCACGGCGACCACGCTGCGCGTTTCCGCGCTGGGCAGGCCCACATCGACAGCGGTGCCCACGGGTGCCTGCAGGCCCCGCATCGCGATGCGCAGTTCGAGCTGGCGCGAGGCTTCGTCGCCGACCGGGACGAGCGCGCTGACCGGGTAGTCCTGCTCGGCACCGCCGCTGCGCACGCGCACCAGGGTGCCGCGCTCCAGGTAACCGGCCAGGTCCACCGGCGCGCGCACGCGTACTTCAGGCGCCGCGGTATCCACGAGCCGCGCGACCGAGGCGCCCGTCACGAGGTATTCGCCGCGCTGGGTGTGGCGTTCGGCCACGATGCCGTCGAACGGCGCACGCACCACCATCTGCGAGCGCTGGTGGCGGAGCTGCGCGAGTTGCGCCTGCACGCGGGCGCGCTCCTGCGCCAGCACGTCGCGGTCGGCGCGCAGTTGTTCGTACTGCGCACGCGCGATGTTCTGCTGTGCGGCGAGCTGGGCATAGCGCTGCTCCTGCCGTGCGGCGAGATCCAGCTGGGCCTGGATGCGGGCCAGGTCCGCTTCGCTTTCGCGCGCGCGCAGGCGCACGGCGGTATCGTCCAGCACCGCCAGCGCCTGGCCGGCGCGCACCCGCTGGCCGACCTCGGCCACCTGCAGCACGCGGCCCTCCAATTCGCTCGCCACCCGCGCATCCTGCCGGCTGATGATGCTGCCCGGCGCCCAGTGGCGCGGGGCGAAATCGGTGCGCACCGCCGGCGCGACGCTGACGATGGCGGGCGGCGCATCCGGTGGCGTGGGAGGGGCGCTGGCATCGGCGTCCAGCCGGAGCAGGGGGAGGGCGAGGACGCCGGCCAGCGCGAGGGCGATGAGGGACTTGTGCAGGGTACGCATGTCGTTCTCCGGAGCAGGGGATCAGGAAACGGGTTGGGGCAGCGGCAGGTCATCCGCCACGACCCGGGGTGCGGTGCGGCCGGCCAGGCGCAACAGCGCGGGGACGAGCACGACGGTGAACAGCAGGCTGAGGGCGACGCCGCCGACGGATACCGCGGCCAGGCCGCGATAGATCACCGCGCCGGGCCCCGGGTTGATCGCCATCGGCAGCGCGCCGAGCACGCCGGTCAGGGCCGCGATCAGGATCGGCCGGAGCCGCTGTTCGAGGGCCTGCTTCAGCGCGTCGTCCAGCGACGCACCTTCGGCCTGCGCTTCGCGGGTCTGCGCGACCAGCAGGATGGCGTTGTTGATCACCATGCCCAGCAGCATGATGAAACCGATCATCGACAACAGGTCCAGCGTCTGGCCGGCGATCAGGTCCAGCACGCGCAGGCCCGCCACGCCGCCCAGCACCGCCATCGGCAGCGTGGCCATCACGAACGCACTGTCGCGCAGTGAGCGGAACATCGCGGCCATCAGCATGAAGAGCACGACCAGCGCCATCGCGAAGTTGATGCCCATGCTGCGCACGACTTCGCCGAGCCGGTCTGCGCTGCCGGAGACGCGGATGGCGGCATCCGGCGGCAGGCTGTCGCGCAGGCTGGGCACGATCTCGTCGTTGACGATGTCGAGCGCTTCTTCCAGCGACATCGCCGCCGGCGGATCGACGGTGAGCGTGACCGTGCGGCGACGGTCGATGCGGCGCAGCTGGTTCGGCGCCAGCACCGTGTCCACCCGCGCCAGGTCGGCCAGGCTCAGCACGCCGCCCTGCGGTGTCGCCAGCGGCGCATCGCCCAGGCGCGCGATGTCGTCTTCGCCGTCGCTGCGCAGGATGATCGACAGCCGACGGTCGCCGTCGAAATGCTCGCCCAGCCACTGGCCGTCGCCCAGTGTGCGCACCACGGTGCCCAGCTCGGGCCGTCGCCAGCCGACTTCGGCCAGCCGCCGGTCGTCGGGATTGACGCGCAGCTCCGGGGTGCCGCCGTCGGCGTTGGGCCAGGCCTGCACGTTGGCGCCGGCGAAACGCTCGGACAACCGCTTGCGCCCGGCTTCGGCCGCACGCGCCAGCGCATCGCCGTCGCTGTGCTGCAGGTGGATGGCGATGGCGCGCGCCGAGCCGCCGAAGCTGCCGAACAGTTCGCCCTCGCTGGCGAACGCGCGCGTATCCGGGAAGCCGACCACGATCTCGTCTCGCACGATGCGTTCGAGTTCGCCGATGTCGGCCGGGTCCACCACGCGCGCGCCCAGGGTGCCGCCGCCCGGCCACAGGTTGAGGTACCAGTTGCTGAGTTGCGGGCCCTTTTCGCCGTCCATGTACGGACGCATGCGCTCCAGCAGCACCGGTGCGATCTCGCGGTTCACGCGTTCGGGGCTCATGCCCGGCGGGAAATTGAAGAAGGCATCGACGGCCGCGCGTTTCACCGGCGGCAGGTAGTCGATCTGCGGCATCAGCAGCACGGCGAGCAAGGCGGGCGCGAGCACCAGGCCACCCACCCAGGCCAGTTGGCGCTTCCGGCCTTCGGTGGTCTTCAGCGCCCAGTCGCTGAGGCGCGACCAGAAGCGGTGCTGGCGCGCTTCGCCGGGGCGCGTGCGCAGCCACGTGCCGGCGGCGGCGGGCAGCACGGTGACCGCGATCAGCAGCGAGATGCCGACGGCGATGGAGATGGTCAGCGCGAGATCGGCGAACAACTGGCCCTCGACGTCGTCCATGAAGATCACCGGCAGGAACACCGCCACGGTCGTCAGCGTGGACGCGACCAGCGCACCGCCGACCTGGCGCGTGCCTTCCAGCGCCGCGCGTTTGGCGGGCAGCCCCTGCTCGCGCAGGCGGACGATGTTCTCGGCCACGACGACCGCCGCGTCCATCACCATGCCCACCGCGAACGCGAGGCCGGCCAGCGAGATGACGTTGAGGCTGCGTCCCGTGAGCTGCAGCACGATGAAGGTGGCCAGCAGCGAAATCGGAATGGCGCAGGCGATCAGTGCCGTGGCGCGGACGTCGCGCAGGAACCACCACAGGCAGCCCACGGCCAGCAGCACGCCGGCGGTGAGGCTGCCCGACAGCAGCCCGAGCGCACGGTTGATGAAGACCGAGGCATCGAAGCTCTGCGCGATGTCCAGGCCCAGCGGCTTGAGTTCCTGCTCGCGCACATCGGCGACGACCCGCTTCACCTCGTCCAGCGTGTCGAGCACGTTGGCGCCGCTCTCGCGCAGGATGCGCAGGCCGATCGCGGGATTGCCGTTCTGGTAGGCGAAGAAGCGCTGCTCAGGCCGTTTGACCTCGACGGTGGCGACATCGGCCAGGCGCACGGGGCGACCCTCGCGCCAGGCGAGGATCAGATTCCCGAGCGCGTCGGGCGAATAGCGCCCGGCGAAACGCAGCACATATTCACGGCGACCGGCCTCCACCACGCCGCCGGACACATCGGTGGCGCGCGCGGCGACGGCGGCGACGTCGGGGATCTGGATGCCCAGCGCCGCGGCGCGCGACAGGTCGAGGGTGATGGTCAGCTCCTCCTCCGCACCCCCGTTGATCTCCACGCCGGCCACGCCATCGACGGAGGTGAGCCGCGGCACGATGCGGTCCTCGATGAACTGCCGGTAGTCGAGGATGTCGCCGCGCGTGCCCGGCAGCTTCTGCACAAAGAAGTAGGTCAGCGAGTTGTTGGCGTTGTCCGCGCCGGCCTGGACCACCGGTGGCGTCGCGTCGCGCGGCAGCGGCTGCAGGCGGTTCATCCGCGACAGCACTTCCACCAGCATCGCATCCATGTCGCTGCCCACGGCGAACGTCAGGTTGATGAAGCTGTTGCCGGCGTTGACGTTGGAGGCCATCTCCTCCAGCCCGGGCAGTCCCTGCATCACCGTTTCGATCGGTTCGACGATCTCCGATTCCATCTCCTGCGGCGAGGCCGCGCGCCAGCCGGTCTGGATCGACATCTGCGGACGCTCGATGTCCGGGAACAGCTGCAGCGGCAGCTTGCCCAGGCTCAGCAGGCCGAATGCGCACACCATCGCCACCACGACGGCAACGGCGGCGGGATTGCGCAGGGAGGCTTCGGTGAGTTTCATCGTGCAGTCCGCGTGGTGGTCGGCGGTGCGCACGATGCGCGCAGCAGCAAGCGGCGTTATGGCCCGGAAGTCATGCGGTAAGGCGCATTGCGGTGAGTGGTGGATGCGCGACGACGAACCGAGTCTCGAGAATCTGCGTTACGCGCGTCGAATGCTGTTGTAGGAGCGACGTAAGTCGCGACCGCACGAGTTGAACGTCATGAAATGCCGCAGCGAGCAGGCAACATCCTGCCGCCATTGGCGCCTCGCACGAGGCCTGGCCTGGTGAGGTTCTGGCTACACGGTCGCGACTTACGTCGCTCCTCCAGAACGGCGCACGCCTACAGCAACACCGCCAGCTTGTCGCGATGGCTGCGCGATAGCTTCAGTTCCTGGCCGCAGTCCAGCCGCAGGAAGCTTTCGCCGTTGGTGTGCGGGCGCATCTCCACCACGCGGCGCGCATTGACGATGGTGGAGCGGTGGATGCGCGGGAAACGCTGCGGGTCCAGCTGCTTCTCCAGTTCGCGCATGGTGGCGCGCAGGATCAGCGTGGTGCCGTTCGCGTCGTCGCCGTCCACGTGGATGCACATGTAGTCGCCTGCGGCATCGATCCAGCGGATGCTGTGCAGGTCCACGCGTACGGTGCGGCCGCCGTCACGCACGGCGAGCTTCTCCTCGCGCCGCAGCAGATCCAGCGCGTCGGGCTTCAGGGCTTCGTCCAGGTCCAGCGGTGGGCGGCCGCTGAGTTCGCCCAGCAGGCCCAGCAGGTGGGCGCAATGGCCGCTGGCTTCGCGCTGCGCGTGCGCCTGGCGCACCCGGGCCAGCGCCTGCGCCAGCCGCGAATCCTCCACCGGTTTCAGCAGGTAGTCGGTGGCGGAGGCTTCGAAGGCGCGGATCGCGTAGTGGTCGTAGGCGGTGACGAACACCACCAGCGGCATCTCGCTGGCGGGGATCGCGCGCAGTGTCTGGAAACCGTCCATGCCCGGCATCTGCACGTCGAGGAACATCAGGTCGGGCCGGTGCTCGCGCAGGCCGGCGATCGCGGATGCGCCGTCGCCGTACTGGCCGACGATCTCGATGTCGGGATGCGCGGCCAGGCGGATCTCCAGGCCGCGACGCGCCAGCGGTTCGTCGTCGACGACCAGGGCGCGCAGGCGCGGGGCGGGGTCCAGGCGGGCGGGGCGGTCCATGGCGTCAGTCCCCCAGCGTCTGCGAGGTTTCGAAGGGCAGGCGCAGCGACACTTCCAGGCCGCGCTCGCGGTTGCGGACCGAGAAGCCGCCGGTGTCGCCATACAGCACGCTCAGGCGTTCGCGCGTGTTGCGCAGTCCCACGCCCTTGCCGGGTGGCAGTTCGCTGCCTTCCAGGCTGCTGCACCCGGGCCCGTCGTCGATCACGCGCAGCACCAGCTGTCCGCCCTCGCGCTCGGCCTCGATGCGCAGCAGTCCGCCGGCCACCTGTTTCGCCACCGCGTACTTGATGGCGTTCTCCACCAGCGGCTGCAGCAGCAGGCTGGGAAGCAGCGCGCGCCAGCAGTCCTCGTCGATGTCGGTCTCGATGCGCAGGCGCTCGGCGAAGCGTATCTTCTCGATGTCGAGGTAGAGCGTCAGTGCGTCCAGCTCCTGGCGCAGCGTCACCCGCTGCATGGGGTCGTTGTCCAGCGAATGGCGCAGGAACGACGACAGGCCCTGCACCATCCGGTTGGCGGTCGCGTTGTCTCGATCGAGGATCAGGGTGGAGATCGCGTTGAGGGTGTTGAACAGGAAGTGCGGGTTGAGCTGGTAGCGCAGCATCTTCAGCTGCGCCTGGTGGGCCATGCTGCGTGCGGCGAGCGCGCGTTGGGTTTCCCCCTGCAGCTGGCGGTAGTACTTGATGCCCATGTAGGCGCCGACCCAGGCCAGCAGCACGTAGATGTAACCCAGCGAGTACGCGATGAACGCCAACTGGTTGGTGGGCTTGCAGGTCTCGCAGAAATCGACCATCACCTCGCGGGTGATGAAATCCATGACGCCCGAGCCCAGCAGGATCGCGGGCACCATCACCACCAACAGCTGACGCGGCGGCAGGCCCCAGCAGGCGCGCAGCAGGTAGCGCAGCCCCAGGGTGACGGTGGCGCCGGTGATCGCAGCGGTCAGCGGCACGACCCAGTAGCCGGAAGGCTTCCCATGCGCGACGGCATACAGGCAGCCCTGCGCGAAATACGCGCCCCATCCGGCCAGGTGCAGCAGCCAGAAGGCCTGCTGGCTGGGCATGTCGAGGGTGCGGGAAGCGGCGATGGCCATGGCGGGAGTCGGTACGGACGCAGGTGCCGCCATGCTAAGGCCACGGGCTGGCCGGTGTGGCACGGCTCATCGGTCCCTGTGCACGCTTGGGCGCACGCGGCCGGGCGAGGTCAGCGCAGCGGGCCTGGCGGCTCGCCGTCGCCGCCCGATTGCAGCGCCACGGGCAGATGCCAGCCGAACGTGACCGCGGCCATCCGCAGGCCGAAGCAGACCGCGGCGCCGGCCAGCGCGCACGGCAGGGGCGGCAGCATCAGCCAGTAACCCAGCGCGACGATCGAGGCGCCGGCCAGCGCGGCGATGGCGTAGAGCTCCGCGCGCAGTACCAGCGGTACCTGGGCCAGCAGCACATCGCGGGCGATGCCGCCACCGATGCCGGTCAGCATGCCCATCGCCGCGGCCATCGGCGGCGCGATGCCGTATTCCAGTGCCTTCTGCGTGCCGGCGACGGCGAACAGCGCCAGCCCCATCGCATCGAACAGCCGCACCGGGTGGTGCAGCTTCTCGATCAGCGGGGCGCGGAAGAAGGTCACCACGCCGGCCGCCAGCGAGGTGACGGGGTAGCGCCAGTCGCTGAGCGCCGCCGGTGGGGTGGCGCCGATCAGCAGGTCGCGGGTGATCCCGCCCGCCGTCGCGGCGATGAACGACAGCACCAGCACGCCGAAGATGTCCAGCCGGCGACGCACACCGAGCATGGCGCCGCTGAGCGCGAACACGAACGTGCCGACCAGGTCGAGGATGAGCACCAGGGTATCCATCCCCGTATTGTGCCGTCCGCGCTGGGCACCGGCGAGCGCCGCGGATCAGGCCAGGATCGGCTGCATCCCCACGCCCAGGCGGTTCCAGGCGTTGATCGTCGCGACCGCTATGGTCAGTTCGGCGATGCCGTGTTCGTCGAAGTGCGCCTTCAGCGCCTCATAGGTGCTGTCGGCCGGTGCGCCGGAGGGCAGGGTGGTCAGTGCCTCCGCCCAGGCCAGTGCCGCACCTTCGCGGGCATCGAAGAAGCGGCTGTCGCGCCAACCTGCCAGCGTGTGCAGCTTGCGCGACTCCACGCCGGCCTTGACCAGTGCGCTGCTGTGCATGTCCATGCAGTAGGCGCAGCCGTTGATCTGCGAGACGCGCAGGAAGATGAGTTCGAGGAACGCCTTTCCCAGCACGCCGTTGTGGACGGCTGTGCTGGTGGCGTAGAGGCCGCGGAGGGCCTCGGGGACATGCTTGGGGTAGTCGACGCGATGGAATGTCATGCTCATGGCCGTGCCTCAGTGGCGGCCGCAACGGCCACCTTCACTACCAGGACGCGCCACCGTCCTTCGCCGTGACAGCCGTGCCCAACTTGTCCGGATTGGCGACGGTGAACAGCTCCGTGATGCGCTCGCCGTCGCTCATCGCCACGATCACCGCGACCAACAGGCCATCGCGGTAGCGCAGGATCGCCGGTTCGCCATTGGCCATGCCCATGCGCCAGACGACGGCGGGGTCCTGCCGGCGGTGGACGGCCCAGAACAACCGTGCGATCCGGATCGCGCCCAGCAGCGGCCGGAGGACCGCCTGCCCCTTGCCGCCGCCATCGGAGACCAGCTGCGCGTCTTCGCGGAGCAGGGCGGTGATGGCGGGCTGGTCGCCGCGGCGCGCGGCGTCCATGAAGCGCTCCAGCAGGCGGCGGTGGTTCTCTGGTGGCACCTCGAAGCGTGGACGGCCTGCCTGCACGCGCTCGCGTGCGCGATGGACCATCTGCCGGCAGTTGGCCTCGCTCTGGCCGAGCAGGGGCGCGATCTGCGCGTAGTCGTAGTCGAAGGCCTCCTTCAGCAGGAACGCGGCGCGCTCTTCCGGGCCCAGCCGTTCCAGTACGGCGAGGAAGGCCAGCGAGACCTGTTCCGAGACCTCGGCGGTGCGCTCCGGGCCGGGTGCTTCATCGATGTCGGAGGGCGCGGGCAGCCACGGGCCCTTGTAGTGCTCGCGCTGCACGCGCGCGGCGCGCAGGCGGTCGATGCCCAGGCGGGTGGCCGCGGTGACCAGCCAGGCCTCGGGGTCGCGGATGCCGGTCTTGTCGGTCTGCTGCCAGCGCAGCCAGGTGTCCTGGACGACATCCTCGGCGTCGCTGCGGCTGCCCAGCAGGCGGTAAGAGAGCCCGAACAGGCGGGAGCGGTGGGTTTCGAAGGGGTTTTCGGCGTTCATGCGACCAAAGACGGGCGAGGGCGTCGGCCCGTGACAGCCGGAGTGGGGCCCACTTTGGCCTAAAATGGGCGCTTCCGCCCGCTACCCCACCGGCAGCCCGCCCGTCGCTCCATGACCTCGATCAAGCAAGAAGACCTCATCCAGTCCATCGCCGATGGCCTGCAGTACATCAGCTACTACCACCCGGTCGATTACATCAAGAGCCTCGCTTCGGCATACGACCGCGAGGAATCGCCGGCCGCGAAGGACGCCATCGCGCAGATCCTGATCAATTCGCGCATGTGCGCCGAGGGCCATCGCCCGATCTGCCAGGACACCGGCATCGTCACCGTGTTCCTCGAGATCGGCATGGACGTGCGCTGGGACGACGCGACGATGGGCGTGGAGGACATGGTCCACGAAGGCGTCCGCCGCGCCTACAACCACCCGGACAACAAGCTGCGCGCCAGCGTGCTGGCTGACCCGGCCGGCAAGCGCACCAACACGAAGGACAACACGCCGGGCGTGGTCAACGTGAAGGTCGTGCCCGGCAACACCGTCGACGTGATCGTCGCCGCGAAGGGCGGCGGTTCGGAAGCGAAGTCGAAGTTCGCGATGCTCAACCCCTCCGATTCGATCGTCGACTGGGTGCTGAAGACCGTGCCGACGATGGGCGCCGGCTGGTGCCCGCCGGGCATGCTCGGCATCGGCATCGGCGGTACCGCCGAGAAGGCGATGCTGCTGGCGAAGGAATCGCTGATGGAGCCGATCGACATCACCGACCTGCAGGCACGCGGTGCGACCAATCGCGCCGAGGAACTGCGTCTGGAGCTGTACGAGAAGGTCAACGCGCTCGGCATCGGCGCACAGGGCCTGGGTGGCCTGACCACCGTGCTCGACATCAAGGTCAAGGATTACCCGACCCACGCCGCCAACCTGCCGGTGGCGATGATCCCGAACTGCGCCGCCACCCGCCACGCGCACTTCACCCTCGACGGCAGCGGTCCCGTGATGCTGGATCCGCCGTCGCTGGAAGACTGGCCGGAGCTGACCTACGACGCCTCGAAGGGCCGCCGCGTCGACCTCGATACACTGACCGGCGAAGACGTGGCCAGTTGGAAGCCCGGCGAAGTCCTGCTGCTCAACGGCAAGCTGCTGACCGGACGCGATGCCGCGCACAAGCGCATGGTCGACATGCTCAACAAGGGTGAGGCGCTGCCGGTCGATCTGAAAGGCCGTTTCATCTACTACGTCGGTCCGGTCGATCCGGTGCGCGATGAAGTCGTCGGCCCAGCCGGCCCGACCACCGCCACCCGCATGGACAAGTTCACCGAGCAGGTGCTCGCGCAGACCGGACTGCTGGGCATGGTCGGCAAGGCCGAACGCGGCCCAGCGGCGATCGAGGCGATCAGGAAGCACCAGTCGGCCTACCTGATGGCGGTCGGCGGCGCGGCGTACCTGGTCTCCAAGGCGATCAAGGCGGCCAAGGTCGTCGGCTTCGCCGACCTGGGCATGGAAGCGATCTACGAATTCGACGTGCAGGACATGCCGGTGACGGTCGCCGTCGATTCGCAGGGCACCTCCGTGCACCAGACCGGCCCGAAGGAATGGCAGGCGCGCATCGGGAAGATCCCGGTGGTGGTGGCGTAACCGCATGCACGGGCATCCGCGTTCTCTCGAGAGAGGTCGGATGCGCGTGCGACTCATCAGAGGTATCGCGGTGCTCGCGATCCTCAACCTTCTCTCGTTTCTGGTGATCTCCGAGTTGAATGGCGGAACCGCCGGAAACGGTTACGAACTCGGCAGTCGTTTCTTCCTGGGTTCGCATGGTGATTACCGGGAAACGACGGCTGCGTTCTTTTCCTACAGCATCTGGCATGAGCGAGCGGTGTGGTCTGGCATGGCCGTGCTCGCAATCGCCTTCTTGACCGGGGTGTTCTCGCGTCCCGGCAATTGACCGTGTTACTGCGACGCTTTCTCCGGGCTTCGCTTCTCCCCACGAGGATCCACGCATGTCCACCACGCTCTACTACTCCCGCAGCACCGCCAGCCTGGTCGTGCACTGGCTGCTGATCGAGCTGGGCATTCCGCACGAATTGCACGAACTGGACTTCGACACGCGCGACCAGAAGTCGGAGATGTACCTGAAGTTGAATCCCGCCGGCGTGGTGCCCACGCTGGTGATGGACGGGCAGGTGATCACCGAGACCGCGGCGATCCTGATGCACCTCGCCGACACGCATCCGCGCGCCGAGCTGGCGCCGGCCGTGGCGAGCACGCAGCGCGCCCAGTACTACCGCTGGATGCTGTTCTGCGCCAACACGCTGATGCCGGCGTATCGCGCGTGGTTCTATTCGGACGAGATCGCCGGCGAGGCGAACGTCGAGGCCACGCAGCAGCACGCGCGGGCGAAGCTGGAGAAGGCGTGGGGACAGGTCGCCGAGCATCTCGAAGCGCAAGGCCCGTACCTGCTGGGGGCTCAGCGTTCCGCCGCCGACTTCCTGCTGACCATGCTGATGCGCTGGTCCCGCAACATGCCGAAGCCCACCGACACCTGGCCGGTGCTGCAGGCCTACGCGCAACGCATGAAGGCGCTGCCGAGCTTCAGAGAGGTCTATGCCCGCGAAGGGTTGACCGACTGGACGTGACCCGATCGCGCCCGTTGTAGGAGCGACGTGAGTCGCGACCGTAGATTGGAGATGACGTGAGGTCGTGGTCGCACGCGCATCTACGCCTGATGCGTCGTCGCATGGAATGACGTTCCTGCCTGTTGAAGTCCGTGGTCGCGACTCACGTCGCTCCTACAACACAACCACGGCGAAGGCTCAGTCCACATACTCGTCGAACTTCCGGCCGCCCTGGAACGGCATCAGGTGCTGGCGCACGATGCCGCGCGGCACCGTCTCCAACTTCATCACGCCATACTCCTCGGGCCACGCTTCCTGCTTGGGTGGCAGTTTGAACGTGCCCATCAACATGTCCACCAGCGGCAGGTGGATGGCGTAGTTCACATCCAGGTAGTCCTTGTGCCGCGCGTGGTGCCAGTGGTGATAGCGCGGCAGCACCAGCAGATACTCCAGCCAGCCGAAGCGGATGCCGAGGTTGGCGTGGGCCAGCACGGCCTGCAGGCCGACCAGGATCACGTAGGCATTCACCGCCGGCGTCGAGAAACCGAGGACCAGCAATGGCAGCAGCACGGCGCTGCGGGTCAGCACGATCTCGACGATATGGATGCGAGAACCGGCAAGCCAGTCCATCTCGCGGCTGGAATGGTGCACGGCATGGAAGCGCCAGAGCCACGGAATGTTGTGGTATGCGCGGTGCAGCAGCGCTTGCGCGAGGTCGGCGACGAACACGGCGATCAGGAACTGCGCCCAGACCGGCAGCGACTGGATGGCATCCTTCAATGCCGGGAACGCAGCCAGGCCGGCGATGGTCGAAGTGGACGCCGTCACCAGGATCAGGATGAACTGGACCAGCATGTGGCTCATGAAGAAGTACGTCACGTCGGTGCGCCAGCCGGGGCGCAGCGGCGAGATCCGGCGCTTGCCGAGGTAGTGCTCCAGCGGCACGAACACCAGCGCCGAGAAGAACAGCGAGATCACGAACCAGTCCAGGCCCAGCGAGTACGGCGTCTTGCCGATCGCATCGAACTGCACATTGGTGCCGCCGAACAGCACCGCCAGCGTGGCGCCGCCCACGCCGATCAGGGCGATGCGCTTGTTGCGGTCGCGCAGGATGGCCACGGTGCCCAGCACGAACGCCGCAACCAGCCCGACCAGCAGCAGGTGGCGCGCGAACTGCTCGTTGTAGGCCGCGCGGAATTCCTTGCTGGTGAGCAGTTCCGGATAATGGAAGCAGAACACCGCCATCAGGCTGAGCAGGCCCAGCAGGGCGGAGGCGTAGGCGAAGAACGAGCGGCGCGGGCGCGACATGGGGCTTCCTTGGCAGGCGTACGTGTCCTGCGCCCGATGTTACGTCAGACGATGCGGTTTCCGGCCGCGTCCACCACCGGCTCGCCGTCTTCCTTGCTGAAAGCGCCGCACTGCGGGCGTGGCAGGATGTCGAGTACCACCTCCGAAGGACGGCACAGCTTCGTGCCCAGGGAGGTGACCACGATCGGGCGGTTGATCAGCACGGGATGGCACAGCATGGCGTCGATGAGCGCCGCATCATCGGCATCGGCGAGGCCCAGGCCCGCGTAGAGCGCTTCCTTGGTCCGGACGACCTCGCGCACGGGCACGCCCATGGCCGCCACCAGCGACAGCAGCGTGGCTCGGTCCGGCGGCGCCTGCAGGTACTCGATGACCCGCGGTTCGATACCCGCATTGCGGATCAGTCCCAGCGTGTTGCGCGAGGTGCCGCAGCCGGGGTTGTGGTAGATCGTCACGTCGTCCATCAGTACCAGTCCAGCAGTGAGATGCCCAGGCCGAGGTAGGTGGCCTTGTGGTTGTAGTCGATCAGGCTTTCGCCATAGCCATGGAAGACTTGCACGTGGCCACGGAACGTGCGGTTGATCGGGAAGCCGTAGTCCACCTGCAGCGCGCCGTGCGAATCTTCGCCGCCGCGCAGCGAGTGCCGCCCCAGGACCGTGAACACGTGGCCGCCGCGCGCATAGGTCAGCATCGCGTCGCCACGGCCGATGTAGTCCTCGATGTCCGGGTTGTCGTCATCGTTGCCGTCCGGGATGCGGTACCACGGGCGTACGACGAAGGCCCAGTTCTCGCGGTCCAGGCCGATGGTGGCGATCACGCGGTTCCAGCTGCGCGAGAGCGGATCGCCGCGCCCGTTCGACTGGTGGTTGATGCCGATGCCGGCCATGCGGCCTTTCCAGCCCGCGATGCTGTAGTTGTTGCGGAACACGAGCATCACTTCCGGCTCGTAGTTGGTCTCGCGGAACGGCCGCGACTCCTCGCCGTTGAAGACCTGCCAGCGCGAACTCTGGGTGTAGGCGCCCCACAGGTCGCCGTTGTCGCCGAACAGGTTCTCGGCGAACTTGGTCTTGAAGCTCAGCTGGAACTTGGCCTCGATGTCCTGCAGCGCCTGCGGCTCGGTCACCGTGTTGTCGGGGTTGGGCGAGCTCGGGGTCTCGTTGACCTGGCTGGTCCAGAACGCGGGCAGCAGGTACACCGGCTTGTAGCCGCGCAGTTGGAAGACGCCGAGCTTCGAGTCCTTGGCCAGTTCCCAGCGGCTGTCCAGCAGCGAGCCGCGGCCGGCGTTGGCGATCAGGTCGGCGTCCGCCGGGTCGTCTGCTCGGAACCAGGCGCCGAGACGGCGGCGCGTGCGCTCGCTGAGCGGTGCGTCGGGATCACGCGCGGCATCGGCAGCGGCACGGGCTTCTGCGCGGGCCGCGGCTTCGGCCTCCTTGGCGGCCACGGCGCTCTCGTCCGCGCGGCGGGTGTCGGCAGCCGTTCGCCCGAGGGCTTTGTCATAGCAGGCCAGGCGCTGGGCGTCGTTCTCCAGCAGGAAGCAGGCTTCGGCCGATGTCACGACCGGCGCGCTTTCCTGCGCATGGGCGCTCAGTGCGCATGTAACTCCGATTACGAGGGGGAGCAGTCGAATGCAATGCGTCATGCAGGGGTCGCTCGATGGGGGCGCCGCCATTCTGCCAGCCGGCGCGCGAAGGTCAGAAGAACCAGGCGAAGACGAACAGCCCCAGCATCGCGAACGCCAGCCCCAGTTTCAGGACCACGCCGAGGACAATGCCCAGCCAGGTGGCGAAACCGACCTTCGTGGCCTGGCGGAACTCGCGGCCATGCCAGAGCTCACCCAGCAGCGCGCCGATGAACGGGCCCGCCAGCAGGCCGATGGGCATGAAGAACAGCCCGGCGAAGGTGCCGATCACGGTGCCCAGCAGCGCCTTCTTGCTGGCGCCCACACGCTGCGCGCCGATCGTGGTGGAGAAGATGTCGACCGCGAACGACAGCGCGGTCAGCAGTCCGAGCACCACCAGCGTGACCCAGCCGATCTGCTGGAAATCGCCTGCCCAGGCCGCCAGCAGCATGCCGGCGAACACCAGCGGGAGGCCGGGCAGGGCCGGCAGGATGACCCCGGCGATGCCCACCAGGATCAACAGGATGGCCACGGTGTAGTACAGATACTGGATGTCCAAACAATTCTCCTAGGGAATCAATGGCTTGCCGGGGGCTTGACTTTCTCGTTCAAGCGTTTGCATTTTGCCAAATGCCGGGTTACTGTGCGGCCGCTGTCGTTGCCAAGGTCACCGTGCACCGTGGCCTGATGGGGTAGATCCAATGATCCGCTGCATCGCTTGTACCTCGTGTCCTCCTTGCAACCAGCCGCCGAGAGGCGTAACCACCACCCGTTCCAAGGAGCAACTAGATGTCCGAGCGTGAAACCGGAACCGTGAAATGGTTCAACGATGCCAAGGGCTTCGGCTTTATCAGCCGTGAGAATGGCGAAGACGTGTTCGTGCACTTCCGCGCCATCCAGACCCAGGGGTTCAAGAGCTTGAAGGAAGGCCAGAAGGTCACCTTCACCGTCGTGCAGGGCCAGAAGGGCCTGCAGGCCGATGCGGTAGAGCCCGTCTGATTGATCGTAACGCGTACCGCGCCTGGCGCGGGCTCCCATGAAAAAGCCCGGCGAATGCCGGGCTTTTTCTTTGCTTGCCGCATGCGCGGGTCAGCGGATCACCACGCGACCGTTCTGGATGCGCACGTAAGTGTTCTCTCTGACGCCGCCCAGGTCGTGCTGGCTGATGGTCACGCGGCGACCATCGTCCATGCGCACGGTGACGTTGTAGGTGTCGCCGGTGGTGCGCTTCTGGATGGCGTTGCCCGCTGCGGCGCCCGCGACGGCACCGGCGACGGTCGAGACGTTCTTGTTGCCTTCGCTGCCGCCCGTGCGGTCGGAGATCTGGCGGCCCGCCACCGCACCGACGATACCGCCCAGCACGGCACCGGTCGCGGACGGGGCGCTGCGGCCCGACGACACCACATCGATGCGTTCGACGATGCCGCAGTCCGCGCAATAGCGGTTGGCCGGGGCGTTGTAGCCGCCGCCGTAACCGCTGCTGCTGCCGTACCCCGGAGAAGTGCTGGCGCAACCGGCGAGGGCGACGGTGGCGGTCAGGCCGATCGCAAGCAGACGCATGTTCATGGGTAGCCTCCTGTAAGGGGCCAGCGATGCGCGCAGGCCTTCGAGCGCCATGCTCGGCAGCGTCGCGTGAACGTCATGACAATCGGGCCGCTTGCGCGGCCCGGATGTCAGGTGCGATTCAGACGCGTGACGCGGGCGTCATCCCTTGAAATCCTGATGGCAGGCCTTGCAGTCGCCGCCCACTTTCTCGACCAGCGCGGAAGCGGCGGCACATTCGGTCGGAGGCGAACTCAGTGCGGCGTCCAGGTCTGCGCGGAACTGGCTGGTGTGGCTCTTGAAGCGCGCATCGTCGGCCAGGTCCGGGAAAGCGAGCTCCAGGTCGTTCGCCATCGCGCGCAGGGTCCGCACGTGCGGAATGGTGTCGGTGGCGGCGCAGCGGTTCTGCTTCACCTTGTCGGCCAACTGGCCGGCATGCTTGCCCATCACGTGCATGACGCTGTGCGGGAATGGATCCTGGCGCGCCTGCAGCGCTCGCAGGGCCATCACGGTGCAGATCGCGCCCACCACCAGGCCGAGCAGGAACAGGAACAGGTAGCGCGAAGCGGCGGAAGGCTTCTTGGTCTCGGGCTGGCTGGCCATGCGGCGGGCTCCTTGTGGATGACGCGACGATGGTACGACGGCCGTCACGGTTCGCGCCACGGCTTACACTAGTGAGATGAAGAAAGAACTCAGGGACCGCTTCGGTGGCATCGACCGTCTCTACGGTGTAGGCGCGACAGAGCGCTACGCGGCGTCGCGCGTGGCCATCGTGGGCATGGGCGGCGTCGGGTCGTGGGTCGTGGAAGCACTGGCGCGTTCGGGCGTGGGTCATCTCACATTGATAGACGCCGACGACATCTGCGTCTCCAACACCAACCGCCAATTGCCGGCGCTGGAAGGCCAGTACGGCCGCAACAAGGCCGAGGCGATGGCCGAGCGCTGCCGCGCCATCAATCCGCTGATCGACGTCGAGGTCGTTCCGCAGTTCCTGACGGCCTCCAACATGGGTGAGTTGCTGGATCGCGAGTTCGATCTCGTCCTCGACGCCTGCGACAGCTTCCGGGTGAAGGTGGAGATGATCGCGTGGTGCCGCCGGCGGAAGCTGCCGATCGTCGTGTCCGGGTCGGCGGGCGGGCGCACCGATCCCACCCAGATCCGCCTGCGCGATCTCTCACGTACCGAGCACGACGCGCTGCTCGCGCTGGTCCGCAAGAAGTTGCGCGCGGAGTTCAATTTCCCCAAGAACCGCGACCGTTACTTCGGCGTCCAGGCGGTGTATTCGCTGGAGAACGTCAACTATCCGCAGGCGGACGGCAGCGTGTGCGGCCTACGTCCGCAACTCGGCGCCGATGCCGCCTTGAAACTGGATTGCGGTGTCGGCCTGGGCGCGGCGACGCACATCACCGGCGCGTTCGCCTTCGCGATGGTGGGCAGGGCGCTGGAACTGCTGCTCAAGCCGCGCAAGACGGTCACCACCATCGCCTGAGAGGGCGGCGCGACTCGCGCCGTCGCGCGGGTGCGGCATTTCGGCGCAAAGCGCCTGTGCACGCCGGATGCGCGGGGGGATAGTGCGCTCCCCTTTCGAACGCCTTCCGTCCATGCATATCCGCATTCTCCTGATGCTGGCCGGGCTGTTGCCGTGCGCCGCGGCCGCCCATGCCTGTCCCGTCGTTCCCGACACCATGCGTGCCGCGCGCATCCACGCGGCCGGCGGCCCGGAATCCCTGCGCGTCGAGCGCACGCCCGTACCGGTGCCGGGTGCGGGCGATGTGCTGGTGCGCGTGCACTACGCGAGCATCAATCCTGTCGACTGGAAGTTGCAGGAAGCGGGCCGGTTGTCGTTTCCCGCCACACCTGGCGGCGATTTCGCCGGCGAGGTGGTGGCTGTCGCGCCCGGTGTCACCGCCTTCGCCTGTGGCGACCGCGTCGCCGGGATCGTGGATCCGCGCGAGCGGTCCGGCAGCTACGCCGACTATGTGGCGGCACCGGTCGAGGCGCTCGTGCCGGCGCCGCCGGCGTTCACCCTGCAGGAAGCCGCGGCCTACCCGACGGTGGCCGTCGCGGCATGGCGATACCTCGTCGTCGCGGCTGGCGTGCAAGCAGGGGAACGCGTGCTGGTGCACGGAGCGGCGGGCGGCGTCGGCTCGATGGTCGTGCAGCTGGCGAAGGCACGCGGCGCTCACGTGATCGCGACCGCTTCGGCGCGCAACCACGACTACCTGCGCACCCTCGGTGCGGATGAAGTGATCGACTACCGTAGCATCCGCTTCGAGGATGTCGTAGACGAGGTCGACATCGTGATCGATACGGTGGGTGGCGACACACTGGCCCGGTCACCCCAGGTGCTGCGCGAGGGGGGACGGCTGGTGACGCTGGTCGGCCAGGTGCCTTCCGCTCTCTGTACCCCAGGCCGAATCGTCTGCCCCACGACACCGCCGTGGGATGTGCAGGCGGGGCTCAGGGGCGTGGCGCCGTTGATCGAGGCAGGCCAACTGCATGTGCACATCGATGGGCTGTATCCCCTTGCGCAGATCATCCAGGCCCAACAGCACAACCGTGCAGGTTCGACCCGCGGCAAAGTGGTCGTGGCGATCACCGCAGACAACGTCGATGCCGCGAGCGGCGATGACGTGGCCGCGGCGCGCCTGCCGCTGCAGGCCTATCTGGATGGTCACGCAACCGGCCAGCGTCGGCACTTCGAGCGTGCGTTCGCCGACGATGCCGTGCTGGTGGGATACAAGGACGGCCAGTATCGGCATTGGCCGGCGAGCGCGTACATCGATGCTTCTTCCAGTGGCCGCGTGCCGATGGACGAAGCCCTGCGCTCGCGTCGCATCCGCCAGATCACCGTGACCGGCGATGTCGCGACCGCCGTGATCGAACTCGACTATCCCGACATGAAGGCACTTGACCACATGACGCTGCTGCGGCGGGGCGACGGGTGGAAGATCGTGGTCAAGGCCTATCACGCATGGACCCCCGGCCTGGCCGACGGTCCGGCGGTTGCACGCTGACGCTCAGGTGTCGGCTGTTGCGGTCAGTGCGAACAAACGCTCGGCGTTCTGCGTGGTGGTGCGGGCAAGTTCCTCTGGCGCCATGCCGCGCAATCCCGCGATGACGTCGCGGATCACCGGCAGCCGCGCGGGTTCGTTCCGTTGGCCGCGGATGCCGGCGTCTGGCTGGTCGGGTGAATCCGTTTCCAGCAACAGGTAATCCAGCGGCATCGTGGCGGCGAGGTTTCGGAGCCGGTTGGCGCGTTCGTAGGTCACCGGCCCGCCCAGGCCGATCAGGAAGCCGGCCTGCCACAGCTGTCGGGCCTGCTCCGGGCTGCCTGAGAAACTGTGCACCACACCGCGCAGGCCGCCGATCCGCCGGATCGAGGCGATCACGGCATCCACCGCGCGGCGGGCATGCACGATCAGGGGCAGGTCGAATTCGCGCGCCAACCGGAGTTGGCCATCGAAGTACTGCTGCTGCAGCTCCGCATCCAGTCCTTCGACGAAGAAATCGAGTCCGCATTCGCCGACTGCGACCGGCTTCTCCCGTTCGATCCACGCGCGAAGTTCGTCCAGGTGCGTCGGGCGGTGCTCGGCCAGGTACATCGGGTGCAGGCCATAGGCGGCAAAGAGGCCTGCATCCTGCGCACAGACATCACGTAGTTTCGGCCACAAAGCCGCCGTCACGGCAGGTACCACCTGGCGCGTCACGCCTGCGGCACGCGCACGCGCCAGCACCGCCTCGCGGTCGGCATCCAGCTCGGGCGCATCGAAATGACTGTGGCTGTCGACCAGCATCGTGTCAGCGACGCGCGTCGGGCGCCTCGAGGGAAGAGGGTGGATCTTTCCTGCGCTTCCAGTTGGCGAGCAGCAGCGTGCCGAGGCCGAACAGGATCTCGTCCACGAACGGCACCGGGTCGGGCAGGAACAGGGTCACCACGAACAGCGCCGCGGTGATCTTGAACAGGGTGGGGTAGCGCAGCTTGCGCGCCCAATCGAGGAAGGGCAGCAGGATCGGACTGGGCATGGCGTCGGCACTCGAACGCGGTGGGATGGGCGTCACGCTAGCATGATCGGCAGGTCACGGAATCGTTCATTTTCCGTTGTTTTTCGTGGCCGTTCGCGGGTACTTGGTTCAGGTTCGCAGTGGTGCAATGATGACCAATGTGAACCGGGCAAGGCCCGACTTGGAGGCAGCGATGAAGAGCAATACCACAACGATTCTTGTCGCCGTCGGCGCGCTGCTGGTGGGCGGTGTGGCCACCGCGGCCTTCCTCAAGGGCGGCGACAAGGGCCCGGCGGATGCCGGCCTAGTGACGGCCGCGGATGGTTCGCTGGTCGCCGATGATGCGGCCGCGACGGACAACCAGATCCCGGTTGGCACGCTGCAATATGCGGAGGTGGTCAAATCCGCCCCGGTGACGAGCTCGGAGAAGCTGTACGCCACGGTGATCGGCACCGAAGCCGTGCGCGAAACGACCACCAGCACGACGCCGCGCGAGGTCTGCCAGGACGTGGTCGTGCAGGAGCGCGCGCCGGAACGCGACGGCAACGTCGGCGGTACCGTGGCGGGTGCCGTGATCGGCGGCCTGCTGGGCAACCAGGTCGGCAGCGGCAGCGGCAAGAAGGCGGCAACGGTCGCTGGTGCGGTCGCCGGCGGCGCCATCGGCAACCAGGTGGACAAGCGCCACGTCGGCGGCAAGGTCGTCAACCGGACCGAACGCCAGTGCCACACCGAGAATGCGACCTCCGAATCCTCGCGCGTGACCGGCTACAACGTGACCTACCGCAACCCGGACGGCACCACCGGCACGATGCGCATGGACAGCAAGCCGGGTAGCCGCATTGCCCTGGGCACGACGGACAAGGTGGTCGGTTACGACGTGACCTACCGTTTCGAGGGTCAGGAAAAGACGATCCGCATGGAACAGGAGCCGGGCGCCCGCCTGCCGGTGATCGACGGTCAGGTCGTGACCCAGACCGCCAGCGTGGACACGCCCAAGCAGGGCTGATCCCGCGGTCCCGGCCGGGACCTGCGTTTCAACGTGGCACCCCTCGAAGGCCGGCGTTTCGCCGGCCTTCGCTTTGCGGACTGGCGCTTACCGGCCCGGACGGCCACCGCATACAATCGGCGGATACCTCAAACGCCGGTTGAAACGCGATGGCCCTGAACCCGTACGACCTGTTCGATGTCCGTTCCCTGCTGAGCGACGAGGAGCGCGCGGTCCAGGATGCCGTCGCCCGCTTCACCGACGAGCGGGTGCGTCCGATCATCGGCGACGCGTTCGACCAGGGGCGTTTCCCGAAGGAGCTCGTGCCGGAGATCGCAGAACTTGGCCTGCTGGGCTCCTCGCTGCCGGAAAAGTACGGCTGCGCCGGCCTGAACGCGGTCAGCTACGGCCTGATCTGCCAGGAACTTGAGCGCGGCGACAGTGGCATCCGCAGCTTCGTCAGCGTGCAGTCCTCGCTGTGCATGTATCCCATCTATGCCTACGGCAGCGAAGAGCAGCGCGAGCGCTGGCTGCCCGACATGGCGGCCGGCAAGGTGATCGGCTGCTTCGGCCTGACCGAGCCCCACGGCGGCTCCGACCCGGCCAACATGAAAACCCACGCCCGCCGCGATGGCGACGACTGGGTCATCAACGGCTCGAAGATGTGGATCACCAACGGCAATCTCGCCGACATCGCCATCGTCTGGGCGCAGACCGACGACGGCATCCAGGGTTTCCTGCTCGAGAAGGGCATGGCAGGGTTCACCGCTCAGGAAATCAAGCACAAGATGAGCCTGCGCGCGTCGGTGACCAGCGCGCTATTCTTCGACAACGTGCGCGTGCCCGACAGCAGCCGCCTGCCCAACGTCAAAGGCCTGAAGGGCCCGCTGGGCTGCCTGACCCAGGCGCGCTACGGCATCACCTGGGGCCCGATCGGTGCGGCCATCGCCTGCCTCGACGAGGTGCTGGCCTACACCAAGGAACGCATCCTGTTCGACCGCCCGGTGGCGGCCACGCAGAGTGCGCAGATCAAGATGGCCGAGATGGCCCGCCGGATCACCCTGGCGCAGTTGCTGTCGCTGCAGCTGGGTCGCCTGAAGGATGCCGGCACCATGGCGCCTTCGCAGGTATCGCTGGCGAAGTGGAACAACTGCCGCATGGCCATCGACATCGCGCGCGAATGCCGCGACCTGCTGGGCGGCGCCGGCATTACCACCGAACACGCCGCCATCCGCCACGCGCTGAACCTGGAATCGGTCATTACCTACGAAGGTACGGAAACCGTGCACCAGTTGGTGATCGGACGCGAGCTGACGGGTATCAACGCGTTCTGACGGGGAGTCGGAATTGGGTATCCAAGGCATGGTCCGATCACGCTGGGGAGCGTGGTGGTTTCTGGTCGCGCTGGCGTGCCTGGGCGGAACGGCATCGGCGGCGGACTATCGTTTTGCCGACGATGCGCGCGGGCCCGACCTATGGATCTACCCGGAGCGAGATCCCACCCCCGTTGCGTCCGATGGCGTCCGTTACTTGGGTGTTGCGGATCGCGTCGACCTGACCGGCGGGCAGCCTGCATGGCATCGCCAGATCGGATACGAAGTGGTGGCGGAACGCGGCCTGGCCTCGGCGGGTCAGTTCAGCATCGACTATCAGCCCGCCTACCAGACCGTGGTGGTTCACGCGATCGATGTCTGGCGTGGGGGGCAGCGCCTGGACCGTCGTCAGCAGTCCCGGATCGAAGTGCTCCGCCGCGAAGCTGGACTTGAGGCGGGACTGCTCGACGGTGGGCGGGAACTTTCGGTGACCATCCCCGACATCCGGGTCGGCGACCGCATCGAGTATCGCTACACGATCCATGGCTATAACCCCGTCTTCGCTCGCGCCTATCACGATTACTGGAGCTCGCGCTTCAGCGCCCCCCTCGGCGTTCGTACGGTTCACATCGACTACCCGTCGGACATGGCATTGGCGCTGCCTGATGCGCCGAAGGGTTACGGTGTCGCTCGTGGCGAGCGTAACGGCGTGCAGTGGTGGGAGTTGCGCGGTGTTGGCCTCGCCGCGCTGGACGAGGAAGAAGACACGCCTGCCAGCTTCACCGACAGCCACGAGATCGAGATATCTACCGCGCACGGATGGGGCGATGTCGCGCAGTGGGCGACGCCCCTGTACCCCGGTCGATTCGAAAACCGCACTGTCGCCACCGAATGGATACAGCGCCTCAAACTCGATCGCGCCGATCCTGTCGGTTCGCTCGAGCGCGCCACTGCGTTCGTGCAGGGTGAAGTGCGCTACACCGGCCTGGACATGGGGGTGCAGTCGCATGCGCCGAACCGACCCGAAGTGGTGGTCGAGCGACGTTTCGGCGACTGTAAGGACAAGACACAACTGCTGGTCGCGCTGTTGCACGAAGCTGGCGTCTCCGCATCGCCGGTATTGGTCAACACGCGCTTGAAAGCGGCGATCGCCGATCGGCTTCCCAGCCCGCTGGCATTCGATCACGTCGTCGTACGTGCGGAGCTGCCCGAGGGTGCGGTCTGGATCGACCCGACCCGGGATCGAGAGCGCGGCCCGCTGGCGGCGCGCGCACCGCTTGCATTCGGTCTGGGTCTGCGTATCGCACCCGACAGCAAGGCCCTGATCGAGGTGCCGGCGCCCTTTCCGGCAAGGCCGCTAGTGGATGTCGACCAGCGCCTGGATTTCAGCGAGAAGGATGGCCGGTACAAGGTCGACTTCCTGGTCGAAACCGACTACAGGCCGGGGAGCGTCGAGAACGTGCGCGACGGCTTCGACAGCGAGGGCGCGGCCGGAATCGGCAAGGGCTACCTGACGTACATGCAGAACTTCTACGAAGGACTGCGCGATAAGCGACTTCCGGTGCTGGTGGACGCAGATCAGGACGCCAAGGTCAGTGAGGCCTACGCCCTCGAATGGGACGGTGAAGCGGACGGGTCCGGCTTCGGCATCATCCACTTCCAGGTCCTGGACTGGGTGCCCTCCCTGACCGAGCAGGCGAGGAAGACGCCGTTCTCCTTGGGCGGCCCACGCTATGGTCGCCAGGTGATCCGCAGCTTCAACGACGGCGGGTGGAATATCGAGAACGGGGAGGATGTTGTCGAGAACGCTTATTTCCACCTTCGTCGCGTGGTGGAGATCGAGCGCAACATGCTGCGGATCACGGTCGAGTGGAAGCGCCTGGCCGACGAGGTGCCGGCGGCCGAGTACGCGCGGCTGCGTGAAGACCTGCGGAAAGCGCGCGATCTGCTGCAGTACGACATCGACCTGGACGCCGGTTGGGCGATGCCGAGCTGGTCGCTGCAGGACTGGGCATGGCCTTTGGTGTCGTTGCTGACGACCGCATTTGCGCTGACCGGGTTCTGGTTCCTGCGCACCCGCTGGAAGGTGGCTGGGATGTTGTTCCAGCCGCGATTGACGGTCGCGGCAGCAGGTGCTTCCCACCGGCTTGCGGTCGGAGCGGCCTTGGGATTGGTCTGCGTGGTGGTGGAAGCGCTGTTCGAGCGGGGCGGTGCCCTGCAGTTGAAGCCATCGGCGCTCCTCTGGGGTGCCGTGGTCGGAACGATGCTCGCGCTCGCGCTACGTTGGGCATTCCTCACGGCCGTGTTGCAGCTCGCGATGAGGGTGTTCGGCCATCGTGTCCCGTACCCGAAAGTCTTCCAGGCTTATGGTTTGGCTACGGTGCCGATCCTGGTGTTTACTTTTCTGGCGATGGTGGCGGTGGGCTTTCGCCTGCATTGGCTGGACGGCGACTACTTCGTGGATCCGGTGCGTACACCCGCCCAGTTGGCGGCAGTTCTCCTGTTGTTGACGGGACTGTGCTGGTGGCTGGCATCGCTCGCGGGTGCATGCGCGGGCATCGCGGGAACGCGTCGGAGGAAAGGCGCACTGGTCGTGGGGGTGAGTGTGTTTCCGCTGGTGGTGGTGGCCACCTTGGTCGTCGTCTTCCTCCTGCCCGGATGAGTGCCGATGGAACTGAGCGAACTCAAGATTGAAACCTCGCGCCTTCTGCTGCGCTTGCCGCGGCGCGAGGACTACGAAGCCTGGGCCGCGTTCGCCACCGACGAGGAGGCCATGCGCTACATCGGCGGCACGCAGGCGCGCTCGCCCGCGTGGCGCAGCCTGGCGGCGACGCTCGGCAGTTGGCACCTGCAGGGCTTCGGAATGTTCTCGGTGATCGAGAAGGCGAGCGGCCGCTGGGTCGGCCGGGTAGGGCCCTGGCAGCCCGAGGGCTGGCCAGGTACGGAGGTCGGCTGGAGCATCGCGCGAGAGGCCTGGGGGCGCGGGTATGCGCCCGAGGCTGCAGCGGCAAGCGTCGCCTGGGCCTTTGATCACCTTGGCTGGGATGACGTGATCCACACCATCGACCCGCAGAACGCGAACTCGAAGGCCGTGGCGGCAAAGCTCGGCTCCGCTTACCTGCGGATGGATCACTTGCCGGAGCCGCACCACGAAAAACCGGTCGAGGTCTGGGGCCAGACACGCGCGCAATGGCAAGCGAGCCGGGCCGCGCAACCGTGACACCGACCTCCGCGCTGCACGCAGGCCTGCACGACGCCTTGCCGCAGATGGCGCGGACGTTCAACGACCCCTGGTGGATCATCGGCAGTGCCGCGATGGTGCTGGCCGGCATCCCGGGCGTGGTGCCGCAGGACATCGACGTGCTCTGCAGTCGCCGCGATGCGCTGCTGCTGCGCGACGCGTGGAGCGGGCATGTCGATACCACCTATCGTCCCGCAGATGAAGCCCGCTTCCGTTCCACCTTCGCACGCTTCGTGCACCTGCCGATGCCGGTCGAAGTCATGGGTGGGCTGGAACTGATGACCTCCGCGGGGTGGCAGGCCGTGCGCGTACACGTCGACCTGCATGTCGATATCGCAGGTTGCGGCGTACGTGTCCCGACGCTGGAAGAGCAGCGCCGCATCCTGCTGTCCTTCGGACGCGACAAAGATCTGGCCAAGGCCGCCCGCATTCCCGTATCGCCGGAGCACCCCCATGTCGCTTGACCCGGTCACCGTCCATGGCATGTCCACCTCGGGCAATTGCCACAAGGTGCGTCTGCTGCTCGAGCAGCTCGGTCGCCCCTACGCATGGATCGAAGTGGACAGTGCCAACGGCGGGACCCGCACGCCGGATTACCTGGCGAAGAACCCGAACGGCAAGGTGCCCATGCTGGAGCGCGCCGACGGCGCGATTCTGGTGGAGTCGAATGCCATTCTCTGCTGGCTGGCTGACGGCAGTCCGTACTTGCCGGCCGATGCCTGGCAGCGTGCGCAGGCATTGAGTTGGCTGTTCTTCGAACAGTACAGCCACGAGCCCTACATCGCGGTGGCGCGCTTCATCCGCGGATGGACGCCCGCGGATTCGCCGCGCCGCGCCGACCTGCCGCGTCTGCAGGAACGCGGCGCCCAGGCACTTGCCGTGATGGAGAAGCACCTGCAAGGCGCGGCGTGGTTCACCGGCGAGGAGTACGGCGTCGCCGACATCGCGCTGTTCGCCTACACCCATTGTGCCGACGACGGCGGCTTCGACCTCGCCGCATACCCGCATATCTCTGCCTGGCTGGCCCGCGTACGCGCCCGGCCGGGTTTCGTTCCCATGCCGGGCGTGAGCGACGATGTCGCCGCGCGCCTGGCGTCCTCCTGATCCGAGCGAGCACATGACTGCCAAAGCAATTCCCGCACGCATGAAGGGCCTGAACCGGGCCGAGATCTGTGACCAGAATTTTGTCGAGTTCGTCAGGGAGTGGGAGGGCCAGGTGCGTAGCGCGCCGGCCCATGGTGAACCGGTGTTGCCGGGCAGCGCGCTTGACGCGAAGGGCTTCGTCGAGCTGCTCGAATCGCAGCTGGTGAGCCGCCACCTGGACCTGATGGCGCGCGTATTGCGCGTGCAGAACAAGGTCTTCTACACCATCGGCTCCAGCGGCCACGAAGGCAACGCGATGGTCGCCCGCGCGACGCGCCACACGGATCCGGCGTTCCTTCACTACCGCAGCGGCGGGTTCATGGCCGAACGCTTCCGCAAGCTGCCGGGCATGGATCCGGTGATGGACTCCGCGCTGAGTTTCGCCGCCAGCGCGGAAGACCCGGCGTCCGGCGGCCGCCACAAGGTGTGGGGCAGCAAGCCGTTGTGGGTGTTGCCGCAGACGTCCACCATCGCCTCGCACCTGCCGAAGGCGCTGGGGACCGCGGTGGCGATCGAACAGGCGCGCCGCATCGGCCATGCGCTGCCGATTCCCGACGACAGCATCGCGATCTGTTCGTTCGGCGATGCGTCCTCGAACCATGCCACTGCACAGACCGCGTTCAACGCGGCAGCATGGACGGCCTATCAGAAGCTGCCGGCGCCGGTGCTGTTCGTCTGTGAGGACAACGGCATCGGCATCTCGGTGAAGACGCCCGACGGCTGGATCGGGCGCAACTTCCGCGACCGCGCCGACCTGGACTACTTCCATGCCGATGGCCTGGACCTCGCCGCGGGCTACGGCCAGGTGCAGGCGGCGGTCGAACACTGCCGCCGTACGCGCCGGCCGACTTTCCTGCACCTGCGCACCACCCGCATCATGGGGCACGCGGGGACCGATTTCGAAATCGAATGGCGTCCGCTGGAGGAGCTGTGCGCGGTCGAGGCCACGGATCCGCTGCTGCGCAGCGCCGCGGTCGCATTGGCATCCGGCCTCTACAGCAAGGAATCGCTGCTCGCGCTGTACGAGGCGATGCGCAAGCGCTGCTTCGCTGCCGCCGAAGACGCCGACCGCCGTCCGCGCATCACGACGCTGGATCACGTGATGGCGCCGCTCGCGCCGTATACGCCACACGCCGTGGCAGCGGAAGCCGCGCGCGAAGCGCCGCACGAACGGCGCGTCGCGGCCTTCGGTAGCGAGGATAAATTGCCGGAGAAGCTGCCGCCGCGGCATCTCGCCATCCAGATCAACAATGCGCTGCACGACCTGTTCTGCAAATACCCGGAGACGCTGCTGTTCGGCGAGGACGTGGCCCAGAAAGGCGGCGTGTACACGGTCACCAAGGGCCTGCAGAAGGCGTTCAAGGGCAGTCGCGTGTTCAATACGCTGCTGGACGAGACGATGATCCTCGGCCTGGCCCAGGGTTACGCGAACATGGGCATGTTGCCGCTGCCGGAGATCCAGTACCTGGCGTATTTCCACAACGCCTGCGACCAGATCCGCGGCGAGGCGGCCAGCCTGCAGTTCTTCAGCAACGACCAGTACCGCAATCCCATGGTCGTGCGTATCGCCGGTCTTGGTTACCAGCGCGGCTTTGGCGGGCATTTCCACAACGACAATTCGATCACGGCATTGCGCGACATCCCGGGACTGGTCGTGGGATGCCCGTCTCGCGGCGACGATGCCGCCATGATGCTGCGGACGCTGGCCGCGCTGGCGAAGGTGGATGGGCGCGTCACCGTCTTCCTGGAGCCGATCGCGCTGTACATGACCAAGGATCTGCACGAGGCGGGCGACGGTCAGTGGCTGTTCCCGTATCCGCCACAGGACGAGACGATGACGCTCGGCGAGGGGCGGGTGTACGGCGACGATGCGGACGACCTGGTGATCTTCACCTACGGCAACGGCGTGCCCATGAGCCTGCGCGCTGCGCGGACCATCGAACGCAGGCGTGGCTGGAAGGTGCGCGTCGTCGACCTGCGCTGGCTGGTGCCGCTCAATGCTGCCTTCATCGCCGGGCAGGCGAAGACCGCGAAGCGCATCCTGGTGGTGGACGAAGGCCGGCACGCCGCTGGCGTGGGCGAAGGCGTCATCGCCGCGATCGCGGAAGCGGGCTATCGCGCGCGCCCGTTCCAGCGCGTCGTCGGCGCGGACACCTACACGCCGCTGGCCGGTGCGGCGCTGCTGGTATTGCCGGGTGACGAGGACATCGTCGCGGCGGCCGACCGGCTGGCATGATGGCGACTCCCTGATCAAGGAACGCACATGCCCACGCCCCGCATCGGCCTCATCATCGGCAGCCTGCGCGCCGGCTCGTACAACCGGCAGCTCGCGCACGCGGTGCAGCGATTGGCCGGCGACCGCTTCGCCTTTGAAGAGATCGGCATCGGCGAGCTGCCGCTGTACGACCAGGACGACGATGCGGACTTCCCGGCGGCGGGCCTGCGATTCAAGCAGCAGGTGGGTGCCTGTGATGCGCTGCTGTTCATCACGCCGGAGTACAACCGCTCCATCCCCGGCGTGTTGAAGAACGCCATCGACGTGGGCAGCCGTCCCGGTGGCAGCAGTTCCTTCGGTGGCAAGCGCGCGGCGATCATCGGCACTTCACCGGGCGCGCACGGCACGGTGTCGGCCCAGCAGCATCTGCGCAACGTGCTGGCGGCGGTGGATGTGGCCGTGCTGCCGCAGCCCGAGATCGCCGTCCAGTATCGCGAAGGCCAGATCGATGCGGCGGGCGACATCACCGACGAGCGCCTGCGGAAGCGCCTGCAGCTCTTCCTGGATCGCTTCGAGGCCTGGGTGGCCTGAGCCCTCAGCCCGGGCGCAACAGCGTCAGGCCGTCGCGCAGGCGCTGCAGCGGGCTGCGGTCATTCGGCGTTTCGTCCGCCAGCATGCCCGCAAGCGCGCGACGGAACGGCGTCATGCGGCGACCCGCACGCAGCATGCCCTCGCGCAGCAGACGCGCCGGTGCACGATCATCGGTGTAGAGCTCCACGATCGCGCGCGTGGCCAGGTACAGCGGCCGCGTCCCACGACGATGGCGACGCTCGTAACGCGCCAGTCCTTCCGTGCAGCCGAGGTCGCCCTTTCGTTGCAGCGCTTCGCGCGCCATGTCCGCGAGCCGTTCGACGCTGGCCAGGCCGAGATTGAAGCCGTGCGCCGTGACCGGGTGCATCCCGACTGCCGCGTCGCCGGCCAACGCGAACCGGCGACCGACGAATCGGCGCGCATAGATGCCCACCAGCGGGTACACATGGCGACTGCTCTCCAGCTTCATGTGGCCGAGGCGATGCCCGTAGCGCTGTTCCACCGCGCAGGCGAAGGCATCCACGTCCATCGCGGCCAAGCGTCGTGCCGCCGCGTCGGGCAGGGTGATGACGATCGAGGATGCGTGCTCCTGCAGCGGGAGCAGTGCCAGTGTCTGGCCGTGGCCGAACCATTCCCACGCCACGCCCTGGTGCGGCTGCTCGTGGTGCATGCGGCAGACCAGCATGCTCTTTCCGAAATCGTACTGGTCGGCCCCGATGCCCATCGCGCGACGCGTCTCGGAGAAGCGGCTGTCTGCCGCGATCAGGAGCGGTGCTTCCAGGCGGAGGCCGTCGCCGAGGGTGACGCCGGCATGGTCGTCGGTCGTGCGGACGGCATGGATGCGAACGCCGTCGAAGATCTCCAGGCCGGGCAGGTCGTTGACGGCCTTCCAGGCTGCCTCGCGTATCCGGTGGTTCGGGACCAGCATGCCGAGCTGCTCCTTGCCCGCCAGCGCAGCGTCGATGCGCATGTCGTGCAGGCAGTCGCCTTCCATCACGCGCGCGGCGCGAAGCGGCGAACAGGCGTCGTCCGGCAGGTGCTGCCAGATGCCGAGTTCGCGCAGCAGGCGCATCGAGGCGTGCGTCAGCGCGATCTCCCGGCCATCGAACGCGGGTTCGGCGATCGCGGCGCGTGGCTGGCGCTCCACGAGGGCGACCTTGAGATCGAGATCGCACAACGCTTTGGCGAGGCACAGCCCCGCCGGGCCCGCGCCGATGATGATGACGTCGTGGTGCATGCGCGTGTCCTCGTGCCTGGGTTCACGGCAGTCTAGGCACGCCGTCGTCCACGTCATTGACGTGGATCAATCCCCGCGCAGGAGGTTCAGCGGCTCAGGCCGTCCAACAGGGGTACGCGCACCAGCGGCTGCGTACCGGCCGACAAGCCTTCGCCGGTGTGGTCCAGGGGCAGCACGGCCAGCAACAGGGTCTGCGCACCATCGGGCGCCGTGCTCACGACTTCGCCGATGTCGCGCTCGCTGTCGCGCACCATCGCACCGGGATCGACGGGTCCCGGCGCGTGGAAGCCCTGCAATGCACGCTTGGCCTTGCCGAGGAAATGGGTGCGCGCGACGATTTCCTGCCCCGGGTAGCAGCCCTTCTTGACGCTGTACGCCGCCAGCCGGTCCAGCGCCAGTTGCTGCGGTGTCCATTGCTCGCGCTGCACATCGGGCAGTCGCGGCAGGCCATGGTGCAGGTCGGCGGCGCGCCACATGCCCAGCTGCGCACCGTCGCCGATCGCCGGCGCGCCGACGCGCAGCGTGCGCGGACCACCTTCGCCACTCCAGTCCAGTTCGAGCACCCCGGCGTCCATCGCCAGCGTCGCGCCCTGCGCAGCTAGCGGCGCCGCAAAGCAACCGCTGACCGCGGTGTCGGCGGGGATTTCGATCTTCAACTTTCGTCTAAACACGAAACGTCGCAGGGACTCGACGAATGCAGGGGCAGGGTGGTCCGGCAGGACCAGCCACACGCGGTCCTCCGCCAGCCGTGCCAGCGCAAACACCGCCATCACGCGCCCCTTGGGCGTCAACCACGCATTCCACTGCCATTGCCCGGAGGGCAGGCCCGCGACGTCGTTGGCGAACTGGGCCTGCGCAAAAGCCGCCGCATCAGGCCCTTCCAGCGTCACCAGCGCGTGGTCGGACAGGGCGAAAACCGGTGTGCTGGTACGGGAAAGGTTGTCAGCCAAGGGGGTGGGGATTAAAATTTTGTGCGTTGCGAGACCGCCATGATAGGTCAAACACCCCCGACTCCCGACACCGATCCCGGAACACAGCCACCCGAAACCTCGACCCCGCATGCGGGCGACGGGGCAGGGGGAACGGCCGTGGCGAAGGAGATCGGCGGACGCGACGGGCCCGAGCCCACGCGTTACGGGGATTGGGAAAAGAACGGGCGCTGCATCGATTTCTGAGCAGCGTTTCAGCCAACGCGGTCATGACCGCCCAGCCGAGACAACGAGCGCGTCAATGGCGACTCCACAACGTCCGCTTTCCCCCCATCTGCAGGTCTACCGCTGGCAAATCCAGATGGCGACCTCCATCCTGCACCGCGCCACCGGCATCATCTTGGCCGCCGGCGCCTTGGTGATCACCGCGGGCCTGCTGACGCTGATGATCGGCCCCGAGGCCTGGAACTGCTTCACCGACCTGGCGCGTGCCTGGTACGGCCAGGTGTTCCTGTTCGGCTGGACCTGGGCTTTCGCCTACCACCTGTGCAACGGCATCCGCCACATCGTGCAGGACTTCGCCATCGGTTACCGCATCGCCACGTTCGTGCGCAACAGCTGGTTGTCGGTCATCGGCAGTCTGGTCATCACCGCCCTGGTCTGGGCGTACGTGTTGCTTGGAGGTGGCGCATGAGCAACTTCCGCACCCCGATCAAGAATGCGCGCGGCCTGGGCTCGGCAAAGACCGGCACCGAGCATTTCGTCCACCAGCGCCTGACCGCCACCGCGCTGGTTGCGCTGACGATCTGGTTCCTGGTGTTCGTGCTGAGCCTGATCGGCGCCGATTACGTCACCGCCACCGCCGCCGTGTCCAAGCCGTGGAATGCCGTGCTGCTCGTGGGCTTCCTGGTCGCCATGTTCTGGCACGCCCAGCTTGGTCTGCAGGTCGTGCTGGAAGACTACGTGCACAACTCGCTGCTCGCCCTCGCGGTGCAGACCACCGTCAAGTTCATCGCCGTGCTGGGCGCCATCGTGAGCGTCTTCGCCGTGGCCCGCATCGCGCTGGGGAATTGAGTCAATGTCCGCTTACAAGATCACCGAACACAAGTACGACATGGTCGTGGTGGGCGCCGGCGGCGCCGGCCTGCGCGCGACCTTCGGTCTGGCCGCCAAGGGCCTGCAGACCGTCTGCCTGACCAAGGTCTTCCCGACCCGCTCGCACACCGTCGCGGCGCAGGGCGGCATCTCCGCCGCGCTCGGCAACATGGGCGAGGACGACTGGCGCTACCACTTCTACGACACTATCAAGGGGTCGGACTGGCTGGGCGACCAGGACGCCATCGAGTACATGTGCCGCGAAGCCATCCCGGCCATCATCGAGCTGGAACACTACGGTGTGCCGTTCTCGCGTACCGAGGAGGGCAAGATCTACCAGCGCCCGTTCGGCGGCATGACCACCAAGTACGGTGAAGGTCCGCCGGCGCAGCGCACCTGCGCTGCGGCCGACCGCACCGGCCACGCCATGCTGCACACGCTGTACCAGCAGTCGCTGGCGCACGATGCGCGCTTCATGGTCGAGTACTTCGCGCTGGACCTGATCTTCGACGAGGAAGGCGCCTGCCGCGGCGTGCTCGCCCTGGACATGGCCACCGGCACGCTGCACCTGTTCCGCGCCCATGGCGTGGTGCTGGCCACCGGCGGTTACGGCCGCGCCTACTTCTCGGCGACCTCCGCACACACCTGCACCGGCGACGGTGGCGGCATGGTGATGCGCGCCGGCCTGCCGATGCAGGACATGGAGTTCGTGCAGTTCCATCCGACCGGCATCTACGGCGCGGGTTGCCTGATCACGGAAGGTGTCCGCGGCGAAGGCGGCATCCTGCGCAACAGCAACGGCGAGCGCTTCATGGAGCGCTATGCCCCGCACTACAAGGACCTGGCTTCGCGCGACGTGGTCAGCCGTTCGATGACCATCGAGATCCGCGAAGGCCGTGGCGTGGGCGAGCACAAGGACCACATCCTGCTCGACCTGACCCACCTGGGCCCGGAAGTCATCAACGAGAAGCTGCCCGGCATCGCCGAGAGCGCCCACATCTTCGCCGGCGTGGACGTGACCAAGCAGCCGATTCCGGTCATCCCAACCGTGCACTACAACATGGGCGGCATCCCGACCAACTACCACGGCGAAGTGGTGCGCAAGGTCGGCGACAACCCGGATGCCGTCGTGCCCGGCCTGTACGCCATCGGCGAAGCGGCCTGCGTGTCGGTGCATGGCGCCAACCGCCTGGGTTCGAACTCGCTGCTCGACCTGGTGGTGTTCGGTCGTGCGGTGGCCAACCGCTGTGCCGAGACGATCAAGAGCGGTTCGTCGCACAAGCCGCTGGCGGGCGACGCCTGCGACAAGGCGCTGTCGCACCTGGACAAGCTGCGCAACGCGAACGGTGATACGCCGACTTCGGTGATCCGCGACAACATGCAGCGCACGATGCAGGCCGACGCCGCCGTGTTCCGCACCAGCAAGACGCTGAAGGAAGGCTGCGACAAGATGGCCGACATCTTCTCCAGCTTCCAAGACGTGAAGGTCAGCGACCGTTCGCTGATCTGGAACTCGGACCTGATCGAGACCTACGAGCTGCACAACCTGCTGCTCAGCGCGGTCGCCACGATCAATTCGGCCGAACAGCGCCATGAGAGCCGCGGCGCGCATGCGCACGAGGACTTCCCGGAGCGCGATGACGTCAACTGGCAGAAGCACACGCTGGTCAACGTCGCCGACGACGGCACGTGCAGCTTCGATTTCCGCCCTGTGCACATGTACACGCTCAGCAAGGACGTGGATGTGGTGCCGCCCAAGCCACGCGTTTACTGAGCCCGGGAGACCTGACACATGGCCGAATTTTCCCTCCCGAAGAACTCGCGCGTCACCAAGGGCAAGCACTTCCCCGCGAAGGGTGCCCAGAACGTGCGCACCTTCAAGGTGTACCGCTGGAACCCGGATGACGGCGCGAACCCGCGTACCGACACGTACGAAGTCGACCTCGACAAGTGCGGCCCGATGGTCCTGGACGCGCTGATCAAGATCAAGAACGAGATCGATCCGACGCTGACGTTCCGCCGTTCGTGCCGCGAGGGTATCTGCGGTTCGTGCGCGATGAACATCGACGGCACCAACACGCTGGCCTGCACCAAGGCCATCGGCGACTGCGGCAAGGCGGAAGTGCCGATCTACCCGCTGCCGCACATGGACGTGGTGAAGGACCTGGTCCCCGACCTGACCCATTTCTACGCGCAGTACGCCTCGATCAAGCCCTGGATCCGCACGCAGACCCCGGCCCCGCCGGACCGCGAGCGCCTGCAGTCGCCGGAAGACCGCAAGAAGCTGGACGGTCTGTACGAGTGCATCCTGTGTGCCTGCTGCTCGACCAGCTGCCCGAGCTACTGGTGGAACGGCGAGCGCTACCTCGGCCCGGCGATCCTGCTGCAGGCTTACCGCTGGATCATCGATTCGCGCGACGAGGACACCGGTGCCCGCCTGGACGATCTGGAAGATCCGTTCAAGCTGTACCGCTGCCACACCATCATGAATTGCGCGCGGACTTGCCCGAAGGGCTTGAATCCGGCGCTGGCGATCGCCGAGATCAAGAAACTGATGATGGCGCGTCGCGCCTGACGTGATGAGCGACGCACCTGCCACGGCGATCCTCTGGCCCGCGGTGGCCATGGCCAGCCTGACCTTCCTCGTGTGGGGCAGGCTGTACCAGCTTCGCCTGGGTGAAATGTCGCGCAAGCGTATCGATGCGCAAGCGCTGGCGAACGCCGCGGATTCGGTGCGTCTTCTGACTGATACCCGCGCGTCGGACAACTTCCGCAATCTCTTCGAGCTGCCCGTGCTGTTCTACGCCAGCGTACTGCTGGCCGCGCAGCTCGGTGTCTCCGATGGCCTGTCGCTGGCGCTGGCATGGGCCTTCGTCGGCCTGCGCGCGGTGCACAGCCTGGTGCATTGCACGTTCAACCATGTCATGACGCGCTTCGTCGCCTACGCGCTGGCAACGCTGGTGTTGATCGCGTTCTGGGCGCGGCTGGCGTTCGCGCTGGCGCTGGCATGAGCGACGATCCCGAACTCAAGCGCATCCGCTGGCGCTGCCGGCGCGGCATGCGCGAACTGGACCAGCTGTTCGGCCGTTATCTCGACCGCAGCTGGGCAACCGAATCCGAGGCGCAGCGCGTTGTTTTCCTACGCCTGCTGGATTGCGAGGACGATAAGCTCTGGCGCTGGTTCATGGGCTACGAGCAGTGTCCCGATGCGGAACTCGCCGCGCTGGTCGAACGGATCCGTCAGCTGCCGGCTTGAGTGGTGCCCCTCGCGCGTGCTGCAGGCGTGCCTGGTACTGATCGGGCTGTTGGCCGCGATCTCGCTGCTGATCTGCGAGATGCCCCGCGGTCTGGCCTGGCCCGCCGCCGTGCTCGCGCTGGCCCGCGGCGTCTGGCTGGCCCACGCCCATGGCAGCCTGCCTGAGCGCACGTTCTGGTTCCCGGGCGACGGCCGGCCGGCCACGGTCGACGGCGTCGCCCTGAGCGAAGCGCGTCTCCGCTGGCGGGGGCCCCTGGCCTTCCTGCGCTGGCGGGCGTCGCCGGGTGGACGCTGGCAGCACGCCATCTGGTGGCCCGACACGCTGTCTGCCCGCGCCCGGCGTGAACTGCGCCTTGCTGCGGGCGATGGCGATGCTGGGCGGCCGGCGGGACCGATGGCACCATAGGGGCCTATGTTCAAACCCATCCCCGTCGCCATCGGCCTGCGCTACCTCCGCGCCAAGCGCCGCAACGGTTTCATCTCCTTCATCTCGCTGGCCTCGGTCGTGGGCATCGCGCTCGGCGTGATGATCCTGATCACGACGCTGTCGGTGATGAGCGGTTTCCAGCGCGAAATCCGCGATCGCCTGTTGCAGGCCACCGCGCACGCCACGGTGATGGGAGCAGGCGAGGCCATGCATGACTGGCCGCATGCCACGAAGATCGCGATGGACGATCCGCGCGTGTCGGGCGCCGCCCCTTTCATCCACGTGCAGGCGATGCTGACCGGTAATGCGGATCCGCAGGGCGCTCTGGTCACCGGCATCCTGCCGGGCGAGGAGCCCAAGGTCTCCGTGATCGGCGACAAGATGAAGGTCGGCACGCTCGACTCCTTGAAACCGGGCGAGTTCCACATCCTGCTGGGCCAGGAACTGGCGGCGTGGCTGCGTGTCGGCGTGGGCGACAGCGTGGTCGTCACGGCGGGCGACTTCCAGGGCACGCCCATGGGCGCGATGCCGAAGATCAAACGCTTCACCGTCACCGGCATCTTCGCGGTCGGACACAACGACGTGGACCGCAACCTCGCGCTGGTGCACATGGGTGACCTGCAGCGTGTCCTGCGGATGGGCGAGGGCGTGACCGGCGTGCGGCTGAAACTGCACGACATGTATCAAGCGTGGGACGTGGCGCGCGACCTGGCGCTGCGGCTGCAGGGCCCCTACCGCATCAGCGACTGGACCAGCGAGAACGCAAACCTCTACCACTCGCTGAAGATGGAAAAGACGGTGATGGGCATCCTGCTGTCCTTCATCATCCTGATGGGCGCGTTCTCGCTGGTGAACTCGCAGGTGATGCTGGTCACCGACAAGCAGGCCGACATCGCCATCCTGCGCACGCTCGGCCTGACGCCGCGCGGCGTGATGCAGGTCTTCATGGTGCAGGGCGTCCTGATCGGCGTCATGGGCACCGTGCTGGGTGTGGTCGGAGGCATCCTGCTGACGGTCAACCTCGAGTACATCCTCGCGGCCATCGAGGCCGTGTTCAAGGTCACCCTGCTGCCGTCGGATGTCTATTACATCACTGGTTTGCCGTACGAACTGGATGCGGGCGAGGTGGTGGTGATCGCGGCCGTGGCGCTGACGATGAGCTTCCTGGCCACGCTGTATCCGGCGTGGCGCGCCGCCCGCACCCAGCCCGCGGAGGCGCTGCGCTATGAATGAGTCCATCCGTACTGCGGTCATACATGCCGAGGCGCTGGGCAAGACGTACGCGGAAGGCAAGCTGCGCACGCCGGTGTTCGACGGTCTGGAGCTCAACGTGCAGCCGGGCGAGACCGTCGCCATCGTCGGGGCATCGGGAGCCGGCAAGAGCACGCTGCTGCACCTGTTGGGTGGACTCGATACGCCCACCTCCGGCGAGGTCTACGTGGCCGGCAAGAAGATGTCGTCGCTGTCGGATGCCGCCCGGGGCCAGCTGCGCAACACCTCGCTCGGATTCGTCTACCAGTTCCACCACCTGCTGCCCGAGTTCACCGCGCTCGAGAATGTGATGATGCCGGTGATGCTGGGTGGCGCCGACACGGCCGACGCTGCGGCGCGCGCCAGGGCGTTGCTGGAGTCCGTGGGCCTGGGGCATCGCCTCGAACACAAGCCCGGTGAGCTGTCCGGCGGCGAACGCCAGCGTGCGGCCGTCGCCCGTGCGCTGGTCAACCAGCCCGCCTGTGTGCTCGGCGATGAACCGACCGGCAATCTGGACGAGAAGACCGCTGCGACGGTGTTCGACCTGATGCTGGAGCTCAACCGCGCGCAGAAGACCAGCCTGGTCCTCGTGACCCACGATCGGCGCCTGGCGCGCCGGCTGGACCGTGTGCTCGAACTTCATGAAGGCAAGTTGCGCGAGCTGGCGGCCGAAGCGGTCTGAGTAGGGGGGACAACGGGCCCACCATGCCGGGCTCTGCGAGCCGTGTCGCGGGTGGTCCGCGCAATGGGGCGGCTTCAGGCCGCAACGCATCCATTCGTCAGCCAGGCTCAGGATTGCGGGTCGAATCCGAACATCCGCAGTTCCTGGTCGCAACGACAGGCCTTCGCGATGCGCGCGGCCCACGCGATGGCCTCCTCTCGCGAGGGCAGTTCAAGCACAAGAAAGCCGCCATTGAGCGGGGGTGCCCACGAATAGCCCCCTTCCACGGTCGTGCCGTCGGCCGAGACGAGCACGGGCAGCACGCTCTCGTCGATGCCACCGCCGAAGACGTAGACGCCAGCGACCTTCGCTTCTTCGACGACGGCGTGCGAGTCGTGGACGACGGCATCCCATTCGCCGTCCGGAACGATCATGGCGGCGCTTGGAAAGGAAATCAGGTACTTGGCCATGGCGCTCTCACTGTCGGCAGATGGGTGGACGTTGTAATGCAGTTCTGGCTTGTGCGCACTATCAGTCGTCCGCCTCAAACGGATGTGTCGACTGCTGCTATTGACGCCTAACGCTTAAATTAAGTCGCGCGCGAAGCGGCATCAGCTTAGATGAATGGCTAAGCCCCGTCATGGTGAGCAAGTCGTTTCCACGCTGGTCGCTATTTCAGACTCAAATCTGACTCGGATCCAGCAACCTTCGTCCCATAGGTAGTTTCTGAAGAGGCTTCCATCGCGCTCGTAGGAATCGGATTTACCGTACGCTGCCGTTACTTGCCCGTCTGTCATACCAGGGCAGACACCCGCTGCAGTACAGAACCTTTGACTTGTGCTAAGCACACCACCGACGCCCTGCTCGTCAAGGGACACCACGATGCCAGGATAAAACAGCGTTGTGGGCAGGAACGAGTCCGGCACTTCCGTGCGCTTCTCGGGATTGCCGAGGACTGCAACTACGGATGCTTCGTTTTGTCCAATGGTGATTCCGCCCAACGTCAGCGGGGCCTGCGGTGGATTTGTAGCTTGCGCGGGTCCAGCTTGGCCGAACAGCATTAGCAACGTCGCTAGTGTTCTCATCAGGGGCCTAAGCCGCCCCGTAGCAGGGCGGCGACTGGACGCAAACATAGCCGACGGCGTGCGGCCAGGCGCCACCGTGATGCGGATTCGGCTTGAATGAATTGTTAGGCACCATAACGCGGCGCTTCGGAGCCCCAAGCTACACCATTGACACTTACGTCAAGGCCGGCAAATCGCCTTAGCTCTTGCCATGGTGTGCTGGAGGTTTCGTACTCGATGATCTCGTAGGTGCGGCCACAGGTTTTCCAGCTCGTGCAAGGCGCGACGTTTGGACGTTGGTCCCAAGGAACAGCGGCCAGCCGCCCTAACTCTGCCCAAGCTTCGTCGAGCGACGCGTACTCGCCGATCTGCTCGGCGTGGCTCTCGTCCTCGATTACGAAACACTTTGGCATGTGCCTAACGCCTGAACTAAACCAACCCGCGAAGCGGGTTCGGCTTGAATGAATTGTTAGCGCCCATGCTAGCCAAAGTTGATTGTGAATTCGACGCCGGCAACGTGGGGCGAATTTGCCAAGGCCGACGCATATTCGGGCGTGGTCAGCACTCCGGCAGAGAATCGCGTAAAGAATGGCTCGATCTGCTCTTGGGGTAGGTCGTAGCAATCGACGCGAAGGGTGACCTCCTGGCCAGAAGACCCAGGAAACTGGTCCGCGAGCTGGCCATCTAGCGCCGCGTCAAGGCAACCGTACAGCCTGTCCTGTAGTTGCCTGAGCCCGGCCTCTATGTCCAGCCAAGGTCCTTGCTCAACAAGGACCAGTTGCCAAGGCTTTTGGGCAATGAAGTCCACGACCAAGTCGCTCATGAGCGCTAACGCCTGAATTAAGCCGAGCCGCGAAGCGGCTTCGGCTTGAATGAATTGTTAGCGCCCACGCAGGGCTCTGCAAGTCTGACTTTGGACGGCCTCGTTATGCACGCTGAAGCCACCGGATCGCTCATAGATCCGACTGCGAATGGAACTGGCAACAGCACGGTCGCAGGCCCACACTCGGGACGAGCGAGTGATCTCGATATTTGATACCGATCCATCCGTGAGAATGTCGAACGAAACGTCTGCACTACAAGTTTTTTCTCGGTCTTTGTACATGATGCAAAAGTCCGGCGGAATGATGACCGGCTCAGAGCTGATAAGTCGGGGCGGGGTATCCCGTAGTTCTGGGCTAGTTGCTAACGGATCTTGAACTGCAGCTAGAAGTAGCAATGAGATGAGCATGGGCGCTAACGCCTGAATTAAGCCGACCCGCGAAGCGGGTTCGGCTTGAATGAATTGTTAGGCCCCAGTAACGGGGACCGATTGCGCATGCTCAATCTTGCGGCAGATTGAGTTAAGTAGCGGCGCGTAGCGTCTACTTGCTGATACATGCCAGAGCAAAAAGCCAAAGAGAGCGAAGAAGGCCATACCAAGTGCGAGAAGATCTCGGCGCAAGAGCCCATACCCGGCGAACGCAAAGATGGGGGTAAGGGCGGCAAAGTAGAAGCCCCAGCGATGTAGCGGGCTTTCGTTCTGCGCGAAGTAAGAAATGAGTGACCGCTCGTCCGGGGTGAAGTCCATTAAATTTCCCCTGATTGAAGAACTGTACGCCGTAAAGATACGCTCAACTTTGCCCTGGGGCCTAACGTTTGAATTAAGCCGACCCGCGAAGCGGGTTCGGCTTGAATGAATTGTTAGGCCGCGCCCGAAGACTAACCGAAGCGACAGCCAGCAGAAATGCCAGCCCAAACCACAGCAGGAGCAGGGATTCGCACAACTCGCCGATTGACTGCGTATGTCCCATGGCGGCTAAGGCTGAGGCTGCATTGCTTGGGTCTGGAGAGTCCTGAGCTGCGGGAAGAGGTTCAAAGACGAGAGTATCGATCCATGCGGCAGTAGCTCCGCCCCAAAAGCTCCACGCGACTATCGTGATCATGGACCCAACGAGGACGCCGCCTGCAAGCTTGCCCGAACGATAGGCAAGTAGCAGAAGGCCGATGAGAACGGCAATCCACGCGATACCTCCGGCGATCTGAACTGCAAGTTGCATGATCTTGCCTAAGTGGCCTAACGCCTGAATTAAGCCGACCCGCGAAGCGGGTTCGGCTTGAATGAATTGTTAGGCGGCACTCGCGTGTTAGTCATAGATAAAGCTCCCGAACTTGAACAAGATGGATTCACCACGGAAGACGCCAAAGAAGTTGTCGGTGTTCCTGGGGCAATAGACGTGACGCACGTGATCTCCCGGCCCAGTGAGTGCAATTGCCTCGGTCCATTCAGGTGAGGCTGCCAGGTCAGGAGCACCAAGCCTACGGGCTAAGTCCAGTGTCTCATCGCGGCTTAGTGGCACGGAAACCTCACAGCCAGCAAGTCCAATCTCTCGCGAGAACGCCCCTGGCTCCAGCTCAGGTCTGGCTGATTGGTGAGCGCAGCCGCTAGTGAGCAGCGAACTGAAGAGGGCCAGTCTGAAAAGTCGAGATTCAAGTCCTGAAGTGCGGAAGTTCATGCTGTGCCGCCTAACGCCTGAATTAAGCCGACCCGCGAAGCGGGTTCGGCTTGAATGAATTGTTAGGCCGCTGGCCCGGAAACGCCAAGCCCAGCGACCACGAACGCAATGGCCTGGTCAACACTACTAGCAGTGAGTCGATCAGACGACACTGAGCTTTCAAATAAGAACGGGCAGGTGCCGGTACTGGACTCAAGTTGCACCTCAACGTCAGTAGCCGGATGGCGGAAGAACCACAAACCCTCATCGTCAGCCCCGGGATGCAAGACGGTCAGCTGTGCCGCGGATATGTCCGAATGTGTCAGATGCAGCTGAGCGATGATTGCGTCGATGTCGCGCATATTTAACCCTGCGGCCTAACGCCTGAATTAAGCCGACCCGCGAAGCGGGTTCGGCTTGAATGAATTGTTAGGCCGCGTCACGTTGCCTGAGAAACTTAGCCGCAGCCTTCTTTGAGAAGAAGAATACCAGGGCACTGAAGAAGAGCATAAAGCCAGAGAAGAGGAGTGCGACCACTGTGTTGTTAACATGGGAGATCACGTCTCCGCTGCGGGAGCGCACTGGCACCGTATCGAAGCCCCCCTGGTAGAGGATTGCGATAAATATTAATGGTGCAGCTGCCATAAACATGGCTGAGATAGCCATCGCAACTACAGCTATGGCGAACGCCGAACTGCTGTACTCATTCTCTTCCATGACAGAATCTCTGGTGGCGGCCTAACGCCAAGTAGACCCCAACCAGGGGTGATAGCCACGAGTATTCAGGCTGGGATGGTGGGCGTCAATCAGGGCGTTCCTACGCCAGATCAATGATTTGCCCGAGGGCAGAGTAGTGATACGTCATGCGAACTTGTCCGTGCTATTCGCATGGAATGCGCTACTTATGGATTATCAGGGCAAGGATGGGGCGGTATCTGCGGGCGGGCGCAGGGGGCTGCTTGAAGAGGTGGTGCGCAGATTGCGTGTGGGCCACTACAGTCTCCGTACGGAGCGGGCTTACCTGGGGTGGATACGGCGGTTCATCATCGCCCATGGCAGATGTCACCCGCGCGAGCTCGGCGCGGCGCATGTCGAGGCATTCCTGACCGGGCTGGCCGTCGAAGGCGGGGTGGCCGCGAGTACACAGAACCAGGCACTGTCGGCACTGCTTTTTCTGTATCGCGAAGTGTTGGGCCTCAAGCTCGCTTGGATGGACGATGTGGTGCGGCACAAGCGGCCGCAGCGTGTGCCCACCGTCCTGTCCCAGCAGGAGGTACGCACGATGCTGGCGCAGATGGAAGGCCGCACGGCCCTGCTGGCGCGACTCCTCTACGGCACGGGCATGCGGTTGATGGAAGGGGTACGGTTGCGCGTGAAAGACGTGGACTTCGCCCGTAACGAGATCACCGTCAGGGGAGGAAAAGGCGGCAAGGACCGGCGAACAGTGCTGCCTGCGTCGCTGATGGACGGATTGCTAACGGAGGTCGGGCGTGTGCAGGTGTTGCATGCGCAGGACCTGGCGCGCGGTGCGGGTGAGGTATGGCTGCCGCATGCATTGTCACTGAAGTATCCCAATGCCGCGCGCGAACTCGGGTGGCAGTACGTGTTCCCCGCACGCGCGATCAGTCTCGATCCGCGTGACGGACGATGGCGGAGGCACCACCTCGATGAGGCCATGCTCTCGCGCGCGCTCAAGCGGGCACGGGAAGCCGCGGCGATCGCCAAGCCGGTGACGGCGCACGTGCTTCGGCACTCGTTCGCCACCCATCTGATCGAGGCGGGCTACGACATACGCACGGTGCAGGAACTGCTGGGCCACAAGGATGTCTCGACCACGCAGATCTACACGCATGTGCTGAACCGCGGGGCGGGCGGTGTCCGTAGCCCGTTGGACCGCATCGGCGATGGCTGAGCCTGCACGACCAACGGGGATGGTGCCGTTCGGTGTGGGATGCGCGGTGGCATGGCTTGCCGGCGCTGTCTGCACGCTGTGGCGGAGTGAGCTGGCCGCCGTGCCCGCGCTATGGGTTGGTCTGGTCGTGGGATTGGGGTGGTGGTTCGCGCCTACCCGCTGGCGCTGGTGTGGCGCGGCACTGGTAGGTCTCGCCTGGACGGGACTTCATGCAAGTTGGAGTCTGCAGTCGCAATTGCCCGTGACATGGGAAGGGCGCGAGGTCGTCGTCACGGGGCGCGTCGAGGGCTTGCCCGAGCTGGAAGCGCGCCGTACGCGGTTCCTTTTCCGCATCGATGACGATGAAGATCAGCCGCAGCCCCTGCGTGGCCGGACGGTGCGAGTCGCGTGGTACGACGAGCATGGTGCCGAAGCGATCGGTCTCCGTCGTGCACTCGGTGCAGGCGAGCGGTGGCGCTTCCATCTGCGGGTGAGAGTGCCGCGCGGGTTGGTCAATCCCGGCGGCTTCGACGCCGAACGCTATGCAATGGCGCAACGCATCAGCGCGACGGGTTACGTGCGCGCGCAGGAGCGTGCGGCAGAGCTCGAAGCGGGCAGGGGCGTCGATGCGTGGCGTTCGAGGATGTCCGCCCGCATCGAGGCCGAGGTGCCGGCAGCGTCGAACAGATTCGTGCGTGCGCTTGCGCTCGGCGATACGCGCGGGCTGTCGCAGGACGACTGGCACGTGCTTCGCGCCGCGGGTCTCACCCATCTGATCGCGATCTCGGGTTTTCATGTTGGCCTGGTGGCAGGTGCGTTCGCGCTGGTGGCGGGCGTGGCGTGGCGCCTGTTCCCATCGCTCGCGCGCCGCATGCCACGGCCACAGGCCATCGGGTGGCTGGCACTGGCCGGAGCGTTGGGCTACGCGGCGGTGGCGGGGTTCGCGCTGCCCACGCTGCGCACCGCGCTGATGATCGCAGTGGTGGTACTGGCGCGCACGTCGCGGCATCCGGCGCGGGTGGTCGATGCACTGGTGTTGGCCATGTTCGCCATTCTCCTGTTCGATCCACTGTCACTGCTGGCGCCCGGCTTCTGGCTCAGCTTTGCCGGGGTCGCCTGGCTGGCCTGGTGCCTGCCCGCATCGCTGCACTGGGCCAAGGCGTTCCTGCCCGCACAGGGCGTCGCGACGCTGGGACTGTTGCCGCTGACGGCCGTGCTGTTCGGACAGGCCTCGTTGGCCGGTCCACTGGCCAACCTGCTGGCGATCCCGTGGTGGAGTCTGGTGGTCGTGCCGCTGTCCCTGATCGGGACGTTGGCGGACCTTGTCCATCACGGTGCTGGCGGCATGGCGTGGCGTGCCGCCGCCGCGTGCTTCGACCTGGCCTGGCCAGCGTTCACCTGGCTGGCCGACAGCCGTTTCGCCCTGTGGTGGTTGCCGGAACCCTCGGGATGGGCGCTGCCGCTGGCGCTCGTGGGCGCGGCCTGCATGCTTCTGCCCAGGGGCATGCCGGGAAAATCACTGGCGGCGCTGCTGTGGCTGCCACTGCTGTGGCCTGATCGCGGCGTACCGCGTGAGGGCGAGGTGGAGCTGGTGGTGCTCGATGTCGGGCAGGGCCTCTCCGTGCTGGTACGCACAGCGGGCCATGCGCTGCTGTACGACGCTGGCCCCGCGGTGGAGGAGGGGTTCGACGCAGGCGAACGCACGGTGGTGCCCGCGCTACGCGCTTTGGGTGTGCCGCGCCTGCATGCCCTCGTGGTCAGTCATGGCGACAGTGATCATGCGGGTGGCGTTGCAGCCGTCCTCGCATCGGTGCCGGTGGCGACCACGCTGGCGCCCGCGGGATCACCGGTGGGCGCGGACGCGCCGTGCCTGGGGGGTGCGGCGTGGCGCTGGGATGACGTGGAGTTCCGCTTCCTGCACCCGCCACCCCATTTTCCGTACTTCGGCAACGAGGCGAGTTGTGTCCTTCGGGTAAGCACGGCACATGGCGCGGTGCTGTTGCCGGGAGACATCGGCACGCAGATCGAAGAAGGGCTGGTGCGGCGACAGGCGGACGGACTGCGCAGCGATGTGGTCGTCCTGCCGCATCACGGCAGCGCGGGTTCTTCCGGTGCCGGCTTCGTTCGCGCGGTGGGAGCGCGTCTGGCCGTAGGGTCCAGCGGGTTCGGCAACCGGTTCCGCCACCCGCGCGAGGACGTGGTGGCGCGGTGGCGCGACGCCGGGGCCGAGGTGGTGGATACCCAGACCAGCGGCGCCGTTCACGTTTGGCTGGGACGCGGAGGGCTGGCAGTCCGTGAGCGGCGTCACGACCGGGCGCGCCTGTGGGATGCCGTGCGGCGCCAGCAGGCCGGTGGGCTATCCTATCGGTTCGATGAAGGACGGCCCGATGCGCCGGAGGACTGAACGTGCTGGAACTGGTGAAGGCCGGCGGTTGGCCGATGATCCCGCTGCTGCTGCTGGGCGTACTGGCGCTGGCCATCGTGGTGGAGCGCTTCTGGTCGCTCCGCCGCAAGGAGATCCTGCCGCCGGGTCTGGGCGAGGAGGTCCGTACCTGGGCTGCACGCGGCCAGCTGGAGCCGGCCCATATCGAATCCCTGCGGCGCAACTCGCCGCTGGGTGAGCTGCTGGCGGCGGCGCTGGACGTGCGGAACAAGCCGCGCGACCAGATCCGCGAGCGGATCGAGGACACCGGCCGCCACCTGGTCCATCGCATGGAGAAGTTCCTCAACGCGCTGGGCAGCATCGCGTCCGCCGGTCCGTTGCTGGGCCTGCTGGGTACCGTCGTGGGCATGATCCAGATGTTCCTCGGTATCCAGGACAGCGGCCTCGGCGACGTCAATGCACTGGCCGGCGGCATCGGCAAGGCGCTGGTGTGCGCCGCGGCGGGCATGATCGTGGCGATCCCGGCGCTGCTGTTCCACCGCTATTTCCGTGGCCGGGTGACCGGCTACGTGATGGAGATGGAGAAGGAAGCCAGCGCCCTGGTGGATGCCCTCGAGGCCCGCCACCCGCGCGTGGTGCCGCGTCCGGCGGCCGCGCCGGCGGCGACGGGTTCCTGAGGCCGCCGCATGCGCATCCGTGACGACCGCACGCAGGACGAGCCCGACCTCAACCTGGTGCCGCTGATCGACGTGATCCTGGTGCTGATCATCTTCTTCGTGATCACCACCACCTTCGACGCGCGCTCGATGCTGCAGCTGCAGTTGCCCAGCGCGAACGGTGAACCCGTTGCCGCGGAAGTGAAGGCGTTGAGCGTGCTGGTGAACGCCGATGGCCGCTACTTCGTGGACGAGCACGAAGTCCTGCGCACCGACATCGATGCGCTCAAGCAGACCCTCGAGCAGGTGGCCGGCAGCGACCGCGCCCGACCGGTCCTTTTGCGGGCGGATGCCCGCACCCCGCACCAGGCGGTGGTCACCGCGCTGGATGCGCTGGGCCAGCTGGGATTCCGCCGGATCAATATCGCCACGGCGCCGGAGGCGCAGAAGTGAGCGACAACGAGTCGCCCTGGCAGGTCTACAAGCGGCTGCTCGGCTTCGCCAAGCCTTATCGCCTGTTGCTTCTGGCGGCGGCGTTCGGTGCGCTGCTGGAGGCGGCGGCCGGCAGTGGTTTCCTGATGCTGATGAGCCCGGTCACCAACAACCTGGTGTCGCCGAGCGACATCAACCAGTGGATGCCACTGGCGATCATCGGCCTGTTCGTGGTCCGCGGCGTGGCCGGCTACATCACCGACATGAGCATGGGCAAGGCAGCGCGCAGCATCTCGCGCGACCTGCGCGTGCGCGTGCTCGCCAAGTACCTGCGGATGCCCGGCCAACGCTTCGACAGTGAGCCGGTACCCTCGATGCTGGTCCGCCTGGGGTCCGACAGCGACCAGGTTTCGCAGGCGGCGATCGATGCGATGAAGGTGGTCGTGCAGCAGTCGCTGCAGGTCATCGGTGCCCTGGGCGTGATGCTCTATTACAGCTGGCAGGTGACCCTGACCATCCTGGTGCTGGCGCCGCCGCTGGCCTGGGTGATGGACAAGGTCGCCAAGCGCTACCGCCGCATCAGCCACCGGATCCAGGAGAGCGCCGGGCACCTGCTGCAGGCCGCCGACCAAACCCTGTCGAACCAGCAGGAAGTGAAGGTGTACGGCGCGCAGCGGGTCGAGATGGACCGCTATGCGTCGCTCGCCGATACGAACCTGAAACTGTCGATGAAGGTCGAGTCGACACGCGCGATTTCCTCGGCCATGGTCCAGCTGATGGGGGCGACAGGCCTGGCGGCGCTGTTGTTCATCGCCGGACGCGAGGCCATGGCGGGGCGGCTCACCGCCGGCGATTTCGTATCGCTGATGACGTCGATGATGGCGATCATTCCCGCACTGAAACAGCTGACCAACGTGCAGAACATGACCCAGCGCGGCGTCGCGTCCGCACAGCGCCTGTTCTCCGTGCTGGATGCCGACGACGAGCCGGACGCGGGTACACGCGTGCTCGATCGTGCGCAGGGTCTGCTGGAATTCCGCGACATCACCGCGCGATACCCGGGTCAGGCGCGCCCGGCGCTGGCAGACGTCAGCTTCACCGCGCGGCCAGGCACCGTCACCGCGATCGTCGGCCGTTCCGGCAGCGGCAAGTCGACGCTGATCAAGCTGATTCCGCGCTTCTATGAAGCCGAATCCGGCCAGATCCTGCTGGACGGCCATCCGCTGCAGGAGTATCCGCTCGCCGACCTGCGCCGCCAGGTTGCCCTCGTGGGGCAACAGGTCATGCTGTTCGACGGCACCGTCGCCGCCAACGTCGCCTATGGCGAGTTGCAGGACGCGGACGAAACCGGCATGGAGGCGGCCGTGCGCGGAGCGAATGCGATGGAGTTCGTGCAGGAACTGCCGGAAGGCATGCAGGCGCCGATCGGGAACAAGGGGGGGCGACTGTCGGGCGGACAGCGCCAGCGCCTGGCGATCGCGCGCGCCATGCTGAAGGACGCGCCGATCCTGATCCTCGACGAAGCGACCGCGGCGCTGGACAACGAGTCCGAGCGATTGGTGCAGAACGCACTGCAGAAGTTGATGCCCGACCGCACCACGCTGGTGATCGCGCACCGCCTGTCCACCATCGAACATGCCGACCAGGTCCTCGTGCTCGATCAGGGCCGTCTGGTGGAGCGGGGCACCCACACCGAGCTCATCGCGCAAGGCGGCCTGTACGCGCACCTGCATCAGATGCAGTTCCGCGAGGGCGAACCGGGGTGAGCAAGCGCGTGGCGCAGGCCCCCGACTACTGGTTCGGCGATGCGCCCGTGCCGCTCTGGGCCCGCGCGCTGGCCGGCGTCTATGCGGCGCTGATCGCCTTGCGCCGGCGTCTGTATGGTGCGGGGCTGTTGCGCCGGCTTGGCGTGGGCGTGCCGGTGATCGTGGTCGGCAACATCACGGCGGGTGGTACGGGCAAGACGCCCCTCACCATCGCGCTGGTGGAGCGGCTGCGTGCCGCGGGTTTCAAGCCGGGCGTCGCGAGCCGTGGCTACGGGCGCAGGGATGAAGCGACGGCGCGCTGGGTCGATGCCGCGACGCGACCCGAAGAGGGGGGCGACGAGCCTGTGCTGATCGCGCGCCAGACGGGCACCCGCGTGCGTGTCGACCGTGGCCGCGTGGCGGCCGCGCGTGCGCTTGCAGCAGCCGGCTGCAACGTGATCATCTGCGACGACGGCCTGCAGCACTACCGCCTGCGGCGCGACATCGAGATCGAGGTCATCGACGGCGCGCGCCGGTATGGCAACGGCCGGATGATGCCGGCGGGTCCGCTGCGCGAACCGGTGGCGCGTTCGATCGAATGCGATTTCCGCGTGGTCAACCTGGCCTCGCCCGAGGCCGAGGCGGCTTTTGGCGAATGGCCGATGCAGTTGCAGTCCGAAGTAGCGGTGCCGCTGCGTGGCGGGCGCCCGCGGGCGTTGTCGTCGTTCGCGGGCCAGCGCGTGCATGCGGTCGCAGGCATCGGCCACCCGGCACGTTTCTTCGCCATGTTGCGGGCGTGGGGCCTGGGCGTGGTGCCGCATGCCTTCGCGGATCACCACGATTACCGTGCGGAGGACTTCGCGTTCGGCAGCGAACTGCCTGTGCTGATGACCGAAAAGGATGCGGTGAAGTGCACCGCGTTCGCCAATGACTGGTTCTACAGTGTGCCGGTCGCTGCCCGACTCCCGGAAGCGTTCTGGATTGCCCTGCTCGACAAGCTGGGCGCGCCGTCGCGTCCCGCACCCTGAGTTCCTCCAGCAGATGACTGCCGCCATGCCGCCCTTCGTTGTCGCCATTCCCGCCCGCTATGCCGCCTCGCGACTGCCGGGCAAGCCGCTTCGCCTGCTCGGGGACACGCCCCTCGTCGTGCACGTCGCGCGACGGGCGCTGGCTGCTGGCGCGCGGCAAGTCTGGGTCGCCACCGACGATGCCCGCATCCGCGACGCGCTGGCCGATACCGAGGTGCAGGTGGCGATGACGTCCGCGCACCATGCCTCGGGCAGCGACCGTTTGGCCGAGTGCGCCGACATCGCCGGTTGGGATGACGATGCGTTGGTGGTAAACCTGCAAGGCGATGAACCTTTCGCGCCCCCGGCCGGCATCCGTGCCGTGGCCGAAGCGCTGGCGGACAGCGGTGCACCGATGGCGACGCTCGCCGTGCCCATCGAGGACGCCGCCACGCTGTTCGACCCGAATGCGGTCAAGCTCGTGCGTGCGGCCAACGGTGATGCGCTGTACTTCAGCCGGGCGCCGATTCCGTGGCACCGCGACGGGTTTGCGCATTCGCGCGACGCGCTGCCTCAGGGGCAATGGCTGCGCCATATCGGCATCTATGCGTACCGGGCGGGCTTCCTGCGTCGGTTTTCGGAATTGCCGCCGGGTCGCCTTGAGCAGATGGAGTCCCTCGAACAGCTGCGCGTCCTCGAAGCAGGCCACCGCATCGCCGTCGCCCTGACGCCGGCGCCGTTCCCGCCGGGTGTCGACACGCCTGAGGACCTGGCGCGCGCCGAAGCCCTGCTGCAGGGGGGCGCGTGAAGCTGCTGATGGTCTGTCTGGGCAACATCTGCCGGTCGCCGATGGCGGAAGGCGCGCTGCGGGCACGCCTCGAGGCATCGCCTGTGGCGGGGCAGGTCGACGTGGATTCGGCAGGCACTGGCGACTGGCACGCGGGAGAAGCCCCGGACCGTCGCGCCATCGCCTGCGCCCGCAGCCATGGCGTGGACATTGGCGGCCAGCGCGCCCGACAGCTGCGGGCGGTGGATTTCGACGACTACGACTGGCTGCTGTGTGCCGATGCCAGCAACCTGCGCGATGTCCGCAAGCTCGCGCCTGCCGGACGCCGCGAGCGGGTCGTCCTGCTGCTGGACTGGGCCGGGATCGAGCCGGACGGCGAGGTCCCCGACCCCTATACGGGCGGTCCGGACGACTTCCGCCAGGTCTGGCGACTGGTCGATTCCGCCGCACAGGCGGTCGTGGCCCGGCTCTCCACCGCCTGAGACTTGGGCATAATCAGGGACGATGACGGACATGACCTTGGCTCCCGAACTGCCGCGTGGCCTGCAATGGCTGAACACGCCGGCGACCACGTTGCACGAGCAGCGGGGGCGGATCGTTGCGCTGGCATTCGTCAACAGCGCCTCGGCATGGTGCGCGCAACGGTTGAATGACCTGGCCGTGCTGCAGGCCCGCTATCTGGGGCGCATGCAGGCGCTGGCCATCCATGTGCCGCGGTTCGACAGCGAGCGTGACCCTACGCAGGCCCTGAAGCGCCTGCGCCGGCACGGCAACGCACTGCCGCTGGCACACGATGCGGACTGGGTGGCCTGGCAACGTTATGGCGTGGACGCCTGGCCGACCGTCCTGCTGATCGATGGCGAAGGCCAGGTGCGCCACCGTGCCGTGGGTGCCGACGGACTTCAGGACCTGGAACGCCATATCGCGCGTCTCTGCGACGGCCTGCATGCGCCGCCGGATGACGATCTGCGCAGCTTCCGGGAATCCCACCCCGAGCCGCGCATGCCACTGTGCTTCCCGACGGGCCTGGTGGCGACGCCGGATCGTCTGTTCGTGGCGGACAGCGGCCATCACCGCATCCTCGAGTGCAATCACCAGGGCCGGGTGATCCGCCAGTTCGGCATGGGCACGGCGGACTTTGCCGATGGAGAGCTCAACCACGCGGCCTTCCGTAGGCCCCATGGGCTGGCGCTCGTGCGAGAGTCGCTCTACGTCGCGGACACCGGGAACCACGCGCTGCGCCGTATCAACCTGTCCACCAGCACGGTGGACACCTTGTGCGGCCATGGTCGCGCCGGAGAGCCGACCGACGGCGTGGTCGACGCGGCACGGAACGTGGCGCTCAACCAGCCCCAGGCGCTGGTGGTGAACAACAACCAGATCTTCCTGGCCATGGCCGGCGACAACCGCGTATGGAGCTACGATCTCGGCACGCGTGAACTTCGCGCGCGTGCCGGCTCCGGGCAGCTCGATGTCCGCGACGGCAGCGGGCCGATGGCGGCATTCGCGCAGCCCGCGGGTCTGGCGGCGGTGCTGCAGACCCTGTACGTCTGCGATGCCGTGGGCTCGTCGTTGCGCTCCATGCAGCTGCGTGGCGACACCGTGCAGACGCTGGTGGGGCAGAACGCCTGGACGTTCGGTGCTGAGGACGGTCCACGCGACAGCGCACGCCTGCAGCATCCGCAAGCGATCGCCCTAAGCCCCGATGCGCCCATCATGTGGATCGCCGACAGCGGCAATGGCAGCCTGCGCACGCTGCGGCTGGGCGGCGGCGAACTGGCGACCGTCGCGCTGCCGCGCGCCCTGCATGGACCCGCAGGTCTTTCCGTCGCGGCCGGCGCTGTCTGGATCGCCGAAACCGACGCCCACGCGGTCCTGCGCTACGATATCGCCACCGGCGAATTGAGCCACGTACCGATCGACGAATGAGTCGCAGTCCCCAGCCGGCCTTCGATGGCAAGGCCTTCGCGGCCCGCCTGAGCACGGCGCCCGGCGTCTACCGCATGTATGCCGGCGACGACAGCCTGCTGTACGTCGGCAAGGCGGGCGCGCTGCGCAAGCGTGTCACCAGCTACTTCAACAATTCGCCGAAGTCCCCGCGGATCCAGTCGATGCTGACCCAGGTCGCGCGGATGGACGTGACCGTCACCCGCACCGAGGCCGAAGCGCTGCTGCTGGAGAACCAGCTGATCAAGTCGCTGACGCCGCGCTACAACGTGTTGCTGCGCGACGACAAGAGTTACCCCTATGTGCTGCTGACGCGCGAGGAGTGGCCGCGGATCGCGTTCCATCGCGGCGCGCGGGCCACGCCGGGACGCTACTTCGGCCCGTACCCCAGCGCTTACGCCGTGCGGGATACGCTGAACCTGATGCAGAAGCTGTTCCGCATCCGGAATTGCGAGGACAGCGTGTTCCGCAACCGCTCGCGTCCGTGCCTGCAGTACCAGATCGGCCGTTGCAGCGGTCCCTGCGTGGGCCTGGTCGCAGAGCCCGACTATGCCGAATCGGTGCGCCAGGCAGGGCTGTTGCTCGATGGTCGCAGCGATGAACTGACGAACGAGCTCACCCAGGCGATGGAGCAGGCGAGCATGGGCCTGGAGTTCGAGCGCGCGGCCCGCCTGCGCGATCTCGTCGCCTCGATCCGCACCTTGCAGGCCCGCCAGTACGTCGATGGCCGTGCCGCGGATCTCGATGTGCTGGCCTGTGCGATGCAGGGCAGCCACGCCTGTGTGCTGCTGCTGGCATTCCGCGACGGGCGGAACCTTGGCACGCGCACGTTTTTCCCGAAGACCAATGGCGAGGACAGCGCCGAGGAAGTCCTGGGCGCATTCGTCTCGCAGTACTACGCCGAACAGCCGGCACCGCAGGAAATCATTCTTGATCGCGAGATTCCGGAGGCCGAACTGATCGAGCACGCGCTCGCCGCGTCGGCCGGCCGCAAGGTCCAGTTGAAATGGAACGTGCGCACCGAGCGCGCCGGCTACCTGGAGCTGGCGAAGCGGAACGCGGAAATCGCACTCACCACCGAACTCACCAGTCGCACGGCACAGACCGCGCGAAGCGAGGCGCTGAAGGAACTGCTGGGGCTGCCTGATGTCGCCAAGCGCATCGAGTGCTTCGACATCAGCCATACGATGGGTGAGGCGACGGTCGCCTCGTGCGTCGTGTTCGATGCCAATGGCGCCGTCCGTTCGCAGTACCGTCGCTACAACATCAGCGGGATCACGCCGGGCGACGATTTCGCCGCCATGCACCAGGCCATCGAGCGGCGCTTCAGGCGCGCCGTGGAGGAGGGGGGCGTGCTGCCCGATGTGCTGCTGATCGACGGTGGCGCCGGTCAGCTGGCGCAGGCACAGGCCGCGTTGGCGGACCTGGGTGTCACCGGCGTCACTCTCGTAGGCGTGGCCAAGGGCGTCGAGCGCCGGGCGGGGCACGAGACGCTGGTGTTGCCCGACGGTCGCGAATTGCGACCCGGTGCGGCATCGCCCGCACTGCAGCTGATCCAGCAGGTGCGCGACGAGGCACACCGGTTCGCCATCACCGGACACCGTGGCAAGCGCCAGAAAGCGAGGATGACCAGCAAGCTGGAGGATATTCCCGGCATCGGACCGCGCCGTCGCGCGAGCCTGCTCAAGCATTTCGGCGGCCTGGCGGGACTGAAGGCCGCGGGTGCGGACGAGATCGCGCGCGTGGAGGGCGTGAATGCCGCGCTCGCGGCGCGAATCTACGCTAACCTGCACGGGCTGCCGTCGCCCGAGGCCGGAACCGAGTAAGTTCGATGAAGTTGACCGTCCCCACCTGGCTCACGCTGCTGCGGATCGTGCTGATCCCGGTGCTGGTGCTGGTGTTCTACCTCCCGTACACGTGGACCAACTTCGCGGCGGCTTTCATCTTCATCCTGGCGGCTGTCACCGATTGGCTGGATGGCTGGATCGCACGCCGGTATCACTTGTATTCAGCCTTCGGCGCCTTCCTGGATCCGGTCGCCGACAAGCTGATGGTGGCGGTCTCGCTGTTCCTGATCGTTCAGGACAATCCCACCATGTGGATGGCGATCTGGGCGGCCGTCATCGTCGGGCGAGAGATCGCCGTATCGGCGCTGCGCGAGTGGATGGCCGAACTGGGGCAGCGCGCAACCGTCAAGGTCGCCGCGCTGGGCAAGATCAAGACCATCGTGCAGATGGTGGCGCTCTCCTGCCTGCTGTACGCATCCACGCCGGGCTCGCAGGACCTGGCAGACATCTGGATGGGGCGATGGGTGTTCGTCCTGGGCGACTGGTTGCTGGCCATCGCTGCCCTGTTGACCTTGTGGTCGGGCATTCAGTATCTGATCGCGGCATGGCCGATCCTGCGCGACGGCGAGAAAAAGACGGTTGACAGTTCCGAACAACCCGCTACAATTTCGCCTCTCACGACGCGGGAATAGCTCAGTTGGTAGAGCACGACCTTGCCAAGGTCGGGGTCGAGGGTTCGAGTCCCTTTTCCCGCTCCAGTTTTTCCGTCCCGAGAGGGGCGGCCCACAAAACCCCGTTCGCGGGGTTTTGTGTTGTAGGGCACCAGGAAGGTGCGCCCAGATTGCGCTGGTCCGGCGCAATCGCCGCCAGGCAGGTGGCAGAGTGGCAATTCGGTGGATTGCAGCGCAATATGGATCCGCTGAAGAAGTTCGGCCTCGTGGCAGAGTGGTGATGCACCGGATTGCAAATCCGTTTACAGCGGTTCGATTCCGCTCGAGGCCTCCAAACCAAAGGGACGATGCGAGCATCATCCTTACGCGGGAATAGCTCAGTTGGTAGAGCACGACCTTGCCAAGGTCGGGGTCGAGGGTTCGAGTCCCTTTTCCCGCTCCATATTCGCTCCTCTCGGGGAGTACGCCGAAGCCCCGCTCGCGGGGCTTCGCTGTTTCCGGCGATCGGACGCGTGCCGCTTTCCAAGGCGGCACGACTGAGGCAGGCTATTCCCGTGCCCGGATGGCGAAACTGGTAGACGCATCGGACTTAAAATCCGCCGGCCGCGAGGCCATGCCGGTTCGATTCCGGCTCCGGGCACCAGTTCGTCGATGCGCTCAGCGCCGCCGCCGCTCTTCCTCGCGCACCTTCCTGCGCACGAACATCGCGACTGCGAAGGCGATGCCCACCATGACGATGCTGCCGCCGATGGCCAGCCAGCCCACCGGCTCGAGCAGGATTTCGCGAAGGATCGGATGCATGTCGGTCTCCCCTGGGTTGTGGTGCCGCCACGCTCGCACTGCACCCCGATGCCGGCATTGATCCGGATCAACCTTCCCCCGCAATGCAGCGCCTGCGGCGTGCGGTCGCAAGGCGTGGATTAGAATCGCGACTGGCCCACGGGAGACTGCCGATGCAGCGTTACCTCGCCTATGCCGTCGTGCTTGTAGTGACGGCCTGCATGCTGGTGCTGTCCCTGTCGTGGCCGCTGGCCTGGTGGGGCGTCGCGATCTTCGGAGCGCTGGCGTTGCTCGGTACCTGGGATGTGCTGCAGACGCGCAGCACCTTGCGCCGCAACTACCCCGTGCTTGCGCATTTCCGCTACGGGCTCGAGTCCGTCGGTCCCGAGATCCGCCAGTACTTCATCGAGGGCGATACCGCCGAAGTGCCGTTCTCGCGGCAGCAGCGTTCGCTCGTGTACCAGCGCGCCAAGGGCGTCATGGACGTGGTGCCGTTCGGCAGCCAGCAGGACGTGTACAGCGTGGACTACGAATGGATCAACCATTCGATGGCGCCCACGCATGTGGATTCGCATGATTTCCGCGTCGTCATCGGCGCCGGCTCGGCGCAGCCGTACTCGGCGAGCGTGTTCAACATCTCGGCGATGAGCTTCGGTGCGCTGTCTGCAAACGCAGTGCGCGCGCTGAACGAAGGTGCGCGGCGGGGCGGCTTCTACCATGACACCGGCGAGGGCTCGATCTCCCCCTATCATCGTGAGAAAGGCGGCGATCTGGTCTGGGAGATCGGGTCGGGCTATTTCGGCTGCCGTGACGAGCACGGCCGCTTCAGCGAGGAGCGCTTCATCGAGAATGCGCGCTCGCCGCAGGTGAAGATGATCGAGCTGAAGCTCTCGCAGGGCGCCAAGCCCGGCCATGGCGGCGTGCTTCCGGCAGCGAAGGTCAGCGCCGAAATCTCGGCGACCCGCGGCGTGCCGATGGGACACGACTGCGTGTCGCCGGCAAAGCATTCGGCGTTCTCCACGCCGGTGGAGCTGCTGCAGTTCATCGCCCGCCTGCGCGAGCTGTCCGGTGGCAAGCCGACCGGTTTCAAGCTGGCCATCGGCCACCCCTGGGAGTGGTTCGGCATCGCCAAGGCGATGCACGAAACTGGAGTGCTGCCGGACTTCATCGTGGTGGACGGCGCAGAGGGCGGCACCGGCGCAGCGCCCGCTGAGTTCATCGACCACGTGGGCGTGCCGATGCACGAGGCGCTGCTGCTGGTCCATAACACGCTGGTTGGGCTGAACCTGCGTGACAAGGTGCGTCTGGGTGCGGCCGGCAAGATCATCAGCGCCTTCGACGTCGCCCGCACGATGGCCATGGGCGCGGACTGGTGCAATGCCGCCCGCGGCTTCATGTTCGCGCTGGGTTGCATCCAGTCGCAGAGCTGCCACAACGACCGCTGCCCAACTGGCGTTGCCACTCAGGATCCGGCCCGTTGGAAGCATCTGGACGTGGGCGACAAGTCGGTACGTGTGCAGCAGTTCCACGACAACACGCTGAAGGCGCTGCGCGACATGCTGTGCGCGGCCGGCCTGGAGCACCCGCAGCAGTTGGGTCCGGAGCACATCCTGCGCCGGGTATCGCCGATCGAAGTACGGTCGCTCGCCTCGCTGTACCGGTTCCTGGAGCCTGGCGAGCTGTTGGATCGGGTGCCGGCGCATGCCGTGTTCCGGGACTTCTGGGCCGATGCCCGCAGCGACGCGTTCGCCCCGCCCAAGCGGGTCAGCGCCCTGTGCGACACCAAGGACCGCTGAGGCCGGTGCGTTGACCCGCTCCCCGGTCCCCGTTTATCATGCGCGCCCCGACGAATTCGGGCGGTTAGCTCAGCGGTAGAGCACTGCTTTCACACGGCAGGGGTCACAAGTTCGAAACTTGTACCGCCCACCAGTTCCAGCGAAAAGCCCGGCCTCGGCCGGGCTTTTTCGTGTCTGGCGCGCGCGATCGGTTCATGTGGGCGTGCCGACCCCCGGCGATATGTTCGAAGGCGCTTCCCGGGGCGTCATAAGTGCTTGTTTCTGTGGCCGAAAAGGTCGGTCTGGCGCGCCCGTTGTGATACACTCCGCAGGTTGCAGAACCCGCCGGAATTCCCCGCCTGTCGCTGCCTCGCCGACCCTCGTCGGCTAGGCCCGCTTTGGCCGCGATTCCGGCCCGAGACAATCAGAGAAACACGGAACCCGAATGGCCGATACCGCCAAGGAAATCATCCCCGTCAACCTCGAAGACGAGATGCGCCGCAGCTATCTCGATTACGCGATGAGCGTGATCGTGGGGCGCGCGCTCCCGGATGTCCGCGACGGTCTCAAGCCTGTCCATCGGCGCGTCCTGTTCGCGATGAACGAACTGGGCAACCACGCCAACAAGCCGCACGTGAAGTCCGCCCGCATCGTCGGTGACGTGATCGGTAAGTACCACCCGCACGGCGACCAGTCGGTCTACGACACGCTGGTGCGCATGGCGCAGCCGTTCTCGCTGCGCTACATGCTGGTCGATGGCCAGGGCAACTTCGGCTCGGTCGACGGCGACTCCGCCGCCGCCATGCGTTACACCGAAGCCCGCATGGCCAAGCTCACCCATGAGCTGCTGGCGGACATCGACAAGGAAACGGTCGATTTCCAGCCCAACTACGACGAGAAGGAACAGGAGCCGACGGTCCTGCCGACGCGCTTCCCGAACCTGCTGGTCAATGGTTCGGCCGGCATCGCGGTGGGCATGGCCACCAACATCCCGCCGCACAACCTGTCGGAAGTGGTCAACGGCCTGATCGCGCTGATCGACAACCCCGAGCTCGATGTCGACGGATTGATGCAGTACATCCCGGGTCCGGATTTCCCCACCGGCGGCATCATCAACGGTACCGCCGGCATCATCGCCGGCTACCGCACCGGCCGCGGCCGCGTGCGCATGCGCGCCAAGGCTGACATCGAGATCAACGACGACAACGGCCGCGAGTCGATCATCGTCACCGAGATCCCGTACCAGGTGAACAAGGCGCGGTTGATCGAGAAGATCGCCGAGCTGGTGAAGGAAAAGAAGCTCGAGGGCATCAGCGAGCTGCGCGACGAGTCCGACAAGGACGGCATGCGCATCTACATCGAGGTCAAGCGCGGCGAATCGGCCGAGGTCGTCCTCAACAACCTGTACCTGCAGACGCCGATGGAATCGGTGTTCGGCATCAACATGGTCGCGCTGGTCGACGGCCGTCCGCAGCTGCTCAACCTGAAGCAGATGCTGGAAGCCTTCGTCCGCCACCGCCGCGAAGTGGTGACCCGCCGGACCATCTTCGAACTGCGCAAGGCGCGCAACCGCGCGCACATCCTGGAAGGCCTGACGGTCGCGCTCGCAAACATCGACGAGATGATCGAGCTGATCAAGACGTCGGCCAACCCGCAGGAAGCGCGCGAGCGCATGCTCGCCAAGACCTGGGAGCCGGGCCTGGTGGGCTCGCTGCTCGCCGCCGCGGGTGCGGAAGCCTCGCGTCCGGAGGACCTGCCGGCTGCGATCGGGTTCGTCGATGGCCGCTACCAGCTCAGCGAGGCGCAGGCCACGCAGATCCTGGAGATGCGCCTGCACCGCCTGACCGGCCTGGAACAGGAAAAGCTGACCGAGGAATACCGCCAGCTGCTGGAAACCATCGCCGGCCTGATCCGCATCCTCGAAAACCCGGACGTGCTGCTGCAGGTGATCCGCGACGAGCTGCTGAACGTCAAGGCCGAGTTCGGCGACGAGCGTCGCAGCGAGATCCGCCACAGCGAAGAGGATCTCGACATCCTCGACCTGATCGCGCCGGAAGACATGGTGGTCACGCTGTCGCATGCCGGCTACGCCAAGCGCCAGCCCGCCAGCGCGTATCGCGCGCAGAAACGTGGCGGCCGTGGCCGCAGCGCAGCGGCGACCAAGGAAGAGGATTTCATCGACCAGCTGTGGCTGGTCAACACGCACGACACGCTGCTGACCTTCACCAGCAGCGGCAAGGTGTTCTGGCTGCCGGTCTACCAGCTGCCGGAAGCCGGTTCCAATGCGCGCGGCCGCCCGATCATCAACTGGATCCCGCTGGAACCGGGCGAGAAGGTCCAGGCCGTAGTGCCGGTGCGCGACTACGAGGAAGGCAAGTTCGTCTTCTTCGCCACCAAGAACGGCACCGTCAAGAAAACCCCGCTCACCGAGTTCGCGTTCAAGTTGGCACGCGGCAAGATCGCGATCAACCTGGACGACGGCGATGCGCTGGTCGGCGTGGCGCTGACCGACGGCGAGCGCGACGTCATGCTGTTCGCATCCAACGGTCGCGCCGTGCGCTTCTCCGAAGCGCTGGTGCGCGCCATGGGCCGCACCGCTACGGGCGTGCGTGGCATGCGTCTGGCGGAAGGCGCTGAAGCCGAGGCCGAAGGCGAGCAGGACGAGGGCGACACCGGCGATGCGGACAGCGTGCCTTCGATTCCGGAAGCCGGCTCCGAAGTCGTCAGCCTGGTCGTGGTCGATGGCGAAGGCGACATCCTGACCGCCAGCGAACGTGGCTACGGCAAGCGCACCCCCGTCGGCGACTATCCGCGCAAGGGCCGTGGCACGCGTGGCGTGATCGCGCTGAAGACCACCGAACGCAACGGCCGTCTGGTCGGTGCCATCCAGTTGTCCGACCACCACGAGGTCCTGCTGATCTCCGATGGCGGCACCCTGGTACGCACCCGCGCGGCAGAAATCTCGCAGGTGGGTCGCAACACCCAGGGCGTGACCCTGATCCGCCTGTCCGACGGCGAGACGCTGCAGGCGGTGGAGCGCCTGGATGCGTCACTGGACGAGGAAGAAGGCGAGGGTGCCGAGGGCGGCGTCAGCGCCGCACCGGCGGCGCCGGACGCCAGCGAAACCTCCCCGGAGGCCTGACCGGACCCGGAGGCGCGCGGGAGATGACCCCGCCGCCTCCATCCCTGCGTTCTATACTGCCGATACGACCACGGCAGGGAATGGCACATGGGATCGGTACATCGGAACACGACGGACGCGCGTAGCCGCTGGGTACGCGCGTTTTTTATTGCCTTGCTGGCTGCCACGGCCGTCGCCGGCTGCAAACGCAATGAAACCGGCCAGCTGCCGGAAGCCAGCGGCGAACCGATCAAGGCGCAAGCGGCCAAGGTCGAGGGCTTCGCACTGGTCGGCGCCTATCCCGATCAGCACGATGGCGACCTGGCGATCGCCCTCGAGTTCAGCCGCCCGCTGGTGAGTTCGCAGGCGTTCGATGACCTGCTGGTGGTGAAGGACGCCAACGGCGCGGTGGTGAAGGGCAGCTGGGTCTTGGACGACAAGGGGCTGATCCTCCGGTTCCCGTCGGTCGAGGCCGCGAAGGACTACGACGTCACCCTGAAGGCCGGCCTGTCCGCTGCCGACGGCACGCGCCTGGGCAAGGACGACACGCGCAAGGTGCATACCGGCGAACTGGACCCGGCCGTGGGCTTCGCTTCGCAGGGCAGCGTACTGCCGGCGCGCGAGAGCCGCGGTCTGCCGGTGGTGTCGATCAACGTGCCGGAAGTGGACGTGGAGTTCCTGCGCGTCAGCGAGAAGCAGCTTCCCAAGTTCTTCGCCGAATACCAGCGTGGTGGCCGGCGCGGCAGCTGGGACCTGGACAGCGACTACGGCGACAACACGCCGATCGGCGACCTGGCCGAGCCCGTCTACCTCAATCGCTTCGTGCTGGGCGGCAAGCCCAACGAGCGCGTACTGACCTACCTGCCGATCCAGGACATCCGCGAACTGCAGGATCCGGGTCTGTATTTCGCGGTGATGAAGCGCACCGGCAAGTTCGCCGGCGAATTCGAGACGGCCTTCTTCACCGTCAGCGACATCGGCTTGCACACGCGCGCCTACAAGGACGCGTTGTTCGTGCACACCGCCTCGCTACAGGAGGGCGCGGCCATCGGCGGCGTCGAACTGAAGGTGTTGGACGCACGCGGCGAAGCCGTGCTGGCCGGCAAGACCGACGGCAACGGCAACGCGCTGCTGAAGTACACCCTGGATGCCGGCCATGTGCTGGTCGCCACGCGCGGCAAGGATGTGTCCATGCTGCCGTTCAACCAGCCGGCGCTGGACCTGTCCGAGTTCGCCGTGGCGGGACGCGAGCAGGCGTGGTTCGACGTGTTCGCGTGGTCCGGCCGCGACCTGTACCGCCCCGGCGAGACGGTGCGGATCTCCGCGCTGCTGCGCGACAACGACGGCAAGCCCGTGCCGGCGCCGAAACAGGGGAGCCAGCCGGTGTTCCTGCGCCTGAAGCAGCCGGACGGCAAGGTATTCCGCGAGACCCGCCTGCAGCCGGGCGCGCAGGGGTATTTCAGTTTCGAGCAGACGATCCCGGTGGAAGCGCCGACCGGGCGCTGGCAGGTGGAATTCCGGACCGACCCGGCGAGCAAGGAAGCCGTACAGGGCATGACGCTGCGCATCGAGGAGTTCCTCCCCGAGCGCATGAAACTGGACCTGGACGCGGCGCAACCCGTGCTCAAGCCGGGCGAGCCGTTGAAACTCAAGGCCACCGCCGCCTATCTGTATGGTGCGCCCGCGAGCGGCAACCGCTTCACCGCCAAGCTGGCCGTCGCGGTCGAACAGCATCCTCTGGAACAGTTGCCGGGCTACTTCTTCGGCGATCCCACGCTGGAGTTGCCGAAGGAGGCGAAGGACGTCATCGACGCCACGCTCCCGGAGAACGGCGTGCTGCAGGAGGACATCGCACTGCCCGCAGAAGCCAAGCCGCGCAGCACGATCGCCGCGATCGTGTCGGGCAGCGTCTATGAGACCGGCGGCCGCACGGTGAACCGCACGCTGAAGCGCGTGATGTGGCCGGCGGGTGCGCTGGTCGGCATCCGTCCGCTGTTCGACGACAAGGATGGCGCCGATGCCAACGCCAATGCCGGCTTCGAGCTGGTGCGCGTGGATGCCGCCGGCAAGCCGCAGCCCGCGAAAGGCCTGAAGGCCACGTTGGTGCGCGAACTGCGCGACTACCACTGGAACTACGATGAGGATGGCGGCTGGGACTACGACTTCACCCGCCGGTTCGAGAACAAGGACACCCGCACGCTGGATATCGGCGCCGGTGCGTCGAAGGTGGATTTCCCGGTGGAGTGGGGCGAGTACCGGCTGGACGTGTTTGACCCGGCCACCGGCCTGACCACGCGCTATCCGTTCCGCGCGGGCTGGAGCTGGGACGACCAGAACCGCGGCCTCGATGCACGCCCCGACAAGGTCAAGCTGGCGCTGGACAAGACCGGCTACAAGGCGGGTGACACGCTGAAGGTGACGGTCACGCCGCCGCACGCGGGCAAGGGCCTGCTGATGGTGGAGGCCGACCGTATGCTGTACGTGCAGGCGATCGACGCCAAGCCGGGCAGCACGTTCTCGATCCCGGTGACGAAGGAATGGGAACGCCATGACGTCTACGTCACCGCGCTGGTCTTCCGCGGCGGCTCCGCACCCAGCAAGGTCACGCCGGCCCGCGCCGTGGGCGTGGCGCACGTGCCCATGGATCGCCGCGACCGTCGCGTCGCCGTCGGCCTGTCGGTGCCCAAGCAGATGCGGCCGGAACAGGACCTGCGGGCGAGCGTCAGCGTGCCGGAACTGGCGGGCCAGACCGCGCACGTCACCGTATCTGCGGTGGACGTGGGCATCCTCAACATCACCCGCTTCCCGGTACCGGATGCGAACGCGCAGTTCTTCGCCCAGCGCCGCCTCGGCGTGGACGCGTACGACATCTATGGCCGCGTGATCGAGAGCTTCGAAGGCGGCAGCGCGAAGATCCGCTTCGGCGGCGACATGGCGTTGGCGGCATTGCCGCAGGCGAAGCGCCCCACGTCGCGCGTGCAGACGGTGGACCTGTTCTCGGGGCCGATGAAACTCGACGGCAAGGGCAATGCGCGCATCGCGCTGAAGGTGCCCGACTTCAACGGCACCCTGCGCGTGTCGGCGCTGGTCTATTCGGATACCCGCTACGGCAATCGCGACCGCGAGACCGTGGTGCGCGCGCCGATCGTGGCCGAAGCCAGCCTGCCGCGTGTGCTCGCGCCCGGCGACAAGAGCACGGTGACGCTGGACGTGCAGAACTTCACCGGCAAGGCAGGTGCGTTCAAGGTGCTGGTCAACGGAGAGGGTCCGCTCAACATTGGCGACGGCAGCAAGAGCGCCGATCTGCCGGTGGACGCCAAACGCACGCTGACCTTCCCGATCACGGCGGGCGAGGGCTACACGACGGCGCAGGTCCGCGTGCGCGTGGAAGGCAACGGTTTCAAGGTGGATCGCCGCTATGACGTCCCGGTGCGTGCGGGCTGGCCGGCGGTGCTGCGTTCGCGCACACAGGTGCTGGACAGCCTCGCGCCGGTGGAGATGGGCGCGGGCTTCGCGGACGGACTGATGACGGGCTCGGTGAATGCGCGCATGACGGTCAGCGCGCTGCCGCCGATTCCCTTCGCCAGTGCGTTGAAGGGGGCACTGGAGTATCCGTACGGCTGCGCTGAGCAGACGACCAGCAAAGGCTATGCCGCACTCGAACTGGATGACGCGACGGCGAAGCTGCTGGGCATCGACGGTCTCGACGCGAAGAAGCGCCGCGAGCGCATGGAAGGCGCGTTCGGCCGCCTGGCGTCGATGCAGGTGGCCAACGGCCATTTCTCGATGTGGGGCAGCGACGACTACGTCAACCCTGGCCTGACGCCCTACATCGCCGAGTTCCTGCTGGACGCGCGGGAAGGCGGATTCGCCGTGCCGGACGCGGTGCTGCAGAAGGCATTGACCCGCCTCAACGAAGACCTGTTGGCCGGCGGCGCGCAGTTCTACGGCTACGACCGGCGCGACCACCTGAAGTTCGCCAACCAGGCCTACGCGGGCTACGTGCTGGCACGGGTGAACCGGGCGCCGCTCGGCACGCTGCGCGCGTTGTACGACAACGAGCGGGGCAAGACCCTGACCGGCCTGCCGCTGGTGCACCTGGGTATCGCGCTGACGCTGCAGGGCGACCGGAACCGCGGTGCCAAGGCGATCGCCGAAGGCTTCGCCAAGACCGGTGACCGGCCCGAGTACCTGGGCGACTACGGCACGAAGCTGCGCGACGACGCGCTGATGATCGCGCTGGTGCACGAACGCAAGCTGGCCAAGCCCGAGTACGACCGTCGCTCGATCTCGCTGGGGCGCGAACTGGATGCGCGCCGCAACAGCGGCTGGCTGTGGCTGAGCACGCAGGAACAGGTCGCGCTGGCGCGGCTGGGCAAGGCGCTGATGGTGGACCAGAAGAAGCTGGTGTCCGGCCAATGGAGCATCGGCGGCGATACGGAAGCCATCGCGCCGGTGCGCCTGTTCGGTCGCAGCGTCGACCATGCCGCGCTCGCCCGCGGCGTACGCTTCGTGCCCGAAGGCTCGCCGCCGCTGTACGCCTCGCTGGACGTGGCCGGCATCCCGCGCAGTGCGCCGGCGCCGGACAACCGCCAGATCGGCATCGAGCGCCGCTACTACACGACCGACGGCCAGGAGTGGAAGGGCGGCACGTTGAAGGAAGGCGAGGCGCTGATCGTGCGCGTGGGCTTCACGGCGCACGTGGACATGCCCGATGCGTTGTTCACCGACCTGTTGCCGGCCGGCCTGGAGATCGAGAACTTCAACCTGGGCGATGCCAAGCAATGGGCAGAGGTCGTCGTGGACGGCATCACCATCAGTGATCGCGGCAGTGCAGCCGACGTCAAGCACGAGGAGTTCCGCGACGACCGCTACGTGGCCGCGCTGAAACTCGAGCGCGGCGGTACCGCGAAGCTGTTCTATCTCGTCCGCGCGGTGACGCCCGGTACCTATACGGTGCCGCCGTCACTGGTGGAGGACATGTACCGCCCGGATATCCGCGGCGTGGGCAAGGCCTCGCCGGCGACGCTGACGGTGGTGCAGCCGTGAGGATGACGGTCGCCCGGTGCTGCACATGGGCGGTGATCCTGGTCGCGCTCAACGGGCCTGCGTCGGCGGATTCATCGCTCGCGCCGGTCGTCCCGCAGGCGTCAACGCTCGTGCTGTCGAAGCGCGAGCCCGCCCCGGCGATCCAGGCCACGTTCGCTGGCCGCGCCGCGATATCCGGCACGCTGTTGGCGGTATGGGACAGGAAAGCGGATGGCGGGTACGGCGATGCCCGGTTCGAACTCCACCCGGACCCGGCATCTGCCGCGGCGTTGCCCCACTACACGGGATACGGTGTCAGGAAGATCGACGTGGTGAACGGCCGCCATGCGCTGGCGATGGCGGCGGGCGGCGAGCGAAGCCGTCGGTTCCTCGAGCAGCGCGTGCCCCGGCTGAGCGTGGCAGGCGTCTTCCACGTCACCGGGTACTCAATGAAGGTGGAATGCAACGCGCTGTGGGTCGAGGCCAGTGTCGTATCCACGCAGGTGCCCGACCCGACGGCGGCAGGCCGAGTGCCCGTGATTGAAACCTGCTGAGGACGTGGCCAGCAGCATTGGCGCGCTTGGGCGGATGGCGAAGGCGATGCGGGCCTGGCGCATGGGTACGTGGCTGCGATGGGGTGCCGTCGCCGTGCTCATCGCGGTGCTGGTGCTCGATCTCGCCTTTCCGCCGCCGCTGCCCAAGAACCGTGACACCAGCACGCTCGTGGTCGCGCGTGATGGCACGCCGCTGCGCGCGTTCGCCGATCGCGATGGTGTATGGCGCTATCCCGCGAATGCCGACGCGGTATCGCCGCTCTATCTGCAGGCGCTGCTGAACTACGAGGACCGCTGGTTCTGGAAGCATCCAGGCGTCAATCCCTGGGCGCTGGTGCGCGCGGCCGGGCAGTTCGTCCGCCATGGGCGGGTGGTGTCCGGCGGCTCGACGCTGACCATGCAGGTGGCGCGCATGCTGGATCGCCACTCGCGCACACCGTGGGGAAAGGCCAAGCAGATGCTGCGTGCGGTGCAGCTTGAAGCGCATCTGTCCAAGCGCGAGATCCTCACGCTGTACCTGGAGCGTGCGCCGTTCGGCGGCACCATCGAAGGGGTAGAGGCGGCCAGCTGGGCCTACCTCGGCAAGCCGGCCTCGCGGCTGTCGCATGCCGAAGCTGCGCTGCTTGCGGTGCTGCCGCAGTCGCCGAGCCGATTGCGGCCCGATCGCCATCCCGAAGCGGCGCAGGCCGCGCGCGACAAGGTGCTGCAGCGGATGGCCGATCTCGGCGTCTGGTCGGCCGCGGAGGTGGACGACGCACGCGTCGAACCGGTGGTTGCCCGGGCGCTGCAACCGCCGGTGCAGGCGGCGTTGCTGGCGGAACGGCTCCGGCGGCAGCAGCCTCGCGCCGCGCGAATCGTGTCCACGCTCGATGCCGGCCTGCAACGCACGCTGGAAGAGCGCGTCCAGGGCTATTTTTCCGCGTTGCCGCCACGCACGTCGGCCGCGCTGCTGGTGGTCGACAATGCGACGATGGAAGCGCGCGCCTACGTGGGATCGGTGGCCTTCGGTGACCGCCAGCGGCTGGGGCATGTCGACATGGTGCAGGCGTGGCGTTCGCCCGGCTCCACGTTGAAGCCATTCCTTTACGGGCTCGCACTCGATGACGGCCTGATCCATTCCGAAAGCCTGCTGGTCGATGCGCCGCAGTCCTTCCATGGCTATCGTCCCGGCAACTTCGACGCCGCATTCAATGGGCCGGTCAGCGCGGCGGATGCGCTGCGGCTGTCGCTCAACGTGCCTGCGGTGGATCTGCTGGATCGCGTCGGCCCGGATCGCTTTTCGGCGCGGCTCGCCAACAACGGCCTGGTGTTGCGCTATCCGCGCGGCGCCAAGCCCAACCTGTCGTTGGTCCTGGGCGGCACCGGTGCGCGCCTGGAAGACCTGGTGGGCGCACATGCGGCCCTGAACCGCGACGGCCTGTCGGGCCGGGTGCGCTACACGGAACACGAGCCGCCGTCGGATCGCCGCCTGCTCTCGCCCGGTGCGGCGTGGATCATCCGGGAAATCCTGGAGGCGCACCCGCGGCCGGGCTATGGCAGCGGTGTGCTGGACACCGGCGGCCGCCCGCTTGTCGCGTGGAAGACCGGCACCAGTTATGGCTTCCGCGATGCCTGGGCGCTGGGCGGGACGCGCCGCTACACCGTCGGTGTCTGGGTGGGGCGGCCCGACGGCACGCCCTTGCCCGGACAGTATGGTGCGGTCACCGCGCTGCCGTTGATGTTCGAAGTGATCGACAGCCTGCCGCGCGCACGCGGCGATGCGGCGCCGCGTCCACGGCCGGTCGACGTCGCATCGATCGAAATCTGCTGGCCGCTGGGCCTGCCGCCGGAGCCGGATGCGCCGTCGCTGTGCCAGCGCAAGCGCGAAGCGTGGACGTTAGGCGGCAACGTGCCACCGACCTTCGCCGAGCGCGATGCGCGCCTGTGGAGCGTCGGGCGCGAACGTGTCGACATCGATACGCGCAGTGGACTGCGGCTGTCCGCCGAATGCGCGCGCCCGCACGACGTGCGCAGCACCGAGATCGCGCGTTGGCCCGCGCTGGCATCGCCGTGGCTGTCGACGCAGACGCGCGCGGCGTCGCGCCTGCCTGCGCTGTCGCCGGATTGCCAGCCTGACGGACGTGACGCCAGCGAGGAACTGCGCATCGAGGGCCTCAACGATCGCGCCATGCTCGCGCGCGCGCCGGGGAGTCCACATGGCGTGCGGTTGCAGTTGCGCGCGTTGGGATCCGACGCGCGCATCCAGTGGTTGCTGGATGGCCAGTGGATTGCAGAAACGCAGGGCGCGCAGTCGTTCCCGCGGGAGTTCGACGAACCGGGCGAACACCAGCTCACCGCGCTGGCCGGAAGCGGCGCATGGACGCGGGTGCGGTTCGAGGTCCTGCGTTAGGAGCAACACGGCCCGCGACGGCACGGCCATCGCGGGCGATGGCGGATCAGCCGAGCTGCTCGAGCATGTGCTCTGCGCCGGACACCTTGTACTCGCCCGGAGCTTCGACGAAGACGTGCTTCACCACGCCGTCCTCGGCGTACAGCGCGAAGCGCTTGGCGCGGATGCCCATGCCGTACGCGCTGGCGTCCATCTCCAGGCCCAGGGCCTTGGCCAGATCGGCGTTGCCGTCCGCGAGCATCTGCAAGCCATCGGGCACGTGCTGGGTCTTGCCCCAGGCCTGCATGACGAACGGGTCGTTCACCGACACGCAGAACACCTCGATGCCGCGCTGGCGAAACGCGTCGAAGTGCTGCACGTAGCTGGGGAGGTGCTTCTCCGAGCACGTCGGGGTGAACGCGCCCGGTACGGCGAACAGGACCGCCTTGCGGCCGTCGAACAGGGCCGCGGTATCCACGGTCTCCACGCCCTCCCGGATGCGCTTGAGGGTCACTTCGGGAATGCGCTCGCCAACCTGGATGCTCATCGGACTGCCTTGTAGTGGGGATATGCGAGCCAGTGTAGCGCGCCGGCATCGTGCCACCGTGATGTCGCGGCCTCCACGCCGCCCGCGCCGTGGGGCGATTAGAATTGCGCCGTGGCGCCCGGATGCGGGCCGCCTACGGAAAAGGCGGAGTTCGCATGCAGTTCAAAGACTATTACGCGGTGCTGGGCGTGGAACCTTCGGCCGGCGATGCCGAGATCAAGACCGCCTACCGGCGGCTGGCGCGGAAGTACCACCCCGACGTCAGCAAGGAAGCCGGCGCCGAAGACCAGTTCAAGGCCGTCAACGAGGCCTATGAAGCGCTGCGCGATCCGCAGAAGCGCGCCGCCTACGACCAGCTGCGCGCGCGTGGCTACCGGCCCGGCGAGGAATTCCGTCCGCCGCCGGACTTCGGGCGTGGCGGACCGGGCGCACAGGAGTTCGACTTCGAAGAAATCTTCGGGGGTGCGGGCGGTGGCAACGGCGGTGCGGGATTCAGCGATTTCTTCGAGGGCCTGTTCGGCCGGCGTGGGCGGGCGGAGCAACCCTCGCAACGCGGGCCCCAGGGGTCGCGCGATTCGCGCGCCAAGCTCGCGGTACCGCTGCAGGCGGTGCATGACGGCGGCAGTGTGCGCGTCAACGTCAACGGCCGCCAGCTCGATGTCCGGGTGCCGACCGGCGTGAAGCCGGGGCAGGTGATCCGGCTGGCCGGGCAGGGCAGCCAGGGCGGCAACCTGTTGCTGGAAGTGGAGTACGCCCCGCACCCGCAGTTCGAAGTGGACGGTCGCAACATCATCCATGTGCTGTCGCTGACGCCGTGGCAGGCGGCGCTGGGCGCTTCGCTCAGCGTGCCCACGCTGGGCGGTGCGGTGGAACTGAAGATCCCGCCGGATTCGGATTCCGGCCGCAAGCTGCGGCTGCGTGGACGTGGACTTCCCGGCACGCCGCCAGGCGACCAGATCGTGGAGCTCGAGGTCACCGCGCCACGCGCGGAGACCGACGAACAGCGCAAGGCGTACGCGTCGTTGGCGCAGGCCTTCGGCGAGTGACGCCGTGCGTGGCATGGCGAAATAATCGCCAGCCTGCTTGACAGCCCCGGTCGGCAAGGCCGCGCGACGGTTATCCACAGATTCGTGCAGCAGTCATCCACACGAGGTGTGGACAACCGCACAAGGCGTAGCCCATAAAAAACCACGCCACCCGAAGGTGGCGTGGTGGGCGACGAGGAAGTCGCTTACTTGACCTGCTTGGCGGCCGGCGCAGCGGCCGGTGCCGTCAGGCCGCGCTTCTCCAGCAACGGCTCGATCTTCGGATCGTGGCCGGCGAAGTCGCGGAACAGCTTCATCGCATCCTGGCTGCCGCCCTGCGACAGCAGCGTCCTGCGGAAATGGTCGCCGTTCTCGCGCTTCAGGCCGCCATGGCTCTTGAACCATTCCACGCTGTTGGCGTCCAGCACTTCCGACCAGATGTAGGCGTAGTAGCCGGCCGAGTAGCCGCCCATGATGTGGCTGAAGTACGGCGTCTTGTAGCGCGGCGGCACGGGCTTGTAGTTGATGCCGTCGGTGGTCAGCGCGTTGGCTTCGAACTTCATCACGCCCGCCGCGTCCGGCACCTGGTCGGCGGTGATCTGGTGCCAGCGCTGGTCCAGCATCGCCGCGCCGAGGTACTCGGTGGTGGCGAAGCCCTGGTTGAACTTGGACGCGGCGATCACCTTGTCCAGCAGCGCCTGCGGCATCGCCTCGCCGGTCTTGTGGTGCTTGGCGTAGTTGGCCAGGATCGACGGCCAGTCGGCCCACATTTCGTTGACCTGCGACGGGTACTCGACGAAATCGCGCGGCACGCTCGTGCCGCTGAAGTACGGGTACTTCACGTTCGAGAACATGCCGTGCAACGCGTGGCCGAACTCGTGGAACGTGGTGGTCACTTCGTCCCACGTCATCAGCGTGGGTTCGCCCGCCGGCGGCTTCGGCACGTTCAGGTGGTTGGCGACCACCGGCTTGTCGCCGGTCAGGCCCGACTGCGACACGTACGAGTTCATCCACGCACCGCCACGCTTGGAGTCGCGCGCGTACGGATCGAAGATGAAGATCGCCAGCTGCGAGCCGTCGGCGTTGAACACGTCGTAGGTCCAGGTGTCGGCGTGGTACTTCGGCAGGTCGGTGCGTTCCTTGAACGTCAGGCCGTACAGCTGGTTGGCGGCGAAGAACACGCCGTTCTCCAGCACGTTCTTCATCTCGAAGTACGGCTTGAGCTGCGACTCGTCGAAGTTGTACTTCGCGGCGCGGACCTTCTCGGAGTAGAACGCCCAGTCCCACGGCTCGAGTGCGAACGTCGGCTGGCCCTTGGCCTTCTGTTCCTGGTCGATCATCGCCTGCAGGTCGGCGGCTTCGCGCTTGGCGTTGGCCACGGCGGCCGGCGCCAGCTTGCCGAGCATGGCGTTGACGGCTTCCGGCGTGCGCGCGGTCTGGTCTTCCAGCCCGTACGCGGCGTGGTTGGGGTAGCCCAGCAGCTTCGCGCGGTCGGCGCGCAGCTTCATGATGCGCGACACCAGCGCGGTGGTATCGAACTCTCCGCCGTGGCTGCCGCGCGCGACCGAGGCCTCATGCAGGCGCTGGCGCAGGGCGCGGTTGGTCAGCTGCGACTCCGGCGGCTGGCCGGTGGTGTTCAGCAGGGTGAGCACGTACTTGCCTTCCAGGCCCCGCTTCTTGGCGACTTCGGCGGCGGTGGCGATCTGCGCTTCGGTCAGGCCGTCCAGCTGCTTCACATCGTCCACGACCACGGCGGAGGCGTTCACGTCCTTCAGCACGTTGTCGCTGAAGGTGGTGGCCAGCGAGGCCAGTTCACCGTTCATCGTCTTCAGCGTCGCCTTGTCGGCGTCGTTGAGGTTGGCGCCGGAACGCACGAAGTTGGTGTGGTAGCGCTCGACCAGGCGCACGCCCTCGGCGTCCAGGCCCAGGTCGTTGCGCTTGTCGAACAGCGCCTTGATGCGGGCGAACAGTTTCGGGTTCAGGCTGATGGCATCGCCGTGGGCGGCGAACTTGGCCGAGTAGTCCGCCCGCAGCTTGTTGCGCGCGTCGTTGGTGTCGGTGCCCACCAGGTTGAAGAACACGGTGGTGGCGCGGTCCAGCACCTGGCCGCTCTTCTCCATCGCGATGATGGTGTTCTCGAACGTGGGCGCCGCCGGATTGTTGGCGATGGCGTCCATTTCCTTCAGTTGCTCGGCCATGCCGGCGTCGAAGGCGGGGGCGAAGTCGCCGTCCTTGATCTTGTCGAACTGCGGGTAGTGCAGCGGCAACGGGCTTTCCGCGAAGAAGGGATTGGCGGCCTGGGCGGTCTGGGTGGCCGGCGTGGCGGCCTGGCTGTAGGCGGGCATGGCGAGTCCGAGGGTCGCGGCGAGCGCGATGGCGAGGCGGGTGGTCATGAAGCACGACGTCCTGACAGGGTAGATACCCAAGGGTACCCCAGGGGGGCAGGCCGGACCCATGACGAAAGGCATGGGCACACCCCCGGAAAGCCCGTCAATCTGCGACAGAATGCCCCCGAGCGTCCCTTGACGGAGAGTCCTGTGAAGCCTGTCCTTGCCTTCTGCTGCGCGCTGCTGCTGACCCCGTCGGCGCTGGCCGCCGAGACCCTCAAGTACGTCGCGCTGGTGGACGGCGGCAAGCAGGCCGGCGAACAGACGATCAGCACGGGCGACGACGGTGTCACCCGGGTGGACTTCATCTTCAAGGACAACGGACGTGGGCCGGAGCTGAAGGAGGAATACCGGCTTGCGGCGGACGGTACCTACCAGCAGTACCATGTGAAGGGCGTCTCGACATTCGGCGCCCCTGTGGATGAATCCTTCACCCGCAGCGGCGATCGCGGGCAGTGGAAGAGCACCTCCGACGCGGGCACGCATACCTTCAGCGGCACGGCGCTATACACCCCATTGGGCGGTACGCCGGCGACGACCTCCGTCGCACTGGCGGCGCTGGCCAAGCGAACGGATGGAAGGCTGCCACTGGTGCCGAGCGGCACACTGACCCAACGCAAGCTGGCCTCGCTGGATGTCCGCCAGGGCGACCGGTCGCGCACCGTCGATCTGCTGGCGCTGACCGGCATCGGCTTCACGCCCAGCTTCGTGTGGGTAACGCGCGATGCCGAGCCGCGCATGTTCGCCTACATCTATCCCGGGTTCCTGCAATTGATCGAGGACGGCTGGCAGGGCAGTGCCGACGAGCTGGAGGCGCGCCAGAAAATCGCGGAGCGCGAAGCGCTCGTGGCGATGCAGCAGCGATTGGCGCATCCGCTCCCGGCCACCACGCTGATCCGCAATGCCCGCGTGTTCGACAGCGAGAAGGCGGTGCTGGGTGCGGCATCGGACGTGGTCGTGCGCAATGGCAGGATCCTGTCGGTGTCGCCAGTCGGACAGTCGAAGGTGGCCGCCGATGCCGTCGTGGACGCGGGGAATCGCGTATTACTGCCGGGCCTCTTCGACATGCATGCGCATGTGGGCGCCTGGGATGGCGGGCTCCAGCTCGCCGCGGGCGTGACCAGCGTGCGCGACATGGGCAACGACAACGGGACGTTGCAGGAGCTGATCGGGCAGGAGAAGGACAAGTCGCTGTTGCTCCCGAGGATCGTCCCGGCGGGCTTCATCGAAGGCGAGGGCGAGCATTCCGCGCGCAACGGATTCGTGGTGAAGGATCTGGCCGGCGCGAAGCAGGCGATCGACTGGTACGCCGACCATGGCTATCCGCAGATCAAGATCTACAACTCGTTTCCGAAGGAGATCCTGCGCGACACCACGGCGTACGCGCACCAGCGCGGCCTGAGGGTCAGCGGCCATGTGCCGGCGTTCCTGCGCGCGCAGGACGTGGTGGAGCAGGGCTACGATGAGATCCAGCACATCAACCAGCTGATGCTGAATTTCTTCGTCACGCCGGAAACCGACACGCGGACGCTGGCGCGCTTCTACCTGGTCGCGGAAAAGACCGATGGCCTGGACCTCGACAGTGCGCCGGTGCGGGACTTCATCGCCGAACTGGCGAAGAAGCAGATCGTCGTGGATCCCACGCTGGCGACGTTCGAGTTCATCCATCAGCGCGAAGGCCAGCTCTCGCCGATCGTCGCCGATGTGGTCGATCATCTGCCGCCGGATATCCAGCGCAGCCGGCGCGCGGCAGAGATGGACATCAAGGACGACGCCACCGGTGCGCGTTACAAGCGCAGCTTCGACAAGCTGGTGGACTTCACCGGCCGCATGTACCGGGCCGGCGTACCGATGGTCGCCGGGACCGACGAACTGCCGGGCTTCACCCTGCAGCGGGAACTGGAGCTGTATGTGCAGGCCGGGCTGACGCCGGCGCAGGTGCTCCAGGTGGCGACGTGGAATGGCGCCAAGTACACCCGCACGCTGGAGGACGCGGGGTCGATCACGCCGGGCAAGCACGCCGACCTGGTGCTGGTGGATGGCGATCCGACGACGGACATCGCCGACGTACGCAAGCTGGCGTTGGTGATCAAGGGCGGACAGGCGTACTACCCGGCGGAGATCCACGAGGCGTTGGGCATCGCGCCGTTCGCCGCTCCGGTGAAGGTGCAGCCCGCGCGCTGAGCCGCTACGCCAGGATCTCGTAGCGCCGCCAGATCCAGCTCAGTTCGTACAGCAATGCGACCACGGCGAATGCGCCGTGGAAGCGCGGGTTCCGCGTGGCGATGGCGATGAGGCTTCCCACGATGTACAGCGTGTTGCGGACCCAGTATTCCGGCCCCAGCTGGTGCACGTAGGCGGCGCCCTTGATCAGGGTGTCGCCGGTGTCCACCACGAACATCAGCGCCAGCAAACCGAAGAACCAGTGCTTTCGCCCGTAGTAGTAGTCGCGATAGCCGGCGCCTTCCGGCAGCGATTCGGGGAACACCAGCGCGCACAGCAGGTAGAGCAGGAGCGCGTAGAGGGTGACGTAGAGGTACAGGTTGAAGTCCCAGTGGGCCTGGTGGGACAGGCTGAATTCCCACCACCAGAAGTGCAGCAGATAGACGAACATGAAGGCCGCCCAGACCAGGTGCACGACGTACACGGGATGCGCGCGCGGCCGTTCCACGATGCGCGCCGCATGGCGCAGCAGGTGGGTCAACCCCAGGCCGACGATCATGCCCAGCAGGATGCGGACGTGGATGTAGAGGCTGGCGTGGGTGGCGGGATCGGCGGCTTCGTGCATGGGCTGCGTCCTGGATCCGGTGCGCAGCCACGTTAGCCGATCATCGGCCCTCCTGCACGGAGGGACCGCGGACGCCTTGCCCTGCGCGCGCGGCCGGTGTCTGATAACGCCTTTCCCGGAGAGCACGCATGACCACTGCCTACGACTTTTCCGCCGAGGACATCGATGGCCGGGAGCGCTCGCTCTCGGAGTACCAGGGCAAGGCGCTGCTGATCGTCAACGTGGCGTCCAAATGCGGCTTCACGCCGCAGTACACGGGGCTGGAGGCGCTGTGGCGCGAACTGGGCCCGCAGGGCCTGGTGGTGCTGGGCTTCCCATGCGACCAGTTCGGCCATCAGGAGCCCGGCGACGAAGCCGAGATCCGCAATTTCTGTTCGCTCAACTACGACGTGACGTTCCCCATGTTCGCGAAGGTCGACGTGAACGGCGACGCCGCACACCCCCTGTGGAAGTGGCTGAAGCAGGAGAAGAGCGGCCTGCTGGGCATCAGCGCGATCAAGTGGAACTTCAGCAAGTTCCTGGTCGGCCGCGATGGCCGCGTGCTCAAGCGCTATGCCCCGACCGACACACCGGAATCCCTCGCGGACGATATCCGCGCCGCGCTCGCGTGAGTTCCGTGCCCGACACGGTCGACGGTCCGCTGTTCCATATCGAGTTCGTTACCAAGGACTATGGCTTGCGCGCCTGGGTCACGGGCGTCAACGGGTCGCTGGATACCACGTTGGCCTGCTGGCGGATGATCGCGGAGGAAGTCCGACGCATGCAGCCGAAGGCCTTGCTGGTCGTCGACGACATGGATGGCGAGCCGCCACCGCCCGGGCAGTTGCTGGAGTTCGTCCAGGCGATGCAGGGGCAGGGTATGGAGGCGGTGCGCATCGCCTACGTCGAGCGCCACGCCGAGCAGATCCCGCAAGTCGAGTTCGCCGGCCTGCTGGCCAACGAACATGGATTCAACGCGCAGATCTTCGGTGAAGAAGCCGCGGCCGTGATCTGGCTGCGCTACGGCGGCGGCTAGGCGCATTCAGCCCGGCGCGGCGGGGCTTTCGATCTTCCGTTGCAGGGCTTCTTCCGGCAGCAGGTCCAGCAGTTCCTCCATGAAGGACTGCAACACATCTTCGGAATAGCCGCGATGGGTCTGCGCGATGACGCCGTCCTGGCCGATGATGAACATGTTGGGCAGGGCGGTGACGCCGTAACGGTCGCTCACCACCCCGCGTTCGTCGTGCACGTAGGTGAGCTCCAGATCCTTGTTCGCGCGGACCACCGCGTTGAAGTCGCGACGCGGTTCCTTGAGGTTGATCGCGATGACTTCGAGGTGTTCGCGCCCGACGATCTGCTGGACCTTGCCGAGCATCGGCAGCTCACGCCGGCAGGGGCCGCACCATGAGGCCCAGAACGTCACTACCACCACCTTGCCGCGCAGGGCGTCCAGGTCGACGGCATTGCCAACGCGATCCCTGAGGCCGATCGGCGGCGGCGCTTCACCGAGGCCGGGCTGTTTCACCGGCTCGGCGGCGTGGGCACAGGTAGTCACGGCCAGCAGGGCTGCCAGCCACAGGCGATGCATCATGCGCGTGTCCTCCCCAGGACGTTCGGGCGAGGGTAGCACCCGCACGCGCGGTTGTGCGGCCGGACCGCGGACCGGCGCCTACTTCTCGACGAAGGCGCGCTCGAACACGTACTGGCCCGCCGTGCCGATGCGCGGCGCGGCGGTGAAGCCACGGCCATCCAGCAGGCCGCGGAAGTCCGCCAGCATCTGCGGACTGCCGCAGATCATCGCGCGGTCGTGTTCGGGGTCCAGCGCCTCGATGCCAAGCGTTTCCATCATCTCGCCGCTGGCCATGAGGTCGGTCAGGCGGCCCCGGTTCGGAAAGTCTTCGCGGGTCACCGCGGGGTAGTACAGCAATTTCTCGCGGATGGTCTCGCCGAGAAACTCATGCTGCGGCAGTTCCTTCTCGAAGTAGTCGCGGTACGCTAGGTCGTCCACGCTGCGCACGCCGTGGGTCAGGATGACCTTGTCGAAGCGCTCGTAGGTGTCCGGGTCCTTGATCACCGACAGCCATGGCGCCAGGCCGGTGCCGGTGCCCAGCAGGTACAGGTTGCGTCCCGGGTGGAGGTCGCTGATCAGCAGGGTGCCGGTGGGCTTGCGGCCGATCAGCACGGAATCGCCCGGCTTGATGTGCTGCAGGCGCGAGGTCAGCGGACCGTTGGCCACCTTGATGCTGAAGAACTCGAGCTGCTCTTCCCAGTTGGCGCTGGCGATCGAATAGGCGCGCAGCAGCGGCTTGCCGTCGACTTCCAGGCCGATCATCACGAACTGGCCGTTCTCGAAACGGAAACCGTCGTCGCGGGTGGTGGTGAAGCTGAAGTAGGCGTCCGTCCAGTGACGGACATCGAGCACCGTTTCGGTGCCGAACGCGGAGGACATGAGGGGGTCTTGGCTATTGAATCAACGTCCCATTGTAGCCGACGGCCGTGCTTCGGCCTTGATCGTGCTCAATGCTCTTGCGGGGAAGCATCCGTGTCCTGCGCGGCAGCCTCGTGGCCGCGCCGGTGGAAGTAGAGCTGCTCGGCGAAGCGCCGCATGAAAGGTGTCCTGAAGGCCAGATCGACGGGGTGGTCGAACTGGGCATGGTCGAAGGCCCAGCGCAGCAGGCGTTTGGCCTGGAAGGCGGGTACTGCATTCGCCGCTACCAGGAGGCGGCCCGCATCGTGCCGCCGCAGGTGCCGTGCGATCGCTTCGCCGACCGCACGGCCATGGCGCAGCCCGGCGTGGATGCCGCCGGCGGTGACCGGCGACACCATGCCGGCTGCATCGCCTGCGAGCACTGCGCCGTTCCGCTGCCAGGGATGGACCGGTCCTCCGCAGGGGATCAGCCCGGCGCGGACACTGTCGGGACGTCGGGGGGCCGGCAAGCCGGTCATGAGGGCGGTGTGGCGGAGGAAGCCGTCGATGTCCGGCACCCCGGTCGAGCCGGGAACATGCCGACGTGCCAGTCCCGCCTGCACGCCCCTCGGTGTCTGCGCGACCCAGCCGATGTAACCCGGTGCGTAGTGCTTGCTGATGAAGCAGTGCAGGGCATCGGGCTCCCGCAGGGCCACGCCGTCGAACTCGTGTTCGATGCCGTACAGCCACTGGTCCACGCGGCCCAGTTCCAGGCGCATCGCCACCCGTGACGTCGCGCCATCGGCGCCCACCAGCCAGCGCGCACGCCCGATGCCCGGCAACACCCAATGATCTCCGCCGCGCTGCGCATCGCGGAAGGGCGTACCCAGGCGCAGCTCGATGCCATGCTCGTCGAGACCATCGCCAAGCCAGCGCATCAGCGCGGGCGTGTCGGTCGTGTAGAAGCGGTAGTCCGGCGCCGCGAGCCGCAGGCTGCGCAGGTTCGGCGCGTAGAGGCGCACGTGCGGCACGGCGCGCACGATCGCGGCGGGCACGTCGGCCAGGCAGGGGTGGTCGAGGGCTTCCGCCACCAGGATGCCGGTGGTGTGGATGCGTTCGCCGAGATCGCGCTTGCGATCCACCACGCACACGCGCGCGCCGTGTCGTGCGACCGCCTGTGCACAGGCGATACCGGCGAAACCGGCGCCCACCACGATGACGTCGTAGTCCGTCTCCTGCATCCGCGCGTGCGCTCCGTTCCTGGGGTACCCAGGGTGGGGCGCGCCTGCGGAGCTGCCATGAAGCGACGGTGAAGCCGCCCGGGTTTCCGGGCGACCAAGAAAGAAGGCGCCCCTCAGGGCGCCTTCGCTTCTTCAACCGTGGCCACCACCGCGCGGACCGCGCTGGCCGCCGCCGCCGGGTCGACCGCCCGGGCCGCGGCCGCCTGCGGGCCGACCACCGGGACGCGGACCGGCATGCTGCGGGCGGTTGCCGCCACCGGGGCGACCCTGCGGCCGGGGACCGCGGGGCTGTTGGCCGTAAGGATTGAAGCCAGGGTTCGCGTGATCCGACGGGAAGCTCGGCGCATTGCCAGGATGGCCATAGGGACGGGCGGCACGCTGCGGCTTACCCGCGCCTGCGCCCTGCGCGCTGCGCGGGCCGCGCTCGCCCGCAAAACCGCCGCCCTGGTCGTTGCCGAAGCGGTTGCCGCCGAAGCCGCCGGCACCCGCACCGGGGCCGCGCTTGCCGCCGCCGCCGGGCTTGCCGCCCGCGCCGGGTCGACCGCCGGGCTTGCCGCCGTAGGGCTTCTTGGGACCGCCCGGGCCGGCATTGCGGTGGCCGGCCGGACCGGTGTCCACGCCGTCCGGCACGTACCAGCTGCGGAACGCAGCGGGATTGCCATCCGGCAACGGCTTCGGGCCCTTCGGCGTGCGCTGCTTGAACGGCCTCTGCGACTGCTTCGCGGCCTGCTCGCCGCTGACGGTGAGGCCACCATGCGGCTTCTTGCCGCGGCCACGGCCGCGGTCTTCGCGCACGTGGTCGAAGCGGCGCAGCTCACGGCCCTCATCGGCCGTGTTGTGGCCGTTGACATAGGCGCTGCCGCTACGGCCGCCGCCGAGGTGCACGGTCGATTTCGAGGCCTTGCGCTGGCCGATCACCGGCTGCAGCGTCAGCGCGGCGGGCGCGCCATCTTCCAGGCCGAGATCCTTGCGCAGCGATTCCACCTGCGCATCGGCCAGTTCCTGCGACTGGCCGCGCAGCAGCGGCTGCGGCAGGCTGACCTTGCCGTAGCGCACGCGCTTCAGGCGGCTGACCTGGCAACCCTGCGATTCCCACAGGCGGCGCACTTCGCGGTTGCGGCCTTCCTTCACGACCACGCGGAACCAGTCGTGCGAATCAGTGCCGCCGATGCGCTCGATCTCGTCGAACTTGGCCGGGCCGTCGTCCAACGCGACGCCGCGGCGCAGGCGATCGACGACGTTGTCCGGCACGCTTTCCTGTCCTTCCGGTGCACGCACGCGCACCACGTACTCGCGCTCGACTTCGTACGACGGGTGCATCATCGCGTTGGCGAGTTCACCGTCGGTGGTCAACACCAGCAGGCCGGTGGTGTTGATGTCCAGGCGGCCGATGGCGATCCAGCGCGCGCCCTTCAGCGCAGGCAGCGCTTCGAAGATCGTCGGACGACCCTCGGGATCCTCGCGGGTGGTGACTTCGCCTTCGGGCTTGTTGTAGATCAGCACGCGGGACGGTTCGGTCAGCGCGCTGGCGACGAAGGTCTTGCCGTCCAGTTCGATCTTGTCGCCCGCCTTGACCGACAGGCCGGTCTGCGCGGTCTCGCCATTGACCTTGACCAGGCCGTCGGCGATGCGCTGTTCCAGCGCACGGCGCGAGCCGAGTCCGGCCTGCGCCAGCACCTTGTGCAGGCGCTCTTCCAGGCGCGCGGCTTCAGCGGGCGCGCTCTCACGCTTCAGGGACAGTTTGCCCAGCGTGGTCTTCTTCGGGGTGTTGCTCATTGCTTCTGCTCCGACGGTGCCCGGTCTTCCTCGTCGGAAGCAGCGGCGTCGTCATCTTGGGGGTGGGATTCATCGGCATCGCCGGCGTCGTCGCCGGTGTCGTCCGATGCGTTGTTTTCGTTGTCGCCGACGTCGTTGAACGCAGCGGTATCGTCGTCGCCGTTGCCGGCGTCATCGTCATGCTCGTCCGCCGGGGCATCGCCACTGGCGATGCTGACCGGCAGCGGGGCGCCGTCCAGCGGCAGCTGCGGTTCCAGTTCGCCGATGTCCCGGAGTTCGGACAGGGGCGGCAGTTCGTCCAGGCGCTTGAGCCCGAAATAGTCGAGGAAGCCCTTGGTGGTGCCGAACAGCGCGGGCTTGCCCGGCACATCGCGGTGGCCGACCACGCGGATCCATTCGCGTTCTTCCAGCGCCTGGATGATGTTGCTGCTGACGGCCACGCCGCGGACCTGTTCGATCTCGCCGCGCGTGATCGGCTGGCGGTAGGCGATCAGGGCCAGGGTCTCCAGCGTGGCGCGGGTGTACTTGGTCTTGCGCTCGGTCCAGAGGCGCGCGACCCAGCCATGTACGTCGGCCTTGACCTGGTAGCGGTAGCCGGAGGCCACTTCGACCAGCTCCACGCCGCGGTCGGCGCAGGCGTCGGTCAGGTACTGGAGGGCGGCTTCGACGCTGCCTTCCGGCGCCGGTTCCTCTTCCGGGAACAGGCCATGCAGCTGCGCCAGCGTGAGCGGCTGGGTAGCGGCCATCAGGGCGGCTTCCACGATGCGGTTGATGAGCGATTGATCCATGCGGTCCTGTCGTTCGGGCAGGCAGCGGGGCGCGGGGCCGGCTGCGTCAGGGGGTGTCGTTGGCGGCGTCGGTATCGTCGAACTCGCTGGAGAACTGCAGCGGTTCGTTGGTGTTGTTCAACGCCAGCGACTTGATGTAGATCGGCGCGAGCGGGCCTTCCTGCACGATGTCCAGCAGCTGCTCCTTGGCCAGTTCCAGCATGGCCAGGAAGGTCACCAGCACGCCGAGCTTGCCTTCCTCGACGGTGAACATGCTTTCGAAGCGGTGGAATTTACCGTCCACCAGCCGCGTCAGCACGTCGCCCATGCGCTGGCGCACGCTGAGCGCTTCGCGCTTGATGGCGTGGCCGCTGAAGAGCTCGGCGCGCTTGAGCACGTCGTGCAGCGCCAGCAGCATCTCCTTCAGTTCCACCGGCGGCGGCAGCTTCACCGCGGCACGGTCCGGTACGTCGGCACTCACCGGGGTGGTGTCGCGGTCCTGGCGGGGCAGGGCGTCCAGGTCCTCGGCGGCCTGCTTGAAGCGCTCGTACTCCTGCAGCCGGCGGACCAGCTCGGCGCGCGGATCGCCTTCGTCGCCTTCCTCCGACACCGGCCGCGGCAGCAGCATGCGCGACTTGATCTCGGCCAGGATGGCGGCCATCACCAGGTACTCGGCCGCCAGCTCGAAGCGCAGCTCCTGCATCACATTGATGTAGTCCACGTACTGCCGGGTGATCTCGGCGACGGGGATGTCCAGGATGTCGAGGTTCTGGCGGCGGATCAGGTACAGCAGCAGGTCCAGCGGACCTTCGAACGCGTCCAGAATGACTTCCAGCGCATCCGGCGGGATGTACAGGTCCTGGGGGATCTGCAGCACCGGCTGCCCGTGCACCACCGCCAGCGGCATTTCCTGCTGCTGTGGGTGCGTGGACTGGGTTGGCGGATTCGCGTCGGACGCGAGTTCTGGGCTCATCAAGAAACAGCCATCGTGCTAATCACAGCCTCGGCATGCGTACGGCGCGCGGCAGGGGCGGCGCGGTTCCGGCAATGCGCTAACGAAATCATGCGTCGCAGGGCGAACGCTTCCCTTACAGCAACCAGCAATGCACACCGCGGGGGCCGCGGAGGCAGACAGCGAGAGGTCGTCGGGCGCGGGCGGGTGGGGGCAGCGAATCGAACGTCCCGGTGGCCCCGTGGCGGGGTGGGCGGACCGTCGTGGCCGGTGCCTACCCTGGACGGGCCGCTGCTTCCGGCCGTGCAATGGAGAACAGGGTAAGCGCTGGCCGGGACCGTGTCCAGCGCCGTGCAGCGGACGGGCACGTACAATTCAGGCTTCGACTCCGGAGTGAACACCATGTGGTATGCCATTGAAGGCCATGACGCGGCCGACGTCCTGCCCAAGCGCCTGGAGGCCCGGTCGGCCCATCTGGCCCGGCTGACGGCCCTGCGTGATGAAGGGCGCCTGCTGCTGGCCGGCCCGTGTCCGGCGATCGACGCCGAGGACCCGGGCCCGGCCGGTTTCAGCGGCAGCATCGTGATCGCCGAGTTCGATTCGCTGGACGATGCGCGGGCCTGGGCGGACGCCGACCCGTATGTGGCCGCAGGCGTCTACGCGCGGGTGGACGTGCGCCCGTTCCGCAAGGTCCTGCCGTGAGCAGGATCGACCGGATCCGGACCGCCCTGGCCGCGCTGCAGCCGACCGCGCTGGAGGTGGTGGACGACAGCCATAAGCATGCCGGGCATGAGGGCGCGCGCGACGGCCGTGGCCATTTCACGGTGCGGATCGTCAGCGCGGTCTTTGCCGGCAAAGCCCCGCTGGCACGGCATCGGGCCGTCTACGCGGCGTTGGGCGAGATGATGCAGACCGATATCCATGCGTTGGCCATCGAGGCCAAGGCGCCGGACGAAGCGGGCTGAACCCCATCGCGTTTTCCGGCACTGCGGCATGCAGTGCACTGTGAAAACGTTTACATTCGCCCCCTTTCGCATCGCCGGGAGGGCGCCATGAGCCGTAACCACCACCCCTTCGCACGCCATCCCCTGCTGGTTGGCATGTTGGCCGCCCTGCTGGCGGCCCCCGCGGCCGCCAAGCCTCCGGTCTACGCCACCCCGGCGGAGACGGCCTTCGTCGACGCCCTGCTGGCGAAGATGACGGTGGAGGAGAAGCTGGGCCAGCTGAACCAGCCGCCGGGCGTGGGCAACAACACCGGTCCGACCGCGATGGCGGGCAACGAGGACCAGATCCGCCGTGGCGAGATCGGCTCGTATCTGGGCACCCAGGGCGCTGCGCTGACCTGCCGGCTGCAGAAGATCGCGGTGGAGGAGTCGCGCCTGGGCATTCCCCTGCTGTTCGGCTACGACGTCATCCACGGTCACCGGACCGTCTTCCCGGTACCGCTGGGCGAGTCCTCCAGTTTCGATCCCGACGAAGTGCAGCATGCCGCGCGCGTGGCTGCGATCGAGGCCGCCGCCCATGGCATCCACTGGACCTACGCGCCGATGGTCGATATCGCACGCGATCCGCGCTGGGGCCGCATCGTGGAAGGCGCCGGCGAGGATCCTTACCTGGGTTCGGTGCTCGCCGCGGCCCGCGTGCGCGGTTTCCAGGGCGACGACCTGCGCAAGCCGGATGCGGTGCTGGCCACCGCCAAGCACTTCGTCGCCTACGGTGCGGCGGAGGCCGGGCGTGACTACAACGTCGCCGACATCTCCGAACGCACCTTGCACGAGGTCTACCTGCCACCGTTCAAGGCGGCGGTCGATGCAGGCGCGCAGTCGATCATGGCCTCGTTCAACGAGATCGCGGGCGTGCCGATGCACGCGCACCGGCCGCTGATCCAGGACCTGCTGCGCAAGGAGTGGGGCTGGGATGGCCTGCTCGTCAGCGACTACACCGGCGTGATGGAGCTGATGCCGCACGGCGTGGCGGCGAATCCGGAACAGGCCGGCACGCTCGGCCTGCGCGCCGGCGTCGATGTCGACATGGTCAGCCAGATCTACGTCAAGGATCTGCCGGTCGCCGTCAAGGCGGGCCGCGTGCCGATGGCGGAGGTGGATGCATCGGTGCGCCGCGTGCTCAATGCGAAGTACCGGCTCGGCCTGTTCGACGATCCGTATCGCTCGTGCACCGCCGACGGCGCGCGCGAGCGGGCGATGACGCTGACGCCGGAGCACCGTGCCGCCGCACGCCGCATGGCACGGAAGTCGATGGTGCTGCTGGAGAACGAAGGCGACGTGCTCCCGCTGTCGAAGTCCGTGCGCACGCTCGCGGTGATCGGGCCGCTGGCGGACCACCGCCGCGCGATGCTGGGCAACTGGGCGGTCGCAGGGCGCGAGGAAGATGCGATCACGCCGCTGGAAGGCCTGAAGGCCGCGCTCGGCGACAAGACGCGGATCGTCGTGGCCAAGGGTGCCGACATCGACAGCCAGGACACCCGCGGTTTTGCCGACGCCGTCGCCGCAGCGAAACAGGCCGACGCCGTGGTGATGTTCCTCGGCGAACACCCCGACATGAGCGCGGAGGCGAACAACCGCACCACGCTCGACCTGCCGGGTGTGCAGGAGCAACTGGCGCTCGCGGTCGCAGCGACGGGCAAGCCGGTCGCCCTGGTGCTGCTCAACGGCCGACCGCTGTCTATCGGCGGACTGAAGGGCAAGGTGCCTGCGATCCTCGAAGCCTGGTTCCCGGGCGTGGAGGGTGGTCCGGCGATCGCCGATGTGCTGTTCGGCGACGTGAACCCGTCCGCGAAGTTGCCGGTGACCTTCCCGCACAACGTCGGCCAGGTGCCGATCTACTACGCGCACAAGAACACCGGGCGCCCGCCGCGCGAAGAAGAGAAGTACACCAGCAAGTACCTCGACGTGCCGTGGACGCCGCTGTACGCCTTCGGCCATGGCCTCAGCTACACGACGTTCCGCTACGACGCGCCGGTCGTGTCGAAGAAGACGCTGGTGCCGTCCGCGCTGCAGCAGCAGGTCAGCGTGCGCGTCACCAACACCGGCAAGCGGGCAGGTGAGGAGGTCGTGCAACTGTATGTGCGCGACGACGTGGCCACGGTCACCCGGCCGGTGAGGCAACTGCGCGGCTTCCAGCGCGTGGCATTGGAGCCGGGCGAGTCGAAGGTCGTCACCTTTTCGCTCGGCTTCGACGACCTGTCCATGCTCGACGACCGCATGCAGCGCGTGGTGGAGCCAGGCACGTTCACGGTCTTCGTTGGCGGCAGTTCCGACGCGACAGGCGAAGCCCGTTTCGAAGTCGCCACCAAGTAAATGTGAGGCGGTGCGGCATGCGTGAATATGCTGCATCGCAAAATATCTGTAGATACTTGTCGCGCCACGCAAGTAACTGAATTTCAGGTGTTTTCGGGATTGAATAACGCGGGCTTTACACGTTTCCGTGAAAACGGTTACAGTCCGCGCCACTTACAGCAGTCATCACCGCGGAGGGGCGGGGAATGGCGCGAACCTCGGTCACCATCAAGGATGTCGCACGTGAGGCACGGGTTTCCGTGGCGACCGTGTCGCGTGCCTTGAATGGACACGAGAACGTTGCCGAAGCGGTGCGCCAGCAGGTCCTGGCCACCGCGGACCGCCTGCGCTACCAACCCCACGCGGCCGCCCGCAGTCTCAGCAGCCGTCGCACGCAGACCATCGGCGTGGTACTGCCCGACCTCTACGGCGAATTCTTCTCGGAACTGATCCGCGGCATCGACCAGGTCGCGCGCGCGCGCCGTCAGCATCTGCTGGTGTCCAGTTACCACGGCCATCCCGAAGAGCAGGGCGAAGCGTTGCGCGCCATGCGCGGTCGCGTGGATGGCCTGCTGGTGCTGTCGCCCTACACCGACCAGCCCGGGTTCCTGGTGGACAACCTGCCGTCTGCGCTGCCCGTCGTGCTGATCAATACCGATGTGCAGGAAGCGGCCTACCCGGCGTTGACGATCGACAACTACAGCGCGGCCGTGGCGATGGTCGAGCATCTGGCCCAGGCCGGCCACCAGCGCATCGCCTTCATTGGCGGACCGGAAGGCAATTTCGATGCGCGCGAACGCCTGCGCGGCTATCGCGATGCGCTCGCGCGCTTCGTGCCCGGTGCTGCACCGCTGGAGTTCCCGGGCGATTTCAGCGAATCCGCCGGTTACGAAGCCGGCAAGCGCATCGCGCAGGCGAAAGAGCGGCCTCAGGCGGTGTTCGCCGCCAACGACATGACCGCGCTGGGGTGCCTGTACGCGTTCAACGAAGCGGGCGTGCGCGTCCCGCACGATGTTGCGCTCGCAGGCTTCGACGACATTCCGCTCGCGCGCTTCGTTCACCCGACCTTGACCACGATGCGGGTCAGTATTGCGGAGTTGGGTGGACAGGCGATGAGCCGGTTGCTGGACACGATCGATTCCGATGGCGAGCGCGTGGCGCCGTCGGCGACGCTGGTTCCCGAACTTATCGTGCGGGAATCGAGCATCGGAGCGGTGCCCCAGGCGAAGAAGTAACAAGGAGAGGCACCCGCTTTTTTTTGGGCGGGCTTGTAACCGATTACAGGCGGCATCAAGCCGGCCAGCAATGAAACAACTTTTGGAGGGAGAGCCAATGAAGCATCGCAACCGGAACATGTTCCAACCCAAACGCAAGCTGCTGACCTGTGCCTTGGCCAGCGTGCTGGTGGTGGCCAGCGGCCACGCCATCGCACAGTCGTCCAACGCCACGCTGCGCGGCAAGGCCGAAGCCGGCGCGCAGGTCACTGCCGTCAACACGGCCACCGGCACCAAGCGGCAGGTCACGGCCACCGCTGATGGCAGTTACGCACTCGTCGGCCTGCCGCCGGGTACCTACAAGGTCACGTCCGGTGGTGCAGAGCGCACCGTGACGCTGCAGGTCGCCACGTCGGTCAGCCTGGACCTGGCGGGCGGCGCGCCCGCGGCGCCTGCAGGCGATGCGACCACGCTGGATACCGTCCGCGTGTCGGCACCGCCGCTGCAGGAGGTCAAGACCTCCGAAGTCGGCACGAACGTATCGCTGAAGCAGATCAACACCATCCCGCAGTTGACGCGCAACTTCCTCGAGTTCGCGGACACGGTGCCCGGCATGCAGTTCGAGACCGACCCGCGCTCCGGGCAGTCCAAGCTGCGCGGCGGTGCGCAGACGACCAGCGCGATCAACGTCTACATCGACGGCGTCGGCCAGAAAAACTACGTGCTGACCGGTGGTGTGTCCGGCCAGGACCAGAGTGCGGGCAATCCGTTCCCGCAGCTGGCGATCGGCGAGTACAAGGTCGTGACCTCGAACTACAAGGCCGAGTTCGACCAGGTCGGTTCGGCGGCGATCATCGCCCAGACCAAGTCGGGCACCAACGAGTTCAAGGGCGAGGTGTTCACCCGCTATACCAACACCTCGATGCGCCAGCGCACCGTGGGTGAAGTGGCGGCCGGCGCCGAGAAGGACAAGACCAAGCAGAACGAATACGGTTTCGCGCTGGGCGGTCCGATCATCCAGGACAAGATGCACTTCTTCTTCAGCTACGAAGCCAAGGACTTCGTGCTGAATGTCGATCCGGTCGCCACGCCGCGCCAGTGGTCTTCGTTCGAGCCGTTCCTGCCGGACCGCATCCGCCAGCAGTTGGGGCCGACCACGTCGCCGTTCAGTGAAGATCTCTACTTCGGCAAGATCAGTTGGGACATCGGCGACAACGACCGACTGGAGCTGTCGGCCAAGTATCGCGATGAAGAAGGCGTCAGCGGCAATGGTGGCACGACCACCGACTCCGCCGCGAAGGTCAACTTCAATACCGACAAGCGCTACGACCTGCGCTGGATGCACTACGGCGAGACCTTCGTCAACGAAGCGCGCGTGACCTATGAAGATTCGTTGTTCAACCCGGCGGCGTTCACGATCGGCAACCAGTCGATCTTCACCCGTGGTCCGGCGGAAAACGACGTGCTGATCACCGCCGATTCCACCAGCGCGCTGTCGATCCAGCGCAAGGGCCAGAAAGGCCCCGCGTTCCAGAACGACCTGACCTTCAACTCGTTCGAGTGGATGGGCGACCATGTCGTCAAGATGGGCGTCAAGTACAAGTCGGTCGAACTGACGCAGAGCGAGAACTCGGCGATCAATCCGACCTTCCGTTACTCCGTCAACGATGGTTCGTTGCCGGTGACGCCTTACTCGCCGGTCGGCACCGCCACGATTCCTTACCAGGTCAACTTCAACCTGCCGTTCGAAGGTGCGTCGCCGATCGTCACGACCAAGGCGAAGCAGTTCGGCATCTACATCCAGGACGACTGGGACGTCACCGAGCGCCTGCAGTTGAACCTGGGCCTGCGCTGGGATTACGAGGAGATTCCGTCCTACCTCGACTATGTGACGCCCGAAGACGTCGTGGATGCGCTGTACGGTCCGGGCACCCTGCCGCCGGCCGGCGCTCCCTATCCGCAGGCGGCGAGCTATGACGCCCAGTTGCGTGCGGGCGGCGTCAACGTCGAGGACTACATCAGCACCGGCAACAACCGCAAGGCCGACAAGAACAACTGGGCGCCGCGCCTGGGCTTCTCGTACGACCTGACCGGCGACGAGCGCTGGGTGCTGTTCGGCGGCGCGGGCCGCAGCTACGACCGCAACCTGTATGACTACATGGGTCTGGAGCAGGTCAAGGCCGCGTTGGCGACCTACGAGATCAATTTCGTCGAGAGCTCGGGTTGCACGCTCACGCCAGGCAGCTGCGTGAACTGGAACCCGGCCTTCCTCAACGGGATCGACGTACTGGCGAACGAAGTGCAGGTGACGGGTCGCAACGGCGAACTCAACCTGATGAACAACGATCTGGTCACGCCTTACTCCGACCAGTACTCGCTGGGTATCCGCGGCACGATCGGCGAATGGAACACCTCGGCGACGGTGGCATACGTGCACAGCAAGGAAGGTTTCATCTTCACGCTGGGCAACCGCTACCCGAATGGCGCCTTCTTCAGCGCACCCTCGTGGAACGCCAATGACATCGCCCAGCCGTGGGAGCATGCACCGCCGGGCTTCGGCAACCTGATCATCGGCAACAACGGCCTGGAGACCAAGACGACCCAGCTGCTGCTGTCGGCCGACAAGCCGTACACGAAGGAATCGGGCTGGGGCTTCACCGCGGCGTACACGCTGTCGCGGGCGAAGGGTAATCGTGGCGGCGACGAACACTATGCGTTCGACGGTGCCTCGATCGCCGACTATCCCTTCATTGACCTGAAGGCCGTGCCGCGCCATCGCCTGGTGATGACCGGCATCTACGATCTGCCCTGGGGCTTCACGGCGTCTGCGAAGGTCACGCTGGCGACGCCGCCGCCGATCAACTCGATCGTGGGCTGGTGGGAGTACGGTACCGATCTGAACCACCCGCTGATCGTCTCCACCGACGCCCCGGGCACGCTGGGTACCAAGCAATTGGACCTGTCGCTGTCCAAGCGCTTCGATATCGCCGAGGACATGGCATTCGAAGTGCGTGCGGACATGATCAACGTCACCAACGCCAAGAACTACAGCTCGTACTTCACGGACTGGGGCGGCGGCGGCGTGTACGACCCGCAGACGAATGTGGTGAGCACGGGCAACGGCGTCACCAGCTTCACGCCGCCGCGCACGCTGTTCGTCAGCGCGCGTCTGACCTGGTAACAGGACGACGGCATCGGCAATGTTCGGGACCCGCGCAAGCGGGTCCCGTCATATGGGGAGGGGAGATGGACGGTAATCCGATCCGACAGGTCGTCGTGGTGGGAGGCGGTTCGGCCGGCTGGATGGCCGCATCTGCGTTGGTCAGGCACCTCGACCGGATATGCAAGGTGCGGCTGGTGGAATCCGACGAGATCGGCATCATCGGCGTGGGTGAAGCCACCGTGCCGCATATCCGCACGTTCAATGCGCAGGCGCTGGGCCTGGGCGAAGCGGAGTTCGTCCGCGCGACCCAGGGGACGTTCAAGCTCGGCATCGAGTTCCGCGACTGGGCGCGCGTCGGCGATCGCTACATGCATGGATTCGGCACGGTCGGGCACGATCCCGGTCCGGCGGCGTTCCATCATTACTGGCTGCGACTGCTGCTGGCCGGCAAGAAGGTCGCGGATATCGGTTCCTACCAGCTGCAGACCGCGGCATCGCGCGAAGATCGGTTCCTGCCGGGCGCGACGGATGTTCCTCCCACCTCGCCGTTGTCGTCGGTGGCGTATGCCTACCATTTCGACGCGACCCTGTACGCGCGCTACCTGCGCGGCTTCGCCGAAGGGCAGGGTGTCGAGCGCATCGAAGGGAAGGTGGTGGACGTGGAACTGCGGCCGGAAGACGGTTTCGTCTCGGCCGTCGTGATGGCGGATGGCCGCCGCATCGAAGGCGACCTGTTCATCGATTGCTCCGGCTTTCGGGGACTGCTCATCGAGCAGGCATTGAAGACCGGTTACGAAGACTGGAGCCACTGGCTTCCTTGTGATCGCGCGGTGGCGGTGCCCTGTGCGCGCGTCGGCGATCCAACGCCCTACACGCGCTCGACGGCGCGTACCGCGGGCTGGCAGTGGCGGATTCCCCTGCAGCACCGTACCGGCAACGGCCTGGTGTACTGCAGCCGCTTCATCAGCGACGACGAGGCAGCGGGCACCTTGTTGGCCAACCTGGATGGCGAAGCCCAGGCGGAGCCGCGCCCGTTGAAGTTCGTCACCGGCAAGCGCAAGCAGTTCTGGAACCGCAATGTCGTGGCAGTCGGATTGGCCAGCGGGTTCATGGAGCCGCTGGAATCGACCAGCCTGCTGATGATCCAGACCGCGATCCTGCGATTGCTGGACATGTTCCCGCGGCAGGGCATCGATCCAGGGCTGGTGGCGCGCTACAACGAGCGCACGCATTTCGAGTACGACCACATCCGCGACTTCCTGGTCCTCCACTACAAGGCCGTGGAGCGCGACGAGCCGTTCTGGCGCGAATGCCGCGACATGGCCATCCCGGAGACGCTGCGCGCCAACATCGACCTGTTCCGCAACAGCGGCCGCTTCTACCGGGACGGCGAGGAGTTCTTCGCCCTGCAGAGCTGGGTCCAGGTGATGCTGGGTCAGCGCATCGTGCCGAAGGCCTACTCGCCCCTGGTGGATCGCCTGTCGGAGGCGGAGGTCGAGGCCTTCGTGGCCAGCGTCAAGCAGACCATCGACCGTTGCGTCGAGGCCATGCCCAAGCATTCGGCGTTCATCGAACGGCATTGCCGCGCGCCCGCGGTCGGCTGATCTGTCGATGACCCGGATCGACGCTGCGGTGCAGCATCGCGAGGTGTCGGTTTCCTTCATGGAAACAACGGCTTGCGCGTCGCGTCGGCGATGCGTGGCCGCTTTTGCCATGAGGGATGAAAACGGTTACATTTCCGGCGTGGAATGTCATCCGTGGAGGGCGGACGTGACGCACGAGTGGCTTATCCGACATGCGTCTGGCGCCGGTGCAACGGCGCAGGAACGACAGTCGCCGGTACATCCGGCGCCGGGAGCCCGTGCTTCTTCCGCCCCCCGCCTGCCAGGCAACGGAATCCCCCTTATTTTTTGATCGCCGGCGAAATCCTGCCGCCGGTGTGGCGCGCAGGGTTCCGCTCTTGCATGTAAACGTTTACAGCCCAGCATGATGACCAAGAACGAAGCCCGCTTTCCATTGGCCCGCAGCCTCACGGCATTCCTCCTCACCGTGGCGATCGCCGCCTGCCAGAAGGCGCCTGAGCCGGCACCGGCCCCTGCCGCCAAGCCGGCAGCGCCCGCCGTCGCCGCCAAGCCGGAACCGCCGGCGAAGCCCGAGCTTCCGCCCCTGTTCCGCGATATCGAGCGCCGTACCTTCCAGTTCTTCTGGGACACGACCAACGAAGTGAACGGCCTGACGCCCGACCGCTATCCGTCGCGGCCCTTCGCCAGCATCGCCTCGGTCGGCTACGCGCTGACGGCGTACCCGATCGGCATCGAGAACGGCTGGGTCAGCCGCACCCAGGCGGTGGATCGCACGCTCACCACGCTGAAGTTCCTCCGTGACGTGCCGCAGGGTGCGCAGAAGGAAGGGCGTGGCGGCTACAAGGGGTTCTACTACCACTTCCTCGACATGGACACCGGCCAGCGCTTCAACAGCTGGGTCGAGCTCTCCAGCGTGGACACCTCGCTGCTGATGATGGGCGTGCTGTTCGCGCAGTCCTATTACGACCGCGACGACGCGCGCGAGAAGGAAATCCGCGAGATCGCCGACACGATCTACAAGCGCGTGGACTGGACGTTCCTGCAGAACAACAAGCCGCTGATCTCGATGGGCTGGTTCCCGGAAAGCGGCACCATCCCGCACGACTGGAAGGGCTACAACGAAGCCATGATGGTCTACGTGCTGGCGATGGCATCGCCGACGCACCCGGTGGGCCAGGACGCGTGGGAAGTGTGGACGCGCAGCTACGGCGAGTTGTGGGGCGTGTTCCAGGGGCAGGAATACCTGACCTTCGCGCCGCACTTCGGCCACCAGTACAGCCATGTCTGGATCGACTTCCGCGGCATCCAGGACGCGTACATGCGCGAGCGCGGCATGGACTACTTCGAGAACAGCCGCCGCGCGACCTACGCCCAGCGCGCGTACGCCACCGAAAACCCGATGAAGTGGAAGGACTACGGCGAGAACGTCTGGGGCCTGACCGCGTCCGACGGCCCGCAGCAGACGCTGCAGGAGTACCGCGGCGAGCAGCGCCAGTTCCGCCACTACTCCGCGCGCGGCGCTGGCTTCCGCGAGAACTTCGACGACGGCACCATCGCGCCCACCGCGGCGATCGCTTCGCTGCCGTTCGCACCCGAGATCGTGATTCCCGCCACCGAAGAGATGCATCGCCGCTACGGCGACTACCTCTATTCGAGCTACGGTTTCCTCGACTCGTTCAACCCGAGCTTCGACTACGACATCCCGCTGAAGACCGGCCGCATCGTGCCGGGCAAGGGCTGGGTGGCCAGCGACTACATCGGCATCGACCAGGGCCCGATCCTCGCGATGATCACGAACTACCGCAGCGAGTTCGTCTGGAACGTGATGAAGAAGAACCCGTACATCCGCGATGGCCTGAAGAAGGCCGGCTTCGAAGGCGGATGGCTGGATGCGAAGACCGAACAGGCCGCGCAGTCCGCGCCGATCGCGCCCACCGCGCCGCCGGATCTCGATGCCGCTGCGGCACGTGCATTGGGGACGGCCGAATCGCGCGCCAACCAGGCGGCACAGCCCGAGGCGGCGCGTCCGCAACAGCCGGAGTAAGCTGCACGCATGGTCGAGCGCGTGCCCGCATCGTTCTCTCCAGCACGCATCAGGGCCTCCTTCATCGGAAGGCGGGCCTTGGTGCGCTGCTGTTTTCTGCTCGCGATCGTCGGCCTGGCCGTCGGGCTGGCAGGGTGCGCACGCACCGAAGACACCCGTACCACCGTCCGTTTCTGGGTGATGGGATACGAAGGCGAAGTGGTGGCGAAACTGCTGCCCGAATTCGAACGCCAGCACCCCGACATCCATGTCGACCTGCAGATCGTGCCGTGGCTGTCGGCGCACGAGAAACTGCTGACGGCCTTCGCGGGCGATTCGCTGCCCGACGTGTGCCCGATCGGCAACACCTGGATCCCGGAGTTCGCCGCGCTGGGCGCGCTGGATCCGCTCGATGACCAGATCGCGGCCACGCCCGGCTTCGACCAGGCGGATTTCTTCCCGGGCGTCTGGGATACCGGCGTGATCGACGGGCGTGCGTACGCGGTGCCGTGGTACGTCGAGACGCGGCTGCCGTTCTACCGCCGCGACGTGCTCGCGAAAGCCGGCGTGAAGGCCCTGCCCACCAGCTGGGCCGAGTGGCGCATCGCACTGCGCAAGGTCAAGCAGGTGGCGGGCGAGGGCAACTATTCGATCCTGCTGCCGCTCAACGAATTCGAACCGCTGCTGAGCCTGGCCATCCAGCAGCCCGAACCGCTGCTGCGCGATGGCGGCCGCTACGGCAATTTCCGCAGCGAAGGCTTCCGCCAGTCGCTGGGCTTCTACAAGGAGATGTTCGACCAGCAGTGGGCGCCGGTGGTGACGAACAACCAGATCTCCAACGTGTGGGACGAATTCGGCAAGGGCTTCTATTCGTTCTACATCTCCGGTCCCTGGAACATCGCCAAGTTCAAGGAGCGCCTGCCGGCCAGCCAGCAGGACGACTGGATGACGATGCCGCTGCCCGGGCCGACGGGTCCTGGCGCGTCGCTCGCCAACGGTACCAGTTTCGTCGTGTTCAAAAAGTCGCCGAACAAGGACGCGGCCTGGAAGCTGATCGCCTGGCTGTCGTCGCCGCAGGTGCAGACCGAATTCCATGCATTGACCGGCGACCTCCCGCCGCGCCGCTCGCCGTGGCTGACGCCCGCGCTGGCCGACGATCCCTACGCCAAGGCGTACCGTGAGCAGCTGGAACGCGCAGTGTCGACGCCGAAGGTGCCGGAGTGGGAGCGCATCGCCACGGAAATGCGGCTGGTCGGCGAACAGGTGGCGAACGGACGCCTGACGGTGGACCAGGCGGTCGAGGAACTGGACCGGCGCGCCGACCGCATCCTCGAAAAGCGCCGCTGGATGCTGGATCACGCCGACAAGGCCGGGGCCGCACCATGAGGTCGACCCACGCGCTCGCAGGCTGGCTGTTCGCCGCGCCGGCATTGACCGTCATCGTCGTGTTCTTCGGCCTGCCGGTGCTGGCCGCGTTCGTGCTGAGCCTGACCGACTTCGACATCTATGCGCTGGCCGACATCGGTAATCTGCGCTTCGTCGGGGTGGACAACTATGTCGGCCTGCTGCAGAACCCGCTGTTCTGGAAGTCGCTGGGCAACACGGTCTACTTCGTCGTCGTCGGCGTTCCGTTGTCGGTCGCGGTGTCGCTGGGTGCCGCGCTGCTGCTGCATTCCAAGCTGGGGCGCTTCAAGGGCTTCTTCCGCACCGCGTTCTTCGCACCGGTGGTGACCACCGTCGTTGCGGTCGCGGTGATCTGGCGCTACCTCTTCCACACCAAGTACGGCCTGGTGAACTGGGGGCTGTCGTGGATCGGTGTCGATGCCGTCGACTGGCTGGGCGATCCCACCTGGGCGATGCCGACCATCATCCTGTTCGCCGTGTGGAAGAACTTCGGCTACAACATGATCATCTTCCTCGCCGGCCTGCAGAGCATCCCCGAAGACCTGTACGAAGCCGCGCGCATCGACGGCGCCTCGCGCTGGGCGCAGTTCCGCCACGTCACCCTGCCGCAGCTCGGGCCGGTGCTGCTGCTGGTCGGCATCCTGACCATGGCCGGCTACTTCCAGTTGTTCGCCGAGCCCTACGTGATGACCCAGGGCGGCCCGCTGGAGAGCACCAAGAGCGTGCTGTACCTGATGTACGAAGAAGGCTTCAAGTGGTGGAACCTCGGTAACGCATCGGCGGTGGCGTTCCTGCTCTTCATCCTGATGACGGCCGTCACCAGCGGCCTGCTGTGGTTCGCCCGCAAGCGGGGCGTGGAATGAACCAGCGCCTCGCCTCGATCGTCGTCAACGGCCTGCTGGTCGCGCTGGCCGTCCTCAGCCTGGGCCCGCTGCTGTGGATGCTGTCGGTTTCCTTCATGCAGACCGGCGAGGCGGGACACTTCCCGCCGCCGCTGCTGCCGGCCGCGCCCACGCTGGACAACTACCGCGACCTGTTCGTGCGCGCCGGCATGGGCCGCTATCTGATCAACAGCTTCATCGTCTCGACCAGCGTGATGCTGCTGTCGCTGCTGTTCAATACGATGGCGGGCTACGCGTTCGCCAAGCTGCGCTTCAAGGGCCGCGACAGCACCTTCCGCGCGCTGCTCGCGGCGCTCGTCATCCCCGCGCAGGTCGCGATGATGCCGCTGTTCCTGCTGCTGAAGCAGATGGGGCTGGTGAACACCTATGCCGGTGCCATCGTGCCCGGCATGGCGGCGATCTTCGGCATCTTCCTGGTGCGCCAGTACGCGCGCTCGATCCCCGACGAACTGCTCGAGGCCGCCCGCATCGACGGCGCCAGCGAGGCGCGCATCTTCTTCCAGATCGTGCTGCCGGGCCTGAAGCCGATCCTGGTAACGCTGGCGATCTTCAGCTTCCTCGGCGCCTGGAACGATTTCATGTGGCCGCTGATCGTCCTGAGCGACGACGCGCTGCAGACCCTTCCCGTGGCGCTGGCGGCGTTGTCGCGCGAACACGTGATGGACTACGAACTGATGATGGCCGGCTCGGTCGTCACCATCCTGCCGGTGCTGCTGCTGTTCCTCGTGCTGCAGCGCTACTACATCCAGGGCTTGCTGCTGGGCAGCGTGAAGGGCTGAGCCCGCCGCGCTGTCGCCCTCCGACGGAGATCACAACATGGTGTCGACTTTCGCCCGCCTCACGGCCGGATGGGCAGCGCTCGCGGCGGTCTGCGCCAGCGCCCACGCGGCCACGCCGGTACGCGTGCTGGATGCGTTCGATGACGCGTCCACGTGGCGCGTGGTCACCTCCAACCAGGTCAGCGGCGCGCTGCGGACCGTGGAGGGCGTCGACGGCAAGGCGATGTGCCTGGACTACGACTTCAACGGTGTATCGGGGCATGCGGGCATCCAGCGCGACCTGGTACTGGAGTATCCGCAGAACTACCAGTTCGGTTTCCAGCTCCGCGGCGACTCGCCACGCAACGACCTGCAGTTCAAGGTCATCGACGCCAGCGGCGACAACGTGTGGTGGGTGAACCGGCCGAAGTACGAGTTCCCGACCGCATGGACGCCGGTGCGCTACAAGGCGCGCCACATCGACAAGGCCTGGGGCCCGGATCCGGACCGCGTGCTGCGCAAGAGCGTCAAGCTCGAATACACGATCTACAACAATGTTGGCGGCAAGGGCTCGGTCTGCTTCGACCAGCTGACGTTCCAGCCACTGCCGGTGGACGACGGTGCGCCGCTGACCGGCAAGGCGAGCGCGAACGTCGCGTTCCCCGCTGGTGCCGCGTCGCTGGCGGTGGATGGCAAACCCGATACCGCGTGGTCTGCGGATCTGCACGGCAACCAGGATCCGCAGCTGACACTGGATCTCGGCACGGTGCGCGAGTTCGGCGGCCTGGTGCTCGACTGGAAGGCGGATCAACACGCCTCCGACTATCTCGTGCAGCTGTCCGACGATGGTGCGCGCTGGCGCGACGTGCGCACGGTGGTGGACGGCAATGGCGGACGCGACTACCTCGCGCTGCCGGAGTCCGAAGCGCGCTACGTGCGCATCGTGATCGGCGACGGTCCGGGCAGCGCGTTCGCTCTCGCCGGACTGGAGGTGAAGCCGCTGGCGTTCGCCGCGCATCCGAACGACGTGATCAAGGCGATGGCGGCCGATGCGCCTAAGGGTTGGTTCCCGCGCGGATTCAGCGGCGAACAGCCGTACTGGACCATCGTCGGTCTGGATGGCGGGCGCGAGCAGGGCCTGATCGGTGAAGACGGCGCGATCGAGATCGCGAAGGGCGGCATCAGCGTGGAGCCGTTCGTGCAGGTGGACGGCCGCTGGGTCGGCTGGTCCGACGTGCAGGCGGCGCAGTCGCTGCAGGACGGCTATCTGCCGATGCCGACGGTCACCTGGACGCATCCGATGTTCTCGCTGTCCACCACGGCGTTCGCGGCCGGCACGCCGGGCGATTCGCGCGTGGTCGCGCGCCATCGCCTGACCAACACTGGCACCACGCCGCGCGGCTACGCGATCGCCCTGGCCGTGCAGCCGTGGCAGGTCAATCCGCCCAGCCAGTTCCTCAACACCACCGGCGGCTTCAGCCCGATCCACGCGCTGGCGGTGCGCGATGGCGTGGCGAGCGTGAACGGACGCGCCAGTCTGCGCTTCGCCGCGCCGGACGCCGTACTGGCGACGCGCTTCGATGAAGGCATGGTGCGCGAACGCATCGAAGACAGCGACGCGTCGACGGCGACCACTGCATCGGTCGACGGCGACGCGACGGGCCTGGCCTCCGGTGCCGTGCTCTACCGCTTCACCCTCGCGCCCGGTGCGAGCCGGGACATCGATTGGGTCGCACCGCTCGAGGGCGCGTTGCCGGCGCGCATCGATGCCGCGCGCGACCAGCAGGCGATGGCGGGGATCTGGCGGAAGAAGCTCGACGAAATGAAGCTGCAGGTGCCGGCGGAAGGCCAGCCGGTCGCCGACACCCTGCGCACCGCGCTGGCGCACATGCTGATCTCGCGGATCGGGCCGCGCCTGCAGCCGGGCACGCGCTCGTACTCACGCAGCTGGATCCGCGACGGCGCGATGATCTCCGAAGGCCTGCTGCGCCTGGGCCGTCCGGAGGTGGTGAAGGAGTACGTCGAGTGGTACGCGCCGTACCAGTTCAAGAACGGCAAGGTGCCGTGCTGCGTGGACGACCGCGGCAGCGATCCGGTGCCGGAGAACGACAGCCACGGCGAACTGATCTTCAACATCGCCGAGTACTACCGCTACACGGGCGACAAGGCGTTCCTGAAGGCGATGTGGCCGCACGTGCAGGGCGCATTCGCCTACATGGAGGAGCTGCGTCTCAGCGAGCGCACGGAAGCCAACCGCGCGGTCAACCCGGCGTTCTACGGGATGATGCCGGCCTCCATCAGCCACGAAGGCTATTCGGCCAAGCCGATGCATTCGTACTGGGACAACTTCTGGGCACTGCGTGGCTACAAGGATGCGGTCGAAGTGGCCGAAGCGCTGGGCGAGGCGGGCGAAGCCAGGCGCATGGCGGCCTCGCGCGACCAGTTCCGCGACGACCTCTATGCCTCGCTGCGCGCGGCCACCGAGCGCAACAGGATCGACTACCTGCCCGGTGCGGCCGAGATCGGCGATTTCGATCCCACTTCCACGACCATCGCGTTGGCACCAGGCGGCGAGCAGGGCAAGCTGCCGGCCGACCTGCTCGACAACACCTTCCAGCGCTACTGGCGCGAGTTCGTGCAACGCCGCGATGGCCAGCGCGAGTGGAAGGACTACACGCCGTACGAGTGGCGCAACGTGGCCGCCTTCGTGCGGCTGGGCTGGCGCGAACGGGCGTGGGAGGTGCTGGACTTCTTCTTCGACGATCGCGCGCCGCAGGCCTGGAACCAGTGGGCGGAAGTGGTGTCGCGCACGCCGCGCAAACCGTTCTTCGTCGGCGATCTTCCGCATGCCTGGGTCGCCTCGGACTTCGTCCGCTCGGCGCTGGACATGTTCGCCTACACCCGTGAAGTGGACGACAGCCTCGTGCTGGCGGCGGGCGTGCCGGCGACGTGGCTGGACGGCGAGGGCATCGCCATCGATGGCCTGCGCACGCCGAACGGCGTGCTCGGGTACCGGCTGCGGAAGACGGACGGGCAGCTCCAGCTCGACGTGAAGGCGGGCATGACATTGCCGGCCGGTGGCCTGGTGTTGCCGTGGCCGTACGCCGGCGAGCCGGGCGAAACCCGCGTCAATGGCAAGCCGGCGCAGTGGAAGGACGGCGAGCTGCGCATCACCGCGCTGCCCGCGAAGGTCAGCATCCGCGCGCGTTGAGCGCGCGGCGCGGAAACGGGCATCAGGCCGGCGCCGTGCAACGGGGCGCCTGGGAATCCTGCACGCGCGCTACTCACCCATAGCCTGATCCGTCAGGCTTTTGGGCGGGCTCAACACACACCAAGCCTGGCGTGTCAGTGAAAAAGCCTGGATCAACACACATTAAGCCTGGCGCGTCAGGCAAAAAGCCTGGCTCAACACACACTAAGCCTGGTGCGTCAGTGAAAAAGCCTGGCTCAACACACACTAAGCCTGGGGCGTCAGGCAAAAAGGCTGGCTCAACACACACCAAGCCTGGCGTGTCAGTGGAAAAGCCTGGCTCTACTCACACATAGCCTGGCGCGTCACTGAAAAAGCCTGGCGGATGTCTCTTCGACGCGGGATTCCCGCCCTCCGGTGGTGAGTCGGCGTTGGGATACGCGTTCGTCCCCCTGACGATGCGCCGGTCCTGCGGTCCGGCCAGGGTGGGGCAGGGCCGCGCTACCCTAGGGCCGGCTCACGTCACCGCTGCCGCCATGCCTGCCGCCGACACGTCCCGCCTCCCGCTCTGGCCGCTGCCGCTGCTGATCACGCTGCTGTTCCTGGTCGCGGCGCACGCGGCCTACCTGCTGTCGATCCAGGCCGGCCATGTGCCGGCCTGCGTGCCGTATCTCGAGGGCTGCGTGTCGATCAGCCGTGCCGCCCGCCATGGCGACGGCAACCACCTGTTCCGCCTGCTGGTGATCCCGTGCGCCGTGCTGCACGCGCTGGTGTGGTGGGTGGCCCGGCACTGGCTGCGCGGAGGCCGGCTGATGCTCGCGTTGGGCGTGCTCTCGGCGGTCGCGCTCGCCTGCTATGCGACGTTCCTCGGTACCGAAGGCGAGACCTACCGTTTCCTGCGTCGCTACGGCGTGGTGGTGTACTTCGGCTTCGGCTATCTCGCGCAACTGGCGCTGATGCGTCGCGCGTCGCGGACGGATGCGTTGCCGACCCGTGTCCTCACGTGGATGTCGTGGATCGCGATGGCGATGCTGGCGCTGGGCGTCGCCAATGTCGTGGCAGGGCTGGCCGTCTCGGACCCTGCGGCGAAAGACCGCTGGGAGAACATTTTCGAATGGTGGCTCGGCCTGCTGATGGTCGGCTGGTATGCCGTGCTGGCATTGGGGTGGCGACGACAGGCGCTGGCGATGGAACTCAAGCGCCATGGCTCCCTGTAGGAGCGACGTGAGTCGCGACCGGATGGCGATGCCCTGCAGGACATCAACGTCGGAGGCAAACGCGAGGCACCGCGGTATCGGGACACCCCATTCGCGCGGTCGCGACTTACGTCGCTCCTACAAAGGAACGAAGGTCAGCCGCGCACACCCTTGACGATGGCGGCGGCCTTCGCCGAACTGGCGGTGACCTTGTCCCACTCGCCGTTGTCGAGCCAGCCCTTCGGCACCATCCACGAACCGCCGATGCAGACGACGTTCGGCTGCGACAGGTAATCGGCCGCGGTGTCTTCGGTGATGCCGCCGGTGGGGCAGATCTTCAGCTCCGACAGCGGACCGGCCAGGCCCTTCAGCATCGCCAGGCCGCCAACGGCGGTGGCGGGGAACAGCTTGCAGACACGGAAGCCACGGCCCATCAGCGACAGCAGTTCGGTCGGCGTTGCCGCGCCGGGCACGACCGGGATGTCGGCGGCGGCGAGCGCATCGGCGAGCGCGGGCGGCGTGCCGGGCGTCACGAGGAAGTCTGCGCCCGCATTGATGGACTGCGCGATCTGCTCGGTCGTCAGCACGGTGCCCGCGCCGATCACGATGTCCGGCAGTTCCTTCTTCAGCATCGCCAGCGCCTCCATCGCCACCGGCGTGCGCAGCGTCAGTTCGATCGCCGGCAGGCCGCCTTTCAACAGGGCCTCGGAAACGCGACGCGCTTCGTCCAGCGTGTGCACGGTGACGACCGGCAGGATGCCGGCGGCGCGGAGGAGGGATTCGGCTTTCTGCTGGCGGGCTTCGATGGTCATGCGGAGAGAGTCTGGAAGAAGGAGGGCTCAGGCGTCTTTGGCTTCGTGCGGCGCATCGGCGGCATACGCGGCATCGCCGAGCTCGTACTCCGCATCGTATTCCCACGTGCCGTCGTGGAAGGGCAGGCCGCAGGACACCGACATGCCGCCACGGTCCGCCGGCGTCACCACGTCGCGGTTGATCGCGAACAGGTTGCGGCCCAGGTCCAGTGCGGCGGGCGAGGTGTTGGGCGCGATCTCGCGCGATGCCCATTCGGTGGCGTCGACGAGCGCTTCGAGCGTGCCGGCTTCGGCATCGAGGCGGAGGATGTCGCCTTCGCGCAGCTTCGCCAGCGGACCGCCGCGGGCGGCTTCCGGCGTCAGGTGGATGGCGGCGGGAATCTTGCCCGACGCACCGGACAGGCGACCGTCGGTGACCAGCGCGACGCGGCGACCCTGGTTCTGCAGCAGGCCGAGCAGCGGCGCCAGCGAATGCAGTTCCGGCATGCCGTTCGCACGCGGGCCCTGGTAGCGGACGACGGCCACGAAATCCTGCGGCAGCGCGCCGGCGGCGTGCAGCTTGTTGAGCGCGCGCGGGTCGTCGACGACGACGGCCGGCGCTTCGATGAAGCGGTACTCCGGCTTCACCGCCGAGGTCTTGATCAGCGAGCGGCCGAGATTGCCGCGCAGCAGGCGCAGGCCGCCCTGCGCTTCGAATGCACGCGCCACCGGGCGCACCACGTCCTCGTCGCCGCTCTGCGCGATGCCGGGCGCATACGCCAGCCCGCCGTCCTGCAGGCGCGGCTCGTCGCAGAACGCGCGCATGCCGCCGGGCACGATCGTCGGCAGGTCGTGCATCAGGCCCGCGTCGAGCAGTTCGCGGAAGACGAACTGGGTGCCGCCGGCCGCGGCGAAGCGGTTCACATCGGCTTCGCCATTGGGATAGACGCGCGCCAGCAGCGGCACGGTCTGCGCGATCAGGTCCATGTCGTCCCACGTCAGCACCACGCCGGCCGAACGTGCGACCGCGATCCAGTGGATCGTGTGGTTGGTGGAACCGCCGGTCGCCATCAGCGCCGCCATCGCGTTGACGATGGCGCGCTCGTCGATCAGGCGCCCGATCGGCCGGTAGTCGTCGCCCAGTGCGGTGATGCGCAGCGCGCGCTCGGCGGCGGCGCGGGTCAGCACGTCGCGCAGCGGTTGGTCGGGATTGACGAACGAGGTGCCCGGGAGTTGCAGGCCCATCGCTTCCAGCAGCACCTGGTTGGAATTCGCGGTGCCGTAGAACGTGCAGGTGCCGGCGGCGTGGTAGCTCGCGGCTTCCGCTTCGAGCAGTTCTTCGCGCGTGGCCTGGCCAGCGGCGTAGCGCTCGCGCACGGCGGCCTTTTCCTTGTTCGGAATGCCGGGCGTCATCGGGCCGGCCGGCACGAACACCGCGGGCAGGTGGCCGAATGCCAGCGCGCCGATCAGCAAACCGGGGACGATCTTGTCGCACACGCCGAGGTAGAGCGCGGCGTCGAACATGTCGTGGCTCAGCGAGATCGCCGTGGCCTGCGCGATCACGTCGCGCGAGAACAGCGACAGTTCCATGCCTGGACGGCCCTGGGTCACGCCGTCGCACATCGCGGGCACGCCGCCGGCGACCTGCGCGGTGGCGCCGAGGTCGCGCGCGACCTGGCGGATGATCTCGGGGTAGTGCTCGAACGGCTGGTGCGCCGACAGCATGTCGTTGTAGGCGTTGATGATGCCGAGGTTGGGCGTGGCGTCGGCGCGCAGGCGGCCCTTGTCGGTGGGGCCGCAGGCGGCGAAGGCGTGCGCCAGGTTGCCGCAGCTCAGTCGCTCGCGCTGCGGACCTCCGTGGTGCGCGGCGTCTATGCCTTCCAGATAGGCGCGGCGCAACGGAGCGCTGCGTTGGCGGATGCGTTCGGTGACTTCCTGGATGCGGGGGTGCAGGCTCATGGGCGTAGGGCTAGGCTGCAGACGTGGGAATTCTGCATGGCGTGGCGGAAGAGGTCGTGAGAAGCGCGCCGCACCCGGGGCTCCACGTACGGAGCGGCAGGACGGAGGAAGACGGCGACGGCATGCTGCTTTCTACCGCCTTTGACGCAGGCGCGAAAGCGACCAAAGCAAGACCAGTCTTGGCGCGCGACGCGGCACCGTGCTGCGATGCAGCGCGCAAATGCGCGAAACCTCAGGCGCGCGCGGGTTGTCCCGAGCCGAACAACTCGACGGCGTACGCCGCCGCACCGAGCAGGCCGGGACGCGGATGCACGTTCGCGAGCGTCGGCACGCGGCCCATCGCCGGCGAGAACCGGCCCTTGTGTTCGAAGCGCTGGCGGAAGCCCGAATGTTGCAGCGACGGCAGCAGCTTCGGCACCAGTCCACCGGTGAGGAACACGCCGTCCCATGCGCCGGTGGTGAGCACCAGGTCGCCTGCGATCGCGCCGAACACGGCGCAGAACACATCCAGCGTGCGCACGCAGCGCGGATCGCCGGCGGCAGCACGAGCAGTGACGTCCTTCGGTTCGAGCGGACCACCCGGATCCTCGCCTGCGATCTCGCTAAGCGCACGGTACAGATTGACCAGGCCGGGGCCGCAGATCAGGCGCTCGTTCGACACGCGGCCGAACTGCGCGGAGAGGATTTCGAGGATGCGGATTTCTTCCGGCGTGCCGGGCGGAAAACTGACGTGGCCACCTTCGGTTTCCAGCGGATACGCGCGTCCGTCGCGGATCACCAGCGCGGCAACGCCCAGCCCGGTACCGGGGCCGATGACGGCATACGTGCGCGGCACCGACAGGGGTGCGGGCGTCCAGCGCGCGCCGCCGATGGCGACCACGTCGCGCGGCGTCAGCAGCGACACCGCCATGGCCTGCGCGGCGAAATCGTTGACCAGCTTCAGGCCCTGGAAACCGAGCGCCTGGCGCGTGCGGTTCACCGAGATGACCCAGGGATGGTTGGTGATGCGGGCTTCGTCGCCATCGACCCGGCCGGCGACGGCGAACACCCCGTTCTGCGCGGTGGCGCCGGTCTCGTCGAGGTAGTGCTGCGCGGCATCGGCGAGCGACGGGAAATCGGCCACCACGAACTCGCGCACGCTGTCGTCCAGCAGCGGCACGTCGGCATGCGGATCGGCCAGCGCGAAGCGCGCATTGGTGCCGCCGATATCGGCGAGGAGGACGCGATCAGCGTTGCTCATGCGGGAAACATCCTGTTCGCTGCAGTGTGGCTTCCGAAACTGGTCCGCTGCATTCGCCTGGTCGATCCTGTGTTGCCGTGGAGTGGCCACGTCGCGTGGGCGGCGCATGATAGCGCGCACCCGCGCCGCGGGGATGTCGTGGCGCGTGCGTATGCGACATGCGTATACGTATGCGCGGTTCCGGCATACGCCGGTGCGGGGGCGAGCGTGCGGGGCGACGGAAAACGCATGGGCGGCAGGATGTGCGGTGGGGACTTCAGGCCATCGGCGCCGGGGCCGCTTGCGCTGTGAAAACGGTTACATGGCAGAATAGCGCAACTTCCCCGCCCACGGAACGGGAAGCGAACACGTCGTCCGCAAGGGCGGCGGCTGCGACCGGGAGGGGCCCGGCGGCGGCAACCCAGCAGACGGGCAATGCCCGACCGGAGCAATGATGGCCAGTGTCCAACTCGACCGCGTGCGCAAGGTGTACGACAACGGCCAGGTGGCCGTGCACGGGGCCAGTTTCGAGATCGCCGACGGCGAGCTCATGGTGCTGGTGGGACCGTCCGGCTGCGGCAAGTCGACGCTGCTGCGGATGATCGCCGGCCTCGAGGACATCACCGACGGCAACCTGCTGATCGGTGGCCGCCGCGTCAACGACGTGGCGCCCAAGGACCGCGACATCGCGATGGTGTTCCAGAGTTACGCGCTGTATCCGCACATGACCGTGGCCGAGAACCTCGCCTTCGGCCTGAAGCTGCGTGGCGTGGCGCGTGCGGAGATCGACCGGCGCGTCAACGCCGCGGCCGACACGCTCGGCATGACCCACATGCTGGGCAAGCTGCCGCGCGAGATGTCCGGCGGACAACGCCAGCGCGTGGCGCTGGGGCGTGCGCTGGTACGCGAGCCGTCGGTGTTCCTGCTCGACGAGCCGCTGTCGAACCTCGATGCCAAGCTGCGCCATTCCGTGCGCACCGAGATCGGCCGGCTGCATCGCCAGTTGGGCGCGACGATGGTCTACGTGACCCACGACCAGGTCGAAGCGATGACGCTGGGCCAGCGCATCGTGGTGTTGAAGGATGGCGAGATCCAGCAGATCGACACGCCGATGGCACTGTACGACCGGCCGGCGAACCTCTTCGTCGCCGGCTTCCTCGGCAGTCCGGCGATGAATGTCCTGTACGGCACCTTGCAGCAGGACGATGGCGTGCGCCTGGTGCTCGACGACGGCGCGACGCTGCCGTTGGGCCATGCGCCCGTGGCCGATGCCTGGATCGGGCGGCGCGTGGCGATGGGGCTGCGGCCCGAGCACTTGCAGCCGGCCGCGATCGGCAAGCCGGCGTTCGAAGCCCTGGTGGAGCTGATCGAGCCGGTGGGCAACGAAGTCTTCGTCAACCTGTCCTACGCCGGCCAGGCGCTGGTCGCGCGCATGCCGCCGCAGCGCCTGCCCGAACCCGGCCACGCATTGCGGGTCACCCTCGAGAACGCGGTGCCGCATGTCTTCGACCCGGACAGCGGCATGCGGCTGGGGTGAAAAAAGGGAGGCCGAAGCCTCCCTTTTTCATTGCAGCGGTCCAGGCCGTATCAGCCACGGCTCACCGTGCGGACCGCCTGCGCCACGTAGTCCAGGTTCTGCTGGTTCAACGCGGCCACGCAGATGCGGCCGGTGCCGACCGCGTAGATGCCGAACTCGTCGCGGAGCCGATCCACCTGCGCCTTGCCCAGGCCCGAGTACGAGAACATGCCCGCCTGCTGCTGGATGAAGGCGAACTCCGGTGCGCCCAGCGCCGCCAGCTTGTCGACCAGGCCGGCGCGCAGGGCGTGGATGCGTTCGCGCATGCCGCCCAGTTCGATCTCCCACAGTGCGCGCAGCTCGGAGCTGGCCAGCACGCCGGCCACCAGCGCAGCGCCGTGTGTGGAGGGGCTGGAGTAGATCGTGCGGATGATGCGCTTGACCTGCGACTGCACCGCCTTGGCGGCGGTGGCATCGGGCGCGACCACGGACAGCGCACCGACGCGTTCGCCGTAGAGCGAGAACGACTTCGAATACGAGTTGGCGACCACGAAGCTGTCGATGCCGGCCTCGGCGATGATCCGCACGGCCGCGCCGTCCTCGGCGATGCCCTTGTCGAAGCCCTGGTAGGCCATGTCGATGAAGGGGAACAGGCCGCGTTCCTTCAGCACGCCAGCCACCTGCGTCCATTGCTCGACCGTCAGGTCGGCGCCGGTGGGGTTATGGCAGCACGCATGCAGCAGCACGACGGTGCCGGGCGCGAGTTGGCCGAGGTCGGCGAGCAGGCCGGCGAAATCCAGGCCGTGGGTGGCCGCATCGAAGTAGGTGTAGTCGACGATGTCGAAGCCGGCGGCGCCGAACACCGCGCGGTGGTTTTCCCAACTCGGGTTGCTGATCGCCACGGTCGCGTGCGGCAGCAGCTTCTTCAGCAGGTCCGCGCCGACGCGCAGCGCGCCGCTGCCGCCGACGGTCTGGGTGGTGGCCACGCGGCCGGCGGCGACCAGGGCCGAGTCCTTGCCGAACACCAGCTCGCGGGTGGCGGCGTCATAGGCGGCCAGGCCGTCGATCGGCAGGTAACCGCGCGGTTTGGCGGCGGCGGCCAGCGCCTGTTCCACCTGGCGCACGCAGTCGAGCAGGGGAATGCGCCCCTGTTCGTCGTAATAGATGCCGACGCCCAGGTTGACCTTCTGGGTACGGGGATCGGCGTTGTAGGCCTCGGTCAGCCCCAGGATGGGGTCGCCGGGCACCAGTTCGACGGATGCAAAAAGAGACACGGAATGAGGGCCGTTGTTGTGGGAGGGGGGAGGGGTGAAGCGGCCTGCGATGCTAACAGGCGCAGGCCTTTCCCGTACTTGGCGCCCGGGGTGGCGTACGGCGACCGGAGGCCCGGGCACGGTGTGGCGGGGGCCGCTATACTCATTCGTTGGTGCGCCTTTGGGTGCATTGGATTGCCATATAAATCAATAGATTGGCAATCAAAGCTGATCCCTTTACATACTTGCGGCAGCGCGTCGGCCCGGTCCGGTCGCGGTGCCCGGAAGACACCGCCGCATGCGCCTTTCCACCATCAAGCTGTCCGGTTTCAAGTCGTTCGTCGATCCCACCGTGCTCCACCTGCCGACCAACATGACCGGCGTGGTCGGGCCGAACGGGTGCGGCAAGTCGAACATCATCGACGCCGTACGCTGGGTCATGGGCGAGAGCTCGGCCAGCCGCCTGCGCGGCGATTCGCTGACCGACGTGATCTTCTCCGGCAGCTCGGCGCGCAAGCCGGTCAGCCAGGCGACGGTGGAGCTGATCTTCGACAACAGCGACCACGCCATCAGCGGCGAGTTCGCGGCGTTCAACGAAATCTCGGTCAAGCGCCAGGTCAGCCGCGACGGCCAGAGCAACTACTACCTCAACGGCACCAAGTGCCGCCGCCGCGACATCACCGACCTGTTCCTCGGCACCGGCCTGGGCCCGCGCAGCTACTCGATCATCGAGCAGGGCATGATCAGCCAGATCATCGAGGCGCGCCCGGAAGACCTGCGCGTGTACCTGGAAGAAGCCGCCGGCATCTCCAAGTACAAGGAGCGCCGCAAGGAAACCGAAACCCGCATCCGCCACACCCGCGAGAACCTGGACCGCCTAAGCGACCTGCGCGAGGAAATCGGCAAGCAGCTCGAGCACCTCAAGCGCCAGGCCAAGCAGGCCGAGCAGTACAAGGCGCTGCAGGAAGAACGCCGGGTGAAGGATGCCGAGTGGAAGGCGTTGGAATACCGCGGCCTGGACGGCAAGTTGCAGGGCCTGCGCGAGAAGCTGAGCCAGGAAGAGACCAAGCTGCAGCAGCTGATCGCCGAGCAACGCGAGGCCGAACGCCTGCTGGAGACCGACCGCGTGCGCCGCGAGGAAGCCGCCGACGGCCTCAACAAGGCGCAGGGCGAGGTCTACCAGATCGGCAGCACGCTGGCCCGCGTCGAACAGCAGATCCAGCACCAGCGCGAACTCGCCGAACGCCTGAAGCGGGCGCGCGACGAAGCGCACAACGCCCTGCAGGAACTCGGCCAGCACATCAGTGGTGACGAGACCCGGCTCACCGTCCTGCGTGATTCGGTCGCCGATGCCGAACCGCAGCTCGAGCAGCTGCGCGAAGAAGACCTCATGCGCCAGGACGCGCTGCGCGAGGCGGAAACGGCGCTGGCCGACTGGCAGCAGCGCTGGGAAACCCACAGCCGCGAGACCGCCGACGCGTCGCGTGCCGGCGACGTGGAGCGCACGCGCGTCGACTACCTCGACCGCCAGGCCTTTGAAGCCGACCGCCGCCGCGAAACGCTGGCCAGCGAGCGCACCGGGCTGGACCTGGATGCGCTGGCGAGCGCATTCGAGCAGTTGCAACTGCAGCACGATACGCAGAAGGAGTCGCTGGAGACGCTGACCGAGCAGGTCGAGGCGCGCAAGCAGGGCGCTGCCGACGTGCAGGAGCAGCAGCGTGGCACGCAGACCGAGTTGTCCGACGTGCGCAAGCGCGCGCAGGAAGCCCGCGGCCGCCTGTCCTCGCTGGAGACGCTGCAGCACGCCGCGCTCGGCCAGGAGCAGGGCGCCGCGATGACATGGTTGAAGGCGCGCGGCCTGGACAGCGCGGCGCGCGTGGGCGAGAAGCTCGTCGTCGAACCGGGCTGGGAGAACGCCGTCGAGGGCGCGCTCGGCCAATTGATCGAAGGCGTGCTGGTCGACGCTCCCGAATCGCTGGTCGATGCGCTGGGCGAACTCGGCGAAGGCCGCGTCGCCCTGGTATCCGGCGATACGGGCGAGGTCGCCTTCGCGCCGACCTCGCTGGCCGCGAAAGTGCAAGGCCCGGCTGCGATCCGCCGCCTGCTGGCCCGACTGCACGTGGCCGACGACCTGGCCGAAGCACGTCGCCTGCAGGGGCAGCTCCCCGATGGCGATTCCGTCATCACCCGCAACGGCGAACGCCTGGGCAGCGGCTGGGTGCGCGTGCTGCGCTCCGGCGCGGCCAAGCAGGGCGCATTGTTGCGCGAGCGCGAGATCCAGTCGCTGCGCGGCGAAATCGAAACGCTGCAGGCCCGCGAAGCCGAACTCGAAGAACGCCTGGCCCAGCTGCGCGACCAGCTGCTGGCCGCCGAACAGCAGCGCGAAGACGCCCAGCGCACCCTGTACGTGGCTCACCGCGGCGTATCCGAACTGGCCGGCCAGCTGCAGAGCCAGCAGGGCCGCGTGGACGCCACCCGCACCCGCATCGAACGCATCGACGGCGAGATCGCCCAGCTCGTCGAAACCCTCGACGCCAGCCGCGAACAGGCCCGCGAAGCCCGCGCGAAGCTGGAGGACGCCGTCGGCCGCATGGGCGACCTCGAATCCGCCCGCCAGGCGCTGGAAAGCGAGCGCCGCGAACGCGTCGACGCCCGCGACCAGGCCCGCGAAGCGGCACGCACCTCGCGCGACACTGCACATGCGCTGGCGCTGGCGCTGGAGTCGCAGCGTGCCCAGATCGTGTCGCTGAGCCAGGCCCTGGACCGCATGGGCGGCCAACGCGGCCAGCTGGATTCGCGTCTGGAAGAACTGACCCTGCAGTTGAACGAAGGCGATTCGCCGGTGCAGGAGCTCGATGCTCAGCGCCAGGCGGCGCTGGAGCACCGCGTCACCGCCGACCGCCAGCTGGCCGAGGCCCGCGCGCTGCTGGAGGGCATCGACAACGAACTGCGCCAGTACGAGCAGACCCGCCAGCAGCGCGACGAACAGGCGCTGGCCCAGCGCGAGCGCATCTCCCAGCGCAAGCTCGACCAGCAGGCGCTCGCGCTGAAGGCCGAGCAGTTGTCCGACGCCGTCGTCGCCGGCGGCTTCGTGCTGGAAGACGTCGTCAACACGCTGCCGGAGGTCGCCGACATCCGCGAGTGGGAACAGTCCGTCACCCAGATCGACGGCCGCATGCGCCGCCTGGAACCGGTCAACCTCGCCGCCATCCACGAGTACGGCGAAGCCAGCCAGCGCTCGGAGTACCTGGAGGCGCAGAACGCCGACCTGACCTCCGCGCTGGAGACGCTGGAAGAGGCCATCCGCAAGATCGACCGCGAGACCCGCGGCCGCTTCAAGGACACCTTCGACCGCGTCAACGCCGGCGTGCAGCAGCTGTACCCGCGCCTGTTCGGCGGTGGCCACGCCTACCTGGAACTGACCGGCGAGGACCTGCTGGACACCGGCGTGTCCATCATGGCGCGCCCGCCGGGCAAGCGCGTGTCGAACATCTCGCTGCTGTCCGGTGGCGAGAAGGCGATGACCGCGGTGGCGCTGGTGTTCGCCATCTTCCAGCTCAACCCCGCGCCGTTCTGCCTGCTGGACGAGGTGGACGCGCCGCTGGACGAGGCCAACGTCGGCCGCTTCACCACCATGGTGAAGGAGATGAGCGAGAAGGTGCAGTTCCTGTTCGTCTCCCACAACAAGGCCACGATGGAAGCCGCACACCAGCTCAGTGGCGTTACCATGCGGGAACCCGGTGTCAGCCGCCTGGTGTCGGTGGACCTCGAAGAGGCCGCCCGCCTGGCCGGCGCCGCCTGACCCTGATCGATCCCAACCTGCCGGAGAATCCCCTGTGTCCGACATGGCCATGCTTCGTATCGGAATCCTCGTCGCCGGCGTCCTGCTGCTGGCGGCGATCTTCCTGTTCGGACGTCCCAAGAAGCCCAGCCAGGGCCGCCGCATCGAGACCACCGAGCGCGACACCGCGCGCGTCGAGCCGAGCATCGCCGGGGACGACACCAGCGAGCAGGTGCAGGACTACAGCGGCGAGCGCGTCAGCCAACCGCAACTCGGCCTGGCCGGCGGCACGCCGGTCGCCGGGGTGGAGAGCGACCTGGGCAAGCGCCCCAGCCAGGATTTCGACAAGATCGTCTCGCTCTACGTCGCGGCCAAGGCCGGCCATGTGCTGCGCGGCGAGGACATCGTGGTCGCCGCCGAGAAGACCGGCCTGACCTTCGGCCACATGAACGTGTTCCACCGGCTGGTGGAAGGACATCCGGAACGTGGCCCCGTCTTCAGCATGGCCAACATCATGCAGCCGGGCAGTTTCGACATGGGCCACATCCGCGAACTGGAAACCCCGGCCATCGCCTTCTTCCTGACCCTGCCGGCGCCGATGACCGCGCTGGAAGCGTGGGAAAAGATGCTGCCCAACGTCGAGCGCATGGCCGAACTGCTGGGCGGCGTGATCCTCGACGACAGCCGCAACACCCTCGGCCGCCAGCGCATCCAGCACATCCGCGAAGAACTCCGCGCCTACGACCGCCAACATGAGGCGCCGCCGTTGACGAAGGCGCCGCGGTGGTGAACCCGGGTGTCGTCGGCTGATACACCGGGCACATCCGTTCCGGGCGGTGCCGACACAGTTCGCCACGTTCTCAAGTTCGCGGCGATCCTCTTCGCCGTCCTGTTCTTGCTGGGTATGGTCGAAGGGCTCCTGGGGGCAGGCGTTGGTACGGCGGCGCACGCGCGCTACGGCCTGCTGGGTCATCTGATGCACCTGGTAGCCGCGATGCTGGTTTTCCGCCTCATGACAGCACGCCGGCCGAATAACCCGTTCCGGCAGGCGGCGCTGGCCCTGTTCGCCGAACAAGCCTTCGGCTTGTGTGTTGCGCTGTTGTTGATGCTGGCGTGGCCTTCACTTGGTGCGCCGGACGCGGAACTTGCTGCCATGGACCTCGCGGTGACATTCGCCGGCATGATCTTGGGCGTGTCGTGGGGCTTGCATACGGCAAACAAGTCAGGCCGTCAGTCATAGGCTTTCCAACGCTGCTCCGGGGAATCGCTGCGATATTCAATGGCGGCACCCGATGACATGGTCTGACTGGAGGATCCGCAATGCCCGGACACCGCATCTTCACCACCGCCTTCGCCAGCGTGTACCCGCTCTACGTGCAGAAAGCCGAGCGCAAGGGCCGGACGAAAGCCGAGGTGGATGAGGTCATCCGCTGGCTGACCGGGTACGACCAGGCGGAACTCGATCGGCAGATCGAGGCCAAGAAGGATTTCGACACCTTCTTCGCCGAAGCCCCGCAACTCCATCCGCACGCACCCCTGATCAAGGGCGTGGTCTGCGGCGTGCGCGTCGAGGACGTGGACGACCCGCTGATGCAGAAGATCCGCTACCTCGACAAGCTGGTGGACGAGCTGGCGAAGGGGAAGGCGATGGAAAAGATCCTGCGCTGACGCGATCATGGTGGCCGTGGCACACGCATCGCGTGCCGGAATCGGGGAGCAGTGATGGAGCAGGTCGGGACGCCGTGGCGGCGTGTAGGCAAGCTGTTGGTCGGGCTGTTCGGCGGCCTTCTCCTGCTGATGGGGCTCTCCTGCTTCGTGATCCTGGCCTCCGGCAGCGTCGTTGAGGGTCATGCGGGCGTGGCTGCTGCGGGAGTGGCGTACTTGGCAGCGGCGGCCCCGGCCATTGCGCTGCCGTTCTCCGTCCGGGTCGCGAAGCGGTTGTTGCTGGCCGCGCTCTTCCTGTTGGCGTTCGCCGCGCTATGGGGTGTTTTTTCTCCACGGGCAACGCCCGTCTCGCTGCCCGTCAAAATCGCGGTCCTTGTGTTCGCAGTGCTGTTGGCCTTCCGCGCCTGGCTAGCGCTGCGCACGTCCAGATCGTCGGCGTGACGTAGGCGGCGGGCTCACGCCCGCGCTGCGCACTGGCGAGCGCAAGGCGATGGAAAAGATCCTGCGATCTCCGAAATAGAGAGCACACCGTAGGCTGGGTTGTAGCGCAGCGAAAACCCAGCACTCGAAGATCCCGGGATGCATCGCTGGGTTTCCGCTGCGCTCCAAGCCAGCCTGGCGACGGACGAGCCTCTCCGTGATCGATTGCCTTACCATCGGCGCCATGGACAGAGAGCCCGACATGCCCGTCGCAACGCGCACCATCCGCCGCGGCGACATTTTCTGGGTCGCGCCGGATGAATCAAGAGGCTCGATGCCTGGCGCGCCGCACCCGCATGTCGTCGTGCAGGACGACGTGTTCAACCAGTCGCGGATCGGCACCGTCGTGGTCTGTGCGCTCAGCTCCAACCTCCATCGCGTCTCCGAACCCGGCGTGGTCCTGCTCGACGCGGGCGAGGGTGGACTGGCCCGGCAGAGCGTGGTGATCGCGTCGCAGATTTCCTCGCTCTACAAGCATCGGCTGCAGGACCACATCGGTCGCCTCGGCGACGCGCGGGTCGATCAGATCGTGTCCGCCCTGCGGTTCCTGCAGGCGTCCTACCACCGCTGACCGAGCCCATGCCCCGCAACGTCCTCTTCGTCTGCACCCAGAACCGCCTGCGCAGCCCGACGGCGGAGCAGGTGTTCGCCGACTGGCCGGGGATCGAGACGGCATCCGCCGGTCTGGGCCATGAAGCCGGCACGCCGGTCTCACCGGAGGTGCTGGCGTGGGCGGACCTGATCTTCGTGATGGAGAAAGCCCATCGCAATCGCCTCGCGGAGCGGTTCCGCGCGCACCTCAACGGCAAGCGCGTAATCTGCCTCGACATCCCCGACGACTACGACTTCATGGACCCCGTGCTCATCCAGCTGCTGAAGCAGAAGGTCACGCGGTTCCTGCCCGCCAACGCGAGTGCCCCATGATCGATCTGCATGCCACCGATGTCCGCCCCTTCATCGGCAGCCGGGATTTCGAGGTGTCCAGAGCGTTCTACGAAGCACTGGGCTGGACCGTGGAGTACCTCGACGACCAGCTGGCGCTGATGGCCAACGGTGCGCACCGCTTCTACCTGCAGCGTTACTACCAGAAGGACTGGCTGGAGAACACGATGCTGCACATCACCGTGGCCGACGCCGCGGCCTGCCATGCGCAGATCGCCAGCGTGCTCGCGACCGGCCGTTTCGGCGATGCGCGCGTCGCCCCGCCGAAGCACGAGGACTACGGTGCCCTGGTGACCTATGTCTGGGACCCGGCCGGCGTGCTGTTGCACCTGGCGGAATGGAGGGAATGACGATGCGCCGTCATGCCGCTGCGTTCGGCATCCTCCTGTTGATGTGGTCCGGACTCGCAAACGGCCAGCAGGTAGAGAGATCGGCCGGCCGGGAAGCGTATGTCCGCGCACGTCTGGTGCTGGTGGAGCAGGACGTCTCCTGCGGCGTGAGCTTCGTCGGCTCGCGCGCGCTCTACATGGTCCAGGACGGCCCGCCAGACCTGGCGGGTGAGCCGCTGGAGGTTGTCGTCGCCTGCATCGAGATGCCCATGACCGAATGGGAAGGCATGGGAGACCTGAAGGCATTCGTGCCCGGTGAGGTCCACTACCTGCGCGTCAGCCGGGGCAATCCCCGTGGCGTAGGCGTCTTTGACGACAAGGGCGGCCGTGCGTGGCACCTGCTGGCCGCATCGCGTCAGCCGTTGACGACCGCGGGCACGCCCCCGAACCCCTGATCGCCGATCGGCATGGCGCGGGTCATCTAGGATGGCGTTCCCCTTCGGATGGTGTGCCCCATGGCTTCCCGCCCCCTGCAAACCTGGACCGGCAGCTGCCACTGCGGCGCGATCCGCTTCGAGATCGATACGGACTTCCCCGAGCTGACGCAGTGCGACTGCTCGATCTGCCGCAAGAAGAACGCGCTGATGGTGAAGGTGCACGAAAGCGCGTTCCGCCTGCTGGCGGGTGCCGACGTGCTCGCCGATTACCAGTTCCACACGCACACCGCGCACCATCATTTCTGCACGGTGTGCGGCATCTACCCGTTCCACCGCAAGCGCGTCACGCCCGATTTCTACGGCATCAACGTCTACTGCCTGGACGGCTTCGATCCGGCCGGCCTCCCGGTGCGGATGACCGTGGGCGCGGGCATGCCGTGAGGCGGCTCCGCTAGACTGCGCGCATGTGCCGTTTCGTCACCGCCACGCTGCCCGCCACCGCACCGATCGCTGCGCTGGATGCGGTCGCGCGTGCGCATGGCCGGCAGTTCCGTCCCCTGGCCAGCCCGTCGGTCCAGCAGCAACTGGTGGCGGGTGAGGCCTATTTCCTGACGACGCTCGGCCACTGCGATTGTGGCGGACCGCTGGGTTGTGGACGTTCGTCGCAGACGACCGACTGGGATGAGAAAGCGCGCCGGCTGGCGCTCAAGGGCTGGAGTCCGACCAAGGTGGCGCGGGCGCTGGGCCAGAAGCGGGAGCACGCGGACGCGGATGCCGAGGCGGAGGCGCGGCGCGTCGACGAGGCGATGGCCACATGGGTGGCCTTCATCAAGGACGTGCTGCAGTCCGGCCATGTGCGTGAACTGGGCCTGCTGCTGCACCAGTACCGCGGCCCGCTGGATGAGGACATCAGCGTGCACGCGCGTCGCGCCGTGAAAGTGACGGCCGCCTTGCCCGAGGTCCTGCGCGACCTGGACGAAGACGTGCTGTACCTGTTCCACGGCTGACGTCCGTTGGCGCTGCGTCCCCGGCGTCGCATTTGTCACATTGTCCGCCCCCAGACGGAGCGCCGAGCCCCATCGACGGCCCTCCGAGCCTCGCGCGCAAGGCTTGGAAACCCAACGCCCGGGCCCGGAAAGCGATCGATGGGTTTGCGCAAGCCATCGATCGCATTCAGAGCTTCATCGATCGCATTCCGGAACCCATCGATCGAGCACCGGAGCTTCATCGATCGCATTCCGGAAGCCATCGATCGCGTTCCGAATCCCATCGATCGGGTCGGGAATGCGATCGATGGGATTCCACGGGCGATCGATCGGGTTCGGCAAGCCATCGATCGTGCAGGTGAGCCTTGCGCCTGGGACTCGGAACCTTGCGCCTGGGGCTCGGCGCCTTGCGGACGGTGCGTCGAGGGCCATCGGCCGCCGTGGTCCGTCAGGGCGCGACGCGGTGGAGGGCAGGGACGGCCCTCGATCCGCCCGGCCTGCACCTCCCGTCACGGCGGGCGGCCTTAGAATTCACACATGACGCCGCCGACCCCCGCTGCCCGCATCGCCGACCTCCGCCGCCAGCTGGAGGACGCCAACTACCGCTACCACGTCCTCGACGAACCCAGCATCCCGGACGCCGAGTACGACCGCCTGCTGCGCGCGCTGGACGAACTGGAAGCCGCACATCCGGACCTGGTCACCGCCGATTCGCCCACCCAGCGGGTGGGCAATGCGCCGGCCGGCAAGTTCGCCGAGGTGCGCCACGCCATCCCGATGCTGTCGCTGGGCAACGCCTTCAGCGACGAGGAAGTGCAGGACTTCGTCCGCCGCATCGCCGACAAGCTCAAGCGCCCGTCGCTGCGGTTCTCGGCCGAGCCCAAGCTCGACGGCCTGGCCATCAGCCTGCGCTACGAGAACGGCGCCTTCGTGCAGGGCGCGACGCGTGGCGACGGCGCCACCGGTGAGGACGTCACCCTCAACCTGCGCACCATCAAGGCGATTCCGCTGACCCTGCGCGGCACCGGTTGGCCCGCCGTGCTGGAAGTGCGCGGGGAGGTCTACATGCCGCGCGCGGACTTCGAGAAGTACAACGAACACGCGCGCAAGCACGGCGGCAAGGTGCTGGCGAACCCGCGCAACGGCGCGGCCGGTTCGCTGCGCCAGCTCGACCCGCGCATCACCGCGCAGCGGCCGCTGGCGTTCTTCGCCTACGGCACCGGTTTGGTCGAGGGCGGCGAACTGCCGGACTCTCACTCCGCCACGCTGAAGCAGCTGCGCGGCTGGGGCTTCCCGGTCAGCAGCCTGAGCGAGGTGGTGGACGGCGTGGACGGCCTGCTCGCGTACTACCGCCGCATCGGCGACGCGCGAGATGGCCTGGCGTTCGACATCGACGGCGTGGTCTACAAGCTGGACGACGGCGACGGGCAGCGCGAGATGGGCTTCGTCTCGCGCGCGCCGCGCTGGGCGATCGCGCACAAGTTCCCGGCGCAGGAACAGATGACGGTGCTGGAATCGATCGAGGTCAACGTTGGCCGCACTGGCGCGGTGACGCCGTGGGCGCTGATGCAGCCGGTGCATGTCGGCGGCGTGACCGTCACCCGCGCCACCCTGCACAACGCCGACCAGGTCGCGCGCCTGGACGTGCGCAATGGCGACACGGTGATCGTGCGCCGCGCCGGCGACGTGATCCCGGAAGTGGTCGGCGTGGTGCCGGAGCGCCGCCCCGCTGGCACGGTGCCGTGGCAGATGCCCACGCAGTGCCCGGTGTGCGGCTCGGAGATCGTCCGCGAGGAAGGCGAAGCGGTGTGGCGCTGCAGCGGCGAGCTGACCTGCCCGGCGCAGCGCAAGGAATCGATCATCCACTTCGCCTCGCGCCGTGCGATGGACATCGAGGGCCTGGGCGAACGCTTCGTCGAGGACCTCAGCGACCTCGACATCGTGCAGCACGTCGCCGACCTCTACCGGCTGACCGTCGACGATCTGCTGGAGATGAAACGCCGCGTGGACGAACGCGACGGCACCACGCCTGAGACCGTCAAGGCCGGCAAGGTGGCGACGAAGTGGGCCGAGAACCTGATCGAGGCCATCGACCGCAGCCGCCAGACCACGCTGGAGCGTTTCCTGTTCGGGCTGGGCATCCAGCACGTGGGGGAGAGCACGGCCAAGGCGCTGGCCGTGTGGTTCGGTGATTTGCAGCTGATCCGCCGCCTGCCGTGGCCGTTGTTCAAGCGCGTGCCCGACATCGGCGGTGAAGTGGCGCGCTCGCTGGGCCACTTCCTCGACCAGCCCGGCAACCAGCAGGCCATCGATGATCTGCTGGCACGCGGCGTGGTCATCGGCGACACGCATCCGCCGTCGGGCAAACTGCGCGCCGGCCTGGACCTGGCCACGCTGCTGGTGGACCTGGAGATTCCCAAGGTCACCCGCGTGCGGGCCGAGCAGCTGGCGTCCGCATTCCCGTCGGTGCAGGCACTGCTGGACGCACCGGTGCACAACTTCGTCACCGCCGGCCTGCCCAGCGATTCGGCCAACGCCTTCGCCGCCTGGCTGGAGGACGAGGCCAACGCGCAGCTGCTGTCGCGCAGCGGCGCGGCACTGGAGACCTTGCTCGAGGTGACGCCCGAAGACGTCGCCACCGCGACCGGACCGCTCGATGGCAAGACCGTCGTGCTGACCGGTGGCCTCGCGGCGATGAGCCGCGACGAAGCCGGCGAGAAGCTCGAAGCCCTCGGCGCGAAGGTCGCCGGCAGCGTGTCGAAGAAAACCCATCTGGTCGTGGCGGGTGAAGCCGCCGGCTCCAAGCTGGCCAAGGCACAGGAACTGGGCATCGAGATCTGGGACGAAGCGCAGCTGCTGGCGTTCCTGGAGAAGCACGGGAGCGGCGCGTGAGCCGCTGGCGACAGGGCCCCGGGTGGGCCGACGGGGTCGCCGGTCTCGACTGGGCCCCGTCCGGCTCGCGCGATGCGCTGCGCCTGCGGGCGTGGGTCAACCGGCTGGTGCGCGAATTCTTCTTCGCGCGCGACGTGCTGGAAGTGGAAACGCCGATGATGTCGCGCGCCGGCAATACCGACGCCAACATCGCCTCGTTCGCGCTCGCATTCTCCGGCCGCACCGACGGCGCGCCGCGCACGCGCTGGCTGCGGACCTCGCCGGAGTTTCCGCTGAAGCGCTTGCTCGCCGCGGGCGTGGGCGACTGCTTCGAACTGGGGCGGGTGTTCCGCGATGGCGAGGCCGGCGGGCGGCACAATCCCGAGTTCACGATGCTGGAGTGGTACCGCGTGGGCTGGACGCTGGAGCCGCTGATGGACGAGACGGTGGCGCTGGTGCAGGCGGCGCTGTCGATGGTCGGGCGGGAGGCCACGGTGTCGCGGGTGAGCTTCCGCGACCTGTACCGGCAGCAGCTGGACTTCGACCCGATGACGGCGGACCTGGAGACGGTGCGCAACGCCGCGGCCGGCATCGCCATCGATGGCGAAGGCCTGACCCGCGACGACTGGCTGGACCTGCTGATGACGCACCGGCTGCAGCCTACGTTCGGCCGCGACGAGATCCGCGTGGTGCACGACTACCCGGCCAGCCAGTGCGCGCTGGCCAAGGTGGTGGAGCGCGACGGCGTGGCGGTGGCGGAGCGCTTCGAGCTCTACCTCGGCCCGCTGGAGCTGGCCAACGGCTACCACGAGCTCACCGATGCGGCCGAGCAGCGCGTGCGCTTCGAACGCGACGTGGCGACGCGTACCGCGCGCGGCGATGTGGCGCCCGCGATCGACGAAGGCCTGCTCGCCGCGCTCGCGCACGGCATGCCCGGGTGTGCGGGTGTGGCGCTCGGCGTGGACCGGCTGCTGATGGCGATGCTCGACACGCCGCGCATCGCGGACGTGGTCGCCTTCGATTTCGCGCGCGCCTGAAAGCCAGCCAAACACGCCACGCGAGGACGTGCGGCTGCAAACGATTACGTGGGCGCGCGTTCATGGTCGCTGCGTAGATTGCGTGGCAACACCCACGAGGACGCACGCCATGGAACGCTCCCTGATCGCAACGCTGGTGCTGGGCACGGTTGCGCTGTTCGGCACGGTCGCCGCGAAGGCCGCGCCGCAGTACGACGATCGTTATTACGGCAGCGGCCAGGTCGTGCGCTGCGATTCCAACGACAACCGCTACCGCGAGTGCCGCATGGACACGCGCGGCGGCGTGCAGATCGTGCGGCAGGTTTCCAAGACCCGCTGCGAGGAAGGCCGCAACTGGGGCCGCACGCGCGACGGCGTGTGGGTCGATGGCGGGTGCCGCGCGGAATTCGCCAGCGGCCGCGGCGGTGGCGGCTGGGGCAACGCGCAGCGGATCCGCTGCGAGTCGAACGACGGGCGTTCGCGTACCTGCGCCATCAACGGCCGCGGCGACGTGCGCCTGGTCCGCCAGTTGTCCAAGGCGCGCTGCACCGAGGGCTACAGCTGGGGCCAGGACCGCAACGCGATCTGGGTCTCGCGCGGCTGCCGTGCGGAGTTCGAGGTGTACGGCCGCGGCAACGGCTGGAATGGGGGCGGCTGGAACAACGGCGGCTACGACAACGGGTATGGCAACGGCTACCAGCAGACGTTCCGCTGCGAATCGGAGAAGGGCAGGACGCGTACCTGCGGTGTGGACGGCCGCGGCCGCGTGCAGCTGGTCCGCCAGCTGTCCAACGCCGCCTGCATCGAGGGCCGCACCTGGGGCCAGGATGCCCGCGGCGTCTGGGTGACCGACGGCTGCCGGGCCGAGTTCCGCAGCTGGTGAGCCCCGGCATGTGACGTGAGGCGGGGGAGGGGCCGGTACAATGGCCCCATGACCGACCCCATCGATTACGCCCGCTACGACCGCATCCGTCCCATCCGTTGGACCGGAAGCGCGCTGGAACTGCTGGACCAGCGCAAGCTCCCGTTCGTCGTGGAGTACCTGAGCTGCACCACCAGCGACGAGGTGGCCGCGGCCATCCACGACCTGGCCGTGCGCGGCGCACCGGCGATCGGCATCGCCGCCGCCTGGGGCGTGGTGCTGGCCTCCCGCGAGGTGCTGGCCGCCACGCCGGCCGAGGCGATGGAGAAGCTGGAACCCGCCCTGCAGCGCCTCAACGCCGCGCGTCCCACCGCAGTGAACCTGGCCTGGGCGCTGGCCCGCATGCGCGCGGCGTTGACCACCGCCGGCAGCGACTGGCGCGGCGTGCTGGAACTGGAAGCACTCGCCATCGCCGAGGAAGACCTCGCCGCCAACCGCCACATGGGCGAACTCGGCGCGGCGCTGATCGGCGAGGGCAGCGGCGTGCTGACCCACTGCAACACCGGTTCGCTGGCCACCGCCGGCTTCGGCACCGCCCTGGGCGTGATCCGCGCCGGCGTGGCGCAGGGCCGCATCGGCAAGGTCTATGCCGGCGAGACTCGGCCCTGGCAGCAGGGCGCGCGGTTGACCGCATGGGAACTGCAGCAGGACGGCATCCCCGCGACGCTGATCGCCGACTCGGCCGCCTCGCACCTGATGAAGACCGGGGCCGTGCAGTGGGTCGTGGTCGGCGCGGACCGCATCTGCGCCAACGGCGATACCGCCAACAAGATCGGCACCTACCAGCTGGCCATCGCCGCGCGCCACCACGGCGCGAAGTTCATGGTGGTGGCACCGTCGTCCACGGTGGACATGGCCACGCCGAACGGCGATGCGATCCATATCGAAGAGCGCGACCCGGCCGAACTGCTGGGCATCGGCGGCACCCGCATCGTGGCCGAGGGCGTGGCGGCGTGGAATCCGGTGTTCGACGTCACCCCGGCCACCCTGATCGACGCCATCGTCACCGAGAAGGGCGTGATCGAGCAGCCCGACGAAGCCCGCATGCGGGCGGCATTCGGCGGCTAGGTACGGCCATGCGGGGCGCGCACGGGGAGCCTGAAAGCGACGCAGCGCGTCAGTCCGGCGCGCGCGCCGGCATCCTGCGGGAAGGTCGTGCATGAGGCGCCGGCGTCGGCGGGGCCCGCCTTCCGTCAGCGGAACGCAGATGGCACGGGAGTTGCAGCGCCAGGGTGAACCGGCCCAGGCATCGCGCATGCGTACCCGCTCGCTTCCCCTCGCTCCCATCGTCGCTCCGGGGCTGCTGCGCAGCCTGCGCGGCCTGCTGGCGCGCGATTCCACGCGGGGCCTGGACGCCGCCGAGCGCGAAGACCTGACGCAGGCGCAGTTGCGCGCCACCCGGCCCATCGTCAGCGGCGTGCTGCTGTGCGGCGCGGTGCTGCTGGTGATCATCGCCGCGTTCGAACTGGTGGGCGCCACGCCCACGATCGGGTACCCGGCGTGGCTGCAGTTGCTGGTGGCCGCGATCGTGGCCGGCTGCGCCGCCGGCGTGGCGCGACTGACCCAGTGGCAGCAACGGCTCATCCTGACCCTGGTGGCGACGCTGCTGACCGGCATCTTCATGAGCATGCCGCTGCCGGGCGCGACCGGGCAGCTGGCGCTGCGCACGGGCCTGTTCCAGCTGCTGCCGCTGGCGCTGATGGCGCTGATGGTGCGGCCGGTGTCGCTGCTGGCGTTCGCCCTGCTGATCGTGGTGATGGCGCAGCTGCGCATCGTGCTGCACGGCGCGCCGGGCACGGGCAGTGCGCTGTACTGGCTGTACACGCTGACCACCATCGGCTTCGGCCTGGTGCTGGCCGGCTACCGCACGGACTTCGCCGTGTCGGCCTGGCAGATGCGGCGCCGCCTGGTGGAACAGGCGCACACCGACGCGCTCACCGGTCTGCTCAACCGCAACGGCTGGAGCGAGCGGGCCGATGCCGCGCATGCGCGCGCCGCCGCCGACGGCGTGCCGGTCGCGCTGGTGGTGCTGGACATCGACTTCTTCAAGCACATCAACGACCGCCTCGGCCACGACGGCGGCGATGCGGTGCTGCAGCGGCTCGGCGCGATCATGCGCGCGCGTACCGGCGGCGACGAAGGCTGCGCCGCGCGCATCGGTGGCGAGGAATTCGCGGTGTTGCTCGAAGGCGACGACGCGCTGTCTGCGCGCGCGTTCGCCGAGCGCGTGCGGGGCGAGTTCGGCAAGGAGCACGACGGCGTGGCCGCGACGCTGTCCGCCGGTGTGGCCGAATACGTGGCGGGCGAATCGCTGCGTGAACAGATGCGGCGCGCCGACCAGGCGCTGTACGAAGCCAAGCGCGAAGGCCGCGACCGCGTGTGCGTGGCGCCACGTTCCTGAACGCCTGGGCTGAACGGCCGGTCTTCATTCCCAACATGACCTTCCTGCGCTAGCATCCCCTGACGTTTCCGCGCGGGGACTGTCGGAGTCTCCCGCGCGTTCATCTGATGCCAGGGGACCATGAACGACGATCACGCCCGCCTGATGTGGGGAAAGTGGCGCCTGCCTCTGTTGGGGCTGGTGATCCTGTTGATCGTCGTCGGCCCGGTGATCCTGCTGCAGCAACTGGCGCGGTCCACGCAGAAGGCGGCCGACGAGGTCATCCATACGCACGAAGTCGAAGCCACCGTGCTGGGGCTGGCGCTGGATGTCCGCGAGATGGAAAGCTCGGCCATGCTGATCGCGCTGGGGGCGGACCATCCGCTTGCGCGCGCGCGACTGACGGCAGGCCGGACATCGCTGCCTGAACGCTTCGAGTCGCTGGCGCGCCTGACCGCGGACAACCCCGAGCAGCTGGTGCGGGTCGGCCGCCTGCGCGAGCTGGTCGATGCGCGCATCGAGGTGGTCGACCAGTTGCTGGAAGCGCCCGACGCGTATCGCGGATCGGTGGTCGCGCCGCTGGCGACCCGGTTCCCCATCCGCGGCCTGCTGAGCGAGATCCTCGCCGACGAGCGCGCGCTGCTGGAGCGGCGCAGCACCGATGCGACCGAGCAGCGCAAGCGGATGGAATGGATCCGCATGGCCGCGCTGGGGGCGCAGCTGCTGTTGATCGCACTGGTGGTGATGTCGCTCGGCCGCCAGGTGGCGCGGCGCCTGAACGCGGAGAAGCAGACCGTGCGCGCCAGCCAGCGCGCCGTGGTGATGCTGGACACCGTGCGCGAGCCGATCGTGCTGCTGGACGGCGAGCAGCACATCCAGATGCACAACATGGCGTTCGCCGAGCTCTACGGCATCGAGAAGGGGCACGTGGTCGGCAGCCTCGACGAGCTGGGCAACGCCTGGGCCGACAAGGTCATGCGCAAGCGCCTCGACGATGTGCTGGCGCGCGGGCGCGAGCTGTGGGACTACGAACTGCAGCAGGAAACCGCCGATGGCCTGAGCCGCACGGTGCTGATCAATGCGCGCCGGATGCCGCTGCCGGACCAGGACGATCACGCGGTGCTGGTGACCGTCAGCGACATCTCGTTGCAGAAGACCGCGCAGCAGGAGATCGCCGCCCTGAACCGCCAGCTGGAAGGCAAGGTGGAGCAGGTGTCGGAAGTGAACCGCGAGCTGGAGGCGTTCAGCTATTCGGTGTCGCACGACCTGCGTGCACCGCTGCGCCATGTCGCCGGGTTCTCGGACAAGCTGGGACGGCACCTGGGCGATGGCATCGACGACAAGAGCCGGCACTACCTCGACGTGATCGGCACGTCCGCGCGCCGCATGTCGCAGCTGATCGACGATCTGCTGGTCTATTCGCGCCTGGGCCGCGGCGCACTGCGCCTGCAGGCCGTGGACATGCAGTCGCTGGTCGCCGAAGCGCGCGCGATGCTGGACGCCAACGAGGCCGGCGACGGCCGCGCGGAGCGGGTGGAGTGGCGCATCGCGCCGATGCCCATCGTGCTGGCCGACGAGAACATGATGCGCCAGGTGTGGGGCAACCTGCTGGGCAACGCGGTGAAGTACAGCAGCCAGCGCGATCGCTCCATCATCGAGGTCGAGCACCGGAAGCAGGACGACGGCAGCCACCTCTTCAGCGTGCGCGACAACGGCGCCGGCTTCGACATGGCCTACGCGGGCAAGTTGTTCGGCGTGTTCCAGCGCCTGCACAAGGCCAGCGATTTCGCCGGCACCGGCATCGGCCTGGCCAGCGTGCGGCGCGTGCTCGGCCGCCACGGCGGCCGCATATGGGCCGAATCGGCGCCCGACGAGGGCGCGACCTTTTTCTTCACCCTTCCCGCGGCGCTCGATGCGCCGTCTGCCAGAGAGAACGACGCATGAGCGCCATCCGTACCATCCTGTTGGCCGAGGACAGCCTGGCCGACGCCGAAATGGCGATCGACGCGCTGCGCGAGGCCAACCTGGCCAATCCCATCGTGCACGTCGAGGACGGCGTGGAAGCGCTCGACTACCTGCTGCGGCGCGGCGCCCACGCCAACCGCGAAGAGGGCCTGCCGTCGGTGCTGCTGCTGGACATCAAGATGCCGCGCATGGACGGCCTAGAAGTGCTGAAGAACATCCGGAACCACGAGCAGCTCAAGCACCTGCCGGTGGTGATCCTCTCGTCCTCGCGCGAAGAGAGCGACCTGGCGCGCAGCTGGGACCTCGGCGTGAATGCCTACGTGGTGAAGCCGGTGGACATCGACCAGTTCTTCCAGGCGGTCAAGACGCTCGGGACGTTCTGGGCCGTCATCAACGAAACACCGGCGCAGGGCTGATCGATGCCGCGTACCGGATCACCGCTGGGGCGGGTCAGGATCCTCCTGGTCGAGGACTCCGAGCTCGACGCCGAACTGCTGGTCGAGCAGTTGCAGGAAGCCGGTCTCGACGCCGAGTTCGTGCGCGTCGACGATGCGTCGAGCATGACCGCGGCGCTGGCCGGCGATCCGTTCGACCTGGTGATCTCGGACATGGAACTGCCGGGTTTTTCCGGCTACCAGGCGTTGGAACTGTCGCAATCGCACAATGCGCGACTGCCGTTCGTGTTCTTCTCCGGCACCATCGGCGAGGAAGCGGCGGTGAAGGCGCTGCAGGAAGGCGCCAGTGACTACGTGCTCAAGCACACGCCGGTGCGCCTGCCGTCGGCGGTGGCGCGCGCCATCCGCGAGGCGCGCCTGGAACGCGAACGCGAGCATGCAGAGCGCGAGCTGATGCGGTCGCAGCGGCTGGACTGCCTGGCCATGCTGGCGGCCGGCCTCAGCCACGACCTGCGCAACATCCTGCAGCCGCTGCTGATCGTGCCGGACCTGCTGTCCACGTACAGCGACGACCCGAAGATCCTGCGCCTGGGCGCGGTGATCTCCGAAAGCGGCAAGCGCGGCCACGAGATGGCCGACTCGATGCTGTCGTTCGTGCGCGGCTCGCGCAAGGCGAGCGAACGCATCGAAGTGGCGGCGCTGTTCCAGGCCGTCCAGCTGCTGTTGCAGGGCTCGCTGGCCAAGCGCGTGCGGCTGGTGATCGAGACGCCGGATGACGGTTTGCAGATCGAAGGCAACTACACCGAATTCCAGCAGTGCCTGATCAACCTGTGCCTCAACGGTATCCAGGCGATGGCGGAGCAGGGCGGCGCATTGACGCTGTCGGCCCGGCGCGAGGTCGATGCGGACGGGCGGGACCATGTGGTGATACGCGTGGCCGACGAAGGCACCGGCATGGACGAGACCACGCGCAGCCAGCTGTTCACCCCGTTCTTCACCACCAAGGCCAGCGGCACCGGCCTGGGGTTGATGTCATGCAAGCGCATCGTCGATTCGGTGCAGGGCCGCATCCAGGTGGAAAGCACCGCGGGCCACGGCACCACGTTCGAGCTCTGGCTGCCGGCGGCCGTGTCGCTCGAATGGAGCGCGCCCGAAGGCGCGGTGTTCCATGACGGCGAGGGTCGCCGCATCCTGCTGGTCGATGGTGACGCCACGCGGCTTTCGCTGTTGGGCAACGCGCTGGCGGCGCAGGGCTACGACCCGATGATGGCGCCCGACGGCGCCATCGCCCTGCAGCAGATCGCCCGCGTCGGCCTGCCTGCGCTGGCGATCCTGGACGACGACATCCTGCTGCTGTCGGCGGCCGACGTGCTGGCGGTGCTGCAGGAAGCCGGCTTCGACGGGCCGGTCATCCGCCTGCGTGAGCCGGGCATGCAGGAAGACCGCCATGACTGCGCGGCGGTCGTCACCAAGCCGGTGCAGATCCAGTCGCTGTTCGGTGCGATCGAGCACGCCCTCAGCCTGGCCGACTGAGGGCGGCACTCCACCCCATCCGCGGTTTCAGACGTGTCCGTAGGCGGCAGGCTTCAGCCGCTGCCAGACGGCGCGCATGATGGGCTGTGCGCGGTACCAGCCGATCGGCGTGTCGGGGCAGTAGCGCTGCAGGCGGTCGCGCAGCGCGGGGGCGATCTCGTCGAAGTCGCGCTGGTGGTGCAGCAGGTACGCGTCGTAGCCGACCTTCAGGCACTGCTCCAGGTCGCCCACCGTGGCGCCGACCACCTGGAAGGTGTCCTCGTTGAGGCGCGTTTTCCAGTACGCCAGTTCGGCATCGATATCGACGATCTGCGCGGTGGGTTCGGTGGTGCGACGGTGCAGGCTGGCCATGGTGATCCCCGTGTCGGTATGGTGGTCTGACACGGCGAGTGTTGGTTCGCCGAAGTGAGGCTTAAGTGAAATAAAGGGCGTTTTAACCCGCATTTAACCGCGTGCGGGCGTTCTGGTTCACCTTTGCATCCGATGCGTGAAGTTCACCGCTGGCGCATCGCGGCCGCGAGGATCGCGCGCTCGTCCATCAACGCCGCCGGCGACGGTGGGAACAGCGGTGGATCCTCCTCGATCGGCGCATTGAGGCGCTCCCACACGCGTTCGATCACGGCCTGGGCGAGCGGCCAGTCCAGCCGCACGCCGCGCACGATGGCGGTGTGGTAACGCGCAGGCAGACTGGGCAGGAGTTCCTGCAGCGATTGCCGATGCGAGAGCAGGTACACGTCGTACGCGAACTTCAGCGTCGGCACGTAGTGCCGGAACGGCGTACCGGAATGATGGAACGGCTGGCGGGCGTAGGTGTCCTGCCAGAACAGCAGTTCGACCGTGATGTCGATGACGGCGCAGGGGGCGTGCGTATCCGCCCAGGCCGGTGCGATCGGTGGATGGAGGCATGACATGCGATCCCACTCCCTGGCGCAAGGCCTGGCGGAGCATGGACCCGCTGGATGAAACACGGCTTACCAACGCGTGACAGCCGCGTTCCCGTCCCCGCCGTGCATCCGACCGCACGGCCCCCTGTGGCAACGTCTCCCAACCGCATCCGCATGGGCGCGGTCCATGATCCTGCTGGTTCTTGTCGTTGTTATGGTGCCCCTGCCTACAGGGACACGCACAGCCGTGCGGGTGCCGGCCAACCGTTCGTCGTCACGGCACGCGCATCGGTGCGCGGCGGATCAATGCATGCGCACGGGCGTGGGATCGTGTTCGTCGAGCCAGCGCCAGGCCTCGCGCAACAGGGTGCGTGCGACGGGCCATTCGGGGCCGGAATCGCCGCGCAGGTGCTCCCAGTGGTCTTCGAGTTCGAGCTCGGTATCCAGGTCGAGGTGTTGCCCGCCATGCTCCGCATGCGAGGCGGCGGCGAAGGCGTAGGCACGGCAGGCGTCTTCCCACGCCACATCGGGATGCAGGCGACGGCGGCGCCCGTAGTCGTGGGCGGTGAACGCGGCGAAGGCATCGTCGGCGAGGTCGGGCGAACGGAAGGGCGTCTGGCGCAAGGTGTCGAGCTGCTCGCGGTAGAGGTGTCGGTTCATGGCGGGCGCGTCCGGCGGGGGTAATGCCGTGGTAACCCGGCCCGCGTTACCCGTGGGTGAGAAATCCCTTCAAACGCCGATCACAAAGCTGAGGTGCGGGCGCGCGATCAGCCACCGCTCAGTCTCAGCGGTTGAGACGCGGGCGTCGTCTGATGGCGTGCCTCCTGATACCGAGCCATGCCATGCCTGCCCAGACTTCGCTGGTCCGCCAGTACGCCCGCGATACCGCCGTGCTGCCTGCGGAGACCGGCGACGGCAACGCGCTGGCGGAGCGGTTGGCAGGCAAGTACCACGATCGCGTGACGGGGCGGTTCGTCATCCCCGGACGTGAAGGTCGCTATGCCGACCTGCCCGACGACCTGCCGCCGCCGCTGGCCGCGGCCCTGCGCGCGCGCGGCATCGGGCGGCTGTACTCGCACCAGGCCGAAGCGTGGACGGCGGCGCAGGCGGGCAGGCACCTGGCGATCGTCACGCCGACCGCCTCGGGCAAGTCGCTGTGCTACACGATGCCGGTGGTGGCGTCGGCGCTCTCGCGCAAGGGCAAGGCGTTGTACCTGTTTCCGACCAAGGCGTTGGCGCAGGACCAGGTGGCCGAACTGCTCGATCTCAGCCGCGCCGGCGATCTCGGCCTGAAAGCCTTCACCTTCGACGGCGACACCCCGGGCGACGCGCGCCAGGCGATCCGCCTGCACGGCGACATCGTGGTCAGCAATCCCGACATGCTGCACCAGGCCATCCTGCCGCACCACACCAAGTGGGCACAGTTCTTCGAGAACCTGCGCTACGTGGTGATCGACGAAGTGCACACCTACCGCGGCGTGTTCGGCAGCCATGTCGCCAACGTGCTGCGCCGGCTCAAGCGCGTGTGCGCGTTCTACGGCGCGGACCCGCAGTTCATCCTGTGCTCGGCCACCATCGGCAATCCGAAGACGCACGCCGAGGCGCTGATCGAGGCGGACGTGGAGGCGATCACCGAATCCGGTGCGCCCACCGGCGACAAGCACGTGCTGCTGTGGAATCCGCCGGTGGTCAATCCCGACCTGGGACTGCGCGCCTCGGCGCGTTCGCAGAGCAACCGGATCGCGCGGCTGGCGATCAAGGCCGGCCTGAAGACGCTGGTGTTCGCGCAGTCGCGCACGATGGTGGAAGTGCTGACGAAGTACTTGAAGGACGTGTTCGACCACGACCCGCGCAAGCCGGCGCGCATCCGTGCCTACCGCGGCGGTTACCTGCCCACCGAACGCCGGGAGGCAGAACGCGCGATGCGCGACGGGCGCGTGGACGGCATCGTGTCCACCTCGGCGCTGGAATTGGGCGTGGACATCGGCAGCCTGGATGCGGTGGTGCTGAACGGGTATCCGGGTTCGATCGCCGCGACCTGGCAACGCTTCGGCCGCGCCGGCCGTCGGCAGCAGGCGTCGCTGGGCATCCTGGTGGCCAGCTCGCAGCCGCTGGACCAGTACGTGGTGCGGCATCCGGAGTTCTTCGCCGACAGTCCGCCGGAACACGCGCGCATCGCGCCGGACCAGCCGATGATCCTGCTCGACCACATCCGCTGTGCCGCCTTCGAGCTGCCGTTCCTGGCCGGCGAAATGTACGGGCCCATCGATCCGTCGCCGTTCCTGCAGCTGCTGGACGAGGACAGCGTGGTCCATCGCGAGGGCGACCGCTACGAGTGGATCGCCGACAGCTATCCGGCCAATGCGGTCAGCCTGCGTTCGGTGGCGGATGGCAACTTCGTCGTGGTGGACCGCACCGACGGGCGCCAGGTGATCATTGCGGAGGTGGATTTCAGCGCCGCGCCGCTGACGCTGTACGAAGGCGCGATCCACATGGTGCAGTCCACGCCCTACCAGGTGGAGCGGCTGGACTGGGAAGGCCGCAAGGCCTACGTCACCCGCACCCACGTGGACTACTACACCGACGCCATCGACTACACGAAGTTGAAGGTGCTGGAGCGCTTCGATGGCAGCGTCGCGGCGCAGGGCACCTGCCACCACGGCGAGGTGCACGTGGTGCGGCGTGTCGCCGGCTACAAGAAGATCCGCTACTACACGCACGAGAACATCGGCTACGGGCCGGTGACCCTGCCGGACCAGGAGATGCACACCACCAGCCTGTGGTGGCAGCTGCCGCCACAGGTGCTGGACGCGTCCTTCGCCTCGCGGCAGGAGGCGCTGGATGGCTTCCTTGGCGCGGCGCATGCGCTGCACATCGCGGCAACGGTCGCGGTGATGGCCGAAGGGCGCGACCTGCAGAAGGCGGTGGGCGATGGCGACGGTGCGTGGTTCGCGCTGCCGGATACGCAGGGCAGGGGACAGCTGCGCAGCGGCGAAGGCCAGCTGCTGTCGCCGACGTCCGGCGACCGCTTCATGCCGACGGTGTATCTGTACGACAACTATCCTGGCGGCATCGGCCTGAGCGAACCGCTGTGGCGGCGCCAGCAGGAACTGGTGCGCCGTGCCGCGGACCTGGTGCATCGATGCGACTGCAAGGCCGGGTGTCCCGCGTGCGTGGGCCCGGTGCTGGCGGCGGATGAAGACGCCGAGACCACGCCGCGCGCCCTCGCCACGCGCGTGCTGCACCTGCTGGATGCGGCATGAGCATCAGCCTGGAGACGCTGCAGCGGCTGCGGCGGCAGGCAGGCCATGCGACGGCGGTGGAACCGGTGACGCGCATCGCGGACGCCGCCTGCGAGCCCGAACCAATCGCCGCCTTGCGACGCATGCTGGGTATCCGCGAACGTGCGCGTCCGGCGATGCCTGTGCCCGCGCGCGATCGGCACCTGCCGGGTACCGAGATCGCGCCCGGACTGTTGCTGCTCGAAGACGTGCTGCCGTTCGACGTGGTGCCGGACCACGTGGACGGCACGTTCGCCCGCACCGGCTTGCTGCCGACCGGCGGCATGCTGTTCTTCGACACCGAGACCACCGGCCTGTCCGGCGGTACCGGCACGCGCGCCTTCATGGTGGGCGCATCGGATTTCGTGCCGGGCGGCCTTCGCGTACGCCAGTTGCTGATCACGCATCTGTCCGCCGAGCCGGCGATGCTGCGCGAGTTCTCGCGCTGGCTGTCGGAGGACACGCGGCTGGTCAGCTACAACGGCCGTTGCTACGACGCGCCGCTGCTGGCCACGCGCTACCGGCTCGCGCGGCTGGGCACGCCACTGGCCGGCCTGGAGCATCTCGACTTGCTGTTTCCCACGCGCCGCCGCTATCGCGGCGTGTGGGAGAACTGCCGCCTGGGCACCATCGAGCGGCATGCGCTGGGTATCGTGCGCGAGGACGACCTGCCGGGCTCGGAAGCACCGGGCGCGTGGCTGCAGTACCTGCGGGGCGGCGATGCCGGCCTGCTGCGGCGCGTGCTGCTGCACAACTTCCAGGACGTGGTGACGCTGGCGCGGTTGTTGATGCACCTGTCGGCGCCGGACACCACGGCCGCCGATGAGGGAAGCGTGTTTACCTGCACGGCGCCTTGACCCCGCAGGAAGGCAGGCGGATGCTGGCGCCGTCGGAACCACCAAGACGCACTGCCTGTCCGCCCTGCCACAGGAGCCGTCCCATGCACCGTCCCGTCCTGCTCGCCCTGCTGCTCGCGGGCACCGCATCCACTGCCGCCGCACAGGATGTCCTGCCGGCCGTCGATCGCTTCCACATCGGTGCAGGCCGCTACTGGGCCGACCATGACCTCGATACGCGCTGGGATGCCAGCGACGGCTCGCTCGGCACGCACGTCAATTTCCAGCGCGACCTGGGGTTCGTGGACCGGCAGGATGCGTTGGCCTGGAACATCGGCGGCAGCCTGGGTGAAGAACGCCGGCATGCGTTCGAAGCTTTCGGTTACGACTACGACGACGACACCGTGCGCCTGCTGGACCGCACGCTGCTGATCGGCGACAACGCGTATCCCGTGGATGCGGTCTTCACCGGCGGCCTCGACCTGAAGATCACCGGCGTGTCGTACACGTGGTTCTTCCTCCAGGACGGGCGGCGGGCGGCCGGCGTAGGGCTGGGCGCCATGCGCTACGACATCGAGGCCGACCTGGATGCGACCGCCACGGTGGGCGGATCCCCGGTGGCCTATGCGAACGACCTGTCCGAGGACGAATGGGCGCCGATGCTGCGCGTCGAGTATGCGCATGCGCTGTCGGCGCATTGGCGCTGGGGTGCCTCGCTGGCCTACACGCGGAAGAACAGCGGCAACGTCACCGGCGATGCGCTGGATGCGCAGGTGGAGCTGGAGTACTTCCCGTGGGAGCACTTCGGGTTCTCGCTGCGCTACAACTACAACGACGTCGACCTCGATTTCGAGCGCACCCGCTTCGACGGCAACCTCAACCTCAACAACCGCGGACCGCAGGTGCTGGGGACGTTCCGGTTCTGAACCGCCGCGCTGTCGGGGATCCACCGACAGCGGAATGTGAAGCGCTGCGCAGTCCGCCACATCGCCGTTCAAGAAGCGGTGGGGACGGCCGACATCCTTGCTAGATTTCATCCCGTCCGTGCCTCGCGACCGCGTGGGCACGCATTGAACCTGCAAGAAAAAGGGGCCGTGCCTTGCGCATTCTGTACGTTGGCGATACCGCCTGCCTGCCTGACGACCTGTCCGACTACATCGGCGACATGGGAGACGAGTGGACCGTGGAGACGGTCGCCGACGGCAATTCGGCGATGTTCGCGGTCGCCAACGGTCCGGTCGACGTGGTGATGGTGGGGCCCGCGCTGCCGGATCTGCCACCGGCCACGCTGCTCGGCCAGATCCGCACGCTGCGCCCCGAAACGATCCGCATCGCCCTGCTCGAAGGCAGCGGCGACAGCCTGGCGGCACCGATCAAGCTGATCGGGGTCGCGCACCGCTTCCTGCCGCTGCCGCTCTCGTCGGAAACGGTGCTGGAGTCGATCCACAGCCTGGAGGAGTTGCGCGACCTGCTCGACAGCCCGCGCCTGCGCCGGGCGATCGGCCGCGTCGAGCACCTGCCTTCGCCGCCGCACCTGTACTTCGCGCTGACCCGCGCGCTGGAAGAAGACGAAGGCACCGCCAACGACATCGCCACGCTGGTGGCCGGCGATCCGGCCATCGCCGCCAAGGTGCTGCAGCTGTGCAACTCGGCGTACTTCTCCAATGGCCGCTCGATCACCGACCTGCGCGCGGCGGTGACGCGCCTGGGCCTGGGCACGCTGCGCGATCTGGTGCTGGCCAGCGAGGTGTTCTCGATGAAGACCACCTCCAGCGTCGACCGGGCCGCCCTGCAGCACCGCGCGCTGCTCGCCTCGCGCCTGGCCGCGAAGATCCTGCCGCGCACCAGCTCCGAACTCGGCGCCACCGCGGCACTGCTGGCCGACATCGGCCTGCTGCTGCCGGGCGTGCGCGACGAGCGCGATACGCCGGCCACCGAGGACGACGACCGTCCCGGCCACACCGAGGCGGGCGCCTACCTGCTGGGCCTGTGGGGCCTGCCGATGCCGATCGTCGAAGCGGTGGCGTTCCACCGCCAGCCGCAGCGCTCCAGCCTGCGCAGCTTCTGGGTGCCCGGTGCCGTGCACGTGGCCGGCGCACTGGCCAGCAACGAGCCGGTCGACGAGGGCTATCTGAAGTCGCTGGGCGTGCTGGACCAGTTGCCGAACTGGCGTCAGATGGCCGAAACCCTGGTCGAGCGCGCCGAGGAACAGGCGGCCTGACGGTCCGCCGGGCAGGGGCGCGCTAGCCGATACACGGCGCTCCCGCCAGTCTCGCCTTGTGCGACGGATGGGTGTACAAATGTACACCCATGAACCCCGTCGACCTGCCACCCCAACGTGCCGCCGTCCTGGCCTTCCTGCGCCGGGAGCTGGCGGCCGGGCGCGCGCCCAGCCTGGCGGACATCGCCGGGGCTTTCGGCTTCGCCTCCCGCAATGCCGCCCAGAAGCACGTGCAGGCGCTGGTCGCCGATGGCCTGCTGGAACAGGCGGCCGGCCAGAAGCGCGGCCTGCGCCTGCCCGGTGGCATGGCCGACCTGCTGCCGTTGTCCGTGCTGGGCCGGGTGGCCGCCGGCCAGCCGATCGGCGCCGACATCGGCCTGGACGAGCAGCTGTGGCTCGATCGCCGGCTGTTCTCGCCGCAACCCGATTACCTGCTGAAGGTGCAGGGCGATTCGATGATCGACGACGGCATCGTCGACGGCGACCTGGTCGGCGTGCACCGCACGCCCGAGGCGCGCGACGGCCAGACCGTCGTGGCCCGCATCGACGGCGAGCTGACCATCAAGCGGCTGCAACGCGAGCGTCGGCGCATCCGCCTGCTGCCGCGCAATCCGGCGCACGCGCCGATCGACGTACAGCCGGGGCAGGACTTCGCCATCGAAGGCGTGTACTGCGGCCTGGTGCGCCGGGGTTGAGATGGGCGCCGTCGTCGCCCTCGACACGCTGCTGGCCGCGCGCACGCTGTGGCATGCGGGTCGCAGCGCGGCCATCGCCGCCGATGGCGAACCCACCGGACATGCCGCGCTCGACGCCTTGCTGCCGCAGGGTGGCTGGCCACGTCGCGCGCTGACCGAACTGCTGCTGCCCGCCGACGGCGTGGGCGAACTCGCGTTGCTGCTGCCCACGCTGGCGCGGATGACGCAGGCGGGCAGTGCGGTGGCGGTGATCGCGCCGCCTTACGTGCCGTATGCGCCTGCCTGGCAGGCCGCGGGCGTGGACCTGGCGTTGCTGGAGATCGTCGAAGCCGCGCCACGCGATGCGCTGTGGGCATTCGAGCAATGCCTGCGCAGCGGTGCCTGCGCGGCCGTGCTGGGTTGGCCGGTGCACGCCGACGGGCCCGCGCTGCGTCGCCTGCAGGTGGCGGCCGACAGCGGCGAATGCCTGGGCTTCGCGCTGCGCGACCGTCGCCATGCGGCCAATCCCTCGGCCGCCGCCTTGCGTGTGGAGGCCACGCGCGATGCACAGGGCGGCACGCAGTGGCAGGTGCGCAAATGCCGCGGCGGACCGGCGCCTGCGCAATCGTTCGCGCTGATCGCGCATTGAGGCCCGCGCATGCTCTGGGCCTGTGTACTGCTGCCGCAGCTGGCGCTGGACGCCGTCCTCCGGCGTTTGCCTGACCCCGACGCGCCGCTGGCGCTGGTGGGCGGTGCGGTGCAGCTGCGCACCCTGCATGCGGTGAATGCGTCCGCCGCGCAGGCGGGCCTGCGGGCCGGCATGCGATTGACGGCCGCGCACGCGCTGCTGCCCGAGTTCGCGATGGTCGAACACGATCCGCCGGCCGAAGCGCGCTGGCAGCGCTTCCTCGCTGCCTGGGCGTACCGCCACAGTTCGCTGGTCAGCGCGCAGTGGCCGGGCTGCCTGGTGCTGGAGGTGCACGCCAGCTTCCGCCTGCTGGGGCCATGGCCGCGCATCGAGGCGCGCCTGCGCGAGGAACTCGGGCTGCTGGGGTTCCAGCATCGCCTCGCGCTGGCGCCCACGCCGCGCGCGGCGCATGTGTTCGCCGGCCTGCGCGACGGCCTGGCGGTGATGCAGCCGGCGGCGATGGCGGAGATGCTGGATCGCGTGCCGGTGCGTCGTGCACGCCTGCCGGACGAGGCGGGCGAGCGCCTCCACCGCATGGGCATCCGTGACCTGCGCACGCTGCGCGGCCTGCCGCGCGACAGCGTGCGCCGCCGGTTCGGCCTGCCGGTGCTGGAGCACCTCGACCGGCTGTACGGCCAGACCGACGATGCACTGGCGTATTACGCGCCGCCGGACCATTTCGATGCGCGCATCGAACTCGGCTACGAAGTCGAGAGCCACATGGCGTTGTTGTTTCCGCTGCGGCGCCTGATCGGCGACCTGTGTACTTATCTTTCCATCCGCGACGGCGGTGTGCAGCGCTTCGTGCTGCGGCTGGAGCACGAGGAGGGCCACACCGATGTCGAGGTGGGCCTGCTGGCGGCCGAACGTGAACCGGCGATGCTGTTCGAACTCACCCGCAACCGCCTGGAGCGCGTGCAGATCGCGCAGCCGGTGGTGGGCGTGCGTTTGCTGGCACGCGAGCTGCCGCCGTTCGTGCCGGCCGCGCGCGATCTGTTTGACACGCGACCGCAACAACAGCTGCCGTGGCCGCAGCTGCGCGAACGCCTGCGCGCACGCCTGGGCGACGAGGCGGTGCACCGCGTGGCGCCGGCCGGCGATCCACGCCCGGAACGCGCGTGGCGGCGCGTGCAGGGCGATGGCGGGCGCATCGAACAGGCGCCGCTGCGTCCGCCGCGCCCCACCTGGCTGCTGCCGCAGCCGGTGCCGCTGCGCGATCCGCATCCGCGTATCGTCTCCGGCCCGGAGCGGCTGGAAAGCGGCTGGTGGGATGGCGGGGACGCGCGCCGCGACTACTACGTGCTGGAGACCTCGCAGGGCCAGCGCGCCTGGGCCTTCGCGCCGCCGGGCGAGCAGGGCGGCTGGATGCTGCACGGGTGGTTCGCGTGAGTCGCGACGAAGAACGAGGCGACTACCCGGGTGCGCACGTGCCGCGCGCGTGGGAGACCGCGCATCGCCTGCGGGCACATGCGGCAGCCAATGACGATGCGCCGGCCGACGACGGCCTGCCGGTCTATGCCGAACTGCACTGCCTGTCGGACTTCTCTTTCCTGCGTGGCGCATCCAGTGCGGAAGACCTGTTCGTCCGCGCGAAGCATTGCGGCTACGAAGCGCTGGCGATCACCGACGAATGCTCGCTGGCCGGCATCGTGCGCGGATTGGAAGCCTCGCGCGCCACCGGGCTGAAGCTGATCGTCGGCAGCGAGTTCACGTTGAAGTGCGGGCTGAAGTGCGTGCTGCTGGTGGAAACCCTCGCCGGGTACGTGCGCCTGTGCGAAGTGATCACCACCGCGCGCCGCGCGAGCCCCAAGGGCACCTATGCATTGACCCGACAGGACGTGGAGCGGGTGCTGGGCGGCGGCGATCCGGAAACGGGCGGGCTGTTCGCGCTGTGGTTGCCGGCACGCATGCCGGACGAAGCGCAAGGGCGTTGGGTGCAACAGGTGTTCGGCGCGCGAGCGCACCTGGCGGTGGAACTGCATCGGGAGCAGGACGATGCCGCACGTCTTCAGCAACTGCTCGATCTGTCGGCGCGACTGGCGATGCGGGCCGTGGCCGCCGGCGATGTGCACATGGACGTGCGCCGGCAACGGGCGCTGCAGGACACGATGACGGCGATCCGTCATACGGTGCCGCTGGCCGAGTGCGGCGGGCACCTGTTCCGCAATGGCGAACGTCATCTGCGCACGCGGCGGGCGTTGGGCAACATCCACCCGCATGCGTTGCTGGAAAGCGCAGCCGCATTGGCGCGGCGCTGCACGTTCTCGATGGACGAAGTGCGCTATCGCTATCCGGCCGAACTGGTGCCGGACGGCCACACGCCGGCCAGCTGGCTGCGTGCGTTGACCGAGCGCGGCATGCGGGAACGCTGGAAGGATGGCGTACCGTCCGCCATCGTCGCCCAGATCGACGAAGAGCTCGCGCTCATCGCCCGGTTGAAGTACGAAGCCTTCTTCCTGACGGTCGAGGACATCGTCCGCTTCGCCAGGTCCAAGGACATCCTGTGCCAGGGACGCGGTTCCTCGGCCAATTCGGCGGTCTGTTTCGCATTGGGCATCACCGTGGTGAATCCGGCCGAAAGCCGGCTGCTGATGGCGCGCTTCCTGTCCGAGGAGCGCGGCGAACCGCCGGACATCGATGTCGATTTCGAACACGCGCGGCGCGAAGAAGTGCTGCAGTACGTCTACGGCAAGTACGGCCGCCGCCGAGCGGCGCTGGCCGCCACCGTCATCCGCTATCGTGGCAAGAGCGCGGTGCGCGATGTCGCCAAGGCCTTCGGCCTGCCGCCGGACCAGATCGCGTTGCTGGCCGAATGCTTCGGGTGGGGCAATGGCGAGACGCCGATGGAGCAGCGCCTGCGGGAAGCCGGCTTCGATCCGGAGAATCCATTGATCCACCGCGTACTGGCAGTGACAACGCAGCTGCGCGGACATCCGCGCCATCTCTCCCAGCATGTCGGTGGCTTCGTGATCAACGACGGACCGCTGTCCGAGGTCGTGCCGGTGGAGAACGCGGCAATGGACGACCGCACCATCATCCAGTGGGACAAGGACGATCTGGAGACGATGAAGTTGCTGAAGGTCGATTGCCTAGCGCTCGGCATGCTGACCTGCATCAAGAAGGCCGTCGACCTGGTGACGAAACACCGCGGCTACACGATCGACCTGGCGCACCAGCCCCCCGCAGGAGACAAACCTACCTACGCCATGATCCAGGCCGCCGACACGGTCGGCGTGTTCCAGATCGAATCGCGCGCGCAGATGAGCATGCTGCCGCGACTGAAGCCGAAGAACTTCTACGATCTGGTGATCGAAGTGGCCATCGTCCGCCCCGGTCCCATCCAGGGCGGCATGGTGCATCCGTACCTGCGGCGCCGGCAGGGCAAGGACCCGGTGACGTATCCCTCGGATGGCATCGAAGCCATCCTCGGCAACACGCTGGGCATCCCGTTGTTCCAGGAGCAGGTGATGGAGCTGGTGATCCATGCCGGCTATACGCCGTCGGAAGCCGATGGCCTGCGCCGTTCGATGGCGGCGTGGGGCAGGGGCGGCGACATGGCGCCGCATCGCGACAAGATCCGTCGGCTGATGGAGGGGAAGAATTATTCATCGGAGTTCATCGAGCAGATCTTCGAGCAGATCAAGGGCTTCGGTTCCTATGGGTTCCCGCAGAGCCACGCGGCCTCATTCGCGAAGCTGGTTTACATCAGCTGCTGGTTGAAGCGGCACGAGCCGGCGGCCTTCGTCTGTGCGCTGCTCAATGCGCAGCCGATGGGGTTCTATTCGGCCAGCCAGATCGTGCAGGACGCACGTCGAGGGCAGGGCGGGCGGGTCGGCATCGAGGTGCGGCCGGTCGACGTGGAGTGCAGCGACTGGGACAACACGCTGGAAGGCGGGCATGCGCGCGTCGGATTGGATGATGGCGGGCAGGCGTCGCTGCGGTTGGGCATGCGCCAGGTCGATGGCCTGTCCGAGGCGACGGCGAACGCGATCGTCACTGCGCGCACGCAACGGCCGTTCGCGGACGTGCGCGACCTCTGCCTGCGCGCCAATCTCGACGAGAATGCGCGCAGTGCGCTGGCCGAAGCGGGCGCACTGCAGTCGCTGGCCGGCCATCGCCACGCGGCACGATGGGCGGTGGCCGGCGTCGAACGCCAGCGTCCGCTATTGCCGGGAAGTCCCGACGAGGACGACATCGTGCTGCCCGCGCCGAGCCAGGCCGAAGACGTGCTGTCGGATTACCGCGTCACCGGACTGACGCTGGGCGTGCATCCGCTGGCGCTGCTGCGGGAACGGCTTCGCCAGCGGCGCGTGGTCGATTCGCGCCAGTTGCAGGACCTGCCGCACGGGCGCGGTGTGCACGTGGCCGGCATCGTCACCCAACGCCAGCGGCCGGGTACGGCGAGCGGCGTCATCTTCGTCACCCTGGAAGACGAGCATGGCGTGGTCAATGTGGTGGTCTGGGCCCGCATCGCCGAACGCAGGCGCAAGGCCCTGCTGGGTGCGCGCCTGCTAGGCGTGCGCGGGCGCTGGGAACACGTGGATGGCGTGCGCCACCTGATCGCCCAGGACCTGCACGATTTCAGCCACCTGCTCGGCGAACTGCATACCAGCTCGCGTGATTTCCACTGAGGACCACGATGCACGCGCTCTCCATGCTCACCGACGACCTGTTCGCCCCGACGATGATGCCGCTGGTGGACGATGCCGAAGGCGGCATCCGCTACTGGCCGGACGCCATCGACCCCGCGACCGCACGACGCTGGTTCGACGTGCTGCATGCGGGCGCGGCGTGGACGCACCTGCAGCGCCCGATGTACGACCGCATCGTCGACGTACCGCGGCTGCTGGCGAACTATGCCGTCGATGCGCTGCCAGCCGACCTGCCGCTGGCGCACCTGCTGGCCTGCGTGCAGGCGAGGGCGCCTGCACCGTATTCGCGTATCGGCATGAACCTCTACCGCGACGGCCACGACAGCGTCGCCATGCATGGCGACAAGCTGCATACCGTCGCGGCGGGCCATCCGATCACCCTGGTCTCGCTGGGTGCGCCACGGCGGATGCTGATCCGTGCCCGCGAAGGCCGGCGCGAGACGGTGGCGGTGGATCTGGCGCCGGGCAGCGTGCTGTCGATGAGCCATGCGTCGCAGACCACGCACGAGCACGGCATTCCGAAGAGCCGGCGCGCGCAGGGGCCGCGGATCAGCGTGGTGTTCCGAGTGAGGCCAACATCTCCCCCTCCAAGCAAACCTGTAGGAGCGACGTAAGTCGCGACCGTGCATGTTCGTGGCTCGGAGCGCGTCTGAAACGCGCTCGAACAAAGCGTCATGGCCGACAAAGCGTGCGGTCGCGACTTACGTCGCTCCTACAGACAGGCGAAAAAAAACGCCGCGAGGGATCGCGGCGGGAGGGTCAAGGACTGCGTGAAAAAGGTGCGTAGCGCCGTCGTCAGCCCATCAGCTTGAACAGCGACAGCGACTGCATCTGCATGAAGACCGTCTGTGCGGCCTGCAGCGCGGTGTTCTCCATCTGGTAGCGGCCGATGGCCTCGGCCCAGTCCAGGTCGCGCAGGGTGGACAGCGTGCCCTGCAGGGTGACGTTGTTGGCTTCGCGCAACGCCGCCGCATCCTCGATGGCGGACAGTTGCGCGCCACCGCTGGCGCGCGCGTCGATCATCTTGCTCTGCGCGGTGGCGACGTCGCGCATCGCGGCCTGCAAATGGTTCTGCATGGTGGCGCGCTGCGCGTCGGTGGTGGGATTGGTCTCCAGCGTGGTGATCAACCCCTGCACGGTGGCGAAGATGTCGCGGGAGCCGGCCGGGCCGAGGGTGAAGCTGTCGCCGTTGGCCGGTTGCCCGTCGATCTTCATCTGCACGCCGGCGAACGCGATGCTCTCGCCCTTGGCGTAGGTGCCCGACGCGACCGGATTGCCGCCACTATCGAGCACCTGGTAGGTATCGCCGGCGCCGAAGCTGAGCGTGTACGTGCCACCGTCCCACGCGGTGGAATCGGTGACGCTGAAGCCCATCAGCAGGCCGGTGCCGGTGTTGCCCGCGGCGGCCTGGCCGTCGATGCGGCCGTCGCCGGTGCGCAGGCGCAGAAACACTTCGCTGCCCGGCAGGGTATCGGCGACGAACATGTCCGGCGCCACTTCCACCTGACGCTGGGTCTGGTCGCCGCTGTAGATCACCCCGCCGCCGGAAATCGCGAACGGCGCGCTGCCGTCGCTGGTGCCGCCGAACAGGTAGCGGCCGGCGCCATCGGTGCTGTTGGCCAGGTCGAGCAGGCCGGCGTAGATCGCCTTGAGTTCCGTGCTGATCGCTTTCCGGCTGTCTTCGCCCATCGCGGCGTTGTTGGCCTGGATGACGAGTTCGTTGACGCGCGCCATCGCATCACCGACCCGGGTCAGCGCGTTTTCCTGCAGGCCCAGGCGGTTCTGCACGGCATTGGCGTTCATGCCGAAGCGTTCGAGTTCGGCGACGGCGCGGTCCAGGCCGACCGCCGTGCCGGCGGCCACGGGATCGTCCTTCGCGGTGACCAGGCGTTGGCCGCTGGCCAGCTGCTGCTGGGTATGCGCCAGCTTCGCCTGCTTGGCCAGCATCGTCGTGATCGACTGCTGGTACATCATGCCGGTGGAGATGCGGTAGTTCATCGGCGGGTCGCGGCCAGGAGGGATTGGAAGAGCGTGTCGGCGGTGGCGATGATCTGCGACGCCGCCTGGTAGGCCTGTTGCAGGCGCATCAGGTCGGCGGCTTCTTCGTCCAGGTTCACGCCGGAAATCGCATCGCGCGCAGCCTGGGCCTGGTCGTGGATGACCTGCTGCGCCTGCGCGGAGTAGTCCGCCTGGCGTGCCGCCGAACCGACCTGCGTGGTCAGCCCGCCGATCGCGCCGTTGAGCGTCAGCGTGCCGCCGTTGAGTACGCGCGCATCGTCCAGGTTGGACAGCAGCTTGGCGTTACCGTTGTCGCTGGAGTTGGCGCCGGTCGGACCCACGCTGAAGGTGTCGCCAGCGGCGGGCGCGCCATCCAGCACCACACTCCAGCCGTTGTAGGCGACGGTCTGGCCCGGCGTGTAGGTGAACGGGCCGGTGCCGTTGATCGTGTACTGGGTGGCGTCGATGAATTCGATGTCGACCGGCGCCAGCAGGCCCGCGTTCGTGGCATCAGTGACCTTCAGGCCACTGAGCTTGCCGGTGCCCGTGTTGGCCATGTCGGTGGTCGCCTTCACCGGCGTGGCGGCCGCGATCCGGCTGGGATCGGTGATCGCCACGCTGAGGGCGCCTGCCGCACCGGCGGTGGGCTGCAGCAGGAAGCGGTCATTGGTCGCCGGCGTACCGGAGGCCAGCACGACTTCGATGCCGTTCACCACCAGCGGATCGGCGGCGGTACCGGTGCCGGTCATCGGAATGCTGGCGCCGGTATCCGGGTGCGTCGCCACCCAGTTCGTGCCGTCGAAGCGCAGCAGCACGTTCTGCGGATTGAGGCCGGCCACGCTGCCGACCGAGGTGGTCAGGTTGGCGTTGCCGGTGTTGTTGGCGTTGGACGAGATGCGCGGCGCGGGCAGGGAGAAGAAATCCGCGCCCATCTGCCCGTACAGGTCCATGCCCGCGCGGTGGCCTTCGTTGAAGGTCTGCGCCAGCGAGGTGGCGACACGGCCGAGTTCGGCCATCGCCGGGTCCAGCACCGTGGTGCGGAACTCGACCAGGCCACCGATCTGTCCGCCCAGCGCGCGCTTGTCGAGCGTCACGCGCTGGCCATTGGTTTCCAGTGCGACCTGCAGGCGTTCCGGGCGATAGGGATCGGCCACGGTAACCAGCGTGCTCGCGGAGGTGCCGACCACCAGCGGCTGGCCGCCGGCGCTGAAGACATTGACCAGTCCACCGTCCTGGGTGATCGCATTGCCGCCGGTGAAGCCGACGAGTTCGCTGATCAGCTGGTCGCGGCGATCCAGCAGGTCGCCCGACGGGCTGCTGCTGCCGCCGATCTGGCCATTGAGCTGGGCGATCTCCTTGGCCAGCCGGTTCACTTCGCCGGTGGCGGCGGTGAGGCCGGCGTTGACCTCGGTGTCCAGGCCGTCCAGGTGTTTGTCGATCTGGCGGAAGCGGGTGACCAGGGCATTCGCCTGCGCCAGCACGCTTTCGCGGTCGGCCGAGCCGGCGGCATTGGACGACAGTGCGTTGACCGAATCGAAGAAGCTCGACCACGGCGCGCTGATGCCGGTGGCCTTCTCGGAAAACAGCTGGTCCAGGCGCGTGGACATCACCGACAGCTGCTGCAGGCGCGAGAGTTCGCCGCCGCTGTCGAGCAGGCGCGACGTGGCCAGCGAATCGGCCATCCGGCGGACGTCGACGATCTGCACGCCGTTGCCCTGGTAGCCGTAACCGAAGTAGGTGCCGTCGCGTGCCTCGAATTCGGTGCGCTGGCGCGAATAGCCTGGCGTGTTGATGTTGGCGACGTTGTGGCCGACGGTCGAGAGCGCGCGCTGGAAGGCGATCAGGGCGCTGCTGCCGGTGGCGAGTAGGTTCGACATGCGTTATCCCCAGGTCAGCGCCGCAGCGCGTTGCCGATGGCGTTGCCCACGGCGTTGCCGACCGGGCCGCCCACCGTGGTGCCGATCGTCGACAGCACCTTGCCCAGCGTGGGACCGTTGGCGATGGAGGCGATCTTGTTGGCGTAGGTCGGATCGGTGGCGTAGCCGGCGCGCTGCAGGCCGCGGGCGAAACCCACGATGTCCTTGCCCGCCGACAGTGCCTGCTGGTAGCGCGGGTTGTTCTTCAGCATCCGCACGTAGTCGGCGAAGCTCTCGGCGGGTGACGAATACGCGCGGAAATCCGCGGTCTCGGTGTGCTTCACGCCATTCGTGTATTCGTGGGTGGCGGTGCGCGCGCGCTCGCCCTTCCAGCCGGTGGCCTTGATGCCGAACAGGTTGTGCGCGCTGTCGCCGTCGCCGGTCTTGATCTGGCGCTTGCCCCAACCGGTTTCCAGTGCGGCCTGCGCGACCAGTGCGCGCGGGTCCACGCCGAGTTCCTTGGCGGCTTTCTGTGCGTGGTCCCAGATCTCGGCGACGAAACGTTCGGGCGTGTTGCGGGCGTACTTGGACGGGTCGGCCGACGCGACCTGCTCGACCTCGTCGCACGCCGCATCCGGGCGCACGGTGATGGTGTCGAGGGTGATCGTGTCCGGCATGCCGGACGAGGTTTGGTGGCTGCTGCCGATCCCGCGGCCGGCGATCGCATCGAGCATGGAATCGGCATCGGTGCCCGGCAACAGGCGCTTGTATGCCGACAGCGCCGTCGTCGCGGGCACGGCGGGTGTCGCAGCATCGGTGGCGCCCAGCTGGCGCGCGATCATCGGCGCCAGGCCCAGGCCGCGGCCCTGCGACATCGCGGTGGCGATCTGCTGGTCGTACATGTCGCGGAAGACCTGGTTCTCGCCCGGGAACAGCGAATCGCCGAAGCCCGCCTCGCGCATGCACTTGATCATCATCTGCGCGAACTGGCCCTCGAGCTTGCGCGCGACCTCGTGGATGCGCGCGTTGTCGGCCTTCGCGCCGGCGTCGGCCAGCGGAAGCGAGGGGGTCAGGGCGCTGAGCGGGGCACTGGCCATGTCAGATCACCTCGAGCTCCGCGCGCAAGGCGCCGGCCTGCTTCAGGGCTTCCAGGATCGCGATCAGGTCGCCGGGTGCGGCGCCGACTTCGTTCACCGCGCGCACGATCTCGTCCAGCGAGGTGCCGCCCTCGAACTTGAACATGCGGTTGCCTTCCTGGCTGACCGACACGCTGGACTGCGGGGTCACCACGGTGGTGCCGCCACGCGAGAATTCGTTCGGTTGGCTGACGTTCGCCGATTCGGTGATCGTCACCGTCAGCGAGCCGTGTGTGACCGCCGCCGGCATCACCTGCACCTGCGCGCCGATCACCACGGTGCCGGTGCGCGCGTTGACGATGACCTTGGCCGGTGCACTGCCGGGCGTGAGTTCCAGGTTCTCGATCTGGGCGAGGAAGTTCACCCGGCGCGAGATGTCGCCCGGGGCGCGCACGGCGACGGTGACCGCGTCCAGCGCATAGGCATTGCCTGCACCGAAGTTCTGTTCCAGCGCCGCGACCATGCGCGAGACCGTGGTGAAATCGGCGCGGTGCAGATTCAGCGTGATCGTGCCTTCGCCGCTGTCCAGCGCATTGGGAATCGCGCGCTCGACGGTGGCGCCGTTCGGGATGCGGCCGACGCTGGGCACGTTGACCGACACGCGCGAGCCATCCTTGCCCTGCGCGCCGAAGCCGCCGACCACCAGGTTGCCCTGGGCGATCGCATAGACCTCGCCGTCGGCACCGCGCAGCGGGGCCATCAGCAGGCTGCCGCCGCGCAGCGACGTGGCGTTGCCGATCGAAGACACGGTGATGTCGATGGGCTGGCCCGGCTTGGCGAAGGCGGGCAGGTCGGCGTGGATGGCGACGGCGGCGACGTTCTTCAACTGCGGATTGACGTTGGCCGGGACGTTGACGCCGAGCTCGCCCAGCATGTTCTTCAGGCTCTGCACGGTGAACGGCGCCTGGCTGGTGCGGTCGCCGGTGCCGTCCAGGCCCACGACCAGGCCGTAGCCGACCAGCGGGTTGCTGCGCACGCCGCCGACCTGGGCGAGGTCCTTGATGCGTTCGGCGCGCGCGGCCGGCGCCAGGCAGATCAGCACCAGGCCGATCCAGGCCAGCAGGCCCAGCAGCGTGTAGGTGTCGATGCGGCGCGGCTTCTTAGCGGGTGTCTGCGCAGCGCGGTTGGCTTCGTTGGCGTCCATCACGGTGCTCAGTTCGGGAAGATCGGAGAGTTGAAGAACCGGCCCAGCCAGCCCATCGAGTTGGACTGCGCGATCGCGCCGCGGCCGCCGTAGGCGATGCGTGCGTCGGCGACCTTGCCGGAGGAAATGCTGTTGTCCGGATTGATGTCGGCCGGGCGGACGATGCCCTGGATCTGCACCATCTCGTCGCCCTGGTTCAGGCGCATGTTCTTCTGGCCCTGCACGACGAGGTTGCCGTTGGGCAGGCGCTGGATCACGGTGACCGTCACGCTGCCCTGCAGCTTGTTGCTCTGCGCGCTGTTGCCGGCGCCGCTGAAACCGCGGTCGCCGTTGATCGAGGCGCTGAGCAGGTCGCGGCCGTTGAGCGTGAGCGGTGCGCCGGCGATGTTCGGTGCGGCCAGGCTGACTTCGCTCTGCTTGTCCACCGAGGTGGTGGCCGAGGTCTGCGCGGTGGTGTTCTCCACCAGGTTGATCGTCAGCAGGTCGCCCACGTCGCGGGCGCGGCGGTCGGCGTACAGGTTCAGGCCCGGGCCGGCGCGGTAGATGGAACCCGCCGTGGCCGGCGCCTGCGCGGCGACCACCGGCTGGATGGGCTGCATCGGTGCGTAGGGACGCACGTCGCCGTAATAGCGCGCGCAACCGGGCAACAGGACCAGGGCGCAGGCGAGGGTGGTGGCGGACGTGGAGCGCTTCATGGCGAGCCTCGATGAAGGGAGCGTCAGGCGGATCAGACGTTGTTGTTGAGGTAACCGAGCATGGAGTCGGTGGTGGAGATGGCCTTGGCGTTCATTTCGTAGGCGCGCTGGGTTTCGATCATGCTCACCAGCTCTTCCACGACGTTGACGTTGGAGCCTTCCAGCGAGCCCTGCACAACGCTGCCGAGGCCGTTGAGGCCGGGCGTGCCGTTCTGCGCGGGGCCGGAGGCGGTGGTCTCGACGTAGAGGTTCTCGCCCTTGGCCTGCAGACCCGAGGGATTCACGAAGTCGGTCAGCGTCAGCGAGCCGATCTCCAGCGCCTGGGCCTGGCCGGCCATGGTCACGCTGACGGTGCCGTCGGCGCCGATGGTCATCGACTGCGCGCCTTCGGGCACCTGGATGCCGGGCTGCACGGGGTAGCCGCTGTTGGTGACCAGCTCGCCCTGGGCGTTGATCTGGAACGAGCCGTCGCGGGTGTACGCCGGCGAGCCGTCGGGCAGCAGGACTTCGAAGAAGCCACGGCCGTTGACCATGACGTCCAGCGAGCGGCCGGTCTGTTGCGGGTTGCCCTGCTGGAAGTCCTTGGAGGTCGACACGACGCGCACGCCGGTGCCGAGCTGCAGGCCGGAGGGCAGCTGGGTCTGGGAGGAGGTGGAGCCACCGGGCTGGCGGACCTGCTGGTACAGGAGGTCTTCGAAGCTGGCGCGGTCGCGCTTGAAGCCGGTGGTGTTGGTGTTCGCCAGGTTGTTGGAGACCACGGACATGCGCGTCTGTTGCGCATCCAGTCCGGTCTTGGCGACCCAGAGGGCTTGGTTCATGGCGTGGTTCCTCGCGGGTGAAGGGGTGGAACCGCGCGATACGGTTCCTCGCCCCCTCTCAGGCAAGTCCTGTGCCGAAACGGGTGTCGTAAGTCCGGCGCAGCCGCCGGGCAGGGAGTGGGATGGGCGTCACGGGGGAGACGTTGGCTGCCAGGATGTTGGCGGCGCAGCCGGACGCATCCGAGCCTCTTGGGTATGGTGCCGCTCGCCGCGGTGGCCTCCTTTCTTTGCTTGTGCAAAGAAAGGAGCAAAGAAACACACCCCAGGCGGCACGCCCTGCGCTTCGCTCCGGGTCCGCGAGCGGTCCGGGAATTTTCGTAAGGCACATCCATGTGCCATACGAAAACGCCGCCCATCCGGGGCGGCGCCCTGCGGGTTTTACCCGGCCCACTCGCCGTGCCTCATGGGGGCCTGAAGGCGGAAGCGAAAGCAAAGCAGGAGCAAAGCCACGGCGCCCGTCGATCTGTCAGGCGTGGCTCTTGGGTCCCCTGAGGTCCGGCAGTCACGGTGGGTAAAACCCCGCAGGGGCGGCGCACAAGGATGTGCGCCGTTTTCGGCCGGGGCAGGATGCCCCGTCCGAAAATTCCTACCGGGACTGCGCACCCGCCGCGCTGCGGCGGGCGGACCGCCGGGGTGTGCTTTCTTTGCCTACTTTCTTTGCACAAGCAAAGAAAGTAGGGCCCCCGCGGCCAGCGGCACCATGCTCGAACCTAGTGAACGCATCCAACGAACGAACGTCGTGCGCTCAAATGCCTTGAGCGCATCGCGCTCATGGTGCTGGTTGATCAACCACCCAACCGCAGCAGCTGGTTCGACGACTGCGCCATCTCGTCGCCCGTGCGGATCACCTTCACCTGCATCTCGAACTGGCGCTGCAACTGGATCATCTGAACCAGCGCACCGGCCGCATCCACGTTGCTGCCTTCCAGCACGCCCATCGTCAGGCTGTTGCCGGTGGCCACCGGCAGCGCCGGTGCCTGCGGATCCTTCGGACGCATCAAACCATCACCACCGCGCGCCAGCTGAGACTGCGCGGCTTCCACGATGCGCATGCGGCCGACGATCGCCATCGTCTGCGGGCCTTCGCCCTGCGGGATGATCGAGACCGTACCGTCGGCACCGATGTCGATCGACTGCGCCGGCGGCACCGCGATCGGGTTGCCGTTGTCGTCCAACACCGCGCGGCCGCCGGCGGTGACCAGCTGGCCGTTCGGCGTGACGCTCAGCTCGCCGTTGCGCGTGTACGCCGTACCGCCGTCGGCGGCCTGGACGGCCATCCAACGGTTCGGCTGCAGCGAGATATCCAGCGAACGGCCGGTGACCATCTGCGAACCGGTGCGGCCGTCGAAGCCCGGATCGATCAGTACCGCGTCCACGCGCGACGGAAACCCCTCGCCCTGGATCTTGAACGCCTCGGTGCCGGCCAATGCGGCCTTGAACCCCTTGGTGTCCACGTTGGCCAGGTTGTGCGACACCGTGCCCTGCGCCTGCAGCGAGGCGCGTGCACCGGTCATCGCGACATAGAGGGCCTTGTCCATGCGTCAGTCTCCGTCGGCGTGCGCCGTATCAGCGGATGTTGATCACCGCCTGGGTGATCTGGTCCTGGGTGGACAGCGCCTGCGAGTTCGCCTGGAAGTTGCGCTGCGCCACGATCATGTTGACCAGCTGCTCGGTCAGGTCGACGGTCGAGGACTCGAGCGCGCCCGACGCCACCTGGCCGAAGTCCGACGTGCCCGGCGCGCCGATGCGCGGCTCGCCCGAGGCGTAGCTGTGCGTCCAGGTGTTGTTGCCCTGCGACACCAGGCCCTGCGGGTTGGAGAAGTTGGCCAGCGCGACCTGGCCCAGCGCACGGTCTTCGCCGTTCGAATAGCGGGCGTAGACCACGCCGGTCTCCGACACGCTGAACTCGTTGAGCTTGCCGGTGGCGTAGCCGTCCTGGTTCTGGATGCGCTTGGAGAACTGCTCGCCGTACTGGGTGGTGCCGCTGATGTTGAGCGTCATGTTCAGCACGCCCGCGCCGGTGCTCGGCGTGAACGGCGCCAGCGCGACCTGGCCGTTGGCCGGCGCGGTCAGCGCGCCGTTGTTGTCGAACTGCACCGTGGTCGCGGCGCCCATCGAGGTGCCGTCCACGTAGACGTGCATGTTCCACTCGTTCGGGTTCGGCGTCTTCACGTAGTAGACGGTCTGCTGGTGGGCCACGCCCAGCGAGTCGTACACGGTGACCGAGGTGGTCTCGTTGTAGCTGGCGCTGTCGGCCGGCGAGAACGGCGTGATCGTCGGCTGCGCGGCGTTGCCGGGCAGGGTGACGCCCAGCTCGACGTTGGTGGTCGGCGACGGCGGGCTGTCGGTGGTCAGCAGGCGCAGGTCGGTCATGTTGCCGGTGTCGAAGCCGACGCCGTCGGCGCGCGGCGGGAACACCTGCAGGCGATAGCCTTCCGGCGTGGTCACGTAGCCGTTGGGATCGCGCTGGAAGTTGCCCGCGCGGGTGTAGACATTGGTGCCGTTGTTGCTGACCGTGAAGAAGCCTTCGCGGTCGATCGCCATGTCGAGGTAGCGACCGGTCTGGTTGATGTCGCCCTGCGAGAACTGCTGGGCCACGTTGGTCAGGCGCACGCCCGCGCCGATGCTGTTGCGCGTCAGGCCGTAGCCGGTCGTGGAGAACACCTCGGCGAACTCCGCGCGCGACTCCTTGAAGCCGGTCGTGTTGACGTTGGCGATGTTGTGCGAGGTCACGTTGAGGTCGGCATTGGCCGCCCTCATGCCGGACAGCGAGCTGTTGAATGCCATGGAAGACTCCTTGCGGGGTTCGGTGGGAGCGTGGGTATCAGGACGCCGACTTGCCGATGCGCAGCACGTAGTCGAGCGGGGCGGTGCCCAGGCCGGGCAGGTTGAGGTACAGCCCATCGGAGCCGATGGTCACGCTGTCGACGGTGGCGTCGACATAGGTGTTGAGTGCGGTGGCCGTGCCATCGGTACCGGTGTGGGTGGCCTTGATCGAGTATTTGCCTTCGGGCGCGCGCTCGCCGTTGGCTTTCAGGCCATCCCACGAGAACGTGGTCTCGCCCTTGGCGGTGGCATCGACTTCGATGGTGTCCACCACGACGCCGCTGGCGTCGGTGACTTCGAACTTCACCTTGCCCGCACCCGGGGCCATCACCAGGCCGGTGGCGTTGCCGGTGGCCGGCAGCGCCACCGAATCGGACGGCACGACGACGGAGTGGCCGACCAGCGAGGCACCCCTCAGCACCTGGTCGCCGGTGAGCGCGGCGGTGAAGCCGTTGACGGTGCCGTTGAGGTCGCTGATGCCCTGCACGGTGGAGAACTGCGCCAGCTGGGCGACGAACTCGCTGTTGGACAGCGGCTTCAGCGGATCCTGGTTGGCCAGCTGCTGGGTCATCAGCCGCATGAAATCGGCCTGGCCCAGCGTGTCGGGCTTCTTCGCCGTGGTCGCCGCGCCGGTGGTACCGGTATTGATGGCGGCGAAGGGATCGCCGTTGACGGTGGTCATAGGGGTGTTCGCTCAGTCGGCAGGGCGTCAGCGGCCCATGGTCAGGGTGGCCAGGGCGAGTTCCTTGGCGGTGTTCAGTACTTCCACGCCCGCCTGGTAACCACGCGAGGCGGAGATCAGGTTGACCATCTGCGCGACCGGATCCACGTCCGGCGCATACACATAGCCATCGCCATCGGCCATCGGGTGGCCCGGCTCGTAGCGTTTGATCGGTGGGGCTTCGCTCTGGGTGATCTCCTTCACCTGCACCGACGTCAGCGATCCGTCCGCGTTGAGCGGACGGGCCTGGAAGATCGGTTCCAGCGGCTTGTAGACCGCCTCGGGCGACGACGCGATGGAATCCGCGTTGGAGAGATTGCTGGCGATCGTGTTCAGGCGCACCGACTGCGCCTGCAGCGCGGAACCGGCGACGTCGAAGATGGGCAGGTTGCTCACGGCGCGTCCCCTTACTGGCCGGTGATGGCGGTGAGCATCGTGCGCACCTTGGATTCGATGAAGCTCAGCGAGGCGCGGTATTCCAGCGCGGCGCGGCCGTAGGCGGCGCGCTCGGTGTCGGCGTCGACGGTGTTGCCGTCCAGGCTGGGCTGCACGCCGGCGCGTTCGAACACGCGCGCGCTGGCGTCGAGCAGGGTGAGGTGCTGCTCGTGCGTGGTCTGCAGGGGCGAGGCCTTGGCGGCGGCCTGCTCCAGGGCGGCCTGGAAGTTGAGGTCCTTGGCCTTGAAGTTGGGCGTGTCCGCGTTGGACAGGTTGCTGGCGATCAGCTGCATGCGCTGCTCACGCAGCGGCAGCGCCGCGGCATGGACGCCCAGGTAATTGGAGATGGGATTGGACATGGCACCGCTCCGGCAGACCGTTGCCGTGGCTGCTGCAAGCCGTGTGCCAGAACATGGTCGACGCCTCGCCTGGCGTCTCGATGCCCCCCTTGGCAAGGGGGCGATTCGCGCCGCCGGCGCGAACGGGGGCTCGGCAGCGTGCTGCGGGTCCCGGGATTCGCGTCGCGGATCCTGGGGGTCTTAACGCATCGCGATAAGACTATGCCGCCGCCATTTGCGCCGCGGCGACCTGGTTGAGGCGGAACAACACATGCTCGGCCAGCTCGTGCGGGCTGTACTTCGCCACGAAGGCGTTGGCGCCCACGCGTTCGACCATCGCGTTGTTGAACACGCCCGACAGCGAGGTGTGCAGCAACACGTACAGGCCGGCCAGGCCCGGGTGGCGCCGGATTTCCGTCGTCAGGGTGTAACCGTCCATCGCCGGCATTTCGATGTCCGAGATGACCATCGCGTACCGCTCGGCCGGGTTCTCGCCGGCGGCGTGCACCTGCAAGAGATGGTCCAACGCCTGGCGGCCATCGGAGAGCAGGGTGGCGGTGACGCCCAGCTGCTCCAGTACGCTGCGGATCTGCGAGCGCGCCACGCGGGAATCGTCGACCACCAGCACCTGCATCGGTGGGGCATCCGGCGACAGCGCCATCTCGGGGGCGAGGGTGGCGTCCATGCGCGACTGGCAGATGTCGGCGAGCACGCTTTCCACGTCGATCACCTGGATCAGTTCGCCCTGGAAGCGCGTCACGGCGGTCAGGAAGCTGTTCTCCGCGCCCAGCTCCGGCGGAGGATGGATGTCCTCGACCGCGATGTTGACGATGCGCTCCACGCCGCTGACGAGGAAGCCCTGGATGGAGCGGTTGAACTCGGTGACGACCAGGTAGTTCGGGGCGTTCTCGGGGCTGGGATCGCGCTCGGGGTGGCGGATGCTCAGGCCCAGGTCCAGCACGGGTACGGACCGGCCGCGGACGTCGGCGACGCCGACGAATTCGGTGGGCAGGCCGGGCAGCTGGAACAGGTCGGGCCGGCGCAGGACTTCCTGCACCTTGAAGACATTGACGCCAAAAAGCTGACGCCCGCCCAGGCGGAACAGCAGCAGGGCGAGGCGGTTGTGGCCGGCCAGGCGGGTGCGCTGGTCGATGCGGTTGAGCAGGTCCTGGGTCATGTCCAGCATATCGGCCGGGGGGTGGGGGTCTTGAGGTGTCGCGGCTTCCTGTCCTTGATAGATGGCGCCGCTGGCCGCGGGGGCCCTACTTTTCTTTGCTTGTGCAAAGAAAAGTAGGCAAAAGAAACACACCCCGGCGGTCCGCCCGCCGCTGCGCGGCGGGTGCGCAGTCCCGACGGGAATTTTCG